>Ga0172382_10000025_pt1 | contig 224033 bp, 210 predicted proteins | sample Leawel138RmetaG_FD_122245 | JGI IMG/M metagenome (GOLD analysis project Ga0172382, IMG submission 122245) | Leachate microbial communities from a municipal landfill in Southern Ontario, Canada - Leachate well 138R metaG | ecosystem: Engineered > Solid waste > Landfill > Unclassified | place... | reverse complement strand
TCTGGCTCTGGCTCCGGCTCCGGCTCCGGCTCTGGCTCTGGCTCTGGCTCTGGCTCCGGCTCCGGCTCCGGCTCCGGCTCCGGCTCTGGCTCCGGCTCCGGCTCCGGCTCTGGCTCCGGCTCTGGCTCTGGCTCTGGTGTCGGTGTTGGTGTTGGTGTTGGTGTTGGTGTTGGTGTTGGTGTTGGTGTTGGTGTTGGTGTCGGCGCCGGGACATGCCTGGGTGGCGTTGTCTCGGCCGGTGTTGTCTTGGGGGCGGTCTCGGGTGATATCGGCTTGAGATCCGTCTGGCTCAAATCCACCCATTGTGCCTCGACCGGGGTGCCGACAGATCGAGTTGTGACGGTCAGCGCATCCTCTGGGCGGGCCCACATCAGGACGCCCCAGATGACGGCGGCATGCAGAAAAAGACTTGTAACGGCACCGGCTAGCCAATAGCGGCGCTGCCTGGTGGGAGGCGTCTGGTGGGCCGGGGGGATTTCGGACATGAGTTGTGGCGCGTGAGGAAAGAGCGGGCAGAGTAAAACAGCCGGATTGGGCATGCAAACAGGAATTGTTTGCAATACGTTTCAGCGGTTGGCGGAAATTTTCTATGTCCGAAGGGCCTGCGAAAATCGGCGTTTCTGCATTAAAGTGGCGTCCGGAATACGGTCTATGGGCCGAAACGACCAGTCGTGAACGAGGAGTTTGTAATGACGGTGCCTGTGTTGGCCGTGTTGGTGGGACTGGTGCTGCTGGTCTGGAGCGCTGATCGTTTCGTCGAGGGGGCGGCTGCCACGGCGAAGCATTTCGGCATGTCGCCGCTGCTGATTGGCATGGTGATCATGGGCTTCGGCACCTCGGCGCCCGAGCTGGTGGTGTCGGTCATGTCTGCCATTGACGGTAGTCCCGGTATCGCCTTGGGGAACGCCTACGGTTCGAACATCGCCAATATTGCCCTGATTCTCGGCTTGACTGCCCTAATCGCCCCGATAGCCGTTCACTCGCAGGTGATCCGCCGCGAGCTGCCGATCCTGCTGGCGGTCACGGCCCTTGCCGCCTGGCAGGTGCAGGACGGCGAGGTCACCCGTCTTGAGGCGATCGTGTTGCTGGTGCTGCTGGTGGTGCTGCTGGGCTGGAATATCTACCAGGGGCGCCGCGGCCAGGTCGACGCCCTCGGCAGCGAGGTCGAGCGGAAACTGCAGTCCCAACAGATGCCGGTGAAACGGGCCTTTATGTGGATTGTCATCGGATTGTTGCTTCTGGTGATCAGCTCGCGGCTGCTGGTGTGGGGCGCGGTCGACATCGCCCAGTTCTTCGGTGTCAGTGATCTGGTCATCGGTCTGACGGTGGTGGCCATTGGCACCTCACTGCCGGAGTTGGCCTCCTCGATCGCGGCAGTCCGCAAGCACGAGCACGACATGGCGCTGGGCAACATCATCGGCTCGAACCTGTTCAACACGCTGGCGGTCGTCGGCCTGGCTGGCGTGATTCATCCCATGGCCGTGGAGCCCGAGGTATTCAGCCGCGACATGCTGGTGATGGGGGGGCTGACGCTGGCGCTGTTCTTCTTTGCCTATGGCTTTCGTGGCAGCCCCGGGCGCATCAACCGGTTCGAGGGCGCGGCGCTACTGGCCGCTTTCGTCGGTTACACCGCCTACCTCTTGAGCACCACCTTCGTTGGCTAAGATGAGTGTCCCTGCCCGCTTGGTCGAGCCTCTTTCGTGGTTTCACGGCAGGGCAGCTAAAGGCACTCCCGTACCTTCGGCCTGCATCGCCGATCTGATCGGGCGGGAAGGCTGCCGCCGCAACGGATCCGCAGAAGCCCCTTCAGGCGCGCAGGCGACCGGACCGCCGTCTCGCGGTGAGCTTTCCTGAGGGACCGGTGGCCGTCAGTTGCGTCGTTCACAGATGGTCCGCATCAGTGCTTCGGTACGGGTGGCGATCCAGCGCGCCGGTTCGGCCATGGCCTGCTCCAGGGTGAGCGAGCCGTCGCAGAGGGCTCGGGCGTCGGCCAGACCCAGAGCAGCCAGTTCCTCCCGGCTGGCGGTGATACGGCCCGCCACCGCTGCCACCGGCACCCCGTGTTTCTGGGCCCGGCCGATCACCTCGGCCACCACCTTGCCACGCAAGGTCTGGCCGTCGATCTGCCCCTCGCCAGTGATCACCCAATCGGCGCGGGCGATGGCTACATTCAGCCCGATCAGATCGGCGATACAGGAAGCCCCCATCTGCGTCGAACCACCCAGAACGCAGTTGAGAGCAAACCCCAACCCGCCAGCCGCACCTGCCCCGGGTGTTTTTTCAGGCGTGTCTGTCGGACAGTGCAGCAGGTTCGCCGCGACGAACACCTTGGCCAGCCGTGCCAGATGGGCATCCATCGCCTCAATGTCGGCCTCGGCGAGGCCCTTTTGTGGCCCGAACACGGCGCTGGCGCCGTCTGGGCCGATGAGCGGGTTATCGACATCACTGAGCAGGATGATCTCGAGCTCCGCCAGGCGCGGATCGAGACCTGAGCCATCCACGGCTGCCAGTGTGGCCAGTTCTGCCGGTGCGGGCGGGAGCAGGTCGCCATCGCCATCGAGAAAGCGCAGGCCCAGAGCGGCCAGCATGCCCGCGCCACCATCGACGGTGCCGCTGCCACCCAGGCCGATCATCAATTGTCGGATGCCGGCATCCATTGCCGCAGACATCAGTTCACCGACACCACGGCTATCGAGCTGCCGGGGATCGCGGCGGTCTGGTGGCACGAGATCCAGCCCGCAGGCCGAGGCGACATCGATCACCGCCCGCCGGTCGTCGGAATCGAGTCCCCAGCCGGCGGTAACGCGCTCGCCGGTCGGGCCATGCACCTCCGCCAGTTGCCATTCCCAGCCGAGGGCCTGCGCGATCAGCCTCGCACTGCCCTCGCCACCATCGGCCATCGGCAAGGCGTGCACCCGGGCGGTCGGGCAGGCTGCATGCACACCACGCGCCATGGCCGCGGCCACAGTGGTGGCATCCAGACTGCCCTTGAAGCTGTCCGGGCACAGGACGATCTGCAGGCCGTCAGACAAGGGGTCGCCTCAGCAGGTGAAGGGTGATCAGACTGGTGACAAGCACGATGCGCTCTCTCAGAGTTCAGTTGACGGTGATGAAGGGGTACGGGTGCAATGAACCGCGATGCGGCGAATACTTCCAACAGGCTGAGTCAACAAACCTTGACTCCAAACCTCTCGCTCAAATGTATAGCGCATCGGTTTTTATTTGTACGGGGTGACGCTGCGATGACAGTCATCCCGCTGTTCGCCCCATGGTGGCAGCAGGGCTTCCCTGGATCATGACAAAGACTACGAAAAGACTACGAAAAGACCACGAAAAAGCCCGCGCCGGAGATCATCCGGAGCGGGCAGTTTGTATGAGCAAGGGAGTCCAAGGGGATCCCAACGCTTTTTTCTGCTGGTTGTGGCTGGCGAGAAGGTCTCGCTAACTCTTTGATTTGTAATGGTGGGCCCAGCTGGACTCGAACCAGCGACCAAGCGATTATGAGTCGCCTGCTCTAACCAACTGAGCTATGGGCCCGAGGTGGAAAGGCCGGCGAAGGTAGCCGGCCGGGGTGGGATTATTCCATATGTGCGTCGATGAAGCTGCGCAGTTTTTCCGAACGGGACGGGTGGCGCAACTTGCGCAGGGCCTTGGCCTCGATCTGACGGATGCGCTCGCGGGTGACGTCGAACTGCTTGCCGACCTCTTCGAGGGTGTGGTCGGTGTTCATGCTGATGCCGAAGCGCATCATCAGCACCTTGGCTTCACGCGGGGTCAGGGTCGAGAGGATCTCGCGGACGATCTCCGAGAGCGACTCGCTGGTGGCTGAATCCAGTGGCGAGACCGCGCTCTGGTCCTCGATGAAGTCGCCCAGGCTCGAATCGTCATCCTCGCCGATCGGTGTCTCCATGGAAATGGGCTCCCTGGAGATCTTCATCACGCGACGGACCCTGTCCTCGGGCAGATCCATCCGTTCGGACAGTTCTTCCGCGGTGGCATCGCGCCCCATCTCCTGGAGCATCTGCCGGCTGATGCGGTTGAGCTTGTTGATGGTCTCGATCATGTGCACCGGGATACGGATGGTGCGCGCCTGGTCGGCGATCGAGCGGGTGATCGCCTGACGGATCCACCAGGTGGCATAGGTCGAGAACTTGAACCCGCGCCGGTATTCGAATTTGTCGACCGCTTTCATCAGGCCGATGTTGCCTTCCTGGATCAGGTCGAGGAATTGCAGGCCGCGGTTGGTGTAGCGCTTGGCGATCGAGATCACGAGACGCAGGTTGGCCTCGATCATGTCCTTCTTCGCCCGGCGGGCCTTGGTCTCACCCAGGTTGACCTGGCGGTTGACCTCACGGATACCGGCTATGGAGAGCTGGGTGCTGCGCTCGACTGACGCCAGGCGTTTGGCCAGGCGCTCGATTTCCGGCTGGACGGCGGTGAACTTGGCCGACGGCTTGCCCTTGGTGACCTCGGCGATCCAGTCGTTGCTGGTCTCGTGGCCGCGAAAGGCCTGAATGAAGGTCTGGCGATCGATGCCGCCCTTCTCGACAGCCAGCTGCATGATCTGCCTTTCCAGCAGGCGGACACGTCTGATCGTGTCGCGCACTTGCAAAACCAGTCGATCAAAGAAGTTCTGATGAAGCTTGAGGGTGACAAACAGCTCGGCGATCTGGTCGGTCAGTGCCTGGATCCGAGCGGCGTCGGTCTTTGCCTTGCGGGTCTTGGTCGCAATGGTGCGGCGCTGTTCGTGCAGATCCTTGAGTCGCATGAGGTCCGCATGGATGGCCTCGGTGTCGACGCCGGCCTTCTTCTTGTCGTCTTCGTCATCGTCGTCTTTTTTCTTGCCACCCGGGGGCTGGATCTCGTCGTCAAGCGGCTGGAACCCGACAATCACGTCGGCGAGTCTGGCGTCTCCGGCTTCGACCCGGGCGTATTCGGCCAGCAGGGTGTCGAGCGTTGGCGGAAAGCCGGCCATGGCAATGGTGACCAGGCGCAGGCCTTCCTCGATGCGCTTGGCGATCGCGACTTCGCCCTCACGGGTGAGCAGATCGACCGTACCCATCTCCCGCATGTACATGCGGACGGGATCGGTGGTGCGGCCGAATTCGGCCTCCACCTGCGAGGCGAGCACGGCGACGGCCTCCTCGGTGGTTGTGTCGTCTTCGGAAACGCGCTGCTCGTCCGACAGGGCCAGGTCATCCTTGTCCGGGGCTTTTTCGGCCACATGGATGCCAATGTCCTGGATCATGCCGATGATCACGTCGATCTGTTCGGCGTCGACCAGCGAGTCAGGCAGGTGGTCATTGATCTGGGCATACGTCAGGTGACCCTGCTCTTTGCCCAGGGCGATCAGCTGCTGGATACTGGTTTGTTGGTCTTTCTGCATCGGGTAGAACCTGCTTCGGCAATTAGGTGAAAACGTCTGATGTCGCGCCGCGGCGTGATCGCCGTTGGCACGGTGTCGCTGAATCTGAAATCCGGCGGCGCGAGAAAACGCCTGACCTCGCGCGGGAAGACGAGCCGAAGGGCCAGTCGTTTCCGACAGGCTGCTGGCTCGAGCTTTTTCTCGTTGGGGAACAGGCCATTATAACAATTTTCTGCCTGTCCGTCCATGCGGAGCCTGGTCCGACCCTTGGTCGGTCACTGCTCAGGATTCTGTCGACCCGCCGGTCGAGTCGCCCGTCAGCCCCGAGCGGAATTGTCGTTTCTTCTCGGCCAGGGCATGACGTTGGCGGCGCTTGTCCAGAATGTCATCCAGCATTGTGGCGGCGATTTCCTCGTTTTCAATACCGACGAGATCTTGGGCATCGGCCAGCAGCTGATCCTCGGTCTGCAGCTCGTCCTCCAGCAAGCGGATGATGACCGCTGGTGGCTGGCCCTTGTGCCACGCCGCATCAGTCTGGACACGCTTGATCAGTCGCGGGTGGGTCAATAACAACCGCAGAATGACGTGTTCCTCGGAGCGCATGGTTGGCGGTCGCTTGGCCGCCGTCGGGCGGGTGGCCTCGGCCGCCTGGTACATCGGGCGGCCGAACAGACCGTGGTGGCGATCAACCTGGCGTGCAGTCAGTCTGCGCAGGCTGCCGAATGGCATGCACTCGATCAGCTGGTGGGCCTGCTTGTTCTTGCGAGCGCGGGCAGCGGGGTCGTCTCCGGGAATGCTTTCATCCAGATGCAGAGTGAGAAAGCGGTCAAAACCCAGCGCCTCCTGTTCGACCAGTTGCTCGAAGCCGGCCCGGCCGTGCTGGCGGACATAGCTGTCGGGGTCCTCTCCCTCGGGCAGGAAGGCGAAACGCAGATCTCGGCCATCCTGCATCAGTGGCAGGGCCACCGAAAGCGCCCTGACCGCCGCGCGCCGCCCGGCGGCATCGCCATCGAAACAGAACACCAGCCGGTCGGTCTGGCGAAAGAGCAGGGCCAGCTGTTCGGCGCTGGTGGCCGTCCCCAGGGTCGCCACCACGTGATGAATGCCGTTCTGGGCCAGCAGGATGACATCCAGGTAGCCTTCAACAATGATCAGCTGGCCAGGGCGCTGGTCGATCCGGCGCGACTCGTACAGACCATAGACACCGTAGCCCTTGTGGAACAGATCGGTCTCGGGTGAGTTGAGGTATTTCGGTTCACCCGCTCCGATGACTCGGCCGCCGAAGCCGATCACGTGGCCGCGTGGATCCCGGATGGGGAAAATCACTCGGCCGCGGAATCGATCGTAGCGATCCCCGTCGTCCAGCTGGATCAGCAGGCCCGTAGCGACCAGTTCTTCGGGACTGGCCTGGCCGTTCAATGCTGCCGCGATGCGGTTGCCGGGCGGGGCGAAACCCAGCGCGAAGCGGGCGGCCGTCTCGCCGCTCAGGCCTCGTTGCTTGAGAAAGTCGATCGCCTCGGGCGACTGGCGCAGGTTGCCGCGAAACCAGTCACTCGCCAGCGCGGTGACCTGGCGCAGCCGGCCAATCCGGTCGAGCTTCTCCTGGTCGCCCTTTTCGCGCGGAATCTCAAGGCCGAGCCGCCCGGCGAGGTGTTCGATCGCGGTGGGGAAGTCGAGATGGTCGAATTCCATCAGGAATCCCACCACGTTTCCATGCGCCCCGCAGCCAAAGCAGTGATAGAACTGTTTTTCTGGCGTGACAAAAAACGAAGGGGTCTTTTCCTGGTGGAAGGGGCAGCAGGCGGCGTATTCCTTGCCCTTCTTCTGCAGCGGCACGCGTGCGTTGATTACCTCAACGATATCCGAGCGCCCGACCACCTCCTCGATGAATGCCTCCGGAATACGGCTCATGACGCCACTCCCGGCTGACGGGTGGGGCCGATCGACCGGTGCACAAATCCCCATCGGCTTCGGTTTGATCTACCAGCCGCGCTGCTGGAATGGATCGAAGTCGTTGAGGTTCTGGCGGACAGGCGTGCGGTCGCGGCGATGGGCATGTTTCTCGAAAGCTGACGGTAGATGCTGGTGATGTGGCCGGTGTGTTGGTGTTGCCTGCGCTCGGCGGCCAGCAGCGGCGGGATGTCGTGCCGCCCATGTGGGTTGCGCTCGACCCAAGGCCATTGGTCTCGTCGAGGCCGCGGGCAGAACCACGGGCTGTGCCGGGACCGACATTGGTGGCCGGTCTGGACTCAGTATGCTCGAGTATGGCTGAGGAGAACGACCATGCCACTAGGGAAGCTCCGCTCTGCTTTTATAACCAGGGTGGAGGGTTTGTGCAGAGTTCCCTGGACTCACAACCTTGCGCAACCTATTGAATCCGGAAGAGATTGTGCCAACGGGCAGAAATTCTATCGACCCGGTGAGATCTGGGCAAATCGATGCGCTACGCCCGCCAAGCTGATCATGAGCCCGCTTCAGCGAGGCGGTCCTGGATCGTGCCGACTGAACGGGGGTAGGGCTTGAGTTCGCGCAGCGGGGCCGGGAGGTTGTCGACCGCATGGCGCGCCCGCTCGGCGGAGGCGTAGTTGCCGAAGGTGACCGTGTAGAGGGTCTTGCCGTCGATGATCTGGGTGTAGATGCGCCACTGATCACGCGGTCGGCTTTCATCGACGAAGCGGTTGATCAGCGCGTTGGCATCCTCGAGCCTGCCAAAGGCGCCCATCTGAATGGCGGCGCGCGCACGCGGCTGGTCACGGAACCAGGGATTGTCGACCTCGGCAGGCCGGGTGGTAGTGGTCTCGACCTGGGTGCTTTCCTGTTTGGTTGAGGCGGTCTGGGCAGCGGCTGGCTTGCTTGGGGCTGGATCGGCTTTGGCGTCAGTGTCTGTCCTGGCCGCTGCCTTTTCTACGACCTCAGCCTCGGGCTTGCGGGTGACATGGTCAGCAGTCTCCGCGCTGTCGGCAATCTCGCTGTCGGCAATTTCCAGGGACGCCGATGGGAACGGCACGTGTCGGGGCGTACTGTGATCGGCCGGCAGCTGAGCGGATTGGGCGGTGGCCGTCGTGACGCCCTGGTCCTTCTGGCTATTTTCTTGGCCGCTACGCTCGTTGCTGGTGGAGGATGCCTGCGTGGTGGCTGCGGACTTGCTGGTGTCCTTTATTGCGAGGCTCGTGGCTGGCGCCGGCTCAGGGGCCTTCGAGCGGCCCAGCAGCGCGAATGTGCCCACGCTTACCACGGCGACACTGACTACCGCGGCGATCAACAGGGTGGGGTTGGCCCATATGGAACGGGCAGAACGGGGGCCGGGGTTGGCTGCCGCTGTGGCGACTGTCTCCGCCCTGCCATCGACGCTGGAGGCGGCTGTTGCAGCAGCGGGAGTGGGCGAATGTGGCGAGGGGGCGACGGTATCGGCAGGCGTGCCGAGCAGCTGGGTGCAAAACAGGTCGGGTACCAGGCTGACCAGCGGTGGAACAGTCTCCACGCGCTCGCAGAGGCCCGGGTTGCCGATCAGCAGGAACAGCAGCCGCTCACGCGCCAGACCCTGTGCCTGGGTGAACAGCTCAAACAGGGCCTCCGCCCCATCGGAATCGAGCCAGTGGTTGGCGTCCTCCAGCACGATCAGCAACCGCTCCTGTCCTTCCAGGGCAGTGGTCGCCGCGTTGACCAGTTGCTCGATGGTGTCGATGCCGGCAGAGAGTTGCAGCAGCGTACTGAGCTGTTCGATCAGGGCGTTGGCCCCATTGCCGCCATCGGCACGCAGGACCACCGGGCGGACCTGTTGTGGCAGTTTCAGACCGATGAGCTTGACGAAGGCGCGGCGCTCGGCGATGGAAGCGCCTTCCACAACCATGAACCGGTCGGAGTATTTGGCGTACTGAACAATCCGTTCAGCCTGTTCCAGGGCGTGGTCCGTCGCGGTGGTCATGGGCAGATTCCTTCTGGTGCGGTGTTTTCGTGTCGCTTAGGATGCGGCTCGGGCCGCGTCGATGGTGTCGAGGATGGTTTGTTCGGGCACCTGGTTGACCAGACGAGCCTGGCCGAGACGACCGAGCACTACCAGTCGCAGCCGGCCGCTCTCGACCTTCTTGTCGCTGTCCATCAGCGCGCGCAGCCGCTCGGTGGAGAGCTCGGCTGGTGCTCGGGTCGGTAGACCGGCGGCATCGATCAAGGTTTCAATACGGCGTACGGCCTGGGCGTCGATCAGGCCCAGCCGGCGGGACAGATCCGCGGCCATGCACATGCCCGCGCCAACCGCCTCGCCGTGCAGCCAGCGGCCGTAACCCATGCCGGCCTCGATGGCGTGGCCGAAGGTGTGCCCCAAGTTCAGCAGGGCACGGATGCCGCTCTCGCGCTCGTCCTGACGGACGATTTCGGCCTTGATCAGACAGGACTGACGAATCGCCTCGGTCAAGGCGGCCTGGTCGCGCTGGCGAAGATCGACGATATGGGCCTCGATCCAGGCGAGAAAATCCTCATCCCAGAGCAGGCCGTATTTGATCACCTCGGCCAATCCGGCGGAGAGCTCACGGTCGGGCAGGGTGTCGAGACTGCCGATGTCGGCGAGTACGCAGCGGGGCTGATAGAACGCACCGATCATGTTCTTGCCGCGCGGGTGGTTCACACCGGTCTTGCCGCCCACTGAGCTGTCTACCTGGGCGAGCAGGGTGGTGGGCACCTGGATAAAGGGCAGGCCCCGCTGGAAGCTGGCGGCGGCAAAACCGGTGATGTCACCGATGACGCCGCCGCCGAGCGCGATCAGGGTGGTTTTGCGGTCGACCTGCTTTTCCATCAGGAAGTCATAGATCGTCCCGAGCGTCTCGAGGTTCTTGTACTGCTCGCCATCCGGCAGGACCAGGGTGTCGATCTGTTTGTCGGCCGACTCGAGTGCCCGTGTGAGGCGGTCGGCATACAGGGGGGCGACGGTGGTATTGCTGATGATGACCGCTCGGCTCGACGGGATAAACGGCGCCAGCAGGTCGCCGTCGATCAAGCCGCTGTCGATGAAGATCGGATAGCTGCGTTCGCCGAGCTCCACGGTGATGGTGGTCGGCTGGGTGGCACGGGTGGCTGCGGGATCGTTCATGAGCTATGGGCCTGTTGAGTGGAGATCTGCGGGGAACGACCACAGTTGAGGGGCCGTGGCAGGCAGTTTACATCAACGCGAGCGTGGTGCATCGGGAGCGGCACCGCCCAAACCGCTGGCGGCCAGGATGCGGTCGGCCATGACGCGCGGAGTCTGGCCACCGGTCTCAAGCACCTGGTGGGCGGTCTCTCGGTAGAGCGGGTCGCGCTCGTCCATCAGCCGTTGCAGTGTCGCGCGTCGATCGCCTTTTTGCAGCAGAGGGCGTTGGGTATCGTGGCGGGTGCGTTCGAACTGCCGCTCGACCGTGGTGTAGAGGTAGATCACGAGCCCGTTCTCGCGTAACAACTCGCGGTTGTCCGCACGCAGTACGGCGCCACCACCGGTCGCCAAGACGATGCCGCTGCCGGCGGTGAGTTCGGCCAGCATGTCGTGTTCACGCTGGCGAAAGCCGGCCTCACCCTCGATATCGAAGATCAGCGGGATGCTCGCGCCAGTACGCTTCTCGATCTCCCGGTCGGAGTCGTGAAACTGCCAGCCGAGTCGGTTGGCCAGCAGGCGACCAATGGTGGTTTTCCCGGCCCCCATCGGGCCGATCAAGATGATATTGCGCATCCCGGCATGATAACCCGCGTCGAGTGGGTACAGCGATGGGCTGTCATGAAATAGGGAATCTGGAAATACGAAATCTGGTGGATTCATCTGGCCGCATATCCGGCCATTTGGCTGCCTGGTTGTCTGGAGCAAGATGGTGTTCGATGCGGATTCTGCCATCTGCTCCTGGGGAGCCCAACAGCAGCAGCTGGCGAGTCAACTCCTCGTCGCCGGCCGGATCCAGATGGCCATGCACGGTCAACGTGCCGTCTGCTGGCCCCTCGAGCACAAGATCCACCAGCGGGCTGCCGGGGGGAGCTTCGGCAGCCGATCTGATCTGCGCCATGAGCATCCCGTCATTCAGCTCGACCTCGGCAACCAGGCGGCCAAGTGGCAGGCGCTGTGCCAGATCGAGTGTTGCCTCAGGCCAGGTCAGGGTCAGAAGACCGCTATGGCCAGTGGCGGCGATTTTCAGATCCCTGCCGATCACATCAAGACGGCCGTCAATGGGCAGAGGGAAGATGTCTTTTAGCCAGGAAGCGCCTGCCGCGATGTGGGCATCGAGATGCGAGATGGTGGCGGCAAGCCCGCCGTCAGCTGAGCGGCGCGGGCTGATGCCTGCCTCGACAGTTGCCTGATCGCTCTGAGCGGTCAGTTGCCATTCGGCCGACAATCGAAGCAGCGCGGCGGGACGGAATCGTATGCTGGCCTCGACCGGCGGCTGGCCTGACCAGAGCAGCGTGGCGCGGCCGTTCCAGATGCTCCCGTCGACCGCGACGATCTTTGCCCCCAGGGGAGGCTCGAACCACCGCGTCACTGTCTCGAGCGGCCAGGTGGCCACGACGGTGATCAACCAGCTGAACAGGAACAGGCCAAGCAGCCAGCCATACGTTCTGGCATACGTCTTGGGCCAACGCCGCGTCGCCTTGTCGACGGGGCGGTCCGGGTTCGCCTCGCTCACCTTGATGTCCGGGAAAGGGTCAGACGTGCATCGATCAGGCCAGCTGGGGCCTCGGGGGTCTCGGGGCGCAGCTCGGCCGTGGTGACTTCCAGTCGGTTGGCACTCATCTCGTTGATCCAGCGGCTCAAGGTGGCGAAGGGCACGCTGTCAAAACGGATGGTCAGGCCATCGTCACCCACCGGCTCCCGTCGCTGGATTGATCCTGCGATGTCGTGCCGGACGGCGATCTGCTGCGCTTGCTGCATTATCGAGCCGGAGTGGGCCGGGGATAGAGCGACCGGCAGGGAGTGATTGGCGCCCGGGTGTCTGCTGCTCTGACCGGCTGAGGATTCGACTTCAAGTCGTGCGCGACCCGCAGCGACTACGGCCGCGGTGGTAGCGGCATCGGCCAGTCGCTGCTGCTGCTCAGTGGCCCAGTTGGCTGCTGGTGACCAGATCAGGAAATATCCTGCCAGCACCGCTCCAATCAGGCCGCCAACGACCAAGGCCCGGCGCTCTCTGACAGAAAATGCCTGCCACTTTTGTTGCAGCGAGTCGATGAGCTGGATATTTCGCATGTTCATGGCTGCCGGTGCTCGCTCGTCAGATTATCCGCTCGTCCTGCCAGGGATAGTTCCATATGCGCCTGGTCTCCTTCGACGGCGGCATCCACGGAGACCACCTGCTGGCCGGGAAGCCCGCGCAGGCGCTGTAGTGCCTGTTGCAAGCGATCGTAGTCACCACTTTCCCAACGGGCATCGAGCCGTTTGCCGTTGTAATCCAGCCGGACCAGGCGTATGGATGCCGGCTGGTCGGGTGACTCCTGCATTGCCTCGGCAATGCCGGCCACCAGATCGAGAAACGTCGGGCCGGCGAGAGCGGAGGCTGGACTCAGTTCTGCCAAGGCCTGCTCGATCTGGACTTGCGGGTTGACCAGGCGGCTGCCGGGCAGGGCCTGTTGAAAGTCGGCCTCGATCCGCTGTTCCAGCAGATCGGCCTGGCGGGCGGCCTGCCAGCCTTCCGTCAGATGCAGCCCGGTGGCGCTGACGAACAGCAAGATCGTCAGTGCGCCGACCAGTTTCCATTGGCTGGATTGTCGGCCACGTCGACCGACGGTTTTCGTTTCGATCGCAGACAGCAGCGGTCGGCCGGTGGCAATGGTCTCGAACCAGCTGGCTGGTCTGGCGACAGTAGGCTCTATCCGGATTGAGAGGTCGCGCATCGGATCGTTATTCTGGTCGTCCACCTGCTCGTCCACTTGGTCGTCCACCTGCTCGTCCACTTGGTCGTCCAGCTGGTGGTCTTGGGACAGCAGTGCCGCGAGCCGAGGGCCGGCGGCTTCGCCCCAGCCGACGCAGTAGAGCGTGTCGGGCCGTTCGGCGGCAGGAAGAAGGTTCAGGGTGTCGGCCAGACGTTGTTCGGCAGAGGCGGTGCCGGGCGGCAGGCGCAGTCCGGCATGTCGGCCGTGAGCGACCCAGATGGGCCCGTTGGGGCCAACCGGAAGGCTGGCCCACCATTCGCCGGGCTGAACGACGGGCTCCAGGTCGATCGGATGGATCAGTGCGAGCGCGCTGATGCCGAGCTGATCGAGCCAGTCCAGCAGCGAGCGGCGCCATTCTGCGTCGACTAACAGCACTGGCCAGCGCCAGCTTGTTTCGTCTCGTTCAGGGCGTGCCCCCAAGGTGGCGTGCAACTGGGCTGGGTTGTCGAGTGTCCACTCCTCCAGCGCGTAGGGCAGGGCACGCTCGGCCTGGTCACGCCGACGAGTCGGAAGGGTGAGCCACAGGAGGCTGCTTTGGGCCGCCGGCATAACCACCCATGGTGGCTGAGCCCGAAGTGCCGCTGCCGCGGCGCTGTCGGCTTCGAGCTGCTCGCCGGCCAGGAGGCACTCGATTTCTCCATCCGTCTGACGCCAGACCTGGATGGGCGGCTCTCCCGGCTCGCCTAGATACAGTAATGTCCGCTCAGGCATGTTCGATTGCTCATGGCGATTATATGGGTCGAGCCGTCCTTGCGGCGTTCGATGACTGCATGACGATACCTTGTGCTGCGATCAAGCCGCAGGGTCACCGAGCAGAGGAAGTAATGGCTGTTGACCGCGAGTCGGGCCGGATCGATGCTCCTATCCCGAAACAGGGGCTGCGCCAGCGCCTGGCCGACGGAGCCGGCCGGCTCGCGTTCTGTGGCCTGCTCGGCGTTCTCGGCCGCCCCGATTGCCACCAGGGCAGCAGGGGTGGCCGTGTTGAGATTCAGGGCCGTTCCGCGTGGCAAGGCGGTCACATGGGGTGCCAGTCGATCGTACTCGGTTGCGGTCAAGCCGGCGATGGCCCGCAGTTCGCTCACGCTACGCAACGGCTGATCGGCGGTGCGGTATGGCGGGTTGCGGCTGAGGTAGGTGCCGTCTTCGGCCCCGTTGGTTGAGAGCAACTGATCCGGATCGATCCAGTCGGCAATGGCGCCAGCCCGCTCTGAGGGGATGTCGAGGTGTGTCAGCAGCCTTGTCAGACGTTCCTGGGCCAGGGGGTCGAGTTTGCCCTCGGCTGTGATCAGATTATTGAGGTTCAGTCGCCCCTGCAGGTCCACGATTTGCAGGTCGATTTGGCCATCTTCGATCGGTAGCGCCTTGATCGGCGTTGCCCATTCGTCGGCCAGGCTGTCTACCTCAGGCGCATCGGCTTCCAGGGCGATTTGCGCCAGCGCCAGCGCGCCCTCGGTCAGTCGGTCGGCCTGAGCGCCCTGGAACGCTATGGCGGTGGCATCGATGGCGCGCTGGTTCTGCGCGATCATGCTGACGGCCAGCCCCGAGGCGATGGCCAATACCAGCAGGGCGACGATCAGGGCTACCCCTTTCTGATTGGCTCCGGTCCGACTCATGGAGCGGCTGCCTCTTCGGGCCTTCCGGTGCCAGCCGCTCCGGCCCCATCACTTTCGGCATCTGGATCGAATCCGGGGGGATTGGTCGGCCAGTTGCTGACCAGTGCCGCCGTGATTCGGATGGGTGGCATCTGGTGGCTGTACAGCATGATCTCGACGGCCTGCGGCAGACCGGCATCCGAGTGATTGACCGGCGGCCAGAGAGGATGGGGATCATTTTCCTGGTCGTAATAGCGCAATTCCATTGCTGTCACGTCTTCGAGCATGTTTTCCCAGTCGCGGTCGTCAGGTTCGGCAGCACCATCGGCGGGTGCTGCAGCATATCGCTGCAGTGTTTCGCCCGCCAGTCGCCACCGTATGCGCGCCAGCTGTCCCTGCGGTGCAAACCAGGGGTTGTCGTGGCCCAGACGGGTGAGGGTGAACAGATCACCACTTTGTCCCGGATTGGCGCCGATGAAGGCCGCCGTCATTGTGCCGCGCGCGTCGCGCACCGGGCGATCGAGGCTTTGCTGCAGGTCGCTGCGCAATTGCGCGAGCCCGCGTTGCAGCACCAGCAGGCGCTCGGCCTGCTGATCGACGATCTCGCTTTGGCGGATGACGCTGTTCAAGCCGCCGTAGGCCATCATGGCAATCAGGCTGAAGATGGCCACCGCCACCAGCACTTCCAGCAAGGTGAAGCCGGCCGCCGTCGAGCCATTGTATGGACGAATGCCGGGGCAAGTGCCAAGAGATATGCTGGGCGAGAGGCCGAGCTGCCCGCGGCGACGGCGCATGGTTTTCACCTCCCGGAGGACGGCTGAGGCTGCCGCGCCTGGCCGTTCTCGTTGCTGCCAGGGGCAGGTGCCCGATACAGGAAAGTCGTCAACTGTGCGCGGCCGTCGGCCGGTGGGACGGCACGCACCAGGAAGGAGACCCGGACCACACCGGGCCAGCCACCTGGTTGCAAGTCGCGTTGAACTACCCAGTCCTGGCCGCCGATGTTGATGGTTTCCCTCCGACTGCCGTCGGCGAGGTTCTCACCCGACAACTGCAAGCGGCTGACCATGTCCTCTGCCACTTGCATGGCGACCGTGTTGCCACGCAACTGCCCGATGACCACCGCACTTTCCCCACCGGTTTTTATGATCGCGGCCAGCGCCAGGCCCAGCACGGTCAGTGCTACCAGCACCTCGATCAACGTGAAGCCTGAATGTCGGTTGCGGCCTGTCATCGTGACTATTCCCCCGGGGTGACTACCCAGGTTTCACCACTTCGGTCGGTTATGGTCAGTCGGGTCAGCTGGGAGTCTGCCGTCGGCGTTGACCAATAGCCTGCAGCGGTCACGGCCAGTGTGAATTTTTCCAGCACATCCGGTGTTTGTTGCGAAGCGCTGGTATTTGCGGTCAGCGTCATGTCGCAGTCGCCCATTATCAATTGATCGACGGACTCCGTGGCCCAGTCATCCTGGTCGCGCAGCAGTCGCGCCGCCGTGGCGCGCTGCCGCTCGATGGCCACATAGAGGGTTTCGTCCCGCAGGGCGGATTCGGCCTCCACCCCGCCCAACCAGAGGCGAATGCGGCTGGCACAGTCGCTGGCGGTATCCGGGGCGGTCCAGCTCATGCTGAGCAGCGCCACCCCAGCGAGCACCGCCATGATCACAATCACCACAATGACTTCGATCAGGGTGAAGCCGCGGTTCGATCGCATGCCGGGCAGAAAGCCTGCTGTCATCGTCGTTCGGTTTTACCAATCTGCCAGTTGCCGATGTCGGCATCGACACCCTGGCCGCCGAGTTTTCCGTCCGCACCGAGGCTATAGATGTCGAACTCGCCATGTTGTCCGGGGCTGAGATATTGATAGGGCGTCCCCCAGGGGTCTTCGGGCAGGTTCTCGACGTAGCCACCCTGGCGCCAGTTCTTCGGTTGCGGGGCCCTGGTCGGCTTTTTCACCAGCGCATCCAGGCCCTGGTCAGTGGTGGGGTAGCGCAGATTGTCGAGTCGATAGAGCTTGAGCGCCGATTCCAGCTGGCGGATGTCCTGCTGGGCCTTGGCAATGCGCGCATCATCCGGGCGATCCATGATCCGTGGCACCACGACGGTGGCGAGGATCGCCAGAATCACCACCACCACCATGACCTCGATCAGGGTGAAGCCGCGCATCTGGCCTTTGAGGTGGTGAGGGGATGCCCGGAAGGAGCGTGTATCAATCATGATCATTGGACCATCTGGTTGAGATCGAAGATGGGAACGAGGATGGCGAGCACGATGATGAGCACCACCACCCCCATGATGATAATCAACAGCGGCTCGAACAGACCGAGCAGGCCATTGATGAGGGTGTCGAGCTCTCGTTCCTGCTGTTCGGCGGCGCGCTGGAGCATTTGATCGACCGAGCCGCTCTGTTCGCCGGCGGCAATCAGTTGGATCACCATCGGCGGGAACAGCCGTGAACGTTCCAGCGAGCGGGCAATGCCTTCGCCCTCGCGTACGCGGTCGGTGGCCTCGAGTACTGCCTTGCGCATCGGGATCGAGGAAACCACTTCGGCACTGATCTTGAGTGCCTTGAGCATGGGTACCCCGGCGGCGCTGAGAATGCTCAGGGTGCGGGCGAAACGCGCGGCGTTGAAGCCCCGCACCAACCGCCCGATCAGCGGCAGGCGCAGCACCAGTCGAGCCCATTGCTCGCGCGGGCTGGGGCGACGCAACAGCCAGGCGATGAATAAGATGATCAGAGCCAGGCCGCCCAGCAGCCAGGGCCACTGTTCGCGCAGCACATCGGAGACGGTGATCAGCATCCGCGTGAGCAGGGGCAGGGTCTGATCCATCTGCTCGAAAACCTTGACCACTTGCGGCACGACGTAGGTGATCAGCGCGATCACCACCGCGATGGCCATCAGCGTGAGCAGCGCTGGGTAGAACAGGGCCATCTGCACCCGCTGGCCGGTGGCCTGGCGATTCTCGGTGTAGTCGGCCAGCCGCTCGAGCACGGTATCGAGATGCCCGGATTCCTCACCGGCGGCCACGGTGGCGCGGTAAAGATCGGGGAAGGCGCGCGGGAACGCGGCCAGGCCCTGGGCCAGAGTCTGGCCTTCGATTACCCGGGCGCGCACAGTGGTGACGATCCGGCGGATGCGGGCATTGTCACTCTGGCGGATGACAGCGGCGAGACAGGCGTCGATCGGCAGTCCGGCATTCACCAGGGTGGCGAGCTGGCGGGTAATCAGGGCGATTTCGGTCGAGTTGAGCGACTGCCAGCGGGCGAGACGACCACCGCGGCCGTCGATCGGTCGCTCTGCCACGACGTCGATGGTCATCGGGGTCAGGCCGCGCTCTCGCAGCAGGCCGCGAGCGGCACGTGCCGTTTCCCCTTCGATCACGCCGCGCTGTTCTCGGCCGCGCTGATCGAGAGCGGTGTACTCGAACGCCGCCATGGCCTAGACGCTGCTCTCTTGCGCACTGCCTTGCGCATTACCTTGCGCGTTAATGCGCAGCAGCTCCTCGGTGCTGGTCAAGCCGGCCAGCACACAATCGACGCCGTAGCTGAACAGCGACGCGCTCCGGCCACGGACCTGGGCCTCGATTTCACTCTCCGCGGCATCCTCGTGGATCATCCGGCTGGTGGTGGCGTCGATCTCGATCAGCTCGTAGATGCCCAGGCGGCCCTTGTACCCAAGGCCCCGGTCCAGCGCCTGGCGGGTGGGCCTGGACAATAGCGGGGCGGTCGCGGGATCCAGACCCAGCAGGCGGCATTCGGCGGCATCCGGACGATAGGTTTCGCAGTGTTCAGGGTCGAGCCGGCGGACCAATCGCTGAGCGAGAACGCCGGCCAGACTGGAGGAGAGCAGGAAGGGCTCGATCCCCATGTCCCGCAGCCTGGTGATGGCCCCCACGGCGGAGTTGGTGTGCAGAGTCGAGAGGACCAGGTGGCCTGTCAGGCTCGCCTGCACGGCGATTTGAGCGGTTTCCAGATCCCGGATTTCACCGACCATCACCACGTCAGGGTCTTGGCGCAAAATGGCGCGCAGACCGCGGGCAAAGGTCATGTCGACCCGGTTGTTGACCTGGGTCTGCCCGATGCCGTCGATGTAATACTCGATGGGATCTTCGACCGTAAGGATGTTGCGGCTGCGGTCGTTGATCGCCGAGAGTGCCGCATAGAGTGTGGTGGTCTTGCCCGAGCCGGTCGGGCCGGTGACCAGGATGATCCCGTGCGGCAGATGCACCAGCCGGTCGAGGCGCTGGCGAGTGGCATCGTCCATGCCCAGCTGGGTTAGGCTCAGGCGGCCGGCCTGCTTGTCGAGCAGGCGCATCACCACCCGTTCACCCTGGCCCGAGGGCAGGGTGGAAATGCGCACGTCGACCGGGCGACCGGCCAGCCGGAGGGAGATGCGACCATCCTGGGGCAGTCGTTTTTCGGCAATGTCCAGGTTGGCCATGACCTTGATGCGAGAGACGATCACCGACGCCACCGCCCGTGGCGGTTCGAGCACTTCCCGCAGCACGCCGTCGACCCGGAAACGCACCACCATCCGCGACTCGAAGCTTTCGATGTGTATATCCGAGGCGCCTTCAAGCACCGCTTCGGCGAGCAGGGAGTTGATCAGCCGGATGATCGGCGCCTCATCATCGGCTTCCAGCAGGTCGATCGGCTCGCCAAGGCCTTCGGCCAGTCGATCGAGGCTGTCGCCGTCCAGATCGCCAACCATTGCCTGGGCCGAGGAGCCGGAACTGCTTTCGAAGCGGCGGGCCAGCTCGCGATCAAAATCGGCCGGAGCCAGCCGCTGCAGCTCGAATCCGGCCGGCAGCTTGCGTCCCAGTTCGGCCACCAGTTGCGCCGGTACGGGGCCGCGGTGATAGACCTGGCCGCGGCCATCGCTATCAACAGTGCCGATCACCAGGCCAAAGCGTCGCGCCATGGCATAAGGTAGCTGCGGCGAGTCGGCCGGCGTGGTCGGCTGGGGCTGAGGGTTGCTCATCGAAAGTCTCGGCCTCCTCCGCCTCCATTTTCTTGCAGCCGATCGAGCTGCATCAGTCGTTCGATATTGTCCGGCAGAGGGACCGGGGCATTGGTCAGGAATGCCTGCCGCGGTGGCAGCACATGCCAGTCTTCGGCCTTCCCCAGGGAGTCTGGCGACCAGGCCTCGCGCTGCGCCGATCGGATGCGGTCGTACTGATGGTCGGAATATTGGGCCAGCTCGCGGCGGGCATTGATGATCACGGGGCGAATGAACACCATCAGGTTGCGCTTGGTGGCCTGGGTTTCCCGATAACGGAACAGGTTGCCCACAAACGGAATATCGCCCAGGCCGGGCACCTTTTGCTGATTGTTCTTTGACGAATCGTCAATCAGCCCGCCAAGCACGACCACGTCACCGTCGTCGACCTGTACGGAGGTGCTGACGTTACGTTTGTTGGTGATCAGCCCGGCGGCCGACTGGGTGGTGGTGTCGATGCTCGAGACTTCCTGCTCGATGGTCATGCGCACGGTGCCGTCGGGGCTGATGCTGGGCTTGACCTTGAGTTTGATCCCGATGTCTTCCCGCGAGATGGTCTGAAACGGGTTGTCGGGAGAGGTCGCGCTACCGGTCTGTGCGTAGGATCCCGTCACCAACGGGATGTTCTGCCCCACCACGATGCTGGCTTCTTCGTTATCGAGTGTCAGCAGGCTGGGCGTCGAGAGTATGTTGTTGCCGGCGTTCGCCGACAGGGCGGAAATCAGCAGAGCGAAGTCAGTGCCACCCTCTCCGAAGCGCCCTACACCGAAGTTGCCGCCATCGCCGATGCTCGAGGCCAGCCCCAGGGCCAATGCATTGGCACCGGTCGCGCTGCCGGCACTTTGTGCCACTTCGGCCAGCAGACCATTGAAGGTGGAGATGCCCAGCGGGACGGTTCCCTCGGTCCCGCCGGCCAGTATCTGGGCGCCGAGACGCTGGCTCAGGTCTTTGGACACCTCGGCGATGATGGCTTCGACCAGCACCTGGCTGCGGCGCAGGTCGAGTTGCTCGATCACGGACTGGATCGCCGCCATGCGATTCGGTGCGGCGGTGACCACGAGGGCATTGAGCGACTGGTCGGCACTGATGCGGAAGGTTTCGCCCGGAGCGGTCTGGCCCTCGTTGCCGCCTGAGCCGCCGGCGCCGAGGTTCTCGACGCCGCGCAACACCTCAATCAGGTTTTCGGCGCGGGCGTACTTGAGTCTGAAGACCTGGGTGTCGCCAGGCGGGGCGGTGGGGGTGTCGAGATCCAGGATCACGGCATGCATGCGTGCCCGATCGATACGGTTGCCGCCAATCAGCACATTGTTGGTGCGTTCGTCGGCGGCAAACGTCGGCACTTCTATCCCGGTGGAGCCACCAGCTTCGCCGGCCGGTGCGGTCGCCGCGCCGCTGGCACCGAAGAAGGCCTCCAGGGTCTCGACCACGCCTTTGGCGGCCGCATGTTTCAGCGGGATTACCTGCACGTCGCGGGCGCGCGGCTGGTCGACTTCGTCCAGGATTCGCTTGATGCGTTCGATATTCCCCGCTCGATCGGTGATCACCAGCGCGTTGGAGTCCGGCGACACCGACAGGGCAGCCTGTTGCGGCATGATCTGGCGCAGCACGGTGAGCATGGGGTCGGCCGGGATGAAGCGTAGCCGGACCACGGCGGTGACCATCTCGTCACTGCCCGAGATGGCCTCACCCGGATTGACGGGCTGATCGATCGCGCGGGCGTCAACGTCCGGAATGACCTTGACCAGGTTGCCACTCTCGACGGCGGCAAATCCGTGTACTTGCAGGATGGACAGGAAGGTCTCGTAGAACTCTTCCGCGGCCATGGGGCGCTCGGAGATCACCGTCACCTTGGCCTTCACGCGCGGATCGACCACGAAGTTGCGCCCGGTAACGCGCGAGACGGCCTGGATCAGACCTTCGATATCCATGTCACGAAAATTCAGTGTCACGCGGCCGTCGTCGTTGGTGGCCATCTGCTCAGCTGCGTTAGCGGCTGGCATGACAGGGCCTGGTGCCAGCAGCACGGCAATGAGCAGCAGAAACGACATCCACAGCAACCCGTGCAGCGGTCCGTGTGGACGAGCGGGTTGCATCGCATCGCGGGTGAGTTTGTGTCGAAGGATCTGCCCTGTCATCAGAAGGCGCCTGTATCTAAGGTGGTTTCGATGCGTTCACCGCCGCGTTCCACGCGGACCTCGATGGCTTCACCGCTGGCCAGCCGACCCATCAGTCGGGCGAGATTGCCGGGGTCGGCCAATGGGGCGCCATCCAGATGCGTGATCATGTCGCCTTCATGCAGGCCCACTTGGGTCAGCAGGCCGGCCCGCCCCGGTCGCGAATTGATGCGATAGCCTACCACCTGGCCGTCACGCTGCACCGCGGCCATATTGACATGGTCGAGCAACTGGCGTGGGTCGGCCAGCAAGGACTTCAAGGACTGATGAGGGAGGGCGCCTTGTGTATCCGGCTCGGGAGCCTGGTCCAGCGTGACCTTCGTTGCCCCCGGGAGGGTGATCGATTCGAGCCGGCCGTTGTTGTCCACCACGATCCGGTCACCGTCGATGGCATGAATCGCGACACCATCGCGAATGGTGTCGCCGGTCTGCAGGACCTTGACGCCACCCGGGATCTCGATCATGGCCAACGGCGTGGGCCCGGTGATCAGACCACGCAGACGGACATTCAATGTGGATCCGGTGATCTGTCGGCTCGGTGCTTCGGCAGCGGTGCCGAACGGGGCCAGTGCATCCAGCCGTCGCAATGGGTCCGGAGCATGAGTGGTGACCAAGGCATCGGCCGGCGCCGCGGCCGTCACCACCGGCTGTCCGGGGGAAAGCAACGTCCAGGTCAGCCGGGCAAACGTGACGCCCAGCAGCAGCACCAGAAACGCCGCGACCACAAGCGGTCCCCAGACCGTCAGCCGATCAAGCGCCGATGCAGCAGGCATGTCCCTCTGCCCTCCCGAAAAACGCCAATGGTCGCAACAAGTGAGGGGATGATCAATCGGTGATTGCCTGACGCAAGCCGATAGCACAGGAACTGAGAACAAGGACGTCCGACTTCTTCAGAGATGCCGGTTGTTCAGAGGTGATGTGGTCGTTTTCCGTCGCATCCTAGATGCTGGAGCCCAACGTGATGAACGACTCCCCAGTCCGTGGGCACTTCGATTTCCGCTGAGCGATAAATAGCAAGCCTTGGTTTGGGTCGCGATGTCCGGTTTGGCGACGCAATAACTTGGCTTGATCGAAAATGCCGTGCCGATCTATGAGTCTGTCAGTGTCACTGTGCCTCATATGGTGTCGCATAGCCGAAATGGCGACAGTATCGACTCTCGTAGAGCTTGCGTAATGCTGCCTGTGTGGGTGGAGCCTGTTTTTTCAAGGCTTTGATATCGATATCTAGTTTCTTTTTGCTGGTAACGTTTTTCCGTTCCAGTGTGAGTTCTGGCGTGTCGAGAAATGCGCGCATTGGTTCGATAGCCTTATCGATGTCCTCGTAACGGATGAGGAGGACGTCCACGTAGTCGTTCTCGTAGCGTGCAGTTCCGGTTACCGTATCCAGCTGGGTATCGTAGACATTGATGTCAAGGTTCGGCTTAAAAGTGACGTCGAACCACGCGGTTGGCAAACGCAGCTTCATTAGCTGATGTGACAAAAATCGGCAAGGGGCGCCTTGTGTTTGTCTTCCCGCCTCGGCCTGGAAGCGCTGGTCATCAATGTGGTTGGACATGCGGCCCATCGTCTCGAACAATTCGGCATGGAAGGCGACAGCGGCCTCTTCTATTTCGCCTGTCCCCGCCGCCCTTTTGTTATCACTGTCCAAGCGCGTTTGTCGATACCAGTCGAGCATGAGGCGACCATAAAGATCGAAGTTTTGCGCGATATGTCCCCAATACCAGTTCAGAGGGTCGCGGGTCAGCGTTATTACCTTCAGTTTTTTGCCGTCGCGTTGATGGTGTTTTTTGTACCAGAGCAAGGTGCGGGTATTTCGGATGTTGTTGATGAACTGATCCAAGCCGCGAAAAGCGGTTTGTTCGTCGAGGTCCACGTTCAGCAATGTCTCGTTCAGAGAGCCGAGAATTTGTTCTTGGCCGAGCCAGTGAGTCTGGATGGCGCTGAGCCCCTGGCTGGTAATGGCTTGCGTGATGGAAGTCGAGGCGACCTTGCCCATCTGAAAGACGAATACATCCACTGCATCCCCGCTCCTGTTATTGGACATACGTTGCAATTTTATCGGATTTTTAATCATTTGGAGTCTGCTCATACTAACTCTGTGCTGTTGTTTTAGGTGACAAGATGGGTGCTTTACGCTTGCAGGTTGAGCCTTCCAAGTGCCGAAAGCAGCTGACTGCTTAAGAGATCGCCGTTATACGAGACATGTTGGGTGAGCGCATGAGGTATTACAGCTACGACTGAGGCTGTGGTTCGTCGCTCGTGGATTGCTGCAGCTATCCATAGGCCAAATTCCTCTTGATGGGCTGCCGAGCCGAGCCGTCATCCGACGGCGATGGCCATGGTCGCTTGTGCCTCGCGGGCGATCTGTAGCAAGGTCATTCCTGAGCCAGGAGACGGCGAGCGGCGTCCAGTGCGGCGTGGAATTGTTTCCGGTTCAGCGCCTGATCCAGAATGAATAGTAGGGAGACCTCGACTAGCTGCCGCGCTTCTACGTCTTTGCCTCGCTGGGCCCGCCAGGGTTCGAGCGCCTGGTCGATTTCTGACAGGGGGCGTTCTGCCAGCAGCGGGTCGCAGCCCAATGGCTCGATGCCCCACTGATCCCAGCGCAGGCAGACCGCCGTAGTGCCATCCTCGGTGACGCGCCAGCTGCCTCGTATCGACAGTGCCGGGTTGTGGATCATCAGCGGCATTGCCTGTAGCCGTGCGTAAATCTGTGGCCATTGGGCACACAGTGCATCGATGGTGTCTTGATCATCCTTTGATTCGGCTGCCACCAGCATCTCGCCAAACCTTCTTTCTCCCAGCCGGTCCTGAAGCAGGCGATGGGTGCGTCGGTAGATCCGAATCAGCTCGTCGGCTGGTTCCAGGCTCCAGGCGTCCAGCAGCCAGGTCAGTCGTTGCTGTTGCCATGCGCGCGGGGCGGGGAGTGCATCAGGAACCTGTTTAAACACCAGAATGTGGTAATCCCGGGCCTGTCGTTTCCCGACATAGGCTGGCAATCTCAGTGATCCACCGTGGTGGGTCGAAAACAGGTGTTGCTCGTGGAAGGCACGTAATGTCTGCTCGGCGGGGAAGCACTTGAGCCAGAAACAGTTGTCGTCACCGTCAGTGCCATCAGCGCGCGCTTCAAGCGTGATACCCCCTGGCACATTACTGTCTAGCCAGTTTATGGCCCAGTCACTGGAAGTAATTCCTGTCACATCGGCGAGCAGCCCCGGCAACCATTGTTGGCGGGTCTCTGGGTGAAAAGCGGCTATTGCCAGTTGGTGCTCCTGGCTTTCCGCCGGTAGGGGCGCGGGTACCGAGCTGAAGAACAAGGGGCGTAGCCTCGCTTGATTCTTGAGTATGAACCCGGCATCTACCAGGGCGGAAGTGCTCCGTTGCATCGCTTCACGCGCCAGCAGCAGCGTGATGATCGCCACCAGCGCACTGCCGCCGCCTGCTTGCAGGTATTGAAACACCAGGATGGCGAATACCAGCAGGAAATTGATCGAACCCAGCACGCCGGCCAGGATGTTCAGCCGGGTGTCGACGAGCTGCCTCAACTGCTCCCCGAGCCGGTGGCCGCGACCCAGCAGCCAGGAAACCACCAGGTAATCCGCAGCGGACAGGGCCAGCAAAATGGCAAACACCAGGGGGTTGAGCCAGAAGCCGATCCCATAAGCGGCCAGCACCATCAACAGGGAGGCCCCCAGTCGAGCCAGCCGGAAGTAGCCGTCGTTGGCCAGAACTTCGTCGTTTCTGAACAGCTGCAATTTCTGGGTGGCCGCCAGTACACGCTGTGCTCCGGCGTCGATAGCGGTCTGCGCGCGGCGCGTGAAGGCGTGGTGCAGCCCGTAGCTGAGCAGGGCGGCCGCCGACAGCGCAATGATGAACAGATGCTCCAGCTCCGGCGCAACCCAGCGCGACACATAGTCGGGCATGGTCGGCTCGCTCACCATCAGGATGATCTTCAGCGGCATCAGAAACGCGAGCAGTCCGAACAATTGCGCCAGCGCCAGTGACAGAACAGCGTCCAGCGCTCGCCATGGGGTCAGCGTTCGGAGGTGGCGAACGAACTCCCCCAGCAGGCGTGCGTTTGCGCGAGTCGAATCGAACAGAGCGGGCATTATGGTGAGTTGATTGCTCCAGGTGATGTCAGCCGAAGGATGGCTGCGGGTTGTGGTCGAGAGGATAACTGATGCTGCACAAAAAAACGCCACCCGGGCAGGGTGGCGTTTTTGTCGTTGGTGTCAGTTTGCGCTAATAAGGGAAAGTCGCGGTACTGATGTTTCCTCGGACATTGACTTCCACATTGAAGGTATCGCCGGTACCGCCAGCGTAGGTGATGTCAAATTCGGCTTGTCCGTTGCCGGAAGAGCCGGTGGTTGCCGTCGTCGGGCTGACTGAGCTGATCGAGGCAGTCGGCGGATTGCCGTCATCGGTGGCAGTAGCCGTGATTAGGACGGTTTCGCCATTCACGGGTTGGCCGTTGCTATCAAGTACCAGCACGGTCACTGTTCGGGGGCCGCCACTGGGGCCCGCAATACTAATGACCGGTGCTTCGACGGTGGCGGATGCGTCGACGGAGATCTCGATGGTTTCGTCGTTACCGTCACCGCTGCTGAACGGGATGGTGAACGCATCGGTTCCGAGGGGTACCCCAGTCGTGTTGAGTCCGAAGCGTGCACAGCCATCAGTGCCGGTGATCAGCGAGCCGCTGATGGTCGCACCGTTTGTCAGCCCCGCGACCAATGTAGTGTTCTTACGCGGGACACGGTTGGCATCGAGAGCGCACATCACGACCGGGGTGGTGGCACCAGGGGGTACTGAGGTGACCGATGAAGTCAGGGTGCCGCCGGCAACGCCGACATAGTAGGCGCCAAAGTGGGTGCTGACGCCATTTTCGGCCTCGGCAGTCAGGATCGCCGGCTGGTTGAGGCGCGATACCGGGTAGTTGATAAAGGTCTGTGCCACGCCGTTTTCGTCCGTGACTGCCGTGGCGCCGATATTGCCGTACTGCGCACGACCAACCACCCAGGGGATGTTGTTACCGTCAACATAGCCCGGCACCTCCGGATAAGGGAATGCTCTCTTTGTATTGATGGTACTGCTTCCCAAGGTGCGCTCGACCAGCCGTGAGAGCTGCATTTCCCGTTGGTTCTTTTGCTCGTCCGGCCACAATACCAAGCGGTCAAGATAGCCCACTCCTGCCGTAATGAAATTTACACCATCGGCCTGATTGAAGCGTGTGTCACCTTCGACTGGGTTACCTTTGGAGCCGCTTATTGCAAAACGAGGCCCACTGGTTGTGGTGGGGGTTGCGGGTGCTGGGGAGAAATCCACACCAGATGGAGGGAAAGTACCTTCCTCCAAGGGGGAGTCAATTAGACCGAACCGAATGGTTTCCCCGGGGACGGGGTTGCCGTTTCTATCGGTGACAACCACGCTGACGGAACGTGAGTAGACACCCTGGTCAATAAAGTCACCCTCCTCCATTTCGACTGAAGTCTTGTTGTTGCGGATTGCGTTGACCCAGGGGCCGCCAAAGCTGAGCGAGGTGGTCTGTCCGTCCAAGATGGCGATACTTGTTTCCTTCGTGACCGGATCCTGGATGCCGTTATCAACGTTATTGTCGCTGCGGTCGGCAGTCAGGAGAATGGTCAGCGATCCAGACTTGCTGCCACTTTTTACGCTGATCTGGCCGCTGCCAGCGATGGTGCTCGTGGTGACCGAACGGCCAGTCTGCCCACCGCTACCAAGCAGATAGGCGCCACCAAGATTATCGCCGACGATTTCGGCATGCAGGTTATTGCTCGAGTCGGCCTCGATCAGCTGACCGGCCGGGTCGGTCAGGTAGGCATTGATGGTGGCCTGATCATTGCGATTCTGACCGGTGACGAAGATCGGTGTGCCTTGCACCCAGAGGTCGAGATTGGAGGGGAGTCCGGTTGCGCTCGGGGAGTCCACCGTTATGGGGATTCTCTTCTCGACTACACCGCCGTTGGGCCCTGCATAGGTGGCTCGAATCTCGACCTGCCCGGTCTGGGTATGGCCTTGGAAAAGCACCTGAGCCGAGCTGCCGGATACCTCGACCGGCAGCCCCCAGAAGGCGGCCGGTACGTCACGGGTACTGCCGTCTGCATAGGTGACCTCGACCTTGTCTTCAAAGTCCGTTTGATAGAGCGCACCGCGATCCGTCACGCCCCCCACCAGCGCGAATTCAACCTGACCACCGCCGGGGATCGCATTGCCGCGCGAGTCACGCACATTGGCCGTGATTCGGGTGGTATAGAGGGTGGTCTGGTCTGGATACAGGTAATTTCCAGCCTGCTGGACCGGCACTGTCGTTCGAGACGCCGATAGCTCCATCTTGGGCGATGCCGGCCCTGTCAGTGTGGGACCACTGCTGCCGCCCCCTCCGCCGCAGGCCGTCAAGGCAGCGACTGAGGCCAGTGCGGCCAAGGCTGTGATTGATCGTGAAAGTCTCATGCACATGGCTTTTCCTTGTGTCGTTTTTCACTGGAAGAATGCAAGCAGTATTTGTTCAGGTCGCTTGTCAATCGGTTGTCTGACTCCCGGCTGTCCGCCGGGTGATACATCTGGTTACCCGGCTTGGTAGTCGGGTGCTGTCTTTAGTCGAGTCGAGCAACGCTCTGTCGATTGTCGACGATCTTCGGTGTGACAAAGATCAGCAGCTCGAAGCGCGAATCGCTGTTCATGCGGCTCTTGAACAGGTTGCCTAGCGCCGGCAGATCGCCGAAGAACGGCACCTTCTGCAACTGGGAGATGTTCTCGAACTCGTAGATGCCGCCCAGCACGACCGTCTGGCCGTTCTGCACCTGCACCTTGGTCTGCACCTCGCGCTTGTTGATCGGCGGTTGGCCGTTGACCGAGCGGGTCCAGTCGGCCTCGTCCTTCTGCACCAGGATGTCCATGATGATGTTGTCGTTCGGCGTGATCTGCGGGGTGACCTCGGTCTTGAGCAGCGCTTCCTTGAACTGGATGTTCGCGATGGCGCCACCGCCTGAGGCTGTCTCGGACTGATAGGGGATCTCCATGCCCTGGGAGATGACCGCCTTGTGACCGTTGGTGGTAATCACCTTCGGGTTGGAGACGATCTTGCCGGTGCCCTCGCTCTGCAGTGCCGACAGCTCCAGGTCGAGCAGGACATTGGAGCCGAGGATGGCAAGGCCGAGCGAGCCGATGGGGGTGCCGTCGATTGGCGCATTGATGTTGTAGCCGCCCGAGGTCACACCAGCAGCACCCCCCTGGTAGGCATCCTGGACCATCTGGTTGGCGCCCGCGCCAGTGTCGCTCAAACCAATGGTTGAGCCGCCCAGCTCCCCGATGGCCTGGACGCCCCATTTCACGCCCAGTTCGCGCGAGAAGTTGTCGGTGGCGATCACGATCCTTGTCTCGATCAGCACCTGTTTGACCGGCTTGTCGATCTGGTTGATCAGGCCGCGGACGCGGTCGAGTGCCGCGGCGGTATCAGTGACGATCAGCGTGTTGGTACGTGTGTCGATGGTGATCGAGCCGCGGCGGCTGAGGAAGTTGCCATCACTCTGCTTGCTGCCATCAGCGCCGCTCTGATCGCCGAGGCCCGAGCTCTGACGCACCAGGGTCGCGATGTCGGCGGCCTTGGCGTAGTTGATCTGCACGATGTCGGTGATCAGCGGAGCCAGTTGCTGGGCCTGCTCGCGGGCGGCCAGCTCGGCCGTGTCACGCTTGACCACCTCTTCGGTCGGGGCGACATAGATGACGTTGCCATTCTGACGGGCCGACAGGCCCTTGGTGGTCATGATCAGATCGAGGGCCTGGTCCCAGGGCACGTTTTCCAGCCGCAGGCTGATCGATCCCTCTACCGAATCACTGACCACGATGTTGTTGCCGGTGAAATCGGCGATCAGCTGCAGCAGGGGACGGACCTGGATGTCCTGGAACTTCAGCGTCAGGCGCTCGCCGGTGTAATCCTTCTGGCCCAGCGAGGTACGTTGCTCGTCCACGGGGGCGGGCTGCACTTCGATCACCAGACGGTTGTCGGTCTGATAGGCGAGGTGCTCGCCGGCCAGGTTGGTCTTGAGGGTGACGCGGCTGCCGTTGCCTTCCGGGCGGACCACGACCTGCTCGACCGGGGTGGCGAAGTCGTTGACGTTGTATTGACCCGGCTCAAGGCGAGTGCCGGGCAGATGAACCACGATCTGGCTGCCTTCCCGCCGGATATCCATCGGTGCCTGGCTGCTGCCGACGTCAAGGAGCAGGCGGCCGGCCCCATCGGCCGTGCGACGGAAGTCGATCGGTTGGCCGGCATCCATTGCCGTGCTGGGTTCGCTGCCGGGCGAGGTCACGGCCAGGCCGCTTGCAGTGGTGGTGGCCTGGCGCACGTCATCAAAAATGACGGTGAGTTGGCCATCACGCTGCTCAATGGCATAGGGCACCGACTGGTCCAGGGTGAAGACCGCTCGGGTCTTGCCATTGGCCTCGGCCAGCATCACGGAATTGACGGGTCCCAAGCCGATCGATGTCTGGCGGCTGTCAGTCTTGTTCTCGACGTCCGGCAGATCGATCGCCACCCGGGCCGGGTTGTCGATCTTGAAGCTGCCGGGTTCGGCCGACAGAGGCTCGGACAGGTCAAAATGCACTTGCACCTTGCCATCAGCGCTCCGGTCGTAGCTGATGCCGGTGAGGTCACCAGCCCAGACCATGGAGGGGGCTATGAAAGGGGCCATGGTGAGGGCCATGGTGAGGGTGGGGAGGCCAAGCCCTCGGCGCAGTCCCTTGCTCAGGCGTGAAGGTTTCTCGAGATTGTCCATATCGCTGTTTCCCATCATTTAGCTCCGGCCGCTTTGGGTCTTGACGACCGTTGTCTGTTTTTTCCAGCCACCCTGCCCATCGGGCACGATCTCTGTCAGTGTCACGCTGGCCTCGTCGATCTCGACGACCTCGCCGTAGTTCCGGCCCATGTGGTCGCCGAGCATGATCTCGTGGATGACGCCGTTACCGTCCCGGATCAATGCGTAGGTGGTGTCCTGGCGATTGATGATCCCGCGCATGGCGAGTGCATCCAGCGGGAACTGTTCCAGTGGCTCCTTGGGACGGTCGACGTCGGGTTTGAGCCCGTCGGCATCGTCGACTTTGTCTTCCTTCGGCGGCATGAAGGGCGTGCGGATCTCGGCGGGCACGCTGTAGGCGTACTTCGGCTGGGGTTTTATCTCCGGGATCGGCTCGATCTTGCCGCCCGGCCTGGCCTTCAGCTCTGCCACCTTCTGCTCGAGGTCGTTCATGCCCTGGGCGCAACCGGCCAGCGAGCTTGCCAAAGCCAGCCCCGCGCCCAGCAGGCCGAGACGAATCGCCTTGCTTGCGGTCTGTGTCTTCATTGGTCGCCTCCCTGCTCATCGCTTTCGAGATACCGATAGGTTTTCGCCTGGATGCCCATGGTCAGCTGGCGGGGGTTCTCATCGACGGCATTGGCATTCTGCGGCTGGATCGCCGGGTTATGCAGGGTGACGATTCTGGGTAGGTTGGCCGTGTCGCTGATGAACTGGGTCAGCTCACGGTAGGTGCCGCGCAGCAACAGGTGGTAGGTCATTTCTGCGTAGAAATCGTGTTTCACCTCGCCACCCGGCCGGATCTGCTCGTTCTTCAATCCATTGGAGAGCGATGTCTGAGCGACGTTGTCGATCAGGTTTTCCGCTTCCCGTTTGTTTGGCAGTTGGCGCAACAGCTCGCCAAAGCGGGTTTCCATTTCCTTGATCTGGGCCTGGTAGGCCTCGAGATTGGCCGCCAGCCGTTGCTTGCTGTCGACCGTTTGCAGCAGGGACTGCTCCTCGCGTTGCGCACGCTCGAGCTGCTCTTTCTGCGGCAGGGTGTCGAAATAGATCGCCGCACCTGCGATCAGGATGAAAACAAATATGAAGATCACCAGGCGGGTGCCGAGTGAGGCGAGCCCCACCGTCTGGAAATCGAGGTTTCTCAGTTCATTGAGATCCATGGCCTAGCGCTCCTTGTCCGCGTCGTCATCCTTGGGTGGCGTGACTTTCGCCTCGATCGAGAACACATACTGGCCGGCACTGGCATCACCGCTGGCGTCCTTGGCCAGAATGCCGGAGCCCACCAGACTGGCGTTATCAATGTGGCTGGCCCCGTTAAGACGCCGCAGGTAGGCGGCGACCCGCGCCTGGGCATCGGCCTTGCCCTGGATATCGATTTTCTGATCGTTCGTCACTGTCACCGACGTCAGTTCCACGCCGTCAGGCAGGGTGGTGACGAAATCTTCCATCAGGTGCACGATGATCGGCCGGCTTGCTTGAAGTGTCTCGATCACTTGCATGCGTGCGGTGAGTTCCGCCTTGCGCTTTTTGAGGTCGTTGATCGACTGGATCTGCCGGTCGAGTTCCTTGATGGTGTTTTCGAGATAGGCATTGCGTTGCTGCTGATGCTCGATCTGGGCCTGCATGTAGCTGTGAATGCCGAAGGCGACGGCTGCCGCGATCAGGACGGTCAGGACCAGGTGGATAATAAAGTCACGTTGCCGTTTCTGGCGGCGTTCCTCGCGCCAGGGGAGGAGGTTGATCCGTCTCATCAGTCGAAGCTCCTTAACGCAAGCCCGCAGGCAATCAGCATTGCGGTGCCGTTCCGAGCAATCTGCTCGCTAGACACGCCAGGTCCCTTGGCCAGTGTGGCGAACGGATTCGCCAGCCGGGTGGTGATCCCGGTCTCGTTGTTGATGCGCTCCACGGCGCCGGCGGTGTTGGCCGTCCCGCCGCCGAGCAGGATGAGGTTCACGGTGCTGCCGCTCGACTCCGAGTAGTAGTACTGGATGAAGCGCTCGATGTTCATGGCGAGCGAGTCGAGATACGGCTGCAGCACCTTGCGCTGATAGTCCTCGGGGAGGCTGTCGTCACGCTTGCGCTCGTCGGCTTCCTGAAACGACAGGCCGTACTGGGCGCTGATCTCGTTGGTCAGTTGCTGGCCACCGCCTTCATGTTCGCGCGTGTAGACAATGTCGTTGTCAATGAAGACGCTCAGCGTGGTGGTGGTGTCGCCGATATCGAAGAGAGCGACTGGCTGGGAACGTTCTTCCGGGGAGAGTGTCGGACTGAGTATCTCGGTATAGGCGTTCTGGAGAGCGAACGATTCGATGTCGATCACGTCCACTACCATTCCAGCGGCTTCGGCCACGGCCACCCGACTGTCGACGTTGTCCGTGCGGGTAGCGGCCATCAGCACATCGATGGCTTCTTGCTCGCCGGCGCGCTGTTTTTTCTGTTTGCCGAGGATGTCGGGCTGGATTGGTTCGAAGTCGAAACTGACCTCGTCGATCGGGAAGGGGATGTACTGATCGGCCTCCAGCCGAACCTGTTCTTCCAGTTCGAATTCGTCGCCGGGGTTGTCGATGCGCAATACCCGGCTGACCGCCGAGGAGGTAGGGACCGCCATGCACAAGTGGCGGCCCTTGACGCGGGCACGCTGCACGACGCGGGTGAGGGCGGCGGCAGCGGCTTCGGTATCGGTGATCGACTTGCCCTGTACGGTCCCCTGCGGGAGGGGCTCGACGGCGAAAGCAGTGGCGCGATAACCGCCGCGATGTTTCTCCAGCTGGATCAGTTTGACGGCGGTCGAGCTGATGTCGACCCCGAGACGAGCGGGTCTAGCGCTGAATAATGGCACGATCATTCCCTTCCTTTTGAGTGTGCGTTAAGGTTTCGCACACACGCACCTTGTCTCCCAAGAAACGCATCCTATGGCATAGCCGCCATGTTTGTCGACAGCGGTACCCCGGCGACCACGTCTATATTGTCATTGGGGTCGTCATTGGGTCACTGGGCCTTTATACGTTTTCGCGGTTTCGAATGAAGCTTATCAAGTTTGTTTTGTATCTGGTTGGTTTGGGGCTGATATTGGGGCTGGCTGGCCTCGGGGTTCTGTATCATATTTACAACACGCAGCTGCCGAGCGTTGCCGAGCTGGGCGAGGTGCGCTATCAGATGCCGATGCGTATCCATGACCGGGATGGCGGCCTGATGGCGGAGTACGGCAACGAGCGCCGCTTCCCGGTTTCCTACGATGAGATTCCGCAGGTGGTGGTGGATGCCTTCATTGCGGCCGAGGATGACCGCTTCTTCCAGCATGTCGGTGTCGACTTCATTGGTCTGACGCGGGCCGTGGTCGAACTGGTACGCACCGGGGAGAAATCACAGGGTGGTTCAACCATCACCATGCAGGTGGCGCGCAACTTCTATCTCGGACGGGAGAAAACCTATACCCGCAAGCTCCACGAGATCCTGCTGGCGATCAAGATCGATCGCACTTTCAGCAAGGAAGAGGTCCTCGCGCTCTACCTCAACAAGATCTTCATGGGGCACCGGGCCTATGGCGTCAAGGCCGCGGCCCAGGTCTACTTCGACAAGGATCTGCCGGAACTGACCCTGGCCGAGGCCGCGATGCTGGCCGCGTTGCCGAAAGCACCTTCCACCACCAATCCGGTCACCAATCCGGACCGGGCGCTGGCCCGTCGTGCCTATGTGCTCGGACGGATGCTCCGCCTGGGCAAGATCGATCAATCCAGCTTCGATCGGGCCATGAGCGAAGCGTTGCCTGGTCGGCTGTTCATCTCCGCCGAGGTGGTGACACAGGCACCGTACGCCGCCGAGATGGCGCGCCATGACCTGGTGGAGCAATTCGGAGAGGATGCCTACCGGCTGGGTCTGAACGTGCACACCAGCATCGATCCCAAGGCGCAGGCATCGGCCCGACAGGCGTTCAGGCAGAACTTGATCGCTTACGATCGTCGCCATGGCTATCGTGGTCCGGAAGCCGATTGGAGTGCCGACCTTGCCAATCTCGACACGTTGAAAGAACGGCTGGCAAAGGCCAAGCCGGTGGGAGGGTTGTTGCCCGCGGTAGTGCTGGACGCGACTTCAAGCAGCGCGACGCTGCTCGTAAAGGATCAGGGTGAGGTGAGCCTCGATATCGAGGCAATGCGCTGGGCCTGCGCTTACCGGGATGTTGATCGTTGCGGACCCAAGCCGGAGGCGGTCGACAGCGTGCTTACCGCGGGGGATCTGGTGCGGGTCGAGCCTGTCGGGGATGCTGCGGATGGCAGCTATCGTCTGGCCCAGATTCCCGAGGTGACCGGCGCGCTCGTGGCGCTCGATCCTTCCAGTGGCGCTATCCGTGCGTTGGTGGGCGGGTTCGACTTCTTCCACGACAGTCAATTCAATAACGTCACCCAGGCTGAGCGTCAGCCTGGGTCTGCCTTTAAACCCTTTCTTTATTCAGCGGCTCTGGATCACGGCTTCACCTGGGCGAGCCTGATCAATGACTCCCCGGTCGTGATCGAGGATGGGGTGCGTGCCGGCATCGACTGGCGACCCAGCAACTACGGACGCAGTTTCGGTGGCATGCGGCGCATGCGCGACGGGCTCACTCACTCGGTCAACCTGATGTCGGTTCGGCTCGCGCAGGCCGTCGGTCCGTCCAATGTGCTTGCATACGCCGAGCGCTTCGGGCTGCCTGTCGAGACCTGGCAGCCGACCTTGTCCATGGCGCTGGGCAGTTACACGCTCACGCCGTTGGACCAGGCGAAGGGTTTTGCCGTGTTTGCCAATGGTGGCTACCGTGTCGCCCCCTACCTGGTGACCGAGGTAGATAGTCCGGATGATGGCGTGGTCTATTCGCACCCCGATGTGAGCTTTTGCGACAGCTGCTCGGCCGAGAGCGCGGATCCGAGCCTGGCACCACGCGTGATCAGCCGACAGAATGCGTTCCTGATGCGCTCCGGGCTGCGGAGTGTGGCCCAGCAGGGCACCGGTGCGCGTGCTCAGCGGGAGTTGGAGCGACGGGATATCGGGGGCAAGACCGGTACCACGAACGATCAGCGAGATGCCTGGTTCTCCGGATTCGGCCCAGGCTGGGTTGCGGTGGCCTGGGTCGGGTTTGCCGACAACAGCGAGCTCGGTCGCCGGGAAACCGGTGGGCGTGCTGCCCTGCCGATGTGGATCGATTTCATGCGTGACGTGCTGCCCGCACCGGTCGAAACGGAGACGCCGCCCGAGGGTGTCGTCACCGCCTGGATCGACCGGACGAGCGGCAGGCGGGTGCCCGAGGGCCACCCTGGCGCGCTGCTTGAGTATTTTGACACCACCAACCCGCGTGCCGCTCTGCCCAAGGAGGACCTGGAGGCCGCTTCGGGCACCTCGCGAGAGCTCATTGAAAGTCTGTTCTGATTTTGCAGATGACGGTTTGCAGCGTCGCGGCGGCACCAGGCTGTCTGCGGCACGGCAGGAGGTCATGGCAGGAGGTAAAGGATAATGGGACCCGCACCGTTGGAAGTCTTGCGCATCGCCGCCCAACGGCTGGCCGATGCCCCGGGGAAGTCGCGTCGACAGGCGCTTGAGGCGGCCGCTCGTGTGGCCGGCGCAACCCTGGATCGCCGTTTCCTGGCGGCGGATCTCGAGCGGCTGGAACTTGAGCTCACCCGTTATCAGACAGCTTTCCGCCCGGAGCAGGGCGAGCGGCTGCGTGCACTGCGGCAAACGGCCCTTGACGCGATGGGCATCCTGGCCGAGTTCCGGCCGCGTCTGGTGGGGGATGTGCTGTCGGGCACGGCGGACGACTATTCGCCCGTGGTCTTGCAACTGTTCGCGCCGACCCCTGAGGGCGTGATCGAGAGTCTGCTCGGTCGAGGCATCCCCTTCGAGGAATCCGAAGCGACTTATCGCTATGGCGATGGGCGTTGTGAGCGTGTCTCGGTGTTTTCCTTCCATGCCGGCGATGATCAGATCATCCTCGAGGTGTTTCCCGAGGAGCGGATTCGCGAAGCGCCGCTGGGTCCTGGAGGGGGTGCGCTGCGGCGTGCCTCACAGCGGCAGGTGGAGGCCCTGATCGGCGGTGAGACGCCAGCCTGAAACGAGAAACGCCCCCGTTCCGGGGGCGTTTTACAGTTGGACAGGCTCGAGGCGCGACCTGGGCTTGGTCAGTCGCGTGCGCTGAGGCGATGAACCGCGTCGACCAGCACCTTGACCTTGTCCGGATTGACGTATTGATGGATGCCGTGACCGAGGTTGAACACGTGGCCCGGGTGAGGCCCGAACTCCTTGAGGATGCGTGCGACCTCTTGCTCGATCACCTCATCGGAGGCGTAGAGGACGCTGGGATCGAGGTTGCCCTGCAGAGCGACTCGGTCCCCGACCTCGGCGCGGATGGTGTCCAGTGTTACGGTCCAGTCCAGGCCAATGCCGTCGGCCCCTGTGTCGGCCATCGCGGAAGCCCACTGGCCGCCTCCCTTGGTGAACAGGGTCACCGGCACGTAGCTGCCATCTGGCCGCTCACGGTTTACCCCGTCGACGATCCGCTGCATGTATTGCAGGGAAAACTCGCGGTAATCGTGCGGGGTGAGCACCCCGCCCCAGGTGTCGAATATCATCAATGCCTGGGCGCCGGCCTCGATCTGGGCGTTGAGGTAGTCGATGACGGTCTCGGTCAGTTTATCCAGCAGCTGGTGAGCCGCCTTCGGGTCGCTGTAGACCAGGCCCTTGACCTTGGCGAAGTCCTTGCTGCCGCTGCCTTCGACCATGTAGCAGGCCAGCGTCCAGGGGCTGCCGGTGAAGCCGATCAATGGCACGCGCCCGTCGAGTGCCTTGCGGATGGTCGAGACGGCATTCATGACATAGCCGAGGTCTGAACCCATGTCGGGCCGCGGCAGGCGGGCGATGTCGGTGGCTGTGCGTACCGGATGCTCGAACACCGGCCCTTCGCCGGAAACGAATTTCAGGCCGAGACCCATCGCGTCGGGAATGGTGAGGATGTCGGAGAACAGGATGGCCGCATCCAGCTCGAAGCGCTCCAGTGGCTGGAGGGTCACTTCGCAGGCAAGATCCGCCGAGCGGCACAGGTCCATGAAGCCGCCGGCTTGTTGTCGGGTCGCACGGTATTCCGGCAGGTAGCGGCCGGCCTGGCGCATGATCCAGATCGGGGTGCGATCGACAGGTTGGCGTGCAAGAGCGCGCAGAAGACGATCGTTCTTTAACGGGGTGGTCATCGGCTTATATCTCCGGGTGATCAAGGATGCGATAGGGCCATGCTTGAGGCCTTCGCAGACGGCAGTGGCCACGAGGCTGGCGCCTGGGTCATATAGCCACTGGCGAAAGTTTTCGGGTTGCGGCTCTGGGGGCAGACGTGATCCGATCCTGATGCCCACAGCGCGACCACAGGACTCCTTCGGGCAGGGAGTCGCCTTTATGCGCCTTCTCCTTGGCGACGAGTAAAGCGTCCTCCGCGCCCCGCTCAAGCCAGCTGGGGATGCCGTTCTGGACCGGAAAATTCGGTTCGCAGCAACGGTTTGTCCAGCCCCTGGTGGCGATCGGGCCGCTCAGCCCCGGTTACGCGGCTGGGCGGCCCAGGTGTTTCCCAAGTGTTTCATTGAGCGGTGGCTGTGTTTTTCGATCCGGAGTGGGTATTAGTGCGTGTCGTGACCCGTCCGGGAGCTGGAAAATCACATCCATGACTCATAACTCATTTCTCGAAGCGACGACTTGGATCAGCATGGTGCCTTCAGTCAGCCTGCCCGGCAGGGCGAGGCCATGGTCCGGGTGTCCCCCAAGTCAGATCGTCCCAGACTACAGGCAGCCCATGTCACCCAGGGGTATTCCAGGATGCTCCATGGGGTGCTCCTTGGGAGGCATTCAGGCCGAGAGGTGGTTGCGCACGATCTGGCTGACGACGGCCATGTCGGCCCGACCAGCGAGGCGCTGGCGAGCAGCTTTCATCACCGCGCCCATCTGGCTCAGATCGGTTGCCTTCTCGGCGGCCACTATTTCGGCAACGATCGCTTCAATTTCTTCGGCGGATAGCTGCTGTGGCAGATAGGTCTCGATGATCTCGAGGTCGGCCCGTTCGATGGCTTCAAGATCGTCGCGGCCGGCCGCTTCGTATTGAGCGATCGACTCACGGCGTTGCTTTGCCTGCTGAGTCAGGATTGTCATGGCCTCATCGTCGGAGACCTCGCGGCGCGCGTCGATTTCCTTTTGCTGGATCGCGGAGATCAGCATGCGGATGGTCGCCAAGCGCGACTTTTCGCCACTTTTCATTGCCGCTTTCATGTCGGCGGTCAAGCGCGTCTTGATGGTGCTCATGCCGTTATATCCGTCGAGCGATCAGTACAGACGAACGCGACGCGATTGCTCCTTCGAGATGCGTTTCTGGTTGCGCTTGACGGCAGCAGCGGCCTTGCGCTTGCGGGCCGTGGTCGGCTTTTCGTAGTACTCGCGCTCGCGCATCTCGCTGATGATGCCGGCTTTCTCACAAGAGCGCTTGAAGCGGCGGACCGCAACCTCGAAAGGTTCATTTTCCCGAACACGTACAGATGGCATGAGTGCGTTTCACCTCGTTGAAAATGCAATTGAAATACATGGCTTCGGGCCCAAGCGGCCAAAAGCAAAGGTGTTGTAGTATAAAGCGTTGCCGTAGGGGTGCAAGTGCACGAGTACCTGACTCACCCCACTTCACTCATGAATTCCTAGTGGCCGCCCGGAGGTTTCCACGTGCTCGTATTGGCAGTTGAGAGTTCCTGTGACGAGACGGCCATCGCCATTTACGATGGGCGAGGAGGGCAATTGCTGGCCCATCGGGTGCACTCCCAGACTGATGTGCACACGGCTTACGGTGGGGTGGTGCCGGAGCTCGCTGCCCGTGATCACATGCGCCGCCTGCCGACTCTGGCCCGGGGGGCGATGAGCGATGCCGGGCTGGGGTACGACCGTCTTGATGCGGTGGCCTACACGGCAGGTCCGGGACTGGCCGGGGCTCTGATGACCGGGGCGGCCTTCGCCAAGGGACTGGCTACCGCGCGTGGCCTGCCGGCGCTGGCGATCAATCATCTTGAGGGGCATCTTCTGGCGCCGATGCTGGGAGAGGATCCGCCGTCGTTCCCGTTTTTGGCACTGCTGGTCTCCGGCGGCCACAGCCAGCTGATTGAGGTGGCTGCCGTGGGACGTTACCGGCTGCTGGGGGAGAGCCTCGACGATGCAGTTGGTGAGGCCTTCGACAAGTCGGCCAAGTTGATGGGCCTTGGTTACCCCGGTGGGGCGGCGCTATCCAGGCTGGCCGAGGAGGGCGACCCGACCGCGATTCCATTCACGCGCCCGATGATTAACCGGCCGGGACTGGACTTGAGTTTCAGCGGGCTGAAGACTGCGGTGGCCAACGCCGTCGCTGCCGGGTATCCGCATCAGGATGTGGCGGCCTCGTTCGAGCGGACGGTCATCGATACGCTGGAGATCAAGCTGCGGCGGGCGCTCGATCAGACAGGGCTGGAGCGATTGGTGGTCGCTGGCGGCGTGGCGGCCAATCGCCCTCTGCGTGCTCGGCTGACCGCGATGATGAGTGCGCGTGATGGGACGGCGTACTTTCCGGAAATAGCACTGTGCACGGACAATGCTGCGATGATCGCGCTGGCGGGTTATCTGCGTCTGTCGGCCGGTGAGCGGGATCCGTCCGCCGGATTTTCCGTGCGGGCCCGGTGGCCGCTGGAGATGCTTGCTGCGCCGGGTCAAGGTCAAGCGGCTTGAGCAGCTCGACTGGGCTGCCCACCCGGTTTATTCGCCCGGTCCGGCTTTCCTGCCCTTTTCGCTGATGCGGGGCTCTTCACCGCGTAGCAGTCGATGGATGTTGCTGCGGTGGCGCAGGATCAGGAGCAGGGCCATCAACGAAATCGTCAGGAAAATGATGGGCGGGGCGAACAGGGCGGCCAGTGTGGCAGCGACTACCGCGGCGGTCAGCGCCGAGAGCGACGAGTAACGAGTCGCCCAAGCCATGCCCAGCCAGCTGAGGATGGCCACCAGGCCGATAAACGGTGCCAAGCCCAGGATGGCGCCAGCAGCGGTCGCGACACCTTTTCCGCCCTTGAAGCCGAAGAAGATCGGGTAAAGGTGTCCGAGGAAGGCAAACAGGCCAACGGTGCCCATCGCAGCGAGCCGGTCGGGGGTGTCAATTAGCGTGGCGGCGAGCACCACCGGGATCAGCCCCTTGAGCAGGTCGCCGGCTAACGTGACAATGGCAGCTTTCTTGCCGCCCAGGCGCATGATGTTGGTCGCACCGGGATTGCCCGAACCGGCCGAACGCGGGTCGGGCAGGCCGAGCAGGCGGGCGGTGATCATGGCCGTGGAGAGTGAACCCACCAGATAGGCAGCCAGGGCGACGATGAACAGCAGGGGCCAGTCGAGGGCGGTCAAGTGATGATTCCAAAGATTGAGTGGGGCGGGCATTATCGCGCTCAGGTCGGTCGCCGACAAACCGGTCGCTCCTGGCGTACCGTGCCGGGAATGCACAAACGGCTTGCGACGTGACGATCAAGTCCACCAAAGGAGCTTCCGAGGCGAGTTCAGCCGAGATCGGGTTGGTGGCCGGCTGGTCGTATCCGGCTTCGGTGTTCGACCCGTTGCGGCAGTGTCTGGATGGCCGTCGTGTTCTTGCTCATGACTGGTCGGCATTCGCTGCTGAATGGCTTGAGGGCGCGGCCGATCTGCCGGGGTCATCCGAGCCGGGGCTATCCGAGCCGGGGCCATCCGTCTGGCTGGGCTGGTCGCTTGGCGGAGCGCTTCTGCTTGAGGCGTTGCGTCGAGGCCGGATTCAGCCCGAGCGGCTGATTCTGGTCAGCGCGACCCCACGTTTCCTGGCCGCACCCGGCTGGCCTGGTGTCTCCGAGGTTGCCTGGCGTGACCTGCGCCGGGCAGCTACCCGACAGCCAGTGGCGGCAGTGGCCGCTTTTCGTCGGCGTTTTGGCTTGCCGGCGGCTGACGGAACGCACAGCGAGCTGGCGAGCGTGGATGGCCTGGATTGGCTGGCTCAACTGGACTTGCGTGAGACGCTCGTCGATGTGTCGGTGCCGGTTGAGCTGTGGCTGTCGATCGACGATCCCCTGGTGCCATTCGATTGGCCGTCGCATCTATCCTTGCCGCCGCAGGTCAGCCGTCATGTGCTGGCCGCGCCGGGACATGCGGCCTGGTATCAGGAGCCGGCGGCCCTCGCCAGGCGGTTGCTGGCGGGCATTCAATCGATCTGAGCTGTTATCTCGATATGCCCATGGGTTTTGCACGCGGTGCTGATGCCATGGCAAGCCGACCTGGTGGCCCGCTTCCTAAATATTTCATCCAGTGAGTGCGTTGTTGTCCTATGTCTGCTTTGCCCCCTCTTGACCTGCGGCGTGTCCGTGAGCGCTTCAACCGCGCGGCTACAAATTACGATCGACACGCTGCGGTCCAGCACGAGATCGGGCGGCGGCTGGACGAGCGTTTTGATTGGCTCAAGCTTGATCCGGCGCGCATCCTCGACTTGGGTGCCGGGACCGGCCAGATGGTCCGGGCCATGCGTGACCGTTACCCGCAGGCCGAGGTCATTGGCCTCGATCTGGCGGAAAACATGCTGCAGCAGCTGCCGCGACGCCACTGGTGGTCACGGCGGCGGATGGGCGTTGTCGCTGACATGCATGCCCTGCCATTCACTGGTGGGAGTATGGATGTCGTGGTTTCGAACTTCGCGGTGCAGTGGAGTGACCGCCCGCTCGATTTGTTCGCTGAGGTGGCTCGTGTGCTCGTATCTACCGCCCCGTTTGTCTTTACCACCCTTGGTCCGGACAGCCTGATTGAGTTGCGGCGTGCCTGGGCCGAGGTCGATCCTTCGCCTCATGTGCATCCATTTCTTGATATGCACGATCTGGGCGATGCCCTGGTCGGTGCGATGCTGGCAGACCCGGTGATGGATCGGGAGACAGTCACCGTGACCTATCCGACCGTCGAGGCCTTGCTCGACGATCTGCGGGGCGTCGGCGTGGGCAATGTGCAGGCAGATCGGACGAAGGGGATGACCGGGGCGCGGGCATGGCGCCGTTTTCGCGACGCCCTGGCGGCGCAGGCCATTGATGGACGGATCCCGCTGACCTACGAAATCGTCCACGGGCTGGCCTGGGGTACCGGTGTTTCGCCGATGCCTCAAGAGGTGTATGGAAGTGTCGATTGACTGACTGCCAGCAGTGGGTCAAGCAGGGCTTGTTGTGAGCAAGCGACGCATAGGTTTTGCTTATGAGTGCATTTTGTTCGCTTATGCACCGACTGATGTCGAGGCTAACCTGTTGAATGCATATGGCTTGAGTTCCTTCCGTCAATAATATGCAAGTAAATTCATGGGTTTTTGTTCGGGAGGGAATGGACTACCATCGTGGGCTGAAAAAAAAGGGGTCTGGTCGCTGTGCGGCCGAGATGAACCTACAGAGCCTGGAGGGGTCACGATGTCCACCAATGCAGTGCCGGTAGCAACCGAGCAGTACAATTACGACATCATCAAGAAGTTCGCCATCATGTCCATGGTGTGGGGCGTGTTGGGAATGTTTGTTGGTGTCTATGTCGCCAGTGAGCTGGCATGGCCGTTTTTGAATTTCGAGATCGCCGAGATCACCTTCGGTCGTCTGCGCCCTGTGCACACGACACTGGTCATCTTCGGATTTGGTGGTAGCGCACTGTTCGCGACCTCCTACTATGTAGTGCAACGCACCTGCCAGGCACGCCTATGGGGCGGCAAGCTGATTCCCGAGATCACATTCTGGGGATGGCAGCTCGCAATCTTGTCTGGCGTGCTTTTCTATATGGCGGGCTACACCCAGGGTCGCGAGTACGCTGAGTTCATCTGGCCGGTTGACATCCTGATCACCGTCGTCTGGGTGCTGTATTTCCTGGTCTTCGTGATGACTCTGATCAGGCGTACCCAGCCGCACATCTATGTGGCCAACTGGTTTTTCCTGGCGTTCATCATCGTCATCGCGATGCTGCACATCTTCAACAACCTGCAGGTGCCGGTTGCCTGGAACAGCCTGGAATCCTATGCCCTGTTCTCCGGGGTTCAGGATGCAATGACCCAGTGGTGGTACGGTCACAACGCGGTCGGTTTCTACCTGACCGTCTCCTTCCTCGGCATGATGTACTACTTCGTGCCCAAGCAGGCTGGCCGTCCGGTCTATTCCTACCGCCTGTCGATCGTCCATTTCTGGGCGTTGTCCTTCCTGTACATCTGGGTCGGCGCGCATCACCTGCATTGGACCGCGCTGCCTGACTGGATCGGCACGCTGGCAGCGACCTTCTCCATCCTGCTGCTGCTGCCGTCCTGGGGTGGCATGATCAACGGCATCATGACTCTCTCCGGGGCTTGGGAGAAGCTGCGCACGGACCCGATCATCCTGTTCCTGATCACCGCGCTGGCCTTCTACGGCATGTCGACCTTTGAAGGGCCGATGCTGTCGCTCAAGTCGGTCAACGCCTTGTCGCACTACACCGACTGGACCGTCGGTCACGTCCACTCGGGTGCACTGGGCTGGGTTGCGATGATCACCATGGGTTCGTTCTATCACATGATTCCGCGCCTGTGGGGGACCACGCTTTACTCGACCAGGCTGGTGTTCGTCCACTTCTGGCTGGCCACCATCGGTGTGGTGCTCTACGCCGTCGCACTCTGGGTCGCTGGCATCGGCCAGGGGCTGATGCTGCGCGCCTTCGACCAGTACGGCAACCTCGCGTACACCTTTATCGAAAGCGTGACGTTCATGCATATTCCCTACGTCGTGCGCGCTATCGGCGGTGCCTTCTTCTTCTCGGGCATGTTGCTGATGTCGTACAACATGTACATGACGATTTCGGGTGCCCGTCGTCAGGCGGTTTCGGTTGAAGGTCGCGTGGCCGCTGCCGCACGCTAATGGATTGAGGTTAGGTGAATGAAACACGAAAGCATTGAAGTCAATACCGCCCTACTGATCGTCCTGATCCTGGCGGCGGTCAGCATCGGCGGCCTGGTCCAGATCGTGCCGCTGTTCCATATCGAGGGCACTATCGAAGACGTTGACAGTGTGCGTCCCTATACTCCGCTGGAGCTTCGTGGCCGTGATATCTATGTGAGTGAGGGCTGCTACGCCTGTCACTCACAGATGGTCCGGCCGTTCCGGGACGAGATGCTGCGCTATGGACATTACTCGCTGGCGGCCGAGTCTCAGTATGACCATCCGTTCCAGTGGGGCTCCAAGCGTACTGGTCCGGATCTGGCGCGCGTTGGCGGCAAGTACTCCAACGAGTGGCAGACTCAGCATCTGGTCGACCCGAAGTCCCTGGTGCCTGAGACGATCATGCCGGCCTACCCTTGGCTACTGGAGAACGAGCTTGACTACAGTCGGATCGAGCAGCGCATGATCGCGCTCAAGCGCACCGGAGTGCCGTATTCGCAGAGTCAGGAAGAATATGACGCCAACGTAGAGCGTTTCGGCCAGGAAGTGGCGGACCAGTTGCACGTCTCCAACGCAGTCGCGTCACTCGAGGCCCAGGCGGCTGCTGAGAACTGGGACGGCAAGCCGGATCAGATCACCGAAATGGATGCGATGGTGGCTTATCTGCAAGTACTGGGAACGATGGTCGACTTCTCCAAGTATGAAGACGGCCATTTCTACCAGTTCCAGTGATACATGAAACAGCCACCATCGAGGTGATCTCTTGATAGGCGAGATATTTGCATGGTTGGGCAACATGGAGAACAGCAAGCCATTGGCGCTGATCCTGTTCTTCGTGACCTTTGTTGGCATTGTCGTGTACGTCTATTCCGGCAAAAAGCGGAAAAATCGCCTGGAGTCGTACAAGGACATTCCGTTCTTGGACGACGACGCACTCGACCCAACGAAACCAAAGAAACGACAGGTGAACAACGATGAGTCAAACAGATAAAAAGAAGGGGCAGGTCGAGACCACCGGGCACGTCTGGGATGGCGATATCCGTGAATACAATAACCCCTTGCCGCGCTGGTGGCTGTGGGCGTTTTACGTCACGATTGTCTTCTCAGTGGTGTACTGGATCCTGTACCCGGCCTGGCCATATGGCCTGACGCACACCAAGGGCATCAGTACGGTCGAGTACAATGTGGAAGGCGAGGGTGGCGAGCAGGAAGTCAAGACCGTGCCCTGGAGCAGCCGCGCGCTGTTGACGAAGAACATGCAGTCCAGCCCATCCGCGCTCGCTCAGCAGGAGTGGGTGGGGCGAGTCAAGGATATGAGCTTCGAGGACATCGAGCAGGATCCGGACACCCTGCAGTTTGCCATGTCAGTTGGGCACGGCATGTTCGGTGACTACTGTGCTGCCTGTCACGGGGCCGGCGGTCAGGGCAAGATCGGCTTGTTCCCGAACCTGGCCGACAACGCCTGGCTGTGGGGCAACTCCTACGAGACGATCGTGGACAAGATCGAGAATGGCATTAAAGGCATGATGCCGCCGCAGAATGTTGCCGCAGACCAGATCGAGGATCTGGCCAAGTACACGCTGAGTCTGTCCGGCAATGTCGACATCAGCGGTGAAGCGGCCAGCCGCGGTCAACAGGCGTTTGCCACCTGTGCCGCTTGCCATGGCCAGGAAGGCAAAGGCATCGAGGCCATGGGTGCACCGGATCTGACCGACGCCATCTGGGAGGTTGCCGACATCCCGGGTTGTGGTGGCGATACGACCTGCATGGTTGGGGAAATCACGGATGTCGTGAACAATGGCATTCAGCGCGACATGCCAGCGTTCGGCGAACGCCTGTCCGAGACGCAGATTCGCATGCTGGCAATCTACGTGCGGCAGCTCGGCGGCAATTGATTGCCAACGCGGCTCTCGCCGACGTCGAGACACCGGCTTTGAGCCGGTGTCTTTGTTTTGGGGTTGCAATTTTGTTTGTCAGGTTGCCCCAAAATACCCCTATAAGGTATAAGGGTATTCTGTGCGTAACCTTTGGAGTTTGATTCATGGCCCAACATGACGATCAGAGTTATCCCGCTGATCCGCTGTACGCTGCGCGGGAGCCGATTCATCCCAAGGGGATCCGTGGCCGGTTTCGCCGTTTCAAGGACATCGTCCTGCTGGTGGCCTACGGCGTGTTTTTTCTGCTGCCCTGGATTCGCTGGGAGCGGGGTGCGGGTCCCAACCAGGCAGTAATGTTCGACATCCCGTCGCGACGTTATTATCTGTTTGATCTCGTCATCCATCCACAGGACATGTTCCTGTTGGCGGGCTTTCTGATTCTGGCAGCCTGGTTGTTGTTCTTCGTCACCGGCCTGGTGGGCCGCGCGTTCTGTGGCTATTTCTGTTTCCAGACCTTGTGGACCGATATGTTCATGAAGGTTGAGGCGCTGGTGCAGGGGGATCGCAACAAGCGCATGCGCCTGGAAAATCAGCCTTGGAACGTGGAAAAGCTCACCAAAAAAGGCCTGACGGTCGTCATCTGGACCGCTATCGCCTTCTGGACCGGGTTTACTTTCACCGCCTACTGGGCCGATGCGCCACAATTATTCGTCGACTTCTTCACCTTGGATGCAGCCAAGGCGGCCTATATCACCACTGGGATCCTCACGGCCACCACATTGCTTGCTGCAGGCTTCATGCGTGAGCAGGTGTGCATCTACATGTGTCCCTACGCACGTTTCCAGAGCGTGATGTTCGACAAGGAAACGTTGTTGGTCGCTTATGATGCCAAGCGTGGTGAAGGCGAGGCGGGCCGACAGCCGCTCAAGAAGGGGTTGATGAGCCTTGAGGAGCGACATGCGCAGGGAGCGGGTGACTGTATTGACTGCAAGCTGTGCGTGCAGGTTTGCCCGACAGGGATCGATATCCGAGACGGGCTCCAGCTGGAGTGCATCTCTTGCGGGCTGTGCATTGATGCCTGTGATCAGATCATGACCAAGCGGGGTTGGCCGACCGGACTGATCCGCTACGCTTCCGAGCGGGAGCTGGAGACCGGCGAAAAGCCCAGTCTCTTGAAGTTCCGTACCATCGGTTACGGCTTGGCCACGTTGACCGCTGCCGTGCTGTTGCTTTACGGTATTTTCGCGCGGGCACCGGCCGACTTCTCGGTCCAGCAGATTCGCCAGCCGCTGTTCACCGTTCTGGCCAGCGGGGATATTCAGAACAATTACAACCTGAAAATCAACAATAAACTGCAGGAGCCGCTGGACTTTCGGCTGGTCGTCGAAGGGCTGCCCGAGGCAGAGGTCAGTGTGGTGGGCGACTTTGCAGGGCTGGAGGTGCCAGCTGACGGTTCGCGTCAATACCTTGTCCATGTACGCGCGCCCCATGGGGCCGAGGTGGACCGTCGCCGGATAGAGTTTATCCTGATTGAGGAAAATGGTCGCATTGAGCCGCTGGAGCACGACGCGACCTTTGTCTTCCGTTAATCATTAATCTTGGGGTTGCCACGTCGGGCTGCGTGTCAGCCGGCGGCATCTTCTTACTGGGGTTCTGACTACTATGGCTCTATTGCTGCCGGCCGCGCTTGGCATGACTGTCATTCCGATCCTGTTTTTCCTGTTGCGGTGGCGCTTCCCCACTGCCGGGCGACAGATCGCATTCATCCTGGGCGTCCTTTCCCTGGCGGTGTACGCCCCGTATGCAATTCTCAACTGGCCTGGACTTGACGTGGTGGCAATGGCCGTCGCCATTTTGATAATGACCGCATTCATCTTGGGGCTGATCTTTCCACCGCCGCATGCGTCATCTCAGAAGATGGTTTTCCATGCTGGACCAGCGACGATCATCGCTTTCTTTGCTGTCATCGTGTTGCTGAATTCGATTTTTCTGACGATTGCCACCCACGGATTGAGCGAGAATGTGGCGCGTGAGTTGTTGCCCAAGCCGCAGGGTGGTCCAGTAGCGAGCTCCTATTTCCCCGGCACAGTGGCTCACGACTATCAAGAGAGGGGCAAGCAGTTCCAAACCTATGACGCCCAACGTGAGGAGCAAATCAAACGTGGCTGGCAGATCCGCCGTGGCTGGCTTGGCGAGCCGGTAGTCGGCCAGTCGACACAGTTCCGGGTCCAGGTGCTGGACCGAGCGGGGCAAGCGGTGCGAGGAGCTGAGGTGACGGCCAGCTTCCTGCGTTTTTCGAGCGAGGCGTTTGATTTTACGCGCCAGCTCGATGAGATCGAGCCCGGCGTCTACCAGGCCGGCATCACGCCACCGCAACCGGGCCGGTGGGAAGTCCTCGTCGACATCCAACATGACGACGACATGCATCAGCTGCGCGGCATGACTGATATCGCCCGACAGTGAGCCGGGTGGTGGTACGTCGCCCGGAATGCACGGGCCTGGCGGTTGGTCGATGAGCCAGGAAGGAGTAACGGTCGCCGGCCAGGAGTTGGTCGAAGGATGTTTCCACTGCGGGTTGCCGGTACCCGCTGGTGCGGCCTACCATGTTCATGTGCTCGGCCAGGAACGCGCGATGTGCTGCCCCGGCTGCCAGGCGGTGGCGCAGGCCATCGTCGAGGCGGACATGGAGGACTATTACCGGCATCGCACCGAGGTGTCGGCGCGGCCGGACGCCGATCTCGAACGGGTGCTTGAAGAGCTCTCGATTTATGACCGCCCCGAGATGCAGAAGTCGTTCGTCGCCAACCGCGATGGCGACCGGCGCGAGGCCTCGCTGATTCTGGAGGGGATTGTCTGCGCCGCCTGCGTCTGGCTGTCCGAGCGACATGTCCGGCAGCTGCCGGGAGTCGAGTCCTTTTCGGTGAACTTTTCCACTCACCGTGCTCAGGTAGTGTGGGACAACCGTCGGGTTCAGCTCTCCGAGATCCTGCGGGCGATTGCCGCCATCGGCTACCGCGCCTATCCCTACGACCCTGACCGTCAGGATCGCATCTATCGACGTGAACGGAATGACATGATGCGTCGCCTGGCAGTCGCCGGGCTGGTCTACGCGCAGGTCATGACGCTCTCGATGTCGCTGTACTTCGGCGACTTTCTCGACCTTTCCGATGACATGCGGTACTTCTTCTGGTGGGCAAGCCTGGTGCTGTCGACGCCAATCGTGCTCTATTCCGGTCAGGCCTTCTTTCGCCCGGCGTGGCGGGACCTCAAGCAGCGGCGCGTCAGCATGGATCTGCCGGTGTCGCTAAGTATCCTGCTTGCCTATGGGGGCAGCGTCTATGCGGTGCTTAGCCGCAGCGGCGAGGTCTACTTCGACTCGGTCACCATGTTTATCTTTCTACTGCTCGCAGGGCGGTTCTTCGAGCAAGGAGCTCGGCACAAGGCCGGCGAACTGGCCGAGTCGCTCAACAAGCTGGTGCCGCAGGTCGCCAACCGTATGGAAGCCGATGGCTCGGTCGCCGTGGTGGCGGCCTTCGATCTGGTGCCCGGTGATCGTATTCTTGTGCGCCCTGGTGGGCCGGTGCCGGCCGATGGGCGGGTGCTCGAGGGCGAAAGCGGCGTGAATGCCTCGATGCTTACCGGCGAGAGCGTGCCCGAGGTCAAACGGGTGGGCGATCAGGTCGCGGCGGGTACGGTCAATACCGAGAGTCCGTTGGTGGTCGAGGTGGAGAAGGTCGGCCAGGACACCATGGTTTCGGCCATCGTCCGCCTGATTGACCGGGCCCAATCGGATAAACCCCGTGTGGCCGAGGTAGCCGACCGGTTCGCGCGCATATTCGTGATTGGCTTGCTGATCATCACGGCGTTGGTCACGGTCGTCTGGCTGTTTATTGACCCGGCTCGGGCCTTTTGGGTTGCGGTCGCCATCCTTGCGATTACCTGTCCCTGCGCCCTGTCTCTGGCAACCCCGGCCGCGATCGCGGTATCGGTGGGCAGGCTGACTCAGCATGGGCTGTTGGTCACACGCGGCCGAGCGATTGAGGGGCTGGCGCGTGTGACACATGTGGTGTTCGACAAGACCGGCACGCTAACCAGTGGCCAGCTGACTGTGCGTGAGGTCGAGCTGCTGGGTGACACGGACGAGTCGGAGCTGCGTGGCATGGTCGCCGCACTGGAACAATATGCGGATCATCCGATCGGGCGTGCTCTACGTGCCTGGGGCCAAGAGGAGGTGGGGACAACCCGTGTGGTCCGTGAGGTCCGTGACGTGGAGAGTGCCAGCGGCCGTGGGGTGACCGGCCAGGTGGATGGTGAGCTTTTTGCCGTAGGCAATGCCCGCCTGATGGGTGAGCTTGGGATCGAGCTGCCGCAGATAACCGCTGCCGTCGATGAGCTGGTGGTCTGGATCGCTCGTGGCGAGCAGCTGGTCGGACGGGCAGTACTGGGGGATCAGCTGCGTGACGATGCACGCGAGACGGTCGAGCGCCTGCAGCAGCAGGGCTTGAAGGTGTGGGTGCTTTCCGGTGATCAGCCGGACCGAGCGGAGCTGATCGGTCGCCATCTGGGCGTCGACCATGTCGAGGGCGGCCTGCTTCCCCAGGACAAGATGGATCGGGTGGCCGCGCTGCAGTCCGATGGGGCCCGTGTGCTGATGGTCGGTGACGGGGTTAATGATGCCCCGGTACTGGCGCGTGCGGATGTTTCCATGGCCATGGGTGGCGGTACGGCGGTCGCCAAACACAGTGCCGATATGGTGCTGTTGAATGACCGTGTGGCGGAGACGGCTTTTGCAGTCAATTTTGCCCGTCGCTCCATGGGCGTGGTCCATCAGAACCTGACCTGGTCAATCTGGTACAACGCCATCGCCATTCCGATCGCCGCCATCGGGCTGGTGCAGCCGTGGCTGGCGGCGATCGGCATGTCGCTTAGCTCGATTGCCGTGATCGGCAACGCTCTGCGGTTGAGACGGGGGTAAGAGGCGGCGGGAGCGGGAGCTGCCGAGCGACTCGGGGTTTCCTCAGCCGCCCATGCTGTGGATGTACTGGTTGAGCTGGGCGACATCCGTGGTGGTGCGCCGGTAGAGGCTGTCCAGACTCACGATCGCGTACTCAAGCAGCAAGACAGTCAGCACTGGGTGCTCCAGTCGCAGACGGTTGTATTTGACTCGTGGCAGTCGCAACAGGCGTACGTTGCTGCGAGCTCGCATGCGGACGTTGCGCGGCTTGCGGTCGAAAAAGCTCATCTCGCCGAGCATCTCGCCAGCGAGGATCTGGCCGACCGATACCTCGCTGGTGGTGGGGCCGACGATCAGCTCGGCTGTGCCTTCAAGCAGGAAATATAGTGATTCGCCGACCTCGCCAATGTCGGCAATGACCTGACCGCGCTGGACGACCTGGAAGTCGCAAAAGTCGAGGAATGCACTGATTTCGGCTTGAGTCAGGATTTGCGTGTCGACGTGATGGGCGAGGAAATCGACCAGGGCGTCGCAGTCGTTGTCGGTCAGCATCGCTGTTGTAGCTCCATGCAGCTTGTTGGGAACGATAGTAATCTTAATCCATTGTCGCGAGCCGTTGCGGTTTTGTCGATCTTCCGCGACAGGCGGCGAGACATGAGAGCGCTTCATGTCGATGTTGCAGACGTTTCCCTTGGCTGGCGCCGACCTGCAGCGGACAATGATTGGCATTGGTGGCCGCACGCCTCGTCGTGTGGCCGCAACATGCTAGAATTCCGGACACTGTTGGGCTGCTTCTGGTTCCTGCCGCGGCGGCCGCCTGTCTTGAGGTTTCCCATGCGACCCCGCCAGCTGGCGGAGTCGATCCGATTTCTGTTGCGTTTTTGCTGTCACGTTTACCTGGAGCCGATTTCATGTTTGCCAAGTCCATGACCATCGCGGGCTACGACCCGGAACTCAGTGAGGCGATCCTCGCCGAAGAGCGTCGCCAGGAGGATCACGTCGAACTGATCGCCTCGGAGAACTACGCCAGCCCGCGCGTCCTGGAGGCCCAGGGTTCCGTGTTGACCAACAAGTACGCTGAAGGTTATCCGGGCCGGCGCTACTACGGTGGTTGCGAGTATGTGGACGTGGCCGAGCAACTGGCCATCGACCGCGCCAAAGAGCTCTTTGGCGCCGACTATGCCAACGTGCAGGCGCATTCAGGTTCGCAGGCGAATGCGGCGGTATACATGGCGCTGGTCGAGCCGGGTGACACGGTGCTCGGCATGAGCCTGGCCGAAGGTGGCCACCTGACTCACGGTGCCAAGCCCAACTTCTCTGGTCGCATCTACAACGCGGTACAGTACGGTATCGACGACGAGGGTTACGTCGATTACGACCAGGTCGAGCGCCTGGCCAAAGAGCACCGGCCGAAGATGATCATCGCCGGCTTTTCCGCCTACTCGCGCGTGATGGATTGGGCCCGTTTCCGCGAGATCGCCGATGCCGTGGGTGCTTACCTGCTGGTCGACATGGCGCATGTCGCCGGACTGGTTGCCGCCGGCCTGTATCCCAATCCGGTGCCACACGCTCACGTGGTTACCTCCACCACGCACAAGACCCTGCGTGGCCCGCGCGGTGGTCTTATCCTGGCGCAGTCCAATCCGGAGCTGGAAAAGAAGATCGATTCGCGCATCTTTCCGGGCACTCAAGGTGGGCCGCTGATGCACGCGATTGCCGGCAAGGCGGTGGCCTTCAAGGAGGCGATGGAGCCGGAGTTCAAGACCTATCAGCAGCAGGTGATCGACAATGCCCGCACCATGGCGCAGGTGTTCGTCGACCGTGGCCTGGATGTGGTCTCTGGTGGCACTGACAACCATTTGTTCCTGGTGAGCTTCGTCAAGCGCGGCCTGACCGGCAAGGCGGTCGACGAGGCGCTGGGTCGGGCGCATATCACGGTGAACAAGAACGCCGTGCCCAATGATCCGCAGTCACCCTTCGTTACCTCAGGTATTCGGGTGGGCACCGCAGCGATCACCACCCGTGGTTTTGGCGCCGAGGAGTGCCGGAATCTGGCCAGCTGGATCTGCGACATCATCGATGATCTGGACAATGAGTCGGTGATCGAGGTTGTGCGCGACAAGGTCACCGCAGTCTGCCGCAGCCTGCCGGTCTACGAGTCGAACTAGACCTGACCGGGAGGCGGGTATGCGCTGCGCGATCTGCGGGAATGACGACACTCGCGTAATCGATTCACGGGCGATCGAGGGCGGTGAAGGCATTCGTCGCCGGCGCAAGTGCGCGGCTTGTGGTCAGCGATTCACCACCTATGAGCGGGCCGATCGGCAGATGCCGCGAGTGGTGAAGTCCGGTGGCGCGCGGCAGAATTTCGATGAGCGCAAGCTGCGCGATGGCATGATGCGGGCGCTGGAGAAGCGTCCCGTGGCAACGCGTCGTATCGAAGAGGCAATCGAGCAGATCGAGCGACAACTGCGTAGCCGTGGTGTGCGCGAGATCCCTGCCCGCGAGATTGGCGAGCTGGTGATGGCGCAGCTGCGCCGGCTTGATCATGTTGCCTATATTCGTTTTGCCTCGGTCTACTTGAGTTTCGACAGCATCGAGGCCTTCCGCGAAACGATCGAGTCGCTGGCCAACGACATGATCAGTGACTCGGATCACCAGCTGCCGCTGATTGGCGATACCAACTAAAGAGGCTGCCGATTTGCCCACTGACGATCAGCCCACCATCGATCAACAATGGATGGCTCGGGCACTGGCATTGGCAGAGCGCGGCCGCTACACCACCTCGCCGAACCCCCGGGTGGGTTGCGTGCTGGTGCGTGATGGCCAGATCATTGGCGAGGGCTTTCATGTTCGAGCCGGTGAGCCGCATGCCGAGGTGCTGGCCCTGCAAGAGGCCGGTGAACGGGCGCGCGGGGCGACCGCTTACGTGACTCTTGAGCCCTGCAGTCATGTCGGGCGCACCCCGGCCTGTGCACCGCAGTTGGTTGCGGCCGGGGTGGCCCGCGTGGTCACGGCCATGGATGATCCCAACCCGCAGGTTGCCGGCCGTGGACATGCGCTGTTGCATGAGGCGGGCATCGAGGTCAGCGCGGCGATCGCCCCGGCGGCAGCGCGGGCACTCAATCCCGGGTTTGTCTCACGCATGGAGCGGGGACGCCCGTGGGTGACGGTCAAGCTGGCCCAGTCGCTCGATGGGCGCAGTGCGCTCGCCAGTGGTGAGAGCCAGTGGATCACCGGCGAGGCGGCTCGTCGTGACGTGCAGTTCTTGCGTGCCCACCAGTGCGCGGTTCTGAGTGGCATCGACACGGTGCTGATCGACAGTGCTCGCTTGAACGTGCGGCTGTCGGCCGATGAGCTCGGCATTGAAGGCGAAGTACGCCAGCCGGTACGTGTGGTGCTCGATTCGGGTTTGCGCCTGCCGCCGTTTGCTGCAATCTTCGATGCCCCGGGGCCGGTATGGATCTATACCCGGGATGCGACGGATGGGGTGCAGCATGAGGCCCTGATCAAGCGTCAGCAGGTGACGTTGATCGAAGCGCCGCCGGCTCGGGGAATGACGGGGTTGGCGCTCGATTCCATCCTGGCCGATCTGGCGGCACGCGAGGTCAACGAGGTGCTGGTCGAGGCGGGTGCCAAGCTGGCTGGGGCGTTTGTCGCTGCCGGGTTGTGCGACGAGCTGGTGGTCTATCAGGCCCCGTTACTGCTCGGCCACCAGGCGCGCCCGACGCTGGCGTTGCCCGAGCCGGCAGCGCTCGCCGATGTGGCCCGCTGGACGCTCGTCGATGAGGCCCGTCTAGGCGATGACCTGCGTCTGACCCTGCGCCCGAATCAATAGCGGCGCTTCCCTGGCCCGACCCCGGCTCGATGTTTCATCTACCTGTGGAGAAACCCCATGTTCACCGGCATCATCCAGACTGTCGGCACTTTGGTTGAACAGACCCCCATGGGCGGTGACACCCGTCTGACCGTCGCGGCACCGGGGCTGGATCTTGTGAATACCGCCATCGGTGACAGCATCGCCGTTAACGGCGTCTGCCTGACGGTGACCCACCTTGACGGTGAGCGCTTTTCGGTTGATTGCTCGGCCGAGACCCTGCGCTTGACCACGCTCGGGCAGCTTGCCCCGGGGTCGCGCGTGAATCTGGAGCCGGCGCTGACGCTGGCGACACCGCTGGGCGGGCACCTGGTCAGCGGGCATGTCGACGGGCTCGCGGTCGTTGATGCGAGACGAAGCGAGGCGCGGGCAACCGAGTTCTGGTTGCGTGTACCGCCGGAGCTGGCGCGCTATGTGGCAAGAAAAGGCTCGTTGGCCATTGACGGGGTGAGTCTGACGGTCAACGAAGTCAGCGGCACGCGCTGTCGTCTGACTATCATTCCGCATACACTGGAGGCCACCATCATGGGCGAGTATCAACCCGGGCGGCAGGTCAATCTGGAGGTTGATCTGATTGCTCGCTACCTCGAACGCCTGCTGCAGGCCGGCGCAGGGACGGCGGGGAATGGCGGCCAGAGCCCTTACCAGGAGCTGAGCTGAGGGGTCTGCGCTGGGCTGATGGCCCTGCGGCCGCAGCGTCGATGATACAATCTGTCGATTACCCTCCCGGTGATTCCCTATCCGGGGGGCTGTGGCAGACCATGACAGTTGCTGAGAGGCCCAATGAGCTTTAGTCCCATCGACGAGATCCTTGACGACCTGCGGGCTGGACGCATGGCCATCATCGTTGATGATGAGGATCGCGAGAATGAAGGCGATCTGGTCATGCTCGCCGAGCAGGTGCGCGCCGAGGATATCAATTTCATGGCGCGCTACGGGCGCGGGCTGATCTGTCTGACGCTCACTCAGGAGCGCTGCGAGCAGCTTGAGCTGCCGCTGATGGTCAGCCGCTCCCGCGAACCCTTCCAGACGGCGTTCACGGTCTCGATCGAGGCCGCGCGCGGTGTGACCACCGGGATTTCGGCTGCTGATCGGGCCTGCACCATTCGCACCGCCGTCTCCGCGGATGCCGGTCCGGCCGACCTGGTCCAGCCGGGGCATGTCTTCCCCTTGATGGCGCGCCCGGGGGGCGTGCTCGCTCGTGCCGGGCATACCGAGGCGGGCGTCGACCTGGCGCGTCTGGCCCAGGCGCGCGAGCCGGCGGCGGTGATCGTCGAGATTCTCAATGAGGACGGCTCAATGGCGCGTCGCCCGGATCTTGAGCGGTTCGCCGCCGAACACGATATCAAGATCGGTTCGATCGAGGACCTGATCCGCTACCGCATGCGTCACGAGCGTTCGGTCGAGCACCAGTTCGCTACCGAGATCGACACGCGCCACGGTCGCTTCACCCTGCACGTCTACAAGGACTTCACCAGCGGCCAGCTACAATTCGCCGCCGTACGTGGCAAGTTGGAGGCGGAAGTCGCGACGCCGGTGCGGGTGCATGTCCATCATGCGCTCTGTGACCTGTTTGAGCCGCAGGGGCGTGATTGCGGCTGGCCGTTCTCCGATGTGCTTTCGCGTTTGGCGAAGATGGAGAGCGGTGTCGTGGTGTTGCTGCGCTCGACACCCAACGAGGATGAGTTGCTGCGCCAGTTGCAGGGTTGGGAGCAGACAGCGGCCGAAACGGCCAATGGCGAGGTCGAGGAGCTGCGCAGTTACGGTGTCGGTGCTCAGATTCTCAAGGATCTGGGTGTCCGCAAGATGCGCGTGATGAGCGCGCCCAAGCGATTCCACGCCCTGGCCGGCTTTGGTCTGGAAGTGGTCGACTATATTTACGATGAGGCGAAATGATCGCCATAGATGGGAAAGCCAGGCATGAATGAAATTCAAGTGGTCGGAGGTGGGCTGATGGCCCGTGCCGGACGTTACGCCATCGTGGCGACACGCTGGAATGCACAGGTGGTCGACCGGCTGCGTGACGGGGCGATCGATACCCTGCGTCGGCATGGTGTGGATTCGGCGCAGATCACGGTGGTGATGGCGCCGGGCGCCTTCGAGCTGCCGCTGGTCGCCCAGCGCGTTGCTGCCAGCGAGAAGTTTGACGCCATCATCTGTCTTGGTGCAGTCATCCGCGGTGCCACACCGCACTTTGATTACGTTGCCGGTGAGGCAGCCAAGGGCATTGCCAGCGTGGGCACCGATTTCGATATGCCGGTAATCTTCGGTGTATTGACTACCGATACGGTTGAGCAGGCCATGGAGCGCGCTGGCAGCAAGGCCGGCAACAAGGGCGCGGAGGCGGCCGCTACCGCGATCGAGATGGTCAATCTTCTCGACCAGATTGACCAGATTGCCTAGACGATGATGATCAAGCGGTTTCCCCAAGATGAGCCACCAGAACGCGATGCCCCGAAAGGGGTCGAGGAGGCGCTGGATGCGACGCCTCGCCAGAGCGGTTCGCCGACGCGCAAGCAGCGTCGCTGGGCGCGCGAGCGGGCCGCCCAGGGCCTTTACCAGCAGTTGATGAATCCGATCCCGGTCGATCAGCTCGAGACACAGTTCATGGAGGATGCCTTCATGCTGCGTATCGATCTCGAACTGTTCCGCCGCATTCTGCGGGGGGTCGAGCAGCATGCGGCCGAACTGGATGCGGCCATTGAGCCGCACCTGGATCGTCCGATCCGCGAGCTCGACCCGATCGAGCATGCCATTCTTCGTCTGGGCGCATTCGAGCTGGTGCACATGATCGAGACGCCACGGGCGATCGTGATCAACGAGGCCGTCGAGCTGGCCAAGCGCTTCGGCGCCACCGATGGTCACCGCTATATCAATGGCGTGCTCGACCGGCTGGCTCACAGTGTCCGTGCCGCCGAACCGCGCCGCGGACGCTGAAGACGTGAGGCGGCTGACAACTTATGGCTGCAGGCCCCGACGAATTTGATCTGATCTACCGCTATTTCGATTGGCCCCCTGGCCAGCCCGAGGTGGCGCTGGCTGTCGGCGATGATGCGGCCATCCTGCAGCCGCTGCCTGGCCAGCAACTCGTGATCGGCACCGACATGCTGATCGCCGGTCGCCACTTCCCTGAATCGACCCACCCTGAGGTTGTCGCCCACAAGGCGCTGGCGGTCAATCTTTCCGATCTCGCCGCCATGGGCGCCGTCCCCTTGGCTTTTACCCTGTCGCTGGGCCTGCCAGGCAGCGACAAGTCCTGGCTTGAGCGTTTTTCTCGAGAATTGCAGCATGCCGCGCGGCATTGGGGCTGTGATCTCGTTGGTGGTGACACCGTTCGCGCACCACAGCTCACCCTGTCGATCACGGCCTTCGGTGTGGTGCCAATTGGCGAGGCGTTGCGGCGCAGCGGCGCTGGGGCTGGTGATCGGTTGGCGGTGACCGGGACGATCGGCGATGCCGCGCTGGGTCTGGCGCTGGCGCTAGATGAAGAGGGCGGGCCATCGGGCCTGTCCGATACCGATCGAGCCTACCTGCTCGATCGTCTTGAGCGACCGCAACCACGGTTGGCCACCGGTCAGGTCTTGCGCCGGCAGGCCTCGGCGGGGCTTGATGTCTCCGATGGGCTGCTGCAGGACCTGGGGCATCTGCTGGTCGCCAGTGGGCTGGCGGCCGAAATCGACCTTGATGCAATTCCCTTGTCGGCAGCGGCAGGTCGTTGGCTTGACGCTCGCCCTGGAGACCTTGAGCGGCTGATCGCCGGTGGCGATGACTACGAACTGATCGTGGCGCTACCGGTCGAGTGTTCGATCGACCCGGCCTGGGGTTTGACGGTGATTGGCCATCTCACTGATGACTGGCCGGTGGGCGATATCCGCGAGCGGCGCGGCCGCCCCTTGCCCGGGCAGCGTGGCTACAATCACTTCCGGGAGCCCGGTGCGTGAGCCGCAGCAAGACAGTGCGAGTGCGGCGGGCCGATCTTGGGCACAGCCCGGTAATGTGGCTGGCCTTTGGCGGCGGTACGGGTCTGTCGCCTTGGGCGCCGGGCACCGTCGGCACGTTGCCAGGTCTGCTGCTTGGCTGGTTGCTGATGACCCTGGCCATGCCATGGGGGGCGGCTGCCGCGATCGGGCTGGTGCTGGCGACTACTGCCGGGCTGTTTTTAGTCGGTATCTACCTCTGCGGGGAGGCCAGTCGCCGTCTGGGCATGGATGACCACGGCGGGATCGTCTTCGACGAGATCGTCGGGGTGCTGCCGCTGTTCGTCCTGTTGCCGCAAACCTGGTGGCAGGTGGCGCTGATCTTCGTCTGGTTCCGTGTGTTCGACGTACTCAAACCCTGGCCGATCAACTGGCTCGAGCGGCGGGTCGGCGGCGGGCTCGGCATCATGCTCGATGATCTCCTCGCCGGCGTCTATGCGCTGCTTGCCACTTGGGCGAGTCTGTGGCTGCTTGGCGGCTGAGCGTTCAGCGCTCGTTGAGGCGTGGCATCAGCTCGACCAGATTGCAAGGGCGCTGGCGGTAGTCGAGCTGGCTTTCGATCAGGTTGTCCCAGGCATCCTTGCAGGCGCCGGTCGATCCGGGCAGCACGAACAGGTAGGTGCGGTTGGCCACGCCGGCGGTCGCGCGCGACTGCAGCGTGGAGCTGCCGATGTTCTCGAAGGACAGTGCACGGAACACCTCGCCGAAGCCGTCGATGGTCTTGTCGAATAGTACCGAGACGGCCTCAGGCGTCCCATCGCGACCCGTCAGCCCGGTGCCTCCGGTGGTGATCACGACGTCGCACTCCGGCGCGGCGATCCACTGCGAGACCGTGGCGCGAATGGCGTAGATATTGTCCGGGAGGATCTGGCGGTCGAACAGGCGATGGCCGGCGCCCTCAAGGCGCTCGACCAGCAGCTCGCCGGAGCGATCTTCCGCCAAGCTGCGGCTGTCCGATACGGTCAGCACGGCAATGTTCAGTGGCTTGAAGACACGTTCTTCGCTCATGATCAGACTCCTTGCGGGGATGATGGTTATGGCATCGGATCGGGGGCGGCCCCATCGGCACACTTTCGGCAGGCCAATGGGGTGCCCAGCATGGCGGCGCGTCCATGACTGTGTACCACCCAAGGTCGCTCGATCCATGGCGGATCGTGGCGAGTGTGCTGATGATGACCGCATTCCAGACGCGCGAACCAGTGACCCTCGGCATCGCGATGAAATGAGCGGATGAGTCGCAACGGCGCATCACTCTGAGTCTGCATCAGCAGGCGCAGACAGCTCGCAGGCCATGCCCATGATTCGGGATGGCTTCCACGTGGACAAAATCCGCTACCACCTGGGCGAAAGCCCCTCGAGCCGCGTCAAGGAAGCCGAAGGAATCCAGGGGTTCGCCCTTGTGTTTTCCAGCGAAGCCCGCGATAACTCCGGGGCCCGGTGGGCTGTGCATCATGATCTGGCCGTGTCCTCGACTGCGACTGGCATGTTGTCGCCGTCGTACTCTTCGAGGCTGCCATCGGCATATTGGACGTGCATCTTGAGATTGTTGCGGTCGATGAATTGCATCACCGAGTCGAACATCTGCCGATTGGCTGTCTTCAGTTCAGGTTCGATGGCGAGCACCTTCTGGCCATCCAGCATGACTGGGTGCAGCCGCTGTGAATAAACCAAGCGGTGCTGGGCAAAAGTCGCATCCCAGCTCGCGATGCGATCGATCCAGTCACTGGGACGAAATCGGGCCCCGGCCTTGGTCACTGATTCGACGATGTAGCGTTTCGGCTGGTTGTCCATGAAGTCGCGGTTTGCTCAGCGTGCACCGAATTAGGGTGGGTGATCAGAAAATGCCGGACGCGCTCGAACGTCAAGTCTATCTCCCGCGAGCGGTTCGTCATCGAGAAGCTGTGCCGGAGGTGCGCCGGCGGCATGTCGTGACGATCGCCGGTACCGACAACGAGATACTAAGGATTCTCGCGAGATGCATCCACCGCATCCCAAGGTCACTCCCGTGGCATCGTCGATCCGGGGAAGAGATCATGCCTCCTGCGGCGGCGTCTGCGATCTTGCAACCGCTCGTCCCGAGGCGCGCAGATCGCTATCCGAGATTGTCCGGCACTTCCTTTAGAATCAATCGACCATTTTACTTCAGTTGGCCGGTAAACGCACCCGGCCGGCGCAACCGACAGGAAAAGCATTCATGAGCGAATCCGAGGCCCTTTGCTTCAGTGCCGTCGGCCTGCCGCTGATTCTGGTAGACACCGGAGGCACTTTCAACAAGCGCTATGAGCCCCTTGATGGCCAACTGATCGTAACATCGGGCAGTTCCGCGATGCGGTCGATCCTGGCCTCGGCGGAAATGAACCTGGATGTGACCTGGCTGCAACCTGTCTGCAAGGATAGTCTCGAGATGACCGATGCCGATCGTGACGCGATCGTGGCTGCCTTGAGGCCTGAAATGACGCGGCAGCCAGAGGCTCCGGTCGTGATCATCCACGGCACTGACACAATGCACCAAACTGGCGAGGTGCTTGCTACCGCTTTGCCGGGCCGATGCATTGTGCTCACGGGCAGCATGCGGCCCTATGAGACTGATCCGGTCGAGCCAGCGTTTAACCTGGGACTGGCGCTCGGGTTTGTTCAGGCGGCCCCGGCCCCGGGTGTCTATCTGGCCATGAGCGGTTTGGTGAGACCGCTGGGTAGACTGGTTAAAGATCGAGCGGCTGGAAATTTTCGAGCGGTTGCATCGCAATGAGCCACGAAAAAGCCCCGCCATCAAGGCGGGGCTGTCGTCGACTGTCGGCCTGGTCGAGGCCGATGGATCACTAGATCAGCAGTCGTAGTCCAGGCCCGGGTTGTTGTCCACGCCCTTGAGCAGAACCTGACGATTGAGCTCTTCCTTCGAGATCGGCTTGATGTGCTTCTGGTCACGCAGCCAGCCCTCGACCTGATCCCAGATCATCTCACCGGTATCGCCCGGGATGTTGCCCGGCTCTGCGACCGACGCCCAGCCAGCAACCTTGTAGCTCTTGTTCGGGTCGACCGCTGTGCCATCTTTCATGGTCATGCCGGTGATCCGCTTGCCCTTGGTCTCATTCGGGGCACAGGTGTAGCTCATGCCGCCGACGCGCACCATATCGCCGCCCTGCTGGTAGTAGGGGTCGGTATTGAAGATGTTGTCGCAGACGTCTTCAAGGATGCTCTTGATCTCCTCGCCGGTGAACTCGTTGACCGTGACATTGGGGTAGGTCAGGCCCACCTCGGTCATCAGGTCGTCGTAGGTGATCGGTTCGCCTGGAATCAGGGAGGTACCCCAGCGGACGCCCGGCGAGAAGGAGATCTGGGTATCGTTGACCTCATTCAGCGCTTCGCAGATGAGGTGATCCCAAGTGCCGGAGAAGTTGCCGCGGCGGTAGAGCAGGGCATCGTTGGTCGCCAGCACTTCGCCAGCGCGCTCGCCGGTGTTGAAGGTCTTGCCCTGGAAAGTGATTTCCTGGTTGTAGGCTTTGTCGATGAAGTCCTGCATCTCCTTGTCCGGCTCGATGAAGTCGGAGAAGACCGGTAGCAGGTGGTACTTGTAGTCCTGGACTTTGCCGTTGCGTACATCGAGGTCGAGTACACCCAGGAACTTGGCATTGGAGCCGGCATTGGAAACGATCGTCTGGCCGCCGCTGTTCTTGACCAAGGTCGGGGTCGGGACCGCGTCATGGGTATGGCCGCCCATGATTGCATCAATGCCCGAGACACGGCTGGCCATCTTCAGGTCCACGTCCATGCCGTTATGCGACAGGACGATGACTACCTCGGCACCTTCGGCGCGGGCAGCGTCGACCGTCTCCTGCATCGCCTCATCGCGGATGCCGAAGGTCCAGCCCTCGGTCATCCAGCTCGGGTTGGCGATCGGGGTGTACGGGAAGGCTTGTCCGATGACAGCTACCTGGACGCCGTTTTGTTCGCGGATGACATACGGCTTGAAGACACGCTCATAGAAGTCGTCGTCCAGGATGTTCTGGGCGACGAACGCCATGTTGGTTGCGGACTCGAGCTCGTTGATACCCTCGATCATGCGGTCCTTGGTGTAGGTCGCCTCCCAATGCGAGGTGAAGAAGTCCACCTTGGCGATCTTCATCGCGTCGATCTGGCTCTGGGCGTTGGTCCACAGGGCCAGGGCGTTGCCTTGCCAGTTGTCGCCGCCATCCAGCAGGAAGGCGCCCGGGCGCTGCTCGCGCATGTGTTTGATCAGGGTGAGCAGGTGAGCGAAGCCACCGACCTTGCCATATTTTTTGGCCGCTTCGCTGTAGTCGAGGCAGGTGAAGGCATGCGCCGCCGGGGTATTCGGCTCGAGGCCGAAATGCTTTAGGAACTGCTCGCCCACCAGGTGTGGGGGGTTGCCCGTCATGGAGCCGATGCCGAGGTTGATGTTCGGCTCGCGGAAGTAGACCGGCTTGAGCTGGGCGTGCATGTCGGTCATGTGCAGAATCGATACGTTGCCGTAGCGCGGTATCTCGTACATGTTGCTCGAGGCATTGTTCGCCTTGACCGAGCTGGCGACGCGCTGGGTGCCGGTGCCGGCCTGCGCTGTCTCGAGATTGATGCCGGCGGCCGAGGCCACGGCGAGCATCTGTAGAAATTCGCGACGAGAAAGGCTCATTGAAAACTCCCGTTTACTTTTCAGTTTGGGTCAGTTCCCGGCCCGGCTGGCAGCTGAGGGCGGGATCCATAGGATCTTTGTTGGTTTCCTGGCCTCGGCTCGAGGCCGGCGCACGGCTCCGAGGCGGTGCCAGGAAATCGAACCGGCCTCATTTAACCATACTGGCCATGGAGACGATAGAAAAAATACTTATGCGAGGGAAGCTCTGCACGAATCGATGGCGCCTCTGGTTGACGGGGTTTGTTCGCAATCAAGGCGCTGGCCCGAAGGCGGGCTCATTGCCCGTCGAGGGGGCGGCAACGCCGAGTGCGGGCAAACCCGTCAGCCCCTTCGGGCGGGCCGCCAAGGACCCATCTGCGCCAAAGTTATAGCTTGGGCAGTCCTTGTTAAAGGACCACCGCCCTTCACGGCGGACTGCGCCTGGCATCTGGACCCTTGGTGGTCCCGCAGAGACACTATCGATTCGTGCAGAGCTTCCCTAGACATGGCACATGTTAAGAGATGGCGCGATGGCCACAAGGCACACAATCAAAAAAAAGCAGGCCGAAGCCTGCTTTTCCGATTACAAAAAGGCCAAGCTTACTTGCGGATGGCCGGGCCGTTGAGCTCGAGTTCGTTGTCGTTGTAGGACATGAAGAACTCAAGGTCACGCAAGTAGTCCGAGTACTGCTCCGGCGGAATGGCGCCAGTGTCTCGAACGCAGCCGTACATCCGCTGATGCAGCGAAACCATCCTGCCCTGGCTGTAGCGGAAAACCGGCATCTGGGTGGTGTTGCCCAGGTTCATGTGCAGGTGCTCGGCACGCGCATACTGGCCGCCATGGTACATGTGGCAGTCGGCGCAGGAGTTGTCCAGTCGGCCGGTGCGGCGGAACCATGACTCCTTGCCGCGGTTGTATGCGGCTTTGGCACCTTCGTTCTCGATCTTGACCTGGTTGATCATCCCGGCAGATTCGCTGGCCAGGTAGGCCAAGACATTGGTGAGCTTGCTTTGGTTGTTCTTCGGATCCCAGACCTGTTTCGGGTCCTCGCCGGCATTCTTCTGGCAATTGATAATGTCCAGGCCCAGGCTGTGTACCTGACTGTCCTTCTCGTTGAAGTACGGATACTTGGCGCGCAGCCCCTTGGCCTCACCGAGGCAGGAAGACAGTGGCTTGCCGTTCGGCAGGCGGTATTCGTTCCAGAGTTCCTTGCCCTTGGCGACGTAGGTGTCGGTTTCCGGGAAGATCATCATCCCTTCCCACTGGGAGCGGGCGTCATCGTCGATGGCGTAGATGCCCATGTTGTAGTTTTTGAACGGTACGTCCGGGTAACGGTCCTTGTAGAACTCGATCATCAGCTGGCGGAACTCTTCCGGATCGGACGGATTGTCCGCGATGTCGGTGGCGAGGGCGCCACCGGTAGCCAATACACTGGCTGCGATCATGCTAGAGATCAGGCGTTTCATTGTTGAGACTCTCCTAATAATTCGGGTCTTGGTTATAGATTCCTGGGGCGAGTATTACAGGGTCAGGATAAAGTCGACGATGGCGTCGATCTCCTTGTCGCTCAGGATTTTGTTGGCCCCGAACGGTGGCATGATGGTCTGGACGCCATACTTGTCACGTGGGTCGTAGATGACCGCCTTGAGGTCTTCACGGTCCGGATAGCGTGCCTTCATGGCGATCAGGGGCGGACCCATGTTGCCCGGCAGCTCACCACCCTTGATCTGATGGCAGGCCAGGCAGTTGCCAGCACTGCTATTGAATGCGAGCTGCTTGCCTAGCAGCTCCGATTTGGACAGGCCGTCGTCATCGGCTGCGACGGCACCGGAAAACCCCATGCCGACTGCTAGCAGTGCGGCGGCGCCTGCCGTGGTGATCACGGATGTGAACTTCTTCATTGTTATCCTCCTCAGCGGTCGCTGGATAGCGCCGAGATTCCTTGGTGAGTAGTCTTAATTCTAAGCGAATCGACGCATATCACTGTAGTGGCCCGAACGGCCGAGGCAATAAAAAATATCTTATGGCAACATAATTAATTGATTGTTAGGGTTTTCTGATGGTCTGAACCACCGCCAGCCCCGCTGTGGCGCCTTTATTCATGGGCCAATCTTCCTTGGCTGATGTTTTGACAGGCGTTTGACGATTCAAGCGCTAACTTGTTGATCACAAGACGGCAGCGAGCGTCATGCCGGCATTTCCCGGGCTCCTCGGATACAAAAATGCGCTTCCACGGGCGCTTTATTCTTCGGTCTGGCCGGCGCGCCGCTCGATCTCCTGCAGGGTTGATTCGATGCGGGCCTGCGCGCGCGGGTCGTTGGCGGTGTAGGTGTAGGCGGTCTCGTATTCCTGATAGGCGGCAACCAGGTTGCCCTTCAGCAGGAAATAACGGGCCAGCTGCTCGTGGTGGCTCAGGGGATGGCCCGCCGCACTGGCGGCCCTGGAGAGGGTCAACGCAGCGTCGGGGTCGTTCGGCCGTGTCTCGACTGCCGCACGTGCCTTGTCATATGCCTGGGTGGTGTCGCCGCGATCGAGCATCCATTCCACTTCCACGCGGAGCAGGGCGGGGTCCCCCGGGTAGAGTGCGATCAGTTCATCAAGGATGCGGTCGGCTTGCTCGCTGCTGCCGTGATCGTTCAGGGCCCGGGCCAGGGCGAGTGCGAACCAGCGATTGCTCGGGCGGCGCTCGTATAATGGCTGCAGGAGTGCGATCGCTTGGGCATGGCGGCCATCTCGCTGAGCGGCGACGGCTTGGCGGTAGCGTTCGGCCTCATCATCAAGCTTGAGGCCAGTCTGCCCAAGCAGGCCGGCCAGGCGAGCGCGAGCCAGGCGGAAGGCTTCGCTGTCAGTTTGATCGGGTCGAGCCGGCGGCAGGTTGGCAAGTCGATCCTTGATGGCACTGATGCGCTCGGCGGTTACCGGGTGGGTGAGCAAAAATTCGAATTGTCGTCCGGGCGAACCGCCGGCCCGCCGTTGCAGGGTCTCGAAGAAGCTGACCATCCCATGCGGATCGATATCGGCACGACGCAAGGTGTCGAGTGCCAACCGGTCGGCCTCGCGTTCATGCATGCGTGTGTAGTTGATGCTGCTCTGGGCCGCTCCAGCCATGCCGGCCGTCATGACGGCGGCACCCAGCTGAGGGTCGACCGCGCCAAGCAGCGCGCCAACGATGAAGCCGGCGACGGCGGTGAGGCTGTTGCCGGCCTGTGCGGCCACCATCTGGGCGATGTGGCGCTGGGTGACGTGCGCGATCTCGTGGGCGAGCACGCCGGCCAATTCGCTCTCATTCTCGGCAGCCAGGAACAGTCCGGAGAAGACCGCGATATATCCACCGGGTACGGTGAAGGCGTTGATGGTGGGGTTGTTGATGATGATCAGGTTGGGCGCGAACCGGGTGCCCGAGGCCGAAGACATCAATCGCACCCCAAGATCGTTGAGATAGTTGACCAGCAGGGCGTCTTCCACCACCCCGCCGCGGGCGCGTAGCTGCCCGAATACCTCGGCGCCGATTTGGCGCTCTTCCTCGGGCGAAAGTGCGGTGTCCGCGGAGGTGCCCAGTTCAGGCAGCCGAGTGTCGGCTAGGGTCGGTTGGCTGACGAGCAGGGTCAGGCTCAGCAGCAGGATGTGGAGCGGTCGTTTCATGGGTTGGTTGAAAATGAGTTTGCCGGAAGTTCTGGACATGCCTGTTCGATCACGTCGGACGTGAGAGGTTTCGCAATACGCTTGGCTCGTCACTGGCGAGACGCATGGACACCTGGGGGCGCCGGCCGCTAGACTCCCGCGCATATACCGAATTCGATTAGTTGGGAGACCATACATATGGCAGCTTACGGCAATATCACGGCCGAGGAACTGAAAGATCGCCTGGATGAGGTGATGCTGGTCGACGTGAGTAGTCCGGCCGAAACAGACCGCGGCATCATCGAGGGGGCGATCCTGATCCCGCTGCACCTGGTGCCCCTGAGTGTCGACCGGTTCCGTGGTGACAAGGATGTCGTCATCTACTGCCTTAGTGGTGCACGCTCGGCTCAAGCCTGCCGATATCTTGCCGGGCAAGGTCTGGATCGCCTTTTTAACCTTCAGGGCGGCATCATGCACTGGGTCGGCTCCGGGTTGCCGCTGGTTGTCCCGGAAAGCTGATGTCGAGCGAGCCGAAGGGGGATCAAATGACGGAAAACGAAGTGATCGAGGTTGATGCACGTGGGCTTTCCTGCCCGATGCCACTGCTCAAGACGCGCAAGGCGCTCGCCACGGCCTCACCGGGACAATCGGTGGTGGTGCTGGCTACTGACCGTGGGGCGGAAAACGATTTTCTTGCCTACAACGAACGGACTGACCACCGACTGGAGTCGCTGGAATGGCAAGGTGATGTGTTGCGGGTGGTGTTTATACGCGCGGAATGATGTAGGTGGGTGAAAGCTAAGGGGTAGAGGCACCATCGACTCGTGCAGGGCTTCCCTTGCAGACGGAAGGCTCACAAAACCCAGGGCTGGAGTGGGGCATGTATTTCCCACTAATCTGATCTATTGTCGGGGTTATCAGGACATAACGGCCAAAACACAGCGACACGTTGATCAGGGGAGTGACCAGTCATGAGGAAATCCCGTTCCATTCGCCTGCTGCTCACGAGCGGTTTCTTGATCGGCCTGTTGTTCGCCGGTCTGGCCCAGGCGGCCTACCAGCCGTTCATCGAGGGAACGCCAGTCGCTGGTGATGTCGGGGTTGCGGTAATCGCGGCCCGTGAGAAATTGGCCTCGGAAGGGTTCGAGCTGGTCGGCGATTACGCTCCTACCAATGGTGTGCATGTGTTGGTCGTCAGCAGCAGGGCGCTGCGCGAGAATGCCTCACGCAGCCCCCGTGGTGGTTATGGGGCAGTGCTGAGCGTGGCGTTCGAGCAGACGGATGAGGGCACTCGCGTCAGCTACCAGAACCCTCAATACGTCGCGCACGGTTATCGCCTCAAGGATGATAATGAGGCGGCGCTCCAGGCGCTGGCCCGCGCGCTCGGTGTCGAGGACCACTTCGGGAGTGAGCCGGTTGCCGAGGCAAAGCTACGTCGTTATCAGTACGGATTTGGCCTGGAAACCTTTACCGATCCGGTCGATCTGGGGCGATTCAGCAGTTTTTCGGCCGCCGATGCCCAGATCCGCGAACGAGTGGCGAACGGTGACCTGGGTACCGAGCTCGTCTATCGAGTGAAGATCCCCGGTAAGGATCAGATCGTCTACGGTGTGGCAATGCAGACGAGCAATCCGAACGCGCATGGTGCGGCCCTGGTCCAAGCGGTCGATCTCGACGTGCCGCGTGGCTATGCCTTTCTTCCCTATCCGGTGCTGCTTGACGGCAACTCCGCCGAAACGCTGAACCTGCGCTTTCGCATGGCGCTATTCTTTCCAGATCTGCCGATGATGGGTGGCGAGGCCTCGTTCTTCAAACTGCGGTCGGCCCCGGGTGCTATCAACGACCTGTTGATTGCGGTGGTCGATGGTGAGATCCCAAAGGAAGAAACGTCCGGACAAGGCTTCGGTACCTTTTAACGAGTTTGCTCTTCGAGTCTCGGTGCCGCGCCGAAGCAGGCAGTTTTCCTTCTATATTGAGGAAAATGCCGCCGGGGTGGTGAAATCTGTCGGATAACGCGTTATATTCCCTCGCCTACGATCCAAGACCGCTGGGCCTTATTCGGGCGCAACCGCGGTTGGTGGCAGCCTGTTCGGTTGGTGATGATCTCGCCGCTCGGACAGGCTGCTGTCGTCATGGCTGCGCTGACCGCGTCGCACGCTTTGCTCCAAGCAAGCCCAATTGATAATGAGAATGGCCATCCGGGACTGAACCCCCGGATGTGGGGATGGTATCCCCGACATCGGACGGTCGTTCGGGCGGCGGGCCTGTCGTCGAACCGATTGTTCAGGCCGTTCAGTCAGTGAAACGCGCAAGTGTCGAGGTAAATGTTCTCGTGGAATTGTCCGGCGGTGAAATCCTGGTCGAGTGCCTCAAGGCTGAGGGGGTCGATACGGTCTTCGGCTACCCTGGTGGGGCGGTCCTTCATATCTACGATGCGCTGTTCCAGCAGCAAGACGTCAAGCATGTGCTGGTGCGTCATGAGCAGGGCGCGGTCCACATGGCCGACGGCTTTGCCCGGGCCACGGGCCGGCCGGGTGTCGTGTTGGTGACCTCCGGCCCGGGGGCAACCAACGCGGTTACCGGCATTGCCACCGCGCATATGGACTCGATCCCGTTGGTGGTCTTTACCGGTCAGGTCCACACTGCCCTGATTGGCAATGACGCCTTCCAGGAAGTCGACAACGTCGGCATCACGCGTCCCTGCGTGAAGCACAACTTCATGGTCACGGACGTCCGTGACATGGCCGAGATCATCAAGAAGGCCTTCTACGTGGCGACCACCGGTCGTCCGGGGCCGGTCGTGGTCGACATTCCGAAAGATGTCACCGATCCCGAGATCAAGGTGCCGTTCAAGTACCCGGAAACGATCGCGATGCGCTCCTATCAGCCGACCGACAGGGGGCATACAGGCCAGATCCGCAAGGCGGTCGATCTGATCGTCAATGCCGAGCGCCCGATGATCTACACCGGTGGTGGCGTCGTCCTGGGGCGTGCGGCTGACGAGTTGACCCACTTCACGCGCAAGCTCGGCTACCCGATCACGAACACCTTGATGGGGTTGGGCGCCTACCCGGCGAGCGACCCGCAGTTCCTGGGCATGCTCGGCATGCATGGCACCTATGAGGCGAACATGGGCATGCATCACTGCGATGTCCTGATTGCCATCGGCGCTCGCTTCGATGATCGGGTCACCGGTGACCTCTCGAAATTCTGTCCGTACGCGAAGATCGTCCACGTTGATATCGATCCGTCCTCGATCTCAAAGAACGTGGTGGTCGATGTGCCGATCGTCGGTGCGGTCAAATCAGTGCTGACCGAGATGATCGAGCTGGTCAACCAGGCCGGCGGAGCGAAGAAGACCAAAGAGCTTGAGTCCTGGTGGAGCCAGATCGAGCAGTGGCGCGGCATGAAATGTCTCGACTACAAGTCGAGCGACAAGATCATCAAGCCGCAGTACGTGGTCCAGAAGCTCTGGGAGGTCACGGGTGGTGATGCCTTTGTTTCCTCCGATGTGGGCCAGCACCAGATGTGGGCGGCGCAATATTACGGTTTCAACAAGCCGAACCGTTGGCTCAACTCCGGCGGGTTGGGGACGATGGGTTTCGGCCTGCCGGCGGCGCTGGGCGCCAAGTGGGCCTTCCCCGACGAGGAGGTGGCCTGCGTCACCGGCGAGGGCAGCATCCAGATGTGCATCCAGGAGCTGTCCACAGCGCTCCAGTATCACCTGCCGATCAAGATCATCTGTCTCAACAATGGCTACCTCGGCATGGTCCGCCAGTGGCAGGAGTTCTTCTACTCCGGTCGCTACGCGATGAGCTACATGGAATCCCTGCCGGATTTCGTCAAGCTGACCGAGTCCTACGGTCACGTCGGTATGCGCATCGAGAATCCCTCCGACGTCGAGGGCGCGCTGAAAGAGGCATTCGCCATGAAGGACCGGCTGGTCTTCCTGGACTTCCAGACCGATCCGGAAGAGAACGTCTACCCGATGGTGCCTGCCGGTGCGGGCCTCAACGAAATGATTCTGCTGTGAGGACGGCCTGACATGCGACACATCATCTCGATCCTGATGGAAAACGAGGCCGGCGCACTCTCCTGGGTGGCTGGGCTGTTCTCGGCACGCGGCTACAATATCGAATCGCTATGCGTGGCACCGACCAATGACGAATCCCTCTCGCGCCTGACGCTGGTGACCAGCGGCGACGAGCGGGTGATCGAGCAGATCGTCAAGCAGCTCAACAAGCTGATCGACGTGGTCAAGGTGCAGGACATGGCCGACACGGCCCACATCGAGCGCGAGCTGATGCTGGTCAAGCTGCAGGCCCATGATGGCGTGCGCGAAGAGGTCTACCGCCTGGCAAATATCTTCCGCGGCCAGATCATCGACGTGACCGAATCCAGCTACACCGTGCAGCTGACCGGTCCGGGCAACAAGCTGGATGCCTTCATCGACGCCCTTGGCTCGATCTCGGTGGTCGAGATCGTGCGCTCGGGCGCGCTGGGCATCTCGCGTGGTCCGCGCGGCATGCTGGTTCCCGAAGTTTGATCCTCACCCGTTTCCCTATCTTCGAATCAATCTGATTGGAGTGACATCATCATGCAGGTTTACTACGACAAGGATTGCGACCTTTCCCTGATTCAGGGCAGAAAGGTTGCCATCATCGGCTACGGCTCACAGGGTCACGCCCATGCGCTCAACCTCAAGGAATCAGGGGTCGAGGTCGTGATCGGCCTGCGTGCCGGTTCCGGTTCGCAGCAGAAGGCCGAGGGCGAGGGTCTGACGGTCAAGACGATCGAAGAGGCCACCGCCTGGGCCGACGTCGTGATGATGCTGGCCCCGGACGAGAACCACGCCGAGATCTACGCCAAGCAGGTCGAGCCGAATCTGCGTGAGGGTGCGACGCTGGCGTTCGCGCACGGTTTCTCCGTGCTGTACAACCAGGTCAACCCGCGCAAGGATCTTGATGTAATCATGGTCGCGCCGAAGGCTCCGGGTCATACCGTGCGCTCTGAGTTCGCCCGTGGTGGCGGTATTCCGGATCTGATCGCGATCCATCAGGATGCCAGTGGCCGCGCCAAGGACATCGCCTTGTCTTATGCCTCCGGCATTGGCGGTGGGCGTACCGGCATCATCGAGACCACTTTCAAGGACGAGACCGAGACCGACCTGTTCGGTGAACAGGCCGTGCTCTGCGGCGGTACCGTCGAGCTGGTCCGTGCCGGTTTCGAGACACTTACTGAGGCGGGTTATCCGGCCGAGATGGCTTATTTCGAGTGCCTGCACGAGCTCAAGCTGATCGTCGACCTCATGTACGAGGGCGGCATCGCCAACATGAACTACTCGATTTCCAACAATGCCGAGTACGGTGAGTACGTCACCGGTGCAAAGATAATCAACGAGGAGTCCCGACGGGCGATGCGCGAGGCGTTGGCCAACATCCAGAATGGCGAGTACGCCAAACGCTTCATCAACGAAGGCGCCTTGAACTATCCTTCGATGACGGCCCGTCGTCGCCAGGATGCCGCGCACCCGATCGAACAGGTCGGCGAGCGGCTGCGCGGCATGATGCCGTGGATCAGCGCCAACAAGATCGTCGACAAGTCCCGCAACTGATCGCGGGCCCGTCGCGCGAGATAATCCCGGGAGGGGCAGAGTATGGATCACGACCCGCACAGCAAGCCGCAGTCGGACGACGCTCAGGCGCCGCAGCGGCCGCGCAAGGCGATCTATCTCCTGCCCAACCTGTTTACAACCGGCGCCTTGTTCGCCGGTTTTTTCGCGATTGTGATGGCCGTTCAGGGCGATTTTGTTCCGGCGGCCGTCGCCATTTTCATTGCCATGCTGCTCGACGGAGCCGATGGGCGTGTAGCGCGGATGACCGGCACGGAATCCGAGTTCGGAGTGCAATACGACTCACTTGCCGACGTGGTCTCCTTCGGCATCGCCCCGGCCCTGATCGTCTACCTCTGGAGCCTGCAGGGGATGGGTGATCGCTGGGGCATGCTGGGTGCCTTTGTGTTCGTCGCGGCGGCCGCCATCCGTCTGGCACGTTTCAATGTGCAGGTGGAGACCGTCGACAAGGGGTATTTTGTCGGGCTCGCCTCGCCGGCGGCCGCGGCAGTCCTGATGAGCATGGTGTGGTTCTTCGAGTCGCATGATCTGGCATTTCGGGATCAGCATGGCTGGGTCTGGGTGATCACGATCACCACGGGCTTGTTGATGGTTTCAAGCTTTCCATATTTCAGCGGCAAGCGTCTTTCGCCACGGCTGCGACTGTCGTTTCTCAGCCTGCCGATCGCGATTCTGGTGTTTGTGCTGGCGCTGAGGGACTTCGCACTGACACTGTGGCTGCTTGCCACTGTCTATGCCCTGTCGGCCCCCCTGTGGTCGCTCTCGCGAGGTCTCAGACGGCGTTTGGGGTGGTGGGCATCTTGAATCGGAACGCATCGGCCCTTACTGTTCAACCATGAGTAGGCATCCCCGCGCAGCCCGTCTTTCCTTCTTGGCCATCACTCCGGTGGCCGGATTGCGCGACGATTGCCAGTCGTTGCTGCTGCTGCGACTGCCCCCTTGGGGCAATTGAAGCGAGGCCTGGCGAGGCGATCCACGCGACCATCAAGCAGACAATGACAGGCCGACGGGATGACCCGACGGCAATACCTGAGGTTTTTCCATGAGCAGCAGTGACACCCTGATCATCTTTGACACCACGCTGCGTGACGGCGAGCAGAGCCCGGGCGCGTCCATGACGCGTGAGGAGAAGCTACGCATCGCCCGTCAGCTCGAGCGTCTGGGCGTCGACGTGATCGAGGCGGGTTTCGCCGCAGCCAGCGAGGGCGATTTTCATGCCATCCGCGGCATCGCCGAGCATGTGCAGCATTCGACCATCTGTTCGTTGGCGCGAGCCGGCGAAAAGGACGTGCGCCGTGCCGGCGAAGCGATCGCCCCGGCGCCTCGGCGTCGTATCCACACCTTCATCGCCACCAGTCCGATCCATATGGAGAAAAAGCTCCGCATGTCGCCCGACGAGGTGGTTGGCCATGCGGTCAATGCGGTCAAGATCGCACGGGAATACACCGACGATGTCGAGTTCTCGGCTGAAGACGCCGTGCGCTCCGAGATGGATTTTCTGGTGCGTATCTTCGAAGCGGCGATCGAGGCCGGCGCGACCACGCTGAACGTGCCGGATACGGTCGGTTACGCCACTCCGGGCCAATGGGGCGAGCAGATGGCGACGCTGATCGAGCGGGTCGAGGGTTCGGAAAATGTGATCTGGTCGACTCACTGCCACAATGACCTTGGTCTGGCAGTGGCCAACTCATTGGCGGCTGTGCGTGCGGGTTTCCGCCAAGTCGAATGCACCATCAACGGCCTGGGTGAGCGGGCGGGCAACGCCGCGCTCGAGGAGGTCGTGATGGCCACCCGCACCCGTCAGGACATCTATGGCGTGTCGACCCGCATCGATACCACCCAGATTGTGCCGACCTCGAAGCTGGTCTCCACCATCACCGGCTACCCGGTTCAGCCCAACAAGGCGATTGTGGGGGCGAATGCCTTCGTGCACGAGTCCGGTATTCATCAGGATGGCGTGCTCAAGCATCGGGAAACCTACGAGATCATGCGTGCCGAGGATGTCGGCTGGTCGACCAACCGCCTGTCACTGGGCAAGCTTTCCGGGCGCAATGCCTTCAGGAGCCGCTTGAAAGACCTCGGAATCGAGCTTGAAAGCGAGGAAGCGCTCAACGATGCCTTCCGACGATTCAAGGAACTGGCTGACAAGAAGCGCGAAATCTTCGACGAAGACATCCAGGCGCTAGTCTCGGAGGTCTACGACAAGCAGGAGGAGCTCTACCGTCTGGTGTCGCTGTACGTCTGCTCGGAGACCGGCGAGACGCCTGAGGCGACCCTGACCGTCTCGATTCGTGGTGAGGAAATGACCGCCACGGCCCCCGGCGCCGGCCCGGTTGATGCCGCACTGGCTGCAATCGAGAGGATCGTCGCCTCAGGGGCGGATCTCCAACTCTACTCGGTCAACAGCATCACCAGTGGGACGGATGCCCAGGGCGAGGTCAATGTCCGACTGGAGCGCGCCGGGCGCATCGTGACTGGCCAAGGGGCAGATACCGACATCGTGGTTGCCTCGGCGAAGGCCTATCTCAATGCCATCGAACGACTTGAGCATCCGCCCAAGCGTGCCCATCCGCAGATGGGCGATGTCTGAGCCGCGTCCCGAACTGAGTATGGGCTTGAAGGTCGACCGGGAGGCCGCACTGGCTTGGCTGGGGATCGAATCTTATCGTCCCAGTGGCCGGGTGCCTTTGCCCGATACCTCGATATCGGGCGATGCCGTGATGGCTGTCTTGACTGACGGCGTCTCCCAAGCGGCAGAGCCGGGTCTGTCGAAGCCGCTACCTGCCGTTGAGCCACCGATTAAACTTATCGAGCCAGATCAATCTCAGCCCGCCGCTGTATTGCCGGACCGACTGCTTGTGACTGCCGACTCGCCCCATCGATCTCTGGCCGAGGCGATTGCTCGGTTGGCGGGGCTGACCTGTGAGATGGCTGGTGAGACAGAAGAGGGCGGCGATGTTCTGATGGTGGCGGGCGAGACCTGGCAGCTGTCGGCGCTGGCTGGCGACGGGCGGGCCAAACGTCGGCTGTGGCAGCTGCTGGTCACCCGCAGGCGGCGGCCACGCACATGAGCCGCGACAGTACCGCCGACGTCCCGGTCTGGGACTGGGCAGCATTGGCTGGCGAGGACCTGCCAGAGATCCTCGCGATCGAGGAGGCGGCCCACCTCTACCCCTGGAGCGAGGCCGTATTCGAGGACTGTCTGCGTGCAGGCTATCGCCTCGACGGCGCCTTCTTGCGTGGTGAGCTGCTGGGCTACTCAGTGGTAATGACCGTGCTCGACCAATGGCATCTCCTTAATCTCTGTGTCGCTCCAGCGGCCCAACGACGCGGGGTCGGACGGTTCCTGCTCGACCGGTTGCTGATGAGCGCCCATGCCGCCGAAGCCAGCTGCCTGCTGCTTGAGGTGCGGATGAGCAATCGAGCGGCAATCGCCCTGTATGAGTCGACCGGTTTTGCGGATATCGGCTATCGAAAGGCGTATTATCCGGCCCCCGATGGGCGTGAGGATGCGCGTCTGATGCGCCACCCACTGTCCTGATCAATGTTTCACCGGCTCGCCACGGTTTCCGGCCGTGGCGAGCCGAGTCCACTCCAGCCCTATCCTGGCCCCATTCCGAGCCTATTTCGACCCGAGAGCCCATGAGCATTACCCCAGAAAACGATTACACCAGCCGCCGGACCTTCGCAATCATCTCGCACCCGGATGCGGGCAAGACCACCATGACCGAGAAGCTGCTGCTGTTCGGTGGTGCGATCCAGCTCGCCGGCACCGTCAAGGGGCGCAAGTCCGGTCGCCACGCTACCTCCGACTGGATGGCGATGGAGAAGGAGCGTGGCATCTCGGTGACCTCATCGGTGATGCAGTTCCCCTACCGGGAGCGGATCATCAATCTGCTCGACACCCCGGGTCACGAGGACTTTTCCGAGGACACTTATCGCGTACTGACAGCGGTGGATTCGGCCTTGATGGTGATCGACGCGGCCAAGGGCGTCGAGGCGCGCACCATCAAGCTGATGGAAGTCTGCCGCCTGCGGACTACGCCGATCATGACCTTTGTCAACAAGCTTGACCGCGAGGGTCGCGATCCGCTTGAGCTGCTCGACGAGGTCGAGACAGTGCTCGACATCCGCTGCGCGCCGGTGACCTGGCCGATCGGCAGCGGCAGGCGTTTCCGCGGCATCTATCACCTGGTCCAGGACGTCACCTACCTGTACGGCACGGCCGACGGCACCCGGGACCAGACGGTCGAGGCGATCAAGGGGCTGGACAATCCCGAGCTCGATGAGCGCATCGGTAGCCAGGCTACCGAGTTGCGTGACGAGGTCGAGTTGGTGCAGGGGGCAGCCGACCAGTTTGATCTGGAAGCCTATCGGGCAGGCAAGCAGACACCGGTCTACTTTGGCTCGGCGATGAACAACTTCGGCGTGCAGTCGCTACTGGACGATTTCGTCGAGGTGGCTCCGCCGCCGCAGCCGCGAGAGACCACCAGCCGAACGGTCGAGCCGTCGGAAGACAAGCTGACCGGCTTTGTCTTCAAGATCCAGGCGAACATGGATCCACTCCACCGTGACCGGATCGCATTCATGCGCATCTGCTCGGGCGAGTTCCGTCGCGGCATGAATGCACATCACGTCCGCCTCGGCCGCGATGTGAAAATCCCGGACGCACTGACCTTCATGGCCTCCGATCGGGGACGGCTGGAGACTGCTCAGGCCGGCGACATCATCGGTATTCATAACCATGGCACGATTCGTATAGGCGATACCTTCACCGAGGGTGAGAGGCTCGCCTTCACCGGCATCCCGAATTTTGCCCCGGAGCTGTTTCGCCGCGTGCAATTGAAGGATCCGTTGAAGTCCAAGCAGCTGACCAAGGGGTTGGCCCAGTTGTGTGAGGAAGGGGCAACCCAGCTTTACCGGCCATTGACGAACAACGATTTGATCCTGGGTGCGGTGGGCGTGCTGCAATTCGATGTGGTCGGCCAGCGGCTCAAGGACGAATACCACGTCGACTGCCGTTTCGAGGCGGTCAACGTGAATACCGCTCGCTGGGTGGAGAGTGACGACCCCAAGCGTTTCGAGGAGTTCAAGAACAAGAACCAGGCCAATCTAGCGCTTGATCACGCCGGTGATCTTGTCTACATCGCTCCCACGCGAGTGAATCTGCAGATGGCTCAGGAACGTTGGCCCGAGGTGCGTTTTCTCGCCACACGCGAGCACGCCGACTACGATACCGACTGACCCGCGGCGGTATCAGGGGGCGACCGGCGCGTGTTTCTCGATGTTGGCTATCGAGCTGGCCAACAATTGGTCGAACTCGTCCGGATTGATGTACTGGAACAGCTCTTTGCCATTTGGCTCGACCGTGATCGCCAGGCCTTTTTCAGGGTAGAGCCACAGGACGGCCGGCGCCTCGTCTTCGCCACGTTCCGGGTCGGCAATCATCTGGCGCTGTGACGGCTCACCAAATTGGCGTCTGATCAGCTCCTCGCTGTAATCGGCGGTCGGTACATAGCTTATCGAGCGAATCGGCTTTTCCTGAGCCTCCACCATGGCGTCGTCAGACATCGACAACATGCGGGCCCCCGAAGGGGTGGGGTTGGCGAGCTGCGACTGCTCGGCCCAGCGCTGTAATGTCTCCTCGTCGGCCTCGGCGACCAGCACCACCTTAGCCGTTAACGGTCCCACATGCATCTGGCCGAAATAGGCCTCCAGTGTCATTGGCTCACCGGCCTTGGCGAATATCGCCAGATCGGCCTTCTGATCGTAGAGTCGCTTGAAGTCCAACAGCGTCGACTCACCAAGAGTCACCCCAAAGACCGACACTTGGCCGTGCTCGTTTACCTGAGTATCCCAGGGCAGGAAGGCATGCTCAGGTGGCGACTGGTCGCAGCCCCCTAGCAGGGTGACGGCCAACAGGACGGCGAGGACGCCGCTAGCGGAGGCCAAAAACGGACGGTCGGACGGTAGGCGGGGCATGGCGGTTTCCGGGTGGGGTGGGGGCGAGGGCTCGTGGGCCCGAAGCCGGGATTTAATCAGCCAGTCGAGGCCTGGGCAAGTCTTTGTCTCTCCCAGCTTGCGTGGCAGGAGATGATAGCGGTATGTTGGTTGACAGTCGGTTGATCACATGGAGGGACAGTCATGCCGATGACAAGGATGGAAGTGCGGAGAGCCGGACGACGAGCCGGGCGATCTGTTGTTGGGGCGGTCAACCATGCCGGAATGACCATGGCGCTGGTGGCGCTGTTGTTTTTTCCCATGCTGTCGGCCGCCGGAGCCGAGGAGTTCCCGTTGCGCGACAAGTATGCCGCCATCGGAATTGCCGCGATCGAGACGGCTGAGCTGGCCGATTCGCTGGCTTCATTCACGGTAGTTGATGCGCGCTCGTCCTATGAATACGAGACCCTGCACATAAAGGATGCGCATTCGGTGCCGCTGGCCTTGTCCGCATTCAATGCGCTGGTCGTGTCGCTGGCGGACTCTACCGGCCGACCATTGGTCTTCTACTGCAACGGTGTGACCTGTGCCGTTTCTTACAAGGCCGCACTCAAGGCGAGGGAGGCCGGTGTGCCGGACGTACGCGTCTATGACGCCGGAATCTTCGCCTGGGCGCAGGCTTATCCGGAGCAGACGGTGTTGCTGGGTGAGCCGCTGGAAAGCGCCGATCGGCTGATCGCCGATGAGGAATTCGAGGCCCACTTGCTGACGGAGAATGCATTCTACGCCCGCATTGCTGCCAGTGCCGAGCCACTGATCATCGATATCCGCAACAGGGAGCAGCGTCAGGGGGTGTCGCTGTTCCAGATGCGCGATCGCCACATCCCGCTGAGCAGTGACAATCACGAACTCGAAGCACTGGTGCAGGCAGCCATCCGCGAGGAGCGGCCGATATTATTTTTTGATGCCACCGGCAAACAGGTGCGTTGGCTGCAGTACTACCTCAAGGCTCAGGGAGCCGAGGACTACTGGTTCCTGGAGGGAGGTGCTCGAGCGCTCTACCAGAGCATGGGGATCAACTGATCCTCGCTGCGGTTGCGGGCAGGCGATGTCGGGGCGAAGAGACCGCGATAGTCATTAGCGCCATGGCTGCCAAAGGGGTGCGAGAGCTCAGCCTGTGTTCGTCCCCACTGGGCTCGTTTGGGCTAGTCTGAACGGGAATCGAGGGGATTGAGCAGGGGAGTAATGCCGGCATGATGAACTCATGTCGGCTTTCTCCATCTTAATACGGGCCTTGATGATGCATGGGTGTCGGATCCCTGTCGCCGGATAGCCCTGTCATCGGATAATGTTGAGTATGCCCATGCGTGAATTTCTGTCGTCCCCGTCCCGGCGAGTCACTCGCCTCGCCGCAGTTCTGCTGGCTATCATGCTGCCGTTTGCCACTCCCGTCGCCTGGGGTAGTTTGATTGCAGAGGAGCCGCCTGAAGGACTTGCGGCCGGCCTGCTGGCAATCGAGCATGGTGATCGCTCCGGATTCGAACGTGCGCTTGAATCGATCGAGCACGCGCAGCATGGGGAGGCGATGCGCCTTTATCTCCAGACTCGCTGGCTGCTTGATCGTATTGACGGGGAGTCGGCCGCAGTGGCCGCTCGGCTGCGCGAATACCCACAAGCCCCGCTCACCTCCCTTCTCAAGCGTCGCTATCTCGACCACCTCGCCAAACAGAAAGCCTGGGGGCAATACCGGCTGGTCTTCGAACGCCCACCCGTCATCAGTCCCGGCACGCGCCAGCAGTGCGACTACTGGCATGCGACCATGGTGCTTGACGAGACCTTGAAGGCTGAACAGGCCGACGAGGCGATGGCCGTCTGGCTGCGCGGCCGGAGTCAGCCGGAGGCCTGCGATCCGGTGTTCGCCTGGCTTGAGACCAATGCCTACCTGGACGAAACCGCTTATCGCGCCCGGACTCGGGCGGCGGTAAGCGCCGGACAGGATGGGCTGGCGCGTTACCTGGTGCGAAGCGGGCCGACGGGCCTGGGCGGCTATCGAGATCGCTGGCTGGCGTTACGCGATCAGCCGGCGACCACCGTGACCGGGCTCATCGAGGCCGAAGGCGATAGTGACGAAATTAGCCAGGGCTTGTTGTGGCTTGCCAGGAAGGAGCCCGAACAGGCGCGGGCGCTTCTCCGCCGAGCTACGGCTTTGGAGCTGGTGGATGAGCAGCAGGCTGGTCAGGTGGCGCGATTGGCAGCGCTCAAGACCGCTTATCTCTACCAGCCGCAGGCCTACCAGTGGTTACGCGAGCTGCCGGACTCGGCGAAGGACCACGAGGTCTGGACCTGGACGGCGCGGTCGGCGCTACGTCGACTGGACTGGGCCCAGGTCAAGCAGGCGATCGACGCCATGCCCGAGTCGATCGCCGCCGAACGCGAGTGGCAATTCTGGCGCGCCGAGGCCGAGCATCGCCTTGGTCAGGTGACTGCGGCGCACAGCGCCTGGCGCAAGCTTGCCGACACGCCGGACTACCATGGTTTTTTGGCAGCGGACCGGCTTGGAATCCAGTATGCGCTTCCCGTTGAAGCCCGGGTGCCGACTGTGCCCTCGCCCGAGGATGTAGCGGCGCTGGAGGCGGATTCCTGGCTGGCGCTGGCCTTCGCTTTGCATCGACTCGACCATCCCGAGGATGCGCGACGGCTGTTTACTCACGCTCTGGATGCGCTCCCAGCCGATCGCCTACCGGCGTTGGCCTGGCTCGCCGATCAGGCCGGCTGGGCGGATCGTGCCTCAGTGGTGCTTGCCCGTCTTGAGGCCTTTCATGAGCCCGAGTGGCTGGCGGCTCGATACGCACTGCCGTACCGTACTCTGGTGGAAGAGCAAGCCGATCGTCAGTCGATCCCGCCGGAGTGGATCTACTCGGTCATCCGCCGGGAGAGCCTGTTCATGCGCGACATCGGTTCCGGGGCAGGGGCTCAGGGATTGATGCAGCTGATGCCAGCGACCGCCCGCTGGATCAATAGCCAGGCCGGCCTCGAGTTTGCTCCCCTGCATTTGAGCGATCCGGGGGTCAACATCGCGCTGGGGGCAGCCTATCTCGCACAGATGGTCGAGCGTTTCGACGACAAGCATCCGCTCGCCATCGCCGCCTATAACGCCGGTCCGGGGCGTATCCGTGGCTGGCTGCCCGAGGCACCGATGTCGGGGGATGTCTGGGTCGACACCATCCTGTTTGACGAAACCCGGGCCTATACCCGTGCAGTACTGGCGGGCATGGTGATCTATCACTGGCGTCTGACCGGCAAGCCGCAGCGCCTCGGGAAACTGTTGCCGGTGATCCCGGCCGCGGGTTGATTCTTGCAGATCTCCCTTAACGCCAAGGAGTCAGGTTTTGTCCATCGCCAGTACCGCGCCGAGCTTTCTCTTCTTTGATCTGGAAACTACCGGGACGGATCCCAGCTTCGACCGACCGCTGCAGTTTGCCGCGATCCGCACGAACATGGCGCTGGAGCCCATCGACGAACCGGTCGTCTGGTATGCCCGGCCCAGCGACGAATGTCTGCCACATCCGGCGGCGGTGATGGTCACCGGGGTCCTGCCCGATGACCCGGTGCTGGCCGAGGCGGACAGCGAGGCGAGCCTGGCCAACCGGATCCACCGCCTGGTCAGCCAGCCGAATACCTGCGTGGTGGGTTTCAACAACCTGCGTTTTGATGCGCCGATGCTGCGCTTTCTTTTCTGGCGCAATCTGCTTGACCCATATCGGCACGAATGGGCGGATGGCAACAGCCGCTTCGACGTGCTGGACGCGGTCCGCGCTTATCGGCTGCTGGCGCCCGGGGCGCTCAACTGGCCGGTCGACGAGCAAGGGCGGCCCACGCTGAGGTTGTCCGAGCTGTCGGCCGCCAATGGGTTGCTCCACGAGCAGGCTCACGATGCCTTGTCCGATGTGGAGGCGACCATTGATCTGGCCCGGCGGTTGCGACAGGCCGATCCGGCGCTGTGGGAATACCTGCTTTCCTTGCGTGACAAGCACCGGGCCGCCCGATTGATCGACACCCCCGACCAAGCGGCCTTCCTGCATATCTCTCCCCGCTTACCTGCGCGAGTGGCTGCGGCCTCGGTGTTCTGTTCCTTTGGTCAAGTGGACGACAACCGTAACCGCCGCGAGTGCTGGGATCTGCGCTTCGATCCGCTCCCCTGGCTGGAGCTCGATGCCGAGGGCTGGGCCAAGCGGCGCTTCCTCAAGACCCCATCTGAGGAGGCCGAGCGCGACTGGGATGACTTGCGCCTACCGATCAAGTCCATTCAGCTCAATCGCGTCCCAATCGTGCTGTCGACCGATGCACTCGACGGCGATGGTGTCGCTCAGCGCATGGTCATCGACCGAAAACAGATCGAGTTGCACACCGCAAATTTTCAGCAGCATTTCTCGGCTTTGCGCGAACGGCTGATTGGCGCCTTGGAGTTGACCGAAGGGGATTTCCCGCCCCGGCCAGCCGAACAGTCGCTCTATGCCGGCTTCGTGCCTAACGCCGATCGGCGCCACCTGGAAGACTGGTGGGCACGGGCACGATCGCTCGGCTCGCGTGAGGAAGCCGTGGCCCACGCCCGGGACCTGCTGGCCTGGGAGTTCGAGGATGCTCGCTTGCCGGAAGTAGTGGAGGGGTTCGTTGGCCGCAATCTGCCCGAGGCCCTGGATGCGGCCGCGACAGCGCGCAGACGAAAAAAGCTGGTTGAAGGGCTGCGTCCCGGCGAGCGGCAAGATCCGGAGCAACCGTCGGGCCGGGACTTCCCCGGCCTGTATGCCGAGCTTGACCGTTTGAGCGGGGACGAAAAATGGTCTCCCGAGCAGCGCGCGCTGCTGGAGCCATATCGGCGCTGGCTGGCCTCACGGGAGCATGAGATCGGCGCCAGATGACGTACAGATCGCCGTCAGTTCATGCGCAGGCCTTGCGTCTCAAAACGACAGCTCGGTGACTTTCATACCCTGCACCGACGCGCCGGCTTCTAGCCCGGTGTTGGAGAGCACGAACGCCACCACAGGTGCGCGCATCGAGGCCGTGTCAACATTGCCGGTGGCGCCAATGTTGGCGACCGACACCGTGGCATCGACGCCGGCCGTCCAGCCCTCGCTATTGCGGAACTTGTCGAGCGCTTCGGTCGTCGTGAACATGTAGATGATGGACTTCGACTGTGCACCGATTTGCCAGCCCACCGAGCCGATGGAGACGCTGTAGTAGCGCCGCGCGCTGTCGTCCGAACGCAAGGAGCCGCGCCCATACTCAGCGCCGAAGACGAAGCTGCCACCCACCACCGAAGGGAACACGAGAATGCCCTTGGCCTTGGCGCCTAGATCGCGCGCGCCCGGCACTTGGTTGTAGAGCCTGGTCAGCGTGGCGTCGACCTGTGAATCAATGCTCGCCTTGGTCGAAGCGACGTCCGTACGGTCAGTCGGGGACGTCGTGGTGCAGCCGACGAAGACAAGGCCGCAGAGCACAAGCACCGAGGCCATGGCCACAGGACGGAAGGATTTGGAAGTCATGTCATGATTCTCCTTTGCTGAAGCCCTGCCTCTAAACATGCCTCTAAAAATGTAGTATCAGTAGCCATAAAGTTCTCCTTTTTTGGAATTTTCTTTTTCTAGGGTAGAGGCTGTGCTCCGTCATTGACCGGCATGCTTTTTCACCCAGGCGACGTAGCGGTCCATCCACTCTTGCTGGAATTCCTTGCTGCCCACACCGAATGTCACCTGAAGCATCGAACAAACCTTCCCTGACGTGGATGAATGCCTCGGGCTGCCCCAGCGTCGGCACGTCCAGATACGCAAGGCTGTTGCGTAGATGCTGCTGCGCCACCGCCGTGCCAATGGCGCCGATCGATGCACCCAGCACCCCGGCCGGCTTGCCTGCCCAGACGCTTTCGCCATAAGGGCGCGAGGCATGGTCGATCGCGTTCTTGAGCACGCCCGGAATGGAACGGTTGTATTCGGGTGTAACGAACAGTAGCCCACGGGCAGCCTTGATTTGACCTTTCAAGCGCTTGACGGACTTAGCCTGGTTGGCATCGTCGTCCTGGTTGTAGAGTGGCAGGTCACCGATCTCGATATTGTTGTTTTCCATGGTGCGGTCAGCGGCTATCGCGGGATTAACGCTCCCGGCCGGCTTTTTTGTTCTCCGAGCCGATAATTCCAAAATCTATTTCGTATCCTTTATCACTTCGTCTTCCTTAAAGAGATCGAGTGCGATCTCGTAGCTCGGTTCGGGGCGCTTGAACAGGTAGTCGCCATGGCGGATTGATGCCAGCACGTCGGCGCGTTGGCGCACGGCCTCAAAGGGCGAGCGGGCGTCCAGTACCAGGAAGTTGGCCGGCTTGCCCGCTTCGATGCCGTACTGGTCTTCCACGTTCAAGGTTTTGGCGCCGTTGTAGGTAATCAGGTCCAGGCACCGGTCCAGTTCGTCGAACGACATCGTCTGTGCCAGGTGAATGCCGTTGTCGAGAATGTTCATCAGGTTGCCGTTGCCGACCGGGTACCAAGGGTCGTTGATGGAGTCCTGCCCGAAACAGACATTGATACCGCTCTCCCCCAGCTCCTTCACCCGGGTCAGGCCGCGGCGCTTGGGATAGGTGTCCTGCCGCCCCTGCAGGTAGGCATTCTCGGTTGGCAGCGAGATGAAACTCATCCCGGATTGCTGGAACAGGCTCATCATGCGGAACGCGTAGGCATTGTCCGCCGAGCCGAAAGAACAGGTGTGGCTTGCGGCCGTGCGGGGACCAATACCCTCGATCATTACCAGGGCATTGAGCAGTTCGACGAAGCGGCTCATCACGTCGTCGGTCTCGTCGCAGTGCACGTCGATCAGCTTGTTGTGTTTGAGGGCCAGTTCAACGGTGCGATGAATGGATTTCTCGCCGATCTCGCGGGCCCACTCAAAATGTGGGATGGAGCCGACACAGTCCGCGCCCATCTTCAGCGCTTCCTCGATCATCTCGTCGCCACCCTTGTAGGCGTACATGCCCTCCTGCGGGAAGGCGACGATCTGAATGGTGACCTTGTCCTTGAGCTGTTCGCGGATTTCCAACATCGCCTTCAGTCCGGTCAGTCTGGGGTCGCATACGTCGATGTGGGTGCGGATGAACTGGACGCCTTTGGACATCTCTTCCTGGATACCTTTCAGTGCGCGCTCCCTGGCGTCCTCGAGCGTTTGGGTCTTCTTGATATCGTGCCAACGGGCAATCCCTTCGAACAGCGTGCCGCTGGTGTTGGCGGCGCCCTCGCTTTGGGCGGTGTAGACGTAATCCAGATGCAGGTGGGCGTCCACGTAGGGCGGGACCACCAGGCGGCCCTGCAAGTCGATTTCCTCATCCGCCTTGGGCAAATTCTTGCCGATCTGTTTGATGACGCCTTTATCGACCAGGATCTCGTTGGCTTCATCGTGCTGCCGGTAGATTCGGGCATTAGTGAATTTTTTCATGGTTTCCTCTCTCATGAGTGGGCGGGCAAACTTGAGGACGACCCCAGGGTGCGTTTGGACAGGAACGCAATAATGATGGCCAGAATGAAACAGGCCAGTGACATGTAGACGATGAGCTTGACGCCACTTGCCGGAAAATGGATGAGGAACAGTCCGCCGATCCATGTGGCGATCATGATCGAGAAATTGAAGACGCTGGATTGCACCGAAGTCGCGATGTCCCTGGCTTCATCAACCTGCCTGGTCACGGCGGTCTGGTACATCGTCACGAGCGGACCAAAGGCCAGCCCCCAAAGGAAAAACGCGACATGCGAGATGATGATGGTCCCTTTGAACGCAAGGAACATGGCCATGGCAATAGCGCCAATCGCCAGCATGCTTACGATCAGGGGGCGCAAATACGCGTCGATGTATTTCGCAGAAGCAATCACCGAGATCACCGAACCGATGCCGAAGATCAGCAGCGCTAGGCCGATGCCGCCCGTGAAGCCGATCAACTCCACCAGCAAGGTAATGTAAGTATAAATGCCGTAGTGGGCCACGACCGATAGAAAGGTCAACAGCAAGACGATCAGCATCGACGGCATCTTCAGCACCGCCAGCGGCGAATTGCTCCTGTTGAGCTTTTCGCCTTTCACCTCAGGCAAATACAAATACGACAGCACGGCAATGATTGCGACAATCACACCCAGGGCCAGGAAGACGCTGCGCCAGCCGAATGTGAGGCCAATCGCCGTCATCACCGGCAGGCCGATGCTGATGCCCAGGGTGTTACCCGACATGATGACCGTGATGGCCTTGCCATGCATGTTTTCGGGGACCAGTCGCGTACCGTAGGCCGCGATCATCGGCCACATTACGCCCGCGCAGATGCCGCCGACGATACGGGCGGTGATGATGACCGTATAGGACGTCGAAAGCCCGACGACGATATTGGACACTGCGAATCCGGCCAGCAGCGCCATCAACAGCGTCTTGCGGTTGAATGCCAAGGTGGCGCTGATCATGGGGATGGCGGCAATGGCGGAAGCCAACGCATAAACACCCACTAGAAAGCCGACCTGGCTCTCCCCAATGGCCAGCCCCTCGCTCATCTGCGGCAAAATGCCCGACGGCACCAGCTCGGACAGAATACCCACGAAGGTGACACTGGCCATCAGGCCCAGGACAAACCATGAAAAGGTCTGCTTTTCGTTCGGTGAGGAAGTTGTGGGCACGTTGGTTACCGTAGTGGCCTGTAACAGACGGCTATGGAAGCGCGACGATCACAGCGTCTACGCCCGGCAAGAAATCACAGCGTCTACGCCCGGCAAGAATATGGCGATCAACAGCGATCTGCCGCACTCATGCCCGGCGCCGCATGGCGTCCACACTCCACGCACCTGCACCCGCGAAAACCAGGTAGAGAAAGACGAAGCAGTAAAGCACTGCGAGCTCGCCCTGATTCAGCATCGGCAGCAGCACGTTCCCCTGGCTTGCATGCCCCATGAAGTAGGCCACGGCCATGAATCCACACAGAATAAAAGCTACCGGGCGCGTGAACAGGCCAATCAGCAGCAGCACGCCGCCCGCCACCTCGAGAAGGCCTGCAAGGCCCATCAACGACATCCACTGCAATCCGTCAAACATCGCCTGGTGCGGTGCACCGAAGAGCTTCGCGGTCCCGTGTGGGATGAGCAGGTATGCCGTCACGATCCGCAGGACAGACAACGCACGCGGGCGCCATGCCTCTAGAAACGTAGTATCACTTGCCATGGATCTCTCCTTTTTGGAATTTTCTTTAGTGGCTGTGTTCCGTCATTGGCTGGCATACTTTTTCACCCAGGCGACGTAGCGATCCATCCACTCTTGCAGGAATTTCCTGCTACCCGCACCAATATCACCTGAAGCGTCGAACAAGCCCTCTCTGACGTGGATGAATGCTTCGGGCTGCCCCAGCGTCGGCACGTCCAGATACGCAAGGCTGTTGCGTAGATGCTGCTGCGCCACCGCCGTGCCGATGACGCCAATCGAGACACCCAGCACGCCGGCCGGCTTGCCCGCCCAGACGTTTTCGCCAGGAGGACGCGAGGCATGGTCGATCGCGTTCTTGAGCACGCCCGGAATGGAACGATTGTATTCGGGTGTAACGAACAGTAGCCCACGGGCAGCCTTGATTTGTCCTTTCAAGCGCTTGACGGACTCAGCCTGGTTGGCATCGTCGTCCTGGTTGTAGAGTGGCAGGTCGCCGATCTCGATTTGATTGAACGAAAACTCCGGTGGCGCCAGTTTCGCGATCGCAGTCGCAAGCTTGCGGTTAAACGAATCACGGCGGAGGCTGCCGACCACTACAGCGATGGGATATTGGTTCATGTTGATCTCCTGAAAGAATTGATTTAATAGCACACGCTAAGTGCACCGCGTCGATAGAGCACGTTTCAGCTACTGATTTTCCAGGTGCTTATGGCTGGGACCGGCTGAGACGAGATGAGCCACGCCTTCGACAAAATGCGTGAACTCGACATAAGCCTGCACGTATTCCCGACCCTGCTCGACAGATTGCCCGGCCACTTGGCGTTTATCGTAAGCGTCTGTAAAGCGCTGCCGAATACCTTTCCGCACCGCTGCTGCTGTCTCGTCGGCAAGCTGATCAACATTGCCATTTTCCAAGGCGCGGTCGGCGGCCGCGATCGCGGGGTCAACGCTTCCGGCCGGCTTGAGCCCGGTGAAACCCTCACCCTCAGTGGCCCGGTGAATTCTGACCAGGGTCTCGAAAAAATACCGGTCGGCGACGTTCTTGGCGGCTTCGCTTTCACCGCGGACTGCCAGCGTCATCTTGAATGCATCGCGGATCGCTGCTTCGTCGTCTGCGCCAACCCATTTCAGAACGGGATCAATCTTGCCCTTGGCAAGGGCTGCTTGAGCGTCTTTGACGACGGGGCCGCTCATGCTGTCACAGTGAGCGGCGGCCGGGCTGGACACCAAGGCCACCAGCAGCAGGATCGAAAGAAAAGCGGTTGCTCGAGTAACAAACCCAGTAGTGATCATGTGAATCTCCCAGGCATTCTTCGTGAGAGCCAGACTGGATCGAAGCCGATCTCGATCTGAAGGCTCGCTCCATGACGATAGACCAAAGATTCCCCACTAGAATGAATACACTGGCTAACAAGCCACGCAATAGAAATAGATAGGAAGTAGTGAGGTCGAGCCCATGACCGATAGCTATCGGAATTTTCATCTGCAACTGCTGGCGGGAGAATGGCGCGAAGGTCGCGGTGAAGAATCCCGTCCTGTCATGAACCCATACTCCGCCGAGACACTGCTTTCCATCCGCTCAGCCACCGCTGATGATCTGGATGCGACTTACCAAAAGGCCGCGGAGATGCAGGCAGTCTGGGAGGCTACGCCACCGGCGGAGCGCTCAGCGCTGATGCTGCGTGTCGTGTCGATCTTCGATGAGCGCAAAGAGGAAATCATTGACTGGCTGATTCAAGAGTCCGGCAGCACACGGCTCAAAGCGACCATCGAATGGGGCAGCGCCCGTGCGATTACCCTGGAAGCGGTAGGCATGCCCGCCAGGGCCCGAGGTGCCACCATGAGCAGCGATATTGCGGGGAAAGAAAACCTTGTCTATCGCCAGCCGCTAGGCGTGGTGGGCGTTATCAGCCCCTGGAACTTCCCGCTGCATCTCTCGCAACGTTCCGTGGCGCCGGCTATTGCGCTGGGTAATGCGGTGGTAATCAAGCCGGCGAGCGATACGCCGGTCACCGGTGGCTTGCTGCTGGGGCGCATCTTTGAGGAAGCGGGCCTGCCAGCGGGGGTGCTGGGTGTGGTGATTGGTCCGGGATCGGCCATCGGCGATGATTTCGTAGCGCATCCCATACCCGCTATGATTTCATTTACCGGATCAACGTCGGTTGGCAAGAATATCGGCAGAATCGCAACCGGCGGCCGTTACCTAAAAAAAGTCGCCCTGGAGCTGGGTGGAAACAGCCCGTTTGTGGTGCTTGATGATGCGGATGTCGAGCAGGCCGTGAAAGCGGCGGTATTTGGCAAGTTTTTGCATCAGGGGCAGATTTGCATGGCCATCAATCGGATTATTGTTGATCAGCGCCGGTATGACTGTTTTGTGGAAGGGTTTGTCGCGCAGGTCAGCAAGCTGAAGGTCGGTGACCCCACGGCAATGGACACCGCTATCGGGCCGATCATCAACAAATCCCAGCTCGACGGTCTGCAGCGGAAAATTGCCAAAGCCAAAGAGCAGGGCGCAAAAGTCCTCCTGGAGGGCGAGATTCACGGGCAGATGGTGCCGCCGCATGTGTTTGGTGACGTGACGCCCGAGATGGAAATCAGCCGTGAGGAAATCTTCGGGCCGCTGGTGGGTATTCAGAAAGCCCGAGACGAACAGCATGCCCTGGAGCTGGCCAATGGTACGGAGTTTGGTCTCTCCAGCGCCGTATTCTCCGGTGATCTGGATAGAGGATTGAGATTTGCCCGCAAGATCAGGGCCGGCATGACGCACGTTAACGATATGCCGGTGAATGATGAGGCACACTTGCCGTTTGGCGGCGAGAAAAACTCGGGGTCAGGTCGTTTCAACGGCGACTGGGCCATCGAAGAGTTTTCCACCGTGCAGTGGGTGAGTGTGCAGAGGACTCCGAGGCCGTATCCGTTCTGATCGCGCAACCGCGCCCTGGAGTTGGAGTTACTGAACTGCGGCGGCTGACGACGGGGGTCAGGTCGATGCGCGCTGGGCCAGGAGGCAGCTGTCGCTGTAGGCATCACGCATCAGGTTGAAGCAGGTGGCCAGGAACAGGCTTTGGAGCTCGACGAACTCGTCGTAGGCTTCACGTTCGGCTTGCTTGCCGCCTTCGGCGCTGGTGAGCAGCGCGTCGGCCGACTTGTGCATCGCCACGTGCAGCTGGCAGACTTGGTCGAACTCGGCCTGCCGCTTGGGCGGTGCGGCATGGGTTTCGAGGAATTGTCCAAAACGGCATTCGTGCTCACTCAAGCTCGGTTGCGGCGTGCCATACAGCAGCACGGCGATGATCCGTGAGCTCCAGTCGAAGTGCCAGTAGGTGACTTCCTCGAAGCCGTCGATAAATGCCTGGTAGTCGAAATGCTCGGGCAGGTTCTGAGAAGGGGCGCTCATGGGGCGGTATCACTTGGGCGTGGAATGTGATTCCCCAGTCTAGGCGATTTGCATCGTCCCGGACAGGGGCGGCACAGGACCTGCTGGCCTTATTGGCCCAGCAGGTCCTTCAGGTAGCGCAGATCGATCAATCCGCCGTCAGGTGTCGGACCCTTGCGGGTTTCCACGGGATTTCCCTTTTCGCCCAAATGGGAATGGATCGCCAGGGCCCCGTCAAAGTCGTCGTCGCTGGTGTAGTCGTTGACTGTAACGATCACCGGCACACCAGCGTCCCGGGCCGAACGTACACCGTTGGCCGAATCTTCCAGGGCGATGGCCTCCCCCGGCGACAGCTTCATCTGCTCCAGGGTGTAGTGATAGATGTCCGGCGCCGGCTTCTTGGCTGGCACGATGTCGCCAGCGGCGATCAGCTCGAACCAGTCGGGGCTGTCTTCACCCAGTGTTGCCTGCAGCAGACCGGTGACGTTCTCCGGGGTTGTGGTCGTGGTGATGGCCAAACGGATCCCGGCGGCGCGCGCCTCCTGGATCAGACGTGCGACGCCGGGGCGTAGTGGAATATCGCCCCGACGAAGCAGCTCGAGATAATGGCCGGTCTTGGCCTGGTGCAGTCCCCCGATCCAGGCGGTCAGGTCTTTGACTGGGGGGAGCTCCGGAGCATAGTTTTCGATGAAATATCGGATTCGTTCCTTGCCACCGGTCACCGTCAACAGCTCGCCGTAGACGGGCACGTCCCAGTGCCAGTCCAGGCCTGCCTCGCGGAAGGCGAGATTGAAGGCGACGCGATGGCCGTCGCGCTCAGTGTCGGCCATCGTGCCGTCGACGTCGAAGAAAATGGCTTGCAACATTATGGGGTTCCAATATTTTTGGTTGCGTTTCTGGTTACCATGGGGCCCGGTGCCGCTGATGGCGCCGATCTCATGGGTCATGAATCAAGGCGAGCGAGAGTCTACTCAATGCGCAAACGACCGGCCAGCTCCGGCGCCCGCTGGATCGCGGGTGGCTGGAAGCTTCTGAAGACGCGTCCGGGCTTGGTCATCGGCAGTGTGTTGCTGATGTACCTGCTCATATTTCTGACGAGCTTCCTGCCACTGATTGGTATAGGGGTGGGTTACCTGATCGCTCCAATTCTCGCTGGCGGGGTGATCGCGATTTTCGCGCGCATCGCCGAAATTTTGGAACGGGGCGAGGAGGAGCCGCTGGCTCGTGAGCAGCCGATCGGCTTTGATCTGCTCTTTTCCCAGTTCTCGGCCGAGGCCCCCTGGCGGGCCCTGCTCGGATTGGGTGGGGTCACCATCCTGGTCAATCTCGCGATTCTTCTGTTGCTGGCCACCTTTCTTACCATCGTCTTGCCTGAAGGCGGCATGGCAGAGCTTACGGCGCCCGAGGCCACCGACAGCGAACGGCTTACTGAGCTGTTGCCACTGCTTACGTCGGGGGCGGCCTTGGGATTGTGGCTGGTGGTCATTGTCATCTACAGCCTCTATCTCGCGGCCATGTTGTTTGCGGTGCCTCGCGTGGTGCTCGCGGGCGATTCGTTGCGCATGGCCCTGTCGGCCAGCTTTCGCGCAGTTTGGCTCAATTGGCTGCCGATGCTGATCTTCGGCCTGATCTGGCTGGCCCTGTTCGTGACCGCGCCACTGACAGCTGGACTGAGTCTGATCCTGTTGCTGCCTTGGGCCTGGGCAGCGCTCTATGCCGCCTATGTCTCGATCTTTCCGGTAATGAGCGAGCAATCGCCCGCCGAGACCTCGATGAGCTGAGTTTTTTGACATGGGGCAAGAAAAAGGCAGCGCTGTGGCGCTGCCTTTGTGTTTCTGCCGGGCCTTTCCCTATCGGGTTGGCATGTGATCCCAAGTGGAATCAGTTGATGGGCAATCAGTGCTCGTGACCGCCCGGGCCATGGACATGGCCGTGGTCGATTTCTTCCTGAGAGGCCGGGCGTACATCCGTGATCTCGACGTCGAAATGCAGGGTTTCGCCCGCCAGTTCGTGGTTGCCGTCGAGTGTGATTTCGTCACCCTCGACCGCCTTGACGGTCACCACGGTAATGCCGCCTTGGGCCTGTGCCTCGAAACGCATGCCGGGCTCGATTTCATCAACGCCCTGGAACATCGACCGTGGCACGACCTGGATCATGGCCTCGTCGCGCTCCCCATAGGCTTCCGCTGGTTCGATGCTGGCGGTGAAGCTGTCGCCGACTGATTTGTTCTCCAGTGCCTTCTCCAGACCCGGGATGATGTTCTGGTGACCGTGCAGGTAAGCCAGTGGGCCGGTTTGCTCGGAGCTATCCATGATGTCACCGGCATCATTCTTCAGGGTGTAGTCGATGGAAACTACGTGGTCGTTCTGTACTTGCATTGAATTGCCTCGCGTGGGGCTTGTGGATGTTGGGGATGATCCTCCGGACCTGCTTTTTGTGACAGAAAGGTCCGGTGAGCAGTTCCTCGCATTTGCCGGATAATGCCTGGTGTGGGCAGGCGGCGACCGGCATGTGCTAGCGCGTGCTGAGCTGATAGAAATGATTGGTGGCGGCGACGAAGCCCGATGGGTTGCCGCAGTCAAAACGTCGACCCTTGAATCGGTAGGCGATCACCCTGCCTTGTTTGGCCTGCTCGCGCAAGGCGTCGGTGATCTGTATTTCGCCACCGGCCCCTGGTGGTGTGCGGCGCAGGATGTCGAAGATGTCGGGCGTGAGAATATAGCGCCCGATGATGGCGAGATTGCCCGGGGCCTCCTCGGCGCTGGGTTTTTCCACCATGTCGGTCACCCGGATCACGTCATCGTCGATGGCAGTGCCGCCGATGACGCCGTATTTGTGGATGTCCTGCTCGGACACCTCTTCAACGGCAATTACCGAGCACTGGTAGCGCTCGTGGATGCCGACCATCTGCGCCATGATGCCTGTTGGTGAGCCGACGCAAAGATCGTCGGCCAGCACCACACCGAAGGGTTTGTGCCCGATCAGCCGCTCGCCGGTCAGAATGGCGTGCCCCAGGCCCAGCATCTCGATCTGGCGGGTGTAGGAGAAAGTACAGTGTTCGATCAGGCGGTCGATCGAGGCGAGCAGGCACTCCTTGTCGGTGCCACGGATCTGGTGCTCGAGCTCGTAGTTGACGTCAAAATGATCCTCAAGCGCCCGCTTGCCGCGGCCGGTGACCATGGCCATTTGCGTCATGCCGGCCTCGAAGGCCTCCTCGACGCCGTATTGGATCAGCGGGCGATCGAGGATCGGCAGCATCTCCTTGGGCATGGCCTTGGTGGCGGGCAGAAAACGGGTGCCGTAGCCAGCGGCGGGGAAGAGACACTTCTCGATCATCGCAAGTCCTTTGGGGTTGATGGTTCCTGAGTGGTGAGTCGACCTCGACGGACCTGAGCCTTGAGATGGCGGCGACGGCGGATGCTGTGCCACCAGGCGATTAAAAAGCCGACGGTCGCTGCGGCAGCGATCATCAAATGCCAGCCGCGATCGGCAGATTCCGTCCAGGCATCGGTGCTTGAGACCAAGAGATAAAACAGGGCGAACAGCGCAGCCCAGACCATGGTTTTGTAATGCCCGCGCCACAGCCCGGGCAGCATGATCATCGCTGGCAGCAGCATCAGCGTGGTGGTCAGCGGGCCAGGACGGATATCGGCCTGCCCGAAGAAAATAAGGAGGCCATAGCTGGCGATGATCACCACCAGGCAGGCGGCCATTAGTCGTAGGGGCCAGATCGGCAGTCCATCGCAGGTGGTGGCCATGGGGGGCATCAGACCAGCTGTCGTGCGAGGCCGGCGACTCGCGCGCCGAGTGCTCGGGTCAGCTCACGCTCGTCTCGGCTCAGGCGGGAGTGATCATTGGCCGTGTGGCTGGCGCCATAAGGCGTGCCTCCGGTCTGGGTGTGGGCCAGTTCCGGGTGCTGGTAGGGAATGCCGGTAATCAGCATGCCGTGATGAAGCAGGGGGACGATCATCGACAGCAGGTTGGTTTCCTGCCCCCCATGCATCGAGCCGGTCGAGGTGAATACCCCGGCCGGCTTGCCGGCGAGGTCGCCCCGGAACCATAGTCCGCTGCTGTCCTCAAGAAAGCGTTTGACTGCCGAGGCCATGCCGCCGAAGTAGGTAGGGCTGCCCAGGAGCAATCCGCTGCATTCGCGCAGGTCGTTCACGCTCACGTCGGGGTCGCCGTCGATCGGCTGATAGCCATCGGGGCAGGGAATGCGGCGCAGGCGGGCCGTCATGCCGTCGATCTGCTCGACGCCACGGGCAGCCTGACGGGCAAGCGCCTCGGTGTTACCGCTGCGGCTGTAATAGAGAATCAGGACGTACACACGGCTTCCGGGTTCGAGTTTTGTGACAGGCGATCGACAGACCGACCGATTGGTGTGCCGTCAGTTTAACAACAACCTCGCCGTGAGGGTGGTGTGCACCGTCCGATCGGCTATACAGTCACGAGTGACACCGTTACCGGATCAAACCTGGGTCATTAGTCATCTATCTATTAATAGTTTGAATGTTAGCTGCCTATCTGTTAAAAATTTGAATCAGATCGCCGCACGACTGTAGCCGAAGAAACACGAGGGTGTTATTCATGAATCATGTCAGTCTATCCAGATCAGGGCTCTTGTTCGCCGTATTCCTTCTACTGGCGTTGCTGGTATCCGGTGCCGGTCAGGCTCAGGAGCTTGAAGGGTTCTGGGACGACCCATTCAAAGACCTCAAGGCCGATATTGAGGAGGCTCGAGAGTCCGGCAAGGCCGGCGTGTTCGCATTCTTCGAGATGGATGACTGCCCCTTCTGCCAGCGCATGAAATCCCAAGTGTTCACCGACCCGGCAGTGCAGGAGTACATGCGGGAGCATTTCGTCACGGTCAGCATCGACATTGAGGGTGACGTGGTGATGACCGACCAGGATGGCGAGCAGCTCAAGGAAAAGGATTTCGCCTTCAAGAAACATCGGGTGCGCGCCACACCAGTGATGATCTTCTTCGATCTCGATGGAGAGCCTGCGCTCAAGTACACAGGGCCGACCCAGTCTGCTGACGAGTTTCTGATGTTGATGAAGTTTGTCGCCTCCGGAGCTTACAAGGAGCCCGGCATGAACTTCTTCAAGTACAAAAAGCAGCAGTCCTGATGGCAGCGGGCGACTGACGGGCATCTGACAGGGCAGGGAGACAGGGCAGGGAGACAGGGCAATGGTTTCGAGACGAGTTGGTTTCCTGGCCGGTGCACGTGGGATGACAAGGCGGCTCTGGTGGCCGGGGCGGTGGTTCGGGTGGGCCGTCATGCTGTCGCTAGTGGCCAATGTGGGTTGGGCCGACGGCATCCTGCCGCCTCCGCCGGTGATCGAGCAAGGTCGATTGGCACCTGTTGAGCCTCTGCCGGACAGCCTGTCGTTTGAACAGTTGCTGTCGCTGCCCCTCGATGGGCAGTACCGCGTCGTCGGGGCCCGTGCTCGCTACGAGCGGCGGTTGGCCGAGGAACAGTTGACCCGCTCGGCCAACCGCCCGCAGGTGACTATCGACGGCCGACTGCGCTATGTCGAGCCGGGCAAATACGCAGTCGAGAACGATCAGCATGACGACCACCAGGCAGGGCTGTCGCTGCGGCAGAAGCTGTTTGATTTCGGCCAACAGAAGGGGCGCGAGGGGGCGGCCGAGTCAAGGCTGGAAGGGGCCCGAATTGCCTTGTTGAGCGAAACCAAGCGACAGCGCTTGCAGCTGCTGCAGGCCTACTTCGAAGTACTGCTGGCCGACCAGCGTTACCAGACAATCAACGAGCGCATGGCCATTTTCTACATCCGCTATGACCGGGCGCGTGATCGTCGAGAGCTGGGCCAGACCTCCGACTACGATATTGCGTTGTTCGAGCGCGACTATCAGGAAGTAATGCTTGAGCGGGCACAGGCAGATACTGAACGTCGTCTGACGCGGCGGCGACTGGCCGAGATAGCCGGCCGACCCGATACCCTGCCGCGCACGCTCGAGGCACCACGCTTCGACAATTTGTTCGATCGCGAGGCCCCGGCGGTCGGCGAGCTGATCGAAACGGCGCTCGACGAGGACCTGACGCTCAAGTCGCTAAGCCACCAGCGTGATGGCAGCGAATCAGCCCTTAAAGCGGCTCGTGCCACGAACTGGCCCAGTATTCACGGCGAGCTCACTGGCGATCACTATAGCCGCGAGGGTGCGACCCGTGATCCGTTTCGCGCCGGTGTCTATCTGGAGTTCCCTCTGTACCGGGGCGGGGCGCGCAATGCCGAGATTGCGGCGGCTCAGGCCGAGCGTATGGCGGTGCTCGCCGGCATGGCCGAGCGAGAGGGCGAAATCCGGAATTACGCCACCGAACTGGTGGAGATGATTCGACTGCACCGGTCAGTAGGCAGCCAGCGGTTGGCCGCGCTGGACACCTTCGCCGAACTCAACTTCATGCGCAAGCAAACCCTTTACCAGATGGAGAAGGCGACAGACCTCGGCGACGCAATGGTCCAGATGTCGGCCGCCAAGCTCGAGCAGATGCAGACCAGCTATGCGCTCGCCATGCGCTGGGCGGAACTGGCCTTGCTGACGAACCAGCCCCTGGAGGCGATGCTGCTGGGGCGACCCGAGGAATCAGGCGACGCGGAGCGCGCCATGGAGGAAGCATCATGAAAAGAATGGAGCTGAAAGGCACTCGGCCCGCACTGACTACGCCGCTGACCATGGTGCTGGCTACAGCATTGGCCTGGAGCGTGACATCGGTCGGGCTGGCCGCGGATGTCGAGGCTGAGCTTACCTTCGCTGATCGTGTGTCGCTGTCGACTCCAGTTGCCGGTGTGGTTGCCGAGCTGCCGGTGCGTGCCGGCGAGCACGTCCAGAGTGGCGCACTGTTGCTGGCGTTGGATCGGACTCCATTTGATCAGCGCTATCGCATGATCGCCGCGCAGACCGAGGGGCTGAAGCTGGCGGCCGAGGAAGCGGCCCGGGATGCCGATCGTGTCCAGGCGCTTTACGATCGCACCGTCGGCTCGGATTCCGAGCGGGCACTGGCGATCATCGAGCGCGAGCAGGCCGCCGGTGCGCGCGATCGTGCCAGTGCAGAGGCAGCGCTTCGTTCCTGGCAGCGAGAAAAATCACGACTGGAGGCGCCGTTCGATGCGCAGATACTGGCAGTCAACACTGCCGTGGGCGAGGTGGTCTCGCCGCAGCTGACGCCGCCGACGCTGATCGAGATTGCACGGGCAGATCAGTTGCTGGCGGTGGCCACGGTGGATGTCGATCAACTGGGGGCGATTGCGTTAGGCGACGAGATTGAAGTCAGTCGCGGCGATAAGCAGACGATGGGCACGGTCGATGCCATTCGCACTCAGACCGATGCTGCCGGCAAATTGCACTATCAGCTGGCGGTGCGGATTGATCGTGGCGACCATCGCTGGCGAGCTGGTCAGTCGGTCACTCTGGCGCTACCGGACGATTGACTACGGGTTTTTACGGCAACGGAAACGAGAACGGGGCGGGATATAGCATCCCGCCCCGTTCTCGTTTTGTGGTTCATAGGCCCGGATCAGTTCAGCTGGGCATCAATCCAGTCGAATAGCCCATCGGCCGGGATATCCTCGTTTGCCTCGGCATCACGGCGACGCACCTCGAACTGCCCTGCCGCGAGCCCGCGTGGGCTGATCACGACCCGCAACGGGATACCGATCAGCTCCCAGTCGGCGAAGGCCGCGCCAGGGCGCAGGCCGCGATCGTCGAGGATGGCTTCGATGCCGCGATCGCGCAGTTCGGCATAGATCGACTCGGCCCGCGCCTTCACGGCCTCGTCCCTGTTCGCACCGATCGGCACAATGACGACCGTGAACGGCGCGATCGGCTGGGGCCAGCGGATACCGTGTTCGTCATGGTTCTGTTCGATGGCAGCGGCGACAATGCGCGAGACGCCGATGCCGTAACAGCCCATCAGCGGGGTCAGCGGCTTGCCATCCTCGCCGAGCACCTCGCAATTCATCACTCGGCTATAGGTATCGCCGAGCTGGAAGACGTGGCCGACCTCGATGCCGCGACAGATCTCGAGCGTGCTCTGGTTGTCAGGGGCCGGGTCGCCGGCGATCGCCTCGCGCAGATCAGCGGCTTCCGGCTCGGGCAGGTCACGTCCCCAGTTCACGCCAGTCAGGTGGTAGCCATCCTTGTTTGCGCCGCACACGAAGTCGGCCAGAGCGACGGCCGCGTGGTCGGCAATCACCGGGATATCGAGTCCGACCGGGCCGATCGATCCCACCGACGTACCAGCCAATTCCGGCACCTCGGCCTCGTCGACGAAGGTCAGCGGCTCGGCGATCGCCGGGTGCCTGATCGCTTTGATTTCGTTGAGCGTATGGTCGCCGCGGACAACGAGTGCTACCGCTTGTGCCTCAGTGCCAGTCACCAGCAAGGTCTTGATGATGCGCGAGCTTGGTACGTCGAGCATGGCGGCCACCTCCTCGATCCGTCCGGCACCCGGGGTGGCGACCTCGGTTATCTCCTCGGTGGGCTCCGGGCGCGGCTGACCGATGGGGAAGGTAGGGGCCATCTCGACGTTGGCGGCATAGTCGCCGTCAACGGCATAGGCGATGGCATCCTCGCCGGAGTCGGCCAGCACATGGAACTCGTGCGAGGCACTGCCACCGATCGAGCCGGTGTCGGCAACCACCGCGCGCCAGGTCAGGCCAATGCGGTCAAGGATGCGGCCATAGGCGGTATACATGAGCTGGTAGGTCTGCTCGAGTGACTCGGCATCGGCATGGAAGGAGTAGGCATCCTTCATCATGAATTCGCGTGCGCGCATCACACCGAAGCGCGGGCGGATCTCGTCACGGAATTTGGTCTGGATCTGGTAGAAGTTGACCGGCAGCTGGCGGTAACTCTTGAGCTCGCGACGGGCGTAGTCGGTGATCACTTCTTCGTGGGTCGGGCCGAAGCAGAACTCGCGGCCGTGCCGATCGGTCAAACGCAGCAGTTCGGGGCCGTACTCCAGCCAGCGGCCCGATTCTTCCCACAGCTCGGCCGGCTGGATCGCCGGCATCAGGAGCTCCAGGGCGCCGGCGGCATCCATTTCTTCCCGGACGATAGCCTCGACTCGACGCAGTACCTTCAGGCCCAGCGGAGACCAGGTGTACAGACCTGAGGCCAGCCGCTTGACCATCCCGGCACGCAGCATCAGTTGATGGCTGATGATTTCTGCTTCCGCCGGGATTTCCTTCATGGTATTGATGGCAAATTGGCTGGCTCGCATGTGGGTCTCGCTTGGATGTCGGGTTCGGGGTTTCAGTGCCGCGCCTTTGATGGCGGGGCTTGAGGAGGCTGGATTGTACCGGCTGCTGTGACAGGGCGTCGAGGCGGACTGTCTGATCGGGCAAAACAACGACGGCCACCTGCGGGCGGCCGTCATGTCCGCGCGATATGGGTGACTAGTCGTCGCCGGCTGCGGTACAAGCCTCCTCGATAAGGATATCCAGCCGCTTGAGACGCTCCTGTCGCTGCGCTGGGGTCATTGGCTGGTACTTGCCATCCTCGTCTTCGACCATCAGCTGGTTGCCACTATCGGCCACCGCCTCACGCTGTTCGCGTGCCTGCTGGCAGGCTTCGCGCGCCTGGTCGCGGTCGAACACCTTGATTTCGGTGGTGGGGTCGGTGGCCCGGTCAGAGGCGACCTCGGTCTGCGCGCCTGTAGGCGCGTCTGTCACAGGATCGGCCGAGGCAGCCCCGCCTGTCGACATTTTGCCAGCACTGATGGTTTCGGATGGGCGATCCTTCGGCGGCGTTTGGGAGAACTGAACATTGCCGCGTTCGTCCACCGATTTGTAGATGGTCGCCGCATTGGCTGTGGCAGTGGTGAACAGGGCCGTGGCGAGCCCCGCGGCTGCGCACAGGCGCAGCAACGAAGTCAGAGATGGTGCCATTCCTTGCATGAGTTCGGCTTCCTTCAAAGCTGATGAGTTTACCAACGGATGGGTCCGAGCATAAACCGCTCGGGATGAAGTGAAAAGCCCAGCTGCTCGGTGGTGATGAGCTTGGCGGGGTCGATATGCTTGTCGCAAAGCCCAAGTCCGCTTGATACACTCTATGGTTTCATTTATCGCTCACCGGAACAGGGACTTGGACCAATGGCTGACCGTCGCCTCAAGGTTTTCAATACCGTTGCTCGCCTGCTGAGCTTCACGAAGGCTGCCGCGGCGCTGCATATGACGCAGCCGGCGGTCACCTTCCAGGTGCGGAAGCTGGAAGAGCATTTCGATACCCGCCTGTTTGATCGAACGCATAATCGCGTCACGCTGACCGACGTCGGTGAAACAGTTTACGAGATTTCCGAGCGGATTTTCGAACTCTACGACGAGATGGATCAGCGCGTGAAAGAGATGACCGGAGTGGTCGGTGGCGCGCTCAATGTCGGCGCAAGCATGACGGTTGCCGAGAACATGTTGCCCGCTCTCTTGGGTAAGTTTCGTCAGGAGCATCCAGAATTACCGCTGCGGCTGAAGGTGGGCAACACCGACTCAGTCGTCTCAATGGTCGAGCGCAATGTGGTCGACCTTGCCCTGGTCGAAGGCACAGTGACCAACAAGACCCTCTTGGTCGAGACCTGTCGACGTGACGAGTTGGTGGTGATCATGCCGCCCGATCATGAGCTGACAGCTTGCGTCGACACGGGTGTGCCGGTCGACAAGCTGATGGACTACCCGCTTATCTGTCGAGAGGAGGGCTCCGGCACAAGACAGATCGTGATGGCCTACATGAACGAACAAGGGGTCGACGAAGGCTGGGATGTCTGCATGGAGCTGGGCAGCCCTGAGGCGATCAAGGGGGCGGTCGAGGCCGGCATGGGGCTGTCCATCATGTCATCAGCCGGGATCAGCAAGGAGCTGAAGCTCGGCCTGCTGGCCGCCGTGCCGCTGTCGCCCCCTCTGTATCGTGATTTCTCTTTTGTGCGTCAGCGTCACAAATTCCGTCTGCCGGCGATGGAGCAGCTGCTGGAGTTCTCGCGAGAATATTGTCGTGAGAGCACGCCAATGCACGATCTGGAAGTCATCCGGCACTCCGCCGGTAGCGAGGAGACCTGAGCCCTTCGGCCGTATCCTCGTCTTCTTTCCCGATGGCCGGACGCCCGCATAAGCGGGCGTTTTGCATTGTGTGGCCGTCTCTTATGACTGGCAGGCGTCACTTTGACGGTCGGTGGATGGAAAAAAGCCGATATTTAACATTGTGACGCCCCGGTCCATGCCAAACAAAGGCCACCGAGGCAGTTATATCAATCCTGGCCTGTGCATCTAACCGCACATCTATAGCTGAGCGCTGCTGAAAATGAGGGGCGGGCAGACTCAACCTGCAAGCGCAACACAGCCCCGCCCGAATCTGCCAGGATGTGCATATAAGTCGACACTACCAGCATCTGAGCGCGACCGAACGCGCGATGATCCAGATCCGTTTGCTCGCTGGTGAGGGCCGGCCGGGGCGCAAGATTGCCCGTCGCATCGACCGCATTCCGGCGACGTGGAGCAACTTGTGGCTGGTGGTTGCTACGCCGTGGTCGTGATGGTTTGTCTTGGATGGATCACAGATGATCTCGAGCCACCAGGCGCATGATTTGCACGGCAGGCTCGATGCGAGGGGGCTCTTTGTTCGAGACGCCCGTTGTCTGTCATGTCCAACTGTGACGAATCATAAAAAACCCGGCTCGGGGTGCCCCGGCCGGGTTTGGTGCGGCCCCATGTGTCGGGGCGTCGCATGGTGTGCTGGGCGGTGGCTTAGAAGCCGCCGGTCGCACCTGCTTCCATCATCTTGTACATGGTGTCGCGCACGTGCTGGGCACCCTTCTTGAACTCCGGCGGCATTTCCCGACCACCATGGACGAACATGTCCATGTTCAGGGCGTACAGCCAGTAGCCGCCTTCTTCATCCTCGACTACTGCGATACGGCACGGCAGATAGGCCGAGAAGTATGGGCTGAAATCAACCGCCTGGCGCGCAATGCTGGGGTTGCAGTATTGATAGATCATCAGATAGAGCTGCTCTTCGCCGGTCTCCAGCTCAAGCTGCCTGGACAGCGGCATCTCGCCGACGTTTGCCAAACCCGTGCCAACCGCAGCTGACTCGATGCTCATCTTGATATCTTCCGGAGTCATGCCGTCGTCGACCTTCATCCGCCAGACGGTAGCCGCCCCCATATCACCGCCGCTATCGACGAACTTGCCATACATTTCTTTGTAAATGTCCATTGCTTGCGGATCAAGGTTGTCCTTGACGGACATGAACCCGCAGCCTGACAAGGCCAGGATGGCGACACCGAGGATCGATGTCTTGAGGAAATTGCGCATGTGAGACTCTCCATGTGGTGTTTTCGCAGTGAAGCTCTGGGGCTTCTAGCGACGTTGATTATCGGCACATTAGAACATGCTTACAAACTGGTTTAATTTGCCGCGCATAAAGAGACTTAATCTGGTCATCGATCACATAGCGTTGCGAACGATGCCGGTTTCGGTGTAGTGCCCATGCCCGCGCTGCCCGGTCACAATATCGCTGAGACGAACTCATCCAATCGCGAAGGCTCACCTCGGCTGACAATCGCGAAGGCTCACCTCGGCTGAGGGTCACGTAGGCGCGTGTAAGGGGTCTGCCGCGGGAGTGGCCGGGCGACGAAGGTCCGCTCTGGGTAGGATGTCACGGCCATGGAATCATGTCGATTTTGAGCATCATTGAGAACGCGGACACCAGTCAAGCTGCTTGCTTGAGCCGGCTAAGCGGGCCACTGACCGAGCCAGACTTGGCCGACTCCGAGCAGGGCCTAGGGCAGGTCGTGCGCTTCCCGGGTCTGGCAGGGCAGTCTCTGTTTCTCATCAGGGCTGAATCACTTGTCATGCCCCGACATCGATGTGGCGGCAGCTTCCGGCACAGACCGCCAAAAATGATTGGTTCCCCGGTCGTGTTTTCTATTTCGGGGTCGAAGCAGCACCTGTTGCCGCTTTGTGTCAAGCAAGCTGTTTATCAGAAATCGGTGGACGCAGGCGCCTGGGCCGGATGGCGCTCTGGACGAGGGTGAAGCGAAAGCGAGGCGGGTCGGCCTTGAGCCGAGGCATCGAGGAGCTCGTAAAATTGATGCGGAATCGCCATGTGGGTGGAGTGTCTGAATTGCTCTAAAACATGTCAAAGGCCTCTTTTAGGTTTTGAAAACTATAAAAATGCTAGCACGCTTAAACTACCGGGATTTTATCCACTACCTAAAACAAGATCGGGATAAAATAAAAAAACCGGGCCACAAAGGCCCGGAAAAACTACTCACCAGGAGAGTCACACAACAACTACATCAACGCAACGAGTACAGGAATGCCATGATGTGGCGGATTTCCTCGTCAGTAAGGATTTCGTTAGTACCAAAAATCGGCATGTGCGCGTCCTTGTTGTAAACGCGGATGTCCCAGATCCTTTGGTAAGTGTAGCCAATAGGAAGGCTCTTCTTGCCATAATCAACCAAAGACGGTCCGATAGTCCCTCCTTGAGTCCCACCATTAATTTTATGGCAGGCGAGGCAGTTGCCTTTTGAGGTGGTAAAGGCAAGATCTCTTCCCTTGTCTACATCACCAACACTGCCAGACCACTCCACTTTTTGGATTGGTGGCGGTGGCATTTTGCCGCAGGCCTTGGTGTACGAAAAACAAGGGTACTTCGTTAGATCACGTTTCTCCTGTGCCACTGATTGGCCACTAAATGTCATTAATGCAGACGTCAGTCCAATCAAGGCTGATGCGCTGAGTGCATTTTTGATTTTAAGAAAATCTTTCATTGGATTGGCTCCCTGTTGACTTTACTTCAATTTTACAAAAAGCGGCAGCTGGACCCGGAGCATGAACGTATCCCCGGGATAAATGGCCCCTGAGAAGTTGGAGTCTTCACTGGCCTTGTCAAATTGGGCTTGGAGCCTGATGCCGTTGTCCATTTTGTAAGTGCCAATGATGCTGTTTACCCGCCTCGTGTTGTTGTTCAAGTCTTTGTTCGGATCAAAGTACGAGTGACGGTACGCGATCAGCGTCTTGTCCGTAGGCTTGACCCCCCCGGCGACAAAATAGCCATCGGCCTTTATGTCAGCCACATTGGCTTCTTGCTCATCCTTTGCACGCATGTACTCGGCCCACAACCACCAACGATCTGTGCGGTAGTCCTTGTACATGAAGGAAAGTGCATGCCGCGTCCGATCACGGCTTTCCCGCCATAGATCGGTGTCACGAGAGCTACCGATACGTGTGCCATACATGGCCATGAAGTCACCGTGCTTATACTCCAGGCTTCCATTGAAGTCTTTGCGCTCAACACGGTTGTCGGTGAACAAGGTTCCTGTTGTGTTGTAGACACCTGCGGTATAAGTTAATGAACCTCCGGTTGCAAAGTCAATTTGGTCAAAGACCATCAGACCCGGTTTCCATATGTTGGTGAATATATTGTTCGGCATGTCAGCCGTACAATCAATCGAGCCACACCCATAAAGGTTGTAGCTATGGTCAGCATATGTAATCCAGGGCGAGTTGGGAGTGGGAGCATAAAAATCATAACCCATCGGGACTGCCATTGAACCGACAGCCAGGTTGGTTGCTCCCAAAAGATCTTTAAACGTCAAGTGGGCCAGGAATGCTTGAGCGCCACCCCCTGATTTGGCTGTAATTGCGTTAGGCGCCCACTCGGACATGAAGAAGTAGTCAACATTTCTCGAGTAGTTACCGACAAAGCCAATCCTGAGCCGGTCGAAAGCGAAGTTGTTCTTCAGGTTAGCCTCACTGGAGTCGGCATACGTCGGTTCAATCAAACCAGCCAAGTTTACAGTTGGCTCATCCGAAGGTGGAAGAGTCATGTACAGCATGGGGTACGATTTATAGGTGGTCGCGTTTGCCGCCGTGGCACTGGCGATGGCCATGCATGCCACGAGGGAGGCTGACTTGAGACGGAATCCTGATTTGGTGTTTTTCATCTTAATCTCCATTTAAAGCGCCTCACCGTAATAAGTGGACTGGGAGTTGATCTCATGTCCGTTTGACAGAGCACGAATAAATACTTCCATGTCCGTGTATTCCGGCCCACCTTCTTCCTCTAGTTCCATCCTTGCGGCGGCAGAACAAGCGGTAATTTGGTGCTGTACGGTGTACAAATAGTGCCGGTCCGGAGAGGCTGGATATTCCCAGATTGGGTATGACGCCGCGTCACCATAAATTGTCGAAGGGCGCATCCCGCGCAGTTGCTTCAGTGCGCTAGGCGCGCTATGGCAGGAGGCGCAGGCAAAATCAAAATGCCCGACTCGTTTGAAAAACAAATCCCGACCTCTTTCAAACGCTTCCTTTCCGTGCTTGCTTTCGACGTCAACCTGAATTTTCTGACCATTACTTTTGTTGTTGATCAGATTGACCAGCAAGGTGTTTTCCCCGGAATCCACTGGAATGCTGTCGCCAGTGTTTTTCTCAGCACACATTTCTACACGAGTAACCAAAGACACCATCCGGCCAACATCCTCGTCATACTTGGGGTAAACGGTCGCGACGCCAGACAGCTTTTCAGCGTTGTCTCCGTGACAGGATGCGCAACTTTCCCCCTTTGGCCCGACACGGTTGAATACTTGTCTGGCCTCTTCCAAGACCACCTCGCCGTTGAAGTCATCGCTCTCAAGCCATCGGATGTTCTTGTAGTTCATTTTTTCATCAGGGATGCCATCTGCAATCGCCTTCCGAATCGTGTCCCTGTCTTTCCAATACCGGTATGTGTCAAGAGGGTCATTCTTAACCCCCGGGACAAAGGCTTCTTTACCGGGGTAATAGGCATTTGGTTTGATCTCCATCGCACCGGCCGTGCCGCTAGCTGCGATAAAGACCCCGCTCAAGGCAAGCCCAATTAGTGGCTGCTTCAATTTCAACTTCTTCATCAATCTCTCTCCTGTTTTGGCTCCTGCTACTCGGGAGGCACTTAAGCGATCATGCGCCGCCCGGGTAAACACAAAGCATCGTTTGTGCCACATTGTCCTGGGCGGCTGTAAGTTGTTGTTATTGTTTGTTTTTGGTGTTTATGAAAAACAGATGCATAGCTACGGGATTGGAGTTATTCCAATCTGACGGCGAGGGAGTATTGGAGAATGCGCAATGAGATAGTGGCAATATTATTAAATACTGATCTTCGTGTGGCCAGCTGCGCTCGCAACTGTGAGATTGAAACAATAGCCGGATTGGGAGATTGATATCTGTAATATATTTTGAATTTTAATATGTTGTTTTATTAAAGGCTGCCAATGGCTTTTATTATTAAAGTCGCATATATGAAAGAGTGGTAAGGCTACTGACTAAGATGAGGTGTGGCATCAGGGAGAAGAGCGGCATTCCACGCTTGGGTGCAATAGGGATGCAGCGGCTTGGCCACTGAGCCGGATTGCTCGATGGTGAAGGCTGCGCAAGCCGTCGATAACAGTGAGAACAGCCTTGCGACACTTATAAAATAAGGAGTTTGGCAGGAAACCAGCGGGAGGAGCGGCTGGATGCGGATGAGCACGCGGAACTGACTCGGCTGCGGCGGGTTCGGTGTGCCGCCGCATCTTGTGCGGTGGGCCCGTCTCGATGCGGCATTCGACAGGGTATGAGCTGGCGAGACCACTGCTGGGACAGCGCCCCGATGGAGCGCCTGTGCCACAGTTCCAAGAGAGATAAGGGCGCCAGACGGTGGCTATGGCTCGGCCACCGAGACAAGGCGAGAGGCTGGGGAGTATCTGATGGGTTCACTACGATTTGGTCCGACCACATCGGAATCTCAACGACGACACTCTGGCAACAGCCGAAGAAACACCCAATTCATCTTTCAAGGCCGCTTGACGACTACGCCTTGTTGGTTCATCAAAGCAGGAGATGAATTAAATTTGTGGCTTATTCGGTTGATGGTCTGAGTGTGGGAGTGCTTTATCCCGAGAGCCTGCTCATCAATGTTTTGTAATCGATACGCAGTAATCTGCAGGCCTCTGCCTTGTTCCCACCACTTCTTTCCAAAACATGTTGACTATAAGCTGTGCACAGATCTCTCAAAGGTAATATTTCGGTTACTGAAAACTCGGCTTCAGAATCAGCTTGATACTTGGCTGTGTCCTCTCTCTTTCCTAGAGCAAAAATATGTTCAGTGATTACGGAAGAGTCTTCGGAAAATATAACTGCTCGCTCAATGCAATTTTCTAGCTCTCGAACGTTACCGGGCCATGAGTGTTGTTCGAGCATTTTTAATGCGTCTGAAGTCAATGATTTGTTGGAAGTGGAATAGGCCTTGCAATATCTGGAAAGGAATGCGTTTGCTAACTGATGGATGTCGGAGGCGCGTTCCCTCAAAGGGGGGACGTTTATTTGGATGATATTTATTCTATGGAGCAGGTCGAGCCGAAACAAATCTCTGTCTATTAGTTCTAATAGCGGCTGGTTGCTGGCAGAGATGAGCCGGAAGTCAACTGATTGCTCTTCATTCGATCCCAGTGGTCTTACTTTTTTATCTTGCAGCACTCGAAGAAGCTTGGCCTGGGTCGCCAGCTCCAGTGAGTTGATTTCGTCTAGGAACAGGGTGCCGCCATCGGCTGCCGCTATCAGACCTTGACGGTCTTTGACCGCACCGGTAAAGGCCCCCGCCACGTGGCCAAATAACTCGGATTCGACCAATTCTGAAGGAATGGATGATAAGTTGAGTGCGATGAAGGGGGTTTCGCTTGTATGTAGGCAGCGTGCCACTAGCTCCTTCCCGGTACCGGTTTCACCTTCAATCAGGGTGCTGGCGGCCACGCCACGAGCGATAGCCACGGTCCTCCGCAATTTTTCCATGGCGGGGCTGTCCCCAGGCAGGATGCTTCGTATATGTTCTAGATCATCTTGTTCGAAATCATGACGCTTCTCGCTATCCTCCCAGACAAACCGATGGTTGCATATTTTTGTGAGACAGATGATTACATCATCAACGTCAAATGGCTTTGGAAGGAAATCAAATGCACCTCGCGTAATCGATGCGATCACATTGGCGGTGGAAGAGTACCCGCTGAGAACGACGGGCAAGCACTTTAATTTGTTTTCTGAAATGTGGTCTAAAACTTTAAAGCCACCCATTCCTGGCATTATCAAATCCAAGAATACTATGTCAAATTCTGTCGCTGATCTTGAATTTAAAAATGATTCTCCACTGTCAAACAGAGAGATGTTCTCAGCCCCTAGCGTTGATAAAATACGTGCGAGAGCCTGTGAAACATTGTTGTCGTCATCAACAAGAGCGAAGTTCATGCTCGCCAGGTCGCAGCCATCAAGTTTCACTGTTAACACACCTCACAATTATGCTAAAAGCCAGCTTCATAGTATGGCGAGTTTGTCTGGCGTCTCTCCGAGATGTTTTCCGGAGTCGCGGTCAATAAAAACACACAGATCTCACCTCGAGCGGCATCAGATATTTCAATGCCACCACCCATTGAAGTGGCAATAGATAATGCATTGGCCAATCCTAGTCCGCTTCCGGTCGCTTTTGTAGTGAAGAAGAAATCGAAGACATCCGCTTCGTTTCCGTTTGCGGGAAATCCGGTGCCGTCATCTCTGATTTTGATACAGAGTAGCTCGTTATCGCAAAACAGTTCGACATTAACAAGTTCTCCATCGTTTGCCTCCACAGCGTTGTCGATTAAGTTGTCTAAAATTATCCTTAGATAATTATTTTCAGCGATAGCATTTTTAGAAACACCATTGGTTTTGAGGTTGTACTTGAATCCATGGCTATATTTTGCACGTTCAGATAAGTATGATTGACAAATCTCGACAACATCGACGGGCTCAACAGAGAAAACGGGATCTCTAACCAATGACAAAATTGAATCAGTAATAGTTAGGCATTTAGAAGATTCGTCATATATTTTTTTCATGTCATCAAAGAAGTCGTCGGTATCTATTTTGGGTCTCTGATATAGAGAAAGGCTGGATATAGATCGTATTACGCTTAAGGGGTTATTGATGTCGTGAGCGATACGTGTGGATATCTTCCCGAGAACGATTAGATTTTTCTGTTGCTGTAAGCGGCGTTTCATCTGGTTCAGACGAGAGAGGTCATCAATCATTCCATTGAAAGCTTTTTGGATGGAAATCAAGTCAGCGGGCCCGGGTGTTACCGGGGTCTTGTTAAAATCTCCATGGCCGACTTGCTCAATGGATTGGCTAAGTGTCTTAAGGGGGCGGGTGGCCCGCTTAATTAGTAACCATACAAAGGCTGAAACAGTCAAAGCCATCAATAATATATATAAAGCCAAGTACTTTATTGTGTCCAGGCCGTCGATAAGGCGATCAATGGGCTGATCAAATGCGACATGCAGGCGATCTCCATTGGCGGTTAGGTGTCCTGTAAATAGATTTTTTGGACTTTCATCGATGTTGGCCGGGGTTGACATTCCGGTTTGTGAGGTGATTTTCCCATTGGGAGCCAAGGAGTTGATGTTCACAGACACCTGAAACATGCCATACGCAGCTCCGCCTCTTATTAAAGGGGCGGTAGATACAACCCAAATGCCCCCACCGAGCTCAACTATTCCAACTTGGGGGAATCTGGGTGAGTTATCGGAGAGAGAGCTTAGTCCGAACGACATGTTGCCAATAATGGTCTGGTTGGCTGCAATCAGGCCGCCATCTGTGTCCCAATATGTGACGGAGTCAAGATTATGCAGTTTGGATATTTTCTCGACATAGTGGTCAAGTTGCCGTTTGGCGCGAGAAGATTCATTGGCTCTTGAAATAATCTTCCAAACGGCTTCATCTCTGATGATGCTGTTGGAAATGGATAAAAGTGTCTGCTTGGCCGAGTTGATGTTGTCGCTTACTTCAGCTAGCGATCGCGACGTTTCAGCCTGCTGAATCGTCGCGATATCAGAGTGGATCAGGTAGCCGAGAATCCAGAAGAGGGCGATGGAGCCCAGCGCAACGGCGGCGATGGAGCCGAGTCCAACTCTAGTTGCGAGGCAGGCTTTTTGAAAAAAACCCAATGTAGGGGTGTGCTGAGATGTCATGGGATCGCATTAGCGAGATTACCGCCATTAGTTTCGACACCGCCAAGGCTTAAGATTTGACATGCCGCCCGGCACTGTTACACAGATCTGGTGGTGTGGCAAGGCGAGCCTAGTCCGCAAGGGACAGCCCAAAAGTCAGTAGGAGGGGGTTAGAAGGACGACGATGAAAGCCTGCAGGGGGGCAAAGAGGAGTTGTTGTCGCTGCAAGCGGATCGTGTGGGCATCCCCTCTTCCCCGCTGGCCCCGGTGCTTGATTACAGGACTTCTGCGGCAAACTCGGCCAGCCGTGAACGTTCGCCTCGGGTAAGGGTCACGTGGGCGCCGTGTGGCCAGCCACGGAAGCGATCGACGACGAAAGTGAGCCCCGAGCTGGTTTCGGTGAGATAGGGCGTATCGATCTGGGCGATGTTGCCGAGGCAGACCATTTTGGTGCCCGGGCCGGCGCGAGTGATCAGGGTGCGCATTTGCTTGGCGGTGAGGTTCTGGGCTTCGTCGACAATGACGAACCGGTTCTGAAAGGTTCGCCCGCGCATGAAGTTCAGCGACCGGATCTTGATGCGCGACTGCAGCAGGTCGTTGGTGGCCGCACGCTCCCAAGGGCTGCCGCCGCCGTCGGTCTTTGCCAGAACTTCGAGGTTGTCCATCAAGGCACCCATCCAGGGAGTCATCTTCTCCTCCTCGGTGCCAGGCAGATAGCCGATGTCCTCGCCGACCGAGATGGTCACGCGCGTCATCACGATCTCGGTGTACAGCTTTTGCTCGAGCGTCTGTGTCAAGGCGGCGGCGAGAGTGAGCAGCGTCTTGCCGGTGCCGGCCTGGCCGAGCAGGCTGACGAAGTCCACGTTCGGATCCATCAGGGCATTCAAGGCAAAGCTCTGTTCGGGATTACGTGCGGTGATCCCCCAGACGGCGTGTCGTTCCTGTTCGTAGTTGATGACGCTTTCCAGTACAGCCGTGTCATCAGCTCGTACTTCACGGACCACCGCCGTGAACGGGGCCGGGGCCTCAAGTCTCAGGTAGAGATTGGGGTGCCAGTCTTCGGTATTTGCCCCGTGGATGCGGTAGAAGACACGGTCCTCGTCCTGCCATGACTCGAGCGCCTCGCCGTGCGCTTCCCAGAAGTCGGCGCTCAAGGTCTGGTGACCGGTATGCAGGAGCGAGACGTCGTCGAGCACCTGGTCGTTGTGATAGTCCTCCGCCGGCACGCCGAGTGCAGTGGCCTTGATACGCAGATTGATGTCCTTGGAAACCAGGATCACTTCGCGGTCCGTGACCCGTTCCCGCAGCGCCAGCGTGAGCTCGAGGATCTGATTGTCTGCCCGATTGCCCGGCAGACTTACCGGTAGCTCACTGCTCTCTTCCTGCGTTTGCAGAAACAGTCGCCCGGTCGGGGTTCGGGTGCGTCCGGCCTGTTCGTGGAGGGTGGTGTGGATCAGCAGTCCGTCATCGATGGTAGTGATGTCGATATCGGCCAACATTTCGTCAAGAAAGCGGCTGACCTGGCGGACGTTGCGTGCCGTTTCTGACTGCCCCTTCTTGCCGTCGTCGAGCTCCTCGAGCACGACCATCGGCAGATAGATATCGTGCTCCATGAAGCGGTACAGCGCGGTGGGGTCGTGCATCAACACGTTGGTGTCGAGGACGAACAGGCAGCGTTTCGGACGGGTTGTGTTGATCATCGATATGGATGGCTCGTGGTGGTTTGTGGGGTCGCTGTCAGGTAACGGGTCTCTATATTTTCTTGGTGGCTTCGAGCACCTCGTCGACATGTCCGGGCACCTTGACCTTTCGCCAGACTTGCCGGATCACGCCATCGGCATCAATCAGGAAGGTGCTGCGTTCAATGCCCTCGAAGCGCTTGCCGAACATGTTCTTCATCCTCATGACATTGAAGGCTGTGCTGAGCCGGCGCTCCGTGTCCGCAATCAGCGGAAAAGTGATGTCTTGTTTATCGCAGAATTTGCGATGGCTGGCGGCATCATCGTTGGACACGCCCACCACTCGGGCACCGGCCGCTTTGAAGTCGGCCAGCCGGGCCTGGAAGTCGCGGGCCTCAGCGATGCAGCCGGGGGTATTGTCACGAGGGTAGAAGTACAGCACCAAGGGGGCGCCCTGAAAGTCGGCCAGCGACAGACGGTCACCATCGGTGGTCTCACCGTCGAAATCGGGCGCGAGTTGGCCCACTTGTGGTTCGATAGGCGTGTTCGTATGGGTCTGCTTGCTCATTGCGCTCTATGTTACTCCTTAGGTTTCGCATGGAGCCTTGATGGGACTGCAAGGCCTGCCATGCAATATAGCAGTCGGCAGACGTGGTGTGGTCCGCGCGGGAGGGACAGCACGATGCCGCTGGATCCGGCTTGTCACTAGCTGATATCTGCCGGTACCATGTGAGGTTGGTCCCGCTTCGTTCGGTGCGGGCTGGGGCGTTTCAATCACCCTGAAGGCGATATACGCGAGGCGACATGGCGGCGAACATGATTACCGGCAGCATAGTGGCCCTGGTCACTCCATTGCATGAAGATGGCGCGGTGGACTATGTCGGCCTCAAACGCCTGATCGACTGGCACGTTGATGCCGGTACCCACGCGATCGTCGCTGTCGGCACGACTGGCGAGTCGGCCACGCTCGATTACGAAGAGCATATCGCCGTGATTGGCGCGGTGGTCGATCTGGCGGCCGGTCGGCTGCCGGTGATCGCCGGCACCGGCGCGAACGCGACTCGCGAGGCCCTCGCACTCGCCCGTGGAGCCCTTTCGGTGGGGGCTGCCGCGCACCTGTCGGTGACGCCGTACTACAACAAGCCCACCCAGGAAGGTCTCAAGCAGCATTATCGGGCGATTGCCGATGCGGTCGACCTGCCGATGATCCTTTATAACGTGCCCGGTCGCACAGCCGTCGACATGGCGCCGGAAACCGTCCTCGAGCTGGCCGAGCATCCGCGTATCGTCGGCATCAAGGAGGCGGCCGGCTCGATCAAGCGGATACGTGATCTGATAGCTGATGGCCCGGCGGGTTTCGCCGTCTACAGCGGCGAGGACAATCTGGGCGCGGCCTGTATGCTGGCCGGTGGTCAGGGCAGTATCTCGGTGACCGCTAACGTCGCACCCCACCTGATGGCGCAGATGGCCGAAGCGGCCCTGGCCGGTGATGAGTCGGCCACTGAGGCGCTGGACGCTCGTCTGGCGTCATTGCATCGTGAACTTTTCTGTCAGACCAATCCGATTCCCGCCAAATGGGCCCTGCATCGCATGGGCTTGATCGGGCCGACCCTACGTCTGCCGCTCACCCCGTTGGAGAGTTTCTGCCATGAGGGGCTCGAGCAGGCGATGCTGGAGGCTGGCTGCATGCAGTCAGCCCGATGACTTTCCCATTCATTACAAGAACTTTCTGGAATCGAATCGGCATGCGAAATCCCACCCTTTCATGGATGTTGCCCTTGGTCGCTCTGGCGGTGATCGGCTTGATCAGCGGATGCTCAAGCCTCCCGTTCGCTGGCGACAAGAAGGGCAGCCGCGATGCCGCCCGCGCTGCTCAACTCCAGGTGCCGCCGGCCTTTTCTTCCCCAGCCGCAGGCGGCACGGTCGCGCTGCCTGAGGTCGCCTCGGCTCGGGCCGAAGCACTGGCGCGTGAAGAGCACTCCGGTGTGCTGGATACTGGAACCGACATCCGTGTTTCCGGTGAGCCGGGCGGGCGTTACCTGGTCGTAGGTACCGACCCCGACAGTGTCTGGCCAAAGCTGCAAGGTTTTTTGCGTGATGAGGGCTACTCCATTCGGCGGATCGAGCCCAGTGCCGGGTTGATCGAGACCGACTGGACTGGTGTGGCCAGTAATGAGGGGGCGGGTTTCTCGATCATGCGGTTCCTGAGAGTCGCCCGTGACACGTTGTTCAAGCCCGATTCGATCGAAAAGGTTCGTCTGCGTATCGAGCAGGGCGAAGGCGACGAGACACTGGTGTTCGTTACTGGCCAGAAGCGAGAACTGACCGGGGAAAAGCCGCTGATACCGGGTGATGAGAGCACGACTTTTGAATACAGCAATGTAGTGGATTCCTCGGCCCTGACGGCCGAGACCATGTCGCGCCTGGCCGCCTACCTCTCCGGTAGCAGTGCCGAAGAGTCGCGTGCGCTGGTTGGGGCGAAGTTCTCCGCCCGCTCCAAGATTGTTTCGGCGGACGACCCCGAAGACAGCCACATCCAGGTGAGCCAATCCTACCCGCGTGCCTGGAACCGACTTGGCCTGGCGCTGGATCGGCTTGGCTTTGACCCGGTCTCCCGTGACCGTGATGAGGGCACGATCGAGGTCAAGCATAGTCATCCGCAGGCGCTCTACGAAGGCATTGTCATGCGGGGTGTGACCATCGATCGCCGGGCTGACATGACGATGCATCTGTCGCTCGAGATCGAGCCGCGCCGGGATGGCGGCACGGACATCCGCATCGAGCGGCTCAATGTGGCCGGCGGCACGCTGCCCAGGGATCGTGCCGTGGTGCTGTCGCGTATCAACGCTGAACTGGAATAAAATCGCTCCCGACAAACCTGTTCCGGCTCGACCCGGAGACAGCGGACATGAAAAGGCCCCGTCACGATGTCGGGGCCTTTCTGTTTTCTCGTGTCGGGAACCGGTTCAGCGCCCTGAGCCGATTTGGCGTTCAGGGTTCAGCGACCGGGCTTCAACGTCTGGGTTCAGCGTCCAGGGCGATGGATCACGGCCCAAGCCGAGTGGTTATGGATCGATTCGAAATTTTCGACGCTGATCGAGAAGCCATTCAGGCCCGGATAGTCCTCCAGTGCATTGGCCACATCGCGGATCATGTCTTCGACGAACTTCGGATTATCGAAGGCGTGCTCGGTGATGTATTTCTCGTCAGGACGCTTGAGAAGGCTCCATAGCGGGCAGGAGCTCTCGGCCTCGATGGCAGCAATCAGTGTTCGGAGCGATAGCGACGGGTCGCTGACTTCGGCCTCGACGCTGATATGCGAGCGCTGATTATGCGCACCATAGGCCGAGATTTCCTTGGAACAGGGGCAGAGGCTGGTCACGGGGATGACCAACTTCAGGCCGATGCGTGCCTGGCCCTGCTCGATCCGCCCGGTCAGGGTGATGTCGTAGTCCATCATTGCCGCCTGACCACTGACCGGCGCGTTTTTGGTGATGAAATAGGGGAAGGTGAAATGCGCCTCTCCCGACTGGGCGTCGAGGCGTTCGACCATGGCCTGCGTCCAGCCGGCCAGCGTGGCGATGGAAAGCGTCAATGGCCCCTCATTGAGCAGGGCGACGAAGCGGGACATATGGGTGCCTTTCTTGTCTGCCGGCAGCCCCACGGTCAGCTGGCATTCGGCGACGGTCGCCTGCTGCTGGCCATCATCGAGAAGGGTCACGGGGTGACGAATCGCCTTGATGCCCACCTGGTCGATGGCGATATCACGCGCATCATGGCTGGACTGGATGTCGGGCATCTCGTGTTTGTTCATGGGCAATTTAAACGCTTGATTGGATGGGGCCGACCTCAGGCCGGCGCAGTAGTGGAGGCGACTCTAGCAGGCTCGCTGCTGGCTGTGCGGGCCTCAGGGACGAAAGGTGACCGCCGAGCGGGCATTCTCCCAGACCGTGACGGCCGAAACCTGGTAATCCTCGGTATCGAACGTCGTTGACAGGGCCTGGTAGAAGTACGCCGCAATGTGCTCGGCGGTAGGGTTGACCTGATCGAAGGGGGACACTTCGTTGAGATAGGCGTGATCAAGCCGCTTGGCGATCTCGCGGCTCCGAGCGCGGATGGTCTTGAAGTCGACCACCATGCCGACGTCATCCAGTCGGCTTCCGGTCACCTCGACGACCACGCGCCAATTGTGGCCGTGCAGGCGGGCGCAGTTGCCCTCGTAACCGTGGAGCTGATGTGCCGCGGCGAATTCGACCTCGGTGGTCAGGGTGTAGTTGCCCCCTGAAGGCAGGGAAGACGGGGTGCTCATGTAGCGCTCAGTTTGTCTAGAAAGGCGGCGATGTTATCCGCGATCGATCGGGAATCAAGCCCGGTGTCGGCGAGAGACTCCTCGCGGGTGCCGTGTTCAATGAATCGGTCCGCCAGTCCGAGCCGCAATCCGGGCCGGGCGACGCCATGCTCGGCGAGCATGTGCAGCAATTCGCTGCCGACACCACCGATACGGCAACCTTCTTCGACCGTGACCAGGGCCGGATGTTCCCTGGCCAGTCCTGCGAGGGTGTCAACGGTCTCGGGTGACCAGGGTTGGGCCCAACACAGATCCAGTAGGGTAGCATCGAGTTGCTCGCAGATCGGGATCAGCCGCTCGACCATGGCACCGATGCCGATTACCAGCGCCGATCGGCCCTGCCGCAGCCGCCGCGGCGCCGTTGGTTCCTGGCCGAGGTATTCGCCGCCCAGGTCGTCCGGACAGTAGTCGCGCGGGTAGCGGATCAGCACCGGCCCATCATGTGCCAGCGCCCAGTCCATCGCCACCTCCAGGTCGCGATGATCGGCCGGTACGGCCAGGGCGAGATTCGGTACGCTCATGCCCAGCGCCAGGTCGAAGCTGCCTGCGTGGGTGGGGCCGTCGGGGCCGACCAGCCCGGCGCGATCCACCAGGAAGGTGACCGGCAGGTCTTGTAACGCGATGTCATGGATGACCTGATCCCAGGCGCGTTGCAGAAAGGTCGAGTAGATCGCGACCACCGGGCGCAGGCCTTCAGTGGCCAGTCCACCAGCCAAGGTGACGGCGTGCTGTTCGGCGATGCCGACGTCATGCAGCCGCTCGGGGAACCGTGACTGGAATTTCTTGAGTCCCGATCCCTCGATCATCGCCGGCGTGATGGCGACAAGCCGCTGATCCTGTTCGGCCTGCCGGCAGAGGATCTCGGTGGCCGCCTCGGTCCAGGTCGGCCGGCCGGTCTTGACGATGGCCTTGGGCTCGGCGGGCAGTGGACCAACGGCCTGGCTGACCCCCTGTCGGCCGATGCCGTGGAATCGTACCGGGTCGCGTTCGGCTGGTACCAGCCCGCAACCCTTCTTGGTGACGATATGCAGCAGTCGCGGGCCGCGCTGCTCACGCAGGTTGGTGAGGGTGTCGAGCAGGGTATCGAGATCGTGGCCGTCGATCGGTCCGAAATAACGAAAGCCCAGTTCCTCGAACAGGCTTGAGGTGCCGAGCAGGTAGCGCACACTGTCGCGCAGGCCGGCCCGCGTCGAGCCGAGCAGCTCGCCCAGCGGGCCGGCCTGCGCCATTATTTCCTCGCCCGAGTGACGGAAACGTTCGATCAGTGGGTTGCTACGCAGTCGTGTCAGGTGCTGGTTGAGGGCGCCGACGTTGGGCGAGATGCTCATCTCATTGTCATTGAGAATCACCAGCAGGTTGGCCTGTCGATCGCCAGCGTGGTTCAGCGCTTCGAACGCTTGACCAGCGGTCATGGCGCCATCGCCAATGATGGCGATGGCGTGGCGGTCTTCTCCCTTCTGTTCGGCACCCAGGGCCATGCCGAGCGCAGCGCTGATCGAGGTGCTGGAGTGGCCGGCCCCGAAAGGATCAAAAGGGCTTTCGGCTCGGCGGGTGAAGCCGGCCGGCCCGCCACGCTGGCGCAACTGTGCCATCCAGTCACGCCGGCCGGTGAGCATCTTGTGCAGATAAGCCTGGTGACCGACGTCCCAGACCAGTCGGTCGTATGGGGTGTCGAACACCCGATGCAGGGCCAGAGTCAGCTCAACCACACCAAGGTTGGCCGCCAGGTGCCCACCGGTCGCTTCCACCTGGGCCAGCAGGGCGTGACGCATCTCTTGAGCCAGCGCAGGCAGCGAATGGCGCGGTAGCGCCCTGAGATCGGCGGGCTGCTCGATCTGGTCGAGTAGATGTGTCTGGCGCGGAGTAAGGGGCATCAGTGGTCGCGCCGGCTGACGAATTCGAGGCAGGCGCTCAGGGCCTGCGGGTCGATACCCAGCGAGCCCAGCTCCCACAGGGCGGCGTGGGCGTGGCGCACCGTGTCATCGAGCTCACGGCGGGCGCCGGCGAGGCCGGCCACGGTGACATAAGAGCACTTGTCTGCGGCCACGTCCCGGCCCGGCGTCTTGCCCAGTGCCGTGGTCGAGCCGGTGACGTCGAGGATATCGTCCTGGATCTGGAAGGCACGGCCCAGCAGGCGGCCGAAGTCGTCGATCAGTCGGGTTTCTCGAGCGGGCAGCCCCGCCCAACGCGCACCGAGGGCGAGCGAGGCGCGGATCAGTGCTCCGGTCTTGCGGTCGTGCAGGTCGGCCAGTGCAGCCAGATCGGGGCGGGTATCGGGCTGATCGTCGGACTGTCCGTGGGCCAGGGTCAGATCGATCGCTTGCCCGCCGACCATGCCGGCTGGTCCCGCGGCGGTCGCGAGCTGGCGACACCAGTCGAGGCGGATGGCCGGTTCGGCCTCTGATCCGGCCAACTCGGCGAAGGCAAGCGCCTGCAGTGCGTCGCCGGCCAGAATGGCGGTGGCCTCGTCGAAGGCGCGGTGCAGGGTGGGCCGGCCGCGGCGCAGATCGTCATTGTCCATGCTCGGCAGGTCGTCGTGGATCAGCGAGTAGACGTGGATCAACTCGACTGCGACGGCTGCCGGCCAGAGGCTGTCGAAGCGCGGATGCCCTGTCGGTGGCCAAGGGTGGCTGACATTGCTGCCGAGAAAGACGAGGGCCGGTCGCAGCCGCTTGCCACCGTCAAGGGTGGCGTGGTGCAGGGCCTTGGCCAGCCGCGGCGGGGTGTCGCCCAGCTGACGGTCGAAGGTGGCTGCCAGCTGGGCTTCCATCTGCTCGCGGAAGGCATGCAGCCAGTCGTCAAACTCGGATGGGGCGATTGGGGGCCTGGGGGTGATGTCCGCCACGGTGTCAGGCGGAAGGCTCGTCGCGGCCAGTCTCACCCGCCGGCGGTTCGTTGATCGTGGCCACGCGACGCTCGGCCTCGTCGAGGGCGCGCTGGCACTGGCGTTCGAGTTCGATCCCGCGCTCATAGTCCTGCAGCGATTGCTCCAGGCTCTGCTCGCCGGCCTCAAGACGAGCGACGATCTGTTCGAGTTCAGTCAGTGCTTCTTCGTAGCGACTGATGACTGATGGGTCGCCTGCGTCGACGGTCTGCGGCGAAATGGTCTTGGACGGGGAGGAAGAATCCATGGGAAGCCTCTTGAATAGCTGGACGGTATTGTATCGTCGCGGGACGGGCCGGCCAATCTGGTCTCTTGAGCGGTTACTGGTCAGAAGGTGTCGATTGCTTCGATTGCCTCGTCCAGGTGGGCCACGGCGATCGCCTCCAGGCCGTCGATTGGCCGGGGCGGCCGGTTGTCGCGCGGAATGATTGCGCGGGTAAAACCGTGCTTGGCCGCCTCGGTCAAGCGCTCAGGGCCGCCAGGTACCGGTCGGATCTCGCCGGCCAGCCCGACTTCGCCGAAGATCACCAGCCCTTGTGGCAGCGGCCGGTCGCGGAAGCTCGAGAGCATGGCGATCAGGCTGGCCAAGTCTGCGGCTGTCTCGGTGACGCGCACGCCGCCGACCACATTGAGGAACACGTCCTGGTCGAACAGGGCAACCTGACCATGACGATGCAGGACGGCCAGCAGCATTGCCAGGCGGTTCTGGTCAAGCCCGACCGTCAATCGGCGTGAGCCGCCGCCGGGGTTGTCGGCCACCAGCGCCTGGACTTCCACCAACATCGGCCGGGTGCCCTCGCGGGTGACCATTACCACGCTGCCGGGTACGGGTTTCTCGTGGCGGGAAAGGAAGATCGCCGAGGGGTTGGAGACGGGCTTCAGGCCGTGGTCGGTCATGCCGAACACGCCCACCTCATTGGCCGCCCCAAAGCGGTTTTTGACCGCGCGGATCACCCGGAAGCGTGCCCCCGGGTCGCCCTCGAAATAGAGCACGGTATCGACCATGTGCTCAAGTACCCGTGGTCCGGCCAGCGCGCCTTCCTTGGTCACGTGGCCGACGATCAGCACGATCACGTCAAAGCGCTTGGCGAAACGTACCAGCTGGGCGGTGGCCTCGCGCAACTGCGAGACCGAGCCGGGTGCGGCCGAAAGCTCCTCGGTGTAGAGCGTCTGGATCGAGTCGATCACCATCAGCCCCGGCAGCGACTTTGCACAGGCGGCAAGGATCGATTCGATACGCGTCTCGCTTAGCAGGGTCAGCTCCCCGGCCTGCCCGGAGAGGTCGGCGCCCAGCCGGCGGGCACGCAGGGCAACCTGCTGCAAGGATTCCTCGCCGGTGATATACAGACATTCGATTCGATCTTGCAGACCAAGCACCGTCTGCAGCAGCAGGGTGGACTTGCCGATGCCCGGGTCGCCGCCCAGCAGCACCACCGAACCGGGGACCAGGCCGCCGCCGAGCACCCGGTCGAGCTCGCCCAGACCGCTGGATTGGCGCGAGGTTTCGGACACGGCCACATCGCCGATCGCGGTGATGGTGGCTGTCTCGCCGGCATAGCCTGAAATCTCGCGGGCGGGCGACTTTCCACCCGGCAGACGCATCTCGGCGAGGCTGTTCCAGGCGCCACATTCCGTACAACGACCGGCCCACTTGGGATGATCGGCCCCGCACTCGCGACAGACGAAGGCAGTCTGGGGTTTTTTTGCCTGGGCCATTCAGATCTCGGCTTCGTCGCGTGTGAAAGTGGTGATGATGGCAGTGTCCACCGCCCGCTTGCGTACTGTGCGCACCTCGATGTGTGCATCAGGGAGATTGACGGTCGCCCCCACAGTGGGCAGTGCTTCGAGTTGCTCGATTACCAGCCCGTTGAGCGTACTGACTTCGTCAGTAGGCAGATCGATCTTGAGCTCGCGGTTGATTTCGCGGATGGGCAGATTGCCGCGCACGATGTAACGGCCGTCATCCTGGATCGTGATGCCCTGGCTGTCGGAGTCCGGCGAGGTGGTGAACTCGCCGACGATTTCCTCGAGGATGTCCTCAAGGGTGACCAGGCCCTGGATGTCGCCGTACTCATCGACCACCATCGCCGAGCGGTGGGTCTGGCGCTGGAAGTTCAATAGCTGGGTGGTCAGCGGCGTGCCCTCGGGGGTGTAGTGAGGCTCGGCGAGGCAGCGTTTCAAGTCGCTGAGTGTCAGCTTCCGGTCGATCAGCGGGCCGATCAGGAGGCGCACGTTGATCACGCCCAGGGTGTGTTCCACTGAACCCTCGAATACCGGCAGACGCGAATAGGGGGCGTGGATCAGCTGGTTGAGTATGTCGTCCCAGTGCTGGGTAATGTCGATACCGACGATCTCCGCTCGCGGGATCATGATGTCCTCGACGTTAGCCTGACCGAGTTCCAGTACGGACAGCAGCATGCTTTGATCCAACTCGGGCAGGCGCTGGCTGGATTCATGCACCACGGTACGCAGCTCGGCCCTGGTCAGGGCATGCGAGCCGCGCGCCTGTGGGTCGAGGCCGAGCAGTGACAGCAGTCCGTTTGCGATCCAGTTGATCAGCCACACGATTGGGTGCAGCGGGCGGATCAGCAGGGTGTATACAAACGAGGCGGGAAAGGCGAATCGTTCCGGGTAGAGCGCTGCGGCAGTCTTGGGGGCAACTTCGCCGAAGATCAGCACCAGGAAGGTCATGGTGCCGGTAGCGATGGCAATGCCCGGGTTGCCGAACAAACGCAGACCGATGACCGTGGCGATCGCCGAGGCGAGGATGTTAATGAAGTTGTTGCCCAGCAGGATCAGCCCGAGCAGCCGGTCGGGCGTGTCGAGCAGCCGGCTCGCCCGGAGCGCACCGCGATGGCCCTGTTTTGCCAGGTGCCGCAACCGGTAGCGGTTGAGCGACATCAAGGCCGTCTCCGAGCTGGAGAAAAAAGCGGACAGGGCGATGAGCACGGCCAGTGCCGCGAACAGCAAACCGATGGGTATCTCGTTCAAGAATGTGGTGCTTTCGATGGGATCAGCGGAGAGTGTACGGCGAAGCCCCGATTATTTCGAGGCAATTTCGAGTTGGGACATTATCGCTAACTCAGATCGAGCACCCATTCGAGCACGATCTTGGTGCCGAAGTAGGCTAGCCCCATCAGAGCGAAGCCTGCCAGGGTCCACTGTACCGCGGTACGTCCGCGCCAACCGGCGATGCGGCGACCGGCCAGCAAGACGGCGAATACCAGCCAGGCGATCACTGACAGTACGGTCTTGTGGACCAGATGCTGGGCGAAGATGTTTTCCAGGAACAGAAAACCGGTTACCAGTGCCAGCGTCAGCAGCAGAAAGCCGATCACGATGAAACGGAACATCAGCTGTTCGACCGATTCCATCGGCGGCAGTCGCCGGATCCAGCCAGTCGCGTGATGACCGTGCAGGGCCAGATGCTGGATCAACAGCATCACGCCCTGCAGGGCGGCAAGTGTCAGCAGTGCGTAGGCGGCCAGCGAGATCAGGATGTGTGCGTCGAGGGCGAACTGCCCGGTGCGGATGGGCACGTTCGATTCCGGCACGAATACGGTGAGAAAGACGGACAGTGCCGTGATCGGCAGCAGGACCACCGCGATACCTTCAAGGCGCTCGCGAAAGGAGCTGACTACGGTGATCGCGCTGGCCAGCCCGAAGACCGTGGCCAGCGCGTTGAGCACGGTCAGGTTCAGTGCTGGCGGGTTGGTTCGGATGCCCAGTTGATAGAGCAGGGCACCCTGGCCGACCAGGGCGGCCACTGCAATCAGCAGGCCTGGCAGGCGAAAGCTCAGTGGCTCAAGCCGTGGCCACTGGTCGGCCAGCAACAGGACGGTTGCCAGGACGAAGCCGGCGATGGTCGCGCTGGCGAGAAAGGTCACGCTATGGTCCACCTGGGATGCTCCTCCTGGATGCTGGTCTTGAGTCTGGGCCCGCTTGGTCGGTTATTCGGGCTGATCGCCACAGTTTGCCACAGAGTTACCGCGGCGGATCCCCTGTCGGCGGGTCGGGCAGTTTTTTGTGCGGATTGAGAATGCCCAATGGATCGAACACTGCCTTGATGCCATGCATCAGTGCCAGTGTTTCCGGCGGGATTTCGCGGTCGATGAAACCACGTTTGACGTAGCCGATGCCGTGTTCGCCGGAAAGGGTGCCGTCGAGCGCGAGTACTGTCGAGAACACCTCGTCGAGCGCCTGTTCCGCGCTGGCCATCTGCTTGGGATCATCCGGGTCGATCAGCAGGTTGACGTGGATGTTGCCATTGCCGGCGTGACCGAAATTGACGATTGTGATCGCGTGGCGTGCAGCAATGGCATCCAGCGTCTCGATCAGCTGCGGGATGCGTGAGACTGGCACGACCACATCCTCATTGATTTTTTTCGGCGCGACCTGGCGCAGGGTGGGCGAAAGCGCTTTGCGTGCCGCCCAGAGTGCTTCCTGCTCCACAGCGGTCTTGGCGACCGTGATGGCCGCTCGCTCGTCGCCGGCTGCGGTCAGCACACGCTCGACCACACCATCAATGCAGCTTTCGTCACCGTCGACCTCGATCATCAGCATTGCCCCGGCGGAGGCGGGGATGGCGACCTGCGAGTTCGTGCGTAGCAGATCGAGGGCGTTGCCGTCGATGAATTCGATCGCCGCTGGTGTGGCCGGCTGGGCCATGACCCGTGAGACGGCCCGGGAGGCCGTGTGCATATCCGGGTAGAAGGCGCGCAGCAGGTGGCGCGTTTCCGGCAGCGGCGTGAGCTTGAGGGTGGCCTCGGTGATCACCCCGAGGGTGCCTTCGGAACCGATCAGCAGCCGAGTCAGGTCGTGGCCGACCACGCCTTTGGTGGTCTGCGAGCCGGCCTTGATGGTCTGCCCCCGGCCGCCGACGGCGCGCAGGCCGAGGACGTTCTCACGCGTGGTGCCGTACTTGACTGCGTGCGGACCGGCGGCGTTGCAGCCGAGATTGCCACCGATGGTGCACAGTGCATTGCTGGTCGGGTCTGGTGGCCAGAAAAAGCCCTGTTCACCGACGATTCGTTGCAGCTCGGCGTTGATCAGGCCGGTCTCGACCACGATCAGCCGATCCTCGGGCCGAAAATCGATCACCCGGGTCATCCGGTCGGTGACCAGTACCACACCGCCCAGGATCGGCACCGAGCCACCCGCAGTGCCCGTGCCTCGTCCACGAGTGGTCACGGGCAGCCGGCAGGCAGCAGCCAGCTTGATGATCTCGGCCACCTCGTCGTGACCCTCCGGGAAAACCACCACATCGGCGGCATGATGCAGGCGACTGTTGTCCATGCCGTAGGCCCAGGTGGTACCGGTATCGGTGGCGATGCGATCGCTGGGGAGTATGTGGCTCAAGCGGTCGACGAAGGTCTCAAGTGGACTCACAGGATTCAATCGCTCAGGCCGAGCAGTTGACGGTCGACCAGGTCGACCAGTGTATGGATGCAGTGAACCTGCGCCTGATAGGCAATGCCGGGGCGTTCGGTGGGCAGACAGATCAGGCGGTCCTGGCTCTCCAGGTGCGGGGCGATCACCTCCTCGGAACCGGTGGATAGCAGCACGATCTGCATGTCGCGTTCGTGTGCGGCTCGTAGTGCCGGCAGCACGCCATCGACCGCGTTGCAGCTCACGGCGAACAGGACGTCGTTCTGGGCCCCGAGCGCGCGGATCGACCGGACGAATGGCTCCTTGCCGCCAGGATATTCCGACAGGGCCATGACCGGCAGACCGGGACGGGGGTGCTCGAGCTGGCCGGTCATCAGACGGGCAAAATAGTGTGCCAGATCACTGCGCTCGCGGGCACCACAGCTGAGCACGCGTTGGCCGTTGAGTACGGCGGCGAGGATGACCCCAGCCGCCTCCAATGCCTGGGGAGCGCTGTCATTCAGCAGCTGGGCGATCTCGGCGAGATCCTGCTCCAGGCGATGTCTCAGTCCGTCAAGAATGTCACTCATGCGGGTCGGCCCCTTTCACTTCAGCTCGCGGCATGGTTTATTTCAAAAGGCATCGAGCAGCCAGTCGATGTCGGGTTTTTGCTGGTCGTTGGTCGTGATGGCGACCACGTCGAAACGGCAATACAGCGACTGCCAGTCCGGGCGGGCGGCGATCAGGCGGGCGGCCGTCTCTCGGATCTTGGCGCATTTTCTCGCCGAGACGCTCTCGGCAGCTGTCACCAGGGCGTTCTGGGAGCGAGCGCGGACCTCGACGAAGACCAGCGTGTCACCATCCCGCAGGATCAGGTCGATTTCGCCGCGTCCAGCGCGCACGTTGCGACCAATCCGGGTCAGCCCTGCGGCTTCAAGATGGGCGAGCGCCAGGTCCTCGGCCCGTCGCCCCAGTTGCTGGCGGTGATTGTTTCCTTTGTTCTCACCGTCGCCTGGGACCTGGCCCTTGTTCGGGGCGTGGTGGCGATCAGGAGACCGGGGCCACCAGCGGCGCAGGGCATCGAAGCGGCGTGAACTCATCGGGATGCTAATAGTTGGAATAGTTGGGCGCAGGTGTCAGCTGGCCGCCGGCCGGGGACATTGCCGGGATCGGTGCAGTCAGCTCATCCGGCAACGACGTGGCCGAGGATGACATGATCGGTTTGATTGCGCCGCCCTGGAACTGTCCCCAGCTTGGCTGACGCTCGACCACGCCGGTCGGCGTGATCGACAGCTCGCCGGTCAGCCCATCGAGGACGCCGCCCTGCAGCAGGCTGTCGATGTGTCCGGCCAGACGGGCGGCATCGGCACCAACAGCGAACAGGCGCGGTAATGGTCCGGCCAGCTGCGCTCGTTCGTAGGCGAGGCGCAGCGGGTGTTCCGGCCCGGCCGTGCCGGCAAGCAGCACCGGGGCGATCGGGATGATGACACGGTCCTTGTCGGCATCACCACGTCGGTCGGGATTGCCTGAATAGGCCATCCCCAGTCCGTAGCGCGGTAGGTTGTCGGCACCGAAGTAGTCCAGCTGCGGAACGATCAATGCCAGTTCCTTGCCGCTGGCGGCCAGGAAGATGGCATCCAGGTCATTGCGGATCACGGGCTGGAATGGCCCGCTGGCGCTCCGGTTTCGCATGCGCAGCAATCCGCGCAATTCACCCGAAAAATCTGTTTGCCCCGACGTGAAGCTCGCCTCATCGACCACCTCGCCACCGAGCAGGGTGAAGGCCTCGGAAAACGCGTGTCGTGTGCGCTGGCCCAGCTGCTGGTCGGCTGAAAAGATGGCGACGCGGCGATGTCCGTCGTCCCACATGCGTCGTGCGACGGCCACGGCATCCTGTTCGGGCGAGAGAGAGAAGCTCACCACGCCCGGCGGCAGGGGCTGGCCGTCTGCGGGAGTGTTGAGCGCGATCGCCAGCGGCCCATCGGGGCCAAGTGCAGCCAGCGCCGGGATTTGCTCCTTGAGCAGTGGTCCGATGAGCAGGGCGGCACCGGCCCGCTGTGCCTGTTCGATGGCTGCTCGGGCGCCGAGGTGGTCCGTGCCAGAGTCGATGAAGAGCAGCTCCCGCCCAGGGAGGGCGCCGTTTTCGGCCGCATAGCGAATGCCTTGGCGGATCTCGTGGCTGATGGCCGCGTAACGACCAGTTTCTGGCAAGAGCACGGCGACCGGTCCTTGTGCAGACGGGGCGCGGAGACTCTGGAGGCGGTCGCTGGAGCCCAGCATTGCGACAAAGCCACTTGCGACGGCCGGATGACCGGGATGGGCGGCGACCCAGCGGTCGATCTCGCCGGGGTGCTGACGATAGGTCAAGGCCAGATCGAGCCAGCCGGAAAAATCGGGATCGGTGCTGCTGCTTGCCGCCTGACTGAGTTGAGCGGCCGGCACCTTGGCCAGCAGATTCCAGAGGCGGGCGTGGTTCGCCCCCTGCTGATTGTCGCTGAGTTGACTGTCGACGACGGCATAGTAGCGGGCCGCTGCCAGCGGCTGGCCGGCCTCGGCCTGCATGGCGCCGAGCAGGATCAGGCGGCGACGTTCGCTGTCGGCATCCAGTGGCAGCGGGATACGGTGAATGGTGTTCAGGGCACGATCCCGTTCGCCCTGGAGCCATTCTCCGAGACCACGGGCGATGGCAGCACGTCGTGGGTTGATCTGTTCCCATTGCGTCCCGGTGTCCGCCTGCTGATAGAGTTCGTGGGCCAGCGTGAAATCGTGACTATCGATCGCCGCCTCCAGCGCGGCCAGCTGTTGTTCGGCGCGAGCCTGGCCCGACAGGCTTTGTGATAGCGCCATGCGGGCCTGTGCGATCGCTGTCGGATCACCGGCCTTGATTGCCTGGTCGAGCTGGGACTGGGCGGCGCTGACCGTCCCCGGCTCGGGGGTTGTCGGCAATTGGGCACAGCCGCCGAGTATCAAAAGTACGGCGGCAAACAGAACTACTGGGGCTGCTCGGACCACGAGCGCTAGCGGGTTTTGGCGGGCAGTGGCGGCGCGCCGCCGAGGAGCGGGCAGTCGTTGGCGTGTCGGCATGCGGTCCGTCTCCGGTAACGTCATCAGGTGGCTGTCGCGGTCGAAAGAAACAGAAGCTGAGGGTTCCCGGACGTTCATGAACCAGATGACCAGCAGGTGGTTCGGACGGAGCGGGGCGATCAATACGAAAACTGTGAGTGAGTATACCCAAATGTCCAGTCCGAATGCGGAGCGGCCGGCCAGAGCAGTGGGCCGGTGGGTCGAGTCCGGTCATTGCTATGTGGTCGCCACGCCCATCGGCAATCTCGCCGACATCAGTGAGCGGGCGGTGTCGGTGCTGCGTGACGTGGATGTCGTCGCCTGCGAGGACACGCGCCAGGCCCGGGTGCTGTTGGATCATCTCGGTGTGCACAAGGAGCTGTTCGCCCTGCACGAGCACAACGAGCGTGGGGCGAGCGAACAGCTGCGGCGACGACTGGAGGCTGGCGAGTCGGTGGCCCTGATCAGCGATGCCGGCACGCCCGCGATCAGTGATCCCGGCGAGGTGTTGGTGCGGCTGTTGACCCAGGCTGGGCTACCGGTGGTACCGATTCCCGGCCCCTCCGCGGTGATCGCCGCGCTCTCGGTCTCGGGGTTGCCGGGGCGACCGTTCTGGTTCGAGGGATTCCTGCCACAGAAGAGCGAGGCCCGACGTAAACGGCTGGCCCAATTGGCCGCGTTCGAAGCCACCCTGGTTATCTACGAGGCGCCACATCGGATCGTCAACAGTGTGGCGGCCTGCGTCGATGAGCTTGGTGGCCAACGCCCGGCGGTGCTCGCACGCGAACTGACCAAGCGTTTCGAGCAGATCGTCCATGCCCCGCTGGCGACCTTGTCCGACCAGCTGGCCGCCGAGGATATCCCGGTCCGCGGGGAGTTCGTCTTGCTGGTCGGGCCGCCTGTGACTCCGGCGGCAGGGGACATGGCTGAAACGAATGCCCTGATCACGGCCCTGATCGAGGAAGGAGTGGCGCCCAGGACCATTGCACGCGTCGTTTCTCGTACCAGCTCGCGGTCGCGAAACGACGTCTATGCCGAGGTGCTGGCGCGGCGCGAGGCCACCAAACCAAGAACCTAAGCCCAGTAATCGAGAGCGTGCAATAGCGACCGGGTGGAAGTCGTGGTGGAGTGGTTTCGATGCGCCGGGGGGTGATTCTCGGTCTCGTGCCCCGGCCTTGCTGTCTCAGGGCGAAAAACTGACTATCCTTGCGGGCATGCAAATTTATTTCGTTGTTTTATCCGCATGCTGACATTGCCCTTCTGGCTCGCTGCCGCCGCCCTCGCCTTGGCCCTGATTGCTGTGTTGGTCAGCCTGTCGTTATACCGTGGGCTCAAGCAGGCCCAGCTCAGTCGGGAGCGTTGGTTCCAGACGCAGCTGGAGCAGCTTGAGCGCGAACATCGTGGGCTTGAATCGGCCTTGGCCGGCTTCGGGCGTCATATCGACCAGCTCGACGAGCAGGGACGGGATCTGCGCAAGCGGCTGAGCCAGGTTGCGACACCGGTTGACGACGTCGCAGCTGGCGGCGGCCACCGAGAGAGGGTCACGTCCTCCGGCGAATCCCCCAAGGGCTGATCTCTCAGGGGACAACCTTCCGGGAATGCGTGAACGAGCGGATCGAGGATTCCGGTCTCACGAAAAGCGAGACGCGTCTTGTCGCTGTGCGTGAATGTCCGGGGGAGGTCGGCGCCCTCGCGGCAAGGCCATTTGTCCGCCTGTTCTGAACTTCAGTCCGCGTCGGCCCGCTCCGCTGCCAGTCGGATCTCCTCGCGCAGCAGCTCGCGTACTGGGGCTGCATCGGGCCGCCGGCCGTGCCAGAGTGCAAAGCTCTCGGCGGCTTGTTCGACCAGCATGCCAAGTCCGTCGAGCGGGCGTGCGCCGCGCGCCTTGGCCCATTGCATGAATACGGTCGGCTTGGCGCCGTAGGCCATGTCATAAGCCACCGTTTTCGCCCCGACGATTGCTTCAGGCAGAGGCGGCAGCTCGGCCGTCAGACTGGCCGGGGTGGCGTTGATGATCAGGTCGAACGAGGTTTCTTCAATATCGGTCAGCGGGCAGCCGGACAGGGAGCTGGAGCCTGCGGCATCCGTAAATTCCTTGACCAGGCCGTAGGCGCGTTCTGGATTGCGGTTGGCGATCAGGATCGTCTGCGGTTCCTGCTCAAGCAGTGGGGCGAGCACGCCGCGGGTCGCCCCGCCGGCTCCGAGGATCAGCACCCGCTTGCCGGTGAGTGTCACGCCGTGGAATGCCAGGTCGTTCACCAATCCGACCCCGTCGGTATTGTCGGCAAAAACGGGTTCGTCCGGCGACTCGGGGAACACCAGGGTGTTGGCCGCCAGGGCCCGCCTGGCCCGGTCGCTGTGTTGCTGCGCCAGATCGAAGGCTTCCAGCTTGAAGGGGACCGTGACGTTCATGCCGCGCCCACCGCGCTCGCGGAAGGCGTTTACCGCCTCCTCAAAGCCGTCGATCGGCGCCCAGATCTTTTCGTAACTGAGCTTGATCCCGAGCTGTTGGGCGAAGGCGTGGTGGATCAGGGGGGAGCGTGAATGCTCGATCGGGTTGCCGATCACGGCGTAGAGCTGAGGCATGGTGTTGGTCACAAGTGCATTGGTCACAGTGTCATGGGGGCGAGATGCTCGCGCGACCAGGTGGCCCGCTCCGCGGCGGTCTCGCGGTGGTCGAGATGCACGATATGCTGGTCGATGCGGTTGATACGGTGGCGCAGGCCCTCACCGTTTGCAACCTGGATGGAAAGCCCGGGGCGGGCATTGAACTCGAGGATCAGTGGTCCGAGTTCACGGTCGAGCACCACGTCCACACCGAGGTACCCCAGCCCGGTGATGTCGTTACAGGTTGCCGCCATCTCGAGCAGAGACTGCCATTCCGGGATGTCCACGCCGCTGATCGGTTCCTGCGTGTCCGGGTGGTGGGTGACGCGTGCGTTGCGGGCGACACCGCCAAGGGTGTGACCGTCGACCATGTCGACACCGGCACCGATCGCGCCCTGATGAAGGTTGGCCTTGCCATCAGAAAGACTGGTGGGCAGCCGCACCATGGCCATGACCGGATAACCCCGATAGACGATGATGCGGATGTCAGGCACGCCCTGAAAGCTGATCTTGGCGAACTGAGGCGAGAACTTGACCCGGTACTCGATCATCGCCGCATCGGGACGTCCGCCCAAGCTGTAGGCACCGGCCAGGATATCGGAGAGATGCAGCGCGATCGTCTCGATATCGATCGGGCGACCCGAGCTGCGTCGATAGACCAGTGGCTGGCTCGACTGCTTGCCGTCGATCACCAGGATGCCATCACCGCCGGCGCCATTGGCCGGCTTGATGACGAAGTCCTCGTGGTCGTCGACCAGGTCGGCAAGATTCTTGATCTCGCGGGTAGTGCGGATCACGCCGAGGAGCTCGGGCACCCTCAGCCCTGACTCTTCTGCCAGCTCCTTGCTCAATAGCTTGTCGTCGACCAGCGGGTAATAGCGCCGGGGATTGAGCTTGGCGATGAATTCGCCATTGCGCTGGTTTATGCCCAGCACCCCCAACTTGCGCAGCCGGCGGGGCGAAATCGGCCAGTCGATTGCCATTAGCGCGAATCCTCTGGTGGGTCGGGGCGACGAGTCTGTGCCAGGGTCCTGAACGCACGGAAGCGGAACAGTTCGGTCAGCCGATAGCCGGTATAGCGACCCAGCAACAGGGTGAAGGCCAGCACCACCAGCAACAGCTCCGGGAAGACGAAGAACAGGTGGGTGACGTAGCTGTTGATCATGACCAGATAGGCGAGCGCGGCGACGGCGAGTGAGCCGGCTCCTTGAATGAGGGCGTCGCCGGGGCCGTGCTCTTCCCAGACGATCGAGACCCGCTCGATGGTCATGGCGAGGATGACCATCGGGAACAGGCCTACCGACAGGCCGACCTCGAACCCCGCGCGATGCGAGATGATGCTGATCAGCGCCATCAGCAGGATCACGACAATCACCACGGCGGCGAGTCGCGGTACCAGCAAGAGCTTGAGATGCTCGAGATAGAAGCGGACCAGCAGCCCCATGGCCACGACCAGCGTGAACAGCACCACGCCGCCCACCAGCTGCGTCTCACGAAACGACAGGGCAATGAGGACCGGCATGAAGGTGCCGAAGGTGCGGATACCGATCACGTTGCGCAACAGTGCAATGATCAGGGCGCCCAGCGGCACCAGCAGCAGCACCCGGTAGGTGTTCTGGACATCGATTGGCAGACCGAGCAGCGAGAAATCGATCAGTCGTGAATCGGCGATGGCTGACTGCAGTTGGGCCGTTTCCACCGCGTCACGCAGGTTGCGGGTGGTCGCGAAAGTCAGCTTGGTGCTGTTGATGCCGGAGGATTCGATTGCTGGACGGTCTTCGTGCCACCAGAGCAGGAAATTCCGTGGATAGCCCACGCTGCCCGAGCGCGGATCGATTGGCACCCAGCGTCGCGAATTGTGCACCTCGAGCCAGGTAGTGGGTTGCAGGTTGCGTCCCTCGTCTTTCAGGAGCACGCCATGGGTCATGCGTGCCGGGATGCGTGCGATGGCCAGCAGGCGAATGGCCAGCCGGGTCCGTTCGGTCTCGGTCGCATCGGGCTGCAGGAACGCGGCGATGTTCTCGTGCGGCCGGGCGGCATTGACCTCCTTGACCAGCAAGGTGGCGAAGGTCTGGATGTCGGCCGAGCCGGCGCGGATCTCTTCGATGAACGATTCAGCCGCCGACTTGAGTGGTTCCTCAAGTGTGGGCGGCTGGGCCGGCCCCGGATAGGCAGAGGGTTCGATATCTTCCTGCGAGCGGTAGACCGTGGCCCGATAGTAGAGCGTCTGGTTGCCCTCTGGATTACGTTTGGTCCAGATGACCTCGCGTTGCCGATCGGTCGACTGGGTGGTCAATCCCCAGCCTCGCGATACATAGCTTTCATCAAGCAGTGAGTAGTGAGGAGTGTCGCTCGGGAGCACAAAATGGACCGAGGCGGGAGCGGTGCTGGCGTTCACTGCGATCTGAGCCTCTACCGTCCAGGTCTCGGATTTCTGATCTGCCGTGAGGGGAAAACCCAGCACGCTGACTTTGTAATAGGCCACCGACAGGCCCACCAGAGTCAGCAGGATGACGACGGTCAACAAATGAATGCGTCTCATGATTTTGGGGCGGTACCGATGGCAGGCTGAAGACGGGGAGATGGGCGGGTGGGCAGGACGGTTGGTCGGCAGCTGCCGGCACTGGGCCGCCTGTCGTTATTTTTGGTCGACAGTGTCGTCTGGGGCGCAGTTCGGGGTGCCGGTGAACTGTTCGGCCGGGTCGACGATGATGCGGCCCGCCATGTGGTTTCGTCCGACCAGCACTGGAGAATTGAAGCCTTCGCGATTGGTCAGGCTGACCTCTTCCTTGATCTTCAGATTGCCGATACAGAATGTCAGGTCGACCACGTAACGGGTCTGGGACTCCCCGCCGTGGCGCTTGATGCCGACCGTGCGTGCTACCGGGCGTTCCAGCCAGGATGTGGTGCCGGTATCCCGGTCGACTACCTTGAAGCGGACCCAGTCTCCATCGTCTTTCTCGAAGGGTTCGATTTCCCTCGCGTCCAGAGAGGAGGTGGTCGCGCCGGTGTCGAGCTTGGCCTCCATCACCCAGCCGAGCTCCATGAGTCTGATCTCCTCCAGGTAGCCCAACACCTCCTTGTTGTCGGCCTGGAGCGGCGCGACGAGGGCGAGGGTCAGGAGGACGACGGCGAGGCCGCGCCACGACGGGAACAATCGATAGGCTGAGTGCATGAATAAGGTTGTTATCCGTTGATCTTGCGAATGTCGCCCTCGGTCGTGCCCAGAATCAGCACGTCGGCTGGACGAAGGGCAAACAAGCCCACCGTTACGATGCCCGGCAAATCGTTGAGTTCCGTTTCAAGTTTGGCTGGCTCCATGATCCGAAGATTATGGACATCAAGAATCTGGTTGCCGTTGTCGGTGATGAAACCATCGCGGTAGACCGGCTGGCCGCCGCGCTTGACCAGCTCGCGAGCGACCATGCTGCGGGCCATCGGGATCACCTCAATCGGCAGCGGAAAGTCGCCGAGTACGCCGACCAGTTTGCTCTCGTCTGCAATGCAGACGAATTTGTCGGCCAGATGCGCGATGATCTTCTCGCGGGTCAGGGCACCGCCGCCACCCTTGATCAGCTGCAGGTTCTCGTTGGACTCGTCGGCCCCATCGATATAGACCGGGACGGAGTCGACGCTGTTGAGATCGAACACCTCAATGCCGTGATCCCGAAGACGCTGGGTACTCACCTCGGAGCTTGAGACCGCGCCTTCGATACGGTTCTTGATCTTGGCCAGCTCGTCGATGAAATAATTGACTGTCGAGCCAGTCCCCACACCGACGACGCTGCCGGTCTGGACGTACTCGATCGCCGCGGCAGCGGCCAGTTTCTTGCCTTGTTCCGTATTGCTCATGACTGTGTCCACTCTGATCTGAAATAGGGCGCCCCGATGAGACGGCTCGCCGCCGCGGGGCCCGGGGTTTCTGGTAATCTTCTATCGTATATCACTACTACCGTTTGGCGGGCAACAGGCCCGAAATCCACTTATGACGAGGTGCGGATTTGACGCCCCTGCTGCGTGACTATCTCGAGGAAATCCTCAAGGCCCGGGTCTATGATGTGGCTATCGATTCGCCGCTCGAACCGGCCATCCTGCTGTCCGAGCGCATCGGCAATCGAGTGCTCCTCAAGCGCGAGGACATGCAGCCGGTGTTCTCCTTCAAGCTGCGCGGCGCCTACCACAAGATCCACAAGCTGTGGCGCGAAGGGCGTATCGGTGGCGGCGTGATCGCTGCCTCGGCGGGCAATCACGCTCAGGGCGTAGCCTTGGCCGCCCAGGCGCTCGGGCTGCATGCGGTGATCGTCATGCCTGAGACCACTCCAGCGATCAAGGTGGATGCCGTGCGCCGGCGTGGGGCCGAGGTGGTGCTGGCGGGTGACACCTTTGACGACGCCTTCGCCTGCGCCACGACCCTGATCGAGTCCAAGGGACTCACCTACATCCCGCCCTACGATGACCCGGACATCATCGCGGGGCAAGGTACCGTGGGGGCGGAGATCCTGCGGCACCACCCCGATCCCATCCATGCGGTCTTCGTACCGGTCGGTGGGGGCGGTCTGATTGCCGGGGTGGCCGCCTACGTCAAGGCCCTGCGCCCGGAGATTCGCGTGATCGGTGTTGAGCCGGCTGATGCCGCCTGTCTGGCTGCGGCCATGGCCGCTGGCAAGCGGGTGACGCTCGACCAGGTTGGTCTGTTCGCCGATGGTGTGGCGGTGCGTCAGATTGGCGAGCATCCGTTCGAAGTGGCGCTCGAGGCGGTCGATGAGGTGGTGACGGTCGATACCGATGAGATGGCCGCAGCGATCAAGGATATCTTCGACGATACCCGCAGCATCAACGAGGCGGCCGGGGCGCTCGCGACCGCCGGATTGAAGCGCTATGCCCGTGAGCGCGGATTGACGGGCGAGACCTTGGTGGCGATTGCCTCCGGGGCGAACATGAACTTTGACCGCCTGGGATTCGTCGCCGAGCGCGCCGAGATCGGTGAGCACCGCGAGGCGTTGTATGCAGTGACGATCCCGGAGCGCCCCGGCAGTTTCCGTGCCTTCTGCCAGCAGCTGGGGCGGCGGCAGATCACCGAGTTCAACTATCGCTATGCGGATGCCGAAGCCGCGCATATCTTTGTTGGCATCAAGATCGCGGAACAGGCTGACCGGCAGCGGATATTCGAGCAGCTCAAGGCCGCCGACTATCCTGTCATCGATCTGACGGATAACGAGATGGCAAAGCTCCATGGACGCCATATGGTTGGCGGCCATGCCAGGGACATCAGCGATGAGCGGTTATTCCGCTTCCAATTTCCCGAGCGCCCCGGCGCGCTGCTGAGGTTCCTTTGCCACCTTGGGGCGCGCTGGAATATCAGTCTATTCCACTATCGCAATCACGGTGCCGACTATGGCCGGGTGTTGGCCGGTATTCAGGTACCCGAGGCCGAGTTGGCCGAACTGACCATCTATCTGGAAACATTGCGTTACCCCTACTGGCCCGAGAGCAACAACCCGGTCTATCCACTGTTTTTGTCCTAGTGTTTTCGTTCTGGGGTGCTCAGCCAGCCCGTCAACAAGAAACCGCACTTAGGGAGGCGCGGTTTTTTATGGAGTCGGGTTTTATGCAGGGAAGGCCGCGTCAGCGGTCATTACAAGCGCGTGGGATCAGGGAGTAGGGCGCGTCAGTCCTGATGTTCCAGCGACAGGATGTGTTGCCACTGGTCTTCGGTCACCGGCATGACCGACAATCGGTTGCCACGGCGCACCAGCGGCATTTCTTCAAGGGCCGGGTCGGCCTTGAGCTCGCTCAGCGGGATCAGCCGCTTGGTATGGCGGACGTATTTCACGTCGACCAGGTACCAGCGCGGCTTGTCGGGGTCGGACTTCGGGTCGTAGTAGGGTTCGTCCGGGTCGAAGGCGGTGGGGTCCGGGCGCGCTTTGCTGACGATCTCCATGATGCCGACGATGCCCGGCACTTTGATGTTTGAATGATAGAAGAAGACGTGGTCGCCGGGCTGCATCTGGTCGCGGATCATGTTGCGAGCCTGGTAGTTGCGCACACCGTCCCAAGGTTCGGTGCCAACGCGCTTGAGGTCGTCGATGGAAAAGTCGTCAGGCTCGGATTTCATCAGCCAGTAGGCCATGGCAGTCTCCTGTGCATCGTGATCAGATGGGCTAAGCCGATCGGTAAACGCTTGCCGGCGCTCGCGCATCGATTATGCCGGTATCGGTGACGATGTAGTCCATCGGCTGATCCCAGGGATCGGTCGGCAGTTCATCGGCTTCCTGGCAGCTGAAGGCCACGCCGATGGCCAATGGACGGCGGCCATGTCGTTGGGCCAGGGCTCGGTCGTAGAAGCCGGCCCCCATGCCCAATCGGTTACCGCGGGCATCGAAACCGACCAGCGGGATCAGGAGTGCATCGAGGCTATTGATGCCGCGACGGCGCGGATCGCTGGGCTCAAGGATGCCGTACCGATTGGTGCACCGCTTCGGCAGATGACGGTGCGCGCAGGCGGTCAATGGGTCAGCATGGTGAAAGGCCAGTCGGCGACCGGGGAGCACCCGTGGCAGCCAGATCTGGCCGCGGTGGCGCTTCAACCATCCGTCGAGCTCGGGCTCGCCGTCGAAGGCACAATAGGCGGCCACCACTTTTAGAGACAGTCGGCGAGTCAGGCGTTCGAGACGGGCCTCGAGCCGACGAGTAGCCAAGTGCCGTGGGAAACCGCCCAGCGCCTTGCGGCGCGTGCGCAACGCGTATCTCAGAGCGGTTTTGTCAGGTCTGGGCATGATTCAGTAATGAGGGGTCTTCCAGGGCGCCGCTGACAGCGCTACGACCTTGAACCGGAAAGGTCCAAGTCGGGGGTTCCGCCCGGTTCATCAGGCTTTCCGCGTTACCGCGGACGTGCACACAGAACCGTTTGTCGCCCCCTAAGTCGCAGATTAAGGCTCAAGGGACTGAGCACCATCTGGCGAACGCCCCAGAAGACTGACCATCAGTCTAGGCCCGGCGGATCTGACTTTCAAGGGATAATCGCATGGCAAGGCAATGTGTCAGGCCGGGTCATGTTCCATGACCTCAAGTAGTTGGTCGATGCGGTCGGCCAGCTCGCCATTTTCGAGACCTTCCGGCAGTTCGATTTCGCGGCCATCAAGCAGCTGGCGGGCGATGTTCAGTGCGGCCAGAACGGCAATTCGCTCGGTGCTCAGCACTTTGCTGGTCCGGCGGATCTTGACCATCTCGTCGTTGAGGTATTCGGCCGTACGCAGCAGCATCCCCTGTTCTTCAGGTGGGCAGACGATGCGGTAGTCCTTTTCCATCACCCGCACGGTGACGGGATGATTCGGCTGGCTCATGGGTCAGTCCTCATGTTGAGGTTGGGAGTGGACGGCCTCGTTTTCCAGACGCAGCAACTGGCCGGCCAATTCTTCGATGCGCGCCTGGCTATGTTCGATCAGTCGGCGCAGCTCCTGATTTTCCTCGGCCAGGGCATCGGCCTGCCGGCGGAGTTCACTGCGTTCGACATGGGCCCGCTCGGCGGCGGCAATCAGTCTTTCCATCTTGTTGACAAGCCGGTCGGCCATGGCATCGAGTCTCCGCTGGTTGCACCCTTGGCCGGAGTCTATCATTTGCCCGGCATAGCAGTGACAATGTGGGCTGCTACCATCCATAACAGAATGCCAACGGGGAGCTGATGACCGACTATCAACAAATCCAGCGGGCGCTTGATTCCATCGGGGCGCTGGCCAATCCCGCCGAAGCGCAAGGTGTGCTGATCGGCATGTGGATTGGTGGCGGCCCTGTCGATCAGTCGCGCTGGCTGATTGAACTGGTCGAAGAGGAAGAGGAGCCGCAGGAGGTGCCGGCGGAGCTTTCCGGACTGTACCGGCGCTTTGTTGAGCAGGTCACTACTGCCGACAATCTCGGCCTTGATCTGATGCTGCCCGGGAGCGAGGCGAGCTTGCAGGCTCAGGCCGAGGGGTTGATCGATTTTTCCCAGGCAGTGCTCTACGGCTATGCCATCGAGAATGGCCCTGCCCGCCGGGCACTGTCCAGCGAGGCGCTTGAGGTGTTCGACGATCTAGGCGACATTGCCTTGCTCGACCCCGAGTCGGTGAAAGTCGATGATGATGCCTTCGATATCCACCAGATCCAGCAATATCTGAGTTCGGCGTTGTTGGTGATGTATCTGCAGCTGCACCCGCCGGCGCCCGAGAGTGCCGGGTCGCAGCGGTTGCAATAATGACGGCTGCGGCTGCCTTTCTGCGTAGCCTGAACCACGCGACCTGAACTAAAAACCCTGAACCCAACGACCTTCCAGACGAGCGACGACATGCAGGCGATCGGTCCTACACCTACCGAGCGACGTGAATACCAGCGGCGGCGAAAACGGTTGATCAAGGCCATGGGCAAGCGCAGCGTGGCGATTGTACCGGCGGCCTGTGAGCAGCAACGCAACCACGACAACCCTTGGCCATTCCGCCAGTCGAGCGACTTCTACTACCTCACCGGGCTGGTCGAGCCCGATGCCTTGTTGGTGCTCTGCCCCAAGCGCAAGGATGGCGAGGTAATCGCTTTCGTCAGCCCGCGTGATCCTGTGCGTGAGCGTTGGGAGGGGCCGCAGCTGGGCGTGGAGCAGGCACCTGCGGTGCTGGGCGTGGACCAGGCTTTCCCGATCGAGGAGATTGACGAACAGCTGCCGGAGCTGCTGCGCGGCTACAATCGGTGTTACCTGCCATTCGCCGAGCACGATCTGGTACTGCGGGTCCTGGGATGGTTCGACGAGCTGCGCCGAGGCGTACGCACTGGTGTGCAGCCACCGCAGGCTTTGAACGACCTCGCGTCGCCGCTCCATGAGCTGCGTCTGATGAAGTCCACCCAGGAAATTGACCGCTTGCGTTGCGCCGTCGCAGTTTCGGCCGAGGCCCATGTTGCTGCAGCCCGTGCGGTGCACGCCGGGCTGTTCGAGTACGAGATTGCCGCAATTTTGCAGAAGGTGTTCGCCAGCGCCCATGGCGAGCCGTCGTTCGCCCCGATTGTCGCCAGTGGAGCGAATGCCTGTGTGTTGCACTACCGGGCCAATGCCACTGAGCTCAAGGACGAGGATCTCGTGTTGATCGACGCTGGTGCCGAGGTCGATTACTACGCCGGCGACATCACCCGCACCTGGCCGGTCAGTGGCACCTTCAGCAAACCGCAGCGCGAGCTCTACCAGCTGGTGCTCGACGCCCAGATCGCGGCGATCGAGGCGATCGCGCCGGGTGTGTCTTTCGATGCCCCACACCAGGTGGCCGTACGCGTGCTCACGGAAGGGCTGGTGTCGCTGGGCCTGATCGAGGGGCCGGTGGATGAGGCGATCGAGGCAGAGCGTTATCGGGCATTCTTCATGCATCGCACTGGTCACTGGCTGGGCTCGGATGTCCATGACGTCGGCCGCTACCACGTCGACGGCGAGTGGCGCGAGCTCGAGCCGGGCATGGTGCTGACGGTCGAGCCGGGTCTCTACGTCGATCCGCAGGCGGACGCCCCGATGGAGTACCGCGGCATCGGCATCCGAATCGAGGACGATGTGCTGGTCACCGAGGAAGGCCACGAGGTACTCAGCCGCGAGGTGCCCAAGGAAATTGACGAGATCGAGGCCCTGCTCGCCAGTCGGCACGATCCGGTCAATCAGCCGCTGGAGTGAACCGATCCATGTCAGAAACCCCACAAACCTACCAGACCAGTTTTGATACTGATGTGGTGATCGTCGGTGGCGGCATGGTGGGCGGGGTACTCGCCCGTGCGTTGGCCGCCGATGGCTGGGGTGTGGAGGTGATCGAGCCCCGACACCCGGATGAGTCGGCCAGCTTCGATCGCCGTCTGACCGCGGTGGCGGATGCCGGCTGGCAGTATCTCGATACGCTTGGGTTGGTCGATGTGCCGCTGGCGGCTGCCACCGAGGCGATTCGCGAGGTACGGGTGTTCGATCGCGGCCATTTTGGGCTGACTCGCATTACCGCCCGCTCGGCCGGGGTCGCAGCGTTGGGGTACGTCATGCCCAATCGCGCCCTGGGCGAGCGGCTTGAAGCGCTGCGTATGGATCCGCCGAGCGGCGCTGCGGCGGTGGTGTATCGACGACCGGCTCGCTACCAGGAACATGTAACTGACGCCGATGGGGTGACGGTCACGTTGCGTGAGGGGGCTGACGAGCGGGTCACGACGCGCCGTGCCCGGCTGCTGGTCGCGGCAGACGGGGCCGAGTCCAGCGTGCGTGGGCAGGCCGGCATGGACGTTCGCCGGCGTCAGTATGACCAAGTCGCTACCGTGACCACGGCCGTGTCGGCTCGACCACATGAGGGCGTGGCCTTCGAATGCTTTACCACTGGCGGGCCGTTGGCGGTGCTGCCGGCCGCCGATGGGCGCGTGTCGCTGGTCTGGGTGGCGCGTCGGGAGGAGGCGGCCCGACTGGCCGAGCTCGACGATGCGAGCTTCGCCCGGTCGGCGAACAAGACCTTCGGCCACCGCCTGGGTGGCTTTTCTGCCATCACATCGCGTGTGCAGTACCCCCTGAACCTGGTCACTGCGGCCGAACCGGTCTCCGAGCGGCTGGTGGTGCTGGGCAATGCGGCCCATGCCCTGCATCCGGTGGCCGGGCAGGGCTTCAATCTCTGCCTGCGCGATATTCGTGACCTCAGCCGTGTGTTGCGGGCAGATCGCGGCGCGCCAGTCGACCCGGGTGATCCGGTGCGCCTGGCGCGTTACCGCTCATTGCGCATCGCTGACTACCGGCGAACCATCAGGCTGACCGATGGGTTGGTGCGCGGATTTTCTCTTGACCTGCCGGGGCTGGGGCCGCTGCGTGGAGGGATGCTGTCGATGTTTGATGGTTTTCTGCCGCTGAAGAATCGACTGGTGCGTGCCACGCGGGGGCTCGCCTGATGGCCGGCTCGAGGCAGCACGCAGATGTGATCGTGGTGGGCGGCGGCATGGTCGGCGCCGCGGTGGCCTTGGCATTGGCGCGTCGCGATTTTGAAGTCGTGCTGGTCGAGCGCAACCCACCGGCGGCCCTGGGTGGTGATGATCCTTTTGATTTGCGCGTTTCGGCGCTGGCCCCAGCGAGTATTGAGCTGCTGGATCGACTGGGTGCCTGGGCGAGCATTCGCGCCGAGCGGGTTGCCCTCTACCGGCGCATGCGGGTGTTCGATGCCCTCGGCCCCGGCGACCTGACCTTCGATGCCGCCGAGATCGGTCGGCCCTATCTTGGCTATATCGTTGAAAACCGGCGTGTGCAGCTGGGGTTGTGGGAGCAGCTGGCCGACTGTGATCACGTTCACCTGCTGACCGGCAGCGTGGCACAGCATCTCGAGATCGGCGATCGCGACGCGCGGCTGACGCTTGCCGATGGGCGCACCGTGAGCGCTGATCTCGTCATCGGTGCCGACGGTCAGCGTTCCTGGGTGCGCGAAGCAGCCAGCATTGGCGCGAGCAGTCGTGACTACTCGGTGGTCGCACAGATCCTGTCGGTGGAAACCGCTTATCCGCAGCAGGACATCACCTGGCAGCGTTTCACGCCCGATGGCCCACAGGCCTTTCTGCCGTTGGCCGGTGCGCGTGGTTCACTGGTGTGGTACGACTCCCCGGAGCGTGTCCGTGCCCGCCACGCCCTCTCGCCGGCGGCGCTGCTCGACGAGGCGCGGACGCATTTCCCCGACGAGCTGGGCGAGATCAAGCAGGTGGCGGGACAGGGCTGGTTTCCGATCAAGCGGCTGCATGCGCATCGCTATTGGAGTGAGCGGGTGCTCCTGATCGGTGATGCTGCCCATGCGATTCATCCACTGGCAGGCCAGGGGGTCAATCTCGGCTTCGGCGATGTCGATGCCCTGGATGCCCTGATTGGCGAGCATGACGGCCGTGACCCGGGAAGTGCACGTCTCGCTCGTGCCTACGAGCGCCGCCGTCGGGCGGACAATCAGCTGATGTTGTCGTTGATGGATGTGTTCGACTGGGGCTACCACCGCCGCGATCCACTTACCGTGGCAGCACGCACTGCGGCCACGCAGCTGGTTGCCGGCGTGCCGCCCCTGCGTCGCTGGATGACCCGCATGGCTGGTGGGCAGCGTTTTGGTCCATAGATCGCTGCTCGGCTACCAACGAAGTGCAATGTTCTGTTGTTGACCCGTTACTGATCCACTCGGAGCCAAGCTTGGCTGCCGGTGTTTTTCAACATTGCCGCCGGCCAGGCATCGTGTAGCTCAACCCTGGTTCAGCCTTGAGGGCCGGCTGTCTCGAACCGCTGCTCCTGCCGGCCACCCTCTGCAGGATTCTATCCCAATGGTGTTTCGCCCAGATCAAGCAAGCTTGGGTTAAGGCCCTGCTGTTGAAGCTGTTGCTGATCAGTGCCCTGCGGCCAGGCCCACGAGCTTGACCTCCACGTTAAGCCTGGCTGGGGGTCAGGCCGGGCGGTGGCCGGCCACTAAGGCCCAGTCTCCCATCTCGCGGAAGGTGTCGACCTGGCAGCCGGCAGCCTGCCAGGCGGCGGCCACTGCCTCGGCCTGGTGGCTGAGGATGCCCGATAGGGCGAACCGGGCGCCAGGCTTGAGGTGAGTGCTCAGCGTTGGAGCCAACTCAATCAAGGTGGGGGCGAGGATGTTCGCCAGCAGCCCGTCGACCAGCCGGTCGGCGGGATAATCCTTGGCAAGATAAAGCGAGAAGCTGGCGGGGTCGATGTCGTTGAGTTCGGCATTGCCACGACTGGCCGTCAATGCCTGTGGATCGATATCCATACCATCGAGATGCTCCGCACCGAGGCACAACGCGGCGATCGCCAGAATCCCCGATCCGCAACCGGCATCCAGCCAGTGCTGGCCGCTGACGCCCTGCGTTTCCAGCCATTCGAGGCACAGGCGCGTGGTCTCGTGCTTGCCGGTGCCGAAGGCCAACCCGGGGTCGAGCCGGATGGGCAGGCGCTCCGGTGGCGCTGAGCTTTCTTCCCAGGCCGGTTCGATCATCAGTCGCTCACCGACCGGCATCGCCTGAAAGTCCGCCTGCGTTCGACGGACCCAGTCATCCTCGTCAAAGGCCGAGTGGCCCAGCCGGTCGAGCAGCATCGGGGGCAGTTGACGGTGCAGGGTGTCGACAATCGCCGCCGGCGACATGTCGCCATCGAACAGGCCTACCACCCGAGTCATGGCCCACAGCGGTACCTCGCCCGCCAGTGGCTCGAACACCGGCTCGTCACCGAGTTCTTCCAGGGTCACCGACAGGGCGCCGGCAGTCAGCAGGGCGTCTTCGGTTGCCTCGACGTCGTCGCACGAGACATCCAGCCAGAGATGCTGCCACTCGTTGGCCATCAGGAGGAAATGCCCAAGCGCTTGTGCAGGTAGTGGATATTCATGCCGCCCTGGACGAAGCCGGGGTCCGCCATCAGGTCGCGGTGCAGCGGGATATTGGTCTTGATGCCATCGACCAGCATTTCCTCGAGTGCACCGCGCATCCGCCGGATGGCCGCATCACGGTCACCCGCGTGGGTGATCAGCTTGCCGATCATCGAGTCGTAGAATGGTGGGACTGAGTAGCCGTTGTAGATGTGCGAGTCGACACGTACACCGAATCCGCCTGGAAAGTGCAGGTTGGTGATCTTGCCTGGGCTGGGGGCGAAGGTGGCCGGATCCTCGGCATTGATACGGCATTCGACCGCGTGTCCGCGGAACACTATGTCCTCCTGGGTCAGCTGCAGCGGGAGGCCGGCGGCAATCGCCAACTGTTGCTTGACCAGATCGATACCGGTGATCATCTCGGTCAACGTGTGCTCGACCTGCAGGCGGGTATTCATCTCGATGAAATAGAATTTGCCGTTCTCGTACAGGAACTCGAAGGTACCTGCGCCACGGTAGTTCATGCGCTTGCAGGCCTCGACGCAGACTTCGCCGATTTCAGCCCGTTGTTTGGGGGTAATACCCGGGGCTGGCGCTTCCTCGATAATTTTCTGGTGACGTCGCTGCATGGAGCAGTCACGCTCGCCCAGGTGGATGGCATTGCCCTGGCCATCGGAGAGTATCTGTACCTCGATATGGCGCGGTTCCTGGAGAAATTTCTCCATGTAGACCTCGGGGTTGCCGAAGGCTGCGGCCGCCTCGCTCTTGGTCATCTCGATGGCGTGGCGCAGGTGGGCCTCAGTATGCACGACACGCATGCCGCGACCACCCCCGCCACCAGCGGCCTTGATGATGACCGGGTAGCCGATCTCGCGCGCCAGCCGCTGGTTCTCGTCCGCGTCATCCGACAATGCGCCCTCGGAACCGGGTACGCAGGGCACATTGGCGATGCGCATGGTGTCCTTGGCGGTGACCTTGTCGCCCATCAGGCGGATCGACTCGGCTGTGGGGCCGATGAAGATGAAGCCGGATTCCTCGACGCGCTCGGCGAAGTCGGCGTTCTCCGCCAGAAAGCCGTAGCCGGGGTGGATGGCCGACGAGTCGGTCAGTTCGGCGGCAGAAATCAGCGCCGGGATATTGAGATAGGACTCATTGGAGCGCGGGCCGCCGATGCAGACCGACTCGTCGGCGAGGCGCACATGCTTGAGGTCGCGGTCGGCCGTGGAGTGGACTGCCACCGTCCCGATATCCAGTTCACGACAGGCCCGCAGGATACGCAGGGCGATCTCGCCGCGGTTGGCAATCAGAACCTTGTTCAGCATCTTGGGGAAACTCCTGGGAAGACGAAAGCGGCTGGTAGTGATTCCGACGGGGCCGGGATCACTCGATCACGAACAGCGGCTGGTCGTATTCCACTGGCTGGCCATTTTCCACCAGGATGGACTTGATGGTGCCCTCGACCTCGGCTTCGATCTGGTTGAACATTTTCATGGCTTCGATGACGCAAAGCGTGTCGCCTTTCTTCACCGTGGTGCCGACTTCGACGAATGGGCTGGCCTCCGGCGATGAGGCTCGATAGAAGGTCCCCACCATTGGTGACTTGATGATCGTGCCGCTGGTCTCCATGGGTTCGCTGCCAGCTGGCGGCTCGGGGGCAGGGGCGGCAGCCTGCTGTGGCGCGGCTGTCGTCGGCATATATGCCGGCAGCTGGGAGTGGCGCGAGATGCGTACCGACTCTTCGCCTTCCTTGATCTCGATCTCGGCGATGCCGGATTCCTCGAGTAGTTCGATCAGCTTCTTGACCTTGCGGATATCCATGAGCATGTCTCTTGAGTTTTTTTGTTGTGTATCAGCCGGACGCGGCGTCCAGCTGTTCAATCAGGGCTGTCAGGGCCAGTTCATAGCCCAGCGCGCCTAGCCCGACGATGCTGCCGATAGCGATGTCCGAGAAATAGGACTGTTGCCGGAAGGTCTCGCGGGCGTGGATGTTGGAAAGGTGGACCTCGATGAACGGCCGGTCGATCGCGAGCAGGCCGTCGCGTAGCGCGATACTGGTATGGGTCCAGGCGCCGGGGTTGAGCAGCAACCCATCGATGCCTTCGTCGGCGGCACGATGCAGCCGGTCGATGGCCTCGCCCTCGTGGTTGCTCTGGAAGTGTTCCAGCGCCAGATCGTGGTCCTGAGCGATCTGGTCGAGCCGAGCGCTGATATCGGTCAGTGTCAGGCGACCGTAACGCTCCGGCTCGCGGCTGCCGAGACGATTCAAGTTGGGGCCGTTGAGTACCAGGATCCGTTTCATGGGGAATTCGCTGCCTATCGCCGGCCGGGATCATTATGCATGTCCCGGGTGGCGCGCTGAATTTTCCGGCATTGTGCCGGCTGGGGCTGATGAAGTCACGTTTCCCCGTGAGCGCCCTCTACCTGATAGTCCGTTATTGGCTGGATTATCAACAGCTTGTGTCTCAGGTTGTGTCGCGGCATTTTGTCTTGGGGGGGGCTCTGCACGAATCAATAGTATCTCTGCGGGTCCTTGACGAAAACGCCCCGCCGGGGCGGGGCGCAGGCTCAACGTTGACTCACGCCCAGGACGTGGGTCAGGAACTCTTTGGGGGGTTGATAACCCACTACCCAGTGTTTCCGAACCCGCTCACCGGCGGCATCCCAGAAGATGATGCCCGGCGGGCCGTAGAGGTCGAAGCGCTTCAGGAGCGCCTTGTGATGCGCGTTGTTGGCGGTGACGTCTGCCTGCAGCACCATAAAGCCGTCCAGTGCCCGGATCACGTCGGGATCGCTGAAGGTGTTGCGTTCCATTTCCTTGCAGGAGATGCACCAGTCGGCATAGAAGTCGAGCATGACCGGTTGGCCGGCTGAACGAGCCTGGGCCAGTGCCTGGTCGAGCTCCGCCTCGTCACTGATCTGCTGGAAGGTCAGCTCAGCTGGTGCGTGGGCTCCGCCACCGATCGACAGGCCGGCCAGCGGGGCGAACGGGGTGCCCTTGCCGCCGGCAGCCACGCCGACCAAGAGCAGCACACCCCACAGCAGGAGCACCAGGCCGATCGATTTCCACAACCGCAGCCAGCCTGAAGCTCCCTCCTTGAGCGCTTCGGTCGCGCCCATATAGACCGCCGAGGCGATCAGGAGTCCGGCCCACATCATCTGTGTGGCGGCAGCCGGCAGGAAACGCTCGAGCATCCAGATGGCCAGGCCCAGCATCGCCACGCCAAAGACCGCCTTGACCGCATCCATCCAGCCACCGGCCTTTGGCAGGTACTTACCGCCGAGCGTGCCGACCAGGATTAGCGGCAAGCCCATGCCGATCGAGAGGGAGAACAATGCCAGCCCGCCAATCACGGCATTGCCGGTCTGGCCGATATACATCAGTGCACCCGCCAGTGGCGGAGCCATGCAGGGACCGACAATCAATGCCGAGAGCAGGCCCATTATCGCTACACCGGTCAGTGTGCCGCCCTCTTGGCGATTTTGTACCTGCATGATGCGCGACTGGATCGATGACGGTAGCTGCAGCTCGAAGAAGCCGAACATCGACATGGCAAGCGCGACGAAGATCGCGGCGAAGACGCTGAGCACCCAAGGGTTCTGGAAAGCTGCCTGCAGGTTGGCACCGAACATACCGGCGAGCACCCCGGCGATGGTGTAGGCGAACGCCATCGCCAGCACATAGACCACTGAAAGGATGAAGGCCTTGCGTGTGGTGATGTGCTCACCTTGGCCGGCGATGATGCCCGACAGAATCGGGATCATCGGAAAGACGCAGGGCGTGAAGGCGAGCAATAGGCCGAGGATCAGGAAGCCAAGTATGATGGCCCAAGGTGTGCCCTCGACCAGCCGCTGGGAGATCATGTCCGTCTCCGAGCCACCGGTCGCCGCTGCCTGTGCTTGCCCGGTATCCGGGCTGCTGGTGTCCGTTACCATGCTCGCCCCGCCTGCAAGCGCCGGCAGATCTGCCAGCGGCGTTGGCTCATGGATGGCGGCCGGAACCTCGTCAAGAAGCTTGGCCGTGCCCGCGGTCGGGTCGATGGCCCAGGCTTTTTCCATCGGTGGGTAGCACAGACCCATGTCGGCGCAGCCCTGGTAGCCGATCACGAGGGTGTAGGGCGCGGCGGCGTCGATGGCCAGCCGGGCGTCGAGCTGGTCGTGGAACACCCAGACCGCGCCGAAGTTCGGATCGTCCTTGCGTTCGCCTTCGCCGAGCTGGACACCGCGGATCGTCGCACCGTCGCTTACCGCGGCCTTGATGCGGTCGCGATAGAGATAGTATTCCGGGACGATATCGAAGCGGATGAAAGCTGAGTCGGCGTCGGCGCTGACGTTGGGGCGGAACGCCTCCTCGGGGTCAAGCGGTTCATTGCGGCCACCCAGACCGGCCAAACTGCCGAGGCTGATGGCACCACTTTCTGCCGAGGTGCTGGCCTTCGAGGTGTCGGCGCTAACCGGAAGCTCGACGGTCAGTTCCGCAGTCTGCGGTGGGTAGCAGACGCCGTGGATATCCGAACAGCCCTGATACTCGACCGTGAGGTGGGCCGTGCCGCTGCCTTTAATGACTGGCAGCCTGGCTGAGAAGTCCTTCTTGTAGACCAGTACCTTGCCGAAGAGCGGGTCGTCATCGAGCACGGCTTTTGGCAAATCTGGGGCGCCCAGCGACAGACCCTCGTCGCCGCGTATTTTCAGTTTGTCCTGATAGAGGTGGTAGCCCTCGGTGACGTGGAAATCGAGCCGGATATCGCCCGCATCGGCGCTGGCCTCAACACCGAAAGCTTCCTCGGGAGGCAGCAATTCCGGCTGAGCGACGGCCGCGACCTGCCAGAGCAAGGCGAAGGCCGCGACCAGCAGGGCGGCGAGTCGTGCCGGGGAGGGAATCAAGGAGTGGTCTGGACGCATTGTTGTACCCAATTTGAGTAGGACTGACTGCTTTGGGCTGGCAGAATGAGCACTTCGGGGCAGTCATAGGGGTGATGGCGCGCGATTGCTTCCTTGAGTTCGTCGATGCGCTCGAGACTGGTCTTCAGGTGGAGCTGGTACTCCTCCTCTTGGCGTAGCTCGCCCTGCCAGTGATAGGCGGAGCGAACCGGACCCACGATGTTGACGCAGGCCACCAACCTGTCCGCGAGCAAGCGGGCACTGAGTTCGTCGGCTGTGTCGGGATCATCTAGCGTGGTGATAACTAGTGCTATTGTGCTTTTTTCGATCGTCATTACGGTTTTACGATGGTGTTCGAGAGCGCGGACCAGTCTACTTGGTCATGATTGCATGTCGATAGTTCCAGCAAGAGACTAGCGCTCTAATCGTTAGTCAGCAAACAAATCAATCTCGAGTGCGAAGTCGCATGCGAAAACTGTCCGGATTCATTCTCTTCCTGCCGCTGGTCGAACTGGTGTTGCTGATCGCGATGGCGGCGGCCATGGGCTTTCTCGCCACGCTGCTCTGGATTCTGGTCACCGGGGTGTGGGGGGCATGGTTGATGCGTACCGCCGGGCCGAACGCGATGGCCCGTGCCCGGCGCGACCGCGCGACGACTGGACGCGGGGAGATCGACGGTCTGGGCGTGGCCGCGAATTTCATCGGCGGGCTGATGCTGTTGTTGCCGGGGCCGCTGAGCGATGTTCTGGGCCTGGTGCTGATCACGCCGTTTCTGCGCCGTCTCACCTTCGGTGTCTGGCTAGCCGGCCGGTTGCAGCAGGTGGTGGGCGAACGCGGCTATGGGCCAGGCTATGACCCTGGCCGCGGTGGGCCGCCTGGGGCGGATGAGGGCAATATCTATGATGCCGAACCAGGCGACATTACGCGGCGCGGCTCGCGCGACTCGCGCCGCCTTGACCACGACGAACGCGATTGAGGTTCAGTTTCAGCTTTTGGAAAGGATACTTTCCCCAAGCGCCCGACCATTTTCCAGACAGTCGCCCACGGCGATGCCGCCGCGCCAGTTGCCAATCAGCGACAGGTTCGGGTGCTTTTCCAGCTCCTGATCGAGTTGCTCAATACGCTCCAGATGACCTAGCTCGTATTGCGGAATCGCTCGTGGCCAGCGATTGATTTGTCGCCAGACCGGTTCGCCTTCTATTCCGAGCAGGTCGCCGAGATCGCGGCTGACCTGTTCGACCAGCTCGTCGTCCGTCATCTCCAGTGCTTGCGGGTCCTGCCGGCCACCGACGAAGGCGGTGATCAGCTTGTGGCCGGCCGGCGCCCGATTCGGGAACAGCGTCGAGGAGAACAGTGCGCCTAAGGTGCGGCGCTTTTCCTTGCGCGGTATCAGTGCGCCGAAACCGTCTAATGAGTGAGCCAGCACAGCAGTTGGAAAACCCAGGGCGACCGAGGCGAGCGGTGGGTAGACGATCTCGTCGAGTGGATCGGCCAGCAGCGGGTCGAGCGGACGCAGCAGCTCGGCGCTGACGTGGGCGGGCGTGGCGAGCACAAGGCGTTTGGCGCGCCAAAATTGTCCTTCGCTGTCGACCACCTCCCAGCCCTCGTCTCGGCGCGTGACCGTTGCAATGCGGCGGCCATAGGCAATCTCGCCCAAGGGAGATGCCTGAATGCGTTCGGCCAGCCGGTCGGTCAGCGCCTGAATGCCGGCAGGGAAGCTCACCAACTTGCCGCGCCACTCGCGCGGCAGGGTCTCCTTGCCCTGGCGTCGCCGCTGGCGGGCGGCCTTCATGGTGGCCAGGCCGCCCCGAATCAATGAGCCATGCTCGCGCTCCATGGCGGCCAGACGGGGCATGGCCGCCTGGACCGATAACCGCGCCGGATCGCCGGCGTAGACACCGGAAACGAACGGGTCGACCAGGTTGCCGAGCACACGGCGACCCAGACGTCGTTCTACGAACTCGGCCAGGGTTTCCTCGCGCGAGGCCCGGCGCACCCAGGGTTCGCGCAACAGGCGCGCAGATCCGCGCAGCCCGATCAGTGGATTGAATGGTGCGGCCAGAGGATTTGTGGGCAGCGCGATCAATTCCTTTCCCTGCGCGATGTAGCGTTTGTGGCCGGCCTCGCCGGCGAAGATCGCCTCGTCGGTGAGGTCCAGCTCCTTGATCAATTCGTACAATGCCGGCTTGACCATCAAGGTGTTCGGGCCGATCTCGATCTGCCAGTCACCGTCACGGTGGCTGCGGATGTTGCCACCGGGCTGGTCAGCCGCCTCAAGCACGGTGACGCGCTTGCCCTCGCGCGCCAACACCCAAGCCGCGGCCAGGCCGCTTGCGCCGGCGCCAATCACCAGCGTGTCGGTGGTTTGTATGTCGGCAGAACCAGGATGATCGCTTGCTGTCATGTATGTCTCGTGCAGGGCCGGAAGCAAGCGCAGGGTCTTGCCGTAATCGATGGTTGCTATGTCTCGTCCAAGTCCGAGTGTACTCTACTGATCTCAGTCATTTTTCCGTAGTCGGAGTGGTCAGGGAAGTTATGGACGATACACACGCCGTCGGTGGTACCAATGCACCCGAAGGACTGCGTCGAGCCGTTGTGCTGGGCGGGACTGGCTTTGTTGGTCGATACCTGGTGCGAGAGCTCTCGAACTGGGGCTGGGAGGTGGTGGTGCCGAGTCGCCATGCCGACCGACATCGTGACATGGCGCTGTGGCCGAGCGTGTTGCTGGTCGATATGAACCGGCCGGCGCGCTCTGATTTTGCCACTCACCGTGAGACACCGGAGCTGACCGAACTGCTTGACGGTACCGATCTGCTGGTCAACCTGGTCGGCATCCTCAATGAACGCCGTCATGATGGCAAGGGGTTCGAGCGGGTGCATATCCAGCTCACCAAGACCGTATTGCGAGCAGCGGCCGAGGCCGGTGTGCCACGCTATCTGCACATGAGCGCACTGGGAGCGGATGAGGAGAGCGGCGCCAGCTACTACCAGCGGACCAAGGGCAAGGCGGAGAACTGGGTGCAGCGATTTGGGCGCAAACACGAGATTGCGGTGACCAGCTTTCGCCCGTCGGTGATCTTCGGAGCGGGCGACTCCTTCCTTAACCGCTTCGCCGACTTGGCCAGGCGGATGCCGGGTGTCTTCCCGCTCGCCTGTGCCGGGGCGCGTTTCTCGCCAGTATATGTCGGTGATGTCGTCCGACGTTTTGTCGAGGCGATTGACGACCCGGCCACCTTCGGCCAAAGCTACGATCTATGCGGGCCGCACGACTACTCGTTGGGCGAACTGGTCAGCTACGCGGCGGCGACCAGTGGCCATCGTCGCTGGGTGATCGGGCTGCCGGGATGGCTATCTCGCCTGCAGGCGCGGGTGATGGAGTGGCTGCCAGGCAAGCCGTTCAGCCGAGACAACCTCGCCTCCTTGCAGCGGCCCAACACCTGCAGCCCCGAATCTCGGCGTGAATCGACTCGTCTGGAGGACATCGCGCCGTCTTATCTTGCGGGCCAGGAGCACCGATCAGCAAAGAGTTGACGATCCGCCGCACGCGGCATCATCTGCCATCCGTCTGCTGTCTGAATCGAGGTCCAGCATGGAACCGGAAAACCCCACTCCTTCCCCGCGGCGTTCGAGTAACGCCGAGCACTATTTCGAGCATTTTCTGTTCGCCAGCCGCTGGCTCATTGCCCCCGTCTACCTGGGCCTGATTGGCGCCATGCTGATTCTGCTGGTGAAGTTCGGCAAGGAGCTCTGGCATCTGATCAGCCACGCCTTCACGCTCGGTGAGTCCGAGATCTTTATTGGCGTGCTCACGTTGGTGGACGTGGCACTGATCATGAATCTGCTGATCATCATCATTTTTTCAGGTTACGAGAATTTCGTCTCCAAGATGGATGATCTGCGCGGTCATCACGACCGACCCGAATGGATGGGACACATCAGCTTCACCGATCTAAAGATCAAGGTGATCGGCTCGATTGTGGCCATCTCCGGGATTGAGCTGCTGAAGTCTTTCATGAACATCGAGAATCTCGATAATCGCAACCTTGGTTGGATGGTTGGCATCCATCTCACCTTCGTCCTCTCCGGCGTGCTCTATGCCGTGATGGACTGGTTGCAGGGCAAAAGCAAAGGCCATTGACGACGGCGTCAAGGATCAACCTGCGGCCAACCCACCTTGGTTGATCCGTGGCTGATCCATGAACCACCCCATGACTAGGGAAGCTCTGCACGAATCGATAGTGTCTCTGCGGGACCGTCAAGGTCCATATGCCAGGCGCAGTCTGCGGTGAAGGGCGGTGGTCCTTTACAAGGACTGCAACACCGCAGATGAACCCTTGACGGCCCGCCCAAAGGGGCTGACGGGTTTGCCCGCACTCGGCGTTGCAGCCCCTCGACGGGCAATGAGCCCGCCTTCGGGCCAGCGCCTTGATCGCGAACAAACCCGTCAACCAGAGGCGCCATCGATTCGTGCAGAGCTTCTCTAAGGAACTCGCCTTGTGCAGGTTTTTGCCACGAGGATGCGGCGCGGATGGGGCGCATGGAACGTCAGGCCACTGGAACACAGGCCGTGACGAACCAGATGATCGCTGCTGGACGGGACGATGACGTCGAATGAGCGGAGAGGGAAGCAGAGCGTGGTTTTGCTCCGAATCGGTGAAGCCGACATGTAGAGAGGGCGGGCGAGTTGAACAGTTCGCCTTCGTCTGGTCGGCCTCGGTGTTTGTCGCGTGGCGAGCCGTTTTTGGTACAAAAAAAACCCCGCCATGGCGGGGTCTTGTCTAAGTGATGTCCGGCCAGAGGGCCGGAGGAGTCGCTTGAGCCTTACATCATGCCGCCCATGCCACCCATGCCGCCCATGTCGGCTGCCGGGCTGCTGCCGCTTTCGCTCGGGATCTCGGCGATCATGCACTCGGTGGTGATCATGAGGCCGGCGATCGAAGCAGCGTTCTGCAGCGCGGTACGGGTGACCTTGGTCGGGTCCAGGATGCCCATCTCGACCATGTCGCCGTACTCGCCTTTGGAGGCGTCGTAACCGTAGTTGCCGGAGCCTTGGCGTACGCTCTGGACTACAACCGATGGCTCGCCACCGGAGTTGGCAACGATGAAGCGCAGCGGGTCCTCCATGGCGCGCAGGGCGATGCTGATACCGGTCTGCTGGTCGATGTTGTCGCCCTTGAGCTCACCGAGGCTGGTCAGGGCGCGGATCAGCGCAACACCACCACCCGGGACAATGCCTTCCTCGACCGCGGCACGGGTCGCGTGCAGGGCGTCGTCGACGCGATCTTTCTTCTCTTTCATCTCGACTTCGGTCGCAGCGCCGACCTTGATGACGGCTACGCCACCCGCCAGCTTGGCGATACGCTCCTGGAGCTTTTCCTTGTCGTAATCGGAGGAGGTATCCTCGATTTGGGCACGGATCTGCTGGACGCGGGTATCGATCTCTTCCTTGGTGCCGGCCCCGTCGATGATCGTGCAGTTTTCCTTGGTGACCACGACGCGCTTGGCCGTACCCATGTCATCCAGGGTGGCCTTCTCGAGTGTCAGACCAACCTCGTCGGAGATCACCTGGCCGCCGGTGATGATGGCCAGGTCCTGCAACATGGCCTTGCGACGATCACCGAAGCCCGGTGCCTTGACGGCCGCGACCTTGACGATGCCGCGCATGGTGTTGATGACCAGCGTAGCCAGTGCTTCACCTTCGACATCTTCGGCAACGATCAGCAGCGGCTTGTTGGCTTTGGCCGCGCCTTCCAGTGCCGGCAGCAGATCACGGATGTTCGAGATTTTCTTGTCGTGCAGCAGGATGTACGGGTCTTCCAACTCGACCGTCATCTGCTGTTGGTTGGTGACGAAGTAAGGGGAGAGGTAGCCACGGTCGAATTGCATGCCCTCGACCACGTCCAGTTCGTCCTCGAAGCCCGAGCCTTCTTCGACGGTGATTACGCCGTCCTTGCCCACGCGATCCATAGCGTCGGCGATGATCTTGCCGACCTTCTCGTCGGAGTTCGCGGAGATGGTGGCTACCTGTGCGATCGCCTTGTTGTCGGTGCAGGGCTTGGAGAGGCCCTTGAGCTCACTGACAGCGGCCTCGACGGCACGGTCAATACCGCGCTTGAGGTCCATCGGGTTCATGCCAGCGGCCACGGCCTTGACGCCTTCACGGACGATGGCGGCGGCCAGGACGGTTGCGGTAGTGGTACCGTCTCCGGCAACGTCGGCGGTCTGGGAAGAAACTTCCTTGACCATTTGCGCGCCCATGTTCTCGAACCTGTCCTCCAGCTCGATCTCGCGGGCGACAGAAACGCCGTCCTTGGTCACGGCCGGGGCACCGAAACTCTTTTCGATGACGACATTACGACCCTTCGGGCCCAGCGTGACCTTGACCGCGTCAGCCAGGATGTTGACGCCTCGCAGCATGCGATCGCGGGCACTGGTGGAAAATAGGACTTCTTTGGCAGACATAGTCGATATGCTCCTTGAGTAAATCGGTTCCGGAGGGGAAAAGTGTTATGTCCTTCCCCGGAGATTGAGTTCTGGGTGTTTAACCTTCGATAACGCCGAGGATGTCGTCTTCACCCATCATCAGCAGTTCGTCACCGTCGACCTTCACCTTGGTGCCGGCGTACTGGCTGAACAGGATCTTGTCGCCGACCTTCACGCCGATCTCGCGGATTTCACCCTTGTCATTGGATTTGCCCGGGCCGGCAGCGACGACTTCGCCACGGTTGGGCTTCTCGGAGGCCGAGTCCGGCAGGACGATGCCGCCAGCGGTCTTATGTTCTTCTTCTTCGCGCCTTACCAGTACACGATCATGCAAAGGACGGATTTTCATGCGGTTACTCCATGCATTGACACAGGAAAAAACTCGATAGTGTTTGAGCGAGTCGAGACTGCTTGTTAGCACTCGCCCGACTCGAGTGCCAATATTAGGAGCCGCTTCGGTGTTTTCAAGAGGGGACAGAGAAATAAATTTTTGCGGACCCGCCGGCGGGCTGCTTGCCCGTCCTGTCCAGTCTGTCGGCGGTCCTCGGTGGGCGAGGTGGAATCGGTATAATACCGCGCATCCAGACCTTCCCTACGAGCGGACCAATGCCGGCCGCTACTCACGAATTAAATCGAGGAGAGCACATATGGGCGTCGAGAAGATCATCATCCCCGCAGGCGACAAGATCCGTGTGGACACCGACGGCAAACTGACCGTGCCCGATCGTCCCATCATCCCGTTCATCGAGGGTGACGGCATCGGCGTTGATGTCACGCCGGTGATGAAGCGGGTGATCGATGCAGCAGTCGACAAGGCCTACGATGGCAAACGTCAGATCGCCTGGATGGAGGTCTATGCCGGCGAGAAGTCGACGCAAGTCTACCCGGACGGTAGTGGCCTGCCTGCCGAGACCCTGGAGGCGATCCGCGATTACGTCGTCTCCATCAAGGGTCCGCTGACCACGCCAGTCGGCGGCGGTTTCCGTTCGCTGAATGTCGCCCTGCGCCAGAAGCTCGACCTGTATGTCTGCCTGCGGCCGGTGCGCTACTTCACCGGCACCCCGAGTCCGGTCAAGCACCCGGAGAAGACCGACATGGTCATCTTTCGCGAGAACACCGAAGACATCTACGCCGGCATCGAGTGGGCCGCGGGTACCCTGGAAGTGAAAAAGGTGATCGACTTCCTGATCGACGAAATGGGTGTGGAGAACATTCGCTTTCCGGAGACCGCCGGCATCGGCATCAAACCGGTTTCCGAGGACGGCACCAAGCGCCTGGTGCGCCGGGCGATCGAGTATGCGATCGCCAACGACCGCAAGTCGGTCACCCTGGTGCACAAGGGCAACATCATGAAATTCACGGAAGGAGCTTTCAAGAACTGGGGCTATGAGCTCGCCCGTGAGGAGTTTGATGCCGAACCGCTTGACGGTGGTCCCTGGATGGTGGTCAAGAACCCGAATACCGGTCGCGACATCGTCATCAAGGACTCGATCGCCGATGCCTTCCTGCAACAGATCCTGCTGGTGCCGGAGGAATACGACGTGGTTGCCACCCTGAACCTCAACGGCGACTACGTCTCTGATGCGCTAGCCGCGCAGGTCGGCGGCATCGGTATCGCCCCGGGTGCAAACCTATCCGATACCGTCGCCATGTTCGAGGCCACCCACGGCACCGCTCCGGACATTGCCGGCCAGGACCTGGCCAACCCGTCGTCAATCATCTTGTCTGCCGAGATGATGCTGCGTCATCTCGGCTGGTTTGATGCGGCCGACATCGTTATCAAGGCGATGGAAGGCGCGATTGCCAGCGGCAACGTCACCGGCGATCTTGCCCGCCTGATGGACAACCCCAACCAGATCGGCTGCAAGGCCTTCGGTGAGGAGCTGATTCGCCAGATGGGCTGATACCGACCGCAAGGCGAGGATTGGTAGAGCGCCCCGACAGCAGGCGCGCTCCGGGCTTTCCCGGGCGTGCCTGCTACGCTTTCTGGGTGGCTTGAATGCTTTTCGATTTTGATCAGGAGAACGCTATGCGTGCCATTGTCGAGAAATCTGTGCACTGTCCCTGGTGTGGGGAGGCCATCACTCTGACCCTCGACCCCAGCGCCGGCAAACAGACCTACGTCGAGAACTGCAGCGCCTGCTACCAGCCGATCGTCGTCTACCTCAGCTGGGACGACGACGGCCCAGTGCTGAAGCTCCGCCGCGAAGGTGACGAGCAGTTCGCCGACGGCTAGGGAAGTTTTGCACCTCTGGCTGACGCCCAAAGTCAACAATGTGGGTTCGCAATCAAGGGGCGGCAACGCCGAGGGCGGGCAAACCCGTCAACCCCTTTGGGCGGCCCCGCAGAGACACTATCGATTCGTGCAGAGCTTCCCTAGTAACTCTAGAGGCTCCGGGCGACTGCGTGTTACCATTCCGCCCGCTCGAAAGGGCCCCTTTGATTGCCCAGGTAGCTCAGCTGGATAGAGCAACCGCCTCCTAAGCGGTAGGTCGCAGGTTCGAATCCTGCCTTGGGCGCCAGATTCCGTTTTCCGCAGTTTCCCATTAGCCCCACAGCCACATAAAAATGCGGGTTACGTGTCCCGACTTACTTCATAACGAAGTCCCAAATAACGAAGTCCCAACTAGTACTTGGAGTGGACTCATACCGTGAGTCGCCTCAAACAGGCATGGCGGCTCGATGCCGATTGGCAGCCAGAAACCACGGATTGAGTTGGTGAGCGAGGAGGCAGGGCTCCCGACATAAAATCGATCCAAATGTCCCCGGCACAGTAGAGACGGCGGCTAGGTCACATGCCGTCTTTCTTTATCCGGCCGGGATGACGCCCATCCAAAGCGGATGTTTTCGACAGACGTCTTGCATCGTGCTGGTGAAGCCAACAGGACGAGCGCATGCCAATCTTGGTCACAGGCCACCCGTCAGTCGATGGGATGTGACCGTGGGTAATTTTCTGGTGCATTCCTTATAAGCTGGGTGTATGATGCATCAGAGTTCTCTGATTGAGACAGAGGCCGCGTGGGACAAGGAAGTGCTGCCATTTTTCGAACACGTCAAGTGATTGAAAAATTAGAGCAGGCTGGAATTAGGTTTTCGGTTTGCGTTGTCTGAAAAATCCAAGATGGATCTGTTCAGGCCTTCCTTAACTAACTATTTTGGTGACTCCCATGAGCTCATTCCGTCTTTCCCGCGGCAAGACCCGCAAGTTTCTTGCTGGCTCTTCGTTGGCACTCTTGGTCTGCGCCGCCCCCGGCGCACATGCCTTTTTCCCGACTCCCTGTACAGCCGAGACAGTGACGACGATGACCAATGCCATGCTGACGTTGTCTACTGACATTGGCACCATGGCGGATCGCATTCTGGTGACTCAAGACAATATCGGTGAGATGGCCGATCGGATAGGCGAGATGGCCGATCGAATTGTGGTGACTGAAGAAATGATGTTGACGACCTTGCAGCAGCTCAACTCAAGCGGCGCCTTGAATGGTGCGGCGGCGGGTGTTTTGCTGACAGCTCCGGTCACTGGGGAGGTGGCTTCCCGTTGGGCGCCGCCAGTTATTGAGCTTTCCAGCGAGGCGACCAGTTATGTGCTGTATGTCGCTCCGACCGCAAACTTTTCTTCCGATCAAGTGTTGCCGCTGCTCGTGACTCCGGAGAGCCCCTTGTCTGTTGTCTGGCCGCAGGCCCTGGAATCGATGACGGTCAACGATGTATATGTTGCGGTGCGTGAAGTAAGCAGTCAGAACGGTTTGTCTGCGTTGTCCAACGCAGTTCGTCTGACTTTGCAATAATTCGTTGAATTTCCCCTGATGCTTCAGGGGGTTGTACAGATGCCGAACCTGTGCGTTAGCCGGTTCGGTATTTTTTTGCCTAAGTAAGAGGCAGCTGATGGGCAAGAAGCCCCTTTATCGGGTCAAGCCGCCGAAGTGCGATTGACCCGCTTGGTCTCAATCGAATCCGGCCGGGGAGCTGCCGCCTCCGGTAGGCGATTTTCACGCAGAGGTGTGTCTTGAACCGCGATTTCGCCGGCATACACGGTCTGTGTGGAGCGTGTGTCAGTCGCGCATGACGTGCTTGAGAATGCCGACCACCTGTTCCGGCGTGCTCGCCCAGGCCATGGCGGCGGCGTCGACTTCCTTGAGCGGGTGGATGATGTCCTCGTCATGCAGCGTGATGTAGGGCGTGCCTATCGCCGCGGTGTAGCCGGCGTCGAAGGCGGCGTTCCATTGCTTATATTTGTCACCAAAACGCACCACGACGATATCGGCCTGTTCGATCAGGGTTCTGATGCGGATCGCGTTGACCTTGGCGGACTTGTGGTCGCGCCAGAATGGTTTTGATTCCTCGCCGAGCAGGTCGCCGGCGGCATCGCTGGCAGCGTGGTCGGTGACCGGCCGGGTGAAGGTGATGTCGAGACCAGCGTCGCGCGCGCCCTGTTCAATCTGCTCGCGCCAATCGCTGTGGATCTCGCCGGAAAGGTAGACGGTCAGGCTCATGCTGTGTTCCTCCCAAGATGATTTCGGTCCTGTTCAGGATTAATCCCAGGCTAATCAGGGGTTAGCCCCGGGTCATGCCAAGTTGATGCCGGGGCGATGCCGGGGTTATTCGAAATGTCGATCAGTCCGGCAGATCGGTTACCGCTCCCAGCGATGCCGAGCTGACGGTACGCGCGTACTTCGCCAGCACGCCGCGCGGATAGCGCGGGGCGGGCCGCTGCCAGTCGGCCCGACGGCGTTCGAGTTCATCGGGCTCGACGTGCAGCTCGATGGTGTCGGCTTCGGCGTCGATGGTGATGCGGTCGCCATCCTCGATCAGCGCGATCGGGCCACCATCAAAGGCCTCGGGCGTGATGTGGCCGACGACGAAGCCGTGGCTGCCACCGGAGAAGCGTCCATCGGTGATCAGTGCCACGTCCTGACCGAGCCCGCGGCCCATGATGGCCGAGGTGGGCGAAAGCATCTCGCGCATGCCCGGGCCGCCACGAGGGCCCTCATAGCGGATCACCACCACCGTGCCGGCGACGACAGTGCCGTCGAGAATACGCTCTTGGGCCTCCTCCTCGGAGCCGAACACCTGGGCGGTGCCGGAAAAACGCGTGCCTTCCTTGCCGGTGATCTTGGCGACCGCGCCTTCGGGGGCGAGATTGCCGCGCAGGATGCGCAGATGACTGTCGGCCTTTTGCGGGGCGTCGAGCGGCGCGATGATCTGCTGGTCGTCTGGATAGGGCGCCACGTCGCGGAGGTTTTCGGCCAATGTCTGGCCGGTGACGGTCAGGCAGTCGCCGTGCAGCAGGCCCGCATCGAGCAGGGTCTTCATCAACGGCTGGATGCCGCCGATGGCGACCAGCTCGCTCATCATGTAATGCCCGGAGGGGCGCAGGTCGGCCAATACCGGCACACGCCGGCCGATCTCGGTGAAGTCGTCCAAGGTCAATGGCACATCGACGACATTCGCCATTGCCAGCAGGTGCAGCACCGCGTTGGTCGAGCCACCCAGGGCGATCGTCATCGTGATGGCATTCTCGAACGCCTGGCGGGTCATGATGTCGCGCGGTTTGATGTCGCGCTCGAGCAGATTAAGCACTGCCGCGCCTGCGGCATGGCAATCGTCGCGCTTTTCGTCGGAGACGGCGTTCTGTGCCGAGCTGCCCGGCAGGCTCATGCCGAGCGCTTCGATTGCCGACGCCATGGTGTTGGCGGTGTACATGCCGCCGCAGGAGCCGGGACCGGGAATGGCGGTTTTCTCGATGTCTTCCAGGCGTGGCAAGTCGATCTCGCCGCGTGAGTAGGCACCCACCGCCTCGAATACCGAAACGATGTCGGTGTGGCACTTGCCGGGCAGGATGGTGCCGCCGTAGACGAACACCGACGGCCGATTGAGGCGCGCCATGCCGATCAGACAGCCGGGCATGTTCTTGTCGCAGCCGCCGATCGCGACCAGCCCATCGAAGCCTTCGCAGCCGGCGACCGTCTCGATCGAGTCGGCGATCACCTCGCGTGAGACCAGCGAGTACTTCATGCCTTCGGTGCCATTGGCGATGCCGTCGGAGATGGTGATGGTGTTGAAGATCACGCCCTTGCCACCGGCGTTGTCGGCACCAGAACGGGCCGCTATGGCGAGCTGGTCGATATGGGCGTTGCAGGGGGTCAGCTCGCTCCAGGTCGAGGCGATGCCGACTTGCGGTTTGGTGAAGTCTTCGTCAGTAAAACCCACCGCACGCAGCATGGCGCGGCTGGCGGACTTGTTGATGCCGTCGACCACCGGGGCGGAGTGGCGGCGGCGCGGATCTGTTTGATTGTCGGCCATATTAGGGCTCCTGGTGCAGTAACTTTATGGCAATGATGCGGAGTGCGGCAGGGTGGGCCGGCCTTGATGCATGCGGCCAGCGGGCTTTCGTTCAATCCGTTGCAGCTTTCAAGGCGCGACTGACTACCAGCACACGCCCGCATCTGACCATTGCTGATGCCGGGGCGATAGGCTCCGTAAGGGCGGTCTGTCGCCGCTAATCAAGTGCAGTGGTCTGGGTGCGTTGGCTGCATTTCTGTCGGTGCCGGCGCGGGATGAAGATCACCAACCGGGTCCAGTATATATATCTTTCTGGCATGGGCGCTGGCATGGGTGTTCACGCCGGCCTTCTCGACCTTATATTTATCCCGACACGGCCGAGATGGCGGTGTCGTCGATCAGTGACGGTGTTTGGAGATCAGCCTGAGGCGATCTTTTCGACCATGTGGGCATTGAATGCCGGCAGGTCGTCGGGGCTCCGGCTGGTAACCAGATTATCGTCAACGACCACCTCTTCATCCACCCAGTTCGCGCCAGCATTCTTCAGGTCGGTCTGGATACTGGGGTAGGAGGTCATCCGCCGGCCCCGCACGACATCGGCTTCAATCAGTGTCCAGCCGCCATGACAGATGGCAGCGACGGGTTTGTTCTGATTGAAGAAATCTCGGACAAACGCCACGGCCTGCTTGTTGCTGCGTAGCCGGTCGGGGCTCATTACCCCACCGGGCAGCACGAGGGCATCGTAGTCGGATGCACTCGCGGAATCCAACGCGGCATCGACATCGAAGACATCACCCCAATCAGTGTGTTGCCAGCCTTTCACCTGATCACCGGCCGGCGAGACGATCTCGGCGCGAGCGCCAGCTTGTTCAAGCGCCTGTTTCGGTTCCGTCAGTTCGATCTGCTCAAAGCCATCGGCCACCAGCAGGGCCACGCGTTTTCCATCGAGTCTTTGGCTCATCCCAAGAATATCCAAGCAACCATTTCAAGATGTTGTTTCCTTGATCCTAGAAGAATCGGGTCGAGATTGCAGATATTGCCGCTACCCGGTATTACGCTCGACGATCAGGATCACAGTCTTGGAATAAAGCATGCGAAGAAATGGCGGTCGGCAGTCAAGTGTTGCGACAACGGTGTCCTGGTGGGTCCTGTTGCTGTGGGCACTGACATGGCCGGTTTTCGGTGCGGGATTCTCGACCCCCGCTGAACGTTTTACGCTCTCTGACGAAGTATTGCGCTACCACGTGATGGGGCCGGCCGATGGCCCAGTGGCGATCGTGCTCGGTGGCGGGCCAGGGTTTTCCAGCTGGCACCTTGAGCCGCTGCAGCGGCGACTGGCCGAGCTGGGGTATCGGGCTGCGCTGATGGACATGCTCGGGGTGGGGGAGAATGCATCGACCGATCGGCCTCTTGCCGGGAGTGCCCTGCTGGATGCCTGGGTCGAACAGACCGAGGCGCTGCGCCGGGAGATGGCGGGGGGGCAGCCTGTCGTCCTGCTGGGCCATTCCTGGGGGGCATTGATGGCACTGCTGTACACCCGCGCGCACCCCGATCAGGTGCGGCGACTGGTACTGCTCAATCCGGTCGACCCAGAGCGGCGAGCCCTGCGGCATGTCGCCGAGCAGATCGACGAGCGGCGGAACAAGGCATTGAGTCAGCGCTGGGATGGTGAGGCGGCCTGGCAGCAGGCTGTGACCCCTGACAGTTCCGAGGCGGACGCCCATGATTACATCTCACGTTCACTACCGAGCTACTTTCTCGATTACGCGCAGGGGCAGCGATACGCGGCGCAGTTCGGCGCCACGGATTTTGTGCCCGAGCTCAATGTAGAGGGCTGGCGTGCCTACGGCATGCAGCCGCTGCGCTACCGGACTATTCGCAAATGGGGCATTCCCATCGATTTTATCGGTTGTCGGCAGGACTTGTTCATGCCGGCCAGTCTGGAGGCCATGCGTGCCGGGTTGTCCTTTGCGCAGGTGACGTTGCTGTCGGACTGTGTCCACTTTCCCTGGGAGGAGGTGCCGTGGGCGTTTGATCAGGCACTTGAAAGACATTTGCAATCGGCCGCACGGCCACCTCCCTGACCATGAAAGGGCCACCCGTTGGAGTGGCCGAGATGCTGCTTGCGGCGACTCAATTCTTGTGCTTGTCGGCTGATTCTTCGATCGATTCACCGAGTTCCTGGGTGTCCTGCCCCAAGCCTTCCATGGTGTTACAGCCAGTCAGGAAGGTAAGAGGGCCAGCCAGAAGCAGGAGCAGGGTCATACGCTTGAGAGTGGAAATCATCATGTCGTTTTCTCCCTTCCGTTTTTTGGGTTGATTGCGACACCTAAGATAGGCGATGTGGCGGAAGATTTTTGACAGAATGATTGATAATTTGTTTGTCAAACGTGGGGACGGGATTTCGTTCGATCAGCCACTGGGATCGCCGGCCAGATACGAGGCTGCTGGGTCGACCAGGAATCGGCCTTCCATCGCCTTGCGACCGAGCAGCATGCGAAAGCGCATCGTGTCTCGGTCGGTCAGGGTCAGCTCGATGGTTTCTTCAAGATTGCCGATGTGCAGGTGGGTGGCGATCACGTAGCGATTCTCGCGATGGCCGCCGGAGTCCGATACCAGTCGGCGATCGAGTAGCTCGACCTCGCAGCGGACTACGGTGGTGTTGTCCTGCTGGATCGGGTGTATCCCGACACGCACCATGTCGCGTCCGTCGCGGCGGAATGGTTCGACCGCGAAGGCGTGCAGCGCCGAGGTGCGCGCACCAGTATCCACCTTTACCTTGATCCGCTCGATGCCGAGATCCGGCAGGGCGACCCATTCGCGCCAGCCCAGCCGGATCAGTTGATCTTCCTCGTTAATCTGCTTTGTCATGGCGATTCGTTCATGGGCGCTGTGTCATGAGGCGATCAATCCTGTGGGCGCTCCCCGTTGGCATGGTCTGCCTGGAAATTCTCGACCGTGCCGGCGATCTCGCTCATATCGCCCTTGAAGCGGGCGATATGGTAGACGGCGTCGCCTTCGTGGACCAGCGGACGTTCCAGCCGGCCGATTACCACACCGTCACTGCTCGAGACGATGGTCTTGCGTCGGCCGCTGTAGGGGTCGTCGATATGGCCGAGCGGGTCGCCTTGCTTCACGTGAGCACCAAGGCGTACCACGGTGTCCAGCATGCCGCTTTCCGGTGCGCGCGCCCAGATGCTATATCGTGAAATGAATGGCTCGGGGCGGCGGGTCTTGCGGCGTGACGGCGGCAGCATTCCCAGTGCCCGCATGACGTTCAGCACACCTCGGCGGCCGGCACGGATGGAGACCTCGTCGAAGCGCAGTGCCTCGCCGCCCTCGTAAAGCAGAGTGGGGATGCCGCGCTCTCGGGCGGCCGCGCGCAGGGAGCCGTCGCGCAGCGAGGAGTTCAGCAGTACGGGTACGCCAAAGGCACGGGCCAGATGTAGGGTTTCGGGATCATCGAGATCCCCGCGGATCTGCGGCAGATTGCTGCGGTGGATTGCGCCGGTGTGCAGGTCGATGCCGTGTGTGCAGCGACTGACAATCTCCTCGAGAAAAAGATTCGCCAGACGGGCGGCCAACGAGCCTTGCACGGAGCCGGGGAACGAGCGGTTGAGATCGCGGCGGTCCGGCAGATAACGGCTTTCCTGGATCAGGCCGTAGGCATTGACTACCGGTACGGCGATCAGTGTGCCGCGCAGCTGATTGAGGGCGCGGGTCTTGAGTACTTGCCGGATGATTTCGACGCCGTTGAGCTCGTCGCCGTGGATGGCCGCACAGACGAACAATGTTGGTCCGTCGCGCCGGCCGTGGATGACGTGCACCGGCATGGTCAGGGCGGTGTGCGAGCTCAGGCGAGGCATCTCCAGGCCCACCAGCGCCCGGCTACCCGGTTTGATACGGTGGCCGGCGATCTCGAAGGCCGCGCGCATTGCTTCAGCCTTAGCCTTGACCGCGCGTGCGGGTGAGGCTGCGCTTGCCGCGCTGCTCGGTGAGCCGCTTCTCGATGAACCGGATCTGCATGTCGGCAATATCCTTGCCCGTGGCTGTTTCGATCCCTTCCAGGCCCGGCGAGGAATTGACTTCCATGACCACCGCGCCGTGGTTGGAGCGCAGCAGATCCACGCCGGCGACATTCAGCCCCATGGTCTTGGCGGCGCGCACGGCAGTGGAGCGTTCTTCTGGCGTGATGCGGACCAGGCTGGCCGTACCGCCGCGGTGCAGATTTGAGCGGAATTCGCCTGCCTGGCCCTGGCGCTTCATCGCGGCGACCACCTTGCCGTCGATGACGAAACAGCGGATGTCGGCACCGTCGGCCTCGCGAATATATTCCTGCACCAGGATGTTGGTTTTCATCCCCATGAAAGCCTCGATCACGCTGATGGCGGCCGGCTTGGTCTCGGCCAATACCACGCCAATGCCCTGTGTACCTTCGAGCAGCTTGATCACCAGTGGGGCGCCGCCGACCATCTTGATCAGATCCTCGATGTCGTCTGGCCGGTGAGCGAAACCGGTCACCGGCAGGCCGATGCCCTTGCGTGAGAGCAATTGCAATGAACGGAGCTTGTCGCGCGAGCGGCTGATGGCGACCGATTCGTTCAGTGGGAAGGTGCCCATCATCTCAAACTGGCGTAGCACCGCGGTACCGTAGAAGGTCACCGAGGCGCCGATGCGTGGGATCACCGCGTCAAACCTGTCGAGCACCTCACCTTTGTAGTGGACCTCGGGCCGGTTCGAGGTGATGTTCATGTAGCAGCGCAACACGTCGAGCACACGGACTTCGTGTCCGCGCTCGGTGGCGGCCTCCACCAGGCGGCGGGTGGAGTAGAGCTTGGGGTTGCGCGACAGGATGGCGATCTTCATGGCGATCTTCTATGACGTATTTCAATCCGGACGGGACGGAACTCGTGTGGGTGATGATCCAAAGATGATGACCCGAACTGTAGGAAAGTTTGCACCGGGTCGTCGGATGCGGCCAATGGTCGATGATCATCGGGGCAGGGGAGACCTTTAGAATCTGGTGCGGGTGGCCGGAATCGAACCGGCACGGCCTTGCGGCCTGCAGATTTTAAATCTGCTGTGTCTACCTGATTCCACCACACCCGCAGGGTCGCGCCGTGCAATGGCACGGCGGGGTGGGCATTCTATCGACTTTTCAGTCGGCCCGCGAACCGCGTGCAAGTAGGAATAGGTGCGTTACACTGCGCGGTTCGATCCATTCAGCAATCTTGGCGGAGTCACGCGCGAACATGTCAGCAGCTACTGGTTCAGATGTCGTGGGTCACCACCCCACGTTCACTCGGGTGCGATCGGTCCCCATCGAAGCACTTGATCTGACGGTCGAGGAATACCGGCACGACAAGACCGGTGCCCGGCACTACCACCTGGCCACTGACGACAAGCAGAACGCCTTTCTCGTCGGCCTGCGTACGGTACCGGAAGACTCCACCGGCGTGGCGCACATCCTCGAGCACACGGCTCTGTGCGGTTCGGAACGCTATCCGGTGCGTGACCCGTTCTTCATGATGATCCGCCGGTCGCTCAACACCTTCATGAACGCGTTCACCTCGAGCGACTGGACGGCTTACCCGTTCGCTTCCTGCAACGAGAAGGACTTCTACAACCTGCTCGACGTTTATCTCGACGCGACCTTCTTCTCGCGCATCGACGAGCTGGACTTTCGCCAGGAGGGTCATCGAGTCGAATTCGAGCAGTGGGACGATCCGAGCACGCCGCTGACCTTCAAGGGGGTGGTGTTCAACGAGATGAAGGGGGCGATGAGCGACCCGACCTCGGTGCTCTGGCAGGCCCTCTCGCGTGAGCTGTTCCCGGATACCACCTACCACCACAATTCCGGTGGCGATCCGGCCCGGATTCCGGATCTGACCTACGAGCAGATGGTAGCGTTCTACAAGCGCTTCTATCATCCGTCGAACGCCGTGTTCATGACCTATGGCGACCAGCCAGTCGAGCGGCTGCAGCGCGAGTTCGAGGAGCAGGCGCTGGCGCACTTCGATGCGATCGAGCCCGATTCGGCCGTGCCACTTCAGCCGATCTTCGCCGGACCCAAGCAGGTCGAGGACGTCTACCCGCTCGATGATGACGACGTTGCCGAGAAAACCCATATAAACATCGGCTGGATGCTGGGCGAGAGTGCTGATCTCGATGCTCGGCTCGAGGCAGAGCTGCTCGAGGGTGTGCTGCTGGAGAACAGTGCCTCACCACTGTTGAAGGCATTGGAGACCACCAACCTAGGTGCCGCGCCCTCACCTGTATTGGGGTTGGAAGATTCTCGGCGACAGATGGTGTTTGTTGCCGGTCTGGAGGGTAGCGAGGCCGACCGGGCCGAATCGGTCGAACAACTAATCCTCGATACGTTGACTGAGGTGGTCGAGCAGGGTGTTGACCCCGACATGGTCGAGTCGGTGCTCCATCAGTTGGAGCTCTCGCAGCGCGAGGTAACCGGCGATGGCTTTCCCTATGGTTTGCATCTGATCCTCCGGGCGTTGCCGGCGGCGGTCCACGACAGTGATCCGATCGACCTGCTCGACCTGGAGCCGGCGCTTGAGCGTCTGCGAGCCAGGGCCGCCGATCCGCAGTTCATTCCCAACCTGGTGCGCCGACTATTGCTGGATAACCCGCATCGTGTCCGCCTGGTGCTCAAGCCCGACACCGAGCTGTCCGCGCGCCAGCAAGCGGAGGAACAGGCGCGCCTGGCGGCCATGCAGGAGACCCTGTCCGAGGACGACAAGCGAGAGATCGTCGAGCAGGCCCGCGCGCTGGCGGCCCGTCAGGCCGAGGAAGGAGATACCTCCCTTCTGCCGACAGTGACCCGCGCGGATATCCCGGCGGACATCGATATTCCGCAACCCGAGTTGGTCGTCCACCGGCCGTCCAGCCAGCGTTGGTACAGTCGCAGCACCAACGGGCTGGGCTACTTGCAGCTGGCGATCGACCTGCCCGAACTCAGCCGCGACGAGATCGAGTTGCTGCCGGTCTACACGAGACTGTTGACCGAACTGGGTGCTGGAGATCGTGATTATCTGGCCATGGCCGAAGCCGTGGCGGCGAAGACGGGTGGCTTCTTTGCCAGTGCATCGATTCGCGCCGATATCGACGATGTGCATCGGGTCAGCGGTTTCTGGCTGCTGTCGGGCAAGGCGCTGGTCCGTCACGCCGATGCAATGGTCGATCTGTTCCACCAGCACCTTGATGCGGCGCGCTTCGATGAAATCGATCGCATCCGGGATCTGGTCAGCCAGATGCGTTTTTCTGCTGAACAGCGGGTACCCGTTGGTGGCCATGTCCACGCGATGCTACTGGCCTCCAGCGGCATGTCGGCCCGGGCGACACAGCGTCATGAGACGGCAGGGGTGGCGGGCGTACGTCGTATCAAGGCGATGGACAGTGGGCTTGAACAGGCGGCCTCGCGGCGCGCTTTGGCGGCGCGGCTCGCGCGGCTGCACGACAAGTTCAAGGGTGGGTTGCGGCACTACAGCGTGGTGACCGAACAGCGGCACTTCGCCGAGATGGCACAGGCGCTGCGGCCGCACATGCACCAGGGCCATACTGAACTGCCTTTTCGCCTGGGACACCGCCAGACTCGGGTGCGCGAGGCCTGGATTGGCAACCTGGCCGTCAACTACTGCGCCAAGGCGCATGCCTGTGTGCCACCGCAGCACCCCGACGCCGCCGCACTGACCGTGCTGGGCGGCTTCATGCGTAACGGCTTTCTGCATACGGCTATCCGCGAGAAAGGTGGGGCCTACGGTGGTGGGGCCGGTTTTGATGCCGAGTCGGGCAGTTTCCGCTTCTTCTCCTACCGTGACCCGCGCCTGGGCGAAACACTCGACGACTTCGACCGCGCGATCGAGTGGGTGGTGGATAACGCCCACGAAGACCGAGCAGTCGACGAGGCGATCTTCGGCGTGATTGCAGCGATCGACAAACCGGGCTCACCGGCCGGCGAGGCCAGAAAGGCCTTCATGGACAGCCTGCACGGGCGCACGCCGGAGGATTTGCGCGAAATGCGTGCCCGAGTGCTGGACGTCAGCCAGGATGATCTCAAGCGGGTGGCGGAAACCTACCTCAAGCCGGAGACGGCCTCGGTGGGGGTGCTCGCCGGTCCATCACGCCAGGAAGATCTCGCCGCGCTGGGGCTGAATATCGAGCGGATCTGACTTGAACGCGGCCAGAGGCAGCTAGACTGGCGGTTATCGGAAGACGCAAGGGAGGGGAGCGATGCGCTGGATGATCGGAATCGGGCTGGTTGCCTTTCTGCTGGTGGTCTACTTCCTGTTGCCGATCCTGAGTCCGTTCGTGGCCGGCTTCATCATCGCCTATCTGTTCAATCCATTGGTCACCCGGCTCGATCGGCACGGCATCTCTCGGACTTGGGGCACGTCATTGATCTTCCTGATCGGCGCGTTGCTGTTGCTGGTGGGCCTGCTCGCCCTGATCCCGGTGTTGATCGAGCAGACGGCACGCTTGGTGCGGGTGTTCCCACAGTTGCTCGACCTCCTGCAGCAGCGGGTACTTCCTTGGGTCAATCAGACTGTCGGCGTGGAGCTGCAGGTCGGCCAGTTGCGCGACCTGTTGGTCAAGCACGGCGAGACCATCGGCAAGATGCTGGCCGATGGGATGATGAATGTCTCGGCTACGGGAACCGCAGTATTCGTCGCGGTGATGAACCTGCTCCTGACCCCGGTAGTTGCTTTCTATCTTTTACGTGATTGGCCGACCGTGATCACGCGCATCGAGCAGATGCTGCCGCGGCACCGCGCCGCAACAGTGACCCAGATGGCCCGCGAGTCCGACTGTATGCTGGGCAACTTCCTGCGTGGTCAGTTCGCAGTGATGATCGCCAATGGCGTGACCTATTCGGTGGGGCTGACCCTGATCGGCCTTGAAACAGGCATCGCGATCGGGCTGTTCGCAGGACTGGTCAGCTTTGTGCCGTATCTCGGTACCATCACCGGCATCCTGCTGGCACTGATTGCCATGTATATCCAGGCCGACAGCCTGTGGCCACTGCTGCTGGTGTTGGTCGTGTTCGGCGTGGGGCAGGTGCTGGAGACGGTGGCCTGGCAACCGCGCTTCGTCGGCAACGAGATCGGCATGCACCCGGTGGCGGTGATCTTTGCAGTGATGGCGGGTGGTCAGCTATTCGGCTTTTTCGGCATCCTGCTCGCGCTGCCGATTTCGGCGGTGCTGATCGTGTTGGGGCGGTATGCCATGACTGCTTACCGGCAGAGTCACTACTATGCGGGAGCGGTCGGTGAGCGAGGGCGGGCCCTGCCGCCGATTGCGGGCGGTAGTGATGAGACGACCAAGGGCTGAGCGGCGCATGCAGCAGATCCCGCTGGCGTTGGACCTGGTCACGCCGACCAGCTTCGAGGGTTTCATCGGCAACGAGAACCTGTTGCTCAAGGCTACCCTGGCCGAGCAGGCTGGTGGCGAGGGCGAAGCGCAGGTGTTCATTCACGGGCCGCCGGGTTCGGGGAAATCGCATCTCGCTCAGGCGGCCTGTTACCACGCAGGGATGATGGGGCGCCCGGCAGCCTACTGGCCGCTGCGCCAACTAGGTGGCCAACTGGCAGCGGCCAGCGAGCAGATTGATGCCTTCGCCATGGCGGTGATCGACGATGTCGATGCAGTCGTTGGCCAGGCCGAGGGAGAATTCCTGCTGTTCGACCTGATCAACCGGGCGCGTGAAGCCGAGGTGCCACTGCTGCTGACTGCAGCGCGGCCACCTGGCGAGTTGTCGGTGGCGCTGCCGGACCTTGCCTCACGGCTGGTCTGGGGAGCGGTGATGGCGATCCACCTGCCCGGTGATGGTGAGAAGATTGAGCTCCTGCGTACCCGTGCGCAGGATCGCGGGCTGGAAATGCCGCACGCCACGGCGCAGTGGATGCTGGCCCGCCTGCCGCGTGATGTTGGCACGTTGCTCGAGGCGCTCGATCGGCTTGATCGCCAGTCGATGATCGTCAAGCGCCGCCTGACTATCCCCTTTGTGCGCGAGGTGCTGGCCGAGTCGTATTGATGAGGCCGGCTGGCGGTGGTACAAAGCCGGACCGAGCCGCTCCCGGGGGCTCGTCGAGCAGGATCATTTGCTGTGACGGACCAGCCGCTGCTTGTCGCGCTGCCAGTCACGGTCCTTGATGGTTGCGCGCTTGTCGTGTGCCTTCTTGCCTTGGCCCAGGGCGATCTCGAGCTTGACCACGCCGCGCTTGAAGTACAGGGCGGTAGGGACAATGGTGAACCCCTTGCGCTCGACCTGGCCGGTCAGACGAGCGAGCTCGTGCTGATGCAGCAACAGCTTGCGCGTGCGAGTCGGATCCGGTCGAACATGGCTGGAGGCTTGTATCAACGGCGTGATCACCGCTCCAAGCAGCCAGGCCTCGCCATCCTTGATGATGACATGCGAGTCGGCGATCTGGGCCTTGCCGGCGCGCAGGGCCTTGACCTCCCAGCCCTCAAGCACCAGACCGGCCTCGATACGCTCGCCTAGAAAGAAATCGAATTTCGCTTTCTTGTTCAGCGCAATGGTCGACTGACTGTTGGTGGTCTTCTTGTTTTTGCTCATGCCGGCATTCTAACAGGATGTGCCCGACTCCTCGGCGGTCTTCATTGATGGCGACTGGTGGGAGGATGCGACTTGGCCGCGATGACGGCATGGTGGTAGTTTTCCAGCGACCAGCCACTGTTCGTCCAAATCGAAGAGGAAGCCCGGTGTCCCAACAGCATCTCGAGAACCGTCCGGAATGGAGCGGCCGAATGGCCTTCATCCTGGCGTCGGCCGGCTCGGCCGTCGGACTGGGCAATATCTGGAAATTCCCCTACATCATGGGCGAAAACGGTGGCGGGGCGTTCGTGATGATCTACCTCGCCTGTCTGCTGATCGTCGCCGCCCCGATCCTGATCAGTGAGGTGATGCTGGGCCGACGTGCCCGTTCCAATCCGATCACTGGCATGGGAAAGCTCCACCGTGAGGCCGGGGTGAGCTCGGGCTGGCAGGTGATCGGCTGGATGGGTGTGCTGACCGGTTTTCTGATCTTGAGTTTCTACTCGGTGGTGATGGGCTGGGCGCTGGCCTATGTGAAGAAAGCTGCTGACGGTGTGTTTGTCGGTGCCAGTGTGGAAACGATCTCGGGTCTGTTTGATAACCTGGTCGCCAGTCCCGGCACATTGTTGTTCTGGCATACGGTGGCGATGGTGTTCACCGTGACCGTGGTCGCTCGTGGCGTACGCGATGGGCTGGAGCTCGCTACTCGCATCATGATGCCGATGCTGCTGGTGTTGCTGGTGTTGCTGCTTGGCTACAACATAGGCACACCGGGGTTTGCGCCGGCGATGGAGTTCATGTTCGCCCCGGACTTTTCCAAGGTCAGCGGACAGACCGTGCTGGTGGCGCTAGGGCATGCGTTCTTCACCCTGAGCCTCGGCATGGGGGCGATCATGGTCTATGGCTCGTACATGCCCGGCGGCGTCTCGATCGTGCGGGCGAGCTTCTGGATCATCTTGCTTGACACCGGAACTGCGCTGCTCGCCGGCATGGTGATCTTCCCGATCGTGTTCTCCAATGGGATGAGTCCAGAGCAGGGCGCGGGTCTGGTGTTCCAGACGCTGCCGCTGGCCCTCGGCCAGATGGAGTGGGGCTACTGGCTTGCGATCGTATTGTTCGTGCTGGTGTCGATTGCCGCCTGGACGTCGGCGATCTCGTTAGTGGAACCGGCAGTCTCCTATCTCTGGGAGCAATTCGGCATCCCGCGCTGGCAATCAGCCGTGGCTGTGGGTGTTTCGACCTGGTCGTTGGGTGTGCTTGCCGCGTTGTCGTTCAGCCTGCTTGGTGAGGTAACGCTGTTTGGCAAGACGATCTTCGGTCTTCTGGACTTCGTCACTGCCAACATCATGCTGCCGGCTGGCGGCATGCTGATTTCACTGTTCGCCGCCTGGCGAATGCGGCGTGCTGATTCCCGGGCCGAGCTGGGCCTGGACGGCTGGCGCTACCAGCTCTGGTGGTGGCTGGCGGCGGTGGTTGCGCCGGCTGGAGTGGCGCTGGTGTTTCTCAATGGCCTGGGTCTGTTCGGCTAGGAAAGCTCTGCTAGACTTTGCGCTCCGACCGGAACTGCCCAGCCCCTTCATCCGGTGCCGGAGTCACAAACGCAAAGGCGATATTTTTCTCAGCATGAGCACTTCCATCGAGCGACAGGTCGACGTGCCGTTTTCCGCGCTGCAGATGTATGCGCTGGTCAACGACATCAGCGCCTACCCTGACTTTCTTCCCTGGTGCGAACAGACTCGCATCTTGCAGGCCTCCGGCGATGAGGTCGAGGCGAGCGTTACCCTGCGCAAGGGCGCGGTCCGCAAGACCTTCGTCACTCGAAATCACAACGACCCGGGCTCCAGAATCATAGTGACGCTGATCGATGGGCCGTTTCGTCATCTCGACGGATACTGGAGGTTCGAGGACTTGCCCGATGGCGGATCACGGGTCACGCTGGACATGCGGTTCGAGTTCTCCAACCGGTTGCTTGAGCGGATCATTGGGCCGATATTCGCCGAGATCGTCAAGAGCCTGGTGGGGGCGTTCCGCAAGCGAGCCTACCAAGTCTACCCCGTCGAGGATGGCCAGGCGTGAAGGTCGAGGTGGCCTACGCACGCCCGGACGTGCAGGTGATTCTGGAGACGGAAGTGCCTGCAGGGGCGACGATTGAGGAAGCCATTCGTGCCAGCGGTATTCTCGAGCGCTTCCCGGAGATCGATCTCGACCAGCAGAAGGTGGGCATCTTCTCCAGGGCGGCCCCGCTGTCGCAGGAGCTGCGAGAGTGGGATCGAGTGGAGATCTATCGGCCTCTGATCGTGGATCCGAAAGCGGCCCGCCGCGACCGGGCCCAGAGGGATGATCGAAAGAGGGCCAACCGGAAGGCGGAAAGCCGGAAAAACAACCCGGAAGGCGGAAAGCAGGACAAGACGAAAGCCGGGCCGGCCAGTGGAGCGGCCGAGAAAGGTGATTTCGAGCAAGGATGACTCCCGGGAGACGGTAGCCGGCACGGAAAGCCGGGCGAATGAAACCCGAGCCTGGTGGAATGGTTCTGCCGCTGCGCGTTAGTCTGCTACCGCTCGTTAGAGCGTACCGCCCCTTAGCGGGGTGATCGACTGATCTCCCGTTCCCAGATCGTAGAGGTCGTTCTGAGGAGAAATTATGGGGGCAGCCTCGGCACCCCGGTCCGGGTCCTCCTCCTTGGGCAGTTCCGCGCTATTCATTGACGGGGCCTCGGCGAGGTCCATGCCATCCTGTCGGATGGACGTGACCCGGCCGGCCTGATCGTATTCGATCACCAGCCGATGCTGGAAGGCATCCTGTTTGCCGCGCTTGTCGTAGTAGATATAGGTGTCTTGCTGGCCGGCGTGGAAGATGTCGTCAAGACTCGGCGTGCCGAGCAGTGCGCGCACTTGCGATTGCGCCATGCCCGCACGAAGGCGATTGATCTGCTCTTCTTCAATGATGTTGCCTTGCTGGATGTCCGGCTGGTAGACCTGGATGAAGCTTGGGACGTGCACCGACGAACAGCCGGCGAGCAGGGTGGCGACAAGCGGAAGGGCGAGAAATGGGCGCTGCATGATCTGGGGAACCTGCTTCTGAATGGTCGGGCAAGCCTATTCGACAACATTCAATCATACCCCCTCTGATGGCTGATACCAGCATGGTCTGGGTACATCGGCCGCTATTGGGATAATGGAGACGGCTTTCCGCCAAAAGCGACGTGATCGGTTACAATCCGCTGCAGCGAATCAATCGAATGTCATTGAGGGCAAAGTTTTTGAATTCCAGTGAACTCAAGAAGGCCGGCCTGAAGGTCACCCTGCCCAGGGTGAAAATCCTCGAGATCATGGAGTCCAATCTGGACTGGCATATGAGCGCCGAGGACGTCTACAAGGAGCTGCTTGCCCGCGGCGAGGAAATTGGTCTGGCCACGGTCTACCGGGTGCTGACCCAGTTCGAGACTGCCGACATCCTCAAGCGTCATCAATTCGAGGGGGGCAAGGCCGTCTTCGAGTTGATTTCCAAGGGGGACCACGACCACCTGGTCTGTGTGAAGACCGGCCAGGTCGAGGAGTTTCATGATCCGATCATTCAGGAACGTATCGCAAAGATCGTCGATGAATTCGATTTTGATCTGACCGACTACTCGCTGGTCATCTACGGTTACAGTCGCAAGGCGACCGGCAAGAAGAAGTAAGTACATTTTGGCCCGATAGCCCGATAGCCCGATAGCCCGATAGTAAATAAATAGATGCCCGTTCGGGGTTGCCCGGGCGGGCATTTTCCATTTTATGGAGGTGCGCGGTTCAGGTCGGGTGGTGACGTGGTTTCCATAGAGGTTCCTCGAGCAATTCCCGGGCGTGTGCGCGTGTCTGCTCGGTGATTTCTCGTCCGCCGAGCATGCGGGCAAGTTCCTCGATGCGTTGATCGGGGTCCAGGGCTCGTACCCAGGTGCGGGTAGAATCCGCCAGCTCCTCTTTCTCGATACGCGCCTGGTGATGGCCGTGGGCGGCAACCTGCGGCAGATGGGTGACGCACAGCACTTGGCGCGACTCGCCCAGGGCCCGCAGATGCGCGCCGACGATCGCCGCGGTGGCCCCGCCGATGCCGGTATCGACCTCATCGAAGATGAAGGTGCCCACCGGGTCGTCACCGGCGGTCAGGGTCTTCAGGGCCAGGCTCACACGGGCCAGCTCACCGCCTGAGGCGATCTGATTGAGTGGGGCAACGGGCTGACCGCGGTTGGCGCTGATCAGGAAGGACACCTCGTCGATGCCGTGCTCGCCGCGGCGTTCCTCGAGGGTCTCGGAATGAGTCAGCTGCACCACGAACTCACCGTTGGGCATGCCCAATTCACGGATGGAGTCCTTGAGTCGCTCAGCCAGCTTCTTCGCACCGGCTTTGCGTTTGGCACTGACGTTGGCGGCCAGCACGTCATAGGCGGCGCAATTCTCGGCCAGGCGAGATTCCACCTCGCCCAGCGAGCTGCCGGCCTGCTCGAGCCGTTCGTGTTCTTCGCGCAGATCGGCGATGTGCTGCTCGAGCATTTCCGGGGCGATACGATGCTTGCGTACCAGTTCGTGCAAGTCTTCCAGCCGGGACTCGATTGTCGCGAGGCGTTCCGGGTCGGCCTCCGCCGATTCGAGTCGGTCGCGCAGGGTGTCGACGGCCTCGGCGATTTGTATCTCGATGGACTGCAGCACCTCGATGACCGGGCCGAGGGACTCGTCGAGCTCGACGATCCGCGAGAGTGCCTGCTCGGCGGCGCTGATGCGATCATGGACGTTGCCGTCTTCATCGAACAGAAAACCTGTCTGTTCGGCCAGGACCTGCCGCCACTCGTCCAGCCGGGACAGCCGCTTGAGTTCGGTGTGCAGTAGATTGAATTCATCGGGCTGCGGGTCGATTTGTTCGATTTCCTCGAGCTGGAACTGGAGGAAAGCGAGCCGGTCGGCGCGCGAGTGTTGCTCAGCACGATGACGGGCCAGTTGTTCTTCATCAGCCTGAATCAGACCGCTCAGGTGGCTGAGTTCGGCTACCTGATCATCAAGACCGCAGAAGTGGTCGAGCAGGGCGAGCTGGGTCCTTGGCTGCATCAGCCGCTGGTTCTGATGTTGGCCGTGGATATCGATCAGGTGTTGGCCAAGGCCTTTGAGCGTCTGTCCCGGCACGGGACGGCCGTTGATCCAGGCCTTCGAGCGGCCGTCGCGTGACAACAGACGGCGCACGATTAGCGGTACCGTTTTGCCTTCGGGAGCTTCGTCGAGCTCCTGCTCGCCAAGCCACCGTACCGCCGGGCTGCCCACCGGCAGCTGGAATTCGCCGCTGACCTCGCCTTGGTCGCAGCCGCTGCGCAGGAGATTCATGTTGGCCCGATCTCCCAGCAGCAGACCGATGGCGTCGATCAGGATCGATTTGCCGGCGCCTGTCTCACCCGTCAATGCGGTCATGCCGGCGGTGAAATCGAGCTCGAGCTGATCGATCAGGGCGATCTGGCGAATGAAGAGGCTGGTCAACATATTGGCGGGCAATTCCCTGGCTAATGTCCTGAATAATATCCTGGCTAACGTGCTTGGCCGATGTCGATGCTAACCGTGCCTCGTGGCAATTCTGACGGCGGTCAGAACGTCTGCCCGCTCCAGCCCAGCTTGTCCCGTAGCAGTGAATAGTGGTCGTGGCCGGCCGGGTGGATCAGGCGAATCTCATGTTCGTGTTTCGAGATCGACAGCACATCGCCATATTTCAGCGGCTGATTGAGCTGGCCATCGAAGCTCACCATGGCACCGCTGCGTGAGCCCTTCACAGGTCGGATCTCGATCTGGTGGCGGGCATCCACCACGATCGGCCGGTAGCTCAGGGTGTGCGGACAGATCGAGACGATACCCACAGCGTGCAGATCGGGGTTGATCAGCGGGCCGCCGGCCGACAGCGCATAGGCAGTCGAACCGGTTGGGGTGCAGACCACCACACCGTCGGAGCGTTGCTGATTGACCAGGATGCCGTCAATGCTCATCTCGAACTCGACCATCCGGGCCGGATCGCGCACTTTGAAGGTGATGTCGTTGAGTGCAACCGACTCCAGGATGCGGGTGTCGCTGCGCACCAGACTGCCTTGCAACAGAAAGCGGGATTCCTCACTGTAGTGCCCGTCGAGGATCGCCGGCAGGTAGTCTTCCATTTCCTCCGGGCGGATGTCGGCGAGAAAGCCCAGCCGGCCCAGATTCACGCCGAGAATCGGCATTTCGTGGGCGCATAGCGACCGCGCGGCATTGAGCATCGTGCCATCGCCGCCGAGCACCACAACCAAGTCACGGTCGTTACGATCGCGAGAAAAGCGCTTGGCCGGTATCGAGGGGGCCGGATTTTCGGCTCCTTCGTCGAGTGCCCAGTCCACCCCGTGCCTTTCGACTATTGCTACGAGGCTTCGGTAAACCTTGGCAAGTACCGCGCCCCCCTTGGGCTTGGTGATGATACCCAGGCGCGAGAAGGCCGGCGATGTGTTCAGGTGCGTGCGGGTAGGCCGGGAGGTCGGTTTCATGGTAACTGCTGTTGCTCCTGTCGGCGGCTCAGTTGTTCCCGGAGGACCATTTCAGGCCGATAATGCCGATCACGATCATCGCAAGAAAGAAAAGACGCACGGCGGAAGCCGGCTCCTTGAACCAGAGAATCCCGAGTACCGCCACCCCGGCGGCCCCAATGCCGGTCCAGACCGCGTAGGCTGTGCCCATGGGGATCTCGCGCATTGCGACAGCCAGCAGGTAGAAGCTGACCCAGGCGACCACCAGCACGATGACCGATGGAACCAGGCGGGAAAAGCCGTCGGTGAAGCGTAGACCGGTCGCCCAGAATATTTCTAGCAAACCGGCTGCAAGCAGAATAAGCCAGGCTTTCATGGCGTATTTATTGCCCTCTATCTACTATGGTGCGGTGCGCCCGCCGACCAGCACGCACTGGTTGCGGGCGTGGTGTGTTTGGATCGGTCCAGCTCGGCTCAGCCTAGCCCAGCTCAGTCTAGCAAAGGAATCCCGCCGAGCCGGCTGGTCATGTGCCGAGACGCGTGAATTTGGCACTCTACACGGACGAGTGCTAATTTAGCCACCTGACAAGACCTCAACTCAGCCACCTGGTTTTATGCAATGACGGACGCTTGGAGTGAACTGCCCGAGCGGGCGCAGACCCTGCTTCGGGTGCTGATCGATCGCTATACCGACGAAGGGGTGCCGGTGGGTTCCCGTGCGCTTGCACGCATGTCGGATCTCAATCTCAGTCCGGCAACCGTGCGCAACGTCATGGCGGATCTTGAGGATCTTGGGTTGGTGCGTGCACCACACACTTCGTCAGGGCGCGTGCCCACTGAGCTGGCCTACCGCTTGTTTGTCGACTCGTTGCTGGTTTCTCCGTCGCGTGCCCCGGTGGATGCCCGACGACTGAAACGCATCCTGCGCGAGGCGGCCGAGAATGACCCGCAGCATCTGGCTGACACCGCCTCGACTCTGCTCTCCAGCCTGACTCGGTTTGCTGGCGTGGTGACCATCCCGTCGCGCGTGCGGGCGCTGTTCCGCCAGATTGATTTTGTCTCGCTGTCGCCAGGGCGCGTGCTGATGGTACTGGTTACCGATGATGGCGGGGTGCAAAATCGCATCCTTCACCCGGAAAAACCCTACAGCCAGGCTGAGTTGACCCGTTTTGCCAATTTCCTCAACGAGCGGCTTGACGGCCAGTCGATCCAGGCATTGCGCGAGACGCTCGTCGATGAGCTCAAGCGCACCCGCAAGGAGCTCGAGGGCAATCTCAACGAGGCGATCGTGCTGGCGGAGGCTGCGGTCGAGGCGGTTGAGGAGGACGCTGGGGTCGCGGTGGCTGGGCAGACGAACTTGATGGGCATCGACGAACTGGGTGATATCGAGCGCATGCGCCGACTGTTCAATGCCTTTGCCGAAAAGCGCGAGTTGGTATCGCTGCTCGACCAGTGCGAGCGAGCCCAGGGGGTGAAGATTTTCATCGGGCACGAATCCGGCTCGCCCAGCTTTGATGAGTGTGGCGTGGTGGGTGCCTCCTATGGCGTTGACGGGGAAGTTGTGGGCGTGCTCGGCGTGATCGGTCCCAAACGCATGCCCTATGAGCAGGTGATATCGATCGTCGAGGTCACCTCACGCCTGCTATCAAACACGCTGTCACGCCAGTGATTCGATGCTCCTGTGTCGGGGGCACGCCCGCTTTCTCATTTTCTTGAAAATCCCGGGTTGATAAAGATCTTGGGCGCCCCAAGCTTTTCCAAACACATTTCCCAAATATATTTTTCCAACCATTTTCAGGAGAGCTTCAATGACGGACAGGCCGGTTGATCAAGATGGGCTGAACCAGGAACACTCTGAGCCACCCGTCGAGAGCGAGGAGCAGACGGGTGACGCTGGCGAGGTGACTGAGCTCCGGGCGGCTCTCGCCGAGAAAGAAGAAGAGATCCTGCGCATGGCCGCGGAAATGCAGAACCTGCGTCGTCGGGCCGAGCGGGATATCGAATCGGCGCGCAAGTTCGCTCTGGAGCGCTTTGTCGAGGGGTTGTTGCCGGTGATCGACTCACTGGAGCTCGGCATCGCGGCGACCGAGCAGGACAACGCCACGCTGGAAAAGATCAAGGAGGGCGGTGAGATGACCCTCAAGATGCTGCTCCAGACCCTGGACCGGTTCGGCGTGCAGCCCGTCGATCCGGTTGGCGAGCGCTTCAATCCGGATCATCACCAGGCCATGAGCACGCAGCCGCACGAGGGCGAGCCGGACCACGTGGTTGATGTCATGCAGAAGGGCTATCTGCTCAATGACCGTGTCGTTCGCCCGGCGCTGGTGGTGGTGTCCAAGCCCAAGCAGGAGTAAGGCGAACAGTTTTCTTGTGGCTGACTTGAAAAATCGGGCGTTGCCCGCAAGTCCAACCACAAGGGCGGCAAGAGGGTGATCTGCAACTCGCCTGGGGTGGCCCGAGAGTGGCGCCTCATTCAGTCCGCCGACCGGATTTTACGTATTCACGACAGACTCTGGAGACAGGCAGCATGAGCAAGATAATCGGTATCGACCTGGGGACGACCAATTCCTGCGTCGCCATCATGGACGGCAAGTCCGGCAAGGTAATCGAGAACGCCGAGGGTGCACGCACCACCCCATCAGTAGTCGCCTACACCAATGACGGCGAGATCCTCGTCGGCCAGCCGGCCAAGCGCCAGGCGGTCACCAACCCGGAAAATACCCTGTATGCGGTCAAGCGCCTGATCGGCCGCAGCTTCGACGAAGAGGCGGTGCAAAAAGACATCAAGCTGATGCCCTACAAGATCGTCAAGGCCGACAATGGCGACGCCTGGGTCGAGGCCAATGGCAAGAAGATGGCGCCACCGGAAGTCTCCGCTCGTGTTCTGATGAAGATCAAGAAGGATGTCGAGGCCTACCTGGGCGAAGAGGTGACTGAAGCAGTCATTACCGTGCCGGCCTACTTCAACGACAATCAGCGTCAGGCCACCAAGGATGCCGGTCAGATCGCCGGGCTGGAGGTCAGGCGCATCATCAACGAGCCGACCGCCGCGGCACTGGCCTATGGCATGGACAAATCCAGTGGCGGCGATCACAAGATCGCGGTCTACGACTTGGGTGGCGGTACCTTCGACGTCTCCATCATCGAGGTCGCTGACGTTGATGGCGAGAAGCAGTTCGAGGTCCTGTCCACCAACGGCGACACCTTCCTGGGTGGTGAGGACTTTGACAATCGTCTGATCGATTTCCTTGTCGATGAGTTCAAAAAAGAGCAGGGCGTGGACCTGTCCAATGACGCTCTCGCCATGCAGCGCCTCAAGGAGGCCGCCGAGAAGGCCAAGATCGAGCTGTCCTCCACCGAGCAGACCGATGTGAACCTGCCGTACATCACGGCGGACCAGAGCGGCCCGAAGCACATGAACGTCAAGATCACGCGGGCCAAGCTCGAGTCGCTGGTCGAAGAGCTGGTCAAGCGCACCATCGAGCCGTGCAAGGTGGCGCTCAAGGATGCCGGTCTGTCGGCATCCGATATCGACGACGTGATCCTGGTCGGTGGTCAGACTCGCATGCCACAGGTGCGTGATACCGTCGCCGAGTTCTTCGGCAAGGATCCGCGCAAGGACGTCAACCCGGACGAGGCCGTGGCCATCGGTGCGGCGATCCAGGGCGGTGTGCTCTCCGGCGGTGTCAGCGACGTGCTGCTGCTGGATGTAACCCCGCTGTCACTCGGCATCGAGACGATGGGCGGCGTCATGACCAAACTGATCGAGAAGAACACCACCATCCCGACCAAGGCGAGTCAGACCTTCTCGACTGCCGAGGACCAGCAGACTGCCGTGACCGTGCATGTGCTGCAGGGCGAGCGCGAGATGGCCGCGGGCAACAAGTCGCTGGGTCGCTTCGATCTCACCGAGATCCCGCCGGCGCCCCGTGGCCAGCCGCAAATCGAGGTCACATTCGACATCGACGCCAACGGCATCCTGCACGTCTCGGCCAAGGACAAGGGCACCGGTCGCGAGCAGAAGATCGAGATCAAGGCCAGCTCCGGCCTGTCCGAGGAAGAAGTGCAGCGCATGGTGGACGATGCCGCCGCGCACGCCGACGAAGACAAGAAGCAGAAGGAGTTGGTCGAGGCGCGCAACCAGGGTGACGGCATCATCCACACCGTCGAGAAGACGATGACCGATGCCGGTGATGCGCTGACCGAGGATGACAAAAAGCCGGTCGAGGAGGCCATCGCCGAGCTGCGCGAGGCGATGAAGGGCGACGACAAGGCTGCGATCGACGCCAAGATCGAGGCCCTGTCCCAGGCCTCCGCCACGATCATGCAGAAGGCCCAGGCTACCGGCCAGGGCGATGAGGCCGGTGGTCAGCAGGCCGGGCAGGACGACGATGTCGTCGATGCCGACTTCGAGGAAGTCAAAGACGACGACAAGAAGTAAGTCGCTGACTTTCCCGCTTGTCATCATCCGCTCAGGGGCTCAGTCCCCGGCGGGTATTTTTGTGTCACGCGTTGGCGTGGCACTTGAATTTCATGGACGGGCCATCCGGCAACGGGGCCCGTCCAACATTTTCTCGGCCCTGGATGTGCATGGGCATGTCCATGGCCGGCAAGCAATACAGTCGTAGAGATCGACCATGGCAAAACGTGATTACTACGAGGTGCTGGGGGTCAGCAAAAATGCCTCGGCTGACGAACTGAAGAAGGCCTATCGTCGCTTGGCAATGAGGCACCATCCGGACCGCAATCCGGACAATCCGGGGGCGGAAACACTGTTCAAGGAGGCCAAGGAGGCCTACGAGGTGCTTTCCGATCCGCAGAAGCGCTCGGCCTACGATCAGTTCGGCCATGCCGGGGTCGATGGCCAGGGGCCCGGCGGCTTTGGTGGCGGTGCCGGCTTTTCCGATATTTTCGGCGATGTCTTCGGTGACATCTTCGGTGGCGGACGGGCACGTGGTGGCGCCTCGCGGGGTGCTGATCTGCAGTACCACCTCAAGCTTACGCTCGAGGAGGCGGTACGCGGCACCACCGTCGAGATCCGAATTCCGACGACCGAACCTTGCGGAACCTGTGATGGCAGTGGCGCCAAGCCAGGCACGGGCAAGGTCACCTGTACTACCTGCGGTGGTCAGGGGGCAGTGCGCATCCAGCAGGGTTTTTTCTCCATTCAGCAGCCCTGCCCGGATTGCGGCGGCGAGGGGCAGCAGATCGAGGATCCCTGTACCGATTGTGGCGGCACAGGGCGGGTCGAGACGCAGAAGACGCTTTCGATCAAGGTTCCCGCCGGGGTCGACACTGGTGACCGCATCCGCCACGGTGGCGAGGGTGCGCCTGGTGAGAAGGGCGGCCCGCCGGGGGATTTATATATCCTGATCGATATCAAGCCGCACCCGCTGTTCACGCGCGACGCCGCGAATCTGCTGTGTGACATGCCGATCAGTTTCGCCACCGCAGCGCTTGGTGGTGAGATCGAGGTGCCGACGCTCGATGGCAAGGTCAAGCTTCGCATCCCTGAGGAGACCCAGACGGGCAAGATCTTCCGCCTGCGCGGCAAGGGCGTTCGGCCGGTGCGTGGTGGTGGACAGGGCGACTTGCTGGTCACCGTGCAGGTGGAGACGCCCGTCAGACTCAGCCGGAAACAGCGGGAGTTGCTGGAGGCGTTCGAGCTGTCGCTGGGCGGCGACGACGAAGGCGTGGCCGGCAAGCATCGGCCGCGGCAGCAATCGTTCCTCGGTTCAGTCAAACAGTTCTTCGACGACCTGCGCGGGGAGTGAACCGTTGAGGCCAGTCGCGTGTCGGGGGCCTGTCGCGTGTCGGGGGCCTGTCGTCCCGACTGCCGCCAGCCCGCTCGATTGACTTTCCCCGGTGTTGTCTTTATATTCTCGTTCCCTCGAACATTGGCTTATAGAGTAATGCCGGGCCCCATTTGGGGCTTTTTTGTTTTCCTGGGTGTGGCCCCGGCGCTACGGTAGTTTTCCAATTTAGAGGGTGATCGCAGACGTGCAACGGATTCCGACGGCAATCGAGGACATGCTCCGGCCGGTGGTCGAGGATCTCGGCTACGAATGGGTCGGGAGTGAGCTTCGTGGTGGCCCTGCGGGGTTGCTGCGTGTCTATGCCGATCACCCGGACGGCATCACGGTTGATCACTGCGCCGAGATCAGCGACGCGATCAGCGGCGTGCTTGATGTCGAGGATCCGATCCCCGGAGCGTACCGGCTGGAGGTTTCCTCGCCGGGCGTAGAGCGGCCGCTATTCCGCACCGAGGATTTTGCCCGCTTTGCTGGGCATCGGGTACGACTGCGGTTGTACAAGCCGGTGGCGAGGCAGAAAAGATTTGAAGGCGTCATCCAGGGCGTCGAAGAGGAAGACATCACCGTCCTGGTCGAGGAGGTGGGAGAATTGGTCTTCCGTTTCGAGGAAGTCGAAAAGGCCAATCTGGTCTATGAGTTTGGCGACAACAGCAAGAGCAAGCGTGGCCGCAGCAAGCGAAAAAAACGGCGCACAGCGCGGAAATAGAGCGATCTGGCTAGCAACATGAACAAAGAAATCCTTTTTGTCGTCGATTCGGTCTCCAACGAGAAGGGTATCGAACGTCAAGTAATCTTCGAGGCGATCGAGGCCGCGCTCGCCCAGGCGGCGCGCAGGCGTCACGGTGGCGACATCGAGACGCGTGTTGAGATTGACCAGGACAAGGGCAGCTATCGCACCTTCCGTCGCTGGCAAGTGGTTGAGGGCGACAGCTCCGAAAATCCAGAGCGTGAGATCATCCTCGAAGCCGCGCGAATGGATGACCCCGAGATCCAGGTCGGCGATTACATCGAGGAAGAGATCGAGTCGATCGAGTTCGGGCGCATCGCTGCGCAAGCAGCCAAGCAGGTGATCGTGCAGAAGGTGCGCGAAGCCGAACGCCAGCAGGTGGTTGAGGCGTACCAGGACCGTAAAGGTGAGCTCATCATGGGGCTGGTCAAGCGGATTGATCGTGGCAACGTCATCCTCGACCTGGGCGGCAACGCCGAGGCGATAATCCCGCGTGACGAGATGATTGGCCGCGAGTCGGTTCGCCCCGGTGATCGTCTGCGTGGCTACGTCACTGACGTGCGCCATGAGCCGCGCGGTCCGCAGATTTTTGTCTCGCGCAGTGCGCCGGAGTTTTTGATCGAGCTGTTCAAGCTTGAGGTGCCGGAGATCCCCCAGGGGCTGATCGAGATCGTTAACGCGGCCCGGGATCCGGGCTTGCGGGCGAAGATCGCGGTGCGCTCCAACGATCCACGTATCGATCCGGTGGGCACTTGTGTGGGCATGCGTGGCTCGCGGGTTCAGTCCGTGACCAACGAGCTGGCCGGTGAGCGGGTTGATATCATCGTTTGGGACGAGAATCCGGCGCAGTTCGTGATCAATGCGATGTCGCCGGCCGAGGTGGTCTCGATCGTCGTTGACGAGGACGCGGGTACCATGGACGTCGCCGTCAGCGAGGAGAACCTGCCCAAGGCAATCGGGCGCGGCGGTCAGAACGTGCGTCTGGCCAGCCAGCTGACCCAGTGGCAGATCAACGTCATGAGCGAGGAGCAGGCGATTGAGAAAGGCGAGACCGAGAGTCGCCGTATCGTCGAGCGGTTCATGACGGCGCTCGACGTTGATCAGGATGTGGGTGAGGTGCTGGTCGAGGCCGGCTTTACCTCCATCGAGGAGATCGCCTACGTGCCCACCGAAGAGCTGCTCGAGGTCGAAGGGTTTGACGAGGATATCGTCGATGAATTGCGCAGCCGTGCTCGCGATGCCCTACTGGCGCTGGCCATCTCCGGTGGCGCCGAGGCCGAGGAGGAGCCCGCCGAGGCCAACGACGCACTGCCGCTCGAGGAGCTCGACGGGATGACGGCTGAGCTGGCTGCGAGTCTGCGCGAGAACAATATAAAGTCCTCGGAGGACGTGGCTGAGCTCGCCATCGATGAGTTGATGGAATATGAAGGAGTGGACGAGGAACTTGCCGGGCAGCTTATTATGGCTGCGCGGGCGCCTTGGTTCGCCTGATCGGTCGGTTTTCCCGACCCGTCGCCGTCGGCAGGTGCCGAGGCGTCGCATTAATATTTGATAGTTTGCAGGACCACAGGAGTCGTTAATGTCCGAGGTCACAGTTAAAGAATTGGCAAAAGTGGTTGGCACCACCCCGGAGCGGCTGCTTGAGCAACTGGCTGAGGCGGGTGTGGTTGTCGCCTCCGTGGATGCCAGTGTCGGTGACGACGACAAGATGAAGCTGCTGGCCCATCTGCGCAAGTCGAGTGCGGCCAGTGGCGCTGAAGTGAAAAAGCCATCTTCGCGCATCACGCTCAAGCGTCGCTCGCAGCAGGAAATCAAGGTTGGCGGTGGCGGCCGAGGTGGTAGCAAGACCGTCGCGGTGGAGTATCGTCGTCGCAAGACCTATGTGCCCCGCGAGGAAGTCGAGGCAGCTGAAGAAGTCACCGAGCAGCCGGTAGCGGAAGAGCAGCCGCCGGTGACCGAGACACCGGCAGCGCCGGTCGTCGAAGAGAAGGCTGCAGAAGGCAAGCAGGACGTGCCGGCGGTCGAGACCGAGACAGAAGTCGCCAAGGACGACGAGGTCGTGGCCGAGGCCGTTGAGCCTGAGCCGAGCGAGGTGCCGGCCGAGGTCGCGGAGACACCGGTCGAGGAAAAGACACCAGAAACGGCTGTTGAGGAAGAGTCCGAGCCGACAGCCGCGGCCGACCTGGAGGAAGACGCGGAGGAACCCCCGGCAAAAGCTGAGCCGAAGAGGAGATCACGTCTGCGCATCGTTGCGATGCCGGAAGATGCTCCCGGTGTTCCGGTATCCGCTGATGAGAGGCGGCCGAAGCGCGCCAGCAAGGGACGCAGTGCCCGAGGAGGCGGTCGCGAGGAGCTGCAGCTCGGTGCTGGTCGACGTCGCACGAAAGGCAAGAGGAGCGCGCGGGGTGCGGTCGCCAGGACCGACGCGGCCACCCGGCACACCTTCGAGAAGCCGACCGCACCGGTGGTGCGCGACATCAACGTCCCCGAGCTGATTTCGGTCGAAGAGCTCGCGCAGCGCATGGCCGTCAAGGGCGTCGATGTGGTCAAGGCCCTGTTCAACATGGGAGTGATGGCCACCATCAATCAGACCCTTGATCAGGATACGGCCATCCTCTTGGTCGAGGAGTTGGGCCACAGGGCACATGTCGAGTCCGAGACCGCAATCGAGGACGAGGCGCTTGAGCAGGTCGAACAGGGCGAGGCGCTGCCACGTCCGCCAGTGGTCACGGTCATGGGCCACGTTGACCATGGCAAGACCTCGCTGCTCGACTATATTCGTCGTGCCAAGGTCACCGCCGGTGAGGCTGGTGGTATCACGCAGCACGTCGGTGCCTACCACGTCGACACGCCACGTGGCACGGTCACGTTCATGGATACCCCGGGGCACGAGGCATTCACCGCCATGCGTGCTCGTGGTGCGAGTGCTACGGATGTGGTCGTGCTCGTCGTGGCGGCTGATGATGGCGTCATGCCGCAGACCAGAGAGGCGATCCACCACGCCCGTGCCGGTAATGTGCCAATGGTCGTGGCCGTGACCAAGATGGATAAAGAGACCGCCGATCCGGAACGGGTGCGTGCGGAGCTCTCACAGGAAGAAGTGATTTCCGAGGAATGGGGCGGCGATACGCAATTCGTTCACGTCTCGGCTCATACCGGAGAGGGGATTGATGAGCTGCTTGAAGCCATCCTGCTTCAGGCGGAGCTGCTTGAGCTCAAGGCGCCGGTTGAGGGGCATGCCATCGGAACGGTGGTCGACTCCTCGCTGGAGAAGGGACGTGGTCCAGTGGCTACGATTCTGGTGCAGAGCGGCACGCTCAAGCGGGGCGATACCGTAGTAGTCGGCAAGGCTTATGGTCGTGTTCGAGCCCTGCTCGACGAGCAAGGCCAACAAGTCGAATCGGCTGGCCCCTCCATCCCGGTGGTGCTGCTGGGACTGTCCGGCTCGCCCGAGGCAGGCGATGAGCTGGTGGTGATTGAGGACGAGCGGAAAGCGCGCGAGATCGCCGAGTTCCGTGAAGTCAGGCAGCGAGATTCGCGCCTGGCTGCGCAGCAGGCAGCCAAGCTGGAGAGCCTGTTTGAGCAGATGAAGGAAGGCGAGGTTGAATCGCTCAACGTGCTGGTGAAAGCCGACGTCCAGGGTTCCGCCGAGGCTATTCGCGACAGCCTGCAGAAGCTGTCCACCGATGAGGTGAAGGTCAATGTGCTGATGAGCGGCGTGGGGGGCATCAACGAGTCGGATGTCAACCTCGCGGTCACCTCAGGTGCGATCGTGATCGGCTTCAATGTCCGCGCCGACGCCGCGGCGCGCAAGACCGCGAGCGAGCAGGATGTCGAGATCCGGTACTACTCGGTCATCTACGAGATGCTCGACGATGTCAAAGCGGCGATGAGCGGCCTGCTGGGCACCGAGACTCAGGAGAAGTTCATCGGCCTGGCCGAGGTGCGCGAGGTGTTCCGTTCACCACGGCTCGGGGCAGTCGCCGGCTGCATGGTCACCGAAGGTGTGGTCAAGCGGAACAGCCCGATTCGCGTGCTGCGCGACAACGTGGTCATCTATGAGGGTGAACTCGAGTCACTGCGCCGCTTCAAGGACGATGTCCAGGAAGTACGTTCGGGTATGGAATGCGGTATCGGCGTGAAGAACTACAACGACGTCAAGGTCGGTGACCAGATCGAAGTGTTCGAGCGCGTCGAGGTCCAGCGGACGCTCTGATGGCACGAGGATCAACTCAAGGATTTCAGCGGCATCAACGTGTCGCCGAGCAGATCAAGCGCGAGATCGCCGCGGTGATTCGTGAGTCGGGTGTGGATAGTGGGGCGGGTGCGCCACTGACCCTGCTGACGGTCACTGACTGTGAGGTCTCACGCGACCTAGCATATGCCAAGATCTTCTACAGCGTGCTCAATGCAAGCGAGCAGCCGGTGGCCGAGCAGTGGTTCAATGAAGCTGGCGGCTATCTGCGCCGCGAGCTTGGACACCGCATGCGGTTGCGAATCGTGCCGGAGTTGACCTTCGTCTTCGACAGCTCGATCGAGCAGGGCATGCAGATGGATGCCCTGATCCGTGCGGTGCGGGACAAGGACGGTGATGCGGACGACGCGCTGCCGGCAGCTGACCCGGCAGACGATTCCGACCATCGCTGAATCAGCCCTTTTCTGAGCCATGGCACGTAAGCGTCGCGGTCGCGAAATCAACGGCATTGTCCTGTTCGACAAGCCCCTGGGCCTGAGTTCGAATCAGGCACTGCAGCGTGTTCGACGGCTGTTCAATGCGGCCAAGGCCGGCCATACCGGCAGCCTTGATCCGGCGGCCAGCGGATTGCTGCCGGTCTGCTTTGGCCAGGCCACTCGCATCTCCGGGCTGCTGCTGGACGCCGACAAGACCTATCGGGTCACTGGTCGGCTGGGCACGCGGACGGACAGCGGCGATCTGGAAGGTGAGGTGATCGAAACCCGCGAAGTGCCGCCGATTGATGTCGCTGCGATGGAAGCGGTGCTGGCACGTTTCCGTGGTCGCGTCGAGCAGGTGCCGCCGATGTATTCGGCCTTGAAGCACAAGGGCCGGCGTTTGTACGAACTGGCACGTGAAGGCAAGATCGTCGAGCGGCCGCCGCGTACTATCGATTTCCACGAAATCACGCTGGAATCGCTTGCCGAGACCGAATTCAGCTTGCGGGTGCATTCGAGCAAGGGTGCCTACATACGCACACTGGTGGAGGATATCGGCGAGGCGCTCGGCTGTGGTGCGGTGGTCACCGAACTGCGACGTATCGGCCTGGGCCCTTGGTCGATCGATACCCCGGCCGATGACCAGCGAGCCTATCGATTCGACGAACTCGAGGCGCTGGCCGCCGAGGGCGGTATTGAAGCGCTTGATCGTGTTATTCTCCCTATTGATTCGGCGCTGGGCGCCTATCCGGCCGTCGTGCTGGATGCGGCCAGCGTCAACCCGATTCGCCATGGTCATCCGGTGTTTGTGCCCAATGCGCCACAAACCGGGTGGTTTCGACTCTATGCACCTGATGACCTCTTCCTGGGTATGGGGGAAGTGCTGGATGACGGGCGAACGGCACCGCGACGATTGTTCGCGGCGCTTTGACGGGCGCGGCTGCGCCCTTGGCATTGCGGGACGGTGGCCTGGTTGGCACTGACCCACGATGGACTTTAAAAGCATCACCCAGGCAGACGAGGAGAATTCTCATGTCACTGATCGAAAAGACCACCGCTGATATTGTTGTCGAGTTTGGCAAGGACGCGAACGATACCGGCTCCCCGGAAGTTCAGGTCGCACTGCTGACCCAACGCATTCAGCATCTGACCGAGCACTTTGCAACCCATAAGCGGGATTATCATTCTCGCCGTGGCTTGCTCAAGCTGGTCAACCAGCGTCGCAAGCTGTTGGATTACCTCAGGTCCAAGAACCTGGGTCGCTACCAGGAGCTGATTGCCAAGCTGGGCCTGCGCAAGTAAGCGCTTCCCAGTTACACTAGCCAGAGGCGTCATTGAGTTGTGCGGAGCCTCCCTAGACCCCGCCGCATCGCGGCGGGTTTTTGATTTATGGGATGGTCAAACAGCCGACCCGAATATTTTCGAATACAGCAGAAATCTTGGGAGCCAAGCGTGGCAGTCAGCAAGCAGTCCTTCGAGTACGGTCAACACACGGTCATCCTGGAAACAGGCGAGATTGCCAGACAGGCCAGCGGCGCGGTGATGGTCACCATGGGCGAGACCGTGGTGCTGGTCACCGCCGTGGTCGCGCCAACTGCTGATCCGGCCAGGGATTTCTTGCCGCTGACCGTCGATTACCAGGAGAAATTCTATGCCGCCGGCCGGGTGCCGGGGAGTTTCTTTCGTCGTGAAGGGCGGCCGACCGAGGCCGAAACCTTGGTCGCCCGATTGATCGATCGGCCGGTGCGGCCGCTGTTCCCGAAGGGTTTCACTCACGAGACGCAGGTGATCGCGCAGGTGCTCTCGCTGGATCCCGAGGTGGAAGCCGAGATTCCGGCATTGATCGGTGCCTCGGCTGCGCTGGCGCTGTCCGGAGCGCCATTTGCAGGTCCGATCGGCGCCGTGCGTGTCGGTCATCTTGATGGAGAGTTCGTGCTCAACCCCAGCCCTGCCCAGCTGGCCACCTCGAGGCTGGACCTGATCGTGGCGGGTACTGAAAGCGCGGTGCTGATGGTCGAGTCGGAGGCCGATCAGTTGCCCGAGAACGTCATGCTGGATGCGGTGATGTTCGGCCACGAGCAAGCGCAGGCGGCCATCCAGGCGATCGAGGCACTGGCCGCCGAGGCTGGTCGCCCGGCGATCGAGTGGAATCCTCCTGCCGACGACAGCGAGCTGGCTGGCCAGATCCAGTCGAGCTTTGGCGCGGCAATCGAGGCCGCCTACCAGATCGCTGACAAGGCGCAGCGTACTGGTCGTTTGGGCGAGCTTCGTGTCGAGATTCGCGAGCACTTCGCCGGTGAGGCGGCCCAGCCGCCAGTGAGTGCCAGGACGGTGGATGGCCTGGTGCGGGACATTGAGTCAGCCGTGGTGCGGGGCAGCGTTCTGGCCGGCAAGCCGCGCATTGACGGTCGCGACAGTCGTACCGTTCGTCCGATCAGCATCCGTACCGGCCTGCTGCCGCGGGCCCATGGCTCGGCATTGTTCACCCGCGGTGAGACCCAGGCGCTCGTGGTGACCACACTTGGCACGGCCCGCGATGCGCAGCTGATCGATGCGGTCGGTGGTGAGCGCAAGGAGCCATTCCTCTTCCATTACAACTTCCCGCCATTCTGCGTCGGCGAGACCGGCCGTTTCGGTGCGCCCAAGCGGCGCGAGATTGGCCATGGCAATCTCGCCCGGCGGGGGGTGATGGCGGCGCTGCCGCCGGCCGAGTCGTTCCCCTACACCATCCGGGTGGTGTCGGAGATCACCGAATCGAACGGCTCGTCCTCAATGGCCTCCGTTTGCGGGGCCTCGCTGGCGATGATGGATGCCGGCGTGCCGCTGACGACACCAGTGGCGGGCATTGCCATGGGGCTGATCAAGGAGGGCGATGAGTTCGTCGTGCTGACCGACATCCTTGGCGATGAGGATCACCTGGGCGACATGGACTTCAAGGTTGCGGGCACCGCCGAGGGCATCAACGCCCTGCAGATGGACATCAAGATCGAGGGCATTGACCGCGAGATCATGGCGCAGGCCCTTGAGGAAGCGCTGGTCGGGCGCCGGCACATCCTCGATCTGATGAACGAGGCGCTTTCCGAGGCGCGCACGGAGCTGTCGGCACAGGCGCCACGCTTTATCACCATGCGCATCAACCCCGAGCGCAAGGGTGATCTGATTGGCAAGGGAGGGGCCACCATTCAAGCCCTGACCAAGGAGACTGGCACCCAGATCGATATCGGCGAGGATGGACTAGTGACCATCTCCGCGCCCAATGGTGAGGCCGCCGAGGAGGCGCGTCGCCGTATTGAGGAGCTGACCGTTGAGCTTGAGGTAGGCAAGATCTACCACGGCGAGGTGGTGCGGGTGGTAGATTTCGGTGCTTTCGTCAACATCACGCCCGGCAAGGATGGGTTGCTGCACATCTCGGAGATGGCCGAGGGTCGGGTGGAGAAGGTCACGGATGTGGTCAACGAGGGTGATGAGATTGACGTCAAACTGTTGGAAATCGACCGACAGGGCCGTCTGCGGCTGACCCTGCGGTTCACGCGGTGAGTGATTGACGAACAACCCCATGATGAGCTATCGCCGTGGCCCGCTGGCTGCGATCTATCCGGCCTGATCGAGAACAGGTACCGCCGGGATGGGTGTGGCAGGAGCTGGCTGTCGGGGGATGCCCAGCGGGGTATCTTGTTTTCGGCAGGGCTGAAAGAAGACAGGCCGTGATCGAGTGATCACGGCCTGTCTGCATTTCGGCGGTTTGCCAGTCTGGCGTCAGTAACGCCCGATGGTGTTGATGTAGCCCAGTAGTTCGCTGTGCTGTTGGTTCATGCGGCGGATGATCTGGCGGATGGCACGTACGACGGCACGCATTACCTGGTAGACCAGCACGGGCTGTTCGACCAGCATGGATTCCAGCTGCTCCCGGCTGAGTGTCGCCACCTCGGCATCACCAACGGCGCGTAGCGTGGCGCTGTGTCGGGAGCCGTCGATAAAGCCTGATTCGCCGGCGAGATCGCCGGGGTCCAGGAGCGTCAGGGTGTCGGAGAAGCCGCGGTCGGTTTCACGGCTTACTGCAAAACGCCCGCTGATGATGACAAACAGCGTGCCGCCACTCGGATCCCCTTCCTTGAAGAGGGGCTTGCCGTTGACTACTGTCTGTCGTCCGCAGATGGCGGCCAGCTGGCGACATTGCTCATCGTCCAGCTCCCTGCCCAGGGTGGTCTGTTTGAGTTCCTCGCCGGTTACGACTCGTTGCGTCATAATCGTTCCCTTGCCGTGTGACGAATGGGTGGCTGCCGGATCAGGGCCTGGCCTTGAGTGGTTCGGTCGGCAGGCCGTCCATGCCCTTGCCGGGGCGTTCGTTGGTGGCCGTGTCTGTCTGCTCGACTTCGGTGGCCGTCCCGTCAGCTGCGCCGTTCTGGTCCTGCTCATCCATGGGGCGTACGTCCTGGGTCAGGATCTCGACATTGGCCTCGGCACGCAAGGCGTTGATCTGGTCGGTGATTGCCTGACGGCGAATGTTGTCCGCAAGCTCCGGGCGCATCTGCTCAAAGCTCGGCGGCGGGCTCTTGCGGACCCCCTCAAGCTTGATGATATGCCAGCCGAACTGGGTCTCGACCGGTTCATCGGCCAGTTTACCCGGTTCGAGTTCGGCCACCGCTGCGGAGAACGGCTCGACCATCTGGTCAAGGCTGAACCAGCCCAAGTCACCACCGGCCCGGGCGGACCCGGTGTCGATGGAGTGTTCCTCGGCCAGCTTGGCAAAATCCGCCCCACCCTCGAGCTCTTTCAGCAGATCACGAGCCAGCTCCTCGTCTTGCACCAGGATGTGCCGGGCATGGTGTTGCTCCTGGTCACCCAGTGCCTCGACCGCTTTGTCATAAGCGGCCTCAAGCTCGCTATCACTGATTTCTAGTTCGGCGAGATAGCGAGTCAGGTAGCTATTGGCCAGCTGGTTGTCGATCACGTTCTGGAGGCGTGCCTGGATGGCCGGTTCATTCTGCAGGCCTTCCTTGCGGGCCTGATCGGCCAGCAGGCGCAGTTCAATCATGCGGCTGACAAGATGTTGGTCGGTCACCCCGGCGCCCAGGTTTTCCTTGATGACCTCAAGATTTTCCCGGTAGAGCGGGCTGCCGTTGATTCGGGCGATCACTTCGCCGCCCTTGATGGTGGCGGCACGGTCATATGACGAAGCTGCCTGCTGTCCAAGCGGACTCTTGGCCGCCGTCTGCGCGGGATCGTTGTCGCAGCCGACCATGAGGCCGGTGCTCAGCAGCAGGCCAGCGGCGGCTGCCATAGCCAGTGGGCGGCGACGATGGGTGGCGCGTTGTTCGGTCATCGGCTTGCTATCCATGAACATGAAAAATCCTGTTGTCGGTTGTTGTTGTCGTGCTAATTCGTGTCTGGCCGGATCGGATCAGCCGGTAGTGCCAAATACTGCCTCATAGGGCCGTACGTCGATTGATTCGTACACACCGGCCGCTCGGAACGGATCGGCCTCGGCCCATTGTCTGGCGTCGTCCAGACTGTCGAAGCCCGCGATGATCAGGCTGCCGGACAGACCGCGGTCGGGCTGGGCCGGATCGATCGGCAGCGGGCCTGCGGTCAGGATGCGTCCCTCGACCTGCATTGCCTCGATGCGTGCCCGATGGGCCTTGCGGTGCTCGGCCCGTCGCACGCTACTTTCGGCCACGTCGTTAGCCATGATCATAAACCATTGCATCAGAGTTCATCTCTCCAATTGCTGAGCGGCCTCACTGTCTTTTATCGCCTTCCTGCGAAGGGTTTGTTTCGATCTCGGCGGGACGCTCGGCGTACAGGCCCAAGTACAGCCCTTGCAGGATCATGAACACGAAGGTCATGCCCATCAAGCCGAACAGCTTGAAATTGACCCAGACCGCTTCGGGAAACTGGTAGGCAACCCAGATGTTGGCGACCCCGGAGAGCAGAAAGAAACCGACCCAAGCCAGGTTGACCCGGTGCCAGATCGTCCGGGGCACTTGGATGACGTGTTCCATCATGCGCTGCACCAGCGGCTTTTCGCCGACAAAGGCGCTGCCGAGGAAGACCAGGGCGAACAGCCAGTTGACAATGGTCGGCTTCCACATGATGAACAGTGGGTTTTGCAGAATCAGCGTCATGCCACCGAACAGCATGATCAGGAGGGCGGAGATCCAGTGCATCCGCTCCAGCTTGCGCCACAAGAGCCAACCAGCGGCAATCTGTACCATGGAGGCAATCATTGCCACGGCAGTGGCGACATAGATCCCTTCCAAATGGTATGCCGCAAAGAACAGCAGGATGGGGAAGAAGTCGAACAAAAATTTCATCGTGTTTCGTCTTATCCGGTCGATACCGTGATGGCGGAGACAGATCCCCAGGATGCTGTGCAATACACTACCATGGGCTTGGGCACCCGGGGGCGGTCGCGCGAAGTGATCGCAAAGATGATTCTTCCCCGGGGGCGCCTGTGCAAGTCAATCTAAGGAGGCCGTGCGCATGACCCAAATGCTCGATATCCATCCCAAAACACCGCAGCCGCGGTTGGTTAAGCAGGTCGCCGAGGCGATTGCCGCCGGCGAGGTCGTGGTCTTGCCGACGGACTCGGGCTACGCGCTCGCTTGTCGGCTGGAGGACAAGAACGCCCTCGAGCGGATTGCGCGCATTCGGCGCGACGACGGTACGCATCATATGACCCTTTCGGTGCGGGATCTATCCGAGCTTGGTGTTTACGCCAAGGTAGGCAACGTTCAGTTCCGCTTTCTCAAGAGCCATATTCCCGGTCCCTATACCTTTATCCTGCCAGCCACGCGCGAGGTGCCACGGCGTCTGTTGCAGAAAAAAAAGCAGTCGATCGGCCTGCGGGTGCCGTCCCATCCGGTGCTGCTGGGCATCCTCGAGGCGCTCGATGCCCCCATTCTGAGTGCCTCGCTGGTCATCCCGGATTTCGATCAGCCGCTGGATGACCCCGAACAGTTTCCGGCCGCGGTCAACAGCCAGGTTGATCTGGTTGCATCCGCTGGTTTCCTGGAGCAGCGGCCGGGTACGGTGCTCGACCTGACCGGGGCGGATTTTACCGTCCTGCGCGAAGGTCTGGGCGGCGTGCCGCCCGAACTGGCTGGCTAACGGGCCATGCTTGAACTGTCACTGCTGCAGAAGATCGCGATCGGTATCGTGCCGATCCTGCTTGCCGTGACCGTCCACGAGGCCGCCCATGGTTTCGTGGCTAACCTGTTGGGCGACCCGACTGCCAAGCAGGCAGGTCGCCTGACGCTCAACCCGATCAGACATATTGATTGGCTGGGCACGATCGTCGTGCCACTGCTGATGTATGTCTTCACCCAATTCGTCTTCGGCTGGGCCAAGCCCGTGCCGATCAATCCTGCCCGCTTGCGTGATCCGCGGCGCGGCATGTTTCTGGTGGCCGCCGCTGGCCCCGGCGTCAACATAGTGATGGCCTTTGGCTGGGCACTGATCACGGCGCTGGCGCTCAAAGGGCTGGACGGCGGCTGGTCGCTGGCCGAGCCGCTGGCCTTGATGGGGCAGATCGGCATTTTCGTCAACCTGATCCTGGCGGTCTTCAACCTGTTGCCGATCTTGCCGCTCGATGGGGGGCGGATGCTGGTGGCGGTACTGCCGGTCACCTGGGGGCGCCGCATGGCACAACTCGAACCCTGGGGCCTGCCGATCGTGGTGGTGCTGCTGTTCAGCGGGGTGCTCTCGGCAGTCCTCATCCCGATCATGGGCACGCTGCTGGTCTGGTTCAATGCGCTGATCCATGTCTTCTGAACCCAATCACAACTCGTCTCACGCCCCGTCATCGCTCGAGTGGAGCGATGCCATGCCGCGGATTTCCGGGCAGCCGCTGGAGCAGCTGCCGCTGGACCTCTACATCCCGGCCGATGCACTGGCCATCTGGCTGGAGCAGTTCGAGGGGCCTCTGGATCTGCTGCTCTACCTGATCCGCAAGCACAACATCGATATCCTCGAGATTCCGGTCGCGCAGGTTACCGAGCAGTACCTCGAGTATCTCGCCCTGCGGAAGTCGATGGCGATCGAGTTGGCTGCCGAGTACCTGTTGATGGCCGCCTGGCTGGTGGAGATCAAATCGCGCATGCTGCTGCCGCCCGAACCGCGTGATGACGACGAGGAGGAACCGCTCGACCCACGTGCCGAGCTGGTCGAGCGGTTGCTCGAGTACGAGCGCACCACCCGTGCCGCGGCTCAGCTGGATAAGCATCCGCGGCGCGGGCGTGACTGGTTTGATCTGACGATCGAGCCTCCCGAGAAACTGCCACTACCGCCGGTACCGGGCGATCTTGCCGGGTTGATCGCCGCGATGCAGGGCCTGCTGCGCGAGGGCAGCGTGCGCCGCACCCATCAGGTGCGCACCGAGCCGCTTTCCATCCGTCAACGGATGACCGAGATCCTCGAGGTGCTCAGCGAATCGTCCCGCTGCGAGCTGGCGGACATCTTCCATCCGGAGGAGGGGCGCATGGGGGTGGCGGTCACCACCGTCGCGGTCCTGGAATTGACGCGGACCCGAGCGATTGACTGGACACAAGAGGAGCCCTTCGGGCCGGTGACATTGTTCCGCAGCAACGGTGAGCCCGAGGATGCGCTGGATGCGATCGAAGAGTGCGATGACCGACCATCCGGCCAGTGAGCCGCCCGAGGGATTGATCGAACTGGTCGAGGCACTGCTGCTGGCCAGCGACGAGCCGTTGTCGATCGAGGCATTGGGCGTCATGGTCGGTCAGGAGACCGCGCCCGAGCTGATCGAGGCGACGCTTGCGCGCCTTGCGCATCGCTGGGAGCCGCACCGGTTTGTCGAGCTGACCTCGCGCACCATCGAAGGCTGCCGGGTCTGGCAGCTGGTGGCGACGGCTGCGGTTGCGCCGTATCTGAAGGCGGGCGAGTCGAATCGAGTGCCGCGCCTGAGTCGGGCGGCGCTGGAGACGCTGGCCCTGATCGCCTGGCGTCAGCCGATCACGCGCGGCGAGATCGAGGCAGCGCGCGGTGTCGCCGTCAACCCGCAGATTGTCAGGTTGCTGACAGAGCGAGGCTGGGTGCGCAGCCTCGGGGTCAAGGACAGTCCGGGGCGTCCGGAAATGCTGGGCACCACGCGCCAGTTCCTGAACGACTTCGGTATCGATTCACTCAACGAACTGCCCGATTTCGAGCGTTTCGCCGGTCATGACGACATCGACGTCTGACCGGGTCTTGCTGGTGGCCAGGCGGCCCGTGCACAGTTGATTGGCCCAGCACACCTTCACCGACGGCAAGAGGTGAGCGTCACATGACGGGCGCGGACTATGGTCGGGTCCGTTGGCCATGCCGACAGGCAATCCGCCCCTGATTCGCGTTCAGGCTATCGCTCAGGCTATATTTACCGCAAAGGCTTCGATTACCGGGCCGGGATGGGCTTTGTCGGCATCAAACACAGAGCCATCTCGCTTCGCTCGCGTCGGCCCGTGCCGAGTGCAATCAGGACTGTGGACTGTGCTTCCTCGCGGCCACCCGCAGCTGCCGAGGAAGACCAGCAACTACGGTCGTTGGCTCCGCGTAGACTCGACCTGAATCGAACCAATTCAATGCCAAGCCCAAGCCCAAGCCCAAGGACAGCCGCCCATGCCACTGCACGCACTTGCCGGTCAGACGCCACCGCATGACTTTCTCGTTGATGTCCCGCGTCTGATCAGTGCCTACTATCAGACCGAGCCCCTGGTCGAAGACCCGGCGCAACGCATTTCCTTCGGCACCTCGGGGCACCGTGGTTCCAGCCTGGAGGCATCGTTCAACGAGGCGCACATCGCTGCAGTGACCGCCGCCTTGGTGGAATACCGCCGCGGTGAGGGTATCGACGGGCCGGTCCTGATCGGTCTGGACACCCATGCGCTGACCTGGCCGGCGTTCATGACTACCATCGAGGTGCTGGCGGCCGCCGGCGTACCGTTCCGCTTCCAGCATGACAATGCGCCGACACCGACGCCGGTGATCTCGCGGGCGATCATCACGGCCAACCGTAGCGGTGGCGCCCGCTGCGACGGCATCATCCTGACCCCGTCGCACAATCCGCCTGGCGACGGCGGCTTCAAGTACAACCCGCCGCATGGCGGTCCGGCGGATATCGGGGCTACCGACTGGATCGAGCGGCGTGCCAACGAGCTGCTGTCCGACTGGCAGGCCATCCGTCGTCAGCCGTTTGAGCGGGCGATCAGGGGCCGCTCGGCCGAGGGGGTGGATTTCATTCGCCCCTATGTCGAGGCGCTCGACCGGGTGATCGACATGCAGGCGATTGCGCATGCCGGGGTGTCGATCGGTGTCGACCCGATGGGTGGGGCGGGGCTGCCTTACTGGGGGCCGATCGCCGAGCACTATGGGCTCGATCTGACGGTGGTCAATCGCCAGGTCGAGCCGGACTTCCGCTTCATCCCGCTGGATCACGATGGCAAGATCCGCATGGACTGCTCCTCGCCGTACGCGATGGCGGGGCTCTTGAAGATCAAGAACCGTTTTGACGTCGCCTTCGGCAACGACACCGACGCCGACCGGCATGGCATCGTCAGCCCGGAGGGCGGCCTGATCAACCCCAACCATTTCCTGTCGGTGTCGATCGATTATCTGTTCGGCCAACGCAAGGAGTGGGGGGCTGACCTGAAGGTCGGCAAGACCATTGTCTCAAGCTCGATGATCGACCGGGTGGCCCGCGGACAGGGGCGCAAGGTCTACGAGACGCCGGTGGGTATCAAGTGGTTCCAGCCGGGACTGACCGATGGCTGGCTTGGCTTCGGCGGTGAGGAGTCTGCCGGGGCGACCTTCCTCGCACGCAATGGCGAGGTCTGGAATACCGACAAGGATGGCCTGACCATGGGGCTGCTGGCCGCCGAGATTCTGGCCGTCACCGGCGAGGATGTCTGGGCGCGCTTCAATCGCTTGACCGATGCCTATGGCCAGCCGTTCTACGCCCGCCGTGACGCCCCGCTGGCACCCGAGCAGAAGGCGCGTTTCAGGCAGCTCGATCCGGATTCGCTCGGCATCGACGAGCTGGCCGGCGAGCCGGTGACCGGGGTGCGCACCCGGGCGCCGGGCAACGACGCCCTGATCGACGGGCTGAAGGTCGAGACCGCCAATGGCTGGTTCGCGGCGCGGCCGTCCGGCACCGAGCCGATCTACAAGATCTACGCGGAAAGCTTCCACGATGCCAACCATCTGGAGCGCATCCTGGAGCAGGCCCAGCATCTTGTGGGTGAAGCTCTGGGCGATGGCATCGGGTGATGTGGCTCGAGTGATGCCCCGGGTGGCCCCGGGTGACTGAATATCGGTCACCGCCATGGACGCGCGGCCGGCAAATCGCTATCATGCCCCGCCTACCGCGCCCGTAGCTCAGTTGGATAGAGTGTCGGCCTCCGAAGCCGAAGGTCACAGGTTCGACTCCTGTCGGGCGCACCAGATACCGCGGCGGCTTTCCAGGCCGCCTTCTGCAAGCACGCCCCCGTGAGCCTCGCTCCGGGGGCGTTTTTCGTGGCTGGCTTGTGGATCCAGTTGCTGCCCGGTGTCTCAGGCCCGCTCCGGGCTGGGATTACAACCAGCGGCGGGTGTCTCGTCGATAGTCGGTATACCGCTCGCCGAACAGACGGCCAAGGGCACGCTCCTCGGCTGGAATCTGGAAGCCATCGATAAACAGGACGAACAGGGCCACGACTATCAGGCCGACCGGTTGCCCCAGCCAGCAGGTCGCCCCGGCGATCAGCAGGGCATCTCCCAGGTAGATGGGGTTGCGGCTGATCTGGTAGATCCCCCCGATCACCAGGTGACGGGTGCGTTCCGGGTGAATCGGGTTGATGGTGGTGTTCGAACGCCATAGCGCCCAGGCCGCGGCGAGTATCAATCCCAGGCCGACGGCCAACAGGACGCCAGCCAGCCACGGGAGCCAGGGCCAGTCGACGGTCGTCACCGGCCAGAGACGGGAGAGGGCGTAGACCAGCATCAGGCTGGTCAACAGGGCCACTGGTGGGGGGACGAGTCGGGTCATCATGGCGTGGATAGATTGCCGGGAATCGGAACAGGGGTTTGCTAGTCTGATCGCGTTACCAGCAGAATGTCATGGCAAGCTGAGCATGTCGATGACGGCTCGGCTGCTTGTCCACAGGGTTGGGTAACGTAAACTCGATCGGCGGGCCGTGCAATTGCCGCGACCACCGTATTGATTCAAGGCAGAGGGGGTGTCGTCATGCTGTCCAGACTCAAGAGCCGTTCGGTCCTGCTGACCGGGCAGGATGCCGAAACCCAGCGGGAGGCGGTAAGGGCCTATTTCCATCGCACGATGGATGTCTACGAGCTGCTCTTCGAGGTATTGACCGACGACCAGGCCTTCTACGAGCGTCCCGAGCCGCTGCGCCATCCGCTGATCTTCTACTTCGGCCACACCGCGACCTTCTATATCAACAAGCTGGTCACGGCGAAGGCGACCACGCGCATTGACCCGCAGCTCGAGGGCATGTTCGCCATCGGGGTGGACGAGATGTCCTGGGACGACCTCAATGATGCCCACTATGACTGGCCATCGGTCGATCGGGTGCGTGAGTATCGCCGTGCCGTGCGCGAGCGCGTCGATCAGCTGATCGGCGAATTCGACTGGACCCCGCCAGTGCACTGGCAGGATCATCCAACGTGGTCGGTGGTCATGGGCATCGAGCACGAGCGCATCCACCTGGAGACCTCCTCGGTACTGATCCGCCAGTTGGATCCGCAATGGGTCCGGCCACACGAGGACTGGCCGGTGTGCGACCGGGCTGCCACCACCCCCGCCGCGGCACCGCGCAATGAACTGGCCGATGTGAGCGGTGGCACCGTGGTGCAAGGCAAGTTGCGGGATGCCCCCCTGTACGGCTGGGACAACGAGTACGGCCGGCTGGAGACGACAGTCAAGCCGTTCCGGGCCAGTCGCATGCTGGTTTCCAATGCGGAATTTCTCGCCTTTGTCGAGGCGGGCGGTTACCAGACGCCCGAGTGGTGGACCGAGGAGGGGCGACGCTGGCTCGAGTTTCGTGGTGCCAGTCATCCGGTCTTCTGGGTGCCGCGCAGTGACAGCTATGCCTACCGGGCGATGACCCACGATATCGATATGCCCTGGGACTGGCCAGTGGATGTCAACTACCTCGAGGCCAAGGCCTTCTGCCACTGGCTCTCGGAGACCAGCGGGCAGTCGATCCGTCTGCCGATCGAGCCCGAGTACGAGCGACTGCGCACGGTCACCGGGGTGCCGGATGAGCCTGATTGGGGTGAGCGGGCGCCGGGCAATATCAATCTGGAGTACTGGGCCTCGGCCTGCCCGGTCGATCGCTTTGCCCATGGCGAGTTCTTCGATGTGATTGGTAATGTCTGGCAGTGGACTGAAACACCCATCGATGCCTTTGAGGGCTTCGAGCCGCACCCGATCTACGATGATTTCTCGGTGCCGACCTTTGACGGCCAGCACAACCTGATCAAGGGTGGCTCCTGGATCTCGACCGGCAACGAGGCCACCCGTGATGCGCGCTATGCCTTCCGCCGGCATTTCTTCCAGCATGCCGGCTTCCGCTACGTCGAAGGCAAGCCGGTGCGGCCACCGGCTTCCAAGAGTGACGGTTACTACGAGACCGATGCCCAGTTGGCTCAATACTGTGATTCCCACTACGGCCGTTCGTACTTTGGCGTGGCGAACTTTCCGCGGACGTTGGTCGAGTACGCGTTGCGCCAGATGGAGGGGCGCGCCCATGGCGCCGCGCTCGATATTGGCTGCGCCACTGGCCGGGCGACTTTCGAACTCGCCCCGCACTTCGACTCGGTCACCGGGCTCGATTTCTCGGCACGTTTTATCCAGATTGCCCAGGCGATGCTCGATGAGGGCCAGATCGCCTACGCACTGCCCACCGAGGGCGAGCTGACCGAGGACCGCGCTGCCTCGCTGGCCGCCCTCGGACTGGAGCCGCGTGACAACATCACGTTCTGGCAGCAGGATGCCTGCAACATGAAGCCGCATTTCACCGGCTACGACCTGGTGCTGGCCGGCAATCTGATCGATCGGCTCTACGACCCGGGCAAGTTCCTCGACGACATCACTGGGCGCATCAACCCCGGCGGCCTGCTGGTGCTGGCCTCCCCCTACACCTGGCTCGAGGAGTTCACGCCGCGTGAGCACTGGCTGGGCGGCTTCGTCGAGGATGGTCGGCCGGTGACGACTCTCGAGGCGCTGATCAAACGTCTGGAGCCGAGTTTCGAGTTGGTAGGCGAGCCGGCCGACATCCCGTTTGTCATCCGCGACACGGCCCGGCGCTATCAGCATACGGTCAGCCAGGTGACGGTCTGGTCGCGCCGATGAGCAGGCACAGGATAAGTCAGACCGACTTCACCCGACTGGCCCAGTATCCCGGCTCGGGTGCGGAAAAATACGATCGGCGTGGCGAGATCTTCGGTCGCGAGGATGTCCTCCCGCTATGGGTGGCGGACATGGACTTCCCGGCGCCGGACTTTGTCACCGAGGCACTGGCTGAGCGGCTGACGGACGGGGCCTTCGGCTACGCCAAGCCTGATGACAGCCATATTGAGGCGATCACCGGCTGGCTGGCGAGTCGGCATGACTGGCAGGTCGACCCCGAGGCGATCGTGCCGGTGCCCGGCGTGGTCCCGGCCATGGTAATGGCGATCCGCGCCTTCACTGCGCCCGCGGCGCGCGTAATCATTCAACCGCCGGTGTACTTCCCGTTTTTTCAGATGGTGCGCGACCAGGGGCGCGCGCTGGTCGAGAATCCGCTGGTCGAGCATGAGTTGGCGGATGGCAGCCGGCGCTACGGGATGGATCTCGAGGCGTTGGAGTCGCTGGCCCGCGATGCGGAGATGTTGCTGCTGTGCAATCCGCACAATCCGGGCGGGCGGGCCTGGAACGAGGACGAGCTGGGAGAAGTTGCCGCCATCTGCGCGCGCCATGGGGTGATGGTGATCAGCGACGAGATCCACATGGATCTGACCTATCCCGGCGTCTCACATACCCCGTTCGCGCGGGTGGCGGAGACATCCGGCTGTCGCTGGTTGACGGTCAGTGCCCCCGGCAAGACCTTCAATACCGCCGGTATCGGCGGTGGCTATGCGGTGATCCCAGATCCTGCCATCCGCAAGCGTTTCGATCGCGAGCGCCGCGGCATGCACCTGGGTGAGGGGTCGGTCTTCGGCCTGACCGCGCTCAAGGCGGCATATGTCCATGGTAGCCAGTGGCCGGCCGAGTTGATGGCGCATATAGCTACCAACCGTGATCGGGTCGTTGAGGCGCTGCGTGATCTGCCGATCAAGCCGATGTGGCCTGAGGCGACCTATCTGCTGTGGTTGGACTGCCGCGCGATGGGGCTGTCGGATGCGGTGACCGACCCGGGGGATGCGGCACTGCAGCGCTTCTTCGTCAATGAGGCGGGGCTGGGGCTCAGTCAGGGCATCATTTTCGGTGAGTCCGGGCGAGGTTTCATGCGCATCAATCTCGCCACGCCGACGCATCTCATCGACCGAGCCATGGCTCAGCTGCGTGCCGCGTTTGTGGCGAGCGGAGGCTGATGCGGCCACTACTGGCGAAGCGTATGACCAGAGCCGGCATCGTTTGCTTTGGCAGGGCTTTCCTAATCCCGCAAGCGGGCATCGAGATGGTCGACCGCATCGCTCCAGTCGGCGTCCTCGGCCAGTGCTTCGCGGAGAAAGCGTCGTTGGTTGTCGTTCCAGAACGGGGCGTCGGCCAGCGCGACCTCGCCGGGCAGTGGGTGGTGGCGGGCGATGAATGCATCGATCGCCTCTTCCGAGGCATCCAATCCCAGCTGTTCGAACAGTTCACTCAGCGGATGAAACGGTGGTTGCATGCGGTGTCCTCCTGATCCAGGTGTCGGGGTCGCCTTGATTGCAGTCTAGCCGTTTTTTCCGTTGCCGACCGGCCGTCTATACTCCACTCCTTTGTCTGGGGGAGACACACCCATGTGGCCCGAATATTTCCTGTTCCTGCTCAAGACCGTGACGCTGGTAATAGCGGTGATCTTCGTCGTGGCCGCGGTGATCTCGACCGTTGCCCAGGCGCGCATTGCCCAGGCAGCTGACGCGCGGCCCAAGCCGCTGCGGATCCGTCGTCTCAATGATGAGGCCGAGTCGCGCAGCAAGCAGTTGCGCCGCGCGATCGAGAAGCCGGCCGGGGCGGTGAGGGGTGGGTTGAGGGGCGCCTGGGACAGGTTGCGTGCACGCCTGCCGGGTCGCGACGAGGGAAAATCGTCATCCGCAAAGGAAGAGGCTTCGCCGGGCCGCCCGGATGCGGATGCGGGCGGGGATGCGGGGACCTCCACCGAGACACCGCGCCACTACGTATTGCGGTTTACCGGCGACATCCGTGCCTCGGCGGTCGATGCCTTGCGCGAAGAGATCTCTGCTGTGCTACAGATTGCCCGGCCGGGCATCGATCGGGTGCTGCTGGTGCTCGATAGCCCCGGCGGGGTCGTGCCCGGCTACGGACTGGCTGCGGCCCAGCTAGCACGTCTGCGCACGGCCGAGATCGAGCTGGTGGTGGTGGTCGATCAGGTTGCGGCCAGCGGCGGCTATATGATGGCGGCGGTGGCTGATCACATCGTTGCCGCACCATTCGCCATCGTCGGCTCGATCGGGGTGGTTGCGCAATTGCCCAATATCCACCGCCTGCTCAAGCACAACAACATTGATATCGAGCTGCACACCGCCGGCCAATACAAGCGCACTCTGACACTGCTGGGTGAGAATACCGAGGCCGGCCGGGAGAAGTTTCGCCAAGAGCTTGAGCAGACCCACGAGCTGTTCAAGCGGTATCTCGCACGCTACCGGCCGTCCCTGGATCTCGAGCGACTGGCCACCGGCGAGCACTGGTATGGCGAGGATGCGCTCAAGCGCGGCCTGATCGACGCCCTCGGCACCAGCGACGATCTGATTCTCGAGGCCATCAAGGCGGGGGATACCTTCGAGATCGTCCAGCCGACCAAGAAGCGTGGGCTGCTCGCCCGGGTCAGTGCCTCGGTCCAGACGGCGTTGAGTGAATGGCGTCAGCCGTTGTGATCGGGGCAGTGACCAGAAAGGACTGGCGATCAGTTTGACCAGCGCTTCTGCCAGCGATGCAGTGCCAGAACCTGGCGATAGCTGTCGGCCACGTCAGCGGCGAAATGATTGATGTCATGTCGGCGGGCGGTAACCACGGCCTGTTCGGCCATCGCCGCGCGCAGGGCGTCGTCTTCGAGCAGGCATCGGGCGGCCGTCGTCCATTGACCGATGTCCTCGACGGTCTTGAAGCCATTGACCTCGTGTTTCACCACGTCGTCAATGCCACTGGAGCGCACTGCCACCACCGGTAGCCCGGCGGCCATCGCCTCCAGGATGACCATTCCCTGGGTCTCGGATTTCGAGGCGAACACGAAGGCATCTCCCAACTGGTAATAGCGGGCCATCTCGTCAGGCGGCACGCCACCCACCAGCGTGACCGTCCGGCTCAGTCCCAGTGCATCGATCCGTTCCTGCAGCCGGCCGCGCTCGCCGCCCGTGCCGATGATCAAGCAGCGAAACGGCTGGGTCGAGCGTTGACGCAACTCGTCGAGCGCGGCGATCAGAAAATCGATGTTCTTCTCCTGGCTCAGACGCGAGACGCTCACCAGCACGCGCTCCTCGGGGCGAATGCCATAGCGCTTGCGTAATGCGTTTGTGGCCAGCTCGTCCACGGTCTGGAAGTGGTCGAAGTCGATGCCGGTCGGATGGACATAGATCGGCGAGACCACCCCGATCACCCGCAGGTACTCTTGAGCCGATTCGGTCGGTACGATCACCCCGGTACAGTGGTTGGCGAAGCGCCGGACGGCAGCGTGCGCAATCAGGTTGCGGAACAGTGGGCCGGGCAGGGGCACGTAGTGTGAGTAGTGCTCCAGGCGGGTGTGGTAGGTGAATATCGTCGGCACTTGCAGCCGACGGGCGCGCTTCAGGGCGGTCCAGCCGAGCCAGAAGGGGTGATGGATATGGATGATGTCCGGGGCGAAGGCCTTCAACTCACGCCGGATACGCGGCGAGAACGGGTTGGCGAGTCGGAACTCACGATGGCGGCCCATGCTGAACCATGAGGGGATCCGCACCACGTCCCTGTCTTGCTGGTCCTGATCGGCATAGCTCGGCGCGATGATGCGCACTCGGTGGGAGAGATGCTCCAATCCGCGGCGCAGCCGGTCGATCGAGATGGGCACGCCGCCGATGAATGGCAGGAAATTGTTGGTGACCATGGCGACCTTGAGCGGCTGGTCGTGCCACGGTGAGGTGTCCAGATCATAGTTCCGGTAGTAGTCGCGCTCGACGAAGATCGCGCTGTAGAGCTTGATTGCCAGCAGTGTCAGCAGGCCGAGCACCAGCAGGAAGTTGAGATGCCCGACGTAGAATAGCGAGTGGAGCATGAACCACAGGCTTTCGATCGTCTTGAAAATCCGATACTGGCCGATGTCGAGAGGTTTGACATCGATCTGGACCTGATCACCGTCGGTGCGCACGTCGACGTAGTGATAGAAGCTGGTTTCGTCATTGAGCACCAGGCCGCCCGCCCCACCAGTGACCACATAGCGGACCCCGTCACGGCTCTGCTGGTCGAACAGGCGCAGATTGGAGGAGAAGACCGCGTCGACAGCATGCTCACGGAACAGCGCGTGCAGCTGGTCGCGGAAATCGGTATCCGCAAGGTACTGGTCGTCGAAATCGAGCGGACTTTCCTTCTTGGCTCGGTACATCGGGTGGCCGATAAACACGAATCGATGTGTCGGAGATGGATCGCGCAGCTGCTCTTTCAGCCAGTGGAGCTGGAAGGGGTAGGTGGCCGGATCGCTACTGTCGAGAAACAGAAACTGGTTGCTGCCGGCTCGAAAGCCGAAGAAATAGGGCCCGAAGTGCTTGTAGTAATTGTACGAACCGAGGGCACCACTTTCCTTCTCGCCGACGGTCAGCAAGTAAGGAGCATTGAGGTGAGAGAGGGTTCGATACAGCGCGCGGTATTTATCCTCACCGCCGCCACTGACCGCATTGCCGGCCGAGACGACGAAGTCGAGATTCGCCCGGTTGAGCATCGGGATCATCTTGCGCTCGAACAGACCGACCGAGTTGTTGATGTTGCCCACCACGGCAAAATGCAGATCGTCTGCGGCGCGAGCCTGAATACGCTCGATCTGCTCGGCGTGCACCGCGTGGTAGGTCGGCTCGAAGAAAGACAGGTAGACCCGATAGCCGACCAGCAACAGAATCGCGCCCAGTGTGAGATAGAACGCGACCTTGAGCCGCTGCGGGGTGAACTTGCGCGACAATCGACTCATGGGCTGCCCCGACGGCTGGCCGCGATCTCGCGCTGGGTGACGAACAGCCCGATCAGCATGCCCAGATAGATCGTCAGTACCCGCCAGGCGACCGTGGCCAGCACGAGATGCGAAGCGGAGACCAGGTCACGGAAGAGGTGGCCGAACACCCCTTCGGCAATGCCCGAGGCGCCGGGTGTCGGCGAGAAGTACATGACGAAGGTCGTCATTACCATCCGGCCGATCACCACCCAGTAGTCAAAGCCATAACCCAGCGCCCAGAAGAGCAGGGCAGGAAACGAGAACAGCGCCAGCAGGAAGATCGCCGTGAAGAAAAATGAGGCGGCGATGTCGATCCATCGGCCTTGGAAGTAGCGGACGAACCCGTGGGCGAAGCGCTGCAGCTCGCGCACCAGCCGGTAGCGCCAGCGGTAATGGCGACGGGCGTTGATCAGACGCAGGCGGCGCAGCAGCCGGAGCAGGCCGAGCAGCGGCCGCAACAGCCAGTTCGCCCGCAGGACCAGCACCACGAAGAAGCCCAGATAGAGCACCACCGAGGTGATCAGGGTCGCCACCAGCGACTGGCTCTGCGCGGCCTCCTCCGCGCCGGGCAGGGTCAGTACCAGCACCGGGGTGGCAGAGAAAATGAACAGCACCGCCAGTGCGGTGCGGATAGTGGTCGCCGCCAGGCCCGTGCCTACTGGCACCCCGCGGCGACGCATGAACCACACCTGCGCCACGCCGCCACCGGTGGCCAGGGGCGTGATGTTGGAGACGAAGATGTTGAGAAACACCAGCCGAGCCATCGCCGTCAGGGGCAGGGCCTGCCCAAGGGCTCGCAGCGTGAACCACAGTCGCAGACCGTCGGCGGCGAAGTAGACGAGCAGCAGGCCGAGACAGGCCAGGATCAGCGACGGCGCGAGCAGACGGCTGTCCCAAGTGATCGCGTGGCCGGCGACCTGCGTATAGACGGTGTAGATACCGGCCGCACTCAGCCCGATGAACAGCAGCGCCAGCCACCACAATCGCGGCCCGCGAAAGGTGGGCTCGTCCTGGATCTCGAAACGTTCGAGATGGCGGCGCGGGTCGGTCATTTCCCTTTCGAGACGACAGACACAGAAAAACCCGCACGAGGCGGGCCATCTGATAGTACGTTTGGAGGCTGGACCCGGAATCGAACCGGAGTACACGGATTTGCAATCCGGCGCATAGCCACTCTGCCATCCAGCCAAAATCTGGAGCGGGAAACCGGATTCGAACCGGCGACCCCAACCTTGGCAAGGTTGTGCTCTACCAGCTGAGCTATTCCCGCTTGAATGCGGCCAGCATTGTCGTTCAGGACGCGTCCCCTTGTCAAGTTATGCTCGGATTCCTGCAGAGTTTTCCCGCCGGTGTCGGCAGGTCGAGTGACAGGTCGAATCAGAGGTTCCTTAGCAGCCAGTGTCGCAGCATGCGGTTGCGTGTTTGGCGCGCGCGATTACACTCGGTGCGGTCAGCCTGTAGACAGGCGGCCGGATGGCGCGGGTCGTGCAGTTCTGCCGCGCGGGCATCGAGGTAGATGCGGACCTGCAGGGTGACGGGTTTGCCTGTTGAATCGAGCACACCGTGGTCCGTAAAGGCCAGATCGAGGGTAAAGCGGCCGCGCTCGGCGACCCGTGCGACCACTTGAAAGCCCAGGGTGAATTCGTCGCCTGGGGTGAGTCGGCGCAGGTCACCGAGCAGGCGGCGAATCAGGATATAATTCTGCTCATAGAGATCCATCAGCTGGTCGAATGGATCATGTTCGGTATAACGAGAGGTGCTGGTGTTTACGTTCATGTCTACCAGTTTAAGGAACCCATGCCGGAATCGGAAACGCCATCGGCTTTCAGAGCGGTGTGTCGTCAAGGCGCCAAGGCGGTATCGAGGGGTGGTCGTCAGTGTCTGGTCCATTTTCCTGATGACGCTTGCCATGCCGGCCGCGCTGGCCGACGTCTACAAGTACCGGGACGCCCAAGGTGTGATTCATTTGACCAACGTGCCGCAACAGGCGGCCGGCGAGCCTTACCGGCTGTGGCGCAAGAGCGAGGCGACCAGGCCGAAGGGTTGGCATGACGGCTATCGCGTGTTGCCGCGACTGGAGCGCGATCGGTTCGCCGGGGTAGTGAATCGTTTCGCGATGCAGCACGGGGTCGATCCAGCCCTCGTCCGAGCGGTGATCCATGCCGAAAGTGCCTTCCGCCCGGAAGTGGTCTCACCCAAGGGGGCGGGTGGATTGATGCAGCTGATGCCGGCCACCGCCGAGCGTTTCAAGGTCAGCAACCGTTTCGACCCCGAAGAAAACATTGCCGGGGGCGTGGCCTATCTGGCGCTGCTATTGAAGATGTTCGACGGCGATCGAGAGCTGGCAGTGGCTGCTTACAACGCCGGCGAAAACGCCGTGAAGCGTTACGGTGGCATCCCGCCGTACCAGGAAACCCAGGTCTACGTGAAGCGCGTGATGCAGCTTCAGGCGGCCTATGCCGGCGCGAGCTGAGGATCATGGGTGCCGATGAGCGTCGTGACGGACTTGAACCGTCCGATCTGGCAGAGCAGGAAAGCCGACTGGCGGCCTTTCTGCCGACGCAGTCGGCCCTCGTCCTGGCCGTCATGCCGCTCGACCCCGGGCCACCGGTGATCGGCAGCCTGCCGTTCGTGCTGGCCGATGGGGCGTTCTGGTCACTGGCCAGTGAGCTGGCACCGCATACCCGTCCCTTGCTCGAGCGGCGCGAGGCCAGCGTCGCGCTGCTCGCCGACCAGGCGGCTACCCGCAACCCCTTCGCTCGTGAGCGTGCCCAATGGACGGCTGGCGTGGAAAGGATCGAGCGCGACAGCGATCGGTTCGGCACCATCACCGCAGCACTACGCGAGCGCCATGGCAAAACCGTGGACCTGCTGTGCGGGCTGGGCGACTTTCACCTGCTGGGCTTTCGTCCCGGGGTGGGCAGCTATGTCACCGGCTTTGGCAGCGCCTACGCGCTCGACGGGTTGGCAGTGATCTCGCAGCGGCGTGGTTAAAGGAAACTCTGCACGAATAGCCAATACCTCTGGCTCTCCGACTTGTTCGCCATGAGCGGTGCGGGAGAGTTAAGGTTTAGCAGAATCAGCTCGCCTGATTCGCAGTAATTGGGGCCGGGCTGAAGCTTTCGAAGACCGGTGTTGGCGAGGCGTCACTAACGGGGTAAGAACGGGGCAAGTCATGCTTGACGATTCGGAAATCAAAGACCGTGCAGCTGGTGCCATCATGGGGGCTTTTGTTGGCGATGCCCTTGGATTGGGTCCGCACTGGTACTACGACCTGGCGGAACTACGGCGTGACTATGGGGATTGGATCGATGACTACACCGATCCGAGGCCCGGTCGGTACCATGACGGCCTGCAGGCGGGTCAGCTTTCACAAGCCGGTTTCATTCTCGAGCTCACGCTCAGGTCTTTGGTGGAGCGTGAAGGGTACGATGAGCCGGATTTCTGTCGGCGAATGGACGAGGGGTTGTTCCCGCTTCTGGATGGCACGCCTGTCAGCGGTCCCGGTAACTACACCAGTCAGTCCATTCGGGACGCGTGGCGTCAGCGCGTTCAGCAGAACCTGCCTTGGGGGCAGACCGGCGGCCATGCCGATACCACAGAAGCCATCGAGCGCACCTTGGCCATCGCCGTGCGTTATGCGTTCGAGCCGGGTGAACTGGCTGCTGCCGTAAGCAGCAACACGATTCTCACGCAGACAGACGATACCGTCGTTTCCATGACTGTCGCTTTCGGGGCGGCATTGGGGCTGCTGGTCCAGGGCGACACCCTGGATGCTGATCTTTCTGCAAGGCTCATGGCGCTGGTAAAGAGCGGTGCGCTGCCTTTTCATGCGGTCACGCGCGATGCCTTGAAGCCGCCGCGGCCAGACGACCCTGACCCGCCACGCGCGGGCCGTTTTGCCTCTCCCGATGCCTTGCTGACCCCTTCCTACATGGCTGCCGCCGCATCCGATCCCGATATCCGGATCGACCCGGCCTGGAAGGTCTCGCTCGTCTACGGGATGCCATGCGCCATCTACCACCAGCTACCTGCCGCCTACTATCTTTCCTCCCGGTTTCATGACGATTTCGAGTCGGCTGTTCTGCATGCGGTCAACGGCGGCGGTCAAAACCAGGCGCGCGCCATCCTGAGTGGTGCCCTGACGGGCGCCCAGGTCGGCCTGAGCGGTATACCGAAGCGATTCATCGAGGGGCTCGAAAAGGCCGATGAGCTGACCGGGCTGGCTGATCGCCTGGCTGCGCAAGTCGTCGCTGCCCGAGATGGGTAATGGACCCCTGGGCAGATCCGGCTTGTGGTCGAATAAATCGGCAAAAGCGCGGTGGGTTGCCCTCGGTTTTCCCCAGTTTTCTAGGGAAGCTCTGTACGAATCGATGGCGTCTCTGGCTGACGGGTGTGTTCGCAATCAAGGCGCCGAGGGGCGCCAGGTCCTCGCGAACAAGCACCGGGTAAACCGGCCAATCTGAGTTCAGAGGAGTAAACCCAACGACCCATTAGCGCAGTCGTTCGACCGCCTCATCGATAACGCTCGGATCAGAGGCTCGCTTCGGGGCCTGCTCGCTCAGGTGGCGGCGGTAGGCGCGGGCACCGGGACGGCCCTGGAACAAGGTGAGGATCGGCTTGATCAGGGTGGGCAGGCGCGTACCCTGCGCGACCTCGGTCGCTGCGTAGTCGCGATAGGCTCGCAGGGCGCTCAGCCGGTCAGTCTGCTGGTCGTCGCCGAACAGGGCGGCGTCGATCTCGGCCAACAGGCCGACGTTCTGGTAGGCGGCTCGGCCCACCATCACGCCGTCGACCTCGACGAGCGCGGCCTGCATCGCATCGACCTCGGTCAACCCGCCGTTAAGGACCACGGTCAGATCCGGGCGTTCCCGCTTCAACCGCGTGGCGAATTCGGGGCGCAGGGGCGGCACATCCCGGTTCTGTTTTGGCGACAGGCCAGTGAGCCAGGCCTTGCGGCTGTGAATGATGAACACCTCGGCACCACCCTGTTCGGCGACGGTGTCGACGAAATCTCGGAATTCCTCGTAAGACTCCTGGTGATCGATGCCGATGCGGCTCTTGACCGTCACCGGCAGGTCGACCGCTTCGCGCATGGCACTGACGCAATCGGCCACCAGGGTGGGCTGCGCCATCAGGCAGGCACCGAAAGCCCCGCTCTGCACCCGGTCGCTGGGACAGCCCACATTGAGATTGATCTCGTCATAGCCCCAGTCGGCACCGATGCTGGCCGCCCGGGCGAGTGCCTCGGGATCGGAGCCGCCCAGTTGCAGCGCGACCGGATGCTCGCAGGCATTGAAGCGCAAGTGGCGCTCGACATCACCATGCAGCAGCGCCCCGGTGGTCACCATCTCCGTGTACAGCCGCGCATGCCGACTGAGCTGGCGGGCAAGAAAACGATAGTGGCGGTCGGTCCAGTCCAGCATCGGCGCCACGCAAAAACGCCAGGGGCTTATTGACTGCTCTGCAGATGAAGTCGGGACGTGGTCTGGGGGCATCACGATCGAGGCGGTGGCGGGTAGCCGAGCATTGTAACGGCAGCGCTCGGGGGCGTCAGGGCAGCAGCCCTCTGAGGATGGCGCTGGCGCCCGCGATCCCGGCAATGCCGAGAATCACTGGTCGCATTGCGGCGAAGGGCACCCGGTGGACCAGATGAGCCGAGGCGAGGAATCCGGCCAGCGTGCCGGGGAGGATCGCGGCAGCCAATAGCCACTCGCGGGTGGCGATGAAACCGCTGAAGAGCAGGGCCACGGCACTGGCCAGACTGGCGAACAGAAAAAAGGCCGACAGGTTGGCGCGCACCAGTGAGCCGTGCTCATTCTGGTAGATCAGGGCGATGGGTGGGCCGCCCACCGCGGTAATGGTGCCCATGTACCCCGAGGCCGCCCCGGCGATCACGCTGTTGCGGGCGTTCAGTCGCGGCTGTAGACCGGCGACGCTGATCAGCACGGCGGTCAGGATCAGGATACCGAAGGCCAGCTCGAAGCCGCTCGGAGTCAGCATCGCCAGAGTGATCACGGCCAGCACCGTGCCGATGATGTCACCACCGATCGCGAACCGCAGCGGGCGGAAGGAGAGGCTTGCGCGGCTGCGTCCGAGGATCAGGACGGTGAGCAGGATGGAGTTGAGGATCAACGGCCCGGGCAGGAATAGTGGACTGACCAGGAACAGCAGCGGGGCCGAAAGCGTGCCGATGCCGTAACCGGCCACTCCCTGGAGCAGGGCGCCAGCGAACACGGCCAGGTTGGCCAGCAAAAGATGGAGCAGGGTGACTTCGTCCAATGGGCGCTCCAGCGATGGAGTGGGAGTGGATGGGAATAGAATAGTGAGTGCGGGCTTATCCCTGACTGAGCCGGGGGTCAAATTGCCGTTGGCGCGGCTCGGGCCAGCAGGGATGGATCAGTCCTTCAAGAATGGATCAGCCGTCGGTGCCGATCAAGGCCGTCGCGCGCCCCGTTATCGAGCAAGAAGTGGTTTGATCGTCGTTCTGGACACTGCTCTGGGCACCGTCCTGGGTGATCAGAAACTGACGACGACTCATGCGCGAGACTGTGGATGGTATCAGTCAAGCTGCCTACTCGATTTCATGTGAGCGGACAGGCGTCAGGAGCGCGACTGTGACCGCCGGCGGCCTGGCATCGGCAGGCGGCGCCAGAGACTCGGCCGGGGATCGGTTACGGTCAGGTCGCGGCAGGTAACGCAACGTCCGGCGCGTGGGCGGCGGGTGGTCAGCGGCTTGATACGCATCGGCGAGGGGCCTCGCATCGGCTCCCAGGCGGACAGCGGCTCTTCGTGGATCATCACGTCGGCGTCGGGGAAGGTGCGCAACAATCTGGCGCAGACTTCATCGCCGATTCGATGCGCGTGATCAAGGTCGATGCGGTTGTCCAGATACAAGTAGAGCTGGATGATCATTGTGCGTCCGGCCAGCCGAGTGCGGATCTGGTCGACCGCGTGCACCGAAGGGTGCGAGCTGGCGATCTGGGCGACACGATCCTCGGTGCCGTCGAGTACTTCGCGGTCCATCAGGTGATCGAGTGCCTCACGACCGACTTTCCAGGCGCTGTAGAGAACGAATATGCCGACGGCAGCACCGAAGACCGGGTCGAGCCAGTTGAAGCCGTAGCCGGCCAGAATGAGCACGCCGATGGTCGAGGCGTTGACCAGGAAATCCATGCTGTAGTGCGAGGCATCGGCCTTGATGGCGGGCGATTGGGTCTTGGCGATCACGTAACGCTGGAAGGCGATGAGTGCCAGGGTCGCGACCATGGAGAACACCATCACCGCCACGCCCCAGCCAATGGCGTCGATCGGTTGCGGCCGGATCAGCCGTTGCAGCGCCTGCACCAGCAGGAACACGCCCGAGCCGGTGATAAAGGTCGCCTGAGCGAGCGCAGCCAGCGGCTCGGCCTTGCCGTGACCGTAGCGGTGATCCTCGTCGGGCGGCTGCAAGGCGATGCGTACTGCCACCAGCGTGACCAGCGAGGCCAGCAGGTCCATGGTGGAGTCGATCAGCGAGGCCAGCATGCTCACCGAGTTGGTGGTGATGCTCGCCGCGAGCTTGAGCGCGATCAATACCATGGCCAGGGTCACCGAGGCGGTAGTGACCTTGCGCAGCAGATTGGCGTGTTGGTGATCGGACATCAGTGGTTGTTGCCTCGTCAAGGCCGATACATGGCGCAATTGCCACGTACCGGCTCAATATCTTGCCATACGCCTCGTCGTGGAAAAGTTAGGCAAGACTAATACCGAACCGGAATGGTCCTATTTTAATACACCTCGCACTGGGCCGCCAGCCCATGCGTGGGTGAGACTGCCGCCAAGACCATTTTGCCGGGATCACTTTGCCAAGATCATTTTTCCAGGATCGTTTTGTGGCGAGCGGGGCTTGGGTGCTGTCGCGGCCTCGTCTACCATCGGGCAACCTTCGCATGCTGGGATGCCCCTTCTGATGGCCCACGACTCGCCTGCTCCACCGACCTCCGGCTGTCCGGTCACGCGCATCGGTATTACCGGACTGTCCGGCGCCGGCAAGTCGACGCTGATCACGGCCATCATCAACCAGATCGAGAACGCCCGGCGCGGCGCGCTTGGCGATCAGCCGGGACTGGCGGCCATCCGGCACGGTCGCTGGCACCGCGAGATCGAGCGTGCCTTCGACTATGACCATGCCCTGACGGCACTGACCAGCCAACCGCCCAGCTGGCCCGAGTCGACCCGCGACTGGTCGATCGCGCGGATGACGCTTGACTACGAGCGGCGCTGGTATTCGTTGCGCCCGCGGCGACGCTGCGTGGAGCTGCTCGACTATCCCGGTGAGTGGCTGCTGGACCTGTCCCTGCTCGACTGGTCGTTTGCCGACTACAGCGCCCACTGGCGTGACTGGCTGGCACGACCGCCACGCAGCGAGATCGCCCCGGGGCTGCTCGACGAGCTGGCGGCGATCGATCCCGCCGCAGCACTCGATACACAGCAGCTGGGTGCGCTGGTCGGTCAGTGGTCGATAATGCTCGCCGACAGTCGCCTGCCTCCGCACCGATTGTCGCGCAATCTGCCTGGTCGATGGCTGATGCCGGGCAGGGACTTCGATCCCGGTGCCAGGCCGTTCCTGCCGCTGCCGGGGGTGCTCGATCCGCAGATGGCCGGCTACCCCAAAGGCTCCTGGGGGCAGGACTGCCAGCAGCATTTTGAGCACTACCGCGATCGGATCGCGCGGCCGTTCTTCGAGTCGCACTTTGGTCGGCTGGATGCGCAGGTGATCCTGGTGGATCTCCTCGGCGCACTGCGCAGCGGTCAGGCGGCGCTGGCGGACATGCGCGCGGCCCTGGAATCGATCCTTGAGCCATTCCGCTATCGTGAAGGACACTGGCTGGCCAATCTGTTTGGTCGGCGCATCCGTCGGGTCGCCATCGTGGCCACCCAGATCGATCACCTGCTGCCGGCCGACCAGGCGCGATTGACCCGCCTGCTCGACAGCTACCTGTTCGAGCTGACCCAGCAACTGGCGGGCAAGGACATCGAGTTGCGATTGTTTGCCGTCTCCGCGATCACTGCTGCCCAGCCACGCGAGGACGCCCGGGGCGAGCCGATGCTGGTGGGGACCGAGAAAAGTTCGCAGCAGAAGATAGCCTTCACCCCGCCGGCGATCCCCGAGCGGATGCCGCACGATCTCAATTTGGTGATCGACGACCTGCCCACGCTGGCACCGCCGGCCGGACTGGACCGGGCTCGACCCTTCCCCGGGCGGCGCGTGGATGCGCTGCTCGACTTTCTGATCGGTGAGAGCCGATGAATGATGAACAAGGAGATCCGGCATGTCTGACGATCGACCATCACGCGGCGGCCATCTCACCACGCGCATTCATGCCGCAGGCGACACGGTGCCCGATGTCGACACCGAAGCACTCTACGAGTCGGTCGAGGAGACCGGTGGGTCGAATCTGCTCGAGCCCCAGAGAGGTTTTCCCTGGCTGACGATGCTGCTGAGCATCATTGTGCTCACCTGGCTGGTGATCAGCTGGTTGCAGGCGATCACCTGGGGACATGCCACCCACCCGATCCTCGGCTGGGGCCTGTTTGTGATCGGGGTGTTTGTCGGGGTCGTGGGGCTGGGGATGACCTGGCGCGTCTGGCGGCAACGACATCAGATCGACGCGATCACATCGCTCAATCGACGGCTGGCCGAGGCCGAACGCGAAGGTGCGATGGGGCAGTCGGTAGTCGAGCTGCGCGAGGCGGCCGAACATCTGTTGGTCGACAGTCCGTATCGGCAGGTCTTCGAGAAAAACCTGCTGGGTATCGATGCGGGCAGCCACGCCACCGAACTGATCGTGGCCCTCGAACGGGGTTATGCCGAGCCGGACGAGCGCGCCCGGGCACTGATCCAGCGTGAAGTGGTCCGCACGGGCCTGTTCATCGCCGCCAGCCCCTATCCAGCGCTTGATCTGTTGCTGGTCGCCTGGCGCAATGCCCGCATGGTCAATGGCATCGCCCAGATCTATGGATTGAAGCTTTCCTTCCCGGTGCGTTGGCGGCTCTATCGAATGATCCTGCAGAACATGGCCTTCGCTTCGGCCACCGAGACCGTGCTCGATTCCACCAGTGAGGGCTGGGCCAGCAACCTGCTGGTCAATCTCGGCGCGCGGGCGGGGCAGGGTGTGGCCGTGGCGCTCTACTCGCTGCGCATTGGCCGGCAGGCCATGCGGGTTTCGCGGGTTGCCCCCGAGCAGCGGCCACTGGTCGACCGCAATCTTGCCCGATTGATCCTTGGCTCGATCCGCGAACGGTCCGCCGGCACAAAATAGCAGCCGGCGGTTGGCCTGAAACGAGAAAACGCCTGCGGTTTACGAAGAAACGCAGGCGTTCATGGAGATTGACGGGGATTTAGCGGATGCGCAGCCATCATGGGCTGGCGACCGCTTGTGGCGGGAAGTTACGTCCGTAGCTGTCGAGCGATGTCGAGGGCGGCATAGGTGAGGACACCATCGGCGCCAGCCCGTTTGAAGCCGAGCATGGTTTCCATGATGCAGTTGTCCCAGTCGAGCCAGCCACGCTCTGCGGCGGCCTTGAGCATCGCGTACTCACCAGAGACGTGATAGGCGAACGTCGGGACTTCCAGGCGCTGCTTCACCCGGTAGATCACATCGAGGTAGGGCATGCCCGGTTTGACCATCACCATGTCGGCGCCCTCGGCCAGGTCGGCGATGGTCTCGTGGAGCGCCTCATGCCCGTTGGCTGGATCCATCTGGTAGGTGGTCTTGTCGGCCTTGCCGAGGCTGGCGGCCGAGCCGACCGCGTCGCGGAACGGGCCGTAGAAGTGTGAGGCGTACTTGGCGCTGTAGGCCATGATGCGGGTGTAGATGTGTCCTTGGGCTTCCAGTCGCTCGCGGATCGCGCCGATGCGCCCGTCCATCATGTCCGAAGGCGCGACGATGTCCGCGCCGGCCTCGGCGTGGGACTCGGCCTGGCGGACCAGCACCTCGACGGTCTCGTCGTTCAGCACGTAGCCGGTCTCGTCGATGATGCCGTCCTGCCCGTGGGTGGTGTACGGGTCGAGCGCGACGTCGGTCATCAGTCCCAACTCCGGGAAGCGCTCCTTGAGCGTGCGCAAGCTGCGCTGTACCAGGCCATCCGGATCATAGGCCGCCTTGGCATCTTCGGACTTGGCCTCTGGCGGGGTGACCGGGAACAGTGCCAGCGCCGGGATATCCAGTTCCAGCGCCTGCTCGGCCAGCCGCGAAAGGTGCTCGATGCCAAGGCGCTCGACGCCCGGCATGGATTCGACCGCCTCGCGGCCGTTCGGGTCTTCGAGTACGAATACCGGCAGGATCAGGTCATTGGTAGAAACCGTATGTTCCTGCATCAGGCGGCGACTGAAGGCGTCGCGACGCATGCGGCGAGGACGGTGGCTGGGGAACGAGCGCGAGAACGTCATATCGGCTCCGATTGGCGTTGGTTGGATTGAAGAGTGGCCGGTAGGATAGCAAACGTCCCGTCACAAACGCCGGGCGGGCAAGCCGACAAGCAGCAGGAGAGAGACCATGTACGAGTTCACGTTTCTCACGCCGGACCGCGGCGCGGGGTTTATCGAGCGGCTGGAGTCGCAGGGACTGGCGGTGACGGTATCCCGTGACCCGATCGCCGAGGAGGTCACCACGGTCTCGATCTCCGACGACATCGACGAGTCGCTGGCTGACCGCATCGAGGCCTGGTACGAGCAGGAAACGCAGGCCGCTGAGGCCGAGCTGTTCGAGAGTGGCGCCGGACAAATGGAGATCTCGGCCGGCGTCTGGGTCCAGCTGGAGGATGGCCGCTCGAGCTTTGCCCCGCTGTCACCGGACGTGGTCAGCCGCATTCTGTCGGTGCTGAGTGCCGATGAGCTGGGCGATTTCGTCGCGCGGATCGCGGATGCGGTTGAACACCCGGACGACACGCCTATCTGCCGACGGCATGAAGCCTCCGATTGAACTGGTGAGCTGGTGAACGGGCGGTTTCCTGGAAATGGCATCGCGAGCCGCCGTTGGTAGTTCGCAAGGCGTTGTTTTTCTTGGGGTGACTGCGGCCTGGATGGCCTATGCTGGTATCAGGGCAATCGGATCGACCCGGCCCGGGGCCGCCGGTTTCACCGAGCGGTTGCCGGCAAAGACGATCCGGTTTGGCGAGAGATACAAAACCATGACACATCCTGTTTTCCTGGACCGATCCGGGCTGAGTCGATCCCGGCTGGGTCGATATTGGCATCATCTGGCGCTGGTCGTTCTGCTTTTCTTTTCCTTTGGTTCGAGCGCCGCTTGGGCGCAGGCGAAAGTGTTGACCCCCGATTACGACCCGCCAAAAGTCGTCTACGACTTTTATCTCGACGACCCGCAGAAGATGGGTACGGCGCTTTACTGGATTCGATCACTGATCAATCCGCTCCAGGCCAGTCCTTACCATATGGACCCCGAGATGGACATGGACATCGTGGTCATCATCCATGGCACCGAGATCGTGACCGTGGCCAAGAAAAACGAGGAAAAGTACGCCGATGTAGTCGCCCGGATGCGTTACTACCATGGGCTGGGTGTTGATTTTCATGTCTGCGGGCTGGCCGCCGAGGACTTCGACTATGCCCACGAGGAGTTCCAGGACTTCATCACGCTGGTGCCGTCGGCCTTCACCGATCTCGTGCATTATCAGCAGCAGGGCTACGCGGTGATTCGGCCTGAGGTGTTCATCCGGACCCAATCGATCGATTCGATCCGCTAAGGACCACCCATCGGCGGATTTTCCGTATGCTTTGACTCACAAGCTTCAGTTGTTCCCGAGGAGGGCGATTTGGACCCGTATCAGATCCACACAATCGACGAGCTCGAGACACTGTTCGATCCCCCGGGTGAGGCGGCGATCAGGAAGGAGGTCGATCGGCTGGTGCCGGTCTATCAGCGCATGATCGAGGCCTCGCCATTCTATGTCATGGCCACGCAGGGTGCGGGTGGACTCGATAGCTCACCACGCGGTGATCCGGCCGGCTTCGTCGAAGTGCTCGACGACCAGCATCTGGCGCTGCCCGAACGGCGCGGTAACAATCGTGTCGATAGCCTCAGAAATCTGATCGAAGACCCACGCATCGGTCTCTTGTTCCTGGTGCCCGGCAAGAACGAGACCTTGCGCGTCAACGGCCGGGCGCGGATCACCACCGATCCTGCCCTGATGGAAAGGACCGCCATGCGAGGCAAGCCGCCCCAGTGCGTGATCGTGGTCGAGGTCGAGGCCGTATATTTCCAGTGTGCCCGGGCCATGCTGCGCGCCCGGTTGTGGGATCCGGCCAGCCAGGCGCTGGCGGAGCAGACACCCTCGGCGGGCGAAATGCTCGCAGGCATGCCCGAGTCGACCATCGACGGGGCGGCCTATGACGAGGAGCTGGATGAGCGGCAGCAGAGAACGCTTTATTGAAGAGGGCGGAAGGAAGAAACCAGAAGGAAGAAATCAGAAGTTGGAGGGTTGACATTGGGACTGACGGATTCACCATTTTGATGACCTCTGACCTCTGACCTCTGACCTCTGACCTCTGACCTCTGACCTCTGACCTCTGACCTCTGACCTCTGACCTCTGACCTCTGACCTCTGACCTCTGACCTCTG
>Ga0172382_10000024_pt1 | contig 224611 bp, 229 predicted proteins | sample Leawel138RmetaG_FD_122245 | JGI IMG/M metagenome (GOLD analysis project Ga0172382, IMG submission 122245) | Leachate microbial communities from a municipal landfill in Southern Ontario, Canada - Leachate well 138R metaG | ecosystem: Engineered > Solid waste > Landfill > Unclassified | place... | reverse complement strand
GACGAGATGCACACCCTGGTCGGGGCCGGGAAGACCGACGGGGCGATGGACGCCTCCAACCTGCTGAAGCCCGCGCTCGCCCGGGGTGAACTGCACTGCGTCGGCGCGACCACGCTCGACGAGTACCGCAAGCACGTCGAGAAGGACGCCGCGCTCGCCCGCCGCTTCCAGCCGGTGTTCGTCAGCGAGCCGACGGTGGAGGACACCATCTCCATCCTGCGGGGCCTGAAGGAGAAGTACGAGGTGCACCACGGGGTGCGCATCTCCGACAGCGCCATCGTGGCGGCCGCGACGCTGTCCAACCGCTACATCACCGACCGCTTCCTGCCGGACAAGGCGATCGACCTGGTCGACGAGGCGGCCAGCCGCGTGCGCATGGCCGTCGATTCCAAGCCCGAGGAGCTGGACGAGATCGACCGGCGTATCGTGCAGCTGAAGATCGAGCGCGAGGCGCTGTCCAAGGAGACCGACGCGGCGTCCAGGGCCCGGCTCGAGAAGCTCGAGGAGGAACTGGAGGACCTCGAGGCTCAGTCCGCCGAGATGACGTCAAAGTGGCGCGCCGAAAAGGAGAAGGTCTCCTCGGCCGCCCAGGCCCGCGAGGCGCTGGACCGGTTGCGGGCCGAGCTGGTCGCCGCCCAGCGGCGCGGCGACCTGCAGCGCGCCTCCGAGATCGCCTACGGCGAGATCCCGCAGCTCGAGAAGCGGCTGGCCGACGAGGAGGCCGCCGGCAAGGACGCCATGACCCCCGAGGTCGTCGACGCCGAGCAGATCGCGGCGGTGGTCTCCCGCTGGACCGGTGTGCCGGTGGAGAAGATGCTGGAGGGCGAGCGCGAGAAGCTGCTGTCCATGGAAGACGCCCTGCGCAAGCGGGTGGTCGGCCAGGAAGAGGCGCTGGTCGCGGTCTCCGACGCGGTGCGGCGCGCCCGCGCCGGCCTGAAGGACCCCAACCGGCCGATCGGCTCCTTCCTGTTCCTGGGCCCGACCGGCGTCGGCAAGACCGAGCTCACCAAGGCGCTGGCCGAGTTCCTGTTCGACGACGAGGGCGCCATCACCCGCCTCGACATGAGCGAGTACATGGAGAAGCACTCGGTCAGCCGGATGATCGGGGCGCCTCCCGGCTACGTCGGCTACGACGAGGGCGGGGCGCTGACCGAGGCGGTGCGCCGGCGGCCCTACCAGGTGGTCCTGTTCGACGAGGTCGAGAAAGCCCACCCGGACGTCTTCAACGTGCTGCTGCAGGTGCTCGATGACGGGCGGCTGACCGACGGCCAGGGGCGGACGATCGACTTCCGCAACACGCTGATCATCATGACCTCCAACCTCGGCTCGGAATACCTGGCCGGCGGAGAGGACGTGGAGGCGGCGCGTCCGGCGGTGATGGAGGTCGTGCGCCGGCACTTCCGGCCCGAGTTCCTGAACCGGATCGACGAACTGATCCTGTTCAAGCGGCTGGGCCGCGAGGAGATGGACGACATCGTCCGCATCCAGCTGGAGCGGGTCGAGAAGCTGCTGGCCGACCGGCGGATGTCGATCCTCCTCGACGACTCCGCGCTGCGGTGGCTGGGCGACAAGGGCTACGACCCCGTCTACGGGGCGCGCCCGCTCAAGCGGGTCATCCAGAAGGAGCTGGTCGACCCGATCGCCCGCAAGCTGCTGGCGGGCGAGCTGGAGGACGGCTCGGCCATCCAGGTCACCGCCGAGGGCGACCATCTGGATATCGGCCGCGCCCATCTGCACTGACGGGCCGGCGGCCTCTCCCCTCACGCATGGCGTGTGAGGGGAGGGGCGCGCCTTACCAGCATCGCCGCTCGCGCACCCGGCCGTAGCGGGGATCCCAGGTGGTCACCGTCCGGCACCGCTGCCGGTACCGATAGGAGCGGTCGTAGTAGTACCCGCGCGGGGAGTAGTTGCGCGGATAGTAGCGGCGATCGTAGCGCGGGCCGTAGTCGTAGTCGCCGCGCCCGTAGTAGCCCCGCCCGTAGTCGTAGTAGCCGCCATAGCGACCGTCGTAGTAGCGGCCGCGGCTGGACGCGCCCAGCGCGCCGCCGATGATCAGGCCTGCGATGCCGGCGGCGATCGCATCGCCGTCGTCATGGTCCACGCGGTGCAGCTGCTGGGCGCTCGCTGCGCCCGAGACGGCCAGTCCCGCCGCCAGGGTGGCCGCCGCCGTCGCGGCCAGGAACAATCGACGCATCGGAGCCTCCTTCTGAAGGCCGTCCCTCGCGCCGATAGGAACGCACGGCTACGCCGCCTGGGTCCAGACAGATGCGCTTGTCACGCCGTTATCCCGGCATCCGCCGGGATGAGCGGGATGACCGCGGGGCAGCGCCCTAGAGGTCGAGCGCGACCGCGCGGCCGCCCCGGGTTACGACGCGGCGCATGATGGCCATGCTGGGGCCCTGGCCGGAGGTCGGGCGGGCCATGGCGATGACGAACCAGGCGCCGTCCGGCAGCCCGGAGAAGGCGAAGCGGCTGTCGGCGTCGCAGGTGGTGGTGCGCACGAAGCCCGAGTAGTCGGCGTTGGGCGCCGAGGGGGTGCGCGCGCGGACCTCGTCGGCCGGCAGGGCGGCGGCCTGGGCCGAGGCGTAGAGGATGCTCATCCGCCGCCGGGTCCAGGGCGTCTCCGGGGTCAGCACCACGCCCGAGCCCGAGCAGGTGAAACGCGCCGGGCCCTGCCGGTAGACCAGCCGGCCGTCGATCCGGTTGCGGCCCGGCGCCTGCGACCAGGCGAAATCGGACGGGCGGAACTCCACTGGACCGGGCGGAGTCCGCGTCGGCAGCGGGGCTCCAGGACCGCCGGCGCAGGCGGCGAGCGTCGCGGCGGCGAGGGCGAGGGCGGGTAGGGCGCGCATCGAGGACATTTCGGAACCGGTTATGGCAAGGCTGGGACGGCGCGAAAAGAGGACAATCTAATCATCTCGCCCAGGTTTGGCGCGCATGGCCTTGACGCCGGCGCGCTGGGCCTTGCTGCGCAGCCGCTTCACCTTCGAGGCGTAGGTGGGTTTGGTGGGCCGCCGGCGCTTGGGCCTGACGGCCGCGGCGCGGATCAGCTCGAAGAGCCGTTCGCGCGCCTCCAGCCGGTTCATCTCCTGGCTGCGCGAGCCCTGGGCGAACAGCACCAGCACCCCGTCCTGGGTCATCCGGCTGCCGGCCAGCCGCGTCAGCCGGTCCTTCACGTCCGGCGACAGCGAGGGCGAGCCCATCACGTCGAAGCGCAGCTCGACGGCGGTGGAGGTCTTGTTGACGTGCTGCCCGCCCGGGCCGCTGGCGCGGACCGCCTTCTCGACGAGCTCGTCGTCCTGCAGGGCGATGGCGTCCGTGACGGGGATCATCCCATCCCCATACCCCGACGAGGAGAAAAACTCAGCGCCGCAGCTCGATGAGGTCCAGCACCGACTCCCGCTTCGACCAGGGCAGGACCAGCCGGTAGTGATCCTCGCCAATGCGCTCGAATGCGCCGATCTGGTCCTGGGCGGGATCGCGGCCATAGGTGGCCGACACCGAGCCCATGTAGACGTGACGCCTCGCGCCGTCCGCGTAGAGCCGGCCCCAGGGACGCTGCGAGCCGGTGGTCTTCTCCAGCACCAGCTCGCCGCCCGCCGCCTCCTCGATTTCGCAGCGGAACCAGTCGTAGGCCGCGAATGCCGCGCCGCGCCCGTCAGCGCTGCCGAGCTTGATCGTGCGGCAGTAGTAGGACCCCGGCTCCGGCCGTGAATCCCGCAGGGCCGCGTCCGGCTCGACCAGCAGCCCGAGGCTGGCCAGGCCCGGCCGGTGGTGCTGGCGCGCCTGCTTAAGGCCCTCGCGCCAGGCGTGGTCGATGCGGGCGAGGCGCCGGGCGTCGTCGTCGCTTGCCTCGGCGCGCCAGTCGTCCGGCTGGGCGCGCGGCACGGGGCCGACCTGGATGCCCACGTGGAAGGCCGCGGCGGCGCAGGCTGCGTGGATCGTCCTCTTCACCGGCATCAGAGCATGCCCAGCGCGTTCAGCGCCTCGATGGTCTGCCTGGCCGAGCTATGGTGCACGAAGACGCCCCCCGCCTGCTCCCATAGGTCCCGGTACCTGTCCTTGTCATCCACCAGCACGTCTCCCGGGTGGCAATGTTCGCGCTTGAGGGCGGCGCTGGTGGTGATAACCGGGACGCCCGGGAAATGCCGCGCGGCCCATCGCCGCTTCTGGGGCTCGGCCCAGGCGCCTCGCGGCAGGCCGGTCAGGATGATCGGCTTCAGGTGTTTCACCGCGGCGTACAGCTCCATGGCGTCCGGCATCAGTGGCAGGCTTCCGAAGAAATCCGGCGCGGCGGTCAGACGCTTCCAATAGGCGCCCAAACCATGGCGCTTCTCGAACCTTTCCGGGGACATGCCGAGAATCTCGGTCGCCCGGCGGTCGAAGTCGGCCAGAACGCCGTCGCAGTCGAGATAGAGCTGTCGCCGCATACGAGGGGGGCTAACGCGCTCGCCTGCGTCCGGTTCGCCTCAGCCCTGGCATTCGGTGCAGAGGCCGCGAGCCTCGAGGGTGACGGTGCGGATGGAGTAGCCGGCGCGCTCGGCGGCGGCCAGCTGAGGGGTGAAGTCGGGCTCGAACTCGGCGGCCGCCCCGCAGCAGTCGCAGATCAGGAAGGCGGCGCTGTGCCGTTCGGTCTCGATCCGGCAGGGGACGTAGGCGTTGAGGCTCTCTATGCGGTGCGCAAAGCCAAGCCGCTCCAGGAAATCCAGCGCCCGATAGACGGTCGGCGGCTTGGCCGGCTCGCCGGCGTCGCCGTAGGCGGCGATCAGGTCGTAGGCCTTCAGCGGCGCTTCGGCGCCGAGCAGCAGCTCCAGCACCCGGCGACGCGGCGGGGTCAGCCGCTCCTGCGCGGCGGCGCAACGCGCCTCGGCGGCGCCCAGGGCGGCGGCGAGCTGGGCCCCGTGGATCCCGGGGCGGGCGCCGTGTTCGTGGCTGCAGGCCTCGCTCATCGCTCTCATCGCTAACCCGGCGGCGCGCCTTCCCGCAACCGGCTTGACCAGTCGTTATGTTATTTCATAACACTTGACCCCGCAATCAGCCGAGGGGTCGTCCACATGCGCAAGTTCGCCTTCTTCGCGGCCTCGATGCTGGCGGCCGGGCCCGCCCTGGCCGAGCCGGCGGAGGTCTCCGAGATCGTCGTCTCCGGCGCGCCCTACGCGGTGCCGATCGAGGCCACCACGGCTAGCGTCGACGTGCTTCGGCGCGAGGCGCTGGATCTGGCCGCCCCGGCAGGACTGGGCGACACCCTGGCCGGACTGCCGGGCGTGCGCTCCTCCTTCTTCGGTCCTGGAGCCAGCCGGCCGGTGATCCGCGGGCTCTCGGGGCCCCGGGTGCTGGTGCTGAACAACGGGATCGGGCTGATCGACGCTTCGGCCCTGTCGCCCGACCACCAGGTGGCGTCCGATCCGCAGGAGGCGCAGAGGATCGAGGTGCTGCGCGGCTCGGCTGCGCTGCTGTACGGCGGCTCGGCGATCGGCGGCGTGGTCAATGTGATCGACGACCGCATCCCGGAGTCGAAGGTCGCAGGCGTGGAGGGCCGGCTGCTGGCCTCCGCCTCCAGCGTCGACGACGGGCGGACGGCCTCGGCGGCCGTGAAAGCCGGCGTAGGAGAATTCGTGGTGAGCCTCGACGTCCTGCGGCGGGACAGCGAGGACTACGAGGTTCCGGCGCCTGCCGAGTCCCGCCGCCTGCTTGCGGCCGAGGACGAGCCCTGGCCGGGTCCGGTGGACGGCGTTGTCGCCAACACGGCGGTGGAACTCACCGCCTACGGCGCCGGCCTGTCCTTCATCGGCGACCGCGGTTTCCTCGGCGCGGCGCTGAAGCGCACCGAGACGGCCTACGGCGTGCCCGGCCATGCGCACGCTCACGAGGACGACCACGATCATGCGGCGGACGAGGGCGTCCGCCTCGACCTGGAGCAGACCCGTCTCGACCTGCGCGGCGAGTGGCGCGGGGGGCTGGGCCACTTCGAGCGGCTGCGTCTGGCGGCGGGCCTGGCCGACTACGAGCATCGGGAGATCGAGGCCGGCGAGGTCGCCACCCGCATCGCTTCCGAGGGCGCGGAGGCGCGGCTGGAACTCGTCCAGTCCGAGCGCGACGGCTGGCAGGGCGCGGTCGGCCTGCAGGCGCTGGCCAGGTCGATCTCGGCGGAAGGCGAGGAAGCCTTCATCCCCTCGGTCGACATTTCCGAGGTCGGGGTGTTCACCCTGCAGCGGCTCGACCGTGACCGGTGGGGCGTCGAGGGCGGCGCGCGGGTCGACAGGCGCACGCTCGAGAGCCCCCGGGCGGCGCTGGACTTCACCAACCTCTCGGCCAGCGTCGGCGGCTTCCTGCGGCCGGCGGACGGTCTCTTCCTCGGCGCTTCGTTCACCCGCACGGCCCGGGCGCCCACCGAGGCCGAGTTGTTCGCCGACGGTTTCCACGCCGCCACCGGCGCTGTCGAGCGCGGCCGGGCGGACCTCGACTCCGAGGTGGCCTACGCCGTTGACCTGACGCTGCATTATGCGCGCGGGGCCTTCACCAGCGACCTGCACCTGTTCGGCGCCCGCTACGACGGCTTCATCGACCTGCGGCCTACCGGCGAGACCGACGCCGAGGGCGCGGCGGTGTTCGCCTACCGCCAGACCGACGCGGATTTCTGGGGTGCTGAGATCGAGCTCGGCTGGCGGCTGTGGGAAGAAGGCGGGCGCAGCTTCGCCCTGGAGCTGGCCGCCGACGCCGTTCGCGGGAGGACGGACCTCGGCCCGCCGGCCCGAGTGCCGCCCTGGTCCGCCAGCCTGCGCGGAATCTTCGAGGGCGGCTGGTGGAGCGGACGGCTGGAGCTGCGCGAAGTCGGCGCTCAGCGGCGCGTCGCCGAGCTCGAACTGCCGACCGACGGCTATCGGACGGTCAACGCTTCGGCCGTGTTCCGGCCGCTGAAGGACGATGGCTTCAAGCTGTTCGTCGAGGCTCGCAACCTCACCGACGCCGAAGCCCGCGAACACGCCTCCTTCCTCAAGGACCTCGCCCCGCTGCCGGGGCGCAACCTGCGCGTCGGCGTAGGGTACCCGTTCTGATCAGTACGGCGGCGCGCCCATTCCCTCTCCCATGATGGGAGAGGGAGGGGGAAGCGGAAGCTCAGACCTCTTCGGATTCCGGAGAGGGAGGGGGGGCGCCTTCGGCGCCGGCCTCGAAGGTGCGGGGCGCGCGGCGGCGGCGGGGACGCTTGGCGGGCGCCTCTTCGCCGTCGGCGGTCTCGGTCCTGGGGGCCACGGAAGACTGCAGGAAGGCCGGGGCGTGGCTCTCGCCGCCCTCGGCGTCGCGCAGCACCGGCGAGGGACGCTCCTCGGCGGCCACCAGCGGGGTGGCCTGCGGCTCGGTCACCGGCAGCGGATCGCGCTCGGGACGATCGCCCCGCTCACCGCGGTCGCGGCGATCGTCGCGGTCCCGGAAGCGATCGCGACGGTCGTCGCGTTCCCGGCGGCCTTCGAAGCGGTCGCGCTGGCGATCGTCACGCTGGCGGTCGTCGCGCTGGCGGTCGTCGCGGTCACGGCGGCCTTCGGGGCGCTGCTCGCGGCCTTCGCCGTCGGCCTCGGCCGTCTCGGCGGCTTCCTGCGCCTCGGCCTCGGCGGCGGCCTGGGCGCCGCTCTCGTCCTCGAAATCGATGTCGAAGCCGGAGGCGAACTGGTCGCGGCCGAGAATTTCGCTGGCCGGCCGCTGCGGCTGCATGGCGCGCAGCAGTCGGAAGTAGTGCTCGGCGTGCTGCAGGTAGTTTTCGGCCAGCACCCGGTCGCCCGCAGAACCCGCGTCGCGGGCCAGCTGCTGGTATTTCTCGAACACGTGCTGGGCGTTGCCGCGCACCTTCACGCCGTCGGGCCCGTTGGAGTCGAAGGCCCGGTTCGCGCTCTGTTGCGGCTTGCCCCCGCCGCCGCCCCTGGTGCGGCCGCGCTGACGCTTCATACCCTTGAAATCTCTCATTCGTCGCTGACCGTCTCGGGACCTGCGCTCATGGGGAATTTAGGCGCCTGGGACCCGTGTGGTTCTGATCGGAGCGGGCGATGTCGGCCCAAGAATTCCGTCTGTTGATGCGCAGGTTTCCCCGTCTTCCAACCTGCCTTGAGGAGGCGCGTCACGCGAGGCTTGCGGGCTCGCGCCTGCCGGAGCGGTCTTGCGCGCCATGGGACGCTCGAACCTGACGCACCGGCCAATTGGGGTGGAGACGGCTTCAGATGTAGCGATTCAGCGTGCCCTTTCCAAGGGATTTTTCGCGCCCGCCACGACGCGATCGCGGTCGGCCAGGTCCTTCAGCGTGCGCACCTCGCGGGCCCCGGCCTGACGGAACAGCGCCTCGACGGCCTCCCGCTGGTCCCAGCCGATCTCCACGGCGAAGCGGCCTCCGGGCTTGAGGACCCGCAGGATCTCGGGCGCCAGCCGGCGGTAGGCGGCCAGCCCGTCGGGACCGCCGTCGAGCGCCAGGCGCGGCTCGTGATCGCGCACCTCAGGCTCGAGGGTCTCGATGACCTCGGTGGCGATGTAGGGCGGGTTGGAGACCACCAGGTCGAAGCTCTCGTCGGCGAGGCCCGCGCACCAGTCGCCGCGCAAGAGGGCGCAGCGGGCCGCGAGGCCGAGGTTGGCGGCGTTTTCGCGCGCGACGGCCAGCGCCTCCTCCGAGATGTCGACGCCGAGGCCCTTGGCCCGCGGGCGTTCGGCCAGGATCGCCAGGAGGATGGCGCCCGAGCCCACGCCCAGGTCGAGAACGGTGAAGGCCTCCTCCTCGCCGAAGGTCTTGAGCGCCCAGTCGACCACCGTCTCGGTGTCCGGCCGGGGCGTCAGCACGTCCGGGGTGACCTGCAGCATGATCTTCCAGAAGCCGCGGCGGCCGAGGATGTGGCTGACCGGCTCGCGCCGCTCCCGGCGGGCGATGTACTCCTCCAGGCGCGCTTCCTGCTCGGGGGTCAGCTGCCGGTAGGGATCGGTGACGATGTCGATCCGGCTCGCGTCGGCCGCCGCCTCCACCAGGAGGCGGGCGTCGATCACCGGGCCGGCGAGGCCGGCGGTCTGCAGCCGGTTCTTGGCGGCCGTCCAGGCCTGGACGAGGTTGAGGGTCAAACGGCGTCTTCCTGCATCGGGGCCGTGCAGGCGTCTCCCAAAGCCACCTGGCCGGCCCTGGTCACGTGAACGTAGATCCCGCAGTTCATGTGCCCGTAGGCGTCATGCAGGCCCTTCACGATATCGGCGTCGCGCTCGGCGGTCTCGGGGTTCACGTGGGTCGCCGCGCAGCGGACGATGGGTTTGAAGACCTCGGCTTCCGCCCAGCCGAGCATCAGCTTGCGGCCCTCCCAGTCGTTCTCGGCCCAGGCCGGCCAGCCGTCGACGTAGAGGTTGGCGCGGAAGCGCAGCGGGTCGATCTGGACGCCCATCCTGCTCTCGAGGTCGCGAACGCTGGCCAGGTTGACGATCGAGACGTGGCCCCGGGGATGGTCGGTGAAGCGGTGGCCCTCGACCGCCTCGACCACCCGCAGCGGCCCGCGGGCCTCCTCGCCCAGCAGGTCGGCGAGCCAGCGGGCGAAGGCCTCGCGGCCCTCCTCGTCCGTCAGCCGGCCGGAGAAGGACCTATGTCCCGGCGCCTGCGCCTCCAGCACGCCGGCGGCCTCGTCCCAGCGGGTGCGGGCCAGCGCCACGCGCGGGATGGACATCAGCACGGTGAACTTCTGCTTCGGGACGAAGGCGGGCGCCTGCGGGTCGTAGCCCGAGGGGCCGTTCTCCACCGCGAAGATGCGGTCGCACGGAAATCGCCCGCCGACGGAGAGCTGGGCCGTCTGCAGCGGCTCGGGGGTGAATCCCTTCACGGGATGGCGGAAAAGCCCTGCGACGATGCCCATCATGGCTGGGTCTGTTGCCGTAAGACGGATCAGTCTACAAGGGAACGGCGACGCTTCGGGTGGGGTTCTGGCGTCGCGGGGGAAGGGAGATGCGCACTTGCGTCGAGACCAGGACCGGGCGCCTGGCCCGCAAAAACGCGCCCGTCGCCTGCCGTCCTGGGTGCTGAACGCGGCCCCGTGGGTGGCGCTCGCCGCCACCACCGCCGCCCTCGTCTACCGCCCCTCGTCCAAGCCGCAGCCGGGCATGAGCGTGCAGCAGGCGCTGTCGCCCGAGGAGTTCGACCGGGCGGAGCCCGGCCGCGGGCGGCTGGCGAGCGCGCCCCACAAGATTCCGCCGAAGGGATGGAAGGACATCCTCTGGCGCACCTACCAGGAGGTGACGCACGACCGGCTGAGCGCGGTCGCCGGTTCGGTCACCTTCTACACGCTGATGGCCATCTTCCCGGCGCTCGGGGTGTTCGCCTCGCTCTACGGTCTGTTCTCCGACGTCGAACAGGCGCGCCAGCAGCTCGCCGACCTCGCCGCGGTTTTCCCGCGCAGCGTGCTCGACCTGGTCGGCGACCAGATGGTGCGAATGGCCAGTCGGCGGCCGGTCAGCCTCTCGGCCGCCTTCGTCATCTTCCTGCTGGTCTCGGTGTGGAGCGCCAACGCCGGGATCAAGGCGCTCGTCGATGGCCTGAACATCGCCTACGACGAGCAGGAGAAGCGCAACTACTTCCTGCGCTCGGCCCTGACATACGCCTTCACATTCGGGGCGCTGGTGTTCCTGACTCTGGTGACCGTCATCCTGGTCGCCGCCCCGATCGCCATCCGGAACCTGGGCTACCTGCGGCTGCTGGAGGCATGGATCCCGTTGCGCTGGGGGATCCTGCTGCTGATCGCGGCAGGCGCCTTTTCGATGCTGTTCCGCTACGGGCCGTGCCGCAAGCGGGCCAAGTGGCGCTGGGTGATGCTGGGCGGGTTGTTCGCGGCCTGCCTGTGGCTGGGCGGGTCGCTGGGCTTTTCGATCTACCTCAACAACATCGCCCACCTGGACGTCACCTACGGCTCGCTGGGCGCGGTGATCGCCTTCATGCTGTGGGTCTACGTCTCGGTGATGGCGGTCCTGATCGGGGCCGAGCTCAACGCCGAGATCGAGCACCAGACGGCGCTGGATTCCACCTCGGGTCCGCCCAGGCCGCTCGGGGAGCGCGGCGCGGCGATGGCCGACACGGTGGGCGTGGCGCTGCACGGGGGCCTGACCCAGGCGGTGACCGCGGCCTGGCATGGCGGTCGACGGCACGCCGGCAAGGTGGGGGGCATGATCCGCGGCAAGCGCGGAAAGCCGGCCAACTGATCAGGCCAGCTCTTCCTCGAGGGCGGCCAGTCGAGCGGCCTGATCCTCCGCGATCAGCGGCTCGATGATCTCGTCCAGCGCCTCGCCCGACAGCACCTTGGGCAGGTTGTAGAGGGTCAGGTTGATGCGGTGGTCGGTGACCCGGCCCTGCGGGAAGTTGTAGGTGCGGATGCGCTCGGAGCGGTCGCCGGACCCCACCTGGCTCTTGCGGTTCTCGGCCCGCTCGGAGGCGATGGCCTCGCGCTTCTGCTCGTAGAGCCTGGCCTGCAGCACCTTCATGGCCCGGGCCCGGTTCTGGTGCTGCGACTTCTCCGACGAGGTGACCACGATCCCGGTGGGCAGGTGGGTGATGCGCACCGCCGAGTCGGTCTTGTTGACGTGCTGGCCGCCGGCGCCGCTCGAACGGTAGGTGTCGATGCGGATGTCGGCCTCGTTGATCTCGATCTCCACGTCCTCCGGCTCCGGCAGCACGGCCACCGTCGCCGCCGAGGTGTGAATCCGCCCGCCGGCCTCGGTCTCGGGCACCCGCTGCACCCGGTGGACGCCGCTCTCGAACTTCAGCCGGCCGAACACGCCCTCGCCGGTGATCGAGGCGATGATCTCCTTGTAGCCGCCGACCTCGCCCTCGGAGACGCTGTCGATCTCCACCTTCCAGCCGCGCAGCTGGGCGTAGCGTTGGTACATGCGGAACAGGTCGCCGGCGAACAGCGCCGCCTCGTCGCCGCCGGTGCCGGCCCGCACCTCCAGGATGCCCGAGGCGTTCTCGTCCTTGTCCTTGGGGGCCAGCAGCAGGGCGACCTCGCGCTCCAGGTCCGGCAGCCGCTCCTTCAGCGCGGCGAGCTCATCGCGCGCCAGGTCGGCCATCTCCTTGTCCCCCGAGGCGGCCATCTCCTCCAGCTCCGGCAGCTCGGCGCGAGCCCTGGCGAGGGCCTCGACGGCCTCGGCGACCGGCTTCAGCTCGGCGTGCTCCTTGGCCAGGCGCACGATCTCGCCCCCGTCCGCGGCCGCGCCCATGCGCGCCTCGATCTCGTGGTAGCGGTCGAGAACCTGGTCCAGTCTGGCCTGCGGAAGACGCAACGGCGGAAATTCCTTCGTGTCCGAACGGGGGAGGCTCCTCTAGCGCCGTTTTCGTCCGGTTTACAGCGTCCCTTGAGACGCATGCGGGTCGGCGGAACCGCGGGCGCGGGCGGGGCGCGAGTGCTAGAATGGCCATACGTCAGCCTTAGGATGCGACATGTACCACGAGGGAAACCGCGAGCTTCAGGACCAGTTCGGCAGCCGCGCGCTGGCCGACCGGCTGGAGGAGAAGCTGCGTCGGGAGCGGTTCGCCGATGCGGACGCGGCCTTCGTCGCCGCCCAGAGCTTTTTCTTCCTGGCCACCGCGGACGCCGAGGGCCGGCCCGACTGCTCGTTCAAGGGTGGGCCGCCGGGTTTCGCACGTGTCGTCTCGCCGGATCTGCTGGTGTTCCCCGACTACGACGGCAACGGGATGTTCAAGAGCCTGGGGAATGTCAGGGCCAACCCGCACGTCGGGCTGCTGTTCATCGCCATGGGCGAGCGGCAGGGCAGGTTGCGGGTGAACGGCCGGGCCGAAGTGGTGGCGGACGATCCGCTGCTGGCCGGGATGCCGGGGGCCCAGCTGCTGGTGAAGGTCACGCCGGTCGACATCTTCCCCAACTGCCCGCGCTACATCCCGCGGATGGAGATCGTCGAAGAGTCCCTCTACGCGCCGAAAGCCGGCGAGGCGCCGGTGGAGCCGAAGTGGAAGGCGTTTCCCGACTTCGCGGACGTCGTGCCGCCGAGGCGGCGGTAGGCAGGGCCGGCGGCAGGCCGCCGGACCCTGCCCCTGGTCTTAGACGCGGACGCCCGAAATTGGGGCCGAGCCGAAGGCGCCGAGCTGCACGGTGCCGCTCATGTTGTCGCCGTTGACCGTCGCCTGGAATTCCAGGGTCATCGGCATCGGCTGGCTGATGTTGGTGCTCCAGGTCAGGGTGTCGCCGTTCACCTTGCCTTCGATCTTCTGCTCGCCCATGCGACCGCTGGTCGTGCCGGTGAAGGTGTCGCCAGAGGTGGTGATGGAGGCGTTCACCTCCTGGGCGCCCATGGGCGTGTTGATGGTGATCTTCCAGTTGCCGTCCGCGGACATGGACATCCTCCGTTGTAGGAGGCAGCAACTAAACAGCGCTATTTGAACGACGCAAGCATGACGCAGGCGTCAACTTTGCGGATTTCGCCGGGCGCGTTGCCGATTGTCGCTCAGGCCGCCGCGTCCAGGCCGATCCGTTCGAGGGTCCGGGTCAGCTCCAGGACGCCGACGTGGCAGGCTTCCAGGGCGCGAACCATCTCAGCCCGGGTGAACACCGCGGAGGGGGCGACGAGCCCTGCACCCACACGCTCCAGGTAGCCGCGCTCGATCAGCCGCTCCACGTAGGGCGCGAAGATGTCCGGCGGCAGGCGCAGACGCGCCATCAGCTCCGCGTCGGAAATCGGCCGGCGCAGGCTGTCGGGCGGCAGGTCGCGCAGCTTGGCGTAGCGGCCGCCCTTGCCCTCCAGCAGGTGCTCGGTGTTGGCGGTCCAGACGCCGGTGTGGATCAGCGCCTCGATCATGTCGAGCCCCACCTCTCCGGCCACTTCGCTGATGATGGCGAGGATCTGGTGCGAGGCGACACGCACGGCCAGCCGGCGAGTGTCGGCAGGGGTTTCGAGGGTGCTCACGCGGGCGTACTCCGGAACAGGGTACGCAGCCTACGGAGCCGCCGTCGCCACGCGGTTAACGCGGCGTCTCCTTCGCTACTCCGCGGCGGCCAGTTCGCCCTGTCTGGCGGCCTCGATCTCCGCCGCCTTGGCCTCCACCAGCTGGACGATGTGGTCGACCATGCCGGCGTTGTCCTGCTTGTGGTTGGGCCGGCCGGCCAAGTAGACCATGCCCGAGCCCTTGCCGCCGCCGGTGAAGCCGACGTCGGTCATCAGCGCCTCGCCCGGGCCGTTCACCACGCAGCCGATGATCGACAGGCTCATGGGCGTGGAGATGTGCGCCAGCCGCTTCTCCAGTTCGGCCACCGTCTCGATGACGTTGAACCCCTGCCGCGCGCAGGACGGGCAGGCGATGATGTTGACGCCGCGGTGGCGCAGGCCCAGCGACTTGAGGATGTCGAAGCCGACCTTGACCTCTTCCACCGGGTCGGCGGCCAGGCTGACGCGGATGGTGTCGCCGATTCCGGCCCACAGCAGCGAGCCGATGCCGATCGAGCTTTTCACAGTGCCGGTGCGCGTGGCCCCCGCCTCGGTCACCCCCAGGTGCAGCGGGCAGTCGATGGCCTCGGCCAGCATCTGGTAGGCAGCCACGGTCATGAACGCGTCCGAGGCCTTCACGCTGATCTTGAATTCGTGGAAGTCGTGGTCCTGCAGAATGCGGGCGTGGGCCAGGGCGCTCTCGACCATCGCCTCGGGGCAGGGCTCGCCGTAGCGTTCCAGAAGCTCCCGTTCCAGCGAGCCGGCGTTGACGCCGATGCGCATCGAACAGCCGTGGTCGCGGGCCGCCTGGATGACTTCTCGCACCCGGTCGGGCGAGCCGATGTTGCCGGGGTTGATCCGCAGGCAGGCCGCGCCGGCCTGCGCCGCCTCGATGCCGCGCCGGTAGTGGAAATGGATGTCGGCGACCAGCGGGACCTTGGCCGCTTTGGCGATCTGTCGGAAGGCGGCGGTGGAGTCCTCGTCCGGGCAGGAGACGCGGACGATGTCGGCGCCCGCCTCCTCCAGCTGCCGGATCTGGTCGATGGTCGCCGCCGCGTCCGCCGTGAGCGTGTTGGTCATCGACTGGACGGTGATCGGCGCATCGCCCCCCACCTCGACGCTGCCGACTCGGATCTTGCGCGTGGGGCGGCGGTGGATCGCCCGCCAGGGGCGGTGGTGGTTGGGGTCCTGGCTCATGACGCGCGCAAGGTAAGCCTTCGGCGGGGAAATCGAAAGGCGCCGGGCCGTCGGCTCACAGCGCCAGGATCGATCCGGGCGGCAGGCTGGCGGCGCTGACGTTCAGGAGGATCATCTGGTCGCCGCTGGCCAGGAGGATCACGGTATCGGCCCCCTGCTGGGCGACGGTGAAGCTTGCGCCCGACGCCGTCACACGGTCTCCCTCGGCGGCGTTGAAATCGGTCACTCGGTCGATCCCGCCCTGGGCCATCATGTGGAACAGGTCTGCGCCGGCTCCGCCGGTCAGCACGTCGTTGCCGCGGTCGCCCAGCAGCCAGTCGTCGCCGGCCTCGCCGAACAGCAGGTCGTCCGCCTGGCCGCCCAGGATGGTGTCGTTTCCGACGCCGCCGTAGGCCGTGTCCGCGCCCAGGTTGGCGACAATGTAGTCGTCGCCGGCCTCGCCGTGCAGCAGGTCGCCGTCCTGGCCTCCGACCACCCAGTCACCGCCGTCGCCGCCCCACAGGGTGTCGGCGCCCTGGTTGCCATGCAGGAAGTCCCAGGCGCCCCCGCCGAAAAGCTGGTCCTGGCCGAAGCCGCCCGCCAGCGAGTCCTCGCCCTCGAAGCCCGACAGCCGGTCGCCGCCCGCGCCGCCGATCAGCACGTTGTTCAGGTGGCTGCCCCAGAGGGTGTCGTGGCCCCCGCCGCCGATGGCGTTCTCGATGTCCGCCCCTACGGCCACCGCCACGTTGCCCTGCAGTCCGCCGGTCGAGGAGAAGTGGCCCTGGCGCAGGTCGATGACCGCGTTGGAGACATAGCCGGAGAAGTCGAAGGTGTCGGTCCCGCCGGCGTCCCAGGCGACGAACACCACCCGCTGGTTGGGCGCGGCCTCGAACCATGGCCGGCCGGCGTTGGAGTTGAAGCCGTAGACGGTGTCGCCGGTCCGGGTCGCCATGTTCGGCCCGTACAGCATCTGGGCGGCGGCGATGTCATCCAGCAGCGGCGCCGCGGCGTAGAGGCCGCCGAAGTTGCCGCCGGTGTTGAACTCCGAGAAGTAGCTCATCACCGTGTACTGGCGGGTGTCCTCGGCGTAGTCGGCCTGACCGGCGTAGGTGTTGTTGGCGTCGGCGGTGGCGTCGTACTCGGATGGGTGCGCCAGGCCGATGGCGTGGCCGATTTCGTGCACCAGCACGTGTCCGCCGTAGTTGAAGGTCGAGGGGGTGGCGTTGGAGCCGGAGCGGATGTTGATCCAGACGTCGCCCGAGGGCGAGCTCGCCCGCGTCGAGCCCGGGTAGTAGGCGAAGGCCGAGGTCCCGTCCGCGCCGCTGTCGTAGTTGGCGAACAGGATGGTGGCGTCGATGGTGTAGTCGCCGATCCGCTGGAAGGTGATGCGCGCCACGTCCGACCAGGCCGCGAGCGCCAGCTCCGCCTGGTGAATCTGCTGTGCGTTGAAGCGCGAGAACCCGGCCAGATCGTCCGGCATCTGAGCCGGCGCGTCGGCGCGGAAGCCGTAGGTGACGTTGAAGGGCTGGCCCATCGCGCCCCAGCCGGGCTCGCCGCGCACGATCTGGTTGGCGGCCTGGGCGACCGTGTAGCTCGGCTTGCCGTTGTCGAAGCCCCCGCGCCCGTCGGCGTTCAGATAGGCGGCCGGCCGCAGCGGCTCGCCGCCCAGAGCGGACGCGGACGCATGAAGGGGCGTTTCGGGGAAGCGTTGAAGGGACATGGGCCGCGCGTGTTACCTAGAAGCCGTGCGTCCCCCGATCGCCGGGAAACTAGGCCCGGGCCGGGAGGCGAACAAGCGCAGCGAACCATGTTGCGTCGATTCTTCGCATGATTTGAGGCGCTTAAGTCGCGCTTCCGACTCTAGCCGGGAGAGGTTGCGATGAGGTTTCGAGCCCTGGTTGCTGCGGCCTTCGCGCTCGGCGCCTGCGGCTCGCAACCGGCTGGCGCCCGAAGTCCGGCGCTGGTCCCGGCCGAGCGGCTTGCGGGCGGCTGGACACTGTCGCTGGAGGGGCGGGCGGACTGCCGTCTACGGCTGACCGCGGCGGTCTCGTCGCACGGCTTCCGCGCCGAGATCGCGCCGGGCTGTGCGCTGGCCGTCGCGCAATGGCGGACGGTTCCCGACGGGATGGAGCTGGCGGCGGCCGACGGCCTGACGCTGGCGCTGCTGGCGCCGGCGGGCGAGGGGGCCTGGGAAGGCTTCGACGCGCAGCGCCGGGCCGCGCGCCTGACCCGGCGTTAACCTAGCTGGCGATCTTGGAGAGCGGGGTCTGCGCCTGAGGCAGCAGGCCGCGGCTCTGGCCGCCGACGAACACCTGGAAGGCGGTGGGGTCGGAGACGTCCACGGTCAGGCCGCCGATGTTCGGGGCCCGGTAGGCCTCGCCGGCCGCCAGCTGACGGGCGAAGTACACCCTGCCGTCGCCGCCGCGGATGATGATCGAGCCGCTGCGCACCGCCTGCAGGGTGACCACCGAGCTGCCCGCCGGGGCGCCGTGCACCGGGCCGTTCGGCGTGAACACCTGCGGCAGCGTCTGGGCCGGCGCCGGGTTCGACGCCGGGGTCGGCATGCGGGTCGGATCGGTGTCGGGCAGCACGCCGCCCGCCGCCGTCGCGGCCGCAAGGCCCGGCGTCTCGTAGGGCGCAGGCGTGGTGGACTCCAGAGGCGCGGGCAGCGGCGCGCCCAGCGCCACCGGGCCGCTCGCGGCCGGCGCGGCGATGGTGGTCAGCGTCTTGGCGGGGGCGGCGGCGGCCACCGGCGCCTCCTCCTGGGTCATGGCCCGCTGGACCAGGTTCCAGGCCAGGACGGCGGCCAGGATCACCCCGAAGGCGCCCAGGAACATCGCCAGGCGCGGGTCGCGCTCCTTGGGCACGCCCACAGGCTCGGGCAGCACCGGCTCCGGGGCCGGCTCCTCGCGCTTGAAACGGGCGACGGCGGCCTCGCCGTCCAGGCCCATCGCATTCGCGTAGGCGCGAATATAGCCGATGGTGAAGGGCCGCGAGGGCAGGGCCTCGAGGCGCATCTCCTCGATCGCCTGCAGATACGCGCGGCGGACGCAGGTTTTTTCGGCCACCTCCTCCAGGGAGAGGCCAAGAAACTCACGGATGGTCTTCAGGGCTTGGCCGACGTCTGGACCGTCCTGGAGCGTCGGCATGAAAGTCTCGACCTTGGCTGGACTGCGACGTGTCCGGGCGTTCAAAGCAACATCCACTTCTCCGCCAGTATCGAGCGGCATGGCTATCGATCACCCTCCAGGCGGACACGGCGACCCTTAGTCGCAACGGGCCCGGTTCCACGTAGCAGTTGCATATTAACGAAGAGTTGTAGGTAGCGATCCAGCATTCGGCCGGGAATGCGGTGGTTCGCCGCGAAGTGTAGCGCAGATTCTACACCGCCAAATAGAGCTTCCGCGCCAGAGTCTCGATCTCGTTCCGCACCGATCCGGCCCCGCCCTTGATCAGCGCGGAAACCCCGCGGCGGGCCGCCTCGCGGTCGCACGAGAGGACCATCTGCTTCACCGGGCCGACGCCGCCCGGCGGCATGGAGAGCTGCTCGAAGCCCAGCGCCACCAGGGCGAAGGCCTCCAGCGGCCGGCCGGCCATTTCGCCGCACACCGACACCGGCGTGCCGGTCTCGGCGCAGGCGCGCTGGATCGCCTCCAGCGCCCGCAGCGCCGGCGGCGAGAGCACGTCGTAGCGGTCGGCCACCCTCGGGTTGCCGCGGTCGGCGGCGAACAGGTACTGCATCAGGTCGTTGGTGCCGACCGAGACGAAGTCGGTCATCGGCAACAGCGCGTCCAGGTGCCAGATCAGGCTGGGGGCCTCGATCATCGCACCCACGTCCAGGCGCGATGGGGCCGGGCGTCCGCGACGCTGGGCCCAGGCGATTTCGTGATCCACCAGGGCGCGGGCGGCGCGGAATTCGTCCACCGTCGCCACCAGCGGGAACATGATGCGCAGCGGTCGGCCGCGCGCGGCGGCGATCAGCGCGCGCAGCTGCAGGCGCAGCAGGGCGGGGCGGTCGAGCCCCATGCGGATCGCCCGCCAGCCCAGCGCGGGGTTGTCCTCGCGCTCGGCCTCCAGATAGGGCAGCACCTTGTCGCCGCCGAGATCGAGGGTGCGGAAGGTCACCGGCATGCCGGCGGCCGCGTCCATCACCCGCGCGTACAGCGCCGCCTGGGCCGAGAACCTGGGCAGCTCCTCGGCGACCATGAACTGGAACTCGGTGCGGAACAGGCCGATGCCCTCGGCGCCCGTCTCGCGCAGGATGTCGAGATCGACGTCCAGGCCGGCGTTCATCAGCAGGGTGATCTTGGCGCCGTCGCGGGTGAAGGCCGGGGTGTCGCGCAGCTTGGCGAACTCGGCCCGCCGCTGGGCCCGGACCTCCATCCGCGCGGTGATCCCCCGGCGCACGTCGGGCCGCGGGCGCAGGTAGGCCTCGCCGGTTTCGGCGTCGACGATGACCGTATCGCCCTCGTTCACGCGGTCGCGCAGCCCGGGCAGCCGTCCGACGCAGGGAATGTCCAGCGCGCGTGCGACGATGGCCGCGTGGCTGGCCGCCGAGCCCTCTTCGAGCAGGAGGCCGCGCAGCTTGCCGCGGTCGTACTCCAGGAGGTCGGCGGGGCCGAGGTTGCGGGCGATGAGGATGGCGTTGTCGGGCAGCTCGCGCGGGGCGTGGCCGTCGCCGGCCAAGTGCCGCAGCAGCCGGTCGTTGAGATCCTCCAGGTCGTGCAGCCGCTCGCGCAGGTAGGGGTCGCGCGCCTGGCCGAGCCTGGCGCGATGTTCCGAGCGCACCCGCTCCACCGCCGCCTCGGCGGTCAGGCCGTTGCGCACCGCGTCGACCAGGCTGCGGTTCCAGCCGCGGTCGTGGGCGAACATGCGGTAGGTCTCGAGCACCTCGTAGGAGGCCTCGACCAGGCCGTGCTGGCCCTCCAGCATGTTGTCGATCTGCGCCTGCAGGGCGGCGATGGCTTCGTTCAGCCGCGCCTCCTCGGCGGCGGCGTCATCGGCCAGCAGGTGGGAGGGGGCGACCGGCGGCTCGTGCAGCACCGCCACGCCCAGCGCCAGGCCCTCGGCGAACCTCTGACCCTTCAGCCGCTCGGGCCGGTGGGGCGCGATCTCGACGCCCTTGAGCTCCTCTTCCTTGATCAGCTCGCCGGCGGCGACCATCTCGGCCAGCACCATGGCGATGATCTGCAGGTCCTCGACCTCGTCGTCGGTGTAGATCCGCTCGGTGCGGTTCTGGACGACCAGCGCGCCGATCACCCGGCCGCCACGCAGCAGCGGCACGCCGAGGAAGGCGTGATAGGGGTCTTCGCCGGTCTCCGGGCGATAGGAGAAGGCCGGATGGCTGGGGGCGTCGGCCAAGTTCAGCGGCCGGCCCTGGCGCATGATCTCGCCGATCAGGCCCTCGCCCTGCTTCAGCCGGGTGACGTGGACGGCGCCGACGTCGAGGCCCTCGGTGGCGAACAGCTCCATCTCGCCGCCCGAGCGACGCAGGTAGAGCGAGCAGACCTCAGCGACCATCGAGCGGGCGATGATCCGCACCACCATGTCCAGGCGCGTCTGCGCCGGGCCGCCGCTGGCGAGGGCTTCCCGGATCTGGCGCAGCAGGCTGCGCTGTCCCCTGATGGCGATGCCTTGGATGGGCACTCGGCCGTTTCCTCCTGTCCCTTCCGCTACCTAACAGACGTGCGCAACGGAACGGAGACATCATTCCGCTGCGTGCGTCAGCGCGTCGCCCTGCCGAACTCTAGCACGCCACGTCCGCCCCGGCGCCTGCGAATCAGGCGCTGCCAGCCCGCCTCGCGATCAAGCTTCGCTGCGTTCCGCCGGAAGTAAGGATTCTTGCCAAGGTTGAAAACCCCTGGGTGACACGCGACTTCCTGCCTCCCACCGCTGTGCGGCGGGAGGCAGGACCTCATTCTCACAACCTCACGCTCCTCAGCCGGAGCGCGTTGCCGACCACGCTGACGCTGGAGAGCGCCATCGCGCCGGCGGCGATGGCGGGGGAGAGCAGCCAGCCGAACACCGGGTAGAGCAGGCCCGCGGCGATCGGCACCCCCGCGGCGTTGTAGACGAAGGCGAAGAACAGGTTCTGGCGGATGTTGCGCATCACCGCGCGCGATAGCCGGCGGGCCTTCACGATCCCCTGCAGGTCGCCCTTCAGCAGGGTCACCCCGGCGCTTTCGATGGCCACGTCCGCGCCCGCGCCCATGGCGACGCCGACGTCGGCCGCGGCCAGCGCCGGAGCGTCGTTGACGCCGTCCCCGGCCATGGCCACACGGCGGCCTTCGGCGCGGAACTTCTCGACCACCGCGGCCTTGTCCTGCGGCAGCACCTCGGCCTCCACCTCGTCGATGCCCAGGCGGCGGGCGACCGCCAGGGCGGTGGTGCGGTTGTCGCCGGTCATCATCACCAGCCGCACGCCGTCGGCCTTCAGCGCCTCGATGGCGGCCGGCGTCGTGGCCTTGATCGGGTCGGCGATCGCGAGCACCGCGGCGGCCGTCCCGTCGACGGCTATGAAGATCGCCGTGGCGCCTTCGCCCCGCAGGCCCTCGGCTTCGGCGTCGAGCATCGAGGTGTCGATCCCCAGCTCCTTCAGGAATTTGCCCGAGCCGATGGCCAGCCGGCGGCCGTCCACGAGCCCGACCACGCCCTTGCCGACCGGAGAGTCGAACTCGGCCGGTTCGGACAACTGCATGGCCCGCTCGGCGGCGGCGCGGACGATGGCGTCGGCCAGCGGGTGCTCGCTGGCCCGCTCGAGGCTGGCCGCCAGGCGCAGGGCCTCGGCTTCGTCCATCCCGGCGACCGGGCGGATGGCCGTGAGGGAGGGGCGGCCCTCGGTCAGGGTGCCGGTCTTGTCGATCACCAGGGTGTCGATGGTCTCGAAGCGCTCCAGCGCCTCGGCGTTCTTGATCAGCACTCCGGCCCGGGCGCCGCGGCCGACGCCCACCATGATCGAGATCGGCGTCGCCAGCCCCAGGGCGCAGGGACAGGCGATGATCAGCACCGAGACGGCGGCCACCAGGCCGAAGGTGAAGCGCGGTTCGGGGCCGAACACGCTCCAGGCGACGAAGGCGATCGCCGCCACCGCGATCACCGCCGGCACGAACCAGCCGGAGACCTGGTCGGCCAGCCGCTGGATCGGGGCGCGGCTGCGTTGGGCCTGGGCGACCATCTGGACGATCTGCGAGAGCAGGGTCTCGGCGCCCACCTTCTCGGCCCGCATGACGAAGGAGCCGGTGGTGTTGATCGATCCGCCGACCACCTTGTCGCCGGCCTGCTTGGTGACCGGCATGGACTCGCCCGTGACCATCGACTCGTCGATCGCCACTCGGCCCTCGACGAGCTCGCCGTCCACGGGGACCTTCTCGCCGGGGCGCACGCGCAGCAGGTCGCCGACCGCCACCTGATCGAGGCCCACCTCCTCGTCGCTCCCGTCGGGGCGGACCCGGCGGGCGGTCTTCGGCGCGAGGTCGAGCAGGGCGCGGATGGCGCCCGAGGTCTGCTCGCGGGCCCGCAGTTCGAGCAGCTGGCCCAGCAGCACCAGCACGGTGATGACCGCAGCGGCTTCGAAATAGATCGGGACCGAGCCGTCGTGCCGCCGGAAGGCCTCCGGGAACAGACCGGGGGCCAGCGTCGCCACGACGCTGTAGAGGTAGGAGACCCCCACGCCCATGGCGATCAGGGTGAACATGTTGAGGTTGCGGGTGACCAGCGAGCGGGCCCCGCGCTCGAAGAACGGCCAGCCCGACCACAGCACCACGGGCGTCGCGAAGGCGAGCTGCAGCCAGGCCGAGTTCTGCGCGCCCAGGCGCATGGTCAGGCCGGTCAGATGGCCGCCCATCTCGAGGACGAATACGGGAATGGTCAGGGCGAGGCCGATCCAGAACCTGCGGCCGAAGTCCTTCAGCTCGGGGTTGGGGCCGGTGTCGGCGGTGACCAGCTCGGGCTCCAGCGCCATGCCGCAGATCGGGCAGCTTCCCGGACCCACCTGCCGGATCTCCGGGTGCATGGGGCAGGTGTAGATCGTCCCCGGCGGCGCCTCGGCGGGCTTGGGGCCCTCGCCGTCCAGGAAGGCCGCCGGGTCCGCCTCGAAGCGGTCCTTGCAGCGGGCCGAGCAGAAGTGGAACGCGCGCCCCTGGTGGCGGGCGTGGTGGGCCGTGACGGTCGGATCGACGGTCATGCCGCAGACCGGATCTTTCGCCGTCAGATACTTGTCGGGGTCGGCCAGGAACTTGGCCCGGCAGCCCGCGCCGCAGAAGTGGAAGGTGCGCCTGTCGTGCTCGGCGTGGTGGGGCGTCTTTTCCGGATCGACCGTCATGCCGCAGACGGGATCCAGCACCTTGCCCGCCTCGGCCGGCGTCCGGTTTGCGTGATGGTGGCCGTCGTGGCCGCAGGCGTGGCCCTGGTGGCCGGAGTGGTCGGTCGGCATCGCCGTCTCCGCAGTCTCGGAACATACCCCCGAGGGGCATCGATGCCCGATCACATATACCCCATGGGGGCATATTGCAATTACCCGCTGAGGGTATATGTTCGTGGCCAGGAGGCTCGCTGATGCACCGTGAGAATAAGCCCAAGCTGCTGAACCGCCTGAACCGGATCGAAGGGCAGGTGCGGGGCGTGGCCCGGATGGTCGAGGACGACCGCTACTGCATCGACATCCTGACCCAGATCCAGGCCGTCCGCGCCGCCCTGGCCAAGGTCGAGTCCGAACTCCTGCGCGATCACCTCAACCACTGCATCGTCGGCGCAATGGTCAGCGGCGACGAGGCCGAGCAGCGCAAGAAGGCCGAGGAACTGATCCAGGTGCTGGAACGCGCCCGCTAGGCCGCCTCGCGGCCGTCCCCTGCAAGTATCGAGGATCGTCCCCATGCGCCCCGGCGCCCACATCATCGGCCGCAGAGGCCTGCTGCGCGGCGCCACGGCTCTGGGCGGCGCGGCTGCGCTGGCCTCGCTGGCGCCCGGACGGGCGCGCGGCCAGGCCGGCCCGCGGGCGCTCTCCGGCGAGGAGATTTCGCTCACCGTCGGCCACGTTCCGCTGCGCATCGACGGGCGGGCGGCCCACGCGGTGGGGATCAACGGCCAGGTTCCGGGCCCGCTGATCCGGCTGAAGGAGGGTCAGACCGCCCGCATCGCGGTGACCAACACGCTGGACGAAGACACCTCGATCCACTGGCACGGACTGCTGGTGCCCTTCCAGATGGACGGGGTGCCGGGCGTCAGCTTCCCGGGGATCAAGCCGGGCGAGACTTTCGTCTACGAGTTCCCGGTCCGGCACGCGGGCACCTACTGGTACCACAGCCACTCCGGCCTGCAGGAGATGATGGGCCACTACGCGCCGCTGGTGATCGACCCGGCCGGGCCCGAGCCCCACCCCTACGATCGGGAGCACGTGATCGTGCTCTCCGAGCACAGCTTCATGCACCCGCACGAGATCATGCGGCGGCTGAAGACGGCGCCCGGCTATTTCAACCGGCAGAAGCAGACCATAGCCGGGCTGCTGGCCGGAGAGGACCAGCCGCTGGCCGACCGCATCGCCTGGGCCGGCATGCGGATGGACCCCACCGACATCCTCGACGTGAGCGGGGCGGCCTACACCTATCTGGTCAACGGCGCCTCGCCGCGCGCCAACTGGACGGGGCTGTTCCGGCCGGGCGAGCGGGTGAGGCTGCGGATCATCAACGCCGCGGCCATGACCATCTTCAACCTGCGCATTCCCGGCCTGCCGATGACGGTGGTGCAGGCCGACGGCCAGGACGTGCGCCCGGTCGAGGTGGACGAGCTGCAGATCGCCAACGCCGAGACCTACGACGTCATCGTCCGGCCGCGCGACAAAGCGGCCTACGCCCTGGTCGCCGAAGCCGCGGACGGCTCTGGCCTGGCGTTCGGCACGCTCGCGCCGCGGGCCGGCATGGCCGCAGCGATCCCGCCGCTGCGCAAGCGCCCGGTGCTGACCATGAAGGACATGGGCATGGACATGAGCGCAGGCCACGGCGCTCACGGGGGCCACGGCGGCCACTCCATGTCGATGATCGACCCGGCCAATGCCCCGCAGGTGAAGACCGGCCCCGGCGTGCAGATGATCTCGCCGATGCCGGTGGACCGCACCAGCGACCGCGGCACGGGGCTGGAGGACGTCCCCCACCGGGTGCTGGTCTACACCGACCTCGTGGCGCTCACCCCGAGCCCCGACCCGCGACCACCCTCGCGCAGCCTGGAGATCCACCTGACCGGCAACATGGAGCGGTTCATGTGGGGCTTCGACGGCGAGAAGTTCAGCGCCCTGGTCGATCCCATTCCGTTCCGCCTGGACGAGCGGGTGCGGGTGACCCTGGTCAACGACACCATGATGAACCACCCGATCCACCTGCACGGCCACTTCGTCGAGCTGGTGAACGGCCACGGCGCGCACCAGCCGCGCAAGCACACGGTCAACGTCAAGCCGGGCGGCAAGCTGACCTTCGACCTGACCGCCAGCGAGCCCGGCGACTGGGCCTTCCACTGCCACATGCTGCTGCACATGCACGCCGGCATGTTCAACGTCGTCACCGTGCGCCCGATGGAAAGGGCGCCGGCGTGAGTCGCCTGACCCGCCTGGCCGCGCTGGCGACGATGGCCCTGTCCGCGCCGGCCTTCGCCCAGCACGCCGATCACCACGCCGGCCACGGAACGGAACCGGCCCGACCCGCGCCGACGCCGTGGGCAGCCGGGCCGCACGCCGGACACGCCGCGCCCGCCGATCCCCATGCCGGTCACGGCGCGCAGTCCTCCGGCCCGCCACCGCCGCCCTGGGCGACGCCCTCCGCCGATCCGCACGCCGGTCACGGCGCCCATGCCGGCCACGCGCCGGCGGCCGGACCTTCGACGCCGCCTCCGCCCGTCCCGCGCGCCCACGCCGCCGAGGCCTTCTTCCCGGCCGCCGAGATGGCTCGGGCGCGGGCGCAGTTGCGCGCCGAGCACGGTGGGATGCGCTGGTGGCAGGCGACGGTGGAGACCCTCGAGCTGCGTCCCGAGGCCGGCGACGACGGCTACGCCTGGGAGGGCGAGGTGTCGTTCGGCGGCGGCATCGACCGCTTCGTGCTGCTGACCGAAGGCGAGGGGACCGCGGGCGATCGGCCGGAGCAGGTCGAGGTCCAGCTCCTCTGGCGGCGGGCGGTCAGTCCCTACTTCAACCTGCGGGCCGGCGTGCGCCACGACTTCGAGCCGCGCCCGCGGCGCACCTACGCCAGCGTCGGGATCGAGGGGGTGTCGCCCTACTGGGTCGAGCTGTCGGCCGCCGCCTTCCTGTCCGACAAGGGCGGACTCTCGGCGCGGCTGGAGGCCTCCACCGATTTCCGCCTCACCCAGCGGCTGGTGCTGCAGCCGAGCGCCGAGGCGAACCTGGCGGCGGACGACGATGTGGCGGTCGGCGTCGGCTCGGGGCTGTCGGACGTCGAGCTGGCCATGCGGCTGCGCTACCACCTCACGCCGGACCTCGCGCCCTATGTGGGCGTGGTGCACGAGCGCGCCTTCGGCCGCACGGCGGACCTCGTCCGCGGCCACGGCGAGGCCGTGCGCGAGACCCGCGCGGTCGTCGGGCTGACGGCGAGGTTCTAGAGCTGGTCCAGGCCGTAGGCGGCGTGCAGGGCGCGCACCGCCAGCTCGGTGTAGGCGGCGTCGATCAACACGCTGATCTTGATCTCGCTGGTGGAGATCACCTGGATGTTGACGCCCTTCTCGGCCAGGGCTCCGAACATGGTCTTGGCGACGCCCGCGTGGCTGCGCATGCCGACGCCGATGACCGAGACCTTGGCGACCTCTTCGTCGACCGTGACGTCCTCGAAGCCGATCTCCTTCTGGGCGGCGCGGACGATCTCCACGGCCCGGGCGGCGTCGCGCTTGCCGACGGTGAACTCCATGTTCGCCGTATCCGCGGTGCGGGCATGGCTCTGGACGATCATGTCGACGTTGACGTTGGCGTCGGCCAGCCGGCCGAAGATCTCCTTGGACACGCCCGGATGGTCGGGCAGGCCGAAGAGGCTGATCTTGGCCTCGTCGCGGCTGTAGGCGACCCCGCTCACGATGCGCTTTTCCACGATCTCCTCCTCGTCGCACACGATGGTGCCCGCGCCCGTCGCCTCGCCCGGCTCCACGAAGCTCGACAGCACCCTGACCGGCACCTTGTAGGTCATGGCGAGCTCGACCGAACGGGTCTGCAGCACCTTGGCCCCCAGCGAGGCCATTTCCAGCATCTCCTCGTACGAGATCTTGGACAGCCGACGCGCCTTGGCCTCGATGCGCGGGTCGGTGGTGTAGACGCCGTCGACGTCCGTGTAGATGTCGCAGGCCCCTTCCAGCGCCGCGGCGATGGCCACCGCGCTGGTGTCCGAGCCGCCGCGGCCCAGCGTGCAGATGCGGCCCTGGCGGTCGACGCCCTGGAAGCCGGCGATCACCGCGATCTCGCCGCTGTCGAGGGCGGCGGCCAGCTTCTCGGGCGGAATGTCGTCGATGCGGGCGCGGCCGTGGGCGTCGTCGGTGATGATCGGCACCTGCCAGCCCAGCCACGAGCGGGCCCGGCAGCCCATGTTGCGCAGGGTCATGGCCAGGAGGCCGGCGGTCACCTGTTCGCCGGAGGCCACCACCACGTCGTACTCGTCGTCGCTCGGGGAAATCCCCTGCGCCGCGGCGCCTGCGCCGTCGGTCCAGGCGACCAGCTCGTTGGTCTTGCCGGCCATGGCCGAGACCACCACGGCGACCTGTTTCCCGGATTCGACCTCGGCGGCCACCAGCCGGGCCACCCGCCGGATGCGTTCCAGGTCGGCCACCGAAGTGCCGCCGAATTTCATGACCAGCCGCGACACGCCGCTCTTGGCCCCCCGTCCTTGCGAAGTGCGGGCCTTCTAGCGAGGCCCGCGGGACGGGGCAATGGTCAGGCGGGCTCGGCGACCAGCTGGCGGTAGGCGTCGGCCAGCGGAGCCATGACGATGGCCGCCGTGAGGGCCGCGGCGAGCGAATAGAGCACCGCGAAAACGGCGATCAGCGAACCGGCGCTGCGGAACAGCAGCAGCGGATCGGATGCGAGCGCCGCCTGCCAGGAGGCGCCCAGGCTGGCGAGGATCGCCGTCACCCCGATGGCGAGGAAGAGGAGCTGGATGGCCAGCGCCAGCAGCATGGCCAGCAGGAAGATCAGGAACAGCGGGGCGACATGGCCGCGGGTCAGCGTCCAGGACTCGAACAGGCGGAAAGTCCGCTCGGCGAAGCTCATCGGATAGGCCATGGAAAGGCGCAGCATCAGCCAGACCACGCCGACGAACAGCACGACGAAGGCGAGGCCGCCGACCAGGACGAAGCCCCACGCATCCATCGCCTGCTGCAGCATGAACCCCATGAACGCCGTCATCCCGGCCAGAGGGAAGACGGCCAGGGCGATCGCGAAGCCGAGGCCGAAGGAGATCGTCAGGGTCACCAGCCCGAGCCACAGCTCCTGGGCCGAGAAGCGCAGGTAGGCGAAGCGCCGCTCTTCCGGCTGCAACACGGCCCGGAACACGGCGGCCATGACCACGGTCTGCACCGCGAGGCCCCCCAGGGTGAACAGCGGCTGCAGCCCCATCATCTGCAACTGCATGCCGACGAGGTCCGCCGGGTCGGGTTCGGCCTGGCCCGCCAGCGCCGCGGTCTGGGCGACCAGGCCGCCGAGCATCAGCAGCATCGCCGCGGTCAGCACGAGGAACAGGCCGGCCCAGCCCAGCACCGCCAAGGGCTCGCGGCGAATGAGACGCAGGCCGGCCCCCGCCGCCTGTCCGATCGAAAGCTCCGCCATCGCCCTCCCCATGGCTCAGGTCGCGCGAATGCTACCGCAGGTCGGTGAAGCCGTCACATGCGCGTCGCCACCGCCCGCTTCGCTCCGACGCGGTTCTCCTCTAAGGAGAGGCCATGACGAGCACAGCCGCATCGAGCATCGACCCGGCCGAAGTCGAGCGCTTTTCCCGCATCGCCGCCGAGTGGTGGGACCCCAAGGGCAAGTTCGCGCCGCTTCACAAGTTCAACCCGGTGCGCCTGGCCTTCATCCGTGAGCAGGCGCTGGCCAGGTTCGGGCGGGACGGGGCCGCGCGCCGGCCCTTCGAGGGGCTGAAGCTGCTGGACATCGGCTGCGGCGGCGGCCTGCTGTCCGAGCCGATGTGCCGGCTGGGCTTCGAGGTGCTGGGGGTCGACGCCTCCGAACGCAACATCGCCACCGCCTCCACCCACGCGGACGAGCAGGGGTTGCCGATCACCTATAGGGCCGCCACCGCCGAGCAGCTGCTGGCCGAGGGCGCGGGGCCGTTCGACGTGATCCTCAACATGGAGGTGATCGAGCACGTGGCCGATCCGGGCGAATACCTGCGCACCTGCGCGCGCCTGCTGGCCCCCGGTGGGATGATGATCGTGGCCACCCTCAACCGCACCCTCAAGGCCCTGGCTCTGGCCAAGGTCGGGGCGGAATATGTGCTGCGCTGGCTGCCGGCCGGCACCCACGACTGGCGCAAGTTCCTGCGCCCGGAGGAGGTGAGAGGGTTCCTGGACGGCGAGCCGGTGGCGGTGCAGGGGCCGTTCGGGATCGTGTTCAACCCGCTCACCGGCTGCTGGACGCGGTCCGATGACACGGACGTGAACTATATGATGACGGTGACCCGGCCCGCGGCTTAAGGAACGGCGCAGGATAAGGAGTCCGCATGCCGTCGATCCGCGTGCTTGGCCACGCCTTCCGCGCCTGGCGCCGAAACCTGCGCTGGGCCAAGCACGAGCCGGAGACGCCCTACATCGCCGACTTGCTGTCGGGCGCGCCGGTGTGCCTGCACGTCGGGGCCAGCGACGGGCGGCATTCCTACGTGATGACCAAGGTCGCGCCGCGGGCGCGCATCCACGCTTTCGAACCCTCGGCCTTCACATACGAGGTGCTGAAGGTCTGCATCGCCTGGCACGGCATCGCCGATCGGGTGACCCCCGTCCACGCCGCGGTCTCCGACCGGCCGGGCGAGGCGCTGCTGGTGACGCCCCGCAAGACCTCCGGCCGGATGGGCCGCGCCTACGCCTACGTCGCCGAGTCGCCTCCCGAGGGCGCCGTCCGCCCGGACCTGCAGGACACCGGCGCCGAGGTGCAGCCGACGCCTGTCATCACCCTCGACGACTATTGCGCCGAGCACGACCTCAACCGGATCGACTTCATCCGCATGGACATCGAGGGCGCCGAGCTGCGCGCGCTCAAGGGTGCGCAAGGCGTGATCGAGCGCGACCTGCCCCACGTGCTGGTGGAGATCCACCCGGCGATGCTCGAAGGCCGTTTCGGCGCCTGCGCCGAGGACGTCGTCGAGGTCTTCCGCTCCCGCGGCTACCGCATGTTCGCGCTCAACGGCGACCGGCTCGAGGAGCGCACCACGGTGGTCCCGGACCTGCCGTGGAAGGACTACTTCTTCATTCACCCCTCCCGCGCCTCGAAGCTTCCCGACGGCGTCTTCAAGGCGCGGATGGCGGCGTAGTCTCTCCTGCGCCTACCTCCCGCCGCTGCGCGGGGGAGGTAGGGAACGCGCCCGTCAGTCGAACCCGACGAAGGTGGCCGCCTCGGCCACCGGCTTGCGCTCGGACACCACCGAGTTGGCCGGGAAGGTCCAGTCGGGCCAGCCGAGGGCGATGGCCTTCATGATCACCTGGTCTTCGGCGATGCCGGCGTGCTCGCGGACCACGGGGGACTGCATGATCCCCTGGCTGTTGATCACCGCGCCCAGGCCGCGGGACCAGGCGGCGTTGACCAGGGCGTTGGTCACGGCCCCGCAGTCGAAGGGGGTGTCGTCGCTGCCGTCGAGGGCGCGGTCGTAGGTGATGATCACGCAGACCGGGGCGTCGAACTGGCGAAAGCCGCGCAGCACCCAGTCCTGGCGCTTCTCCTTGTCCTCCCGGGCGATGCCCATGGCCGCGAACAGCTGCTTGGCGATGCCGATCTGCCGCTCGCGGTGCTGGCCGGCGAACGGCGGGCCGGTGCGGAACTCGCGCGACTGGGGCACGCCCGCCAGCATGCGCTCGGTGTTGCCGGCGCGGATCCTCTCAAGCGGCTCGCCGGTGACGATGTAGAAGTTCCACGGCTGGGTGTTCATCGAGGAGGGAGCGCGCATCGCCAGCGCGAGGATCTCCTCGATCAGCTCGCGCGGGACCGGGTCCGGCTTGTATCCGCGGATGCTCCGCCGCCCCAGGATGACCTCGTCGAACTTCATGCATGACCCCCGGCGATTCCCTGCCGGACGTCGAGCCGGCGACCCAGCCTAACGCCGGTCGGCGGCTCGCGGCCACACCCAGGCGCGCCAGGGATGCTGATCGGCTGGAAAGAATAGCTGGTCGCCTTTCGGCGGTCGCCGGCTCGCATCGCGGCCCAGCTTTGCCTATCACCGAACGACTGTTTGAACCGGAGCGACGCATGGCCGCCGACCCTCTCTTCCAGCCCTGGTCCTTCAAGGGGCTGAACCTGAGCAACCGAATCGTCATGGCCCCGATGACCCGGTCCTTCTCGCCGGGCGGTGTCGCAACCGATGATGTCGCCGGCTATTACCGCCGCCGGGCCGAGGCGGACGTCGGCTTCATCGTTTCAGAGGGTACGGGCGTCGAGCGTCCGGCCTCGCTGAACGATCCGAACGTGCCCCGTTTCCACGGCGAGAAGGAACTGGCCGCCTGGAAGAAGGTGATCGACGAGGTGCACGCCGTCGGCGGGGTGATGGCGCCCCAGCTCTGGCACGTGGGCGCGGTGCGCACCCGCCATCCCGAGTGGACGCCGCCCGGGCCCTACGACAGCCCCTCGGGCCTGTCGCGGCCTGACAAGCAGTTCGGCGAGCCGATGACCGACGCCGAGGTGGCCGACGCCGTGCGCGCGTTCGCCGAGGCGGCCGCGGCGGCCAAGGCGCTGGGATTCGACGCGATCGAGCTGCACGGCGCCCACGGCTACCTGATCGACCAGTTCTTCTGGGAAGGCACCAACCGGCGCGACGACCGCTGGGGCGGCCCGACCATCGTCGACCGCTCGGCCTTCGCCGCCGAGATTCTCCGCGAAGTGCGGCGCGCGGTGGGGCCTGACTATCCGGTGATCATCCGCATCTCGCAGTGGAAGCAGCAGGACTACGGGGTGAAGCTCGCGCACACTCCGGACGAGATGGAGGCCTGGCTAACCTCCCTGACCGACGCCGGGGCGGACATTCTGCACTGTTCGCAGCGCCGCTTCTGGGAGCCGGAGTTCGAGGGCTCGGACCTCAACTTCGCCGGCTGGGCCAAGAAGCTGACCGGCGCGCCGACCATCACCGTGGGCTCGGTGGGGCTGACGGGCGAGTTCATCGCCGCCTTCGCGGGCGAGGGCTCGCAACCCGCCTTGCTGGACGAGCTGGTGCGGCGGCTGGAGCGCGGCGATTTCGACCTCGTCGGCGTCGGCCGGGCGCTGCTGCAGGACCCCAACTGGGCGCGCAAGGTCAAGGAGGGACGCACCTCCGAGCTGATGGCCTTCGAGCGCTCGGCCCTGGCCAGCCTCAGCTGACGCGGCGCGCCGGCGCTCCGGCCGGCGGCGAACTCCAGGGCTCCAACGGCGTTCACTTCCCGAGGTGACCGTTCGAGGAGAGCTCTGGTGGCTCGAAAAAGACCGAAAGGGGTCCTGGCTCTCGGCTGGGCCTGTGTCAGCTGCGCCGCGACCGGCCGGACCGAGCACGTGCCCACGTCCGAGGACTATCCCGACCATGTGGTGCGGCGGATCCATTTCGAGGCCGGCGGCGGCCACGGCTGGCGCATCTCGGCCCTGACCACGCCGCGCCAGGCGCCGGCGCGCTGGAAGATCGTGGTGATCACCGGCTCGCCGTCCTGGGCGGAGTACTGGGCGCCGGTGATGGCCGAGCTGCCGCCGGACCGCGAGATGCTGGTCGTCGACCGGCCGGGCTTCGCCGGCTCCGAGCCGTTCGACTGCGTGCCGGACATCACCGTGCAGGCGCAGGCGCTGGCCCCGGCGCTGGAGGCCGCGCCCGGCCAGAAGGTGCTGCTGGTCGGCCAGTCCTACGGCGGCGCCATCGCCAGTCTGCTGGCAAGGGACCATCCGAAGCGGGTTCACGGCCTGGTGCTGCTCTCGGCCTTCCTCGGCGCGCCCGGCCCGACCGCCAGGTTCCTCCTGGAGCACGGCTCGAAGGTGCTGGGCCTCTTGCCGCGCGATTTGCGGCACGCGACGCTCGAATGCACCGGCCAGGCGACCCAGCTCCATCACCTGCATGCGGCGCTGCCGCAGCTGAGGGTCCCGGTGCACGTGGTGCATGGGGACGCCGACGACTTCGCGCCCATCGACCTGGCCGAGCGGCTGGCGCGGGAGACGCGCACCCGGCGGCCGATCCGCTTCCAGAGCGTGCCGGGCGCCAACCACTTCATGAACGATGCGCCGCCGCAGCTGCTGCTGGACGTGCTGGCGACCTGCGTCCCGCCAGAGCCGCCGCCGCTGTGGCGACGGGTGCCGCTGCCGAAACTCGGGTGGCCGTTCGCGCGGCCCGCCGGGCAGCTGGCGCAGGCCGTCGGCGCCTAGGGTGAGACAAAGGGGCTTGGCCGCCTCAATCTGAACGGCGATAAGCGAAACCTCAACCGCCCGTCCGGGCCATAAGATTGGGGAGAGCCTCGCAGATGAAGGCCGCCGTACTGCGCGAAGTGGGCAAGCCGCTTCAGATCGAAGACGTCCAGATCAACAAGCCGGGTCCGCGGGAAGTCCTGATCCGCACCGTCGCGGCCGGCGTCTGCCACTCGGACCTGCACTTCATCGAGGGTTCCTTTCCGCACCCGCTGCCGGCGGTGCTGGGCCACGAGAGCGCGGGCATCGTCGAGGCGGTCGGTTCGGACGTGCGCACCGTCAAGCCGGGCGACCACGTCATCACCTGCCTGTCGGCCTTCTGCGGCCACTGCGAGTTCTGTCTGACCGGCCACATGAGCCTGTGCGTGTCGCCCGACACCAAGCGTGATGCGAAGGACGAGCCGCGGCTGACGCAGAACGGCAATCCGATGCCGCAATTCCTCAACCTGTCCTCGTTCGCCGAGCAGATGCTGATCCACGAGCATGCCTGCGTGGCGATCAACAAGGATATGCCGCTGGACCGCGCTGCGCTGATCGGCTGCTCGGTGACCACCGGCGTGGGCGCGGTGATTCACACCTCGAACGTGCGCCCGGGCGAGACGGTGGCGGTCATCGGCTGCGGCGGCGTCGGTCTGTCGGCGATCAACGGCGCGGCGATCGCCGGCGCGGGCCGGATCATCGCCATCGACATGCACCCGGGTAAGGAGAACATGGCCAAGGCCTTCGGGGCCACGGACTTCGTCAACGCCTCCGAGACCGACCCGGTGAAGGAGGTTCTCGAGCTCACCAAGGGCGGCGTGCACCACGCGTTCGAGGCCATCGGCCTCGGCAAGACCGCCGAGCAGGCGTTCAACATGCTGCGCCGCGGCGGCACCGCCAACGTGATCGGCATGATCCCGGTCGGCCAGACGGTCACCCTGATGGGCGCGGCCTTCCTGGGCGAGAAGCGAATCCAGGGCTCGCTGATGGGCTCCAACCGGTTCCCGGTCGACATGCCGCGGCTGGTCGACTTCTACATGCAGGGCAAGCTGAAGCTCGACGACATGATCTCGCGCCGGCTGAAGCTGGAGCAGATCAACGACGCCTTCGACGAGATGAAAAAGGGCGGCATCGCCCGCTCGGTCATCACCTTCGACGCCTGACGCTTCAGGCTCGGGTCCGAGACGAGACGCGCGTCGGCGTTCAGCCGGCGCGCGTTTTCGTTGGCGGCCGGCTCAGTCGCGGGGCTGCCCGTTCTCCCAGTAATAGCGGCCGGTGCCGGGATCGTAGAAGTAGTATCGGCCCGCGCTCTGATCGTAGTACTGGCGGCGGTTGACGTTGTCGTAGCGGGGGGTGGTGGCCGCCCCGAGGGCCGCGCCGGCCGCGCCGCCGACCACCGCGCCGGTGACCGAACCGTCCACGGCCGCGCCGATGGCCGCGCCCGCCAGGCCGCCGGTGGCCGCCCGCTCCGTCATGGTGGTGCCGCACGCCGCGAGCGACAGGGCGCCCACGGCGGCCGCACAACTGAACATTGGCTTCTTCATGGCTGACCTCTCTGTCGCGATCAGCCAACGGCTCGTCACGTACCGCGGTTCCGCGGCGTCAGGCGAACAGGGCGCGCCGCAGCTCCGCGTCGGGATCGTCCGCCACCCGGCTTTCCAGGTCGAAGATCATCGTCGCCCGGCGGCCGCTCTCGTAGGCCGGCCAGGCGGGCAGGGCGGACGTCGTGGGGTTCCCGGTGCGGGCGAAGGCCAGCCAGGCGGCGCTCATCTGGTCGGCCACCGGCGGCCTGGCGGGCGCCGGCCGGGCGCGGCCGTCAACGGCGAGGCGAGGAGCTCAGCGCTGCAGGCTGGCCTTGGTCAGGGAGGCGGAGGGGCCCTGGGCGAGGTGGCGGGTCTCGGCCTTGGCGGCGACGAGGCGTTCGATCTGCGCCTTCTTGGCCTTGAAGGCCGCGAGTTCGGCGCCGGCCAGCACGGTGCCCTGCGGCACCTTGGCGCCGACCGGATTGATCCGGGAGCCGTTCTTCCAGACCTCGTAGTGCAGGTGTGGGCCGGTCGAGGCGCCGGTCGAGCCGACGTAGGCGATCACCTGCCCCTGGCGCACGCGCTGGCCCGGCTTCAGGCCCTTGGCGAAGCGCGAGAGGTGGGCGTAGCCGGTCTCCCAGCCGTTGCTGTGGCGCACGCGCACCCAGTTGCCGTAGCCGCCCCAGCGGCGGGCCTCGACGAGCACGCCGTCGCCGGCGGCGTAGACAGGGGTGCCGGTTCCGGCCCCGAAGTCGATCCCCTGGTGCATCCGGTTGTAGCCGGAGATGGGATGCCGCCGCATGCCGAAGCGCGAGGTCATCCGCGCCCCGTCGATCGGCGTGCGCAGCAGGAAGCCTTTGATGTTCTTTCCGTTCTCGTCGAAGAACTCGACACCGCCGCCGGGCCGCTCGAAGCGGTAGAAGCGCTGGCCCTTGAGCTCGGCGTACTCCAGCTCGCCGGTCTCCACCGTGCGCCCGCTCTCGGTGACCTTGCGGCCGAACACCAGAACGAAGGGGTCGCCCGGCTGGATCTCGCGGAAGTCGACCTTGTGCGAGAACAGCTTGACCATCTGGCCGGTGATCTGCGGCGTCGCGCCTTGCTTGGCGGCGCTCTGGTAGAGCGAGCCCTGGATTTCGCCGTCGGCGACCGTGAGCTCCTCGCGGACCTCTTCCTCCAGCGCGCGCAGGCGCAGCGCGCCGTCGAAGCTGCGGGAGAGGGTGATGGCGCGGGCCGGTCCGGTGCGCAGCGACAGGCCGATCAGCCGGGCCGGACCTTGCTCGCTCTCGGGCTTGGCCACCGCGGCGTCGAACTTCATGCCGGCCTTGATGTTGACCACGTCCATGGCCCCGCCCAGCGTCTGCACCGCCTGGCGGGCTTCCTCGGGGGCGACGCCGGCGCGCCGAACGGCGGCTTCGAAGGTTTCGCCGGGGCGAACCTTGACCTCCACGCTCTCGGGGCGGGCGAAACCCGGCTGGGCCTCGGCGGCGGCGAACGCCTGATGCTGCAGGGCGGCGATGGCGGCCGGGTCGAGCGGCGGGGGCGCCGCGGGGCCGAGGTCCTGCGGCGATGTCAGCTTCCAGGCCAGCAGCGCCACAGCCAGGGCGCCGACACCGGCGGCCGCCGGAGCGAAACGGAACGACGGCCGTCGCGGATCGAATTCTTGCATCGTGCCCCCGTACTGACGATGTCGCGGTAAGTACCGAATTGAGGCTGTTGGTTAACAGCCGGCCGAGGCAGGCCGAATCACACTGCTATCGGTTAGGTTAATGGGCGGTAACGGTTCGCGCCCATTGGATTTTCGCCCCCGCGGAACTGCGACCGTTGCGGTATTCCGTCGCGCGCCGGCCGCTGTACTCAAAGTAGACCCAGAATGAGTTCTGCCGGCCTGCACAGCGCCGCGCCCTTCGGCGTGGAGACGATCGGCCGGTTCACCAGGATGGGGTCCATCACCATCGCCGCGATGATCGCCTCGTCGGAGGCGCCCGGATCGGTCAGGCCCAGTTCGTCGGCCTTGGTGCCCTTGACCCGCAGGGCCTCGCGCGCGCTGACGCCCATCTTTTCGAACAGCGCCTCGAGCTGTTCGCGGGTCCAACCGGTCTTCAGGTATTCCACGACCTGCGGCTCGATCCCCTTCTCCCGCAGGAGGGCGAGAGTGTTGCGGGAGGTGCCGCAGGCGGGGTTGTGATAGATCACCACGTCGCTCATGGCGCCGGTTTAGACCAGCGGGCGCGCGAGAGCCAACCCGCAGCGGCCGCCGTAACGTCGCAGGCCGCCGCCCGATCCCCGGCCGGCCCGCTTGCGCCGCGCGTCCGCGTCCTGCCACCTTTGCCGCAAGAGAGGACGCCAGATGACAGAAGCCGCCTACGCCGAGCCGATCCTCGAGCCGGACCTGCCGATCGTCGATCCGCACCATCACCTGTGGCACCGGCCGGGCGCCAAGGGCGCCGATTTGCCGCCGCCCAGCCATCCGTTCGAGGCGCTGACGCGGCTCTCGCCGCGCTACCTGCTGGACGAGCTGCTGGCCGACCTGCGCCGCGGCCACAACGTGAAGGCGACCGTCTTCGTCCAGTGCGGGGCGATGTACCGGGGCGACGGGCCGGCCCACCTGAGGCCGGTCGGCGAGACCGAGTTCGTCAACGGCGTCGCGGCGATGAGCGCCAGCGGCATCTACGGCGACGTGCGGGCCTGCGCCGGCATCGTCGGCCACGTGGACCTGACCCAGGACGAGGCGCTGGTCGCCGAGGCGCTGGAACGGCACCTGCAGGTGGCGCCCGACCGTTTCCGCGGCATCCGCCACAGCGCTTCCTGGGACGCCGATCCCGCGGTGCTCGGCCCGCTCCAGCGCGGGGCGGCCGGCCTCTACGCCTCGGACGCCTTCCGGCGCGGCTTCGCGCGGCTGGCGCCGCTCGGCCTGTCCTTCGACTCCTGGCTGCTGGAGCCGCAGATCCCCGAGCTGACCGACCTCGCCCGCGCCTTTCCCGAGACGACCATCGTCCTGGACCACGTCGGCACGCCGCTCGGCATCGGCGCCTACGCCGGCCGGCGCGAGGAGCGGTTCGAGACCTGGCGCAAGGCCATCGCCGACCTCGCCGCCTGCCCGAACGTCGTGGCCAAGGTGGGCGGGCTGGCGATGCCGTTCGCAGGCTTTGCGACCTTCATGTCCGACCCGCCGGCGAGCTCGGAGAGGCTGGCGACCGACTGGCGGCCCTACGTCGAGGCGACCATCGAGGCGTTCGGGCCGGACCGCTGCATGTTCGAGAGCAACTTTCCGGTCGACCTCGGAAGCTGCACCTACGATGTGCTGTGGAACGCCTTCAAGCGGCTGGCGCAGGGCTGGTCGCCGGACGAGAAGGCGGCGCTGTTCAGCGGCACAGCCACACGGGTCTACCGGCTGCAGCTCCCCTAGCTCACCACGAGAGCTGCCGGGCGCCGGCCACCATGCTGGCGCCCGAGGCGCCGAAGGCCATCACCCGGGCGGGCCGGGCGGGAAGCGGCGCCGCGCCTGCCGGCCAATCGTCGTCGGCCGACCAGTAGCGCAGCTCCAGCGCGCCCGAGCCCTCGGGGCGGAAGGCGATGGTCAGGCCGTCGCGGTCGCCGACCCAGCGGATGCGGGTCCACTGGCCGGCCGGCGCGGACAGACCCGTCGGCTTGCCCTCCACCGCCAGTTCGTTCAGCGCCACGGTCGGGCGGATCTCCATCGCCAGGCTGCGCGCGCCGGCGGGCGGCAGAATGGTGAGCAGCTGCGCGCCCTCCAGACCCGTGGCCAGGCTCGCAGCCGGCGCCTGCGGCTCCAGCCAACGGGCGGGGGCCACGGCGACGGGGTCGCGGAAGATCGGCGGCAGGGCGCTGCGGCTGATCGCGCCGCCGTCGGAGGTCAGCACCTGCCGGGCCCAGGCGACGTCGGCGCCGGCCTGGGCGACGCGGAAGGCCCGCCGCGTCGTCGTGTCGTGGACGTAGGCCACGCTGGCCGGCTGCGGCCGGTGCTCGCCCCACGGATCGGTGAAGCGGACGGCGGCGATCAGCCCGGCGCCGATCAGCAGGAGAGCGAGCGAGGTCAGCCGTCCGCCGCCGCCGATCCTCGGATGCGCCAGCGGCCACACGAACAGGGCGGTCAGGCCCGCGAACGCCGCCAGCAGCTCCGGGGCGTCGAGCGCCAGAAAGGTCAGGTGCAGGTAGGGGCCGAGCCAGGCCAGTCCCAGCATGGCGACCACGGCGGCGATCATGGTGTCGACGAAGCTCTTGACCGCGGCCAGCGCCACCAGGGCTGCGCTCGCCGCCGCCAGGGCGATCGGCCAGACCAGCAGCACCGCGGCCGTGGGGGCTGCGGCCTGGGCCGCGCAGGCGGCCAGGAAACCCAGCGCCAGCACGCCCGCCCAGGCCCCCGGCAGCGAGGCCGGCCGCCCGAACGTCACCAGGGCGAGCACAGCCGCGCCCGCGCCGATCCCGGCTCCGACCGCGTCGAAGCCGCCGAACAGCGAACAGGCCAGGCCCGCGACCAGCGGGATCACCGCCGCCTCGATGCGCGTCTTGCCGCGGGCCAACGCCGCGGCGGCGTAGAGGGCGGCGGCGAGCGCGATGACCACCAGCGCCGCCTCGAACAGCCGCGCGTGGGCGAACAGCGCGAACTGCTCCAGGTAGGCGAACTCCACGCCCGTGGCGCGCCGGGCGATCCGGAGCAGGGCGGCGGCGGCGAGCAGGGCGTAGAGCAGGGCGCCCGCGCCCTGGACGACGTCGATCCACGTGGCGGCCGCCTGCAGCCGTCGGGCGCGTGCGGCGGCGACCAGCAGCAGCAGGGCGGCTCCGGCCAGGATCAGCCAGCCGACGGCCGGCGGGTAGGCGATCAGCCAGGCGGCGAGCTGGGAGTAGGCGGCGTTCCCGCCGGCGGCGGGCAGCGCCTCGGCGTCTACGGCAGTGCGGGTGGCGGCCAGCGCCTGGACGCCCAGATCCTGCAGCGAGCCGCGGTCCAGCCGCTCGGGCGTCGCGGTCGGCGAGTGGTAGTCGAACGGCCTGCCCACGAAGGCGAAGTTGAGGCCCGGAATCCCGGCTTCCGCCGGCACGGTGAAGTCCGTGTCGTTGGGCATCCGCTCGTAGATGAACTGGCTGAGCGAAGTGGCCATCGGCCGCACGGCCGAGCGGGCGAACAGCCGCACGGTCTCGGCGTTGCCCGGGCCGGTCTGGAACATCAGCGCCCGACCCGATCCGCCGCGCGCCTCCAGGTTGACGACGAAGCCGACGCGCCGGGCCAGAGCGTGCTCGCCGAAGAAGGCGCGGGCGCCAAGCAGTCCCACCTCCTCGCCGTCGGTGAGCAGGAAGACCACGTCGCGGGCCGGCTGCGGGCCGGCCTGCAGCGCCCGGGCGATCTCCAGCATGGCCGAGACGCCGGCGGCGTCGTCCGCCGCGCCGGGCGAGCCCGGTACGCTGTCGTAGTGGGCCATCAGCAGCACGGCCGGGGCGGCGCGGTCGCGGCCCGGGAGCACGCCGACGACGTTCTCCACCCGACCGCCGGCCAGCATCGGCTCGCGCCCCTCGCGCTGCATCCAGGCGTCGGCGGCCTGCACCTCGGGGGACAGGCCGAGCTCGGTCAGCCGGCGGAGCAGGTGGTCGCGCACCGCCTGGTTGGCCGGAGAGCCCATCGGGTGAGGCCGGTGGGCGATGATCCGCACGTCGGCCATCGCGCGCTCGGCGGAGAACCGGTCGGCCGGCGCGTCGGCGGGGCGGGGCCGGGGCGGCTCCAGCTGCAGCCACGTCAGCAGCGCGGCGGCGAGCAGCGCAACGGCCAGTACGATCGTGCGTCCCATCGGCTCCCGTTCCTCTTGCGCCGGCGAACCTAACCAGCGTCGCCGAAAACGAAAACGCCCGCCGGAGCGTCGGCGGGCGTCAACGAAGTAGAGGTGCGGCGTCGGATCAGGCGGCGGCGACCTGTTCGTGCGGGTCGCGCAGCACGTAGCCGCGGCCCCAGACCGTCTCGATGTGATGCTTGCCGTCGGCGGCGGCCGCCAGCTTCTTGCGGAGCTTGCAGATGAAGACGTCGATGATCTTCAGCTCCGGCTCGTCCATGCCGCCGTACAGGTGATTGAGGAACATCTCCTTGGTCAGGGTCGTGCCCTTACGCAGGGAGAGCAGCTCCAGCATCTGGTATTCCTTGCCCGTCAGGTGGACGCGCATGCCGTTCACTTCCACGGTCTTGGCGTCCAGGTTGACGGTGATGTCGCCGGTCTTGATGACCGACTGCGCATGGCCCTTGGAGCGGCGGACCACGGCGTGGATGCGGGCGACCAGCTCGTCCTTGTGGAACGGCTTGGTCATGTAGTCGTCGGCGCCGCCGCCCAGGGTCTTCACCTTGGTGTCGATCTCGGCCGTGCCCGACAGGATCATGATCGGCGTGTTGATCTTCGCCACCCGCAGCGTGCGCAGCACGTCCATGCCGCTCATGTCGGGCAGGTTCAGATCCAGGAGGATGAGGTCGTAGTCGTAGATCTTGCCCAGATCGACGCCCTCTTCCCCAAGGTCGGTGGTGTAGACGTTGAAGCCTTCGGACTTGAGCATCAGCTCGATGCTCTGCGCAGTAGCGCTGTCGTCCTCGATAAGCAGTACGCGCATCCGCCCCTCTTTCTCCGCACCTCAGCGATATGGACCCGCAGATTCGCTCGATGCCGCAGGCCGTCGCCGTTAACTTGCCAGCGAGTTAATTTAAGACCGGTTAATGGTGAAAACTTCGCCGTCGCAGAAAATGGTTAACGCGATTTGAGATTCCGCGACAAGCGACCGGGGCGCCCGGCTCGGGCGTGGTCGTTGAATCTTTTGTGATTGGACGGGGGCGCGAAGCAGCGCCCACTCGGCGCGGCGCTCCCCCCTGCGTCAAGCCGCCGCGGTCCGCGGCGGCGCGGGGAACGCCTCCACGAGCTCGACGGTTGAGGTCGACGCACCATCGCCTCGCGCGGAAAGGGACATTTGCATGCGGGCCAGACTCAAGCCTCTCGACCAGCAGGTGATCGTGATCACCGGCGCCAGCTCCGGCATCGGCCTGGCGACCGCCCGCAAGGCGGCCCAGGCCGGAGCCGCGGTCGTGCTGGCCGCCCGCAACGAGGAGGCTCTCCGGACGGTCTGCGCCGAGATCAACGCCGCCGGCGGGCGCGCCCACGCGGTCGCCGCCGACGTGGGCGATGCGCAGGAGGTGGAGAAGATCGCCCGCGCCGCGATCGCCCGCTTCGGCGGTTTCGACACCTGGGTGAACTGCGCCGGCGTGGGCATCTACGCCGAACTGTCCGAGACCCCGCCTGAGGATCACGCCCAGCTGTTCCGCACCAACTACTTCGGGGTGGTCAACGGCTCCATCGAGGCGGCCAAGCACCTCGCCGAGAAGCCGGGCGGCGGTGCGGTCATCAACCTGGGCTCGGTGCTGGGCGACTTCGGCGCGCCGATCCTGGGCGCCTACGCGGCTTCCAAGCACGCGGTGAAGGGCTTCACCGAGTCCCTGCGCATCGAGCTGCAGCGTCACCGCGCGCCGGTTTCGGTCACCCTGATCAAGCCGAGCGCCGTGAACTCGCCGTTCGCCGACCACGCGCGCAACTACATGGACAGGCCGGCCCGCATGCCGCCGCCGGTCTATGCGCCCGAGGTGGTGGCCGACGCCATCCTCTACGCGGCCCAGCGGCCGGTCCGCACGCTGACCGTGGGCGCCGGCGGACGGCAGATGACGCTGACGGCGGCGCTGGCCCCGCATCTGGCCGACCGCCTGTTCGGCGCGACGCTTCCGGCGCTCAGCCGGCGGCGGGGCCAGAAGAGCGGAGGGGACAATCTCTACGCGCCCGCCGAAGACGGCCGGGTGACCACGCCCAACTTCCGCGGCCGCAAGTTCAGCGTCTACACCGCCGCCCGCAAACGGCCGGCGCTGTCGCTCGGCCTCGGCGCCGTCGCCCTCGGCATGGCCGCGGCCTGGCTCGGTCGTCGCCAGCTCGGCGCCGCCGCTCGCCCGCTGCTGGCCCGCACCGTCAGGCCGCTGGCGGTGCAGGCGGTCCGCCGCCGACCGATCGCGGCCGCCCGCTACGCCCTGCGCCACCCGCGCCAGACCGTGAAGCTCGCCCGCGCCTTGCGCTGAACCGGGCCGTCTGTCTGGATCGGCGTTCAGTTGGGCGAGGCGGGAGGCTCGGATGATCGAGGAGCAGCGGTTCGGCTACGCCGGCGACGACGGCGCGGAGATCGCCGCCTACCGCTGGAGCGGCGCGACGGCGCCCAGGGCGGTGATCCAGCTCGCGCACGGCGCGGGCGAGCACGCGCTGCGCTATCTCGAGCCGCTGTCGCCGATCGTCGAGGCCGGCTTCGTGGTCTACGCCGCCGACCACCGCGGCCACGGCGCGACGGCCGGGTCGCCGGAACGGCTGGGGGATTTCGGGCCGGGCGGTGCGAACGCGGCCATCGCCGACATGGCGGTGCTGTCGAAGAAGATCCGCGCGGATCATCCCGGCGTGCCGGTGGTGTTGTTCGGCCACTCGATGGGCGCGGCCTTCGCCCAGGTCTATCTGACCCGGTGGCACCACCTGATCGACGGCCTCGTGCTGTCCGGCACGGCGGCGGCCTGGCTGCCGCGCGGCGAGCGGCGCGATCCCAACAGCGCCTACGAGAACCCGCGCACGCCCTACGACTGGCTCTCGCGCGACCCCGACGAGGTGGACAAGTACGTCGCCGACCCGCTGTGCGGCATCCGCTTCACGCCGCAGTCCGGCGCCTCGTTCCGCAGCGTGGGGGAGCAGGCGGCCGATCCGGCCCATCTGAAGGAGGTCCGCCGGGGCCTGCCGGTCTATGTCTTCGTCGGCGACGAGGACCCGATCAACGACAGGCTGGCCCGCGTCACCCCGCTGATCGACCGCTACCGGGACGCCGGCCTGGACGTGACCATCAAGGTCTACCCGGGCGGCCGCCACGAGATGCTCAACGAGACCAACCGCGCCGAGGTCGTCGCCGACCTGAAGGCGTGGCTGGAGAGCCGGTACGGGTAGGGGGCGCAAGAGCCTTTCTTTCCTCCCCCATCCATGGGGAGGAAGGAACCCGCCCCCCAGAATCTTCACCACCAGTTAAGGCATTGGGCCGGATTCTGGCCGCCTTTCCGGGGGCCATCGAATCTTGCGCAGCCTTGTCGCCGCCGTCGAGCGTATCGATCCGCTGACCGTCTCCGGCCGCGTGGCCGCGGTGAACGGTCTGCTGATCGAGGCCCGCGGCGGGCTGACCCGGCTGGCGGTAGGGGCGCGGGCCGAGATCCAGCGGCTGGCCGACCGGCCGCTGCCGGCCGAGGTGGTCGGGTTCCGGGAGTCCCGCGCCCTCCTGATGCCGTTCGGCCCCGTCGAGGGCGTGGCGCCGGGCGCGGAAATCCGCATCGAGCCGCTGGGATCGGCGGTACGACCGACCAGGGGCTGGCTCGGACGGATCGTCGACGCCTTCGGCGAGCCCATCGACGGCAAGGGCCCGCTGCCGCAGGGGCTGGCGGCCTATCCGCTGCGCGCCCCCCCGCCGCCGGCCCACGCCCGCGGCCGGGTGGGCGAGCGCCTGGACCTGGGCGTCCGGGCGATGAACGTCTTCACCACCTGCTGCCGCGGCCAGCGGCTCGGCGTGTTCGCCGGCTCCGGCGTCGGCAAGTCGGTGCTGCTCTCCATGCTTGCGCGCCAGTCGGACTGCGACGCGGTGGTCGTCGGGCTGATCGGCGAACGGGGCCGCGAGGTGCGCGAGTTCATCGAGGAGACGCTTGGCGAGGAGGGGCTGAAGCGGGCCATCGTCGTCGTCGCCACCTCCGACGAACCGGCGCTGAAGCGCCGGCAGGCCGCTTACATGACCCTGGCGCTGGCCGAGTTCCTGCGCGACCAGGACATGGAAGTGCTGTGCCTGATGGACAGCGTCACCCGCTTCGCCATGGCCCAGCGCGAGATCGGCCTGGCCGCCGGCGAGCCGCCGACCACCAAGGGCTACACGCCGACCGTATTCACCGAGCTTCCCAAGCTGCTGGAGCGCGCCGGGCCCGGGCCCATCCGCCCGGACGGCACCACCGCCGGCCCGATCACCGGCCTGTTCACCGTGCTTGTGGACGGCGACGACCACAACGAGCCGATCGCAGATGCGGTCCGGGGGATCCTCGACGGTCACATCGTCATGGAGCGGGCGATCGCCGAGCGCGGCCGCTTCCCGGCCATCAACGTGCTGAAGTCGATCAGCCGGACCATGCCCGGCTGCCATCAGCCGCACGAGCGCGAGATCGTGCAGGCGGCGAGGCGGGCGCTCAGCGCCTACACCAACATGGAAGAGCTGATCCGCATCGGCGCCTACCGCACCGGCTCCGACCCGGAGGTCGACCGGGCCATCGCGCTCAACCCGGCGCTGGAAGATTTCCTGGCGCAGGACAAGGACGAAGTGACCAGCCTCGACGAGTCGTTCGCGAGGCTCGCCGGCATTCTGGGGGGTGATGGGGCATGAACTGGACCAAGAGCCTGATCCGCATCTCGACCTACCAAGTGGAAGAGCACCAGAAGCGGCTGGCCGAGATCGCCGACCGCCGCCGCGCCGTCGAGGCCAGGCTGCTGGAGCTCGCCGCCGAGGCGGTGGCGGAAAGCCAGGCCTCGCAGGCCGACGCCGAGGGCGGCTGGTACAAGGCTGGCTGGCTGGAGGGCCTTCGGGTCCGCAAGGCCGAGCTGCACGCCCAGCTCGCCGCCATCCAGCAGGAAGAGGCCGGGGCCCGCGACATCCTCGCCGAGGCCTTCGAAGAGCAGAAGAAGTACGAGCAGGTGGCCGAGAACATGCGCCTGGCCGCCGCCCGCGAGCGCGCCCGCCGCGAGGGCGCCGTGCTCGACGAACTCGGCCTGCGGGCCGCCGCCGGACGGTGAGCGGGCTCAGCCGGCGCAGCCTGATCGGGGCGGCGCTGGCGCTGGGCGCCTGCGAGAGCCGGGCCCAGGCGCCGGCGGCGCCGGTCGAGATCGCGCCGCTGCGGGCCGCCGCGCCCTTCCCGCTGGGCGTCTGCGCCCAGGTCAGCCACATCGAGGATCCGGACTGGGTGCGGCTCGCCGCCACTCACTTCTCCCAGCTCACGCCCGAGTGGGAGATGAAGATGGAGTACATCGTCCGCCCGGACGGCAGCTTCCGCTTCGACCGCGCCGACCGACTGGCCGCCTTCGCGCGCGCCCACCGCATGCGGCTCTATTGCACGACCCTGGTCTGGTACGCGCAGCGGCCGGAAGGCTTCGAGAAGCTGGACGAGAGCCGCACCAGCTTCGGTCGGGCCTTCGACGCCTACATCACCGCTGTGGTCGGTCGCTACCGGGGCCAGGCGGTGGGCTGGGACGTGGTCAACGAGGCGGTGGCCGAGGACGGGGAGGGCTGGCGCGAGAGCCTGTGGGCCAGTCGGCTCGGCGACTTCGATCACATGCGCCGGGCCTTCGACGTGGCCCGCGCCGCCGATCCCGAGGCGGTGCTGTTCATCAACGACTACAACCTCGAGACCATCCCGAAGAAGCTCGACACCTTCCAGCGGCTGATCGAGCGGCTGCTCGCCGCCGGCGCGCCGGTGGGCGGCATCGGCTGCCAGAGCCACATCGACGCCTCCCTGCCGTCGGGCGTCTACACCCGCACCCTCGAGGCGCTGGCCCGCTTCGGCCTGCCGATCCACGTCTCGGAGCTCGACGTCTCGCTGGTGCGCGCCGGGCGCCGCCCCGGACTGGAGGCGCGCCAGGCCGACCTCTACGCCGAGGCGATGGGCGCCTTCCTGGCTTTGCCCGCCCGCCAGCGCTTCGCCTTCACGCTCTGGGGCCTGCGCGACAAGGACTCCTGGCTGAAGCGCGAAAACGGGCGCGACGCGCCGCTGCTGTTCGACGATCAGGGGCGCGCCAAGCCTGCCGCCGCCGGGCTCGCCGACGCGCTAGGCGCCCTGAAGCCCGTCGGCTCGCTTTACGGAAACGAAAACCGCGCTCTTTAGAACCTGCGGGCGATGAAGCTGATCTACGCCCTGCAGGATCCGGACAATCCCAACTCCCTGGCCATGAGGATGCGCCGGGCGCTGATGAGGAAGCGCCACGGCTTCGCCGAGCGCGCCCCGGACGTCGGCGCGGCCGTCAGGATCCCGGGCCGGCCGCCCGCTACAACGTGGGCTATCCGGCCGGGCCGACCGCCTTCTTCCGCTACCTCGACGGCTGGCGGCGCTCGGGCGCCGGGCCTGGAGTTCCGCTGAGGCGAAGCGCGGCGGGAGCCTTCCGGCTCCGGCCGTGTTAGTCTCTCAAGAATAGTTGCGTGGGTCGTGGTCGAAAGGACCAGCCACACGCCCGGTCAGGCGGCGGTCCCCAGACGACCACGCTCCCAGCGCCGAGGCATTGGGAGGAGCCGACATGGCCGCCGACAGACACATCCGAAACCCCTTCGAGATGGCCGTGACCGGCCTGGGCGACGCGGTCGGCGAGACCGGCCGGGCGATCGCACAGGCCAGGCCTCGCGGGGCGGTCTCGCTGGAAGCCCCCGAGATCCGGCGGATCGCCACCGCCGACATCATGGACGCCTTGCGCCGCGGGGCCGCCGACGTGGGAGCCGCGCGCGACGACGTCTTCTTCATCGCCCTGATCTATCCGCTCGCCGGCATCCTGATCGCCGCGGCGATGTTCGAGACGCGGCTAACGCCGCTGATCTTCCCGCTGGTGGCGGGCTTCGCCCTGCTGGGGCCGCTGGCCGCGGTGGGCCTCTACGAGATCAGCCGTCGGCGCGAGCGGGGCGAGACGGTCTCCGCTTCGACCCCGCTGGCGGTGCTGCGCTCGCCGGTCATGGGCGACGTGCTGCGGCTCGGCGCGCTGCTGGTGGCGATCTTCTTCGCCTGGCTGGTCGCCGCCTGGGCCATCTATGCCGTGACCCTCGGTCCCGAGCCGCCGGCCACGGTGCGGGCCTTCGCCACCGAGGCGCTGACCACCCCCGCCGGCTGGTCGATGATCGCCATCGGCATCGGCGTGGGCGCGCTGTTCGCCGCCGCGGTGTTCGTGCTGAGCGCCATTTCCTTCCCGCTGCTGATCGACCGGGGCGTACCGATGTCGACGGCGGTGCAGACCTCGATCCGCGCGGTGCGCGCCAACCCGGGGCCGATGTTCGCCTGGGGCCTGACGATCGCCGGCCTGCTGGTGCTGGGCTCGCTGCCCGCGCTGATGGGGCTGGTGTTCGTGATGCCGCTACTCGGCCACGCCACCTGGCACGTCTACCGCAAGGTGACCGGCCCGGCGCAGGCCTGAGGCGCCGCTACGCCGCCGGCGCCGGCCACAGCGCGTCGCGGACGCCGGCGGCGATTTCCAGCGATCGGATTCGCTTGGCCTGGTCGTAGATCTGGGCCGTGACGATGATCTCGTCCGGCCGGTGGCGCTCGACGAAGGCCTCGATGCCGGCCCGTACCGTCTCCGGCCCACCGACCACCGCCTTGGAGAGCGGCCCGTCCGGCGACAGCGTTCCCGCCAGAGAAGCGTAGTCCTCGATGGGCGGGGGCAGGGGGCCGGGCTGGCCGCGGTGCAGGTTGAGGAAGGCCTGCTGGATGGAGGTGAACAGCACCTTCGCCTCTTCGTCTGTCTCGGCCGCCACCAGGTTCAGCCCCAGCATCACGTGCGGCCTGGCGAGGTGTTCGGAGGGCGTGAACTCGTTGCGGTAGAGGGCGGCCGCCTGGTCGACCATCTGCGGGGCGAAGTGGGAGGCGAAGGCGAACGGCAGGCCGAGCGCGGCGGCCAGCTGGGCGCCGTAGAGGCTGGAGCCCAGGATCCACACCGGAATGTTCGAGCCCGAGCCCGGCACGGCGCGGATCGCCTGGCCGGGGACGGGATCGCGCAGGAAGGCCATCAGCTCAAGCACCTCCTGCGGGAACTGGTCGACGCCGCCGGCCAGGTTGCGGCGCAGGGCCCGGGCGGTGAGCTGGTCCGTTCCCGGCGCGCGGCCGACGCCCAGGTCGATGCGGCCGGGGAACACCGCTTCCAGGGTGCCGAACTGCTCGGCGATGATCAGTGGCGCGTGGTTGGGCAGCATCACTCCGCCCGCGCCCAGCCGGATGCGGGTGGTGCCCTCGCCGGCGTAGGCCAGGGCCACGGCGGTTGCGGCGCTGGCGATGCCGGTCATGTTGTGGTGCTCGGCCAGCCAGTAGCGCTTGTAGCCGAACCGCTCGGCGGCGTGCGCGAGTTCGCGGCTGGCCCCGAGCGACTGGCCGGGCGTGCCGCCCTGGACGATGGGCGAGAGGTCGAGGACGGAGAGCGGAACCATTCGCCCCATGTAGGGGTTCGGACGGCCGGCGGAACCTCCCGGCTCGCTCGCAAGTCTTTCAGCGGACGAACGATGCGCCACGGAGACGACCATGCCAGCCTCCCCGCAGCCGCCGTCCGGCGGCCAGACCGACGGCCAGGACGCGGCGGACGGCCTTGACGATCCGGCCTGGGCCGAGGCCCTCTCGATGAAGCACGACCCGGACGCCGAGGCGATCGCCCGCAAGCTGGCCCGCGAGGCGGCGAGCTGGGAGGCACGCCGCCGGGCGCGGGGCGACGAGGGATAGGCCTGATGAGAAGACTGCTGACGATCCTGCTCCTGGTCGGCGGACTCTCCGCCTGCGCCGGCGCCACCGGCGCGGGGCTGGCGGACGGCGCTTCGGCGCCGCGGCAGTGCTTCTGGGCCCGCAACGTCAGCGGCTTCAGCGCCGTCGACGACGACACGGTCAACCTGCGGGTCGGCGTGAAGGACCACTACCAGCTCGAGCTGGCCGGCGCCTGCCCGGACGTCGACTGGGCCCACAAGATCGCCATCCGCGCGCGCGGCGGCTCAAGCATCTGCGTCGGCGGCGACGCCGAGATCATCGCGCCCGGCCCGCTCGGCCCGCAGCGTTGCCTGGTCCGCTCGGTGCGCAAGCTGACCCCGCAGGAGGTCGAGGCGCTGGACGCACGAGCCCGCCCCTGAGCGGGAGAACGCCGGTAGACTGACGCAGGGTCCGCGTCCCATCCTCCCGCCAGTTGCGTGAGGGAGAGCATGGGATGAGCCAGCGACTGCCCAGGGCCTGCATCATCGGCGCCGGTTGCTCCGGTTTCACCACCGCCAAGCGGCTGCAGGATCTCGGCGTGCCGTTCGACTGCTTCGAGATGAGCGACGACATCGGCGGCAACTGGTACTTCAAGAACCCGAACGGCCTGTCGGCCTGCTACGAGAGTTTGCACATCGACACCAGCAAGTGGCGGCTGGCGTTCGAGGACCTGCCGGTGCCCGCCGACTGGCCGGACTTCCCTCACCACTCGCAGCTGCTGAAGTACTTCCACGACTACGTGGACAAGTTCGACCTGCGCCGCCGGATCACCTTCAACACGAAGGTGGAGTTGGCCGAGCGGACGGCCGAGGGGCTGTGGGCGGTCACCCTCTCGACCGGCGAGCGGCGGCTCTACGACGTGCTGTTCGTCTGCAACGGCCACCACTGGGACCCGCGCACGCCCGACTATCCCGGTCGCTTCGACGGGCCGGCGTTCCACGCCCACGACTACCGCGACCCGTTCGACCCGGTGGACATGCGCGGCAAGAACATCGTCGTGGTCGGGATGGGCAACTCTGCGATGGACATCGCCTCGGAGCTGTCCCAGCGGCCGATCGCCAGGACCCTGTGGGTCTCCGCCCGGCGCGGGGTGTGGGTGTTGCCCAAGTACATCGACGGCCGGCCGGCGGACAAATCGGCCATGCCGCACTGGATGCCGCGCAAGCTCGGCCTCGCGCTGGCCGGCAAGAAGATCAAGAAGACCATCGGGCGGATGGAGGACTACGGCCTGCCCAAGCCCGACCACGAGCCGCTGGAGGCCCACCCCTCGGTGTCCGGCGAGTTCCTCACCCGGGCCGGCTGCGGCGACATCAAGTTCAAGCCGAACATCGCCGAGCTGATGGGCGACAAGGTGCGCTTCGAGGACGGCAGCGTCGAGCAGGTGGACGCCATCGTCTACGCCACCGGCTACAGGATCAGCTTCCCCTTCTTCCGCGACCCCGAGCTGCTGCCGGACGCCGAGAACCGCTTCCCACTGTTCAAGCGGATGATGAGGCCGGGAATCCCCAACCTGTTCTTCATGGGCCTGGCCCAGCCGCTGCCGACCCTGGTCAACTTCGCCGAGCAGCAGGCCAAGCTGGCCGGCGCCTACCTGACCGGGCGCTACCACGCGCCGCCGCCGGACGAGATGGCCCGCATCATGGCCGCCGACGAGGCGCTTCACCTTGGCCACTACTACAGGGCCCCGCGCCACACGATTCAGGTCGACTTCGGCGTCTACGTCCACGACCTGATCAAGGAGATCCGCCGCGGCGAAGCCCGCGCCAGGGCTGGCGGCTGGGCGCTGCCCGTCCCGCCCAAGGCGCCAGCTCGGGTCGAGCCGCTGGCGGCGGAGTAGGAGGGCGGGTGCGTCTCTGAGCTCGCAACGCCGGCCCCGAAAGACTCCCTCCTCCCCTGTGGGAGAGGGGGCTGAGGAGGCGCGGCGTGCGTTACATGGTCGACGACGTGCCGGCCGCGGCCGACTGGTACGTCGACCACCTTGGCTTCCAGCGCCTCCCCAACGCCTCGCCCGCCTTCGCGGCGGTGGCCCGGGCTGCGACGAACAGGCGGCTTGCGGCGCCCCCAGGCGCCGGCGCCGCTGGCCTTCCGCCGCGCCAGGGACTAAGCCCGGGGCCCTGTTCCAACCGGGTGCGAGGGCGCGATGAGCGGCGGCGACGAGGACTTCGTCTACGACGAGGCGACGGGCGAGTGGATTTCGGCCAGCGAGGCGGCGGAGAAGGCCAAGGCCCGGGGCCAACCCGAGGTGCGCGACTCGGTCGGCAATCTGCTGGCCGACGGCGACAGCGTAACGCTGATCAAGGACCTGAAGGTGAAGGGCGCGGGCCAGACGCTGAAGCGCGGCACGGTGATCCGCTCCATCCGCCTGACCGGCGACGAGCAGGAGATCGACTGCCGCTACGAGGGCATCAAGGGCCTGGTGCTGCGCGCCGAGTTCGTCCGCAAGGTCTAGCGGCTGCGGTTGACGGTGCGCCGGACGGGGGCGACCCTCGTCATCCGAAGGGCCGCGGGCGAGGTCGAGCCGCGGCCGGGAGAAGCGCCATGCGCGCCGACGAGCCCGTCGCCCGGGCGGTCAACTTCGCCATTCTCGTCGCACACCGGCTGGGCGAGCCGCGGGTGCTCGAGCTGCCGCCGGCCCAAGTGCGCGCGCTGCGCCGCGCCTCCGGCCCCGGCGACTGGGGCCGGAGGCTGACCTACCGCGGCCTGCGGGTGGTGGAGACGAGCGCGCCCGCCGGCCGCGTGCTGGTCTGGGACCGCATGCGCGAGACCGAGATGATCCAGCCGATCGCCTGGCCGGGCGGGCGCTGAGCCCTATTCCGCCGGCTCGCCCTGCGTCTGGCGGGCCGGGCGGCGGGCGCGGTTCAGTTGGCTGACGTCGCGGACCGCGCCGCGGGCGGCGCTGGTGGTCAGGGCCGCGTAGGCCTGCAGGGCCGCCGAGACCTTGCGCGGGCGCGGCGCGGCCGGACGCCAGCCGCCGTCCGGCCGGGCGTCCATGGCGGACCGGCGGCGCTCCATTTCGGCGTCGGAAATGGCCAGCCGGATCGAGCGGCCCGGGATGTCGATCTCGATGATGTCGCCGTCCTCGACCAGGGCGATGTTGCCGCCTTCGGCCGCTTCCGGCGAGGCGTGGCCGATGGACAGGCCCGAGGTGCCGCCAGAGAAGCGGCCGTCGGTGATCAGCGCGCAGGCCTTACCCAGCCCCTTCGACTTCAGGTAGCTGGTCGGATACAGCATCTCCTGCATCCCCGGCCCGCCCTTGGGGCCTTCGTAGCGGATGACCACCACGTCGCCGGCCTTCACCTGGCCGGTGAGGATGCCGGACACCGCCGCGTCCTGGCTCTCGTAGACCCGCGCGGGACCCGAGAACTTCAGGATGCTCTCGTCGACGCCGGCCGTCTTCACGATGCAGCCGTCCTCGGCGAGGTTGCCGTAGAGCACGGCCAGGCCCCCGTCCTGGCTGAAGGCGTGGGCCTTGTCGCGGATCACCCCGTTCTCGCGGTCGAGGTCGAGTTCGTCCCAGCGGCTGTTCTGGCTGAAGGCCACCTGGGTCGGCACGCCGCCCGGCGCGGCCCGGTAGAAGGTCTTCACCGCCTCGCTCGGCTTGCGGGCGACGTCCCAGGCGTCCAGCGCCTCCTTCAGGGTCCGCGAATGGATGGTCGGCAGGTCGGTGTGGATCAGCCCGGCGCGGTCGAGCTCGCCCAGGATGCCCATGATGCCGCCCGCCCGGTGGACGTCCTCCATGTGCACGTCGTTCTTTGCGGGGGCGACCTTCGACAGGCAGGGCACCCGGCGCGACAGCCGGTCGATGTCGGCCATGGTGAAGCCGACCTGGGCCTCCTGAGCCGCGGCCAGCAGGTGCAGCACGGTGTTGGTGGACCCGCCCATGGCGATGTCCAGGGTCATGGCGTTCTCGAACGCCTCGAAGGTGGCGATGGAGCGCGGCAGGACGCTGGCGTCCTCGCCCTCGTACCAGCGGCGGGCGAGCTCGACGACCAGGCGGCCGGCCTCGAGGAACAGCTGTTCGCGGTCGGCATGGGTGGCCAGCACCGAGCCGTTGCCCGGCAGCGACAGGCCCAGGGCCTCGGTCAGGCAGTTCATCGAGTTGGCGGTGAACATCCCCGAGCAGGAGCCGCAGGTCGGGCAGGCCGAGCGCTCGATGGCGCTGACGTCCGCGTCCGAGACGTTGTCGTCGGCGGCGGCGATCATCGCGTCGATCAGGTCGACCTTCCGGCCGCCGGTGGACAGCAGCACCTTGCCGGCCTCCATCGGTCCGCCGGAGACGAACACGGTGGGAATGTTCAGCCGCAGGGCCGCCATCAGCATGCCCGGGGTGATCTTGTCGCAGTTGGAGATGCACACCAGCGCGTCGGCGCAGTGGGCGTTCGCCATGTACTCGACCGCGTCGGCGATCAGCTCGCGCGAGGGCAGGGAATAGAGCATCCCGTCGTGACCCATGGCGATGCCGTCGTCCACGGCGATGGTGTTGAACTCCTTGGCCACTCCGCCGGCCGCTTCCACCTCGCGCGCCACCAGCTGGCCCAGGTCCTTAAGGTGGACGTGGCCGGGGACGAACTGGGTGAAGGAGTTGGCGATCGCGATGATCGGCTTGCCGAAGTCGGCGTCCTTCATCCCCGTCGCGCGCCACAGGCCGCGGGCGCCGGCCATGTTGCGGCCGTGGGTGGAGGTGCGGGAGCGATACGGAGGCATGGGCGGTCTCTGGAACTTGGACGGGCGGTCTTAGCAGATGCGGGAGGCGAGGGGGAGCCGCGCCCGGGGCGGAAGTTTGCGTCCCATGGCCGCTGGAACCCGCCTCCGCGCAATCCGCGGCGGTCGCCAACGTGAAGCGGCCGGAGGCGCACAAGCGGCTGATGCTGCTGGCCACCATCTCGCTGCTGGATGCGCCGATCGCCAAGTGGTTCCTGACGTTCGCCGACCTGCTGGTCGTCGCCGCGGTGGCCTACGACTGGCGCACGCGCGGGCGGCCGCATCCGGTGTGGATCGTGGGCGGCGTCGTTCTGGTGCTGATGCAGGTCTCCCGGCCGATGATCGCCGTCACTCCCCAGTGGAAGGCCGCGGCGGCTCTGCTCGGCCGGCTGGGCGCGCCCTAGCTAGCGCTGGACGGTCTGATTGAGGGCGGCGCGGGCGCGGACCTGATCGGCGGCGGCCTGCTCGCGCAGGGCGGCCAGGTCCTCGCTGATCTTGAAGACGGCCACGTAGAACTCGCAGAACGAGCGCCACAGCAACACCAGGGCGCCCAGCACGACGAGCCCGCCGATCAGCAGCGGGGCGGCCAGCAGGATGCCCATGAAGTTGCCGCCGGTGGCCTCGCGCAGGGCGATGCCCACCGCCGCTCCGACCATGCCGAAACCGATCAGCAGGATGATCGCCAAGCCCGCCCAATAGATCAGGTGGACGACCGCATTGGTCATCAACTTGTCGAAGGTGAGCAGGTCCCAGAGCAGCCGGCCGGAAAAGCCGCGGTCCGTGGATTGAGTCGGTAGACGCATGCGTTGTCCGAGCCTCGGGCGCGATCACCGCCCCGTCCAGTGGAGTGAACCGCTACCAGCCGATCCGCCGCGCCGCAACGGCGCAAACGCCGCGCCTGCGCGCTGGTAGAGAGGTGTGGCCGGGCTGGCCGGGTGTGGCGACCATCAGATCGTCCCCACGGTCTTGAGCCGGGCGCGGGGGTGCACCTCGTTCTGGCTCATCACCGGGGTCTGGCCGCGGAACCGCTCGACCAGCGAGCGAACGTAGGGGCGGATGCCGGGGCTGACCAGCAGCACCGGGGATTCTCCGGACAGGGCCGCGCGCTCGAACGCCTCGCGCACCGAGCGGACGAAGTCCTGCAGGCGCGAGGGGGCGAGCGCCAGCTGGCGCTCCTCGCCCTGGCCGACCAGCGCGTCGGCGAAGGCGTTCTCCCACTCGGGCGAAAGGGTGACGATCGGCAGGGCGCCGTCGTTGCCGCGGTAGGCGAAGGATAGCTGGCGGGCCAGCCGCATGCGGACCTGTTCGACCAGCGTGGTGATGGAGCTGGTGTGCGGCGCGGTCTCGCCGATGCCTTCCAGGATGGCGGGAAGGTCGCGGATCGACACCCGCTCGCGCAGCAAGGCCTGCAGCACCCGCTGCAGAGTGGTGGCGGTGACCACGTTGGGGATGAGGTCGTCGACCAGCTTCTTCTGGGCCTCGGGCAGTTCCTTGAGCAGCTTCTGCACCTCCGCGTAGGAGAGCAGGTCGGCCATGTTGTCCTTGAGGATCTCGGTGAGGTGGGTGGTCAGCACTGTCGCCGGGTCGACGATGGTGTAGCCGCGGAAGGTCGCCTCTTCGCGCAACGAGTCGTCGATCCAGGTGGCCGGCAGGCCGAACGCCGGCTCGCGCATGTGCTCGCCGGGCAGCTCCACCTGGCCGCCGCGCGGATCCATGGCCATCAGCGCGCCCAGCCGCACCTCGCCCTGGCCGGCCTCCAGCTCCTTGATGCGGATCAGGTAGCCCTGGCTGGGCAGGCGCATGTTGTCGAGGATGCGCACCGAGGGCATCACGAAGCCGTATTCGGCCGCCAGCGTGCGCCGCAGCGCCTTGATCTGGTCGGTCAGCCGGCGGCCCTCGAGGTCGTTGATCAGCGCCAGCAGGCCGTAGCCGAGCTCGATCTTGATCTCGTCGATCGCCAGGGCGCTGGAGATCGGCTCCTCCTGCTCCTCGGCGGGCAGCTCGGCCACCGGCTCGGGCTCGGGCGCCAGCGCCTGCTGGCTGCGCCTCCAGGCCAGCACGCCCGCCCCCAGCGAGAGGGCGGCGAACGGCAGGATGGGCATGCCCGGCACCAGAGCGATCACGCCGGCCGAGGCCGACACCATGCCCAGCGACACCGGGTTCATGGCCAGCTGGGTGACCAGCGCCTTGTCCGCCGCGCCCTCGACGCCGGCCTTGGAGACCAGCAGGCCCGCGGCGATGGAGATGACCAGGGCCGGGATCTGGCTGACTAGGCCGTCGCCGATGGTCATCAGAGTGTAGGTCGAGGCGGCGACGTTCAGCGGCACGTCGTGCTGCAGCACCCCGATCAGGATGCCGCCGATGACGTTGATGGCGACGATCAGCAGGCCGGCGATGGCGTCGCCGCGCACGAACTTGCTGGCGCCGTCCATGGCCCCGAAGAAGGTGGATTCCTGCTCCAGCTCCTTGCGGCGCTTCTTGGCCTCGGCCTCGTCGATCAGGCCGGCTGAGAGGTCGGCGTCGATGGCCATCTGCTTGCCGGGCAGGCTGTCCAGGGTGAAGCGGGCCGAGACCTCGGCGATCCGGCCGGAGCCCTTGGTGATGACGACGAAGTTCACGATCACCAGGATGACGAAGACGATCACCCCGATGACGTAATTGCCGCCCATCATGAGCTGGCCGAACGTCTCGATGATCTTGCCGGCCCCGTGGGCGCCCTCGTGGCCGTGGCTGAGGATCAGCCGCGTGGAGGCGATGTTCAGGCCCAGCCGGAACAGGGTGGTGACCAGCAGCACCGTGGGGAAGGCGTTGAAATCCAGCGGCCGCTTCATCAGCAGCGCGGTCATCAGGATCAGCACCGCGCTGGTGATCGACAGCGACAGCAGGGCGTCCAGAAGGAAGGCCGGAATCGGCAGGATCAGCAGGACGATGATGCCGACCACGCCGAGGGCCAGCGCCACCTCGCCGCGCGCCACCCAGCCCCACATCTCGCGGGGGGTGGGGCGCTGGCCGGGAACGACGTTGGCATCGGCCATCAGGCGACGCTCCCGAGGGTTCGGGCGACCAGGGCGCCGACCTCGGCGTGGACCGCCTCGCGCTCGGCGAGCGGCGCGGCGGTGGCGGTGAGATAGCAGGCGACCACGATCGGCGGGCCGGCCGGCGGCCAGAAGACGGCGATGTCGTTGGTCGCCCCGTTCTCGCCGGCGCCGGTCTTGTCGGCGGCGCGCCAGCCGGGCGGAAGGCCCGCGCGCAGCCGCTTCAGCCCCGAGGTCGAGTCCTCCATCCAGCCGACCAGCTTGTCGCGTGAGGGGGTGGGCAGGGCGTTGCCCAGCACGATGCGCTCCAGGGTGCGGGCCATGGCGCGCGGGGTGGTCGTGTCGCGCTCGTCGCCCTCGACGGCAGTGTTGAGCTCGACCTCCCAGCGGTCCAGCCGGGTGACGGTGTCGCCGAGGCTCGCCACATAGGCCGTGAAGCCCGCCGGGCCGCCGATGGTCTTCAGGAGCAGGTTGGCGGCCGGGTTGTCGGACACCGCGATAATCGCCTGGCAGGCCTCCTCGACGGTGATCGAACCGAGCGCCAGGTGCTTTTCGGTCACCGGGGCGTGGGGGACCATGTCGGCCTTGGTCAGCGGCAGCGGCCGGGCGAGCTTCTCCTCGCCGCGATCGACTCTGGCCAGCACGGCGGCGGCCAGAACCGCCTTGAAGGTGGAGCACATCGGGAACCGCTCGTCGGCCCGGTGCGCCAGCGCGCGATCGGTCCCCGCCGCGAAGGCGTAGACGCCCAGCCGCCCGCCCACGCGCCGTTCCAGCGCGGCCAGGCCGTCGTCGGCGGCCAGCGCCGCGCCGGGCGCCAGGGCCGCCAGTCCGGCCAGGACGGTGCGACGGGGAATCATCATGGCCTCAGCCTACCGGCCCTTACGCCGCATTGCTGCCCACGCCGCCCTGCGGGGCGGGGACGGGGACGCCGGCCTCGGCGTACTCCTTCAGCTTGTTGCGCAGGGTGCGGATGGAGATGCCCAGGATGGTGGCCGCGTGGGTGCGGTTGCCGAGGCAGTGGGTGAGGGTGTCCAGGATCAGCTGCTGTTCCATCGCCGCCACCGTCTGGCCGACGAACGAGCGGGTGGCGCTTTCGGCGGCCTGGTAGGCGACCTGGGCCGTGCGGGTGGCGGCGTCGGCCGGAGCCAGCGGCTGGCCGTCCGGCAGGCGGATGGCGGTCTCCTCCAGCTCCGGTCCGGTGGACAGCAGCACCGCGCGGTGGATGGCGTTCTCCAGTTCGCGCACGTTGCCCGGCCAGCGGTGGGCGGCCAGGCGCCGCTTGGCCTCCTCGGAGATCGGCTTGTCGGCCAGGCCGTTGGCGGCGGCGTACTTCTTGGCGAAGTGCTCGGCGAGCGCGACGACGTCGCCCGGCCGCTCGCGCAGCGGCGGGATGCGCAGGTTCACCACGTTCAGCCGGTAGAGCAGGTCCTCGCGGAAGGTCCCTTCTTTCACCGCCTGGGCAAGGTCTCGGTTGGAGGTGGCGAGGATGCGGATGTCGACCTTGACCGGCTTGGAGCCGCCGACCCGGTCGATCTCCCGCTCCTGGATGGCCCTCAGCAGCTTGGCCTGCAGGCGGGCGTCCATCTCGGAGATTTCGTCCAGCAGCAGGGTGCCGCCGTTGGCCTCCTCGAACTTGCCGATGCGGCGGGCGAGCGCGCCGGTGAAGGCCCCCTTCTCGTGGCCGAACAGCTCGCTCTCCAGCAGGTTCTCGGGGATGGCGGCGCAGTTGACCGAAATGAACGGGCGCTGCGCCCGCCGCGACTTGGCGTGGACGTAGCGGGCGATCACCTCCTTGCCGACCCCGCTCTCGCCGGTGATCAGGATGGAGGCGTCTGACGGGGCGACCTGGTCGGCAAGCTGGATCACCTGCTGCATGCAGGGGTCGCGCACGACCATCGGGCGGTTGTCGTCGGAGACCGCGGCCAGCACCGCGGCGATCAGCTGCGCCTCGGGCGGCAGCGGGATGAACTCCTTGGCCCCGGCCCGGATGGCGGCGGCGGCGCGGTCGGCGTCGGCCGCGACCCCGCAGGCCACTACCGGCACGTGGATCCGCTCCGCCTCGTTGGCCTTGATCAGGCCGGCGATGTCGAGGTCGTAGTCGACCATCAGCAGGTCCGCGCCCTGGCCGGCGCGCAGCGCATGGGTGGCCGCCTCGGTGGTTTCCACGTGGCTGACCTTGGCGCCCGCGCTCATCGCCATCTTCACGGCGGAGGCGAGCTGCCCGTTGAGTTTTCCGACGACCAGAAGCCGCATTGTCTGTCTCCCTGCTCAGCCGTCGCGGATCACGCGCTGGCGTCGCCGTCCTTGATGATTTCGGTCATGGTCACGCCGAGGCGGTCGTCGACGATGACGACCTCGCCGCGGGCGACCAGGCGGTTGTTGACGTAGATGTCGATGGCCTCACCGACCTTGCGGTCGAGCTCGAGCACGCTGCCGGAGTTGAGCTGGAGGAGTTGGGCCACCGACATCGAAGCCCGTCCCAGCACCGCCGAGATGGACACCGGCACGTCGAACACGGGCGCGAGGTCGGTGGCGGACTTCTCGTTCTCCGCCTCCGGAAGCGGGGCGGGCAGTTGGTCGCCGGGCCCGAAGTCTTCGAGTTTGAGGTCTTCGCTCATGGTCGTCAGCCTTGGCCGGGGATGAGGGGTTCGGCGTGCAGACCCTCGGCGGCGAGCGCCGCTTCCAGGGCCTGGGCCACGCGGGCGGCGGCGGCGGCGGGGTCGAAGGCGGCCGAGCCGTCGCCGAAGTCGAGGGTGAAGCGGGCGGCGACGTAACCGGCCTGAGGGCGCACGACGATCTGGCCGGCGTAGCCGATCGCCTGGGCGGTTTCGGCCAGCGCCGCCTGCAGCGTCTCGGCGAGCTCCGGCGCGGCGGCGACCACCAGTCGGGGGGCGGCCTCGATCTCGCGGGCCAAGGCCTCGAGCGCGGCCTGCGCCGGCGCCTGCGGGAAGCGCTCGAGGGCCGCGTCGGCGATGGCCCGCGCGCAGGCCAGGGACAGCTCCGCCGCGCCGACGCGGTGCTCGTGGGCCACGGCGGCGAGGCCCGGGAGAGCGGCCTGTGCGGCCTGGGCGATCTGCGACAGGGCCTGGGCCTGCAGGGCGGCCATGCTGGAGAGCGCCGCCCGCTCGCCTTCGGCGTAGGCGGCGGCGCGGATGGCTTCCACCTCCTCGGCCGGGAACAGACGCTTTGGCCGCGGGGCGGCGTAGGCCACCTGGCCGGCGTCGTCGAACACCGTGTCGAAGTCGAACTTGCGGGGGGCGGATCCGGACATCAGTAGATCAACTCGTCTTCACCGCCCGCGCCGGCCAGCATGATCTCGCCCTTGGCGGCGAGGTCCTTGGCGACCTGCACCATGGCCATCTGCGCCTGGTCGACATCGCGCAGGCGCACCGGGCCCATGTTCTCCATGTCCTCGCGCATGATCTTCGCGGCCCGCTCGGACATGTTGGAGAAGAACATCTCGCGCAGGGAATCCGAGGCGCCCTTGAGCGCCAGGGCCAGCTGGTCCTTGTCGACGTTGCGCAGCAGGGTCTGGACGCCGCCGGGATCGAGCTTGGAGAGGTCTTCGAAGACGAACATCAGCGCGCGGATGCGTTCGGCGCTCTCGCGGTTGCGCTCTTCCAGCGCAGCCAGGAAGCGGGCCTCGGTCTGCCGGTCGAAGGCGTTGAAGATGTCGGCCATCATCTCGTGGCTGTCGCGCTTCGAGGTGCGGGCCAGGTTCGACATGAACTCGGTGCGCAGGGTCTGCTCGATCTTGTCGAGGATTTCGCGCTGCACCGGCTCCATGCGCAGCATGCGCATGACGCACTCGAGGGCGAAGTCCTCGGGCAGGGCGGCCAGCACCCGGGCGGCGTGCTCGCTCTTCACCTTGGAGAGCACGACGGCGACGGTCTGCGGGTATTCGTTCTTCAGGTAGTTGGCGAGCACGGCCTCGTTCACGTTGCCGAGCTTGTCCCACATGGTCCGGCCCGCCGGCCCGCGGATCTCCTCCATCAGGGCTTCCACCCGCTCCGGCGGCATGACCGCGGAGAGCAGGCGCTGGGTCTGCTCGAAACTGCCCATGATGGCCCCGCCGCCGGACATGCCGGCGACGAATTCGACCAGCAGCTCCTCGACCGCCGACGAAGCGACGGTGCCGAGGCTGGCCATCGCCTGGGAGACTTCCTTGATCTCCTCTTCGTCGAGCGCTTCCCAGATGGCCGTGTGCTCTTCGCCGAGGGCGAGCAGAACCACCGCCGCCTTCTCGGGGCCCGTCAACCGTGATGGGTCCAAGATCGTCTTCATGTTGTTGCGGGAACTCACCGGCGACCGCCGTCAGGCCGTGTCGTGCAACCAGCCACGCAGGATGGAGACGCTCTCCTCCGGGTGACGGTCCACGAACTCGGCGACTCGTTTGACCGAGCTCGCCTTCACCTGGCCCTCGATGCGGGCGATATCGATGCCACTCTCCTGTTCCGGCCCGGCCAGGGCCAGGTTCTCCGCCGGCTCGGCGGCCGGCACGAGCCGCTGACCGCCGCCCTGCGGCGTGGACGCGGCGAGCAGGCCGCCGGCGGGCTGACCCGGCGAGGTCACGCCCTTCACCAGCGGCCGGGCGACGAAGAAGATCATCAGCAGCGCGACCAGGCCGAGGACGGCCAGCTCGACGGCCCGGATGATGTCGTTCTTGTCGAAGTCCAGCAGGGGGTTGGCGGCCTCCACGCCGCCGGCCTCGGCCGGGGTGGGGAAGCGGACGTTGACCACCGTCACCTGGTCGCCGCGATCGGGGTCGAAGCCGACGGCCGTGCGGACCAGCTGCTCGATCCGCTGCATCTCCTCGGCCGACCGGGGGGCGTACTCGCCCGGCTGGCCGTTCGGCCCCGGCGTGACGACGCCGTCGACGGCCACCGCCACGGACAGGCGCTTCACCTCGCCGGGCTCCTTCACCTCGGTGCGCAGGGTCTTGCTGATCTCGTAGTTGGTGGTCGATTCCGAACGGCCGGAATTGGAGCTGTTGGTCGCCTGGCCGAAGTCGCCGACCCCGCCGGGGATGTTGGCCGAGGCCGACACGGCGCCGTTCTCGTCGGCCTGGTTCTCGGCCGCGGTCTCCTCCACCGTCTGTTCCGAGCGGACCACCTGACCATCGGGGTCGAAGGTCTCCTGCTGGACGGTGACCTTGGCCAGGTCCAGCTCGGCGGTGACGTTCACCCGGCTGTTGCCGGGGCCGACGACGCCTTCGACCAGGCTCTTCACGGTCTTGGCGATCCGCTGCTCAATCTCGCTCTTGCGGTCGTCCGCGGCGGCGCCGGCGAAGCCGTCCTGGCCGCCGGACAGGGTGCGGGCGTGCTGGTCGACGACGGTCACCCGCTCGGGCTTCAGGCCCGGCACGGCGCCGGCGATCAGGTTCTGGACGGCGCGGACCTGCTCGGCGTTCGGCTCGCGACCGCCGACGGCGATGGTGACCGCGGCGGAGGGCTGCTCGGCCTCCTCTTCGAACAGCTGCCGCTTGGGCAGCACCAGGTGGACCCGGGCAGAGGTCACCCCCTCCAGGCTGCGGATGGTGCGGGCCAGTTCGCCCTCGAGCGCCCGCTGGCGGTTGAGCTGCTGGACGAAGTCGGTCTGGCCCAGCGCGTTGGCCTCGTCGAAGATTTCGTAGCCGACCGAGCCGGAGGTCGGCAGGCCCTTGCTGGACAGCATCAGCCGGGTCGCGGCGACCTGGTCGCGCGACACCATGATGGTCGAGCCGTCGCCCTTCAGCTCGTACCTCACCCCGGCCTGGTCCAGCGCCTGGGTGATCGAGCCGGCCTCCTTCAGGTCGAGGTTGGAATAGAGCAGCGCCTTGGGCTCGCGCAGGCCGAGAGTCAGGGCCACGAGCACGGCCGCGACGCCCGCGCCGATCCCGAGGATCGCCGCCAGCCGCGCGACACCGAATCGCTGAATCGCCCCCGATAGCGGATTCAAACCCTGCGCCCCTTCCCCCGAGCGTGGCGGGCGCACGAACCTTGCCCACCGCTAGGCAGGTTTTACCCAGTCCATGGTAAACGACTTGTTTAAGGTCTGGCTTAACCGGACCCGCCCGGCCGCGGCCTCACGCCTCAGCCCCAGGGCGTCAGCGCGCCCCAGTCGAACAACACCACCGAGAAGGCGGCGTAGACCAGAACCGTCACGGTGAAGGCGAACTTGCGGCCACTGGACCAGGAGTCCACCCGCCGTCCGCCCCGCCAGATCACCGGAACCAGCGCCAGGGTCACCACCGTCAGCATCGCCGCGAACAGCGCGCAGGCCGAGGCGATGATCAGCAGGGAGCCCGGGAAGTCGTACATGATGTTGGCGACGTCGCCGGTGCGCGAGGCCCAGAGGCCGAACAGGGCGAAGGCGGTCAGCCACAGCACCGCCTGGGTGTTCTGGATCAGGCTGGCGCGGCCCTGGATCTGGCTTTCGCGGTGTTCGCGCTGCATGCGCCGTACGATCCCGCCCAGGGTGGCGACCGCCGCAACGCCGGTGAGCAGGGCTAGGAGGCCGAGCAGCTGCGGGCTCTTCAGCGGTCCCGCCCGCTCCAGGCGCGCGCCGTTGCTGGTGGTGATGAAACCGGTCGCCCGGCCGTCCTGGAAGGCGAATTGCAGCCGGTCGTCACCGGTGACGGAGACGAAGCGGCCCTGCGCGAGGTCGCCCTCGGGCACGAACAGCCGCGGCCCGTTCGTCTGGCCGCTGGCGACCATCAGCCTCCCGTCCGGCGTGACCCGCACCTCGGCGCCCGACTGGAACAGCATGACAAAGCCTTCCAGCCCGCCATAGGGGCGGCGGGTCGACAGGTAATAGCCGGCGAACCGGTCGGCCTGACCGGCGAGGGCGGGCGAGCCGGCGCGCGGGGGCGCCGGCGGCGGGGCGTAGAACTCGCGCACCACCTGGTTGGCCAGTTCCTGGCTCAGCCGTCCGCCGGTGTCGGTGTTGGTGCTGACGAAGATCCCCAGGCCCAGCTGCGGCGCCAGCGTCATGTTCGACATGAACGACAGGGTCGCGCCGTTGTGGCCGTAGCCGGTGAAGCCGCCGGGCAGGGGCTGCTGGAGGAAGCCGTGGGCCCAGCCGTTGAAGCCCGGCGCGACTTGGCGCAGCGGGGTGCGGAACAGCTGGGCCGTCTGCGGCCCGAACACGGTCGCCCCGTCGAGCGCCCCGTCGTTCAGCAGCATCTGCATGTAGCGCGCCATGTCGCCGGCGGTGGACGAGGCCGAGCCGGCGGGGGCCACGTGGCCGAGGTATTCGAAGTCGCGCGGCTGGAAGCCGGTCGGGGTCCAGCGGTAGGCCCGGCTGACCTGCTGCGCGAGGGCGGCGGACATCGGCGCCGGCATGCCCTCGATATTCGGGTGAGGCTCGCGGAAGGTGGTGTTCGCAAGGCCCAGCGGCCCGGTGATCCGCTGCTCGACGATCTGCTCGAACGGCGCCTGGGCCACGTGCGCGACGGCCGCGCCGGCCAGGCCGACGCCGTAGTTGGAGTAGCTCGCGCGGACGCCCGGCTCGGCGACCCGGCGTGGGCGTTCCTGCTGCAGATAGGTGAGAAGGGGGCGTTCGCGATCCGCGCGACGCTCGAAGATCTGGCCCAGCGCCCGGTCCTCGAAGCCCGCGGAATGGTCCAGCAGGTGGCGCACCAGGATCTCGCTTTCGAAGCCCTGGTCGGGGACCTGCACCCGCTGCGGCAGGTAGAGGTTGATCGGCGCGTTCAGGCGGATGCGGCCCGCCTCCACCTCGCGCATCAGGGCGATCCAGGTGAAGGTCTTGGAGATCGAGCCGATGCGGAACAGGGTCCGGTCGGGATCCACCGGCCGGCCCTTGGCGAGGTCGGCGTAGCCGTAGCCCTTCTCGAGGGCGATCTGGCCGTTCTGGACGACGGAGACGGTGACGCCGGCGATGTGGTCGCGGGCCATGGCCGTCTTCACGACGCCGTCGACAAACGCTTCGAGCTCGGCCCGCGGGATCGCCTCGTCCGGGGCCAGGCGTGCGCCGTTCGGCTGGGTCGCAAGCGGCGGCGCGGCCGGAGCGAGGGCGGTGGGAGCCGCGGCGGGCGCCGGGCCCGACGCGGCCGGTGTGGCCGCAGGCGCAGGTGCGCGCTTCGGCGCCGGCGGGTTGGGGACGGGCGAACTGGCGACGGGCGCAGGCGGCGCCGAGGGCGCGCTGGCGGCCGGGGCCGGCGGCGTCGCGGGCGCAGGGCCCGCCGCCTCGGGCGCCGGCTGCGCCGGGGCGGCGGCCGGAACGGACAGGATGGCGAAAAGCGCGGCCATGACCGCGTTGGCGAGGGGACGCATCGCGCAATCCATCGTGGCGGCGGAGAAGCTGAACGGTAGGGTGCTTCGCGGCGGCGTCAAAGGCCCGCTAGTTGTCGCGGCGCGGGCCGCTGGCGAAGCTCAGCAGGGGCAGGACGGGGCTCAGTTCGGCCCCCACGTAGACCTGCGGCTCGGAGGGCGGGCTCGCCCCCTCCTTGACCTCCCGATCGGCGACGCAGCGGCGGACCGTGCCGGCCAGCACCGGGAAGCTGGTGCTGGCGCCGATCGACTGCAGGAAGCACTCGTCGAAGTAGGGATAGCGGTCGGCCTCGCCGCAGCCGAACGAGGTGCGGTCGGGGCGGGCGGCGGTCAGGATCATCCGATTGGGCGCGGCCAGGTAGGGCACGAACACGCCCGAGAAGCAGGCCGAGATCACCACCACCGTCGGCTTGCGCCCGCAGGCGCGGTCCAGCATCTGGGCGACCACCGGAGGCGGCAGTATGCGCTCGCCGATCAGCACCCCCTGCGGCAGGCCGTGCGAGGTGACGTAGAACAGGCAGCCGGCGGCGCCGTCGGCGGACAGCGCGTTGAGGGTCTCGTATATCTGGCGTGGATCCGACGGTTGAGGCCGGGTGTCGGCGTAGCGTTCCGGGCGGACGGAGAACTGGCGCATCCGCTCCGGCTCGAAACCAGCCCGCAGCAGCGCCTGGGCGACGTCGCGGCGGGCGTTGTCGAAGGCCTCGGTCGGCCCGCCCCGGGCCCCCTTCCAGTCGCCGGCGACGACCACCGCGGCCCAGTCGGAGAACGGACCCGCAAACGCGGGGCCGGCCCAGAGCAGGGCCAGGCTCAGGAGCAGCGCGCCGAGCCGCCCCCGCACGGGACCTACTTCTTGTAGCTCTGGAACGGCGTCGGGATGGCCGTTCCGGTGGCCTTGGCCAGCAGCCGCCCTTCGGGGTCGTAGAGCTCGCCTTCGGTGAAGGCGACGCGCGAGCCCCAGCGGGCGACGCGGCCCACGCCGCGAATCTTCCCGGGCATGGCGGGCCGGAAGAAGGTGGTCTTCATCTCCGCGGTCGGGGCCACGTGGGTCATCCCCGAGGCGACCATGCAGGCCACCGACATGCACTCGTCCAGCATGGCGCAGAGGTAGCCGCCCTGGATCTGCTTCATCGGGTTGAGCAGCAGTTCGGCCCGGGCCTCGAACTCGACCTCGACCGTCTTCTCCGCCTGGTTGACCGACAGCATCTTGAATCCCAGGGTCTGGGAGCCGGTCGGCTGGTTCTTGGTCCGCAGGAACCGCTGGAGAATCGCCTCGTCGGTGAGGGCTTCGCGCTCCTGGGAGGCGACGTCGGTCATGCAGGCCTCATTTCTTGCGGAACTGGTCGAGCGAGACGACCTTGGGCGGCGGCTCGCCGGGCGGCGGCTCGGGTTCGGGCGGCGGGGCAGCTTCGGCGGCCGGCGCCTCTTCCGGCGTAGCGGCCGGCGGCGGCTCGAACTGCAGCAGGAACTGCACCGAGGGGTCGTAGAAGCGGGTCACCGCCGCATAGGGGATCGACAGCCACTTGGGCTGGCCGCCGAACCTCAGGGTGACGGAGAAGAAGGTCTCGCCCGGCGCCAGGTCCCAGTACTGGTGCTGCAGGACGATGGTCATTTCGTCCGGATACTTCGACAGGAGGTCCGGCGGCCCCGAGACGCCCGGGGCGTCGGTCTTGAAGGTGATGTAGAAGTGATGCGCGCCGGGCAGGCCGCCGGGGGCCGCCGCGCGCTTCAACGCCGCCTTCACGACCCCGCGCAGGGCTTCCTGCGCCATGGCCTCGTAGTGCATCAAATCCTGAGCCGGGGGCTCTTGGGCCATCACGGTCACCGCGGGAGGAAACTCTAAGCTGGCAAAGGGTAACGCCTGCGACGCCTCGCGCAAGGCGATACGACGCGCTGCGGCAAGGAGTTTGCGCGGGCGCGAACGGGGCCGGAATGTCGGGAGGAAGGTGGGGGCTTCTGTTGCCAGGCGCCCCCGGGCCCCGCCTGGCGCTGCTAAGACACCAGGACTTCAAGGTCGACTACCGTCGCACCGCTTACGCGGCGAGGCGGAGGTCTTCAGCGAAGTTATCGTTCGCAGTTAGTTTAATGACCCGAAACGGTGGGTCAGGCCGGGAGAAAGCAACGCCTTTACACGTCTGTCGATGCTGATCGGCCCCGCACAGCTCCGGCGATAACCCGGAAGAAGATTTGGTGGAGCCGCCGGGAATCGCACCCGGGTCCAGTCCGCTTATTTCGCGCGCGTTTATCCCCATAGTCCGGTTGCCCGGACGGCTTGGAATATAGGGGATCGACAGGCCCATTTGAAGGACCCTGGCGCTGTGATCCTCAGGGCTGCGGCGCAGGCGGCTCGGGTTCAGCGGCTTCCGGGGGCGCGGCGTGGTCGGGCTCGGGGGCGGCGCTGGGCGCCTGGGCCCGGTTGGTGCGCGCGGCCTGCAACCGGCCGCCCGCGGCCACCAGATCGGCGTAGGCGGCCTTCTCGCGGGAGAAATCCGCGCCCCTCGGGAACAGCACGTCGAAGCGGGTGTCGCGGCCGAGGGCGTGACGCAACACCGCCTCCAGCGCGTCCGCCACCTGGCCGATCTCGGCCCGGTCGCAGGCCCGGCGCAGCGAGACGGCCCTGCCCGGAACCATCAGGGTCAGGTCGTAGGCCGTGCCCTCGACGCAGATGGCGTCGGCGGTGTCCTCGCCCTCGGTGACCCGCACGTCACGCGGGGCCGACCACATCTCGTGGCCGCGCAGAGCCAGCAGCTGGGCGGCGGCGCCTTCGGCCAGCTCCGCGTCGATGTCGACTCGCCGGGCGATGCCGGGCTGGCAGCAGGCCAGGCCCGCCCGCGCCTGCACGAAGGCGCGCCCGTCGCGCCGAACCACCGTGCGGACGACCATCTGACGCACGCTCCCGGAGGGCCGAATCCAGGCCTCCAGGATCATCTCGTCGCCGCGCAGGATCTGCCACTGCAGCGGCGGCAGGCCCCAGAGGCGGTAGAGGGTGGGCTCGACGCCGTTGGCCACCGGCGTCATCTGCTCACGGCGGCCCAGGCGACGGCCGGACAGCGGATCGAGCGCCTCCGGCGGAACCGGCCACTCGCCGTCCCACCAGTCCTGGGCGTCGGGCGCGGGATAGGGCCAGGGCTGCACCGGGCCGGCCGGTTCGGCGGGCGTGGCGCTGCGGCGAGAGAAGAACTGGGCCTCGGCGGAAGAGGCGAAGATCAGGAGCGGAACCAGGGCATAGGCGAAGAGCCGGGCCAAGGGCGCCTCCTCACATCGCTTCAGCTCCCCGGGTGATGGAAAGCACGCCCGTGCGAGAGAGTTCCACCAGCCCCAGCGGCCGCATCAGTTCGACGAAGGCGTCGATCTTGGAGGGAGCCCCGGAGACTTCGAACACGAAGCTCTCGTGGGTCGTGTCGATCACCCGGGCGCGGAAGATGTCGGACACCCGCAGCGCCTCGACCCGATCGGCGCCGGTGCTCTTCACCTTCACCAGGGCGAGTTCGCGCTCCAGGCCGAAGGGATCGCGGGAGACGTCGCGCACGTGGCGCACGGAGACCATCTTTTCGAGCTGGGCCTGGATCTGCGAGAGCACGTGCGGCGTACCGCGGGTGACGATGGTCACCCGGCTGGTGTGGGCCCGCCGGTCGGTCTCGCCCACCGTCAGGCTCTCGATATTGTAGCCGCGCGCCGCGAACAGCCCGACCAGCCGGTGCAGCACGCCCGGCTCGTTGTCCACCAGTACGGCGAAGGTGGCGAGGTTCTCCGCTTCCTCCTCGTGGGAGAGTTCGTAGACGGATCCGGGTTGCGGGTCTGGCATGGCGGTCCTTCCGAAGATGGTGGAGGGGTGTCACAACCTGCGCTCTCCCGCAACCGACTGTCGCAGCTGGGGCGGCGTTACGGCCTGGGTCCCGGCTCTCGGCTTCGCTTCGGCCGGGATGGCGGAGGTGCGAGCGTTCGGAACGTGACCGAGTAGCGTTCGGCCTCGACCGGCGGGATGGAGTGCTCCCACTCGCGGCGGGCGGGCCCGTCGATCAGGTAGGCCGAGCGGGGCTCGACGGTGAGCGAGGCGCGGTCGAAGCCGCCGTCGCGTCGGCGACGCAGGCGAAAGATCCCCGGCGCCGCCAGGGAGATCCCGATCACCTTGTCGAAGTCCGGCCGGTCCTTGTGCCAGCCGATGCCGGCGCCCGGCGGATATTGGCTGACCATCACGTGCTCCAGCGCCTCGGCCGGCAGGCCCGCGAAGGCGGCGGCCCGCTCGCGCAGAGGGCGCAGGAAGTCCGGCACGGGTTCGGCTCGGCCCAGACCGCCGCCGTTGAAGTCGTAGCGGAGGCCGAACGAGACCACCCGCCGCTTGCCGAGGAAGCCGTGGAACTCGAACGCCTTGAAGGCGAGTCCGGCAAAGCGGGCGAGGAGCGCCTGTTCTTCCTCCGGCGTGACGGCCTCCGGCTGGTAGCGGAATCCGTCCGGCAGGGCCGGCGGGACGTCGAACAGGCCGGGTTGCACGAGCGCCATGGGCGGCATGTGGGGGCGGGGCAGGCGCCTGTCACCCGGCGGTGGGCCGGCTTACCCGGCGTCATGGGTGACAGTCCCGCCCATCGGGGGCTTAACTTCGCATCATGCGGTTCGACGAATACGCCGCCTACGACGGGCTCGGCCTGGCCGAGCTGGTCCGCAAGGGCGAGGTCACCGCCGCCGAGCTGGTCGAGGCGGCCATCGACGGGATCGAGCGCTTCAATCCCCGTCTCAACGCCGTAGTGCACAAGGCCTACGACGAGGCGCGGGCCGCCGCGAACGGCCCGCTGTCCGGGCCGTTCGCCGGCGTGCCGTTCCTGATCAAGGACCTGGGCCTGGAGGTGGCCGGCTGGCCGCGCACCTCCGGCAGCCGCTTCGCGCCCGAGACGGCCGACGCCCGCGACAGCGAGCTCGTGCGTCGCTACCGGGCCGCGGGGGTGGTGTCGGTCGGCAAGACCAACACGCCCGAGTACGGCATCCCCGGCGTCACCAATTCCGACCGGCTGGGCCCCTGCGCCAACCCGTGGAACCCCGACCACATCTCCGGCGGCTCGTCGGGCGGGGCGGCCTCGGCGACGGCGGCGGGCATCGTGCCGCTGGCGCACGCCAGCGACGGCCTCGGCTCGATCCGCATCCCGGCCGCCTGCTGCGGCCTGGTGGGGCTGAAGGTGACCCGCGACCGCACTCCGAACGGGCCCGACGACTACGACCGCGCCATCGGCTTTTCGGTCGACCACGTGGTCAGCCGCACGGTGCGCGACAGCGCCGCCATGCTGGACGCCACCGACGGGCCGGAACCGGACAGTCCCTACGCCCCGCCGCCGAAGGCCAGGCGCTACCTCGAGGAGGTCGCCACTCCGCCCGGGCGGCTGCGCATCGGATTTTCCAGCCGCACCGCCTCGGGCCGGTCGATCGACCCGGAGGTGCAGGCCGCCTTCGAGGGCGTGGTGAAGCTGCTGGAAGAGCTCGGCCACGAGCTCGTGCCGCACGACATCGACATCGACTGGCGCCGCCTCTACCGCGCCCAAGGCCGCGTCTCGGCGGCCAACTTCTCGGCCGGGATGAAGCGGCGGATCGAGCTGATGGGCCGCGAGCCGGGTCCGGACGAACTCGGCCCCCTGGCCCGCCGCGCCTACGAGGCCGGCAAGCAGATCAGCGGTCAGGAAGCGCTGTGGGGCTGGCAGGAGCTGCGCGCCTTCAACCGCAAGATCCTGGCGAGCCTCGCCCCCTTCAATGTCTATCTGCAGCCGGTGATGGGGACCCCGCCGCCCCGGATCGACGCGCTCGACCCCGGCGCGATGGAGCTCGACGCCTTCGACAAGGCCCAGGCCCGCGCCTTCCCCTTCACCCCGCCGTTCAACTTCACCGGCCAGCCGTCGATGTCGCTGCCGCTCGCCTGGAGCGCGTCGGGCCTGCCGCTGGGGATGATGTTCACCGGCCGCTACGCCGACGAGGTGACGCTGTTTCGTCTGGCCGCCCAGCTCGAACAGGCGAGGCCTTGGGCGGGCCGGCGGCCGGCGATGGTTTCGGCCCAGCATGCCTGAGTGGCGCAACTGGTCCGGCAGCGTCGTCGCGCGGCCGGCCGAGATCGCATCGCCCAGGACCGAGGCCGAACTGGCGCAGATCGTCCGCCGCGCGCCCAGGCTGCGCGTCGCCGGCTCCGGTCACTCCTTCACGCCCCTGTGCGAGACCGATGGCCTGCTGGTCTCGCTCTCGGAGTTCGAAGGCCGCTTGGAGGTCGCCCCCGACCGCAGGAGCGCTTGGGCGCCGGCCGGCTGGTCGCTGGACAAGCTGACCCGGGCCCTGTGGGACGAGGGACTGTGCCTGCCCAACCAGGGCGACATCAACCGCCAGGCCCTGGCCGGGGCGCTGGCCACCGGCACCCACGGCACCGGCCGCGAGCTGAAATGCCTCTCGGCGATCTCCCGCCGCTTCCGGCTGATGCTGGCCGATGGCAGCGTCGTCACCTGCGGGCCGGACGAGCGCGAGCCGCTCTACCAGGCCCAACGGCTGTCGCTCGGCCTGTTCGGCGTCGCCCTGGCGGTGGAGATCGAGGTCGTCCCCGCCTACCACCTCGAGGAGCGCATCGAGCGCCGGCCGATGGAGGAGGTGCTGGAGAGCTTCGCCGACTGGGGCGGCGAACTGCGGCACGCCGAGTTCTGGGTCTTCCCCTATTCGGACGTGGCCATCGTCAAGTTCCTGCACCCCGCCGAGGACGACGGCGGCTTCAAGGAGCCGGGCCAGGTGGATGAGACCGTCTTCCGTCTCTGCTGCGAGCTGTCGGCCGCGGCCCCCAAGTTCACCTCCACCCTGCAGAGGCTGCTGGTGCGCGGCTCGGGCAAGAGCCGCCGGGTGGGGCCGGCCCACCGCATCTTCCCCTCCGAACGGACCGTGCCGTTCGAAGAGATGGAGTACGAGCTGCCGCGCGAAAGCGCGCTTACGGTGCTCTCGGAGGCCATCGCCTGGATCCGCAAGGCCGAGCTGCCGGTGACCTTCCCCTTCGAGTTTCGCTGGACGGCGGCCGACGACATCTGGGTCTCGCCGTTCAACGCCGGCGACTGCGCCGCCGTCTCGATGCACCAGTTCGCCCGCATGCCCTGGCAGGGGCTGTTCGCCGAGGGCGAGGCGATCTTCCGCGGCGCCGGCGGGCGGCCGCACTGGGGCAAGCGGCACACGCTGACGCGAGAGGACGTGGACCGGCTCTATCCCCGCGCCGAGCAGTTCCGCCAGGTGCGCCGCGAGCACGACCCGGACGGCAAGTTCCTCAATTCGCACCTTTCGGAGCTGTTCTCGTGAGCCAGGGCCCCGATTGGACGCTGCACGGCCACCTGATCGGCCGGCAGGGCTCTCGCCGGTCGCTGAACACTCCGGCGCTGGTGCTGGACCTCGACGCGCTGGACGCCAACATTGCGGCGATGGCGAAGCTCGCCGCCGAGGCGGGCGTGAAGCTGCGGCCCCATGCCAAGACCCACAAGAGCGCCGACATCGCCCGTCGGCAGATCGCCGCAGGCGCCGTCGGCCAGTGCTGCGCCAAGCTGGGCGAGGCCGAGGCGCTGGCGGAGGCCGGGATCGGCGGGCTCCTGATCACTTCGCCGGTGGTCTCGGCCCCGGTGGTGGAGCGGCTGATCGCGCTAAACTCCCGCAGCGAGGGGCTGATGGTCGCAGCCGACCATCCGGACGCGGTGGACGCGCTCGGCCGGGTCGCCCAGGCCGCGGGGCAGACCCTGGCGGTGGTCGTCGACGTCGACCCCGGCCTGCGCCGCACCGGCGTCGCCTCGGCGGCCGACGCGGTGGCGCTGGCCCGCCGCATCCAGGACCATCCGGCGCTCCGCTACGCCGGGGTGCAGTTCTATTGCGGCTCGCAGCAGCACATTGAGGCCTTCGCCGAGCGGCGGGCGGCGATCGAGGAGCGAACCGGCTACCTTCGCGAAGTACTGAAGGCGCTGGACGAGGCCGGCGCCCCGGCCCCGCTGGTGACCGGCGGCGGCACCGGCACCCACCGCATCGACATGGAGCTGGGTGTCTTCACCGAGCTGCAGGTCGGCTCCTACGTGTTCATGGACCGCCAGTACCTCGAGTGCGACCTGACCGGGAGGGACGCCGAGGCGGGCGCCCCGTTCCGCACCTCGCTGATGGTCGACGCCCGGGTGGTCAGCGCCAACTCGCCGGGGCTTGCGACCGTGGACGCCGGCTTCAAGGCCTTCGCGACGGAGGCGGGGCCGCCGACCATCCTTTCCGGGGCGCCTGAGGGCGCGCGATACGCCTTCATGGGCGACGAGCACGGGGCGGTGATCGGTCCGGAGCGGACGACGCGGCTGGCGCTGGATTCCCTGGTCACCTTCGGCGTGCCGCACTGCGACCCGACGGTGAACCTCTACGACAGCTATCACGTGGTGCGGGACGACACCCTGGTCGACATCTGGCCGGTCACGGCGCGCGGGCGCTCGCGGTGACGCAGCGGGCCGGGTCGTTCGAAGGGCTCGCTCGTGGACCCGGCCCGCCAACCTGTCCCGACTGGAGACGCTGAGATCAGGCCAAGCGGCGGGCTGCACGATCTGCGCCGCCAGTTATGGAGCAAGACGCCCGTCGGCGATGGCCTGCGGCTCGAAGCGGAACAGCGCGGCGGGGTCGGGCGGAGTCAGGCGGCCCGAGAGCTCCGGGCAGGCCAGGGTGTGCAGAAGGTGGCGCGCGACGGCCAGGCGCGCCCGCTTCTTGGAATCGGCCGACACGCACCACCAGGGCGCCTCGTCGGTGTCGGTGCGGGCGAGCATCTCGTCTCGGGCGATCGTGTAGTCGGACCACCGCTCCTGGGCGACCGCGTCGAGCGGGGAGACCTTCAGCCGTTTCACCGGGTCGGTGCGGCGCGCCTCCAGGCGCTCGGCCTGCTCGGCCTTGGAGATGTCCAGCCAGTACTTGAGGACGATCATCCCGGAATCGACCAGCATCCGCTCGACCTGCGGCGCCTCGCGCAGGAACTGGGCCTGCTCCTCGGGGGTGGAGAAGCCCATCACCCGTTCCACGCCGCCGCGGTTGTACCAGGAGCGGTTGAACAGCACCCATTCGCCCGCCGCCGGCAGATGGGCCATGTAGCGCTGGAAGAACCACTGGCTCTTCTCGTGGTCGGTGGGCTTGGGCAGGGCAACAACCCGGGTGTTGCGCACCGACAGGTTGCGGGTCAGACGCTGGATGGTCCCGTCCTTCCCGGCCGCATCGCGACCCTCGAAGATCACCAGCACCTTCTGGCCCTGCTCGGCGCTCCAGATCCGCGTGGTGACCAGGTCTACCTGCAGCGCCTCGAAGGCCCGGGCCGGGTCCGTCGGATCGGGATCGCGGGTCATGGGGGCTTCCTGTCGCCTCTTCCTCCCCCGACGCGCAGGGAGGAAGGAGAGAACGCTAGACCGAGGCGATCAGACGCGCGAGGCGGCAGACGCCTTCGTCGATTTCGGCCTCGGTCGGCAGCGAGTAGCTGAGCCGGATGGTGTTGGCCTGGGCCGCCGTCGCGAAGAAGGGAGCGCCGGGCACGAAGGCGACGCGCTCGGTGGAAAGGCCCTTGGCCAGCAGCGCGGCCCCGTCGATTCCCTCGGGCAGGGTCAGCCAGACGAACATGCCGCCTTCCGGCTCGGTCCAGGTCACGCCTTCCGGCATGTGGCGGGCAAGCGCCGCGCACATCGCCTGGCCCTTGGCGCGGTAGGCGAGGCGCAGGCGCGACAGGTGCTGGTCGTAGCCCTCCTGCACCGCCCCGCAGGCCGCCAGCTGGTTCAGCGTCGAGACGTGCAGGTCGGCGCCCTGCTTGAGCAGCACCAGCTTCTCGATCGCCGCGGCCGGGCCGCAGATCCAGCCGATCCGGAGCGCCGGGGCCAGCGTCTTGGAGAGGGTGCCGCAGAGCAGGGTGCGGGCCTGGTCGATACCCCCAGCGCGGGCGGCGTCGAGGGCCAGCAGCGGCGCCCGCTCCTCACCATCGAAGCGCAGTTCGCGGTAGGCGGCGTCCTCGACAAGCACGAAGTCGCGGGCCTGGGCGAGGTCGATCAGCGCCTCCCGCTCGGCGAGCGTCAGGCTCCTGCCCGTCGGGTTGGCGAAGTCGGGCACGAAGTAGCCGAGCGCGGGCGAGGCGCGGGTTTCGACCTCGGCGCGGTCCACATAGGTCGGCTCGTAGGCGTTGAAGGCCTGCAACGCGCCCAGGTAGGTCGGCCGGTCCACCAGCACCGTATCGCCCGGCGAGATCAGCAGCTTGCCGATCAGGTCGAGCGCCTGCTGCGAGCCGGCGGTGACCAGCACATTGGCCTCGGTGCACTCGATCCCCCAGCGGGCCATCCGCTCGACGATCCAGCGGCGCAGGGCCGGCAGGCCTTCGCTCACCGTGTACTGCAGCGCCTGGCCGGCGAGCGCCGGGTCGGCGAGCTGGCCCTGCAGCGCGGCGGCGATCTCGCCTTGCGGGAACAGGCCCGGGTCGGGAATGCCACCGGCGAAGGACAGGATGTCGGGCTGATCCAGGAGCTTGAGCAACTCGCGGATCTCCGAGGCCTTGACTCGACCCATGCGGCCGGCGAGCCGCGCCGCCCAGTCGGGCGACGCGGCGGGGAGCTCTTGCTCCTCGGCCCTAGACGAGGCGCTTGCCGGCGTCATCGATGATCGAGCCGAGATCGCGGGCCTCTTCGGCCATGATCATCTCGTTGTGCGCCTTGCCCGACGGGATCATCGGGAAGCAGTTCTCTTCCTTGGTGACGCGGCAGTCGAACAGCACCGGACGGTTCACCGAGATCATCTCGCGGATAGCATCGTCGAGCTGGTCCGGCTTCTCGGCGCGGATGCCGACGCAGCCGAACGCCTCGGCCATCTTCACGAAGTCCGGCAGGGAGTCCGAATAGGAGTGGGAGTAGCGCTCGCCGTGCAGCAGTTGCTGCCACTGGCGCACCATGCCCATCCATTCGTTGTTGAGGATGAAGATCTTGATCGGCAGCTCGTGCTGAACGGCCGTCGACATCTCCTGCATGGTCATCTGCACGCTGGCGTCGCCGGCGATGTCGATGACCAGGCTGTCCGGGTGGGCGATCTGCACGCCGAGCGCCGCCGGCAGGCCGTAACCCATGGTTCCAAGCCCGCCGGAGGTCATCCACCGGTTCGGCTCGTCGAAGTGGAAGAACTGGGCCGCCCACATCTGGTGCTGTCCGACCTCGGTGGTGACGTAGACGTCCTTGTCGCGGGTCAGCTCGTAGAGCCGCTGGATCGCGTACTGCGGCTTGATCAGCTTGTCGTCGGGCCGGTAGCGGAACGACTGCCGCGCGCGCCAGCCGTCGATCTGACGCCACCAGTCCGCCAGCGCGCCCTGGTCGACGGACAGATTGCGGTTCTTCCAGGCGGCGATCAGGTCCTCGAGCACCTGGCCGGCGTCGCCGACGATGCCGACATCGGCGCGCACGTTCTTGCCGATCGAGCTGGCGTCGATGTCGATGTGGATCTTACGCGAGCCGGGGGCGAAGGCGTCCAGCCGGCCGGTGACGCGGTCGTCGAAGCGCGCGCCGACGGCGATCATCACGTCGCAGTCGTGCATGGCGTTGTTGGCCTCGAACGACCCGTGCATGCCGACCATGCCCAGCCACTTGGGATCGGACGCCGGGAAGGCGCCCAGGCCCATCAGGGTGGAGGTGACCGGCGCGCCCAGCAGGCCGGCGAACTCGCGCAGCGCCGCCGCCGCCTTCGGACCGGCGTTGATGACCCCGCCGCCGGTGTAGAGGATCGGCCGCCGTGCGGAGGCGATCATCGCCACCGCCTCGGCGATCCTGGCCGGCTCGCCGCGGGTGCGCGGGGCGTAGTTGTGGGCGTGGACCACTTCGGTCGGGCCCTGGTAGCGGGCCTTGCCGAACTGGACGTCCTTGGGAATGTCGATGACCACCGGGCCGGGCCGGCCGTGAGTGGCGATGTGGAACGCCTCGTGGATGATCCGCGGCAGGTCGGCGACATCCTTCACCAGGTAGTTGTGCTTGGTGCAGGGACGGGTGATGCCGATGGTGTCGCATTCCTGGAAGGCGTCGGTGCCGATCAGGTGGGTGGCGACCTGGCCGGTGATGACGATCATCGGGATGGAGTCCATCAGCGCGTCGACGATGCCGGTGATGGCGTTGGTCGCGCCCGGACCGGAGGTGACCAGGACGACCCCCGGCTTGCCCGTCGAGCGGGCGTAGCCCTCGGCCGCGTGGGTCGCGCCCTGTTCATGGCGAACAAGGACGTGGCGCAGCCGCGGCTCGTTGAACAGGGCGTCGTAGATCGGCAGGACCGCGCCGCCCGGATAGCCGAAGAGCACCTCTACACCTTGATCCAGGAGCGCGCGGATCACGATCTCGGCTCCGGTCATGGTGTCGGTTTCGGCTTCGATGGTCTGATGGGCGGTCATGGCGCTGGTCCGGGGAAATCTGGGCATGAAAAAAGGCCCGCGAAGGGCCTGGTGCAAGCGACCGTGTTCGGTCCCGACGAATGTCAGGCCGTTACCGGTCGCCTCGAAACTACGAGCATCCCGCGCACGAGAATTCTCTCCAAGTCTGCTGGAGCGGTCATCGCATGCCGCCGTCAAGGCGTCAAGCTGGGGTTCAGGGCAAGAAACTGCCCCCACTGGGCCTCCGGCTCCAGGGCGGTGATGCGTGGCCAGCCGTCCATCCGGCCCCTCAGCCAGGTGGACTGGCGCTTCACGTAGCGGCGGGTCTCGCGCTGGGCGGCGGCCAGCGCCTCGGCGAGGCCGGCGCGCCCGGCCAGGTGCTCGGCCAGCTCGCGCACGCCCACCGCCTTCATGGCCGGCAGCTCGGGCGACAGGCCGCGGGCGACCAGCGCGCGCACCTCCTCCAGGGCGCCTTCCCTGACCATCGCCTCCAGGCGCGCGTCGCAGCGCGCGTAGAGCGCCGCGCGCGGCGGGTCGAGCACGACGCCGCGCCAGCTGCCGGGCGCGAGCAGCGGCCGGGTGCGGGCCTGCCAGTCGCTGAGAGACGTCCCGCCGGCGGCGAAGACCTCCCAGGCGCGCTGCAGGCGCTGGCGGTCGCCGGGCGAGATGCGCTCGGCCGCGGCCGGGTCGACCGTCGCGAGACGGGCGCGGAAGGCCTCCTCGCCCAGCCGCTCGAAATCGGCCGCCGATTCGGACCGCACCGCTTCCGGCACGTCGGGAATCTCGGCCAGACCCTCGGTGAGGGCGGCGAAGTAGAGGCCGGTGCCGCCGGCGACGACGGCGTGGGCGCCCCTGGCCAGGATCTCGCCGATCAGCGGCTCGGCGGCGCGCGCCCAGCGGCCCACCGACCAGGCGTCCGCGGCGTCCGCGATCCCCATCAGGTGATGCGGGGGCTGGCCTTCCAGCTCGGCGGGGGAGGGGCGGGCGGTCAGCACCTGCAGGTCGCGGTAGAGCTGCATGGAGTCGGCGCCGACCACCTCGCCGCCGATCTCGTGCGCCAGACGCGCCGCCAGGGCCGACTTGCCGCTTGCGGTCGGGCCGGCGATCAGCCAGATGCGGGGCTCCATGCAGCTCGCCCTCACCCTCGTCGGCCTCGAGCGCGACGCCCTCGATTCCGGCCAGTCCAAGATCCTCGGAGCGCTTAAGGACGTGCGCGCCCGCGTCAAGGAGCCTCGGCCCCTCGGCGAGGCCGCCGCCGACCTGATCCTCGACGCCGCCGACCTGTCGGAAGTGCGCGCCGCCGCCCACGCCGCGGTGGCCGACATCCCGGTCGACGTCTGCGTCCAGCCGCTGGAGGGCCGCCGCAAGCGGCTGTTCGTGGCCGACATGGATTCCACCATCATCGGCTGCGAGTGCATCGACGAACTGGCCGACTTCGCCGGCAAGAAGGCCGAGATCGCGGCCATCACCGAGCGGGCCATGCGCGGCGAGCTGGCTTTCGAAGGCGCCCTTCGCGAGCGGGTGGCGATGCTCAAGGGCCTCCCGGTTTCCGCCCTGCAGGCGGCCTACGACGAGCGGGTGCGGCTGAACCCCGGGGCGCGGACCCTGGTGCGGACCATGGCGGCCAACGGGACCCGCTGCGTGCTCGTCTCCGGCGGCTTCACCTTCTTCACCTCGCGGGTCGCCGAGGCGGCCGGCTTCCACGCTCAGCGGGCCAACACCCTGGGCGAGGGGGAGGGCGTGCTGACCGGCCTGGTCGGCGAGCCGATCCTGGGCCGCGAGGCCAAGCTCGCCGCCCTGACCGAGGAGGCAGCCGGGCTCGGCCTCGACATGACCCGGACGATGGCGGTGGGCGACGGGGCGAACGACCTGGCGATGATCAAGGCCGCGGGGCTGGGCGTCGCCTACCGGGCCAAGCCGATCGTCGCGGCCGAGGCCGACGCCAAGGTCGACGACGCGGACCTGACGGCGCTGCTCTACTTCCAGGGCTACCGCGCCGAAGAGTTCGTAACGGACTGACGCAACGGTTGATTTCCCGGCGCGGTCGAACACCGTTACAGGCCCCGCCATGAGCCTGCCCAGACCCGTGCGGGCCGTCGTCTTCGACATGGACGGCCTGCTCTGCGACACCGAGGCGGTCTACCGCGACGCCATGACGGTGGTCGCCGCCGAGCGCGGCCACGACTTCCCCTTCGTCCTGTTCAAGTCGATGGTCGGGCTGCCGTCCGAGGCCAGCGACCGGCAGGTGCTGGCCCACTTCGGCGAGGACTATCCGATCGCCGAGTTCAACGCCCGGGTGCGGGAGCGCGTCGCCGCCGCTTGCGCCATCGGCATCCCCTTGAAGGCGGGGGTGAGGGAGATGTTGGACCATCTCGACGCGCTCGCCCTGCCGCGGGCCATCGCGACATCTTCCTCGCACCCGTCTGTAGAGGCGCACCTCGGGCTCTCGGGCGTGATCCCCAGGTTCCACGCGATCGTCGCGCGCGGCGACTACGCGCGCGGCAAGCCCAACCCCGATCCGTTCCTGGTGGCCGCCGAGCGGCTGGGCATCGAGCCCGAGCACTGCCTGGCCCTGGAGGATTCCCACAACGGCGTGCGGGCCGCCGCAGCCGCCGGGATGATGGCGGTGATGGTGCCCGACCTGCTCGACGTAACGGACGAGATGCACGCGCTGTGCGTGCGCATCGCCCGCGACCTGCACGAGGTGAGGGGCTGGCTGACGGGCGGCCTCTAGCCGCCCGGCCTCGTCAGCCGCCCGGGCCGCGCTCGAAGTAGCGGAAGAACTGGCTGTCGGGCGAGAGCACCATGGTGGTGTCGCCCTGGGCGAAAGCCGCCTCGTAGGCCTGCATCGAGCGGTAGAAGCTGGCGAAGCCCGGATCGCGGCCGAAGCTGTCGGCGAAGATGCGGGTCCGTTGGGCGTCGCCCTCGCCTCGCGTGCGCTCGGCCTCCTCGGTGGCGGTGGCCAGGGTGATGGAGACCTCCTTGTCGGCCGAGGCGATGATCTCGCGCTTACGCTGCTCGCCCTGGGCGCGGATCTGCGCCGCCTCCTGCTGACGAGAGGTCTGCATGCGGCGGAACACGGCGGCCTGGTTCGCCTGGGGCAGGTCGGCGCGCTTGATCCGCACGTCGATGATCTGGATGCCCAGGCGCGAGCTCTCGGCCCGGTTGGAGACGTCCTGCAGGATGCGCTGCATCAGCTCGCCGCGGCGGCCGGAGATGATGTCCGTCGAGGTCGCGGTGCCCAGCACCTGGCGCAGCGAGGAGTTCACCAGCCGCTCGATGCGATCGTTGGCGATCCGCTCCTCGCGCAGGGTGCGGAAATACTGCAGCGGATCGTCGATGCGGTAGCGGACGAAGGCGTCGACCACCAGCCGCTCCTGGTCGGCGGCGATGATCTCTTCCTGCTGGGCCTCGAGCGGCAGGTTGCGCTTGTCCAGCTTCACCACGTTCTCGAGGAACGGCACCTTCATCTTCAGGCCGGCGTTGGGCGAGCCCGGCTGGTTGACGACGCGGACCGGCTCGCCGAGCCGCAGCACCAGCGCCTGCTCGCGCTGCTCGACGACGTAGAAGGTATTGAAGAGCAGGATCAGGACCGCGACGGCGGCGATCGCATAGATGCTCAGGCGGCGGTTGTTGATCATCGCTGCGCCCCCTGCTCGGCGGCCGCCGGCGCTGCCTGCTGCTGCACCGGCGCGGCCGGCGCGGTTGCCGCGGTCCCGGCTCTGGGCCGGAACACGTCGGGCGGCAGGATGATGGGCGCGCTGGCGCCCTGGCTGTCGATCACCACCTTGTTGGACTTCTCCAGCACCCGCTGCATCGTCTCGATGTAGAGCCGTTCGCGGGTCACGCCCGGCGCGCGGGAATATTCGTTGTAGATCTGGTTGAACCTGGCCGCGTCGCCGAGCGCCTCGCGCACGGATTGCTCGCGGTAGGCCTGGGCCGCCTGGACGATGCGCGAGGCGTCACCCTTGGCCTCGTTGACCACCCGGTTGCGGTAGGTGTTGGCCTCGTTGATGGCGCTCTCGGCGTCCTGGCCGGCGGTGGCGACTTCGCGGAACGCGGCGACCACCTCGGCCGGCGGGTTGGCCGAACGGATCTGCACTTCCACCACCGTCACGCCGCTGTTCCAGTAGTCGAGCGTGCGCTGCATCAGCTCGGCCGCCTGGGCCTGCACGCGGCCGCGGCCGGTGGTCAGGATGTCGGTCAGCGGGGTCTTGCCGACCACCTCGCGCATGGCGCTCTCGGCCACCGCCTTCACGGCGGCGTCCTGGTCGCGGACGTTGAACACGAACTTGTCGGCTTCGGAGACACGCCAGGTCACCGCGAAGTCCAGGTCGACGATGTTCTCGTCGCCGGTGAGCATCAGGCTCTCTTCCGGCAGGTCGCCGCGGTTCGAGCCGCCGACCATCGACTGGTTCAGGTTGGTGACGCCCACCTTCTCAACCCGCTCGATGGGGGCGGGCAAGTGGTAGCGCAGGCCGGGCAGTTCGACCCGGCTGAAGCGGCCGAAGGTGGTCACCACCGCCTGTTCGTGCGGCTGCACCACGTAGAAGCCCGAGACGGCCCACAGCGCGAACGCGATGCCGGCGACCGCCGCCACCGCGCCGGGACGCACGCCGTCGCCGCCGGGGCCGCCGAAGAAGCGCCTCAGCCGTTCGTTGATGCGGTCGAACTGGGCGGAGAAGTCCGGGCCGCCGTCGGGGCGGCGTGGGCCTCGCGGACCGCCGGTCGGGCGTCGGGGCGGCCGGTTGTCGCGCCCATCGTCATCGCCAGACGGCGGCGACCCCCAGGGGCCGGGGTTGGCGTTGTCGTTCCAGGGCATTCGGGTCGCGTCGTCTCTTTTGTTTCGGCGCGGCCGCATCGCGGCCAGGGCGGCCTTGTAAACCGGCGCTGCCAGCCGGATATGAGGCGCAAGAGCAGGCAAAGCAAGACAAAGGCGAATGTCCGAGACCGCCGCACCCGAGCGCGCCGCCGTCCTGGCGGCGCTAGACACCGTTGTCGACCCCAAGTCCGGGAAGGGGCTGGCCAGCGCCGGCCTGGTGCGCGGCCTTGTCCTCAAACCCGAGCGGGCGGCCTTCGTGCTGGAGGTCGCTGCGGACGACGTGGCGCTCTACACGCCCGTGCGCGAGGCCGCCGAAAAGGCGCTCGCCGCCGCGCCCGGCGTCGCCAAGGCTCAGGTGGTGCTGACCGCCGAGGCGCCCGCGGCGCCGCCGGCGCCGGGCGTCACCCGCGTCCGCCGCGGCGCCCAGGTGCCGGAGGATCCTCAGGCCCGTCCGATCCCGCAGCCTGGCGCCCGGCGGCCCGACCACGTGCGCCGGCTGGTGGCGGTGGCCAGCGGCAAGGGCGGGGTGGGCAAGTCCACCGTGGCGGTGAATCTCGCCGCCGCGCTCGCCCGCCAGGGCCTGCGCGTGGGCTTCCTCGACGCCGACGTCTACGGCCCCTCGGGCCCGCGCATGCTCGGGATCGACGACGACCCGGCCTTCGTGGACGGCAAGATCGACCCGCTGGAGGCCTGGGGGCTGAAGGTGATGTCCATCGGCTTCATGATCGAAGAGGGCCGGGCGATGATCTGGCGGGGCCCGATGGCCACCTCGGCGGTCCGCCAGATGCTGCACGACGTGCGCTGGGGAACGCCGGAAGAGCCTCTCGACGTGTTGGTCCTCGACCTGCCGCCCGGCACCGGCGACATCCAGCTGGAGCTCGTTCAGAAGCAGAAGCTGGACGGGGTGGTGGTGGTCTCGACCCCGCAGGAGATTTCGCTGATCGACGTGCGCCGGGCGGTGTCGATGTTCCAGAAGACCGGCGCACGCCTGCTGGGCCTCGTCGAGAACATGGCCTACTTCCCCGACCCGGCGACGGGCACGCCGATCCCGATCTTCGGATCCGGCGGCGCGCGGACCGAGGCCGACAGGCTGGGCGTGCCGCTGCTGGCCGAAATCCCCATCGACGTGGCCCTGCGCAAGGCCTGCGACGACGGTCGCCCGCTCGTGGCGACCGCGCCCGACAGCGCTCCGGCCAGGGCGTTCCGCGCCGCGGCTCAGGCGGTGATGGCTCAGCTCAAGGATTAGCGGCGGTCCGTCCCGGCCCGCGCAGGGCCGGGACGGCGCAAGCTCAGCTCCTCGACGGCTCGATCAGCGGCGAGGGGATCGAAGTCTCGCCCGGATCGAGGGTGTCGATCACCGCCGACTGGTCGTAGGAGGCGGCTTCCTGCTCGTCGAGCAGGCGGCGGATCTCGGCGGTCCGCTCCGGCCCCAGCCGGTAGCCGAACATGCACACCCCGCCCAGCATCACGAACACGATCGGGCCGATCAGGTAGGCCAGCTCCAGGCCGCGAATGGCCTCGGCGGTGTTCACCGCCCCGGCCTTGGCCTGGTAGCCGACCTTTTCCAGCACCATGAAGGTCAGCCAGATCGAGAAGGCGCCGGCGATCTTGCTGGTCAGCGTGGTCAGGGCATAGAGCAGGCCCGAACGCTCCTTGCCCTGCTCCAGCCGGATCTCGTCGGCCACGTCGGCGGTCATCGCCCGCAGCAGCACGGTGAAGCCCGCGGCCAGGAAGCCGGCCATGAACATCGGGAAGATGCCGACCAGCACGTTCCCCTTCGGGATGGCCATCAGGCAGATCAGGATCAGGCTGTAGCCGGTGGTGGCGACCATCACCGCCCTGTGCTTGCTGATCTTCATGGCCAGGCGGCCCATCATCGGCGCGCCGACGAAGCCGGCGGCGATGTAGACCATCAGCAGCAGCGAGGCCTCGGAGGTCGAGAAGCCGCGGCTGTCGGTGAAGAAGAACATGTAGACCGCGGCCATCCAGCCGGGGCCCAGCGCCAGCAGCAGGTCGGCCAGCAGGATGCGGCCCATGGTCGGACGGGCGAAGAGGCTCCAGTATTCGCGCAGCTGGAACTGGTGCCCCTTCACCTCGGGGGCGATGTACTCCGGCGTCTTCCAGACCACCGCGGCGACGGCGACCGGGGTCAGCGCCAGGATGAACCAGCCCATGCCCGGAACGCCCAGGGCCTCCTCGTCGAAGCCCAGCAGCTTGACCACCATCGGCATGGTCAGGACGAGCACCGACCCGGCGACGCCGACGGCGGCCATCACGCCGAAGATCCGCGCCCGCTCGTTGTAGGTCTTGGCCAGCGTCGCGCCCCAGGCGGCGTGCGACAGGTGCAGCATCGAGGTGCCGAGGTACATCACCAGCAGCCAGGTCATGATGTAGGCGAGGCTGACCCCCTCGGGGGCCATGAACAGCATGTAGATGGCCACCATCAGCACCGGTGCGCCGGCGACGGTCCATATCCGGTACCGCCCCCAGCGGGTCTTTGTCCGGTCCATGGCCAGGCCCAGCAGCGGGTCCAGCGGGATGTCGATGAGGCGGATGAGAGCGAAGGCGGCGCCGACCACGCCGAGCTCGACGCCCAGGTTGCGGGCGAAGTACTGCGGCAGGTAGACGCCGATCGCGATGGTCACCGCCGAGAGCGGCAGGCTGGTGGCGGCGAACGCCAGAACAATGCCCAGGGCCAGGGGAGCGTGCTGCGTCGCAGCCGCGGTCGAACGGTTCAAACGGCGTCTCCTCACTTCGGCGGCGACTCTCGACCGGTCGCCTGCCGCAGATAAGTTACGCGCGATCACCCAGGCGGAAGCAAGAGGTTTCGGACGACCCCGTTCAACGATCGTCCGAACCGCTTTCGGCGCAGGCTACGACCCCTGGGTTTCCTGCATCTTCCGGAAGAATTTTTGGCTTTGCTCGCCGCCCGTGCTGTAGGCCTGCTGGCCCGTCGGATCGACGATCTTGGCCCAGTTGTCGCGGACCTCTTCCACCGACAGGCCCTTGTCGCCCAGGTAGACGCCCTCGGTTTCATAGATCTTGGCCGAGGCGAAGGCGCCGGCGCCGGCGGTCAGGATCACGCCGGTCGGGGCCTCTTCCGAACAGAGATAGACAACGCCGGGGGTCACGTATTCCGGCTTCAGTCGCTCGAGGATCTGCGGAGGCATCAGGTTCTCGGTCATGCGGGTGGCCGCGACCGGGCTGATGGCGTTGACGTGGATGTTGTTCTTCTGCCCCTCGAGGCGAAGGGTGTTCATGAAGCCGACGATGCCGAGCTTGGCCGCGCCGTAGTTCGACTGGCCGAAGTTGCCGTACAGGCCCGACGAGGAGGTGGTGACCACGATGCGCCCGTAGTTCTGGTTGCGCATGATCTCCCAGACCGCCTTGGCCGGCTTCACGGTGCCCATCAGGTGCACGTTGAGGACCAGCTCGAAGTCGGGGATGTCCATCTTGGCGAACGTCTTGTCGCGCAGGATGCCGGCGTTGGCGACGAGGATGTCGATCCGGCCCCACTGATCCATGGCCTGCTTGACCATGTTGGCGACGCCGGCGTCGTCGGTCACCGACGAACCGTTGGCGATCGCCTCGCCCCCGGCCGCCTTGATCTCCTCGACGACCTTCAGGGCCGCCTCCGAGCTGCCGCCCGATCCGTCGACCGAGCCGCCCAGATCGTTGACCACCACCTTGGCGCCGCGGCGGGCCAGTTCGAGCGCGTGCTGGCGGCCCAGGCCGCCTCCCGCGCCGGTCACGATGGCCACACGGTTGTCGAAGCGGATGTCGGCCATGAGGGAAGTCTCCCGTCTCTCTAGAAACTGCGACGGCGCGGGTTAGGCCGGGGCGGGCAGGGCCGTCAAGCGGGCGGTCGCGTCAGCCCGGCGCGACCGCCAGGGCGCCAGTGAAATCAAGACGCTAGCCAATAGTAGAGCCGCCTTGGGCAAGATTGTCGAGAAACAGCTTGCCCGCCCGGGTCGAAGATGCGACATTATCTGTATCGAATATCGTTTTGGTTCGGCGGCTCTCTACTCGATCTTCAATCGGGCTTCCGGGACTACCCCCACGACCTCTCCGACAATTTGATCGTATCGCCAACGTTTGGCGGTGCGAAACTTCATGCCCGGAAAGGGAAATACAACATGATCGGCACTGTTAAGTGGTTCAACGCCACCAAGGGCTTCGGCTTCATTCAACCGGACGAAGGCGGCGCGGACGTGTTCGTGCACATCTCGGCGGTCGAACGCGCCGGTCTGGGCTCGATCCACGAAGGTCAGAAGCTGAGCTACGAGCTCGAGCGCGACAAGCGCAGCGGCAAGTTCTCCGCGGGCCAGCTGCAGAGCGCCTAAGGTTCCGAACCGAACAAGAGATCAGGCCGGCCGCAAAGCCGGCCTGATTTTTTTTGCTTCGCACCGAGCCTCGTCCCGAAATGCGATCCGAGATCGCGGGCGACGCCGGCGAAGTTCGCGACTATATTGATGATCTACATGGCCGCTTCAGGCGCCGCTCAACGGCGCCGGCGGCGCAAGGGCGGCCGAACGCCGCCGGAAAGGGCCTCTTCCATGGCAGCCCGCGACGGCCCCGAACGCACCGTCTTCACCGTTTCGCCGCACGACGGCGGCTGGGCCGTCGAGCACGACGGCATGGTCATCGAGCGGTCTCCGGACAAGGAGGTCGCCAAGGCGGCGGCCAACAAGCGCGCCCGCGCCGCCCAGGACGCCGGCCAGCCCTGCAAGGTGCTGGTCTGGGGCGAGCGCTACTAGTCCGTCCCGCCTCTTCTCCCCCGACCCCAGGAGCCTCTCCGATGCCGCCCGCCAGCTACGCCCGACCCGCCTCCGCCCGACCCGCGCCGATGCGCAAGAGGGGCAAGGTGGCGATCCACTTCCGCGAGGCCATCGGCAAGGCGGTGGAGGACGGGGCGGACCTCGCCGACATGACCCTGCGCCTGACGCTTTCGGACTTCTCCGAGCTCAAGCGCGACAACGACGTGCCCCTCGAGGACATCAGCTTCCGGAACGGCGAGATGCGGTTCCTGGGCGTCAAGGTCACCGGCGGCGGTGTGGAAGCCAGCCGCCTGGACGTGGGCGGCGACGCCTGATCGGCGCTGCGCCCTAGTCAGCGCTGCGCCAGATCGGTGCGCATGAACTTCACCAGCACGCGCTGACCGATCAGGAACGGGGTGTCGTCGGCGCTGACGACCACCTCGACGACACGATCGTCGGCCCGCTCGGTCGGGTCGTCGGACTGCAGCTTGCGCGCCCCGAACATCCCCGCCCGGCGCACCACGTGTCCGGTGTAGACCTTGGCAGGATCGCCCTCCGCGGAGAGTTGCACGGCCTGGCCGATGGCGACCGAGGGCAGGGCGAGCTCCGCCACCTCGGCGCGGACGATCCGCGCGCCCGCCGGCTCGAGATCGAACATGTTGGAGACGTTCAGTGTCGAGGCGCCGGCGCCCGGGTTGGCCTGGCGACGTACGATGCGGCCGTCTGCCGGCGCACGGATCACCGTCAGCTCCAGCTCGTAGTTGGCTTGGGCGAGCCGCGCCTGGGCGGTGGCGATGGCGGCCCGTTGGGCGGCGAGGCTCGCCTCGGCCTGGCGCACGGCGTCGGCCGCCTGGTCGAGCTTCTGGCCGGCCACGAAGTTGGACGCCGACAACGCCCTCAGCCGCTCGTGCTCGCGCCGGGCGGTGGAAAGCTCCACTTCCGTCATGGCGATCTGGGCCTTGGCCTGATTGAGCTCGGCCAGCGCCCGCTGGGCGTTCAACCGCTGCTGGTCGTCTTCCAGCCGGGCCAGGGGCTGGCCGCGGGTGACGGTGTCCCCCTCGTAGACGTAGACCTCGCGAACGATGCCGGCGGTGCGCGCCGCCACCTGGATCAGCCCGCCTTCGACGTCGGCCTTGCCGTTGGCCACGGCGACGTAGGGGCTGGGCGGGGCGGCCTTGGCGGCCGCGGCGGCCTCCTCGGCCTTCTTGGCTCGGGCCTGGCCGGAATAGACGACGCCCCCGACGGCCAGCAGGACGGCCAGGGCGGTGATCAGCCAGACGGGGCGGCGGCGAACGAAGGCGAACATTTTCTTCTCAGGCTCCGATGAGCGCGGGCTCGGGGGCGGCGGCCGGCTGGCCGGTGCGGCGGTCGCTGGTGATCCGCCCGTCCTCAAGGTGGATGATGCGGTCGGCGTAGGCTTCCAGGCGGCCGTCGTGGGTGACGCAGATCACCGCCGCCCCGTGCTCCTTGGCGGCCCGGTGCAGCAGCTTGATCACCACCTGGCCGTTCTCGCCGTCGAGGGCCGAGGTCGGCTCGTCGGCGAACAGCAGCTGGGGGTCCTTGGCGATGGCGCGGGCGATGGCCACCCGCTGCTTCTCGCCGCCGGAGAGTTCGGCGGGGCGCTGGTTCATCCGGTGACCCAGGCCCACCTCCTCCAGCGCCTCGGCCGCCTTGCGGCGGGCCGCCTCGGGCGTCAGGCCGCGGTACTTCAGCACCGTCGTGACCTGCTGCAGGGCGGTCAGCGCGGAGAACAGGTTGAAGCCCTGGAAGATGAAGCCGCAGTGGTCGAGGCGGAACTTGTCGATGCGGGCCGGGCGCATGTCCCACAGCGCCTCGCCAAGCGCCGTCACCTGGCCCGCGTCGGGCCTCAGGAGGCCCGAGAGGGTGGCGACCAGCGTCGACTTGCCCGAGCCCGAGGGGCCCATGACCATGGTCACGTCGCCGTGCAGCGCGTCGAAGTCGACACTCTTCAGCACCTCGATGTAGGTGCGGCCGGTCTTGAAGCGTTTGGCGAGGCCGGTGGCCGAGAGCGCGACGGTCATCTGAGGAGGTCCGCAGGCTGGCTCTTCTTGAGGATGCCCAGGGCCATCAGGCCGGAGACAAGGGAGATGGCCAGCAGCAGTATGGTGACGCCGATCACCGCGGTGGGCGGATAGTTCATCGGCAGGCCGGCGCTGCGGCCGAGCAGGGTGACCGCGGCGGTGAACAGGCCGGTGGCGGCCAAGCCCACGACGCCCACCCAGAAGGACAGCTCCAGCACCACCAGCCGCAGGCTCGGCATCGAGACGCCGAGCGCCCGCAGGCTGGCGAATTCCTTGATGTTGGCCAGGATCGCCCCGCGGAGGGTCTGGGAGGTGATGCCGAGGCCGATCAGGAAGCCCAGGAACACCGAGAAGCCCAGCATCACCCCGATGATCTGCTCGCTCATCAGCGCCTTCTCGTTCGCTTCCGCCAGCTCCGGCCGGGTCCAGGCCCGGTAAGCGCCGCCGGCCTGGGCGTTGAGCTGGTCGCGGACCAGCTGCGCTTTGGACGGATCCTTGAGGCTGACCATCAGCGGGCCGGTGCGGCCGGTGGCCGAGGTCTGGTTCATGCCCAGCAGCCGCATACTGTCGCGCGACATGACCACCGTCGCCTGGTTGATGTCGGCGTAGCCGGTGAGCACGGCGCGGATCTTGACCGTCTTGCCGTTCAATGTGGCGCTGTCGCCGAGTTGGACGCCCAGCCGCTTCAGTGCGGTCTCGTCCACGGCCACGGCGTAGGGCTCGAGCAGCGCCAGGCGCACGCTCTCGGGATAGTCGGTGGGCAGGGTCACCGCGCCGGGCCGGGGGTCGACCATCCGCACGGCGACGAACTGGGTCACCCGGCGGCCGTCATCCTTGGGCTGGTTCATCCACATGCCGCCGCCGCCCTCGAAGCTGGCGACCTCGACGACCTCCGGGTGCATGTAGATCTGCGGCTGGATGCGCCGGGGCAGGCCGACGTTGCCGCTGTTGATCAGCCCCTCGGCCTTGGGCGCCAGGATCAACACGTCGGCGCGCGAACGGTCGATGGTGGCGGTCACCGACTGCACGATCCCCGAGAACATGCCGACCTGGGCGAGGATCAGCAGGCCCGAAAAGGCCAGCGCGATCACCGCCGCCATGTAACGGCGCCATTCGTAGATCAGTGTGGCCAGAGCCAGCGACATCGCCTCCCCCTGAAGTTGTGCGGGACTATCGCAAGGGGGCCGGGCGGCGGCGAGTTAAATCGAGGTAACGGGCGCCGCGCCGTCTGGCCAGAGCGCATCTCGGTGGCTACAGGATGCCCCGATCCGGGGACGAAATTCGCGTCCTGCCGCCATTCGGGAACAAGAATGAACCTCAAGCTCCTGTCCGCCGCCAGCGCCCTCGCCCTGGCGTCCTTCGCCGCGCCTGCCATCGCCGACGAGGGCATGTGGACTTTCGACAACTTCCCTTCGGCCCAGGTGGAAGCGGCCTACGGCGTGAAGATCGATAGGCGCTGGCTGGACACGGTGCAGGCGGCCTCGGTGCGGCTGACCAGCGGCTGCTCGGCCTCGGTGGTGTCGGGCGAGGGGCTGGTGCTGACCAACGACCACTGCGTGATCGACTGCCAGCAGGCGCTGTCCACCGCCGAGAAGGACTTCGTGAAGGACGGCTTCGTTCCGGCCGGCCGTAACGAGGAACGCACCTGCCCCGGGATGCAGGCCGAGATCCTGACCTCGATCGTCGACGTCACGGAAAAGATCAACGCGGCCACCGCCGGCAGGACCGGCGGCGACTTCGTCCGCGCCCGCGATGCCGCCGTCGCCGAGATCGAGGCCGGCGGCTGCGGCCCGGACGCCAAGGCCGAGCGTTGCCAGGTGGTCAGCCTCTACCGGGGCGGACAGTACAAGCTCCACAAGTACCGCAAGTACGACGACGTTCGGCTGGCCTTCGCGCCGGAGTACGCGAGCGCCTTCTTCGGCGGCGACCCGGACAACTTCAACTTCCCCCGCTTCAACCTCGATGCCGCCTTCCTGCGCCTTTACGAAAACGGCAAGCCGGCGCGCACCCCGCGCCACCTGACCTGGACCTCCCGCGCGCCCAAGGAGGGCGAGCCGGTGTTCGTCTCCGGCAACCCCGGCTCCACCGACCGGCAGATGACCGTCGCCCAGTTGGAGACCCAGCGGGACCTGGCGCTGCCCATCGCTCAGCTTCAGCGTTCGGAGCTGCGCGGCCGGCTGATCCAGTTCTCGGCCGAGAGCCCGGAACGCAAGCGGATCGCCCTGGACGCGCTCACCGGCGTCGAGAACAGCTTCAAGGTCAGCTACGGACGCCAGTTCGCGCTGAACTCGCCGGCGCTGATGGACGCCAAGCGCGCCGCCGAGGCCGAGCTGAAGGCCAAGGTCGCGGCCGATCCCGCGCTCGCCGCGGAGATCGGCGATCCCTGGGCCGAGATCGAGCAGGCCCAGGCGGCCTACGCCGAGCACTACCTGCGCTACCGCCAGCTGGAGACCTCGGCCACGGCCTCGGACCTGTTCTACTACGCCCGCACCCTGGTCCGCGGCGCGCAGGAGCGGGCCAAGCCGGCCGGCGAGCGCCTGCCCGAGTTCGGTCCGGCCCGCCTGCCGCTGCTGGAGAAGCAGCTCCTGGACGCCGATCCGGTGGAGCCCGCCCTGGAGGAGCTGGTGCTCGCCTACTGGCTCTCCAAGACCCGCGAGTACCTGCTGACCGACGACCCGGCCGTGAAGCAATTGCTCGGCGCCGAGAGCCCCGAGGGCCTGGCCCGGCGGCTGGCGACGACCAGCAAGCTGGCCGATCCGGCCGTGCGCAAGGCGCTGTGGGAAGGGGGGCTCACGGCGATCCAGGCTTCCGACGATCCGCTGATCCAGCTCGTCCTGCGAACCGACCCGGCCGCCCGCGCCGCCCGCAGCGCCTGGGAGAGCGAGGTGGCCGGCCCGATCGACCGCGCGGCCGAAAGGGTCGCCAAGGCGCGGTTCGCGGTCTACGGCGATGCGGTCTACCCCGACGCCACCTTCACCGCCCGGCTGTCCTACGGAAAGGTCGCCGGCTGGACGTACCGCGGCCAGACCATCCCGGCCTTCACCACCATCGCGGGCCTCTACGACCGGGCGACCGGCGCCGAGCCCTACGAACTCGCGCCCCGCTGGGTCGCGGCCGAGGACCGGTTGAACGCCGCCACGGTGTTCAACTTCGTCACCACCAACGACATCATCGGCGGCAACTCCGGCTCGCCGGTGGTCAACGCCAGGGGCGAGGTCCTGGGCGCGGCCTTCGACGGCAACATCCACTCGCTGGGCGGCAACTACGGCTACGACGGCGAGGTCAACCGCACCGTGGTGGTCTCCACCGCTGCGATCAGCGAGGCGCTGGACAAGGTCTACGGCCAGCAGGCGCTGCTGAAGGAGCTGAAGGCGCGCTGAGCGGGACAGGGAGCTTCGCCGCCGCCCGAGCGTTGCTGTGACGGGTTGACGCAGGTCATGGCCGGGGCCTCTCTGGTCTGCGCGTCATCCCGTCCCTCTTCCGCGAAAGGAGCGCCATGAGAGGCTTCGTCGACGACATCGAAAAACTGACGACGGAAAACAGCGATTTCCGGCGGGTGCTCTACACCGGGGCCAACCTTCAGCTCGTGCTGATGACCCTGAAGCCCGGCGAGGAGATCGGCGAGGAGGTCCACGACGACCGCGACCAGTTCTTCCGCTTCGAGTCCGGCCAGGGCGAGGTCTTCATCGACGGCGTCCGCCACGCGGTGAAGGACGACGACGCGGTCATCGTGCCGGCCGGCGCGCGGCACAACGTGCGCAACGCGGGCGGCGAGCCGCTGCAGTTCTACACGCTCTACGGTCCGCCGGAGCATCGCGACGGCGTGGTCCACAAGACCAAGGCCGACGCCGAGCGCGACCACGACAACGACCACTTCGACGGCAAGACGACGGAATAGCGCCGCTTCCTCTTTGGTTGCCGCGGGCGCCGTCGCGACGTCAAATCGCCGGAGGCGCGGCCCCGAGTCGCGTCGCCGGCAGGAGGCCTCGGATGAAGATCGTGCTCGCAGCCCTGGCGCTCACCTTGGCGCCGGGGCTGGCCGCAGCCCAGGCATTCACCGTCGTCGGCCTGGACGGGCGGGAGAAGACGCTCTCCGCCGCCGAGATGGCCGACATGCCGCGGGCCAGCATCAAGCTCGCCGGCCGGCGGACCTACGAGGGCCCGCTGCTGTCCTACGTGCTCCGCGAGGTCGGCGCGCCGGCCGGCGCCAGGCTGCACGGCCCGGCGATGCGCACCTACGTGGTGGTCCGCGCCAAGGATGACTTCGCCGCAGTCCTGTCGCTCGCCGAGACCGACAAGGACTTCACCGGCCGCCAGGCGATCCTCGCCGACCGAGTCGACGGCCAGCCCCTCTCCGAGCGCGACGGCCCCTATCGCCTCGTCGTCGACGGCGACCTCAAGGGCGCCCGCAGCGTCTGGGGCGCCACCCGCGTGGAGCTGAAGCGGGCGGAGTGATCTTCGCTCACCCGAAGGGGAGGCAGCTCAGCCCCGGATCAGCTCGAGCGAGCGGATGCGGCTCTCGAGGCTGGGGCCGGTGGCCATGACGAACACTTCGTCGGCGCCGCTCTGGGCGGTCTTTTCGTCGAGCCGGGCGCGGACGAGGTCGGGCGGGCCTGCGAGGCTGCGGGCCTCGATCTCGGCCAGGGCGGGAGATGCGGCATGCTCGGCGAGGAAGGCCTCGGCCGCCTCGATGGTGCGGAAGCGCTGGCGCCGGCCGAGCGAGGTGGCGAGCTGCGAGGCGCGTCGAGGAGCGTCGAGCCGCCGGGCCTCCTCTGCGGTGTCCGCGGCGAGCGCAGCGGTGGCGATCCCGGCCCAGGGCGTCTCGCGCAGCGGGCCGGGCTGGAAGGCCGCGCGGTAGGCGGCGACGGCGGGGCCGCCTTCGGCCCTGGCGATGAACTCGGCGAACACCATCCCGACGCCGGCGGCGCCCGCCCAGGCCGCGCTCTCGGCCGAGGAGCAGAGCACGAACACGTCCGGGTGCGAGGGGCCGGACGGGTTGGCGCGGATGTCGTGGGCGGGATGTTCCGGCCCGATCGGGACCTTGCCCGAGGCGTCCAGCAGCCAGGCGCAGAGCAGGGCGAAGTAGTGCTCGAAGGCCTCCGAGCCGGCCGAGCGCAGGGCGCCGGCGGTGCGCGGATCGGCGCCCAGCGCGCGCCCGACGCCGAGGTCGATGCGGCCGGGCGCCAGCGCCTCCAGCTCCATGAACACTTCGGCCACCTTCAGCGGCGAGTAGTTGACCAGCATCACCCCGCCCGAGCCCAGCCGGATGCGGCTGGTGGCCTGAGTCAGGACGGCGATCAGGATCTCCGGCGCGGGCGAGCCCAGCCCTGCGATGTTGTGGTGCTCGGCCACCCAGAAGCGGTGGTAACCCAGCCGCTCGGCCGCCCTGGCCACCTCTACGGTCTCGCGCACCGCCTGCGCCTGGGTGGCGTCGCCGGTGACGGGGGACAGGTCGAGAACGGAGAGCAGGGCCACGACGCGGATGTACGGCGCCGGTCGGGTCTGCGGAAGGGCTCCGCCTCGCCTAGCTGCGCGGCTTGCGCGGGCCGGTCTTCTTGATGACGGCCGAGAAGCTCATCACCGGGTCGTTCCCGGTGGTGATCAGACCGCGGACGAAAACCATCGAGCGGCCGGCCTTGACCACCTCGCCGGTCGCCTCGACCAGGGCGCCTTCCGGCACCGCGCCAACGAACTCGCCGTTGAAGGTGGCGGTGACGCTGTGGCTCTCGGTCAGCACGTCGCGGGCGATCACGAATAGGGCGAAGTCGGCGAAGGTCATGATGCAGCCGCCGTGCATGAAGCCGCCGCCGTTCATGTGCTTCTTCTCGGCGCGGAAGGCGCAGCGGGGCCGGCCCTGCTCGTCCTTGCGCCAGTAGAAGGGCCCGGCGTGGTCCTCGAAGGGATCGCCGCCCACGAAGTGGTTCCAGCCGGCCCACTCGCCCTCGGTGATCGTCTCCAGGCCCCAGACCTGACCCTGCTCGCCGCCGTCCATCGCGTTCAACCCCTTCCGCCCCCGGCCCGCCGCGCGAAGCGTTTGCGGCCGCCGGGTTCCGACACTAGTTTGCCGGCCGTTGAGAACAGCCGGCCGCGCGGGGTAGTCGGCGAGGAGCGATGATGCAAGGCCGTACCGTCTTTCTCTGCACCGGGACGCGCACGCCGATCGGCCGCTACGGCGGCGCTCTGGCCAAGGTTCGGGCGGACGATCTCGCCGTCCACCCGATCAAGGCGCTGATGGAGGCGCTGCCGAAACTCGACTGGGAAGACCTGGACGAGGTCGTCTACGGCTGCGTCAACCAGGCCGGCGAGGACAACCGCAACGTCGCCCGCATGGCCCTGCTGCTGGCTGGCCTGCCGAGCTCGGTGCCCGGCCTGACCGTCAACCGGCTGTGCGCCTCGGGCCTCGACGCCACCATGACCGGCGCCCGGATGATCGCCGTCGGCGAGGCCGACCTGGTGTTGACGGGCGGGGTCGAGAGCATGACCCGCTCGCCCTTCGTGATGGGCAAGGCCGAGAGCGCCTTCTCGCGCAGCGCCGAGATCTTCGACACCACCATCGGCTGGCGCTTCGTGAACCCGAAGATGCAGAAGGAATACGGCGTCGACTCCATGCCGGAGACCGCCGAGAACGTCGCCACCGACTACCAGATCGCCCGCGACGACCAGGACGCCTTCGCCTTCCGCAGCCAGCAGCGCGTCGGCAAGGCCCGAGAGCGCGGCTTCTTCGAGGGTGAGATCACGCCGGTGACCATCAAGGAGCGCAAGGGCGACGTGGTGGTGGCGCAGGACGAACATCCGCGCCCCGACACCACGCTGGAGGCCCTCTCCGGCCTGAAGCCCATCGTCCGTCCCGACGGCACCGTCACCGCCGGCAACGCCTCGGGCGTCAACGACGGCGCAGCCGCCCTGCTGCTGGCCTCCGAGGAGGCGGTGAGGAAGTACGGGCTGGAGCCGATCGCCCGCATCGAGGCCGGCGCGGCCGGCGGCGTCGCTCCACGGGTGATGGGCGTTGGGCCCGTGCCGGCGGTGGAGAAGCTGTGCGCCCGGCTGGGCCTCACCCCGCGCGATTTCGACGTGGTCGAGCTCAACGAGGCCTTCGCCGCCCAGGCGCTGGCCTGCACCCGTTCGTGGGGACTGCCGGACGACGCCGAGCACGTGAACCCGCACGGCGGCGCCATCGCCATCGGCCACCCGCTCGGCGCCTCCGGCGCGCGGTTGGCGCTGACCGCGGCCCGGGCTCTCAAGGAACGCGGCGGCGAGCGCGCCCTGGCCACCATGTGCGTCGGCGTCGGCCAGGGCTCGGCCATGGCCCTCGCCAAGGCGTAACCAGGCATCATCGGAACGAACGGACCCGCCCCAATGCCTCTCGACATGGATACCCGCGCCCAGCTGGTGGACACCGTCCGCCGGTTCGTCAGCGAGCGGCTGCGGCCTCTGGAAGCCCAGGTGGCCGAACAGGACGCCGTGCCCGAGGAAATTCTCGAGGAGATGAAGGGCCTGGGCCTCTACGGCCTCTCCATCCCGGCGGAGTACGGCGGGCTGGACCTGTCGATGGAGGACGAGTGCCTGGTGGCCATCGAGCTCGGCCGCACAAGCCCGGCCTTCCGCTCGGCTTTCGGCACCAACGTCGGCATCGGCTCCCAGGGCCTGGTCATGTTCGGCACCGAGGAGCAGAAGGCGAAATATCTACCCGGCATCGCCTCGGGGGAGATCGTCACCTCCTTCGCCCTCACCGAGCCGGAGGCGGGCTCGGACAGCGCCAACGTCCAGCTGCGCGCCGAGCGGCAGGGCGATGTCTATGTGCTGAACGGCGCCAAGCGGTTCATCACCAACGCCAACCGGGCCCATCTCTTCACGGTCATGGCCCGCACCGACCCGAGCAAGCCGGGGGCCGGCGGGGTCAGCGCCTTCCTGGTGGAGCGCAACTCGCCGGGCCTGTCGGTCGGCAGGCCCGAGAAGAAGATGGGCCAGCAGGGCGCCCACATCTGCGACGTCATCTTCGAGGACGTGAAGGTGCCGGTGGAGAACCGGCTGGGCGAGGAGGGCCAGGGCTTCCGCGTGGCCATGCAGGTGCTCGACCGCGGCCGGCTGCACATCTCGGCGGTCTGCGTCGGCGTCTCCGAGCGGCTGATCGCGGACTGCGTGGCCTACGCCTCGGAGCGCAAGCAGTTCGGGCAGCCGATCGCTCAGTTCCAGCTGGTGCAGGGGATGATCGCCGACTCCAAGACCGAGTCGATGGCCGCCAAGGCGCTGACTTTGGAGACCGCCCGCAAGCGCGACGCCGGCGAGAGCGTCACCATGGAGGCCGCCGCGGCCAAGTACTTCGCCTCGGAGATGGTCGGCCGGGTCGCCGACCGGGCGGTGCAGATCTTCGGCGGCTCGGGCTACGTCGCCGACCACGGGATCGAGCGCTTCTACCGCGACGTGCGGATCTTCCGCATCTACGAAGGCACCAGCCAGATCCAGCAGGTGGTCATCGCCCGCGAGACCCTGAAGCGGGGCGGCTAGATGAGCGCCGAAGTGGAGGCCGCGATCTTCGACCTCCTAGACAAGCTGCCGCCCGGCAAGTCGGTCTCGCCGGAGGAGGTCGCGCGGGCGGTGAACGCGGAAGGCTGGCGGCGCGAGCTCGGCAAGGTGCGGCCCGTGGCCGTGGGCCTGGCGCGCGCCGGCAAGCTGGTCATCACCCGCCATGGCAAGCCGGCCGATCCGGACAAGTTCAAGGGCGTCTGGCGCATGCGCCTGCCGCTGCCTGACGAGGCGGGGGGAGGGGCGGGCGCGCCCTAGCCCTGCACCGCGCGCAGCGCCGGCGCGATTTCGGCCAGCCGCTGTTGGGCGGCATGGACCGGGTTCTCGGGCCCGGACGCCTCCAGGCGGAACTGGGCCACCCGACCGGCCAGCTCGGCCGCCTCGCGGGTCAGCGCCTGGGTGGCCGCGGTGGCCTCTTCGACCATGGCCGCGTTCTGCTGGGTGAACTGGTCCATCTGGTTCACCGCGGTGTTCACTTCCGCCAGACCGATGGACTGCTCCTTGGCCGAGGCGGCGATCTCGGCCACCACCGCGGCGATCTCGCTCACCTTGCCGACGATGCCGGTCAGCACCTCGCCGGTCTCCCCGACCAGCTTGACGCCGCGGTCCACCTGCGCGCCCGAGGAGGCGATCAGGTCGCGGATTTCCTGCGCGGCTGTGGACGAGCGCTGCGCCAGGGCCCGGACTTCCGAGGCCACGACCGCGAAGCCCTTGCCGGCCTCGCCGGCCCGGGCGGCTTCCACCCCGGCGTTCAGCGCCAGAAGGTTGGTCTGGAAGGCGATCTCGTCGATCACCCCGATGATCTGGCTGATGCGGCCGGCCGAGCTGGCGATCTCGCCCATCGCCGCGACCGCCTGCTCGACCACCACGCCGCTGCGCTCGGCGTCGGCGCGGGCGGCGGTGACGGTGGCGTTGGCCTGGCTGGCGCCCTGGGCGGTGCGCTGGACGGTGACGGTGATCTCGTCGAGCGCGGCGGCGGTCTCTTCGAGGCTGGCGGCCTGCTGCTCGGTGCGGTGGGACAGGTCGTCCGCCGCCCGGGAGAGCTGGGCCGAGCCCGCGCCGATCTCCTCGCAGGTGGCGGCGATCGAGCCGACCAGCGACGCCAGGCGGGAGACGGCCGAATTGAAGTCGTCGCGGAGCTGGCGGTACTCCTCGGCGATGTTCTCGTCGAGGCGGACGGTCAGATCGCCCTCGGCCAGCTTGGCGAGCTCGCGGGCCATCGTCTCGACCACCTGCTTCTGAGCCCGGCCGGCGGCCTCGAACGCGGCCTCGGTGTCCTTGAGCTGCTGATCCACCTTCTGGTGGATCACCGCGGCCTCGGCCTCCAGGCGGGCGCGGGCCAGGCCGTTCTCGCGGAACACGGCGACGCTGCGGGCCATCTCGCCGATCTCGTCCTGCCGGTCGGCGCCGGGGATGTCGACCTCGTAGTCGTTGGCGGCCAGCCGGCGCATCGCCTGCGACATGCGGGACAGGGCGGCGATGATCAGCCGCTCGAAGTAGAGCGCCCCGACGATCACGCCCAGCACCATCGAGAGCCCGATGGCGGCGTTCATCGCCCAGGCCAGCTTCAGCGACCGCGCGCCTTCCTCGGCGGCCTGGCGGGACTGCCGTTCGGCGGTGGCGGAGAGGTCGCCGAGCGCGGCGTTGACCCCGTCGAAGGCGGTCTGGCGATGCTGGAAGTGGACCACGGCCTCGGCCTTCAGGCCGCTGCGCGAGGCCTCCAGCATCGGCGCGCCGGTGGTCGCGAACTGGTTCCAGAGGCTCTGGGCCTCTTTAAGCTTGGCCTGAAGGCCGGGCTCTTTCAGCCCCCTCTGCAGCTGGGCGAACCTCTGACCGATTTCCTTGTGCTTGGCGTTCAGCGCCGCATCGGTGCGGGCCAGCGCTTCGGCGTCGTCGGTCATCAGGTGGCGGGCCACCAGGATGCGATAGTCGGAGGTCAGTTCGCCGAGACTGTCGGACTGCCGGGTGATCGCCGACCATTCGGCCTGGGTACGAACGGCCTTGCGCTCGATCTGCCAGAGCATGGCCGTGTTCAGGCCGGCCACCGCCAGCACACAGACGAGCCCGACGAACCAAGAGGCGCGCATCCGCGCCTTGATGGTCTTCAACATGCGAACGCACGCCCCCCAACTATACTGCCCAGCTTGTTGTAATTCGCCTCTCAGGGGAAGCCTTGACCTCGATCAATGCGAGGGCTGGCGGCGAACGCTCGGCGACCTACATGCGGATCATGCCCCTTCCCGACCTGCTGGACGAGATCCGGGCCTGCCGCGCCTGCGCGGCGGAGCTGGCGCACGAGCCACGGCCGGTGGTGCGGGTGTCGTCCGCGACCCGTCTGCTGATCTGCGGTCAGGCGCCGGGAGGGCGGGTGCACGAGAGCGGGCTGCCGTTCGACGATCCGTCCGGCGAGCGGCTGCGCCAATGGATGGGGATCGACCGAGAGACCTTCTACGGCCGCGCCGAGATCGGCGTCGCGGCGATGGCCTTCTGCTTCCCGGGAACCGACCCGCGGGGCGGGGACTATCCGCCGATGAGGCGCTGCGCTGAGCTTTGGCGCTCCCGGTTGCTGGCGGCGTTGCCGAACGTGGAGCTGACCCTGCTGGTCGGGTCCTACGCCCAGGCCTGGGCGCTGAAGGGGCGGACGCGGGTGACCATGACCGAAACGGTGAGGGCTTGGCGGGACTACCTGCCCGCCTTCCTGCCGCTGCCCCACCCGTCCTGGCGCAACACGAGCTGGCTGAAGAAGAACCCCTGGTTCGACGACGAAGTGACGCCCTTCCTTCGGGCGCGGGTGAAGGACATCATCGGATGATGAGGCGGCTTTTCATCCTGATCGCGGCCTTGATCCTGACCGGCTGCTCGCCGCTGCTGGCCCAGCAGGCGGGCCAGCCGCCGACTTGGTTCAAAGGCCCCTACGAGGTCGGCGAGGTCTTCGTCAGCTTCGACGGCGCGCCGCTGGGCCTGACCACCTGGACGCCGAAGGAGGAGCCCTGGGCGGTGATCGTCGGCGTCCACGGGATGAACGACTACGCCAACGCCTTCCATTTCGCCGGCGAGGCCTGGGCCAAGCAGGGGATCGCCACCTACGCCTACGACCAACGCGGCTTCGGCCGCTCGCCCAATCGCGGGGTCTGGGGCGGCGACGACCTGATGGTCGAGGACCTGCGCGCCATCACCGCCTACGTCCGCCGCAAGCATCCGAACGCGCTGATCGCGGTGATGGGCGAGAGCATGGGCGGGGCCATCGCCATCCAGGCCTTCGCCTCGGACCGGCCGCCCGACGCCGACCGGCTGATCCTCTCGGCGCCCGCGGTGTGGGGCTGGTCCAGCCAGCCGCTGCCTTACAAGACCCTGCTGTGGCTGGCGGCCCACGTCACCGGGTCGAAGGTCTACACCCCACCCAGCTGGATCACCCGCCGCATTCAGGCCAGCGACAACCGCCAGGAGCTGATCGCCATGGGCCGCGATCCGCTGATGATCTGGGGCGCACGGTCGGACACCCTCTACCACTTGGTCGGCGCCATGGACGCCGGCCACCGGAACATCGACCGGGTGTCCGCGCCCATCCTCTATCTCTACGGGGCCAACGACCAGATCATCCCCGAGGAGCCCAGCTTCGAGGCCGCGGCGCGGCTGAAGGCCGGTGACCGCACGGCCTACTACCGCCGCGGCTATCACCTGCTGATGCGCGACCATCAGCGGCAGGCGGTGTTCGACGACGTGGTCGCCTCGCTGAAGGACCCGCACTCGCCGCTGCCTTCGGGTGCGCCGCCGATCCCCCGCCGCGGCGAGGCGTCCGAGCCGACCCGCAGGGTTGTGGCCGCCGGCCGCGGCGCGTAGGAGGCGTCTCGTCCCCTCGCAATCCGATGAAGCCATGACCCTGTTCGACTCCCCCGCCTTCGAGGGCCACGAGGGCGTGCACGCGTTTTTCGACGCGGGCGCCGGGCTGAAGACGATCGTCGCCATCCACTCCACGGCGCGCGGCCCGGCGGCGGGCGGCTGCCGCATGTGGCCGTATGCGAGCGCCGAGGCGGCGCTGGAGGACGCCCTGCGGCTGTCGCGGGCGATGTCCTACAAGAACGCCATGGCCGACCTGGAGCTCGGCGGCGGCAAGGCCGTGGTGATCGGCGATCCGCGCACCGCCAAGACCCCGGCGCTGTTCGAGGCTTTCGGCGCGGCGGTGGACTCGCTCGGGGGCCGCTACTGGACGGCCGAGGATGTCGGGGTCTCACCGGCCGACCTGGCCCACGCGCGCCGGCGCTCTGCCTATGTGGCGGGGCTGGACGGGCACCCGGCCGCCTCCGGCGATCCCAGTCCGGTGACCGCCGAGAGCGTGTTTCGCGGGGTGAAGCTGTGCGTCGCCCGGGCGCTCGGCAAGGAGCTGTCGCAGGTTCGCGTGGCGATCCAGGGCGTCGGCCACGTGGGCGCGATCCTGGCCGACAAGCTGCACGCCGCCGGCGCCCGACTGGTCGTGGCCGACGTCAACGCCGCCGCGACCCTGGCGGTGGCCGAGCGAACCGGCGCGGAGGTGGTCTCGACAGAGGCCATCTTCGACGTCGAGGCCGACGTCTTCGCACCCTGCGCGCTGGGCGGGGCGATAAGTCCCAAGACCCTGCCCAGGCTCAAGGCGCGGGTGATCGCCGGCAGCGCCAACAACCAGCTCTCCGGACCCGAGGCCGGGCGGGCGCTGTTCGAGAACGGCCTGCTCTACGCGCCCGACTACGTGATCAACGGCGGCGGCATCATCAATGTCGCCGGGGAGATCCGTGCGCTGTCGCTGGGCGAGGCCTTCGACCCCGCCTGGGTCGCGGCCAAGCTCGACCGGCTGACCGTCACGCTCGAGGAGGTGCTCGACCGCAGTCTCGCCGAACGCCGGCCGACCCACGAAGTCGCCGACGAAATGGCCCGCGAGCGGCTGCGCCGTCCCGCCTAGGCGGAGAAGGCGCGGGCGAACAGGGGATCGATCCGCACCCGCACGGTCTCGCCCACCGCAGGCGACGCAGCCAGCGGGACTCTGGCGTTGGCCTGCACGCCGCTGGCGGACAGGGCGACGACGGCGCTCGCGCCGGCGAAGCGGACCTCCTCGACCGTCGCCGCCGCGCCTTCGCCTCCCAGCACCAGTCCCTCGGGCCGGACCATCAGGACGCCCTCGGCGGCCGGGGCCGGGCCGAAGGCCGTCGCGCCGGCGGCGATCGGCAGGGTGTTGATCTCGCCGAGCAGGCGGGCGGCGGCCAGCGAGGCGGGCTCCAGGAAACACTCCCGCGGGGTTCCCCTCTGCAGGATCCTGCCGGCCTCCATCAGCGCCAGGGAGTCCGAGGTCAGCATGGCGTCCTCGGCGTCATGGGTGACGATCAGCGCCGCCTTTCCGGCCGCGCGCAGCGCCGAGAGGGTGGCTTCCCGCACCTCGGTGCGCAGAGGACCGTCGAGGCCGGAAAAGGGCTCGTCCAGCAGGATGGCGGCCGGGTCGCGGGCCAGCGCCCTGGCCAGCGCCACCCGCTGCTGCTCGCCGCCGGACAGCGCGCTCGGCCAGGCGTCGGCGCGATGCGCCAGGCGCACCCGTTCGAGCTGGGTCAGGGCCAGCTTCCGTCGTTCGGACTTCGGCCGGCCGGCAAGGCCGAAGGCGACGTTTTCAGCCACCGTCAGGTGCGGGAAGAGGGCGTAGTCCTGGAACACCAGGCCGACGTCGCGCGCCTCGGGCGGCACGTGGACGTGGGGCGCCGAGAGCAGCCGCCCGCCGCCCCAGACCTCGCCGCCGTCCACCGGCTCCAGGCCCGCGAGGCAGCGCAGCAGGGTGCTCTTGCCGCAGCCGGAGGGGCCGAGAAGGCCGGTGATGCGACCGGGCTCCAGAGCAAGGCTCGCCCCGTCCACCGCCACGGTGCGGCCGTAGACGCGCCGCACGTTCTTCGCTTCCAGCACGATGGTCATGCGCGCCCGCCGGGCCTGGACGCCATTACCTGGCGCGAGAGGACGATCATCGCCGGAGCGGCGATCAGCACGATGGCCAGCGCCGGCCAGGCCGCCTCGGCCAGCCGTTCGTCGGCGGCGTAGCGGTCGGCCAGGACGGCCAGGGTGTCGAAGTTGAAGGGCCGAAGGATCAGCGTCGCCGGCAGTTCCTTCACCACGTCTACGAACACCAGCAGGGCGGCGGTCCACAGCGAAGCCGAGGCCAGCGGCACGTGCACGCGCCTGACCGCGCCGGCCTCGCTCTCGCCCAGGCTGCGGGCCGCCCGGTCCATGGAGGGGGTGATCCGGGCCAGGCCGGCGTCGATCGGCTCGAGCGCCGCGGCCATCAGCCTGGCCGCGTAGGCGAGGATCAGCAGTCCGAGCCCGGCGACGGCGCCGTTCGCGCCCTTCCACACCAGGGCCGCGGGGGCCAGCAAGCCGACCGCCATCACCGCGCCCGGCGTCGAGTAGCCGAGGCTGACCAGCCGCTGGGCGAGCTTCCTGCCGCGGCCCCCGAAGGCGATCACGGCGGCCAGGCCGACGGTGACCACCGCGCCTGCGAGTCCGAGGCCCAGGGTGACGGCGCCCGCGCGGACGATCCGCGGCAGCTCGGGCGAGATCGACAGCCCCTTCCAGGCCAGCCAGCCGGCCGGCAGCAGCAGCGCCAGGACCAGCAGCAGCAGGCAGAAGCCGCTGGCCGCCCAGGCCGCAGGGCCGCGCAGCGGCACCTCGGTCAGCGTGCGCCAGCGGGCGCTGGCCGCGGCGTAGCCCTGCTCGCGCCGGCCGAGCCGTTCGATCCACAACAGCACCGCCGCGGCGCCCAGCAGGATCAGCGAGATCCGCGCCGCCGAGCCGGGCGCGCCGTAGACCGCCCAGGCCCGCACGACCCCGGTGGTCAGGGTCTGCACGCCGAGGAAGTTGACCGCCCCGTAGTCGGCCAGGGTCTCCATGACCGCCAGCGCCGCCCCGGCCGCGAGGGCAGGCCTGGCCAGCGGCAGGGCCACCCGGCGGAAGGCGTCCCAGGGCGTCGAGCCCAGACTGCGCGCCGCCTCCAGCGCGCAGACCGACTGGCTGACGAAGGCCGCCCGGGCGGTGAGGTAGACGTACGGATAGAAGGCGCAGGAGAGCACGGCCGCCGCACCCGGCAGGCTACGCACCTCGAACGGCCAGGCGTCGATCCCCGCTGTCCTCAGCGCCGTGCGCACGGGGCCGGCGACATCCAGCAGGTCGGCGTAGGCGTAGGCCAGCGCGTAGGCGGGTGCGGCCAGCGGCAGGGCCAGGGCCCAGGCGAACAGGTCGCGTCCCGGGAAGCGGTGCATCACCACCAGCCAGGCGGCCGACGCACCCAGCGTGCAGGCGCCGAGCGCCACCAGGGTCGCCAGCACGCTGGTGTCGCGGGCGTAGCGCAGGATCACCTCCACGGGGATCGCCGCGCTGGCTGGCCGGGTCAGCGCCAGCCCGACCACGGCGATCAACGGCGCGAGCGCCAGCGCGGCGGCCGCGAGGGCGCCGATCCGCAGCGGAGAGAAGGCGGCGGGTGAGGGGGCCCTGATCGTTCCGGCCGCAGTCACGGCCCAGTCGTCCTCACCGCCAACCCGCCCGGTCGAAGATGGCCTGGGCCTCGGCCTGGCGACGGCCGTAGACCACGACCGGCATCGGGTCGGCCTTGAAATCGGCGAAGGCGGCGACCTCGGTCGGGATCTCGACGCCGGCGGCCACGGGGAACTCGTTGTTCGCCCCGGCGAATATGGTCTGGGCCTGCGGCGTAGCCAGGAAGCGCACGAATTGCTCGGCCTGGGGCCGGTTGGGCGCGTGCCGGGCGATGCCGGCGCCGGAGATGTTCACGTGCGCGCCCTGGCCCTCCAGGTCCGGGAAGCTGAGGGTGACCGCCTGGGCCAGCTTCCGGTCGGCTTCGGCCTCCGAGCGGGCGATGCGCAGGTAGTAGTAGCTGTTGGTCAGCGCCACCTGGCAGGCGCCGGCGCCGATGGCGCGGATCTGGTCGATGTCGCCCCCCTGCGGCGGGCGGGCCATGTTGGCGACCACGCGGCGGGCCCAGGCCTCGGCCTTCTGCGGGCCCCATCGCTCGATCAGAGCGGCCATCAGGGACAGGTTGTAGACGTTGTCCGACGAGCGGACGCAGACCTGCCCCTTGAACCTGGGCGAGGCCAGCGCCTCGTAGGTCGCGACCTCCTCGGGCTTCACCTTGGCCTTGTCGTAGGCGATCACCCGTGCGCGGCGGGAGAAGCCGAACCACTGCCCCTCGGGATCGCGCAATTGGGCGGGGATCGCCTGTTCGAGCTCGGGGATGCTCGCCTCGGCGAGCAGGCCCGCCTCCTCGGCCCGCCAGAGGGCGCCGGCGTCGGCCATGATCACCACGTCGGCCGGCGAGGCTTCGCCCTCGGCCTTCATCCGCTCGATGAGCTGGTCGGGGGCCATCTCCAGCCGATTGACCTTGATCCCGGTCGCCCGGGTGAAGGCGTCATACAGCTGGAGGTCGGCGTCGTAGTGCCGGGCCGTGTAGAGATTGACGACGCCCTTGGCGGGGTCGGGAACGGCGGGCGTTTCGCCGCCGGCCTCGGTCTGGCCGCCCGGCTGGCCGCAAGCGGCCAGGGCGAGAACGGCGGCGAAAGCGGCGATCAGGCGGGTCATGGCAACGGCCTCGTACGAACTATGGCCGAGTTCGTCGCACAGTTGCGAACCGCTCGCAACGTCAGCCCTGCAGAGTCAGCCTCGAGTGGCGTGGTTCCGGCACCATGAAGATCAGCACCAGGAGGCCCGCGGCGAGGAAGGCCATCGAGGTTCCGAACAGCACAGTGTAGCCCAGCGTGGCCGCCAGCAGGCCGCCGAGCAGCGGGCCGGCCGAGGCCATGATGCCTTCCGCCGTCGACGAGAAGGCGACCCGCATCGGCAGTTCGTCCCGCGAGCCGAACTCCAGGATCATGGTGCCGGCGCTCATCATGTAGCCGGACTGGCTGGCGCCCAGGCCGAAGAAGGCCAGGAAGATCGGGATGGCGACGCCGACGCCGGTGAAGGCCGACACCGCTTCGACTTCGATCAGCAGAAGGGTCGCGCCGATCCACAGGCCCACCGACAGCAGCATGATGCGGCGGAACCCGGTCTTGTCGCCGATGTAGCCCCACAGCAGGTTCGAGAGCGTGTCGGCGCCCAGGTAGGCCAGGGTCAGGGCGCCGAGGTTGGCCCCCGTCAGCTCGATCGAGGTGGATACGAACAGGATGTAGAACGGAACCGCCATCCGGCCGGACACGGTCAGCATCTGCACGATCATGAACCACATGAAGCCGCGGTCGGACTTGATCAGATGGGGGAAGTCCTTGAGCCGCTCGCGGAACCGGGCCTTCGGGCGCACGGTCGGAGGCTCCGGCTCGACCATCAGGTACTGCAGCGCCGTCAGCCCGAGGCTGGTCAGCACGAAAGCGAACAGGAAGGTCGTCGAGTAGCCGTTGCCGAACAGGTTGGCGTCGATGAAGTAGCGGCCGGCGACCCAGGCCAGGGCCGCGGCGATCACCCCGCCGGTGGCGTTGCGCCACGCCTGCAGCCGGCCCCGCCGGCTGATCGGGATCACCTTGGACATCAGGATCGAGAACACGACCCGCTGGGTGCCCATGAACAGGCCGAACATGAACATGAAGAACAGCAAGGCGACGACCAGCGGCTGACCCGAGAGCAGCCAGCCGGCGATGGCCATGCCCAGCACCTGCAGGCGCGCCAGGCCGCCCATCCACATGGCCGCGCCCATGACCTTGGTCTTGTGCTCGATCTGGGTGGCGCCGAAGATCGGCGAAATGATGCCGCCGGCCTGCTGCAGCGCCAGGCCCAGGCCCACGATGGTGTTCGAGCCGGACAGGGCGAACAGATAGGCCGGCAGGAAGGTGGGGGCGTTGACCAGGCGAAAGCCCGTCATTCCCAGCATGCCGTGCAGATAGTGCCCGATGTAGTTGCGCTTGAGGTTGTCCCAAACGAACTTTTCGTACGCCGCCTCGCGCTCTGCGAGGACGGGATCAACTGGCGCGGCGTCGGGCCGCGCGTCCACACGCTCGAGGTTTGCCAACGACTCTGTCGCGCGCGCCGCCCGTAATGCCCGGCGCGGGCGACTCCCTAATGAAGCTAATATTTATGTGCGCCCTCCTACCAACTCCCTTGCGTTGGGGAAAGCGCTCGTCGGACTTCATCGTAAGCTTGTGGCCAGCCGCGTCCATCCGTCGCCCCGACCGGGGCCGGTACGGAAATCGCTACGGCTCAGCTCGACAGAACAAAACACGAACATTAGACTGCGCGAATGGCCGTTCTCGACCTGAAGCGCAAGCTCACCATTCTCTCCGACGCTGCCAAGCACGACGCCTCGTGCGCCTCCTCGGGGGGTGAGAAGCGCAACTCGCTGGGCGGCCGAGGCGTCGGCTCGACCGAGGGGATGGGCATCTGCCACGCCTACGCCCCGGACGGGCGCTGCATCAGCCTCTTGAAGATCCTGCTGACCAACTTCTGCATCTACGACTGCGCCTACTGCGTGAACCGGGTCTCCTCGAACACGCCCAGGGCCAGGTTTTCGGTGGAGGAGGTGGTCGACCTCACCCTCGGCTTCTACAAGCGCAACTACATCGAGGGGCTGTTCCTCTCCTCGGGCATCATCCAGAGCGCCGACTACACCATGGAGGCGCTGGTGCGGGTCGCCCGCACCCTACGGCAGGCCCACGACTTCCGCGGCTACATCCACCTGAAGCTGATCCCCGAGGCCTCGCCGGAGCTGGTGGCCGAAGCGGGTTTGTGGGCCGACCGGGTGTCGATCAACATCGAGCTGCCGCGCGACGAGAGCCTGGCTGCGCTGGCGCCCGAGAAGGACCTCTCCGGCATCAAGCGCTCGATGGGCAAGGTCAGGCTGGCGATCGACGAAGCCGGGGCGCCGGCCCGCAAGGCGGCCGCGCCCCGCTACGCCCCGGCCGGCCAGTCCACCCAGATGATCGTCGGCGCGGACGAGGCGTCCGACGGCGAGATTCTCGCCCGCAGCGCGACCCTCTACGGCGCCTATGGCCTCAGGCGGGTCTACTACTCGGCTTTCAGCCCGATCCCCGACGCGGCGGCGGCCCTGCCGCCGACCCGCCCGCCGCTGATGCGCGAGCACCGGCTCTATCAGGCCGACTGGCTGATGCGGTTCTACGGGTTCGAACGCGAGGAGATCGCCGGTCCCGGTGAGAACCTGGACCTGGCGGTGGATCCCAAACTCGCCTGGGCGCTGCGCAATCGCGCCGCATTTCCCGTCGACCTCAACGCCGCCGACCGCGAGCGGCTGCTGCGGGTGCCGGGGCTGGGAGTGAAGAGCGTCGACAAGCTGATCGAGGTGCGCCGCTACAAGCGCGTGCGGCTGGAGGACGTGAAGCGCGCGGCGCGCAGTCTGGAGAAGCTCAAGCCCTTCATCGTCGTCGAGGACTGGACGCCGGGCGGCCTCACCGACCGCGCCGACCTGCGCGCGCGGCTCTCCCCGCCGCCGGAGCAGCTGAGCCTGTTCTGATGCGGCTGGTCCGGCTCGCCTCCGAGATCGACTTCGACGGCTGGCGCCGCGCCGCCCGGGCCCTGCGCACCGCCTGCGTGCCGCCCGAGGACGTGGTCTGGACGGTGGACGGGGAGGGGGACCTGTTCGCCGCGGGCGAGCCCGCGCCAGAGGCAGGAGCGCCCGCCTTCACGGCGCCGCGCGACTTCGTGGAGCTGGCGCAGAACGCCATCCTGCACCGCTCCGACGAGCGGCTGGCCCTGATGTACCGGGTGCTCTGGCGGCTGGGGACCGAACCCTGCCTGATGCGCATCGTCACCGACCCGGACGTCGCCCGCCTGCGCGAGCTGGCCAAGAACGTCGACAAGGCGGCGCACAAGATGAAGGCCTTCGTGCGCTTCCGCCTGGTCAGCGACCCCGACCAGCCGGAGACCTACGCCGCCTGGTTCGAACCGGCCCACCGGGTGACCGAGAAGGTCGCGCCGTTTTTTGCGCGCCGCTTCGCCAACATGCGCTTCTCGATCCTGACGCCGGACGTCTGTGTCCACTGGGACGGTGAGCGGCTGGGCGTCTCGCCCGGCGCCGACCCGGCCGACGCACCGGCCCGCGACAGCCTCGAGGACTATTGGCGCACCTACTACGCCTCGATCTTCAATCCGGCCCGGTTGAACGTCGCCCAGATGCAGAAGGAGATGCCGAAGCGCTACTGGCGGAACCTGCCCGAGGCGCGGCTCATTCCCGAACTGATCGAGGCCGCCGAGAACCGCACCGCCGCCATGGTCGCCCAGCCGCCCAGCGAACCCCCCCGCCGCATCGTCCGCCAGGCCGCCCGGGTCAGCCGCGACGCCACCTTCGACGCCACCGTGCCGACCACCCTGGACGAGGTGCGGGGCGGGGTGCAGGTCTGCCGCCGCTGCGAGCTCTACCGGGATGCGACCCAGGGCGTGGCGGGGGAGGGGGCGAAGAGCGCGCGGCTGATGCTCGTCGGGGAGCAGCCGGGCGATCAGGAGGACCTGGAGGGCCAGCCGTTCGTCGGCCCGGCCGGCAAGGTGCTCGACCGGGCGCTGGAGGCGGCCGGAATTCCGCGCGAGGAGACCTTCGTCACCAACGCGGTGAAGCACTTCCGGCACGAGCTGCGCGGCAAGCGGCGGCTGCACAAGACGCCCGACGCAAGCCATGTGGCGGCCTGCCGCTGGTGGCTCGACGCCGAGCGGGCCATCGTTCGTCCGAGGGTGATCGTCGCGCTCGGCGCCACGGCGGCGCTGTCGGTGTTCGGCAGGCCGATGCCGATCGGGAAGACCCGCCAGCAGGCCCTGCAGTTGCCCGACCAGGCCCAGGGCGTGGTCACCTACCACCCTTCCTACCTGCTCCGCGTCCCCGACGCCGACGCCAAGGCCAAGGCGTTCGCGCTGTTTGTCGAGGACCTTAAGTTCGCCTGGAAACTGGCCGGGTAGCTCTACCTCCCGCGGCTTCGCGAGGGAGGTGGGAACCGGCCATTTGACGGACCGGCGTTCTGCGGTCATGTTCGGTCCGTCGAACGAGGACGCTCCCATGCGTGAGGTCATTTCCTAGCGGCGCGACGCCCCCGCTCTCCCGGCTTCCGCGAAGCCGCGGCCTCAATTCCTTCTTCGGCAAACCAGATGGCTTTCTTCGGCAATGGGGCGATCAATCGCCTCAACCTGCACACCAGCGTGCAGACCTTCGCCCAGGCGGGCGGAGGCGTGTTCTTCTTCGCTTTTCTGCTGGCGGCCGGCGTGCCGGCGCACTGGGCGCTTGCCGCCGAGGCCGCGGTGGTGGCCGGCCGTTTCGTCCTGCGCCCGGCGATCCTTCCGCTTGCTCGGCGGCTCGGGCTCAAGCCGCTGCTGGTGGGCGGCGTGCTGGCCATGGGACTGCAGTATCCGCTGCTGGCGCAGGTGGACGGGGTCGGCCGCCAGCTGGCCCTGCTCGCCGCGACCCGGTGCCTGGCCGAGGTGGTCTACTGGGTCTCCTACAACGCCTATTTCGCCAGCGTCGGCGACGCCGAACATCGGGGCCACCAGATCAGCGCCCGGGAAGCGGCGGTGGCGGTCGCCAGCGTCGTCGCCCCGCTGGTCGGCGCCGCAGCGCTGGTCGCGGCCGGCCCGGGCTGGATGTTCGCCGGCGTCGGGCTGGTGCAGGCGCTCTCCGTCCTGCCGTTGCTGGGCGCGCCGAATGTGCCGGTGAGGGCGGAAGCGTCTGGCGTGCTGCGCGCCGCGCGGCTGACCATGGCCCTCAATGCTCTCGACGGGTGGATCGACAGCTTCTTCTTCTACGTCTGGCAGATCGTGCTGTTCGTCACCCTGGCCCAGAGCTTCTCGGCCTACGGCGGCGCCATGGCTCTGGCTGGGCTAGCGGGGGCCGCGTTCGGCCTCGCACTCGGCCGGCACGTGGACCTGGGCGGCGGGCGGCGGGCCGCGACGATCGCCTACTCGGCCATGGGCCTGGTGGTGCTGGCCCGGGCGGCGGCGGCCGGGTTTCCGGCCATGGCGGTGCTGGCCAACGCGGCGGGTCCGGTGGCGATCGCCCTCCTGGCGCCGGCGGTCGGGGTGCCGAACAGCAACCTCGTCAAGGCCTCGCCCTGCGCGCTGCGGGCCACCATCGCCAACGAGGGGGCCTGGGATATCGGCTGCTTCGCCGCTTGCCTGACCGCGGCGGCGATCGCCGGCTCGGGCGCGCCGCTGGCGCCGTCGATCCTGCTCGCGCTGCCGGCCATCGCCCTGACGGCGGTTCTGCTTCGCCGCTACTACGGGGGGCTGGAACTCGCGGCGGCGACGCCGCCGCGTAGCGAGGCGCTCAAGCCTTGAAGCCGGCCTCTGCGAAGTCGACCATGCGGCGCAGGAGGGCTTCGACGTCGCCTTCGCGGGTGAGCCCGCCGGAGAGGTGGTGCAGGCGGTCGAGCTCGGCGAAGCGGCTGTTGTGGATCATCCCCAGGCAGAAGTGCAGCCGCCAGTAGACGTCCTCGCGCGGCAGGTCGGGGCGGGCCGCGATCAGCGCGTCGGCGAAGCGGGCCAGGTGGGAGACGTCGTGCTGCAGCGCCTCGCGCATCTCCGCCGTGCCCTCGCCCCGGGCGCGGATGATGAACTGCAGCGAGATGCGCCGGGCGTTGTCCGGCGCGCTCCACCGCAACGGCGGGGCGAACAGCGCCTCGAGGATCTCGCGGATCGGCGGGCGGCCGTCGTGGCGGGCGTTGGCCTCGTGTAGCATCCTGGCCCGCTCGCGGTTCAGCTCCGCCGTGCGTCGGCGGAAGATCTCGAACAGCAGCGCGTCCTTGGAGCCGAAGTGGTAGTTCACCGAGGCGAGGTTGACCCCCGCCTCGGCGGTGATGTCGCGCACCGAGACGTTCTGGAAGCCGTGCAGGGCGAACAGCCGTTCGGCGGCGGCCAGTACGCAGGCCTTGGTGGCGGCCTCGGCTTCTTCGGCCGGCGGGTCTTGGGCGATGAGGTTGCTCATCCGTGCGCCGCCTTGATCAGCGGGCGAGTTCCTTCATCGCCTTCTCAAGCCCTTCGAGGGTCAGCGGATACATGCGGTCGTTGACCAGCTGCTTGATGAGCCCGACGGACGGCGTGTAGTCCCAGTGCCGCTCGGCGGTGGGGTTGAGCCACACCACGTGCTCGTAGATCTGGGCGACGCGGTCGAGCCAGACGGCGCCGGCTTCCTCGTTCCAGTGCTCCACCGAACCGCCCGGATAGGTGATCTCGTAGGGGCTCATGGTCGCGTCGCCGACGAAGATCACCTTGTAGTCGCTGGGGAACTTGTGCAGCACGTCCCAAGTCGGGATCTTCTCGGCGTGGCGGCGCCGGTTGTCCTTCCACACGGCCTCGTAGAGGCAGTTGTGGAAGTAGTAGAACTCCATGTTCTTGAACTCGGAGCGCGCCGCGGAGAACAGCTCCTCGCAGACCTTGATGTGGCTGTCCATCGAGCCGCCGATGTCGAAGAAGATCAGCACGCTGATCTTGTTGCGGCGCTCGGGGCGCAGGTGGATGTCCAGATAGCCCTTCTCGGCCGTGCCCTTGATGGTGCCGTCCATGTCGAGCTCTTCGGCGGCGCCGTCACGGACCCATTTGCGCAGCCGGCGCAGGGCGACCTTGATGTTGCGGGTGCCGAGCTCGACCTGGTCGTCCAGGTTCTTGTACTCGCGCTTGTCCCAGACCTTGATGGCCTTGCCGTGCCGGCCCTTGTCCTGGCCGATGCGGATGCCTTCGGGGTGGTAGCCGTTGGCGCCGAAGGGGCTGGTGCCGCCGGTGCCGATGGCCTTGTTGCCGCCCTCGTGGCGCTCCTTCTGCTCCTTGATGCGCTGGGCCAGCGCTTCCATGAGCTTGTCGAAGCCGCCCATGGCCTCGATCTGCTGCTTCTCCTCCTCGGTGAGGAACTTCTCGCTCATCTTCTTGAGCCACTCGGCCGGGATGTCGGCCGCGATGTCGCCCTCGATCCTCTCCAGCCCTTTGAAGACGTGGCCGAACACCTGGTCGAAGCGGTCGAGGTTCTTCTCGTCCTTCACCAGCGCCGAGCGCGAGAGGTAGTAGAAGTCGTCCACCCGGCGGTCGATCACCGCCTTGTCGAGCCCCTCCATCAGCATGAGGTACTCTTTCAGCGTCACCGGCACCTTGGCTTGGCGCAGCTCGGTGAAGAAGCGCATGAACATTTAGGGCGTCCTCGAGACGAACGGGCGTTTGACTGCTGAGGATGGTGCGGCGCGCGCCCAAAGTCCAGGGGATGGCGGACGCGAAACCGCCCCTGCGCCTAGGCCTCGGCGGCCTTCAGCTTGCGCCAGACCGTCATCCGCGAGACCCCCAGGCGGCGAGCGATCTCGACGGGGCCGTGGCCGGCCCGCTGCAACGCGAGGATCTCGTGGGCCGGCGGCGCGGCCCGGCGGCGGGTCAGCGGGGCCGGGCGCTCGACCGCGGCCACCGCCTGCAGCACGGCGCGGAGCGTCCGGCCGCTTTCGCCGCTGGTGGTGATTTCCGGCTCGACGACGTAGAGGCTGGCGCCGCGCTCCTCCAGCCGGTCGAGCACCTCCAGGACGGTGCGGGTGGAGTGGGCCAGGTGCTCCAGCCGGGTGACCACCAGCTGGTCGCCCTCGCCGATGAAGTCGAGGATGGCGGTCAGGACGGAGGAGCCGGGATCGTTCGGGCCGGCCGGCTCCTCGGCCCGCACCACGTGACAGCCGATCGCCTTCAGCCGCGCACTGTCTTCCGCCGAAGCTTCGTCACGGAGACGCACATAGCCAATCCGAACCATCGCTCCCGCCGCTACCGATGCCATGACGCTGCGTCAAAATTGCAAACGGGTCGCCCTGCGTCAAAGCGTCTGAGGTTAAATCGCGGCAAGGATTCCGCCATTCCTGGGCGCTCGGCGGGAAAAACTAGGCGCAGAATCCGCTAAGTACCCGGTCTAGCTGGAAGAACTATCCAAGAGAGGCAGGCGCAAGATGAAGTTTAGGTCGCGCGCCTCGCCGACCACGAATTCGTATTCGCCGACCTTTTGGAAGCCCCAGCGGGCGTAGAATCGCTGCGCGCGTAAATTCTCCGACCAGACGCCGAGGAAGATCGCCGGCGGGGCGGCAGACGACATCCAGGACATCGCCTCGTCCATCAGCCGGGCGGCCAGCCCCGCGCCCTGCCACGGCTTCAGCACATAGAGCCGCTTCAGCTCCAGGCAGTGGGAGGTGACGGCAGGGTGCGGCAGCCCGCACGGTCCGGCGAGGGCGTAGCCGACGGCCCGGCCTTCGGCCTCCGCCAGCCACAGCGCCTGGCGCGGGTCGGAGAGCGCCTGCCGCGCCGCCGCGGGGCTGTGGGCGGCGGCCAGGAACTCGGCCAGGTCGCGCGGCTCGTAGAGGTGGCCGAAGGTCTCGGTGAAGGTCGCGGCCCCCAGCGCGGCCAGCGTCTCGGCGTCGGCGAGCTTCGCCCGGCGCACATTTGGTTCTTGCATCGGAGGGGCAGGTTCCGCGCTAGTATGCCTTTATGTCTGTCGCTCTCTACACGCACCCGGACATGCTCGACCATCGCCCGGGCGACTATCACCCCGAACGGCCCGCGCGGCTGACGGCGGTGATCGAAGCGTTGGACGACGCCTCGGACCTGGACCTCGAGCCCAAGGACGCCCCGCTGGCCGAACTGGCCGACCTGCAGCGGGTCCACGATCCGGACTACATCAAGAAGATCATCGCGGCCGCCCCGGCCCTGGGCCTGGCGCGGCTGGACGACGACACGGCCATGTCCGCGGGCAGCCTGGCGGCCGCGCGCCGGGCGGCCGGCGCCGTGCTCTCGGCGGTGCGCGACGTTGCCGCCGGCCAGCAGGAGCGGGCGTTCTGCGCCGTGCGCCCGCCCGGCCACCACGCGGAGCCGGAGACGCCGCTGGGCTTCTGCATCTTCTCCAATGTCGCCATCGCGGCGCGGGCCGCGCGGGCCGCGGGCCTGTCGCGGGTGGCGGTGGTCGACTTCGACGTGCACCACGGCAACGGCACCCAGGCCGCGTTCGGCGGGCGGGAGGGCCTGTTGCTGGCCTCGGTGCAGTCCTGGCCGTTGTGGCCGGGCACCGGCCATCCCTCGCAGCCGGCGCCCCCCAACATCTGCAACGCGGTGGTGCCGGTGGGCGCCCCGGCCAGCAGCTGGCGCAAGGTGTTCGAGGGGCTGATGGATCAGGTGGACGCCTTCCACCCGGAACTGATTCTCGTCTCGGCCGGCTTCGACGCCCACGAACGCGACCCACTGGGCGGCGCCGACGGCGGCCAGAACCTCACCGAAGAGGATTTCGGCTGGGCGACCCGGGCCATCGTCGAGGTCGCGCGGGCCCATGCGAAGGGTCGGGTTGTCTCCTCGCTCGAGGGCGGATACGACCTGCAGGCGCTGGGCCGTTCGGCGCTGGCGCACGTGCGGGCGCTGCAGGAGGCGTAACGGGGCCATGGTTGGCTCTCGTGGGGCGAGGCGCATAGTTTCCGAACCGATGGCAGACGCCCCGACCGCAGCAGCGCCGCGCGCCGCCGCCCGCAAGGCCGGGGCCATCGTGCTTGCCCGCCACGGCGAGCCGGCGCTCTCGCGCAAGGTGCTGCTGAGCGCCGAGGAATACCGCGGGTTCTGGGCCAGCTACGAGGTGCTCGGAATCCTGCCCGGCCAGACCCCGCCGGAGGACCTGGCGCAGTTCGTGGCCAAGTGCGGCCGGCTGATCTCCTCGACGCGTCCGCGCTCGATCGAGAGCGCCAAGGTGCTGGCAGGGGACCGTCAGTTCGCCCAGCACGACCTTCTGGTCGAGGCGCCGCTGCCGCCGCCCCGCTGGCCGTCGTGGATCAAGATGTCGCCCAAGCTGTGGGGCTTCTTCGCGCGCGTCTGGTGGTGGTGCTTCGACCACCACGAAGGGGAGGAGACCCGCGCCCAGGCCGTCCGCCGGGCCGAGGAGGCCGCCGACATGCTGGTCGAGATGGCCTCGACCGGCGAGGACGTGGTCGTGCTGGCCCACGGCTTCTTCAACTTCATGATCGGCCGCGTGCTGAAGCGCCGTGGTTGGCGCTGCGTGCAGAGCCAGGGCTACAAGTACTGGTCGATGCGCCGCTTCCAGCTGGGCTGACTTCCAAGAGAGACTTCCCTCCGCGCCGGTGCAGGACCGGTGCGTTTTCGGCGCAGGGGGCGCGCGCCCCGTTGCGGGCGGGGCGGGCTCTCTCTAGGTTGCCGGCTCGTGGAAAGGAGCGCCATGGTCGAGGCCCCCGACATTGAATCCCTCTCCTTCGAACAGGCGCTGGCCGAGCTCGAAGGCATCGTCGCCAAGCTGGAATCCGGCCAGGCGCCGCTGGAGCAGTCGATCCAGATGTACGAGCGTGGCGCTCTGCTGAAGGCCCACTGCGAGAAGCGGCTCGAGGCCGCCCGCCTTCGCGTCGAGAAGATCGTCATGGGCCAGGGGGGACCCCAGGGCGTCGAGCCGGCCGAGTTCGGCTGATGCTCGACCTGCAGAGGCGGGTGGCGAAGGCGGCGGATCTGGTCACGGTCGCCCTCGACGAGTTGCTGCCCCGCGCCGAGGGACCCGAATCGCGGCTGACCGAGGCCATGCGCTACGCCGTGCTGGGCCCGGGCAAGCGGCTGCGCACCTTCTTCGCCATCGAGACCGGGCGGATGTTCGAGCTCGAGGAGCGGCCGGTGCTGCGCGCGGCCTGCGCGCTGGAGTGCATCCAGGCCTACAGCCTCGTGCACGACGACCTGCCCTGCATGGACGACGACGACCTGCGCCGCGGCCGGCCGACGGTGCACAGGGCCTACGACGAGGCGACTGCGGTGCTGGCGGGCGATGCCTTGCAGACCGCGGCCTTCGAAATCCTCGCTCACCCGGATACTCACCAGGACGGATCGGTCCGCGCCGAAATGGTGCTGAAGCTTGCCCTGGCCTGCGGCGCGCGCGGCATGTGCGGCGGGCAGATGATCGACATGGTGGGCGTGCCCGACGACCTGGGCGGGGTGGCCCGCATGCAGCGGATGAAGACCGGCGCGCTGATCGCCTGCGCCTTCGAGCTGCCGCTGGTGATGGCCCACGCGGGCGAGGCCGAGCGTCACGCCCTGATGGCCTTCGCCCAGGACCTGGGGCTGGCCTACCAGATCGTCGACGATCTGCTGGACGCCGAGGGCGATCCCGAGAAGCTCGGAAAACGCGCCGGCAAGGATGCCGACAAGGGCAAGACCAACTATGTGACTCTGCTCGGCGCCGAGGCTGCGAGAGACCGCCTCGCCCTGCTGGCGGAGCAGACCAAGGCCCACCTCGACCCCTTCGGGACGTCGGCCGAAATCCTGCGGGCCAGCGTGGATTTCGTGCTAGAGCGCCGCAACTGACCTGGGACCAGCCCAAGAGCCCGATGACCCACACTCCGCTCCTCGACAAGGTCAATTCGCCCGCCGACGTGCGGGCGCTGGCGCAGTCCGACCTGCACCAGCTGGCTGACGAGCTGCGCGCCGAGACCATCGAGGCGGTCAGCCAGACGGGTGGCCACCTGGGCGCGGGCCTCGGCGTGGTCGAGCTGACCGTGGCCCTGCACCACGTCTACGACACGCCCCGCGACATCCTGATCTGGGACGTCGGTCACCAGGCCTATCCGCACAAGATCCTCACCGGTCGGCGCAGCCGCATCCGCACCCTCCGCCAGGGCGGCGGGCTGTCGGGCTTCACCAAGCGGGCGGAGAGCGAGTACGACCCGTTCGGCGCGGCCCACGCGGCGACCTCGATCTCTGCCGCGCTGGGCTTCTGCGTCGCCCGCGACCACGAAGGCCGCGACAACTCGGTGGTGGCGGTGATCGGCGACGGCTCGATGAGCGCCGGCATGGCCTACGAGGCGATGAACAACGCCGCCCAGACCACGCGCCAGCTCACCGTGGTGCTGAACGACAACGACATGTCGATCGCCCCGCCTGTGGGCGGGATGAGCGCCTACATGGCTCGCCTCGTCTCCGGCGGCGGCTATCAGCAGCTGCGCAAGGTCGGCAAGACCATGGCCCGGGCCTTCCCCAAGCCGCTGCAGGAGGCCGCCCGGAAGGCCGAGGAGTTCGCCCGCGGGATGGTGACCGGCGGCACCTTCTTCGAGGAGCTGGGCTTCTACTACGTCGGCCCCATCGACGGGCACGACCTCGAGGCCCTGGTGCCGGTGCTGCGCAACGCCCGCTCGATCAAGGACCGGCCGGTGCTGGTCCACGTGGTCACCCAGAAGGGCAAGGGCTACGTCCCGGCCGAGAAGGCGGCGGACAAGTACCACGGCGTCCAGAAGTTCAACGTCATCACCGGCGAACAGTCCAAGGGAACCGGCGGGCCGCCCAGCTACACCAAGGTGTTCGCCGGCGAGCTGATCCGGCAGGCCGAGAAGGACGCCAAGATCGTCGCCATCACCGCGGCGATGGACTCCGGCACCGGCCTCGACCTGTTCGCCAAGCGCTTCCCGGACCGGATGTTCGACGTCGGTATCGCCGAGCAGCACGCGGTGACCTTCGCCGCGGGCCTGGCGGCCGACGGCATGAAGCCGTTCGCGGCGATCTACTCGACCTTCCTGCAGCGCGGTTACGACCAGGTGGTCCACGACGTGGCCATCCAGCGGCTGCCCGTGCGTTTCGCCATCGACCGGGCGGGACTGGTGGGCGCCGACGGGCCGACCCACGCCGGCTCGTTCGACATCGGCTTCATGGGCGCCCTGCCGGGGATGGTGGTGATGGCCGCCGCCGACGAGGCCGAGTTGGTCCGCATGGTGGCCACCGCCGTGGCCATCGACGACCGCCCCTCCGCCTTCCGCTACCCGCGCGGGGAAGGGACCGGGGTCGCCCTGCCGGAGAACGCCGAGCCGCTGGAGATCGGCAAGGGCCGCATCGTGCGCGAGGGCTCGACCGTGGCCATCCTCTCGCTCGGCACGCGGCTCGGTGAGGCGCTGCGGGCCGCCGACCAGCTGGCCGCGCGCGGCTTCTCCGCCACCGTCGCCGACGCCCGCTTCGCCAAGCCGCTGGACCTCGACCTGATCCTGCGGCTGGCCCGCGAGCACGAGTGCCTGATCACCATCGAGGAAGGGGCGATGGGCGGCTTCGGCGCCTTCGTCCTGCACGCCCTGGCCGAACAGGGCGTCCTGGACCGCGGCCTGAAGATCCGCAGCCTGACCCTGCCCGACATCTTCCAGGACCAGGACAAGCCGGAAGCCATGTACGCCCAGGCCGGCCTGGACGCCGACGGCATCGTCCACGCGGCGCTCTCGGCGCTGGGGGTGGACAACGCCTCCGCTGCGGGGCGCCGGGCCTAGCGATCCCGCGTCCGCGCGGTCCGGCGTTCGCAGGACTGGCGCTGGAGCTAGCGGCAGGCCCTCACGAACCGGCCGGCGTCGCGGCGCGGAGCGGGCGGGACCTCGACCGCCGTGCCGAGGGCGGAGACGCGAAGCTCGCCGGTCTTGGCGAAAGCCTGAATGACCGGGGCGCGGTCGGTGAGTTCCACGGTCACGCTCGAGCCGCCGGCCAGCTCGTCCGCATCGGCCTGTCCGCGCACGGTGGTGGACTGCGCTCCCGAGGCCACCGTCACGCTGACCGGCCAAGGTGCGGGGCGGCCGACCTTGTCCAGCCAGGTGGAGCCCCGCAGGGTCTCCGCCAGCCGCTCTTCGGCCGGGAAGAAGATACGGATCTGGCCCGTCTTTCGGGTGCAGCTGAGGGCGACCTGGACCTCGTCGGACTCCGGCACGGCGTAGGCGAGATGGGCCTCGGTCTTCTCCACCTGACCCATCCAACGGGGCGCGTAGTCCTCCTCCTGCGCCTGGGCGGCGCCGGCCGCGAGGACGGCGAGGGCGGCGAGTGCGACGGCGGCGCGCATGGTCAGGGCTCGCACGCCTCGATGAACCGGGCCACCAGCTCGGGCGGAGCGACCGGCGTGTAGGCGGTCTCGCCGAAGGCCGACGCCTCGAATCGGCCCGAGCGAGTGAAGTTCCTCAGCACCGGCCCGCCCATCGGAAAGTCGGCGGTGACGAAGCTGGCCTGGCGCGCCTCGTCGTGGTGGGCCTGGCCGCTCAACGCGGCGCGGTGCTCACCGGAGGCCACGGTCACCCGCACCGGCCAGGGGGCCGGCCGCCCGGCCTCGTCGTACCAGGTGGTTCCGCGCAGCTCGACCCCCAGGCGCTGCTCGACGTTGAAGGCGACGGAGATCCGCCCCGAGGCGTCGCGGCAGCGGAACCATAGGTCGCCCACGTCGCTGCCGTCCGGACCGTAGACGAGGTGGCTATGGCCGGGACTGGTGCGGAAGCGCCACTGGAGGTCGTCCTGGGCGTGGGCGGCGGGTACGGCGCTGAACACGGCCAGCGCGGCAAGCACGGTTAGGGCTTTCATGCGGTCAAGCTAGCATCCGGCCCGCCAGGGTCCAGAGGCTCGCGGGGTTCGGAGAGATCAGGCCTCCGCCCGGCAGGCGGCGAAGAAGTCGCGGATGCGGGCGCGCTCGGCGGCGCGGACCGGCAGGCGGGCCGAACGGTCGGCGTCGTGCAGAGACAGCTCGCCGGTGCGCGCGAAGCGGACCAGCGCCGGATGGTCGGCCGGAGCGTCGGCCTCGACGTAGGCGCCCGAGCCGAAGCCGGCGGGATCGGTGCGGCCGACGAAATCGGCGGTCTCCCTGGCCGAGGCCAGCCGGATGGTAGGCGAGGCGTCCTCGTGGACCGCCGAGACGGTGACCTCGCCGGAATGCGGCTGGCAGCTCAGCATCAGGACGACGTCGTCGCTCGAGGGCGCGCCGTAGGCCAGCTTCGCGCCTTCGTCCTCGGTCTCGTAGAAGAACCAGGCGAGCCCCGGCAGGGCGCCCTGTCCGCCGCCGGCGGCGCAGGCCACGGCGAGGCAGGAGGCGAGCAGGGGAAAGATGGCGCGATGGCGCATGAGTGACGCTCCCGGACGTCACTCATTAACTGTTCAGCGCGGCGGAGGTTCACCGCCCCCGGTCAGAAGGGGGTGAAGCGCTCGACGATCGACTGGCCGGCCGGGGTCTTCTGCACCCGCGAAATGTCGCCGCGCCCGCCGTAGCTGATCCGGGCCTCGGCGATCTGGGTGTGGCGGATGGTGTTGGCGCTGGAGATGTCCTCCGGCCGCACGATGCCGCTGACCGACAGCTGGCGAACGTCGTAGTTGGTGCGCACCTCCTGGGTGCCCTGGATCATCATGTTGCCATTGGGCAGCACGGCGGTGACCACGGCGGCGATGGTCAGCTTGATCTTCTCCGACCGGTTCACCGAGCCGGCCCCGGCGTTGGAGGTGGTCGAGCCGGTGTTCACCGCGTTGGCCGGGTCGAACCCGCCCGGGAACACCCGGCCGAGGCTGGATTCCAGGCCGAAGAAGTTCTCCACGCCCGCCTGGGTGCTGGCGGTGCGCGACGAGCTGGTGGCGTTGGTGGTCTTGGCCGAGTCGTCGATCTCGATCTGCACGGTCAGGATGTCGCCGACCCGGCTGGCCCGCTGGTCGTTGAAGAAGGCCCGGGCGCCCGAGCGCCAGAGCGAGTTGGCCGAGGCCGGCTGGGGCGCCGGCTCGCGGGCCGAGGCCAGGCTCATGATCTCCTGCTGCTGGGGCACCAGGGCGGCCGGGTAGCGCACCGGCGTCAGATCGGGCCCGTGCACCGCCTCCTTGACGGTGGTGCAGGCGCAGAGCGGGGCGAGGGCGGCGAGGGCGACGAGGAGCGGACGCATGGGGAGCCTCTAACGGGACGCGAAGGCGCGGGAGCGCAGGTCGATGGCGGCGGGGCCCACCACGGCTGTGCCGGGGCCGGTGGCCACGGCCTGCAGCACCTTGTTCGAGCTGGGGTTCTGGACGTTCAGGCTCTCGCCGACGGCCGCCTGGCCGACGGCCTTGGCCTGCAGCGTCAGGCTGATCTGGCCGTCGATGTAGGTGACCAGGACGACGTCGCCCTTCTTGATCACCTGCGGCGCGGAGACGTCGCGGGCCGAGACGGCGGCGCCAGCGCGCAGCGGCCGCTTGGCGGCCAGGCCGATCACCTGCACGGCGTCGGAAGGAGCGTCGGCGGGCGCCGCCGCGGCCCTGGCCCAGATCAGGTCCTCGGGAGCGACGATCTCGCCGGCCGCGAGGCTGCGGGCGTAGGTCAGCACCTCCACGTTGCCGCGCGAGGCGGCGGCAGAGGCAGGGGTGGAGGCGGCGGGGCCGTCGGCGGCGCGCACCGCGATCAGCCGGATGCCCTGCGCGTTCGCCCAGTCGAGGCCCGAGCGACGGGCGGCGGCCTGAACGGCGGCGGCGTTCAGCATCACCGAACGCCCGGACCGGGTGGCCACCGGTACGTTCGCCGCCTCGCCCGCGCCTTCGAACAGATCGCCGAGCGTGATGATCCCGTCGTGGTCGATCGTCTCGGCCCGCAGCACGACCGGCGTGGCGGCGCAGGCCCAGGAGGCCCAGAGGAGGCCGGCGAGGCCGGCGGCGGCCGCGATTTGTTTCACCTTGCTGACCATCAGCGGGTGACCTGATTGGCCGTCTGCAGCATTTCGTCGGCCGTGGAGATCACCTTGGAGTTCATCTCGTAGGCCCGCTGGGCGACGATCAGGGCGGTGATCTCGCTGACCGCGTCGACGTTGGAGGCCTCGATGTGACCCTGGATAAGCTCGCCGATACCGTCCAGCCCGGGCACGCCGAGCGTCGCCTGTCCGGAGGCGGGGGTCTCCAGGTAGAGGTTGTCGCCGATGGCCATCAGACCGGCGTCGTTGACGAAGGTCGCCAGCTCGATCTGGCCGAGCACCTGCGGCTCGGTCTCCCCGGCCAGCGCCGCCTGCACCTGGCCGCTCTTGGAGATGGTGACCGACACCGCTTCCTGCGGAATGGTGATGGCCGGCTCGATCAGATAGCCGTCCTCGGTGACCAGCTGGCCCTCGGCGTTGACCGAGAAGTTGCCGGCCCGGGTGTAGCCGATCTCGCCCGACGGCAGCTGCACCTGGAAGAAGCCGCGGCCGCCGATGGCCAGATCGTAGGGGTTTTCGGTGCGGGTCAGTGCGCCCTGCTGGTGAATTCGGTAGGTGGAGCCCGCCTTCACCCCGGCGCCGATCTGCACGCCCGTCGGCACCACCGTGCCCTGGTCCGACGACTGGGCGCCCGGCATTTCCAGGGTCTGGTAAAGCAGGTCCTGGAACTCGGCCCGTTGGCGCTTGAAGCCGACGGTGTTCATGTTGGCGATGTTGTTGGAGATCAGGTCGACGTTGAGCTGCTGGGCGCTCATGCCCGTCGCGGCGGTGCGCAGAGCCTGCATCGTTCGAGCCCTTCCTTACTACTGCACGCGGCCCAGCCGCTCGACCGAGCGGCGGGCCAGATCCTGTTCGGAATCCATCATCTTGGAGATCGACTGGTAGGCCCGGTTGACCTCGATCATCCGGGTGATCTCGACGATGGGGTTGACGTTGGAGGCCTCCAGGAAGCCCTGCCGCACGATGGTCCTTTCGGCCGCCTGGGCGGGCATGTTGGAGGCGTTCCGGAGCTGGTTGTCGCCGACCTTCTCCAGCACCGAGAGGTCGTCGAAGGTGAACACGCCGATCTTGCCGACCCGCTCCTCGCCCTGGCTGAGCGTGCCGTCGCTGGCGATGCTCACCGCCCCTCGCGCCGGGTCGATGAAGATCTCCTCGCCGCCCTCGCCGAGCACTGGATGGCCGGTCTGGGCGACCAGCCGGCCGGTCTCGTCCAGCCGGAAGCGGCCGTCGCGGGTGAAGCGGGCCCCGTCGGCCGCCTGAACCTGGAAGAATCCCTCGCCCTCGATGGCCAGGTCGAAAGCGCCGCCCGTCTCGCGCAGGGCGCCCTGGCCGAAGTCGCGCGCGACGCCGTTGGCGACCACGAACTTCACCGGCCGGGGGCCGTCGGCGGTGTGGGCCGGGGCGGCCGGCTCGGCCCGCGCCATCAGCGATTCGACCTTGAAGCCGGTGGTGTCGGCGTTGGCGATGTTGTTGGCCACGATGTCCAGCTCGCGGCGCAGCAGGATCTGCCGCGAAAGTCCGACATAGAGCGCGTTGTCCATCGTAAAGCTTCGCAGCCTTTTGCAGCCATCTGGTCGCAGGAGGCGCTGCAAGCTTCGGGCCAACCCGAAACGCCAACGATTTCAGCAAACAAGACGGTTAACGACAGCCGGGCGGCGGAAATTTCCGGGCCGGGAATTGCCGCCTTAACAACCTCTAAAAACGACCCGTTAACCAATCGGCGCGCACACACACGGGACTAGGATTCTAAGGAACGCGCGCGTGTTCTGGAAAAAGAAGCCCAAGGCCGAAGCGGCCGAGGCGACCGAGGCCGACGTTCCCGAGACCGAAGGGGACGAAGGCGAAGCCGCCGAGGGCAAGAAGAAGCTTCCGCTGAAGCTCGTCCTGATGGCCGCCGCCGCGGCTCTGGTCGTGGTCGGCGGCGGCGGGACCGCGGCCTGGATATACCTGGCGCCGAAGGGCGACGAGGCCGCACAGGGTCAGAAGGCCAAGAAGAAGGACGCCAAGGGCGGCCACGGCGCCGAGAAGGGCAAGGCCGCGCCGGGCGGGGCGATCGTCCGCGAGGGGCCCGACGGGGTCACCTTCTACACCCTGCCGGACATCGTGGTGAACATGCAGACGCCCGAGGGCCGGCCGACCTTCCTGAAGCTGAAGCTGACCTTCGAGCTGCCGGACCCGCATACCGTCGAGGTGCTCAACCCGAACATGCCCAGGCTGCAGGACATGTTCCAGACCTTCCTGCGCGAGCTGCGTCCGGAGGACCTGAACGGCAGCCAGGGCAGCTATCAGCTGCGCATGGAGATTCTGCGCCGCGTGAACCTCGTGGTCGCCCCGGCCAAGGTCAACGCGGTGCTCATCGAGGAGATGTTGATCAACTAGGCGCCCGCGCGCCTCGTGATTGTTCGGCCATGAACGACCAGACCGATCCCCTGGCGGCCATCGCGGCCGCCGCCGCCGCCAACGCCGAGGCCGCCGAACGGGGCGAGCCGGGTCCCGGCGGATGGGAGGATGCGCCCGATCCCGAGTCGCTGATGAGCGCCGAGCGGATCCTCAACCAGGACGAGATCGACAGCCTGCTGGGCTTCGACCTCACCGAGGACGAGGCCGCCGAGCGGACCGGGATCCGGGCGATCATCAACTCCGCGCTCGTCTCCTACGAGCGCCTGCCGATGCTGGAGATCGTCTTCGACCGCCTGGTGCGGTTGATGACGACGTCCCTGCGCAACTTCACTTCAGACAACGTCGAGGTCTCGCTCGACAACATCTCGTCGATCCGGTTCGGCGACTACCTGAACTCGATCCCGCTGCCGGCGATCCTGTCGGTGTTCCAGGCCGAGGAGCTGGACAACTACGGCCTGCTGACGGTCGACTCCAACCTGATCTACTCGATCGTCGACGTGCTGCTGGGCGGGCGGCGCGGCACCGCGGCGATGCGCATCGAAGGGCGGCCCTACACCACCATCGAGCGGGTGCTGGTTCAGAAAATGGTCGAGGTGATCCTCGCCGACGCCAAGACCGCCTTCCAGCCGCTGCGCCCCTCGGAGCCGATCAACTTCACGCTCGACCGCCTGGAGACCAACCCGCGCTTCGCGGCCATCGCGCGTCCGAACAATGCGGCCATCCTGGTCAAGCTGCGGATCGACATGGAGGACCGCGGCGGCCGAATCGAGCTCCTGTTGCCCTACGCCACGCTGGAACCGGTCCGGAAGCTGCTGCTGCAGCAGTTCATGGGCGAGAAGTTCGGCCGCGACAACATCTGGGAAAGCCACCTCGCCACCGAGCTGTGGACCACGCAGATGGAGGTGCGGGCCGTCCTCGACGAACTGCAGATCCCGCTCAAGCAGGTGCTGGAGCTGAAGGAGGGGGACACCCTGATGCTCAACGCCACGCCCGACAGCGTCGTCGAGCTGCGCGCCGGTTCGATCCCGCTCACCGTCGGCCGAATGGGTCGGCGCAACCACCACATCGCCGTGCGGGTCGAGGCGCCGCTGTCGCCGCTCGCCCGGCGCGCCGTGCAGAGGACGACGTGATGAGCGCCGTCGCGATCGCCCTGAACCTGTTGCTGGCGGCCCTGCTGGCTGGGGCCCTGGCCATGGGCTGGCGGCTGAACCAGCGCCTGAAGGCGCTGCGCGAGAGCCACGCCGGTTTCGCCAAGGCGATCGTCGACCTCGACGCCGCCGCCGCCCGCGCGGAAAAGGGCCTGGCCGAGTTGCGCGCCGGCGGCGACGAGGCGGTGGAGTTGTTGTCCGACCGCATCAAGAAGGGCCGTGAGCTGGCCGCCCGCCTGGAGAGCCTGACCGCCGCCGCTGAATCGACCCTGGCCAAGGCGCCCCAGCGGCCGCCGGTCGCCCGTGGCGAGGACGCCGACGACGTGCTGGAGCTGGGCGCCGATAGGCGCCTGGGCGCGCTGCTGGCCGACACCCAGCGTCGGCGGGCTCCGCCGGTCGCCGAGCCGCCGGCCCGCGCCGAGCGGCCGCTCACCCTGCCGCGGTCCCGCACCTTCGACGACGACCTGTTCGAAACCCCGGCCGACGAGGCCGGGCTCGGCAGTCTGAGGCTTCGCCGATGAGCAACATGCCCCGCATCCTGCCGCTGGTCGGCGTCGCCATCGGCGGCGTGCTGGCGCTGAACGCGATCTCCGGCGCGCGGTCGCTGCCCGACCTGCTTTCCGGCGCCGCCGCCTTCGCCGAGGAGTTGAAGGCCAAGCCAGGCGAGAAGGCCGCCGTCGGCAAGGCCGCGCCCGCCGCCGCCAAGGCCCCGCTGCCGGCGGACGCCTCGCCCGGCCCGGCCAAGCCGGCTGCCCCGGTCTGCGCGCCGAGCGCAGCCGAGCTCGCCCGCCAGGCCGGCCTGTCGCCAGCCGAGCTGCAGGTGCTGCAGAGCCTAGGGGCCCGCCGCGGCCAGCTCGAGCAGCGCGAGCAGGACCTCAACGTGCAGCTCGCGCTGCTGGCCGCCGCGGAAGCCAAGCTTGACGCCAAGCTGAAGCAGATGACCTCGCTGAAGGGCGAGGTCGAGGCCCTGCTGGCCCAGGCCGACCAGAAGGAAGAAGCCGAGACGTTGCGGCTGGTGAAGGTCTTCGAGACCATGAAGGCGAAGGACGCGGCCCCGCGCATGGAGGTTCTGGACGACTCCGTGCGCCTGCCGATCGCTTCGCGGATGAAGGAGCGGGTGCTGTCGGCGATCCTGGCCGAGATGAAGCCGGCCGAGGCCAAGCGCCTGACCGAGTCGCTCGCCCGCCGCCACGCCGCCGCCCGCGCGGCCGCCGAGAACGCCGCCGCCGCGGCTCAGGCCCCCGCCGCCGCTCCGGCCAAGGTGGCGGCCGCCCCGACGCCGCCGGCCCAGACGCCGGCCAAGACGCCGCCGGCCAAGACGCCGCCCGCCAAACCGGCGCCCAAGCCCGCCCCCAAGCCGGCGCAGCCCGAAAAGACCGCCCAGGCGACGCCCGAGGCCGCCGGCAAGGCCCCCGCCGAGCCCGCGACGCCGGCGGCCAAGCCCGGCTGATGAGACGCTTCAGGCGCCTTGGGGCCTGGACGGCGTTGGCCGCGGCGCTGGCCCTGGCTGCGCCGCCGCCCACCCTGGCCGCGCCCGAGCGCGCGCCGGCCGCCGCCGATGCGCTGAACGTGCGCGTCGGCCAGGCCGACGATTTCAGCCGCATCGAGTTCCACTGGCGCGGCGGGGCGGGGATGACCGTGCGCCGCGACGGCCGCCGGCTGATCCTCCGGTTCAGCCGGGACGCCCAGCCGGACATTTCGCGTCTTCGGGTCAGTCCGCCGCGCTGGCTCGAGGGGGGCGAGCAGAAGCGCGTCCGCGGGCGGCTCGAGCTGCACCTGACGCTGGCAGAGAACGCGGACGTCCGCACCGGGACCGCCGACGGCTCGCCCTATGTGGTGCTGTTCGAGAAGGCCGCGCCGCCGCCCAAGACCACGGCTCAGGCGCCCGATCCGTCCGAGACGCCGCGTCCGGACCCGACGCCGGCCAGCGGCGTGGTGCGCATGGACGCCAAGGTCGAGGGGCGGCAGGTGCTGCTGCGCTTCGCCTGGGCCAATCCCGGCGGCGCGGCCGTGTTCCGCCGCGGCGATGCGGTGTGGATCGTGTTCGACGCGCCGGCGCGGATCAACGTCTCGACCACCCCGAAGGGGCTGCGCCAGCTCAGCGACGCCAAGGCCTACCGCGGCGCCGACTACTCGGCCGTGCGCATCGCCTCGCCCGCCGAGACGCCGGTCGCCGTGAGCCAGCAGGGGCCGGAGTGGACAGTGGCGCTGGGGCCCGGCGTCCAGGACAAGCCCGGCGTCATCAAGATTTCCCGCAACGACGTCGCCGGCCCGGCGGGCCTGGTCGCCGCCGTCTCCGGAGTCAGCCGCATCGTGCGGATGACCGACCCGGTCGTAGGTGACGAGCTGACCATCGCCACCGCCCTCGGTCCCGCGAAGGTGCTGCCCTCGCGGCGCGAGTACGTGCAGTTCGCCTTCCTGCCGACCGCCCACGGGCTGGCGCTGGAGACCTACGCCGACAACCTGCTGGTTTCACGCCGCGGCGACCTGGTGGCCATCGCCCGTCCGCAGGGGCTGGTGCTGTCGCCGGGGAACACCCGCAAAGGCGCCCAGGCCGCCCTGGAGGGCGCGCCCCAGCCGCTCAGCCTGCCGGGTCTGGTCGACCACGACGCCTGGGCGAGGACCGGCTCGGGCGGCTTCCTCGCCAGATACAACGCCCTGCTGGACGCCGCCGCCGAGGAGACCGCCAAGGGCGCGGAGGCGCCCGCCGCCGCCAGGCTGGCCCTGGCGCGGTTCCTGGTCGGCTCGCAGCTTTCCTACGAGGCGATCGGGGTGCTCAACGACCTCGCGCGCCGCGACCCGCGCCAGCTCTCCAACCCGGAGTTCCGCGGCCTGCGGGGCGCGGCCAAGGTGATGGCCCGCCGCTACCAGGAAGCCTCCGCCGACTTCGCCTCGCCCGTGCTCGCAGACGATCCGGCCAGCGCGCTGTGGCGCAGCTACATCGCCGCGCAAGGGGCGCGCTGGGCGGAGGCCCGACAGGCTTTCGCCGCCGGGGCGCGGGCCTACGACCAGTTCCCGGCGCAATGGAAGGCCCGCTTCGCCCGCGCCGACGCCCAGGCGGCTCTGGCGCTCGGCGACCTGACGGGCGCCACGGTGCGGGTGAACCTCGCGCTGATGGCGCGGGCCGGGCCGGGCGAGGACCTCGCCACCCGCCTGTTGCAGGCCCGCCTCCTGGAGGCCCAGGGCGACACCGCCCGCGCGCTGGCCATCTACCAGGCGGTCCAGAAGTCGCCGCTGGAGCAGCTGGCCTCGCCCGCCCTGCTGCGCGCGACCCAGATCCGTTACCAGGGCGGCCAGCTCACGCCTGCGCAGGCCGCCCAGGTGTTCGATTCCCTGCGTTTCCGCTGGCGGGGCGACGCCACCGAGCTCGAGACCATCCGCGCGCTCGGGCGGCTCTACCTCGACCAGGGCCGCTACCGCGAGGCGCTCGAGGCGCTGCGCTCGGCGGGGCTGCGGCTCCCCGACCTGCCCGAGGCGGTGGCCCTGCAGGCGGACCTGGCGCAGGCCTTCCGCACCCTGTTCCTCGACGGGATGGCCGACGGGCTGGAGCCGGTGCAGGCGCTGGCCCTGTTCTTCGATTTCAAGGAACTGACGCCGATCGGGGCCGACGGCGACATGATGGTCCGCAAGCTGACCCGCCGGCTGGTGGACGTGGACCTGCTGGCGCAGGCCGCCGAGCTGCTCGACTATCAGGCCAACAACCGCCTCGACGGGGTGGCGCGCGCCCAGGTGGCCACGGACCTGGCGGTGATCCACCTGATGGACCGCCAACCGGAGAAGGCGCTGGCGGCGATCAACGCCTCGCGCACTACGGTGTTGCCGACCGCCCTGAACGTCGAGCGTCGTCGCGTGGAGGCGAGGGCGCTGACCATGCTCGGCCGCCACGAGCACGCCCTGGAGGTGATCCAGCGCGACACCTCCCGCGAGGCCGCCGACCTGCGCGCCGAGATCATGTGGCGGCAGAAGGATTGGGCGGGTGCGGCGGCCGCCTTCGAGCGCTCGCTGGGCGAGCGGTGGAAGGATCCCGCGGTGCTCTCGGCCGACGAGGAGGGGCGGCTGCTGCGCGCCGGCGTCGCCTACAGCCTGGCCGGCGACGAGGCGGCGCTCGCCCGGCTTGAGACCCGCTGGAGCGGCTTCTACGACAAGGCTCGCAATCCGGCCGCTCTGCGCGTCGCCCTCGGCGGGGCGGGGTCCAGCGGCGCCCGCATCGCCGAGATCGGCCGCCTGACCGCCGACACCGAGGCGTTCGCAGGCTGGGTCGCCAAGATGAAGGAGCGCTTCCGCCAGGGCCCGACCGAGTACGCCCCGGCCCCTCTGGCCAAACCACCGACCCTGGCCCCCGCGCCACAGAAGCAGGCGGCTGCAGACACGCCCGATCGGCGGGGGTGATCACCTAAGGCGGGGTGACTGGCGTGCTGCGTTGGCCCGGTCCGGCGAAGCGGCTCTCTCGAGCGGCCGATCCTCCACATGAACGCGATCATCGGGTCGATGAAGATCGCCTTCGGTGCAGCGTCACCCTCCCCTGGAGGGGGCCTCACCCCCCGCCGGCGCCGCGCTGGAAGCTTTCCACCAGGCTGCCGGCGACGAGGCGCCAGCCGTCGACGAGGACGAAGAAGATCAGTTTGAAGGGCAGGGAGACGACCACCGGGGGCAGCATCATCATCCCCATGCTCATCAGCACGCTGGCGACCACCAGGTCGATGACCAGGAAGGGGACGAACAGCAGGAAGCCGATCTCGAAGGCGCGCTTGAGCTCGCTGATCATGAAGGCCGGGGTCACCACCCGCAGCGGCAGGTCCTGGGCGGAGGCCGGGCGCTCCACGCGCGAGAGGCGGACGAAGAGCGCCAGGTCGTCCTGGTCCACCTGGCTCAGCATGAAGGTCTTCACGGGCGCGCCGGCGGCGTCGAAGGCGGCGGGCAGCTCCATCTGCTGGTCGAGCAGCGGGCGGATGCCGTCCTCGTAGCTGCGCTCGAAAGTCGGAGCCATGACGATGGCGCTGAGGAACAGCGCCAGGCTGATCAGCACCGCGTTGGGCGGGCTCTGCTGCAGGCCGAGCGCGGTGCGCAGCAGGCTGAGGACCACCACGATCCGCACGAACGAGGTGGTCATGATGACGATCGACGGAGCCAGCGACAGGACCGTCAGCAGGCCGATCAGCTGGACGACCCGCTCGGTGAGGCCGGCCCCGGTGCCGAGGTCGATGTTGATCGCCTGCGCCTGCGCCGCGGCCGGCAGCAGGACGAGCAGCACGCCGAGCAGCAGCGGCAGGGCCCTACGCATCGGCCAGGTCCCTGGCGGAGCCGTGGGCGATCTGCCGGCCCTCGCCGAGCAGCAGCAGCTTTTCGGCGCCGTCGACCTCGACGATCACCAGCCGCCGGGCGGGATCTAGCACCAGGGTCTCGACGACGCGGATGCGGCGGTCCTTGCGGGTCGGCGCGAAGCGCGTGAGCGCGTCGGGCCCGAACCGGCGCAGGCCCACGGCGCACAGGCCGATCAGGCCCAGCACCAGGGCCAGGGCGAAGACCGCCTGGGCGAAGTCGGCGAAGGTCATCGAAGCGATGGGTCTCTTGTGGGCTCGCCGGGCGGCCGGGCGCCGGTCTTGCAGGGCGATTTGCGGCCGAGTCCCTTAAGCCGCGGTTAACCCTGTTTATTCACCAATGGACCCCATGAACCTCGGCGAGATTCCGCTCTTTGCGATGCTGAAGTCCCGGCTGGGGTACCTGGGCGAGCGGCAGCGGCTGATCGCCCAGAACGTCGCCAACGCCGACACCCCCGGCTACCGGCCGCAGGACCTGCGGCCGTTCGGCTTCCAGGCCCACATGGCCGCCGCCGCCACGGGCGGCGCCGGCCAGCCGGTGCGCACCGACAAGGCCCACCTGTCGGGCACGGTCCGCCGGATCGCCCCGCACCGCGCGGTGGAGGGCAAGGACTCCGAGGTCACGCTCGACGGCAACGCGGTCTCGCTCGAGGAGCAGATGCTCAAGATGGCGGAGGCGCGGATCGACTACGACGCGGCCATCGGCTTCTACCAGAAGTCGATGGGCCTCGTGCGCACCGCCGCGCGGACCCCGAAATAGGAGAGGCCTGAATGCCCGCCAGCAAGATCGGATCGGCGGCCACCATGGCCACGGCGGCCTCGGCGCTGAAGGCGCAGCAGGCGCGGATGCGGATCATCGCCGAGAACATGGCGAACGCGAACTCGACCTCGCGCACGCCCGGCGGCGATCCCTACCGGCGGCAGATCCCGGTGTTCGAGCCGGTCAAGGTGGCCGGCGGCGCCGAGGGGGTGCGGATGGCCCGCGTGCAGGCCGACCCGTCCGACTTCAAGACCGAGTACGACCCCGGCCACCCGTCGGCCGACGCCAACGGCTACGTCAAGCTGCCCAACGTCAACACGCTGATCGAGGCGATGGACATGCGCGAGGCGCAGCGGGCCTACGAGGCCAACCTCAACGTCATCGAGACCCAGCGCGCCATGAACATGCGCACGCTCGACATCCTCAAGAAGTAGGGGCTGAGGGATGATCACTCCGCTCGCGGCGGCGAAGGCCTACGGCGCGGTCCAGAACCAGGCGACCCGGGCGATGGGCGGCGGGACCGCCGGCGTCGAGATGGCCCAGGGGCCGGGCTTCGCCGACCTGGTGCGCAACGCCATCAACGACGTCACCCAGACCTCCAAGGCGGCGGAGACCCAGATCGCCGCACAGGTGGCGGGCAAGGCCGAGCTGATCGACGTGGTGACCGCCATCTCCGCCGCCGAGGCCAGCCTGGAAACGGTGATGGCCGTCCGCGACCAGGTGATCGCCGCCTACCAGGAAATCATGCGGATGCCGATCTAAGGTCGGTCGCGGTCCGCGCCGGACATCGGCGACCGCGGGAAGCGGAGCGGGGAGCCGCCGTCGCCCCGGCGTGTTAACGAGTCCGCATGGCCGAGCTGAAGATCGAGGTCGAGGCCGTTTCCAAGCGGTACGGGGCGGTGGCCGCACTGGACGCAGCGAGCCTCGCCGTGCGCGACGGCGAGTTCGTAGCCCTGGTCGGCGGGTCGGGCTCGGGCAAGACGACGCTGCTGAAGACCATCAATAGGCTGGTCGCCCCGGACGCCGGCGTGGTGCGGATCGGCGGGGCGGACGCGGCCGGCTTCGCGCCCCACGAGCTTAGGCGGCGGATCGGCTACGTCTTTCAGGAAGTCGGCCTCTTCCCGCACCTGTCGGTCGCCGAGAACATTACGGTCACCCCCAGGCTGCTGGGCTGGGACGCTGCGCGCCGGGCCGCCCGCGCCGCGGAGTTGCTGGAGCTCGTGGCGCTGCCGGTCGAGACCGCTTCCAGGCGACCCTCCGAGCTTTCGGGCGGGCAGCGGCAGCGGGTGGGCGTGGCGCGCGCCCTGGCAGCCGAGCCTTCGATCATGTTGATGGACGAGCCGTTCGGGGCGCTGGACCCGCTGACCCGCGACGCCCTGGGCGCCGACTACCGGGCGCTGCACGAGCGGCTGGGCCTGACCACCCTCATGGTGACCCACGACATCGGCGAGGCCGTGCTGCTGGCCGATCGCATCGTCGTGTTGAAGGCGGGCCGGCTGCTCGCCGCCGGGACCGCGGCCGAATTGCTGGCCAGCGCCGACCCCGACGTGCGCTTCCTGATCGAGGCGCCGCGCCGCCAGGCCGAGCGGCTGCGCGAGAGGTTGGCGCCATGAGCCCGCAGGTCCGCGCCGCCTTCGACCTGCTCCCCGAGTACCTGGCCTGGCACGTGCTGCTGAGCGCGGCGGCGCTGGCGCTCGGCGTCGCGGTGAGCCTGCCGCTGGCGGTCGCGGCGGCGAGGCGTCCGGCGCTGCGCTGGCCGCTGCTGGGCGGCGTGGGGGTGGTCCAGACCATCCCGAGCCTGGCGCTCCTGGCGCTGTTCTTCCCGCTGCTGCTGGCGCTCTCGGCGCTGAGCATTCAGGCGACGGGACGGGGCTTCTCGGCGCTGGGCTTCCTGCCCGCCCTGCTGGCGCTGACTCTCTATTCGATGCTGCCGGTCGTGCGGAACACCATCACCGGCCTGGCGGGCCTCGACCCGGCGGTGATCGAGGCGGCCGACGGGGTCGGCATGACGCCCGGCCAGCGGCTTCGGCTCGTCGAGTTGCCGCTGGCCGCGCCGGTGATCATGGCGGGCGTGCGGACCGCCGCAGTGTGGACCATCGGGGCCGCGACGCTTTCGACGCCGGTCGGCCAGACCAGCCTCGGCAACTACATCTTCGCCGGGCTGCAGACCGAGAACTGGGTGTTCGTGCTGTTCGGCTGCGCGGCTTCGGCGGCCCTGGCGCTGGCCGCCGACCAGCTCCTGGGCCTGATCGAGAAAGGCGCTGCGCGGCGCAGCCCCAGGATGGCCGCGGCCGGCGCGGCGGGCCTCGTGGCCGGCGTGTTGCTGGCCCTCCTTCCGCTCGCCTCCTTCGGCGGCCCGGCCGCCTATGTCGTCGGGGCCAAGAATTTTTCCGAGCAGTACATCCTGGCCGAGCTGATGGCCGGGCGCCTGGAGGCCGCCGGTGCGAACGTGCGCCGCAAGGAAGACCTGGGCTCGGCCATCGCCTACCGGGCGTTGGCCTCGGGCGAGATCGACGCCTACGTCGACTATTCCGGCACGCTGTGGGCCAACGTGCTCGGTCGCACCGACAACCCCGGCCGCGAGCAGGTGCTGGCCGAGCTCACCCGTGAGCTGAAGGCCCGCGACGGCGTGCTGGTGCTGGGCTCGCTGGGCTTCGAGAACGCTTACGCCCTGGCCATGCGGCAGGACCGGGCGCGGGCGCTGGGGATCGCCTCCATCGCCGACCTCTCCCGTCACGCCCCGCAGCTCGTCATGGGCGCCGACCTCGAGTTCTTCTCGCGGCCGGAATGGAAGGCGGTGGAGAACGCCTACGGCTTGCGCTTCAGGGCCAGGCGCACCTTCCAGCCGACTTTCATGTACCGGGCTCTGGCGCGCGATGCGGACGTCATCAGCGCCTTCTCCTCCGACGGGCGGATCGCCGCCGACCGGCTGGTGGTGCTGACCGATCCCAGGGGCGCGTTGCCGCCGTACGATGCGGTGATCCTGATCTCGCCCCGACGGACGGGCGACCGGCGGCTGCTCGAAGCCCTGCGTCCGCTCGTCGGGGCCATCCCGGTCGAGGCGATGCGCGAGGCGAACTTCCGCGTCGACCGCGACCGGGACAAGGCCACCCCCGCCGAGGCCGCCGAGGCCCTGTCGGCGAAGCTGGGGCTGTGAGGGCGGGGCGTTAACGAAGGTAGCTGTTCGTTAACCATGTTGGGCGAGCTTCGGAGCCGACACGCCCGAGTATCCACACTGCAGTGCGCAAGAGGCTTTCATGAACGGCGCCGAGGTTCTGGACGTCGGCAGAGACGCGATCTGGCTGACCATCCAGCTCTCGGCGCCGGTGCTCATCGTGGGCCTGATCGTGGGGGTGGCCGTCGGCCTCTTCCAGGCGCTCACCCAGATCCAGGAGGCGACCCTCGTCTATGCCCCGAAGATCGTGGCGATCTTCGTGTCCCTGCTGCTGTTTCTGCCGCTGATGGGGGCGCTGATGAGCGGCTTCATGCGACAGATCGCGGCGCGCATCGCCGGCATGTGAGGGGCCCTCCGGGCCATGGAATCCTACGCTGCAGCCGGCCAGGTCTGGGCCGCCGGGCTGATCTTCGCCCGGGTCGGCGCCCTGTTGATGGTGATTCCGGGCGTCGGCGAGCAATCGGTCCCGCCCCGTATCCGGCTGTCCTTCGCGCTGCTGTTCGCGCTGATGCTCTATCCGGTGCTGGCCCCGTCGATGCCGGCGCTGCCCGGCAGCGTCGGCAGCCTGGCTGCGCAGGTGATCAAGGAGATCGCCATCGGGCTGGTGATCGGGACCATCCTGCGCATCTTCATGGCCGCCCTGGCGACCGCGGGCGAGGTGGTCTCGCTTCAGACCACCCTGTCGTTCGCGCAGACCGCCAGCCCCAACCAGGCCCAGCCGACCGCCTCGCTGTCCACCTTCCTGGGGCTTCTGGGCCTGGTGCTGATCATGACCAGCGACCTGCACCACATGTTCATCTCGGCGATGGTCCGGTCCTACGCGCTGTTCCCGCTGGTCAAGCCGCTGCCCATCGCCGATTCGGCTCAGCTCGCCATCCGGACGGTGGGCGACAGCTTCGCGCTGGGAATCCAGCTCGCAGCGCCGGTGCTGGTGTTCAGCCTGGTGTTCAACGTGGCCACCGGCCTCGTCGGCCGGGTCATGCCCCAGTTCCCGGTGTTCTTCGTCGCCAGCCCGATCATCGTGCTGCTCGGCCTGTCGATCTTCGCCCTCAGCCTGGGCGCGATCGGGCTCGTCTGGGTGGACCGCTACCGCCAGCTCGCGGACGTCTTCGTGTGACCCATGGCTGAGGAAAACGAAGGCGCATCACGGACAGAAGAGCCGACACCGCACAAGCTCCAGAAGGCGCGGGAGAAGGGCGACGTCGTCAAGTCGCAGGACCTCGCCCCGCTGGCGGCGCTGCTGGCGGCGGCCGGCGTCATGGCCGGGTTGGGCGGCCACCTCTCGCGCGACCTGGCGATCGGCCTGAGGGGGGTCGTGGCCAACGCCGGGACCATCTCGCTGGAAGGCGGAGGGGGCGTGCAGCTGCTGGCCCAGGTCACGCGGCTGGGGGCGCCCGTGCTGCTGGCGGTGCTGGCCACCGCGGCGGCGGCCGGCGTGGCGGCCAACCTCGCCCAGCACGGCTTCATGTTCACGCCCGAGAAGCTGAAGTTCGACTTCAAGAAGCTGTCCCCCATGGCAGGCCTGAAGCGCATCTTCGGCCCCGACGGCCTGTTCAACTTCGCAAAGACGGTGGTGAAGATCCTGCTGGTCGCCGCCGTCGCCTGGTGGGCGGTGAACCCGCGATTCGCCGAGCTTCAGACCCTGGCCCGCATCTCGCCGACCGCCATCCTTCCGCTCGCCGCCGACCTGTTGCGTCGGCTGGTGTTCGCGGTGGCGGTGTTGCTCGCCGTGGTCGCCGGCATCGACTGGTTCTGGCAGCGCGCGCGCTTCATGAAGCGCATGCGGATGACCAAGGAAGAGCTGAAGGACGAGTTCAAGCAGACCGAGGGCGACCCGCACGTGAAGGCCCGCCAGCGCCAGCTGCGCATCCAGCGCTCGCGCCGGCGGATGATGGCCCAGGTGCCCGAGGCCACGGTGGTGATCATGAACCCGACCCACTTCGCGGTGGCGCTGAAGTACGAGGTCGGAGAGGCTTCGGCCCCCACCTGCGTCGCCAAGGGGCTCGACAGCCTGGCCCTGAAGATCCGCGACGTGGCCCGCGACGCCGGGGTGCCGGTGGTGGAGGATCCGCCGCTCGCCCGGGCGCTCTACGCCGCCGTCGAGATCGACGAACAGATTCCCCCCAAGCACTACGAGGCCGTGGCCAAGGTCATCGGCTTCGTTCTCTCCGCCGCACGGAATCGTGGGGCGAGGGCGCTGTGAGAGTATGATCCATGCGTGATTCGGAAAGGCTGGCCGCCGCCACGGCCCCGATGGGAAGCCGAATGTCCGAACTGACGGACGCCGCGAGCACAGCGCGCCCCAGGCGCAAGGGCAACGCCCTGAACTGGCTGATCGGCCTGTTCTTCGGCGTCGCGGCCCTATGTGCGGCCGCGCCGGTTCTGGCCGCCCCGGTCACCGCCGCCAGCCTGATGCTGCTGGTCGGCCTGGCGGGCGTGGCATGCCTCGGCCTGCTGGCGCTGCGCAACCCGGCCGAGCCGGCCGGCGATCCCGAGCTCAGCCCCGAGGCGCTGTTGGACGCGCTGCCCGAACCCACAGCGCTGGCCGCCGCCGACGGGCGGATCCATGCCTGCAACGGCGCCTGGCGCGGCAGCGTCGGGATGGCTCCGCGGCTGCCCAAGAACGGGGCCAGCGGCACCGGCCTGTTCGCCGCCCTGTCCGCCGCCCGCCGCGGCGAGACCGGCCGGGCGACCCTGAAGATCGGCGGCGGCGACCGCGTCGCCGAGATCACCCCCGCCGGTCCGCGCCGCTTCCTGGTCCGCCTGCTGGACGCCGCGCCCGAGCCGATGCGCCTGCCGGCCAAGGCGCTGGAGGTGCTGGCCGCCGTCGCCACCGCCAGCCCGCCGCCGCCCAAGGTGCTCGACGCCTTCGCAGCGGCCTCGCCGTTCGGCGCGGCCCTGCTGGAGGGCGAGGACCCGTTCGAGGCGACCATCGTCGAGGCCAACCCGGCGCTGGCCGCGGTGGCCGGCGGCGGCGCGCCTGGCCAGGCGTTCGGCGAGCTGATCGAGCCGTCCTCCCGCGCGGACGCGGCCCAGAAGCTGAAGGACGGCGTCCAGGGCGCGCTGGAGGTCCGGCTGGCGTGCGATCCGACCCGCATCGCCCACCTTTACCTGGCCAAGAGCGAGGGCCGCTGGGTGGCCTATCTGGTCGATGTCTCGGCCCAGAAGCAGATCGAGCTGCAGCTCGCCCAGAGCCAGAAGATGCAGGCCATTGGCCAGCTCGCCGGCGGCGTGGCCCACGACTTCAACAACCTGCTGACCGCCATCTTCATGCAGCTCGACGTGCTGGCCGCCCGTCACCCGGTGGGCGATCCCAGCTACGAGGGGCTGAACGAGATCCGCCAGACCTCGGCGCGGGCGGCGGATCTGGTCCGCAAGCTGCTCGCCTTCTCGCGCAAGCAGACCGTGCAGCGCGAGGTGCTCGACCTCGGCGAGCTGATCTCGGAGTTCGAGGTGCTGCTGCGCCGGGTGCTCTACGAGGACGTCAAGCTGGAGACCGAGTACGGCCGCGACCTGCCGCAGGTGAAGGCCGACCGCAGCCAGCTTGAGACGGCGGTGATGAACCTGGCGGTCAACGCGCGCGACGCGGTGCGCGCCCACGGCGGCGGCACGGTCAGCATCCGCACGGCCCGGCTCACCGAGAGCCAGGCCAGGGCCATGGGCTTCCCGGGCGCCCGCGGGGACCAGGCGCTGATCGAGGTGGCCGACGACGGCCCGGGCATCCCGCCCGAGGTGATCGACAAGATCTTCGACCCCTTCTTCACCACCAAGCCGGTGGGCGAGGGGACGGGCCTGGGCCTGGCCACCGTCTATGGCATCGTCAAACAGTCGGACGGCTGGATCACCGTCCACTCGCGGCCGGGCGAAGGGGCGGCGTTCCGCATCTTCCTGCAGGTGCATGCCGCGCCCGCCGAGGTGCAGGCCGTCCCCGCGCCGGCCAAGGCCCGGCCGGTGGCGCGCGACCTGTCGGGCGCCGGCAAGATCCTGTTTGTCGAGGACGAGGACGCGGTACGCGGCGTCGCCGCCAAGCTGCTGCGGGCCCGCGGCTACGAGGTGATCGAGGCCGGCTCAGGCGAGGAGGCCCTGGAGCTGGCCGAGCAGCATGCCGGCGAGATCGACCTGATGATCTCCGACGTGGTCATGCCGGGGATGCAGGGGCCGGACCTGCTCAAGCACGCCAGGCTCTACCTGGGCGAGGCGCCGGTGATGTTCATCTCCGGCTACGCCGAGAGCGAATTCTCCGACCTGCTGGAAGGCGAGAAGAACATCTCCTTCCTGCCCAAGCCGATCGACATCAAGACCCTCGCCGAGCGGGTCAAGCTGGAGCTGCAGAAGGCCGCCTGACGGCGGCCGATCGGCATTCTCCCGTTCTGCGAAACAGGCGGTTTTTTCCCCTCGAACGCGGCCTGTCGACGCTACGGAAACCGTGTGTCGGCGCCGTAACGTCTCGGCCGTTGACGAGCACCGACGGATCGGAATTTCTTGCCCTATTGATCGGCGCACCAAGAGGCGCCCCGGGAGGGTATTATTTTGGCCCATATTGCCAGCGGCGGCGCTTCTCGCCTGCCTATGAAGACCAAGCTTGCGTTCGGGATAGGTAGCGGGGCGGAGTCGATCTGCCTCTATGCGATCGCCCAGTTCGCCATCTTCTTCTACTATCAGGTGCGGGGGCTCGATCCGGGATTGGCGGCGTTGGCCGCCTCCGCGAGCCTGATCGTCGACGGTTTCGCCGACCCCATCGCCGGTTCCCTGTCCGACCGGACCAAGTCCAAGTGGGGCCGCCGCCACCTCTACATGTTCTTCGCCCCGATCCCGATCGCGCTGTCCTTCGTCGCGATCTTCAACCCGCCGGCCTTCCTCGGCCAGTGGGGCCTGTTCACCTGGTTCCTGGTCAGCATCGCCTGCCTGCGGGTGGCGATGACCTTCTACCATACCCCGCACCTGGCGCTCGGCGGCGAGCTCAGCAGCGACTACACCGAGCGCTCCAAGGTGATGGCCTACAACAGCTTCTTCAGCTGGGCGGGGGGCGCAGCCGCCTACTGGATCGCGCTGCGGCTCTATTTCCCGGCCACGCCGGAATACAAGAACGGCCTGCTGAACCCCGAGCCCTACATGCCCTATTCGATCACCATGGCCCTGGTCGCCATGGCGATCCTCTACAGCTCGGCCGGGTTCACCCGCGACCGGATCCCGCATCTGCCCAAGGCGCCCGACGACGTGCCGAAGTGGAACCCCCTGGAGTTCTTCGGCGACATCAAGAAGGCCCTCAGCAACATCAACTACGTGTGGCTGATCGTCGGCTACTTCTTCGTCTCGCTGATGGTCGGCCTGCGCAATGGCCTGCACATCTACACCAACACCTCCTACTGGGAGCTCTCGACCCGCGACCTCAGCTACTTCGTGATCGGCAGCTTCTTCGGCTTCCTGACGGCCTTCGTCGTGTCGGCGCGGCTGCACGGCAAGTACGACAAGAAGAAGACGATGATCGTCTCGGCGATCGTCTACGCCATCGCCCCGGCCGTACCGCTGGTGCTGGGCATGATGGGCATCCTGACGCCGACGACGCCGGGCATCCTGCCGATCCTGATCGCCTCGACCATCTTCTCGTGGGGCGCGGTCAGCGTGATGACCATCTCGATGATGTCGGCGCTCGCCGATATCGCCGACGAGAACGAGCTGATGTTCGGCGTGCGGCAAGAGGGCGTGCTCTACGCCACCCGCTCGCTGTTCGCGAAGATCGACGCGGCCATCGGCACCGCCTTGGCGGGCATCGTGCTGGGACTGATCGCCTTCCCGCCGAAGGCCCAGCCGGGCACCGTGCCGGACAACGTGCTGTTCAACCTCGTGCTGTGGGACGGGCTGATCGCCATGATCCCGGGCGTCCTCGCGGTGGTGTTCTTCGGCAAGTACAACATCAACCGCGCCACCTACGAGGCGACCAAGGCGGCTCTGGCCGAACGCCGACGGCAGATGGGGGCGGGCGCGCCCGTCGCCGCCTCGCCGGCCGCCGAGGGCGCCGCTCCGGCCCCGGGCGGCCTCAAGCCGGCCCCTGGCCAGGCCTGACGGCCGCACATCGGCAGATTGGAGAGGGCCGGCCTTCGGGGCGGCCCTCTCTCGTTCGTCTTCCCAACCCTTCGAGGGGAGGGAAGGGTGCTTGCGGCGCGGGCGGCTCTGCGACAACGCTGGCGGCCTGATCCGCTGCAACGCTGGGGCCCGCCGACGTGCTGAACCGCCGCCACTTCCTGCTCGCCACCGCCGCCCTAGCCGGCTCGGCCGCCGCGCCGGCGCTCGCCGCCGATACGCCGCAGACCCGGCTCGGCGCCCTGCTGGAGGACTTCTTCGAGGAGGCGCTGGACGACTCGCCCGAGCTCGCCACCCGGATGGGGCTGGACGTCGGCGCCCGGGCGGACGCCCGCCCTCGACTGGACGACCGTTCGCTGGCCGGCCTCGCGCACGACAAAGCCCGCACCGCCGACCAGCTGCGCCGGCTGAAGGCCATTCCCCGTGCGCCGCTCACGGGCATGGCGGCGGTCGACTACGATGCGGTGCTGGATGGGCTGGAGCGCGAGGACGCCGCCAACCGTCGCTTCGCCTATGGCGACACCGGAGCCGGCGAGCCCTATGTGATCAGTCAGCTCACCGGGGCCTACCGCTCGATTCCCGACTTCCTCGGGACCCAGCACCCGATCGAGACCCGGTTCGACGCCGACGCCTACCTCGCCCGGCTCGAGGCCTATGCCGTGGCGATGGACCAGGAGGCCGAGCGCGCCCGACACGACGTGGGCCTCGGCGTCGTCCCGCCCGACTTCGTCATCGAGCGCTCGCTGCAGCAGATGCGGGCGCTGAAGGTCGCGCCCGAAGCCTCGCCCCTGGTGACCTCGATCGCCAACCGCACGCGTGAGAAGAGCATCCCGGGCGACTGGCAGGCCCGCGCGGCGCGCATCTACGCCGACAAGGTGGTCCCGGCGCTGGATCGGCAGATCGCCCTGATGGAGAGCCTGGCCCCGCGCGCCGTGCACGAGGCGGGCGTCTGGCGGCTGCCGGACGGTGAGGCCTACTACGAACACGCGCTGCGGGCCGCGACCACCACCAACATGAGCGCGGACGAGATCCACCAGATGGGGCTGGACGAGGCCCGCCGGCTCAGCGACCGGGCCGAGACGCTGCTGCGCAAGTTGGGGCTCACGCAGGGCTCTGTCGGCGAGCGCATCCGCGCCCTCTTCGACGATCCCAAGCACCACTACCCGAACACCGACGCCGGCAAGGAGGCGCTGATCGCCGACCTGAACCTGCAGGTGCAGGCCATGATGCGGAAGCTGCCGGAGCTGTTCGGGCGCCTGCCTAAGGCGCCGGTCGAGGTGCGCCGGGTGCCGGGCTTCATCGAGGCCGGCGCACCCGGCGGCTACTACAACCAGCCGACGCTGGACGGCTCGCGGCCGGGGATTTTCTGGATCAACCTGCGCGACACGGCCGAGAACCCGAAGTGGACGCTGCCGACGCTGACCTACCACGAGGCCGTGCCCGGCCATCACATGCAGCTCGCCATCCAGCAGGAGACCGAGCTGCCGATGATCCGGAGGGCGACCTTCCTCTCGGCCTACGGCGAGGGCTGGGCGCTGTACGCCGAGGACCTGGCCCGGGAGATGGGCGTCTACGAGGACGATCCGCTCGGCGAGATCGGTTACCTGCAGTCCTCGCTGTTCCGCAGCGCCCGGCTGGTGGTCGACACCGGCCTGCACGCCAAGCGCTGGAGCCGCGAACAGGCGATCGAGACCATGACCGGCATCGACGGCTCGCCGGCCAGCGCGGCGACCACCGAGATCGAACGCTATTGCGTCTGGCCCGGCCAGGCCTGCAGCTACATGGTCGGCAAGCTCACCTGGATGCGCCTGCGCAAGGCGGCGGAGGCGAGGATGGGCGCAAGGTTCGACCTGCGCGGCTTCCACGACCTGGGGCTGGCCGCCGGCTCGGTGCCGCTGACCGTGCTCGAGCGGCGGGTCATGGACTGGGCCGGGGGGGCGGCCTGACGCCCTTCCGGGCGCGGCGTGCATGGCCCATGTTGCCGCCATGCGCGAAAGACTGACCGCCCGTGTCCTGCTGTTCGATCCGGCGGACCGTCTGCTGCTGATGAAGGGCCGGCTGCCGAGCGACCCGGCAGGGCCCGGGGCTTGGTTCACCATAGGCGGCGGGGCCGAGCCTGGCGAGAGCGTGCGCGAGGCCGCCGCGCGCGAGGTGGTCGAGGAGACCGGTTTCGCAGGCGTCGAGCTGGGGCCAGTGATCTGGCGGCGGACGGCGACCTACCGGATGGCCGAAGGCGAGCCGGTGCTGTTCCTGGAGCACTACTTCGTCGCTCGATGCGCCGGCGGGGAGCCCTGCCGCGACGCCTGGCAGGCGCATGAGCACGAGCTGGTGGACGACATCCGATGGTGGGCGCTGCCCGAGCTGATCGCCACGCCCGAGCCGGTCTATCCGCGCGACATCCGCCGCCTGGCGCCGGACGCCGCGGCCGGGCGCTGGCCGACCGAGCCGCTGATCATTCGATGACGCCGGCCGCCGGCTCGTCGGGCGGCGGGGCAGGATCGAAGGCCGGCGGAGGGGCCGGCGAGGGCGGCGGACCGCCGCGGGCCTCCAGCTCCTCGAGGCTGGCCGGGGCGGGGCCTTCGCCCTGCGGGGAGAGATCGGCCAGGGTGGCGGGACCGGGGCCTACGGCCTCGGCGTCCGCCTGTCCCTTCTCGTCCGAGCCGAGCAGCTTCTTGACCCCTCCGACCAGGCCCTTGCCCAGCGACTGGCCGGCCAGGCCGCCGACCGCGCCGCCGAGCGGGCCTGCGGTCGCGCCGGCCGCATAGCCCACGGCCCCGCCCACGGCGGCGCCCAGGCTGTCCGCCACGTCCGGCTTGTCCTTCTCCTCCGCCAGGGCCGCGGCAGGGATCAGCATCGCCGCCGCGGCGACGGCGATCGCCTTGCGCATCGCATCACCTCTTCAGATCCGCCGTCCCCGCGTTCAGACGGGCTTGAACGCTCCGGCCGCCGGAGGGTTCTGGCGGCGCTTCAGCCCGGCGCCTCGCGCGGATGCCGCGGCAGGTCGGGGGCCGGCGGCCACCAGTCGGCCTGGGAGTCGGTGTGGAACCAGAACGCCGGCCTGGCGTCGACGGGGCTGTCCAGCAGGCCCGCGCGGAGCCGGATCGCCTCCGGCGTCTCGTCCCGCTGGCTGAATACCGGGCTGCCGCAGCGGCCGCAGAACACCCGTCGCTTGCCCGGCGAGGCGCGGTACTCGCGCAGTTCGCCCTCGCCGCTCAGCAGCCGGAAGTCCGCGCTCGCCACCGGGATGTTGGCCCCGAAGGCCGAGCCCTGGGCCTTGCGGCACTGCCCGCAGCAGCAGAGCTGGATGCCCGCCAGCTCCCCCGCCACCTCGAACCGCACCGCCCCGCACAGGCAGCTTCCCGTGTGCATGTGACTCTCCTCGCGTTTCCCGCCCCTCGGCAGGCCTCTCCCTATACCCGCCTATCCGGCCTCCGCCCGGAGAGGAATGGGCCGTCAAATGCGGACGCATCCCCATTTGGAACATCTTGCGAACAGAGAACAAAGCGCGTACCAAGGAGTCCATCGACGCGCGGCTGGAACAGCCATCTTAGCCCGGTCGGGTTGGCGGAATCGTGGGATAAGGGAGGCTTCCTCAATGAGTCAGTCGGCGTTGAAACTCGTGGCCAGAGAAGACGGAGACAAGCAGCGCGCCCTGGAGGCCGCCCTGGCGCAGATCGACCGGGCGTTCGGCAAGGGCTCGGTGATGAAGCTGGGCGACAAGGGCAAGGTCGTGGAGATCGAGGCGGTCTCCACCGGCTCGCTCGGTCTCGATCTAGCGCTCGGCATCGGCGGCCTGCCCAAGGGGCGGATCGTCGAGGTCTACGGGCCCGAGAGCTCGGGCAAGACGACGCTGGCCCTGCACGTCGTGGCCGAGGTGCAGAAGGCGGGCGGCACCGCCGCCTTCGTCGACGCCGAGCACGCGCTCGACCCGTCCTACGCCCACAAGCTGGGGGTCAACCTCGACGAGCTGCTGGTCTCGCAGCCGGACACCGGCGAGCAGGCCCTGGAGATCACCGACACTCTGGTGCGCTCGGGCGCGGTCGACGTGATCGTCATCGACTCGGTGGCGGCGCTGACACCCAAGGCCGAAATCGAAGGCGAGATGGGCGATTCCCTGCCCGGCCTGCAGGCGCGGCTGATGAGCCAGGCGCTGCGCAAGCTGACCGCCTCCATCTCCAAGGCCGGCACCCTGGTCATCTTCATCAACCAGATCCGCATGAAGATCGGCGTGATGTACGGCAGCCCCGAGACCACCACGGGGGGCAACGCGCTGAAGTTCTACGCCTCGGTGCGCCTGGACATCCGCCGCACCGGCTCGGTCAAGGTGCGCGACGAGATCATCGGCAACAACGTCCGGGTGAAGGTGGTCAAGAACAAGGTCGCCCCGCCGTTCCGCGAGGTCGAGTTCGACATCATGTACGGCGAGGGGATTTCCAAGCTCGGCGAGATCATCGATCTGGGCGTGAAGGCCGGGGTGGTCGAGAAGGCCGGCTCCTGGTTCTCCTACAATTCCCAGCGCATCGGCCAGGGCCGCGACAACGTGCGGGAGTTCCTGAAGAACAACCCGGACATCGCCGGCGAGATCGAACGGGCGGTGCGCGGCAACGCCACCAAGATCGAGGACGAGCTCCTGGTCGGCGGCCCCGGCGAAGACGACTGATCTCCTCCCCGCGGAGATCCCGCCGCATCTGCAACCAAGGACGCCGGGCGACACCGCCAACCCCGCCCGGCGCCACGAGACCCCGCGCAGACCTGCGGCGGGAAAGGGCGTTCGCCCCCTGCAAGGGCGGACGCCCTTTCTTTCGTCCCTCGCCTTCGTGGGGACAGACCCGCGGCCGGGATGAGCGGACGGGGGAAGGGGAGGCTAGGCTGCCCCTTTTCCTTTGTCGCGTCGCAGCAAATTTCGTAGAGCACCGGCGTTCCGGTTGCGCCCGCACGATCCGTGTACGCGCCGCCGACCCGAGTTTAGAAGACGTCCATGGCCAGCCTGAACGACATCCGCCACACCTTCCTCGACTACTTCAAGTCGAAGGACCACGAGATCATCCCCTCGTCGCCTCTGGTGCCGAAGGACGACCCCACGCTGCTGTTCGTCAACGCCGGCATGGTGCCGTTCAAGAACTACTTCACCGGCGCCGAGACCCCGCCGGCGCCGCGCGCGGCCTCGGCGCAGAAGTCGGTGCGGGCCGGCGGCAAGCACAACGACCTGGACAACGTCGGCTACACGGCGCGCCACCACACCTTCTTCGAAATGCTGGGGAATTTCTCCTTCGGCGACTACTTCAAGGAAGGCGCGATCGCCTACGCCTGGGAGCTGCTCACCAAGGAGTTCGGGCTCGACGTCTCGCGGCTGCTGGTCACCGTCTACCACACCGACGACGAGGCCCTCGGCCTGTGGAAGAAGATCGCCGGTCTGCCGGACGAGAAGATCATCCGCATCGCCAGCTCCGACAACTTCTGGTCCATGGGCGACACCGGCCCGTGCGGGCCCTGCTCGGAGATCTTCTGGGACCACGGCGAGCACATCCCCGGCGGCCCGCCCGGCAGCGAGAACGAGGACGGCGACCGCTTCGTCGAGATCTGGAACCTCGTCTTCATGCAGTACGAGCAGTTCCTTGACGGCGCGCGCTTGGATCTGCCGCGCCCGTCGATCGACACCGGCATGGGCCTGGAACGCATCGCCGCGGTGATGCAGGGTGTGCACGACAACTACGACGTCGACCTCTTCCGCGCTCTGATCGAGGCCAGCCGGGCCGCAGTGGGCGGCGCGGGCGGCGGGGCCAACACGCCCTCCCACCGGGTGATCGCCGACCACCTGCGTTCGACCAGCTTCCTGATCGCCGACGGGGTCAGCCCCTCCAACGAGGGCCGCGGCTACGTGCTGCGCCGGATCATGCGTCGGGCCATGCGCCACGCCCACCTGCTGGGCGCGGACGAACCGCTGATGCACCGCCTGGTGCCGGCGCTGGTCGAGCAGATGGGCGAGGCCTATCCCGAGCTGAAGCGCGCTCAGCCCGTCATCGAGGAGACCCTGCGCCAGGAAGAGGAGCGGTTCCGCCGCACCCTGGGCCGCGGCATGGCCCTGCTGGACGAGGCGACCGCCAACCTCAACCCCGGCGACGTGCTGTCCGGCGAGACGGCCTTCAAGCTCTACGACACCTACGGCTTCCCGCTGGACCTGACTCAGGACGCGGTGCGGGCCAAGGGGCTGACCGTCGACCTCGACGGCTTCGACGCGGCCATGCGCGAGCAGCGCGAGCGGGCGCGCGAAGCCTGGACCGGTTCCGGCGCCGTCGCCCAGGCGGCCGAATGGTTCGCCATCCGAGACCGTCTGGGGCCGACCGTGTTCAGCGGCTACGACCAGATCGAGGACATGGGCGAGCTGCTGGCGCTGGTGGTCGACGGCCAGGAGGTCGACGAGGCCAAGGCCGGCCAGACCGTGCAGGCGATCTTCGACCGCACGCCCTTCTACGCCGAGAGCGGCGGCCAGGCAGGCGACCACGGCGAGGCCGAATGGCCGGGGGGCCGCGGCCGCATCGTCGACTGCCAGAAGCAGGCCGGCGACCTGCACGTCCATGCGCTGGAAGTGCTGGAGGGCGTGCTGACGCCGGGCGCGCGGGTGCGGCTGGCGGTGGACGCCGAGCGCCGCGCCTCGACCCGCGCCAACCACTCGGCCACCCACCTGCTGCACGCGGCGCTTCGCAACGTGCTGGGCCCGCACGTCTCGCAGAAGGGCCAGATGGTCGACGGCGACCGCATCCGCTTCGACTTCAGCCACGGCCAGCCGCTGACCGCCGAGGAGATCGACCGGATCGAGGCCGAGGTGAACGCGGTGATCCGCCAGAACCTGCCGGCCGAGACCCGCGTCATGGCGCCCGAGGCGGCCATCGCGGAGGGCGCCATGGCCCTGTTCGGCGAGAAGTACGGCGACAGCGTCCGGGTGCTGACGCTGGGCCGCGCGCTGACCGGCGAGGGGGCCTATTCCATCGAGCTGTGCGGCGGCACCCACGTGTCGCGCACAGGCGACATCGCCCTGTTCAAGATCGTCTCCGAAGGCGGTGTGGCGGCCGGCGTGCGCCGCATCGAGGCGCTGACCGGCGAGGCGGCGCGCCGCTTCCTGCTGGAGCAGGCGGGGGTGGCCCGCGGCCTGGCCGAACAGTTCAAGGTTCCGGTCTCCGAGGTCGCGGCTCGCGTCGAGGCGCTGGAGACCCAGCGCCGCAAGCTCGAGAAGGAACTGGCCGACGCCAAGCGTCAGCTGGCCATGGGCGGCGGCGCGGGCGGCGGGTCCCAGATCGAGGAGGTCGGCGGAGTGAAGCTGCTGGCCCGGGTCATGGACGGGGTCGGCGGCAAGGACCTGCGGCCCATCGCCGAGGAGTTCAAGAAGCAGGTCGAGGACGGCGTCGTCGCCCTGGTCGGCGTGGCCGACGGCAAGGCGGCGGTGACCGTCGCCCTGACCGGGACCGCCAAGGACCGGCTGAGCGCCGTGGACCTCGCCAAGGCCGCCGTCCAGGCGATGGGCGGCCAGGGCGCGGGCGGCCGGCCCGACTTCGCCCAGGGCGGCGCCCCGGACGGCTCCAAGGCCGCCGACGGCCTGGCCGCGGTGAAGGCGGCGCTGGCGGGCTAGCCCCGGCGCGTCGCCGCTACGGAACCACCTGGGGACGTCATCCCGCGGGGATGAGCGAGGCTTCGTGCTGGGCGCAGATGCGGGGCCACAGGGGCGCCGCTTCGGGCAGGTCGAGGCCGAACGGGTCGGCAAGCAGCGCGACGTAGTCCTCGGGGCTGTCGACGAGCCGCTCCTCGGCGCCCTGCGGGGTGATGCGGCGCAGGGTGCGATTGCGCAGCAGGACGAGGCCGTCCTCGGTGTGCCGCTGGACGATGGCGTTGTTCACGAAGACGGAGGTCGGCGCGGTCTGCAGCTGGTCGCACTTGCCGGCCAGCGCCACCTCGTCCGCCGGCTCCAGCCGCACGTCGAAGCTGCGCGGCGCGAAGCGGTGGTTGCGCATCCTGAGCCAGCCGTCGTCGGTCAGTTCGCGGCCGAACTCGAAGCCGCGCTGCTCGTAGCCGCCCGGGACCGGTTCGAACGGCTCGATGGGGCCGTCGCCGTAGCCGACGTCGGCCAGCCAGGTCTCTTCCAGGTCGACCTTCAGGACCAGGTGGCTGGCGAGGTTGTCGGCCCCCAGCAGTTCGCGCAGCACCGCCCCGGCCAGCCGGGTGACCGGGAAGCCGAGCGCCTCGAGGACCAGCCCGAAGGCGCCGTTCATCTCGTAGCACCAGCCGCCGCGCCGGCGGCGAACGATTTTGTCGAAGGCCGCGGCCGGGTCGGTGGTGAGCGGCCGGCCGAGCTGGACGTCGAGGTTCTCGTAAGGGACCGCCAGCAGATGGGCCCTGTGCAGTGCGCGCAGGGTTGCGAGGTTTGCGTTCAGTTCGCCGGCATAGCCGATGCGGGCGAGGTAGGCGTCGATGTCGGCCGCGCGCATGGCGTAAGCCTCCGCCCGGGCCGCCCCGGCGGTCAAGCCGCGCCGGGCGTGAGAAAGATCAAGTCAGCAGGTGCGCCGCCAGCATCAGCGTGAGGGCCGAGATCACCGTGCCGATGGCCACGGCCTGGGCCGCGGGGCGGGCCCAGACGTCGGCCGCCCTCGTCTGGATGAAGACGTTGACCGCCGTCGGGCAGGCGGCGAGCAGGACGGTGACCGCCGTCAGATCCGGCGGCGATCCCGCCAAGGCGAGCGCCGCCCACACCGCCAAGGGCGCCAGGGCGAGCTTGAGGACCAGAGCCGCGCCCAGCGGTTCGAGCTCGCGGCGCGCCGGCCAGACGCGCTCGCGACCGATCAGCCCGCCGAGGGCGACCAGCGCCACGGGGCTGGCGGTCGCCGCCAGCAGCCCCAGCCCCTCGGCGGCCGGCGCGGGCAGGCGCAGGCGGAAGCCTGAGATCGCCAGGCCGATCCCGGCGCCGACGACGGTGGGGTTGAGCAGCACCCGGCGCAGCCCCCTGGCGAGGCCGTCGCCCCGTCCGCCCTGCAGCACGGCGACGCCGAGGCCCAGCAGCAGGATGAAGTCTACCGCCACGACGGCCGCGGCCGGCGCGCGTGCGCTCTCGCCCAGCACCGAGGCGGCCAACGGCGCGCCGAGGAAGGCGGTGTTGCCGACGACCGAGACCAGGGGAACGCCGGCCCGCGCCTCATCCGGCCAGGGCCGCGCCCGGCCGAGAACGACGGCGATCGCCAGCACGGCGGCCATTGCGAATGCGTAGGCGGTGAGGGCGCGCGCGAGGCTTGCGTCCGGCGGCGGGGCGGAGCCCAGCCAGCTCACCAGCAGCGCGGGGAAGCCGATCCAGTAGGTGTAGCCGGAGAGCCAGCGGCCTGGCCGTTCGGCGAGGACGCCCAGCCGGGCCAGCACCGCGCCGGCCGCGATCAGGGCGAAGAAGGGGGCGATCCGGCCGACGAGCTCCATCGCCCCCCCCCCCTAAGCCGCCGAGCTGCGCCGTTCCAGCGGCGCGCAGGGCCGTCAGGCCGGCTTCGACTCGGCCAGCGCCTTGTCGAGGTTGGAGGCGACCTTGTCGAGGAAGCCCTCGGTGGTCAGCCAGCCCTGGGTGTCGCCGACCAGCAGCGCCAGGTCCTTGGTCATCGAGCCGCTTTCGACGGTCGAGACGCAGACCTGCTCCAGCGTGCGGGCGAAGTGGGCCAGTTCCTCGTTGCCGTCCAGCTTGGCGCGGTGGGCGAGGCCCTGGGTCCAGGCGAAGATCGAGGCGATGGAGTTGGTCGAGGTCGACTCGCCCCGCTGGTGCTGGCGGAAGTGGCGGGTGACGGTGCCGTGGGCGGCCTCGGCCTCCATGGTCTTGCCGTCCGGAGAGATCAGCACCGAGGTCATCAGGCCGAGCGAACCGAAGCCCTGGGCCACCGAGTCGGACTGTACGTCGCCGTCGTAGTTCTTGCAGGCCCAGATGAAGCCGCCGGACCACTTCAGCGAGGCGGCGACCATGTCGTCGATCAGTCGGTGCTCGTAGGTGATGCCCTTTTCCTTGAACTGGGCGGCGTATTCAGCCTCGTAGATCTCGGCGAAGATGTCCTTGAAGCGGCCGTCGTAGGCCTTGAGGATGGTGTTCTTCGTCGACAGGTAGAGCGGATATTCGCGCTGCAGCGCATAGCGGAAGCAGGCGTGGGCGAAGTCGCGGATCGAGTCGTCCACGTTGTACATCGCCATGGCGACGCCGCCGCCCTTGTAGTCGAACACCTCGTGCTCGATCGTCTCGCCGTTCGCGCCTTCCCAGGAGACCTTCAGCTTGCCGGGGCCGGGGACGCGGAAGTCGGTCGCGCGGTACTGGTCGCCGAAGGCGTGGCGGCCGAGGATGATCGGCTGGGTCCAGCCGGGCACCAGCCGCGGGACGTTGCGGCAGATGATCGGCTCCCGGAACACCACGCCGCCGAGGATGTTGCGGATGGTCCCGTTGGGAGACTTCCACATCTGCTTCAGGCCGAACTCCTCGACCCGCGCCTCGTCAGGGGTGATGGTGGCGCACTTGACGCCGACGCCGTGCCGCTTGATCGCCTCGGCCGCCTCGATGGTCACCTTGTCGTCGGTCGCGTCGCGGTGCTCGATGCCCAGGTCGTAGTAATCGAGCTGGATGTCCAGATACGGGAAGATCAGCTTGTCCTTGATCCACTTCCAGATGATCCGGGTCATCTCGTCCCCGTCGATGTCTACGACGGGACCTGCGACTTTGATCTTGGCCATAGGCGAGGGGCGCTCCTGGCGTTTGCGTGAGGGGAATTGGTGTCGCTGGGCCGTATAGCGGGCGAAGGCGAGGGGGGGAAGGGCAGGCGTCAGCCCGCGGCCGCGATCAGGGCCCGGGTCGTGCGGGCCAGGGTCCGCTCGCAATCGGCCGGCGCGCCCCGGCAGCCGCGCATCAGCACCGCGATGGCGAAGCGCCGACCGCGCCGGGTGGTGATCACGCCTGCGTCGCTCACCACCGGGACGAGCCCCAGGTCCGGCCGCGCCGTTCCGGCCCTGTGGGCGAGCCGCGCGCCGCGGGGCAGGCCGGCGGCGATGCGGCCGGCTCCCGACTGGCTTTCCTCCATCAACTCCAGCAGCAGCTCGCGCGAGGCGGGCGAAACCAGCTCCCCGGCCTCCAGCCGGCTGAGGAAGTCGATCAGTCCGTGGGCGGTGGCGGAGTCGCGCACATCGGCGAGGAAGGCCGTGAGGGCGGCCCGCCGCTGCGGCTCGGGAGCCTCGGCGAAAGGGGCCTCGTCCTTCCAGGCCGACCGGAACGAGGGCAGTCCGGCCATCTCCATCTGGATCTCCCGCTGGTAGCGGTCGACGCGCACGCCGCGCACCCGGCGGGCGGTGAGCCAGGCGGTGACCGCGCCCGGTCCCCCGATCCGCTTCATCAGCAGGTCGGCGGCGGTGTTGTCGGAATGGCGGACCGCGCGCGGCAGCAGGTCGGCGATGGTGTAGCGGTCCTGGTCCGGCCAGGCGGTCGCGACGGCGCTGGGCTGGGGCGAGAGGTCGGTCTCCTGGATCACCACGACCTCGTCGAGCGACAGCCGGCCTTCGTCTACCTCGGCCAGCACCGCGGCGGCGAGCGGCAGGACGGCCAGGTCCTGCATCGGGACGGGCGTGTCGCCGTAGTGGCTCCAGACCTCGGCGTTCTCCAGGTCCATGAAGGCGACGGTCACCTCGGCCGGCTTCGCCGCCTCGACGATCGCCGTCACCTCGCGCGCCATGGCCTGCATGTCGAACTTGGGGTCGAGCTCGGTGGAGCGTTGCGGACCGCAGGCGGTCAGCCAAAACGCCGAAATGAGGCAGATCGCGAGGCGTCGGGCGGTCACGGCTGGCCAGCACTCCCTTGCGCGGCCGGGAGCCGCAGAGGAAAAGGCGCGCATGTCTCCTGCGCCCGCCGTGATCCTAGACGCCCCGCAGATGGGGGAGAACATCGGCGCCGCGGCGCGGGTGATGGCCAACTTCGGTCTGGAGGACCTGCGACTGGTCAATCCGCGGGACGGCTGGCCGCAGGAGCGGGCCTGGGCGTCGGCCTCCGGCGCCCACTGGCCGCTGAACGCGGCGCGGGTGCACCGCAGCGTCGCCGAGGCGATCGGCGACCTGCGGCTGGTCTTCGCCGCCACCGCCCGGCCGCGCGAACTCTCACTACCCGTGCTGACTCCCAGGCAGGCGGCGGCCGAGTTCGCCAGGGCGGCGGCGGCGGGGATCGCCACGGGCCTGTTGTTCGGCGGCGAGCGGGCCGGGCTGGAGACCGCGGACATCGCGCTTTGCCAGGCGGTGGTGACCATTCCCATCGATCCCAGGTTCCGCTCGCTCAACCTCGCCCAGGCGGTCGCCATCAACGCCTACGAATGGCGGCTGACCCAGGACGAGACGGCGCCGCCCGCCTTCCGCGAGGGGCCGCCGCCGGCCAGCCGCGAGGCCCTGATGGGCCTCTACGAGCACCTGGAACGCGAACTTCACGCCGGCGGCTTCTTCCATCCGCCCGAGAAGACGGCTTCGATGGTCCAGAACTTGCGGGCCGCCCTGGGCCGCGCCGCCTTCACCGATCAGGAGGTCCGCACCCTGCGCGGCGTGGTGACCGCCCTGGCCCGTGGCCGTGGAAAGGTGCTGGAGAAGCTCGCCCGGCGAGAGAAAGGAGACCAGGCATGAGCCTGAAGGACATGCTGGACAGCCTGCCGATCCCCATCGTGCAGGCGCCGATGGCGGGCTCCTCGCCGCCGGCGATGACGCGGGCGGTGTGCGAGGCCGGCGGCCTGGGCTTCCTGGCGCTGGCCCCGACCCCGCCGGACGAGATCGAGGCCGTGGTCGCGGCCTTCCAGGAGCAGACCTCCGCCCCCTTCGGCGTCAACCTGCAGATGGCGCCCGACGCCGATCCGGACCCGGCCGAAGTGGCCGCCGCGCTGGAGCGGCTGAGGCCCTGGTACGAGGCGGTGGGGCTGGAGCCGCCGACGCCGCCCAACCGCTACTCCTTCGATTTCAAGGCCCAACTCGCCGCCCTGACCCGCGCCGCGCCGCCGGTCGCCTCCTTCACCTTCGGGGTGCTGACGCGGGGCGAGGTCGAGGCCCTGAAGGACGCCGGGACCTATGTGGTCGGCACCGCCACCACCGTCGCCGAGGCGCGCGCCTGGGCCGAGGCCGGCGCGGACGGCATCTTCGCCCAGGGGCTGGAGGCGGGCGGCCACCGCGGCACCTTCCTGAAACCGGTACAGGAGAGCCTGGTGGGGACCCTGGCCCTTGTCGCCACCGTGCGCGCCGCCGTCGACCTGCCGGTGATCGCCGCCGGCGGGATCATGGACGGGCGCGGCGTCGCCGCCGTGCTGGCGCTGGGCGCCTCGGCCGCCGGCATGGGCTCGGCCTTCCTGCTCTCCGAGGAGTCCCTGATGGGGCCGGTCTGGCGCAAGGCGGTCGCGGAGGCCTCCGACGATCCGACGGCGCTGACGCGGGCCTTCACCGGCCGCCACGCGCGCGGCGTCGAGAACCGCTTCATGCGCGAGATGAAGGCGGTGGAGGACGAGGTTCCCGCCTATCCCGTCCAGTATCGCCTGTCCCAGCCGCTGCGCGCGGCCGCCGAGAAGGCGGGCGACCCAGGCGCCATGCCGCTGTGGGCCGGGCAGGGAATCCGGCTGGCCCGCACCGGCTCCGCCGGCGATCTCGTCCGGCAGTGGTGGAACGAGGCCCGGGAGGCGGCCGCGGAGCTTTCGGCCCGCACCCGCGGCGGCCCGGGCGGCGCCGCGGGCATCGAGACGGACCCGGAGGCCGGCTGTTGACTTGAGACCCACCCGCGGACATAACCCGCCCCTTCAACGCCGCCGGGACCCCTCGGCGGCGTCGAAACGCATACGGGTGACGCGCGCCCGCCGTTGAGATCGCCTTCCCGATCTTGGGGAGGCCGGACCGCGTCGTTTGGAAGAGAAGACCTATGACCAAGCGCCACAGCGCCAAGTACAAGCTCGACCGCCGGATGGGCGAGAACATCTGGGGTCGTCCGAAGTCCCCGATCAACTCGCGCGCCTACGGCCCCGGCCAGCACGGCCAGCGGCGCAAGTCCAAGGTGTCGGACTTCGGCCTGCAGCTGCGCGCCAAGCAGAAGCTGAAGGGCTACTACGGCAACCTGACCGAAAAGCAGTTCAGCCGCATCTACCAGGAGGCCGCCCGCCGCAAGGGCAACACCTCCGAGAACCTGATCGCCCTGCTGGAAAGCCGCCTGGACGCGATCGTCTATCGCGCGAAGTTCGTGCCGACCCCCTTCGCCGCCCGTCAGTTCGTCAACCACGGCCACGTGCTGGTGAACGGCAAGCGGGTGAACATCCCCTCCTACCGGGTGAAGCCCGGCGACTCGGTCAGCGTGCGCGAGCGTTCGCGCAACATGGCCCTGGTGCTGGAAGCCCTTCAGTCGTCGGAACGCGAAATTCCCGACTACATCGAAGTGGGCGACAAGGGCATGAGCGCCAAGTTCGTCCGCGCCCCGGAACTGGCCGAAGTGCCCTATCCGGTGAAGATGGAACCGAACCTGGTCGTCGAGTTCTACGCCTCCTAAGGCGCCGGACCCGATCCGAGTTTGCGAAGGCCCGGGAGCGATCCCGGGCCTTTTGCTTTGGGAATGCTCCCCGTGGATCTCCCAACCGTAGCCGCCCTTCCTGGTAGAAACGGCGGCGCTGACAATGGCGCCGGATTGAAGTATCAGCGCGGCCGTGACCCGCAGCGCCCGTCAATCCCTGGGAGCCTGGCGCCACGTCTGTTTGACGCTGGCGATGCTGGCGGTCGCGCTGAAGGTGATGATCCCGCCCGGCTTCATGGCCGGCGGGCCGTCCAACGACCTGCCCTTCACCATCGTGCTCTGCACGGCCCAAGGCGCTGTCACCGTCCAGGCAGGCGACGCCCTGCCAGGCCACGGCGACCAGGACCAGGCGCCGGCCAAGTCCCCCCACGACAGTCCCTGCGCCTTCGCAGGTCATGGTCTGGGGGCGCCGCCGCCAACACTTCATGATGTCGGTCGCGCGCAGTTCGTCGCCTACCAGCCGCTCGCACCGTCCACGCCGCCCAGCCTCGCGCCGGGCCGGGGCCTGGCGGGGCCTCCGCTGCCGGCGCGTGGCCCGCCGTCCCTGCTGATCTGAAGGCGACCGTCACGGTCGCACCATGCGCAATCCGGCCGCCCACGGGCGTCCGCGTTCACGCGCGCCTTTTTCGCTTCAGCACATGATGGCGGTCCCTGGGGGCTGCCCAGGACCTGTTCATGAGATCTGCTTCTGGCTTCGAGCGCCTTGATTGGCCTCGCCATTCCCGGCCTTGCCCTGGCGCAGGAGACGCACGCCACGGCGACGCCCGCTACGGCGACAACGAACTGCCGGGCGTGCCCAAGCATGTCCTGAAGGCCGAGGCGCTCCACCGGCATCCGAGCGGTGTCTACCTCGGACCGAACGTCGAGTGGGCGCCCGGCCGCTACTTCGCCGACAACGCCAACAGCCTGACGATCGACCCCTATGCGCTGCTGGGATTCCGCGTCGGGTTCGACGCCAAGGACGGCTGGTCGGCCTATGTCGAGGGGCGCAACCTGACGGACAAGCGCTACATCTCCACCGTGGCCATCGCCGGGACGGCAACAGCGGCCTCGCAGCTCTTCAACCCGGGCCAGGGCCGCTCCGTCTACGGTGGCCTGCGCTATCGCTGGTGATGGCGAGGCCCTAGCGTCCCGATGATCCGCCGCGCTCGCCAGCCTCTAGGTCTTTCACGCCACGTCTTTCTGACGCTGGCGGCGCTGGCGGTCGCGCTGAAGGTCATGATCCCGCCCGGCTTCATGGCCGCGGCGCCGTCCAACGACCTGCCGTTCGCCATCGTGCTCTGCACGGGCCAGGGCGCGATCACGGTGGACGCCGGTCAGGTCCTGCCCGGACATGAAGGACGCGACCAGGCGCCGGCCAAGGGCGTCCACGACAGCCCATGCGCCTTCGCCGGGCACGGGGTCGGCGCAGGGCTGCCCGCGCTACATAAGGTCGAGCGGGCGCAATTCGTCGCCTATCTCCCGCTCGCTCCCACGACGCCGCCCAGCCTCGCGCCGGGCCGCGGTCTTGCCGGGCCGCCGCTGCCAGCCCGCGGTCCACCGTCCTTGCTGATCTGAACCGGCCCCAGAGGCCGGCAATGCCGTTCGTCGCCGCCCTCGGGCCGCACGACGGCGCCTCCCCGATTCAGCAAACGCAATGGCGGTCCCTGGGGGGCTGCCCAAGGATACGCATCATGAGAACCCTGGTTCTGGCTTCGAGCGCCTTGCTCGGCCTTGCCCTTCCCACCCTGGCGTCCGCTCAGGCGACCGCCTCCAACACCGTCGACTCGGTCATCGTCACCGGCCGCCGCGACCCGGAAGACCCGCCAGTCGTCGGCGACGCCCGCCAACGGCTGTCGGAAACGCCTGGGGCCGTCTCGGTAATCTCGCAGGAATCCTACATCCGCCGCGAGGCGCTGGCCCTGGACGACATGTTGCGCGATGCGCCGGGCGTTTATGCCCAGAAGAAGTGGGGCGGCGACATCCGCATCTCCATCCGCGGCTCAGGGATAGGCAACGCCAACCACAACCGCGGCCTGCTCATCGCCCAGGACGGCGTGCCCCTCAATGAGGCCGATGGATACGGCGACAGCCAGATCGCAGACCCGCTGCTTACCCGCTACGTGGAGGTCTACCGCGGCGGCAACGCGCTGCGCTTCGGCGGCGCCCTGCTGGGCGGGGCGATCAACATGGTCACGCCCAACGGCAAGACCGCCGGCTTCGAGAACCAAGTCCGCATCGACGGCGGCGCCTTCGGTCTCCACCGCGAGAACCTCCAGCTTGCCCGGCAGTTCGGCGACTGGGACGTGTTCGCCGCAGCCACCAATCAGCGGGCGCAAGGCTGGCGGCCCCAGAGCCGGCAGAACATCCAGTTCGGCTCGCTGAACGTCGGCCGCAGCTTCGGCGAGGACCGCGAGGTGCGGCTGATCATCAACGGCTCAAACATCAATCAAGAGATTCCGGGCGTGCTCACCTGGGCGCAGTTCCAGGCTAACCCCCGCCTGCCGGCGCCGGCCAACTACGCCAACGACCAGGGCCGCCACCAGCGCGGTCTGCGCGGCTCCTTGCGCACAACCTGGCGGCTCAATGACAGCACGGTCCTGGAAGGATCGGTCTACGCCACCTGGAAGGACTTGGACCACCCTATCTTCCAGGTGATCGACCAGAAGAGCCGCAACTACGGCGCCTTCGGCCGCCTGCGTTGGGAGGGCGAGCTGGGCGACATGCGCGCCGACGGCTACGCCGGCGTCTGGCTGCGCAAGGGCGATCTCGACTCGCACTTCTGGCTGAACGTGCGCGGCGCCCGCGGCGCCCTGCAATCGCAGACCTATCAGAACGCCGACGCGACCGACATCTTTGCCGAAGGCCGACTGTTCGTCACTGAGCATCTGGCCTTGGTCGGCGGCGCCACTTGGGGAACGGCCGGCCGCGACTACACGAGCATCCGCGTTCCGGGCGTGACCAATACCTTCGACCTCAAGGCCAAGAAGGACTACGACTGGATCGCCCCGCGCATCGGTCTCCTTTGGGAAGGCGACGACGGCGTGCAGGTGTTCGCCAACCTAACCAAGTCCGTGGAGCCGCCCAACCTCGGCTCGATGAGCCCGACCAACACGGGCTTCGCGCCTGTGGAGGCCCAGGAGGCCTGGACCGCCGAGGCCGGCGCGCGCGGGCGCAAAGGCCCCTTCACCTTCGACGTGACGGTCTATCGCGCCTGGCTCGACAAGGAGCTGCTTCAGTTCACCACCAACGCCTCGATCCCGGCCACCACCTTCAACGCTGACAAGACCATCCACCAGGGGATCGAGGCGGCGCTGGACTGGCGGATCACGCCGCAGCTTCGCCTGCGGCAGACCTACACCCTGTCGGACTTCAGGTTCGACGGCGACCCCGCCTATCGGGACAACCGCCTGCCCATCGTGCCCAAGCATTTCTACCGGGCCGAACTGCGCCACGAGCATCCTTCGGGCTGGTTCGTCGCACCGTCGGTTGAATGGTCGGCGTCGGACATCTGGGTGGACTTCAACAACACCACCAAGGCGCCGTCCTACGCGATCTGGAACCTCAACGCCGGCTGGACCGTGAACGACAAGGTCACGCTCTTCATCGACGCCCGGAACCTCGCCGACAAGGCTTATGTCTCCAACGTACAGGCGGCCATCACCGCCGCCGCCACCACTGGCTACTATTGGCCGGGCGACGGGCGTGGCGTGTTCGGCGGCGTCACTGTCGCCTTCTAGGTCCCCTCAATCCAGCGGCGGGCCGAAAGGTCCGCCGCCAAGCCGGACACGTTCCCATGACCATCCCGCAACCCCAACCGGCCGAAGGCGCTCCAGGCGCGCTCTATCGGGCCTTCTGGCGCTGGCACTTCTACGCCGGCCTCCTGGTGATGCCGATCCTGATGCTGATGGCGCTCACCGGCGGCCTCTACCTGTTTAAGGACGAGATCGACGGCCTGGTCTACCGGCCGCTCCTGGTTGTCCCGCCCGCCGCGACCTCGACGCCGCCGCAAGCCTGGGCGGATGCCGCGACCCGCGCTGTTCCTGGCCGGCTCGTCCAACTGGTTCCGCCGGCCGAGGCGACCCGGTCGGCCAAGCTGGTGATAGAGACCGCCGACGGGTCCAACAGAGCAGTCTACGTCGATCCGCATGATGCCCGCGCGCTCGGCTCCATCCCGGACGGGGGAGTGATGCAGGTGATTAAGCGCATCCACAGCCTCGACATCGCCGGCCCGGTCTTCAACCTCCTGGTCGAGGTCGTCGCCGGCTGGGTCATCGTCATGGTGGCGACGGGTGTCGTGCTCTGGTGGCCGCGCGGCCCAGCCGGGGGCGTGGTCAGCGTCCGCGCTGGACCGTCGCGCCGGGTGTTCTGGCGCGACCTTCACGCCGTGACCGGCGTCTTCGCGGGCGGTGTGATCGTCTTCCTGGCGGTGACCGGCATGCCCTGGTCGGCAGTCTGGGGCCAGCAAGTCCGCAAGCTCACCACCGACGCCGGCTGGGGCCGACCCGAAGCGCCCGCCAGCGCCGCAGCCTGGAGCCACGGCCCGTCGCACAAGCCCGCGACGCCGGCCGTGCCCTGGGCGCTCCAGGAGACCGAAGTCCCTGCCCACAATCACGAGGGCATGGGCCTCAACTTGGACGATGCGCTGGCTCGGATCGAGGCGGCCGGTCTGTCCCGGCCCTATGCGCTATCGATCCCGGCCGAACCCGGCAAGGCGTGGTCGGCCTCCTACATGCCGGACAAGGTCGAGGAGATGCGCACGCTTTATCTCGACGGAAGCGACGGGCGGGTGATCGCCGACATCGGCTACGGCCGGTTCGGCCACGCCGCCAAAGCTATCGAATGGGGCATTTCCGTCCACCAGGGTCAGCAGTTCGGCCTTCTCAACAAACTGATCATGCTCACCGGCTGCCTGGCCATCTGGCAGCTCGGCGTTTCCGCCTTGGTGATGTGGTGGAAGCGCCGGCCGAAGGGACGTCTCGCCGCCCCGCCCAGGCCGGTTGGCCGCCGAGTCTACGCCGCCCTGGCGGCCGTGGTCGTCCCACTCGCCATCCTCTATCCGCTGGTCGGCGCCTCGCTGATCGCGGTCCTCGCCCTCGATTTCGTCATTCGGCGCATCGCCTCGGCCGTGCCCCCCTCGCTGGAGGCTCGCCCATGATCCCGCGTCCCGTCTCACTCGCCGTCGTCCTCGCGGTCGCAATCGCATCGCCGGCCGCCGCCGCATCGCCGACCGTCAAGGCGGTCGACGCCTAGTGTCGCGCAGCCCCCGTCGGCGCGCCGGCCGGCGGCTGCTACGTCACCCTGACGGCCAGCGCCGAGGATCGCCTGGTGGCCGTGGAGACGCCCGCTGCCGACCACGGCGAGATCCATACCATGTCGATGACCGACGGGATTATGCGAATGCGCCGTCTGGCGGACGGCTTGGCCCTGCCTTGTGGGAGGAGGTGGGCCGCGCAGCGGGTCGGAGGAGGGGGCGCGCAGGCCTCTCCGTTTGGGGATCCACAGCGAGATGTGCGGAGCGACCCCTCTTCCGACGCCCTTCGGGCGCCACCCTCTCCCACAAGGGGAGAGGGGGAGAGATTGCCGCGCCTCCCTTGGCTCTTCCTCCCTCGGGCCGGGCCTCGGGAGCGAGAAGAAGTCAAAGGCAGGGAGAATGCAGAGGCGTGACGACGGCGCGGGTTCACAATGTGCGGCCGCTGTGGCCCCGTGGGCCGATGAACCGCCGATTCCTGTTGCTGGCCGGCCTCGCCCTGCTGGGCGGCTGCGCGAGCGTGCCTGCGCCGGCCGCGGCGCCGGCCGACGCGCCGTTCGAGGAGCTGGAGCCCCTGATCGCCGCCCGCGCCGGCGGCGAGGCGCTGACCATCACCGTCACCTCCAACGGCTGCACCAGCAAGGCGGACTTTTCAGTATTCGTGGAGCGCAAGGGAAGCGCGGCGCAGGTCGCCTTCGGGCGCCGCAAGCTCGACGTCTGCCGCGCCGCGCCCCGGCCGCTGGAGCTCACCTTTACGTGGGCCGAGCTCGGTCTCGCGGCGCCTCAGCCCGTGTTCCTGCTTAATCCTCTCGAGGGGCGGTGACAGCTTTTACTTCCCACCGCCGCGCGGGAAGGTGAGAGCAGGGACGCCTCACGCGAACATCGCCACCATCCAGTCCGGCACGCGGCGCGGGCGGCGGGTCTGGGCGTCCACCAGGCACCAGACGGTGCGGGCCTGGGCGCACATGGCCCCGTCCGGGCCGTCGATGCGGACGAAGCGGTCGAACCTGGGCCCTTCGGCAGCGTCGGCGACCCAGGTGCGGGCGGTGGCGGTCTCGCCTGGCAGCAGCTGGCGCCGGTAATCAACCTCGTGGCGCAGCACCACCCAGGCCCAGGCGTCCTGGGCCTCGGGCGGAGCCTTGGAGTCCCAGTGCGCGATCGCCATCTCCTGCGCCCAGCGCAGGTAGACGACGTTGTTCACGTGGCCGTTCTCGTCGATATCGGACGGCGTCGGGACGTAGGTGCGGGTGAAGACCTGTCGGCCGGGCGGCGGCTCGATCGCCTTCGTCACGCGGCGATGAGGCCCTGGTCCTTGAACAGGGTCTTCAACTCGCCCGACTGGAACATCTCGCGGACGATGTCCGCGCCGCCGACGAACTCGCTCTTCACGTAGAGCTGCGGAATGGTCGGCCAGTCGGTGAAGTCCTTGATCCCCTGGCGCAGCTCTTCGTCCTGCAGCACGTCGACGCCGACGAAGTCGACGCCGAGGTGGTCGAGGATCTGCACCACCACGGCCGAGAACCCGCAGCGGGGCTGTTCCGGCACGCCCTTCATGAACACGACCACGGGGTTCTCTTGAACGGTCTTGGCGATGAAGTCCTGGACGCTGGTGGCGGCGGCGGTGTCGGTCATGGGGATGCGCGCCCTTTCGGCGGTGAAAGACTCTCTCCGGGTCATGAGCTAGGGAGCCCGGCGGCCCGGGTCAAGGCGAGCCGTCGCCTCAGGCGCGCCGGCGGGTCTCCGGCTCGGTGGGGCAGAAGCGGGCCATCTCGATCTGCGCCGTGACGCCGGTCGGCAGGTCGCGCTCGGTCACCCCCGACAGCCGTTCGATCGCCGCCGCCGAAAGGGTGTCGATCTGCACCGTGGCGAAGGCCGGCTCGGTCAGCGCGTAGCCGAGGCACAACTCCTCGGCCGCCCAGCCGCGGGTCTCGTGCAGGAAGTTGTAGGTGCCGACCCCGGCCAGCGGGTCCACCGAGCGGCGGAGCAGCCCGGCGGCTTTCATCCGTTGCTGCGGCGGGCGGCACAGGTCGGCGGGAATGACGTCGTATGCGATCACCGCCATGTCCGCCTGAGCCGCGTCCTTCACCCGCCGACGGATTCGGCCGTCCGACACCAGGCTGAAGGGCGAGGCCAGGGCGTCGAAGCGGCTCTCGCGGACCGCCGCGTCGGTCAGCGGCCCGTCGCCGCGGATCGCGGTGTGAAGCACCAGGCCGGCGCCCTTGAGCTCGGCGAGCAACGCTTCCGCGTCCGGCGTCAGCAACTCGGCGGAGGCCTCATCGAAGGTCACGAGGTCGAAGTAGCCGGCCGAGGTGGCGGCCAGCGCCTGGCGCACGGCCTGGCCCAGGGCGTCGGCGTCCAGCGCCGGCAGGCCCTCGCCGCGCAGCCGCCAGCCCAGGAACAGCAGGTCGCGGTCCACAGCCTGCAGCGCCTCGGCGACACCGCGCGCCAGAGGTTCGCACCCGGCCACCACGTCGAAGGCGTTGATCCCGCACTCCATCGCCCCGAACAGGACGCCGCGCCAGGCCTGGGCCGTCGGCGCCGCGGCGGTCTCGGAAAGGGTCAGGCTGACGGCCGAGACGGCCTTGCCCGCGACGCCGAAGGGGCGGTAGCGCATGTCAGGTCGGGGCCGAGGTCTCGAGCGCCAGCGCGTGCAGCTCTCCGCCCACGCGCCCATTGAGAGCCGCATAGACCATCTGGTGCTGCCGCACCTTGGGCAGTCCCGCGAATGCCCGGGAGACGATGCGCGCGCGGTAGTGATCTCCGTCACCGGCCAGGTCGGTGACCTGAATCTCGGCGTCGGGGAACGCCTCGCGCAGGCAGTTCTCTAGCTCGTTCATGGGCATGGGCATGGCGGGACGCGCTCCATACTGCGGCGATGTTGCCGGTCCGAGAGTTAACAATCGCCTCACCATCTTGCGAGCCGCATTCGACGGCTTTCGCGCCCGTGTGACGGGCGTCACGGAAGCCCCCGTCTCCCTTGGGATACCTCACCGCCATCGGCGCCGTCGGACGGCGCGGCCAACACCCAAGGGAGATCACCCCCATGAGCTATCACTTCAGCTACGAATCCCTCCTGGCGGCGTCGCAGGCCGCCAACTGGCGGATCGAGGACATCATCGGCGAGGGCGAGACGCTCGATTTCTCCAAGCCTTTCATGCCCGAGAGCTTCGCCCGCGTGGGCCCGATCGCCTGCCTCTCGGACGCCGAGAAGCTGAAGCTCAACCAGATCCGCGGCTGCGGCTACCTCTACACCTTCGGGCTGGCGGAGGAGTTCATCCTGCCCTTCGTCATGGACCACGCCCGCTCGGCTCTGCATGTGGACGACGCCCGCACCCGCGCGCTGCTGCAGTTCGCCGGCGAGGAAGCCAAGCACATCGACCTGTTCCACCGCTTCTATGACGCCTTCGTTCAGGGCTTCGGGACGCGCTGCGGGATGATCGGGCCGGCCGAAGCGATCAGCCAGGCGGTGCTGGCCCACCACCCGCTCGGCATCGGCATGGTCACCCTGCACATCGAGTGGATGACGCAGAAGCACTTCACCGAGAGCGTGCGCGACGCCCAGGACCTCGATCCGCTGTTCCGCAGCGTGCTGAAGCACCACTGGGCGGAGGAGATGCAGCACGCCCAGCTCGACGAGGCGATCGTCCGCACCCTGGCCGCCCAGGCGGGGCCGGAGGAGGTCGAAGCCGGCTTCCAGGACTTCCTGAAGATCGCGGCGCTGCTCGACGGCGGGCTGATGCAGCAGCTCGAGCTGGACATCGAGAGCCTGCAGGCGGCGATCGGCCGCGAGCTCGGCGAGGCCGAGCGCGAGGAGATCCGCGCCGTTCAGCGTCAGGCGATCCGCTACACCTACCTGGGCTCGGGCCTCGTCCACCCGAGGTTCCTGGCGGTGATGGAGGAGGTGCGTCCCGGCAGCCGCGAGGAGCTGCTGGCGATGGCGCCCGCCTTCTCGTGAGCGGCCACGCTCGGGCCGTCCCGGCGATCAGCCGGGGCGGCCGCGCCGTTCCCAATTCACGCCCCGCCCCCGGGCTGGTAATCAGTGTCGGGCGTCCGACAATTGGGGGACGGCGAATGGCGCAGACCGTTTACGAGCGCATCGGGGGATTTTCGGCGGTCCGGCGGATCGTGTCGGACCTCTATGACCGGCTGTGCGAGAACGAGCGATTGGCCCAGCATTTCCACGGCATCTCGATGCCCCAGCTCATCGACCATCAGACCAAGTTTGTCTCCTCCCTCCTGGGAGGGCCGGCTTCGATCACCGACGAGCAGCTCGAACGGGCGCACAAGCGCCTGAACCTGGGCGACGGAGACTTCGAGGAGATGATCGCGGTGTTCCGCGAGGTGCTCGAGGATGCGGACCTGCCGAAGGGCGACGTCGACCACGTCGAGCACGAGATGCGCAAGCGCAAGCCGTACGTCGTCAGCCGCAGGGCCTGAAGATGACCGCTTCCATCGACGTGACGCGGGCCGCGCTCCAGGCGCTGGACTGCGCCGTGGCCTGCGCCGGCCCCGACGGCGCCATCCTGTTCGAGAACAGCCGCTTCTTCGAATGGTTCGCGCCCGATCCCGCCGCCGAGTGCGACGTCTGGACGAGGCTCGCTCCGCCCCATCCCGAGCGGGCGCGCGAGCGGGTCGCCCAGGGCCGGGCCTACACCTTCGAGGTCGAGCGCCAGAAGAGCGTGCGGACGCTGTGCCTGTCGGTGAGCGTGCGCCCGCTGGGCGAGGACGCCGGGGCGGGACTGCTGGTTCAGGCGTTCGACGTCTCCAAGACTAAGGAGGCCGAGTACATGCTCGACTCCTATTCGAAGATGGCCGAGCGCAACGCCAAGGACCTGCAGCGCGAGAAGGAGCGGGTCGAGAAGCTGCTGCTCAACATCATGCCGCGCACGGTCTACGAGGAGCTGCGCGACTACGGGACCACGACGCCGCAGCGGTTCGAGTCCGGCAGCGTGCTGATGCTCGACTTCGTGGGTTTCACCGACATGGCCATCTCCCGTGACCCGGGGGCGCTGATCAGCGAGCTCAACGACATCTTCTCGGCCTTCGACCGGATCGTGGAGCTGTTCGGCTGCGAGCGGATCAAGACGATCGGTGACGCCTACGTGGCCGTCTCGGGCCTGCCGGAGTACACGCCGGACCACGCCGCCAACATCGCCAAGGTGGCCCTACGCATGCGCCGCTACATCGACCGGAGGAACAGCGCCCACACGACCCAGTGGCTGTGCCGCATCGGCATCGCCACCGGGCCGGTGATCGGCTCGATGGTCGGCATCCAGAAGTACGTCTACGACATCTTCGGCCCGGCCCCGAACCTGGCCGCCCGGCTCGAGGCGCTGTCGGGTCCGATGCAGATCACCGTCAACCGCGAGACGGCCGACGCGCTGGGCTCCGACTTCGTGCTCAGCCCGCAGGGGCCAGTGACGGTGAAGGGCTTCGGCGAAGTCGAGCTGTTCAGCCTGGACGCGGAGCGGGCGGTCCGCTGAGCCGGCTCAGACGAGGTCCTCGGCGATCTCGACCAGCTCGTCGGCCGCCAGCAGCTGCAGCCGGCCGCGGCCCAGCCGCACCAGGCCGCGTTGGGCCCAGTCCTGCAGCTGGCGGTTGACGTTCTCCCGCGCCAGGCCGGCGTAGGCGGCCAGGTCCTGCTGGGTGAGCCGCAGCTCCGCGCCCGCGGCGGCGTCGGGCAGGAGACGCACGATGGCGCGCGCCAGCCGCATCTCCAGCGGGGCGCCGGCGGCGTCCTCGACCAGCTCGTTGGTGCGCCTCAGCCGCTGGGCCAGCATGGCCGCGACGGCGAGCGCCAGCGCCCCGTCCGCCTCCAGGAAGGCCCGCACGCGCGGGCCGGCCACCAGCCGCACCCGCGAGGCCTCCAGCGCGCAGATGCTGGCCGCCCGCGGGGCGCCGTCCAACACCGCCAGCTCGCCCACCACGTCACCCGGCGCGTGATAGGCCAGCACCACCTCGCGCCCGCGCGCCGTCACCAGGCTGGCCTTCAGCAGGCCGGCGTCGACCACCGCCATCGCATCGCCCGGATCGCCCTGGTGGAAAAGGTGCTCGCCCGCCGCCAGCTCCAATGGCCGCGCCTCGGCCAGCAGCTGTTCGGCCGAGGCGGCCGGCAGGGCCCGCAGCCAGGATGCGCCCCCCATCGCGCTCACCCCGCCCGGCGCGTGTGACCGGCGTCACGGAACGCGCCGGGCGGCTCCCGTAAGCAGCCGTCCGAACGGCGAGAGCCGCAAGCCAGATGAGGAACCCGAGCCATGAGCAACGTCATCCCCCTGCAACCGACACAGACCGGCGCCGACGATCCCACCGCCGACGACAAGCGCAACGCCCTGCGCGGCCAGATGCTGTCGTCCACCAACTTCTACCACAGCGGGCGGCTGGCCGCCGCCGACGCCAAAGCCGCCTCGATCATGGCGGTCGCCGGGCTGGGTATCGGCTTCCTGACCCAGCGCGCCGCGCTGTCGGCGAAGACGCCCGCCGAGGCGCTGATGCAGCTCCTGTGGCACCCCTCGATCGTCCTGCTGTTCGCCGCCATCGTGCTGGCGGTGCTCGCCCAGAGGGCGCTGCGGATCTCAGGTCCCGACTGGGTCTCGCACCTGGTGGCCGGGCGCGAGTGGCGGACGGTGGCCGACGAGTTCCTCTCGCAGTCGGCGCACGACCTCCTGGCCACCTGGGTCGGCAGCCAGTCGATCCTGGCGCGCATCGCCAAGCGCAAGTACCGGCGGGTGAACGTGGCGACCGCGCTGATGCTGGCCGGCTTCGCCCTGGCGATCGCCGGATTGTGAGGCGCGCTCACGCCGGCTCGGCGATCTCGTCGTAGCCGCGGCCGTGGAACTCGATGAGGCAGAAGCCGTGGCCGAACGGATCGGCGAGGGTGGCGAGGCTCCCCCACTCAGCGCGGCGCGGGCCGGTCTCCAGCACCCCGCCCGCGTCGACCGCCCGGGCGATGGCCGGCTCCAGCTGTTCGACGACGACGTCGAGGTGGACCGGCGACCAGTGGCGGCGGTAGCGACGCGTCTCCTCGCCGGCCCCGACAGAGCCTTCGGGCTTCTGCAGCAGGTAGACCCGCACGGGCCAGCCGGAGAGCTCCACCCCGCCGGCGCCGAAGCGGCGGGTGGGCGTCAGCCCGAAGGCCGCCACGTAGAAGCGCTCGGCGGCGGCCAGGTCCGGGACGTCGATGTTGACCAGCAGGTCCGCCACGCCCCGGACCTTTCCGTCAGTCGACGATCGCCGAGTAGATGATGTTCTTCAGCTGGCCGCGGAAGTTGAACGCCCCCGACGGCATCAGCTGGGTCATGAACACCACGCTCAGCTCCTCCTTGGGATCGACCCAGAAAATGGTCGAGGCCGCGCCGCCCCAGTAGTAGTCGCCGGCGGCGATGGAGCCGGCCTGCACCGGATCGAGCGTCGTGGCGAAGCCGAGCCCGAAGCCGACGCCCTCGTTGGCCGTCTCGGAGAAGGAGCCGATGGCCATTTCCGTCAGGTCCTTGCCGTCCTTCAGGTGGTTGAGGTGCATCAGCTCGACGGTGCGCGGCCCGAGGATGCGGGCGCCGTCCAGCTCGCCGCCCCGGCGCAGCATCTCGCAGAAGCGCATGTAGTCCGCGGCGGCGCCGGTCAGGCCGCCGCCGCCGGAGAAGAACACCGGCTCGTGGAGGTAGTCCGAGCTGGTCGGATCGTCGATCAGCTTCAGGCTCTTGTCGGCCGCGCGGCGGTAGCAGGCGGCGAAGCGGGAGGCGTTTTCCGGCGTGACGTGGAAGGCTGTATCGACCATGCCCAGCGGCCCGAAGATGTTCTCCTGCAGATACTTGTCGAACCGCTGGCCGGAGATGATCTCCACCAGGGCGCCGCAGACGTCGGTCGACAGCGAGTACATCCACCGCTCGCCAGGCTGGTAGCGCAGCGGCACCTCGCCCAGCTTCCTGACGAAGTCGCGCAGCGTCTCGTCACGGCCGCGGCGCACGCCCTTCTCGGCGTAGACCTTGTCCACCGGATGGCCGCCGTCGGGGGCGCCCAGCGCCACCAGGGCCGAGCCGTAGGTCAGGCCGCCGGTGTGGCAGAGCATGTCGCGCATGGTCACCGGCCGCTTCGGCGGCTCAGTCTTCATCGTGGCGCCTTCGCCGGAAACCCAGACCTGGTGGTTGCGCCATTCGGGGATGAAGCGGCTCACCGGGTCGTTGAGCTGGAAGTAGCCCTTCTCGTAGAGCTGCATCAGCGCGACCGAGGTGATCGGCTTGGACATTGAATAGATGCGGAAGATGGTGTCGTCGGCCATCGGCCGGGACCGCTCGCGGTCCATGTTCCCGTAGGACTTGAAATAGGCCTGGTGGCCGCGCCGGTTGATCGCGATCTGACAGCCGGCGATTTTGCCGGGCGCGATGTAGTTGCGCTCGAGGTGGTCGTCGATCTGCGAAAGGCGGCCGGCGTCAAGGCCGGTCCATTTCGACTGGGCGTCCATCAAATCCTCCGGAACAATGGGCTTGGCTGTAATTGGCCGGCATCATGTGACGGGATCGGCCGCGAACCAAGCGAGGAGAGGGCGATGGACGAGCTGAAGACGCTGGCCGAGGACGTCGGTGCGCGACTGAAGGCGGCGAAGCAGACGGTGGCGGTGGCGGAGAGTTCGTCCGGCGGCCTGATCTCGGCGGCCCTGCTCGCGGCGCCCGGGGCCTCGGCCTATTATGTGGCGGGCGCGGTGGTCTACACCGGCAAGGCCAGGATGCAACTGCTCGACCTGCCCAGGGAGGCGGTGGCCGGCATGCGCTCTGCCAGCGAGCCCTACGCCCTGCTGCTCGCCCGCACCGCCCGCGAGCGCCACAACGCCACCTGGGGCGTCTCCGAGACCGGCGCGGCCGGCCCCACCGGCAACGGCTACGGCGATCCCCCCGGCCACGCCTGCATCGCCATCTCCGGCCCGGTGGAGATGTCCCTCACCATCGAGACCGGCTCCCCCGACCGCTGGGCGAACATGCAGGCCTTCGCCGCCGCCGCGCTCGACCTGCTCAAGCGTGGGCTGGAGAGCGGGGAGGCTGGGTGAAAGGTAGCGCCGCGCCGGCGCAATCAGTCGCCGAGAACCGTTGGTGACTGGTTAGGCGCCAGCCCGACCTATCACCGATCGGGTTCAGCCCTGCACCACGGGCGCGTCCATGAAGGCGGACATCCAGCCTTCGTGGGCGGCGCGGAGGTCGTCGAGGGGGATGTCGAAGAGGCCTTCGGCGGCGAAGACGTCGCCGCCGGCCTGGCCGACCACCTGGGCCGGAACGCCCGCGGCGGCCGCGGCGGCGAGCAGGGCGTCGGGGGCGGCCGTGGCCACGAGGTAGCGGGCCTGATCCTCCCCGAACAGGACGCCGTGTGCCGCCCCGGCGGGGGCGGAAAGGCGGACACCGACGCCGGCGGCCAGCACCATCTCGGCGGCGGCCGAAGCCAGGCCTCCGTCGGAGAGATCGTGGACCACCTCGATGCGCCCGGCCTCGATCTCGCCGCGGACGAAATCGCCGTTGCGGCGCTCGACGGCCAGGTCGATCGACGGCGGGGCGCCGTCCTCGCGGCCCAGCACCTCGCGCAGGTAGAGGCTGGCCCCCAGTTCGCCGCGGGTCTCGCCGATCAGCACGAGCGAATCGCCCGGCTTCATCCCGGCGTAGTCGGCCCGGCGGGCGTAGTCGGCGATCAGCCCGACGCCGCCCACGGTCGGGGTGGGCGGAATGGCGACCCCGTTGGTTTCATTGTAGAGGCTGACGTTGCCGCTCACGACGGGGAAGTCGAGCGCGCGGCAGGCCTCGGCCATGCCGTCGGTCGCGCGGACGATCTGGCCCATGATCTCGGGCCGCTCGGGATTGCCGAAGTTGAGGTTGTCGGTGATGGCGATGGGCGTGGCGCCCACCGCGGTCAGGTTGCGCCAGGCCTCGGCGACGGCCTGCTTGCCGCCCTCGTAGGGGTCATTCTGCACGTAGCGCGGGGTCACGTCCGAGGTCATCGCCAGCGCCTTGCGGGTCCCGTGCATGCGCACGATGCCGGCGTCCGCGCCGGTGCCGGAATCCTCCAGCGTGTCGGCCATCACGTGGCGGTCGTACTGCTCCCAGATCCAGCGCTTGGAGGCCGCGTCCGGGCAGCCGACCAGCTTCAGCACCGCCTCGCGCCAGTCGGTGGGGGCGGGGACCTCGCCGGGGCCGAGCCGCGGGTGCTTGGCCGGCTCCACCCAGGGACGGTCGTAGAGCGGGGCGTCCTCCGACAGCGGGGCGAGCGGCACGTCGCAGACCACCTCGCCCTTGTGCTTCAGCACGAAGCGGCCGGTGTCGGTGGTGGCGCCGATGACGGCGGCGTCCAGGCCCCACTTCTCGAAGATGCGCCGACCCTCGTCCTCGCGGCCGGGCTTGAGGATCGCCAGCATCCGCTCCTGGCTCTCCGACAGCATCATCTCGTAGGCGGTCATGCCCTCTTCGCGCTGAGGCACGGCGTCCAGATCGAGCTCGATGCCGACGCCGCCCTTGCCGGCCATCTCGACCGAGGATGAGGTCAGGCCCGCGGCCCCCATGTCCTGGATGGCGGCGACCGCGCCCGAGGCCATCAGCTCCAGCGTCGCTTCGATCAGCAGCTTCTCGGCGAAGGGGTCGCCGACCTGCACGGTGGGACGCTTCTCCTCCGAATCCTCGTCGAACTCGGCGCTGGCCATGGTCGCGCCGTGGATGCCGTCGCGGCCGGTCTTGGAGCCGAAGTAGACCACCGGCAGGCCGGCCGAGGGGGCGGCCGAGTAGAAGATCTTGTCGGCGTCGGCCAGGCCCACGCACATGGCGTAGACCAGGATGTTGCCGTCGTAGCCGCGGTGGAAGTTGGTCTCGCCGCCGACGGTCGGCACGCCCACGCAGTTGCCGTAGCCGCCGATGCCGGCCACCACGCCCGCCACCAGCCGCCGGGTCTTCGGATGCGACGGATCGCCGAAGCGCAGCGCGTTGAGCAGCGCCACCGGCCGCGCCCCCATGGTGAAGACGTCGCGCATGATGCCGCCCACGCCGGTCGCCGCGCCCTGGTAGGGCTCGATGTAGCTCGGGTGGTTATGGCTCTCCATCTTGAAGACGCAGGCCTGGCCGTCGCCGATGTCGACCACCCCGGCGTTCTCGCCCGGCCCCTGGATCACCCGCGGCCCCTTGGTGGGGAACTTGCCGAGCTGTTTGCGCGAGGACTTGTACGAGCAGTGCTCGGACCACATCACCGAGAAGACCCCGAGTTCGACCAGGTTCGGCTCGCGGTTCAGCCGCTGGACGATGAGATCGTATTCCTCCGGCTTCAGGCCGAACTCGACGGCCGTTTCGGCCATGGGTTTCGTGGGGGCGTTCATGGGCGCGGGTTCTAGCCGGTAAACCCGCGCGGGGGGAGGGGGCGAAATGCGCACGCTCGCGCTTCTTCCCTCCCCATAAAGGCGAGGGATAGGTCTACGCGGCTTGCTTCGCGAGCCGCTCCAGGAGCTCGGCGGCGAAGACCGAGAGAGTGTCGTCGCGAGCGCCCATGACGACGATGCGGTCGCCGGGGCGGGCGAGCTCCAGCAGCCGCTCGCCGCAGGCCGCCCGGTCGGCGAAGGCCTCGGCGCGCCGGCCGCGGGCGGCGATCCCGGCGATCAGGTCGGCGGTGGATACCGAGCGGTCGACGGTGCCGCCGAAGTAGACCGGCTCGGGCATCACCAGCACGTCCTCGTCGGCCATCCGCTCGGCGAAGACGTCGATGAACTCCTGCTTCATCAGCCGCAGCGGGCCGAAGCCGTGCGGCTGGAACATCAACAGCAACCGGCCCTCGAAGGCGTGCAGCGTGTCGAGGGTGGCCGACAGCTTGTCCGGGTTGTGGGCGAAGTCGTCGATCACCGTGACCCCGCCGCGCGTCCCGACCACGTCCATCCGCCGGCGGATGCCGGTGAACTCGGACAGGGCTTCGCAGGCCCGCTCCAGCGTCAATCCCAGCGCCAGGCCGACGCAGGTCGCGGCCATGGCGTTGGCGACGTTGTGCAGGCCCGGCACCTGCAGGCGCAGGCGCGCCATGTCGCCGGTGTGCTGGTCGGCCAGGGAAATCTCGATGCCGTCGGGGGCGGGGACGGGCGTGCCGCCGATCAGCCGCGCGGCCGGGTTGGTCAGGCTGTAGGTGATCGACTTGCCGGCGCCGGGACCGTCCGCCAGCGCCGCGGTCTCGGCGTTGTCGAGGTTCAGCACGGCCACCTGGGCCTTGGAGACGAAGTCGCCGAACAGGGCGCGCAGCTCGTCCATCGACTTGTGGTCCAGGGCGACGTTGTTCACCACCGCCACGGCGGGCGTGTAGCGGGCGATCGAGCCGTCGCTCTCGTCCACCTCGGCGACGAAGACCTCGCCCTCGCCGACCACGGCGCTGGCGTAGGGCGTCTCGGGGGTGATGAAGTTCTTCATCTCCGCGCCGTTGACGATGGTCGGCGAAGCTCCGGCGCGCGACAGCATCCAGCCGATCATGCCGGTGGTGGTGGACTTGCCGCTGGTGCCGGCGACGCCCACCGAGACGGGCGCCTCGTTGAACAGCTGCGACAGCAATTCGGCGCGCAGCATCAGCCCGGCCCCGACCCGCTTGGCGGCGGCCACGTCGGGCACGCTGTCCTCGATGGCGGCAGAGGCGACCAGCGTCTGGTCGGACGAGGTCAGGCCCGAGCCGTCCTGCGGGAACAGCTCGATGCCGCTGCGCCTGAGGAAGTCGAACTTGTCGAGGTTGCGGCCCTGGTCGAGGGCCCGGTCCGAGCCCTGCACCCGCGCGCCGCGCGCCTTCACGATCAGGGCCAGCGGCGCCATGCCGCTGCCGCCGACGCCGCAGAAGAAATAGGCTCTGTCGCGAGTCATCGCCGGAGGGTATGGGCGCCCTCATGGCCGTGCAAGCAACGGGAATGCGGCAGATGAGCCATGACTGAGCGGGCCTTCCGCATCGGGGTGATGGCCCCCGGCGGCGCGCTGGCGGCCGAGGTCGAGCCCCGCGTCCGCGCCCTGGCGGCCGAGCGCTACGGCGACCGTGTCGAGATCGTCTTCCATCCGCAGTGCTTCGAGCGCTGCGGCCACTTCGCCGGAGATGACGCGCGGCGGACGGAGGCCTTCCTGGAGGTCGCCAACGACCCGTCGTTCGACGCCCTGTGGTTCGGGCGCGGCGGCTACGGCTCCAACCGCATCGTCGAGGCGGCCTGCGCGCGGCTGGAACCCGCGGCGGCCGAGAAGGCCTACCTGGGCTATTCCGACGCCGGGACCTTCCTTGCGGCCCTCTACATGAAGGGGTTCCCGGACGTCGCCCACGGGCCGATGCCGGGCGACATCCGCATGGCCGGGGGCGAGGCGGCGGTGGCGCGGGGGCTGGCCTGGCTGGTCGAGCGTTCGCCCGAGGCGCTGGAGCCAAGCCTGGCGGGCGGGGGCCCGCCGGCGGCGGCGTTCAACCTCGTCATCCTGGCCCACCTGATCGGCACGCCGCAGGAGCCGGACCTTTCCGGCCACGTGCTGATGGTCGAGGAGATCGGCGAGTACATGTACCGCATCGACCGCGACCTCTGTCAGGTGACCAGCGCGCCGGGCATGGCCAGGCTCGCGGGCCTGCGCATGGGCCGCTGCACCGGGGTGCCGGAGAACGATCCCGACTTCGTGCTCACCGAGGAGGAAGTCGCCCGCTTCTGGTGCGAGCGGGCCGGCATCCCTTACCTCGGCCGCGCCGACATCGGCCACGACGCCGGCAACAAGGTGGCGCCGTTCGGCCCGCGCTAGCGGCACGCCTCTTGCGAGCGTGCGCCCGATGCGGGCGCTTGCATGATCTCATCCGTATCTGGAGCCGGCAGCTTTTTCCTGGCGGCCGTGCAGCCTGCGCGGCCGGCGGCAGATATTGCCGTGTCGGCCGCGCCGGGAACGACCCGGATGGTGGCGCCGGTGCAGCCCGTCGCGCCCATCGCGCCGCCCGTCGGCCAACTCGTCACCGGTGAGGCCTTGGCCCAGCTGCAGGGCGCGAACTTCGACTTCGCCGCCGAGCGCGAGCGGCTGGCCGCGGCCAAGGCCGCCGGCGCCTATGGCCTGGCTTCGATGCCGGAGGTCCCGACCCTGCGGCCCGTACCACCGAAGACGCCTCTGCGTGAGGTGGGGTCGCTGGGCTTCATTCCCGGAGACGTGCTGCACGGTGGCGGCGCGCGCGGGTTGATCGACCACGTCCGCGGCCAGGTGGCCGAGATCCGCGACCTGGCCCGCCGCGAGGCCGAGATCTCCGAACGCCTCGGCGAGCCGATCAAGATCGCCTTCGATCCGGACAGCGGCCACACCATCGTGCTGACCCGCGCAGACGCCGACTACGCGCGCGTCAGGAGCGCGGCCGAAGTCTACGACCGCGTGAAGTTCGACCTGCAGAAGATGGGCCTGTCGCTCGCCGACTTCCGGGATCTGCTGCGGGGCTGACGCCTCGGGAGCGTCAGGCGCTCGCCAGCGCGCTCTGGAAGAGGATGGCGCCGTCGGCGGAGCCGAGCTCGGGTTCGAAGGCGCGGTCGGGGTGGGGCATCATCCCCAGCACGTTGCCGGCCTTGTTGATGATGCCGGCGATGTCGCGGGCCGAGCCGTTGGGGTTTTCCAGATAGCGGAACACCACCTGGCCCTCGCCCTCCAGCCGGTCCAGCGTCTCCTCGTCGGCGAAGTAGTTGCCCTCGCCGTTGCCGACCGTCATCGCCACCTCGCGGCGGCCCTGATAGCCGGCGGTGAAGCGGGTCTGGGCGTTGGTCACCTCGAGGGCGATCGGCTTGCAGACGTACTTCAGCTTCTCGTTGCGCAGCAGGGCGCCGGGCAGCAGACCCACCTCGGTCAGCACCTGGAAGCCGTTGCAGATGCCCACCGTGGCGACGCCGCGCTCGGCGGCAGCCTTCACCTCGGCCATCACCGGCGAAAGCGCGGCCATAGCCCCGCAGCGCAGGTAGTCGCCGTAGGAAAAGCCACCCGGCAGCACGATCAGGTCGAGGCCCTTCGGCAGCTCGGTCTCGCCGTGCCAGACCATCTCCACCTTGGCGCCCGTGGAGCGCTCCACAGCGACCTTGCAGTCGCGGTCGCAGTTGGATCCGGGGAAGACGATGACGGCGGCTTTCATGGGCGGGGCCTTAGCACTGTTCCGGCGGGGAGGGGAGGCGGCGGTTGGTCCGCAGATGGGCCTTTCGGCCTGCGGTTTCAAACCGGTCGGGGCGGCTAGCGGCCACGGGCGTCCTTCAGGCTGCGGATGTAGGCGACCAGCTCCTCGTAGCGGGCCTCATGGCCCCAGCGGCAGCCGCTGGTGCTGGTGGCGCCGCCGGCGCTGGATTGCATCAGGATGGCCGGATGAGCCGGGGCGTCGGGCAGCGTCACCACGAACGAGGGATTGCCGCTCCGGTGGTTCAGGAAGCGGTAGGGCTCGCCTGGGGAGGGGGCCTGAACGAGGTCCGGCATGGCCGCGATCTCGGCGGACAGGGTGTCGAACCCCTTGGCGCAGTCGAGGGCTGTGACGGCGGCCGGCGGCGGCGGGGCCTGCGGCGGCCCGGCCCCGGTATCGCCGCAGGCGGCGAGCGCGAGGGCGGCGGCCGCGGCCCAGGGCCTCACGCCAGCTCGACCCGGTAGCTTTCGATGACCGTGTTGGCGAGCAGCTTGTCGCACATCGCCTTGACCTCGGCCTCGGCCGCGGCCGGGTCGTCGGCCTTCAGGTCGAACTCGATGGTCTTGCCGACCCGCACGTGCTCGACGCCGGTCCAGCCCAGGCCGTGGAGGGCGTGCTCGACGGCCTTGCCCTGTACGTCCAGGACGCCGGGCTTGAGGAAGACGTGGACCTTGGCGCGCACTAGTGGAGGCCTCCTTGGATGACCGTCGGCATCTCTTTCATGATGCCGAGCCGGCGGGCGACTTCGGTGTAGCTCTCGATGACGTTGCCCAGGTCCCGCCGGAAGCGGTCCTTGTCCAGCTTCTCGTTGGTCGCCGAGTCCCACAGCCGGCAGCTGTCGGGGCTGATCTCGTCGGCCAGGATCACCCGGGCGAAGTCGCCTTCCCAGATGCGGCCGTATTCGATCTTGAAGTCGACCAGGGTGATGCCGACCGCGCCGAACATGCCGCACAGGAAGTCGTTCACCCGCAGGGTGAGCGCCATCATGTCGTCGATCTCCTGGGTCGAGGCCCAGTTGAAGGCGGTGATGTGCTCCTCGGCGACCATCGGGTCGTGGAGCTTGTCGTCCTTGTAGTAGAACTCGATGATCGAGCGCGGCAGCGGCTGGCCCTCGGGCAGGCCGAAGCGCGTCGACAGGCTGCCGGCGGCGATGTTCCGGCACACCACCTCCAGCGGGATGATCTCCACCTCGCGGATGAGCTGCTCGCGCAGGTTCAGCCGGCGGATGAAGTGGTTCTGGATCCCGATCGAGTTCAACCGGGTCATGATGTACTCGCTGATCCGGTTATTGATGACGCCCTTGCCCTCCAGCACCGCCTTCTTCTTGGCGTCGAACGCAGTGGTGTCGTCCTTGAAATACTGGATGAGGGTGCCGGGCTCCGGGCCTTCGTAGAGGATCTTGGCCTTGCCCTCGTAAATCTTCTTGCGGCGGGTCATCTGTCGCCTTCTCCACAGACCAGGACTGCCGGCGGCGGAAAAATGAAAAACGCGCGACGCCCTTGATTGAACGCGCGCGGCTCCGACTCGGCCTCTGGCCCTCATGAGGCGAGCGGGAAATTAGCGGAACGATGTGTGCGGTGCAAACAGCGCGGATGCGGCGCCTTGAGGCGGCAGGCGCGTTTCGATTGCGGCCCGCGCTCGCCCGCGATAGGGAGGAGGCCTTCGCGGGGCGCAAGCTTTAGGGATCACATGACCACCTTCAACGATCGTGAACGGGGCTTCGAGAGTAAGTTCGCGCTCGATCAGGAACAGGAATTTCGGGCTACGGCCCGCCGCAACCGAATGCTGGCCGAGTGGGCGGCCGGCCTGATGGGGCTGTCCGGCGACAGCGTCGCCGAATACTCCAAGGCCGTGGTCCGCTCCGACCTGCAGGAAGCGGGCGACGAGGACGTGCTGCGCAAGGTCTTCGAGGACCTGAAGGGCGCGGGGGTGTCGATCACCGAAGCCGACGTCCGTCGCCGCATGGACGAACTGATGGCCCAGGCCCGCGAACAGGTGAAGTCCGGGCAACAGTAGCCCGCGACTTGCGTCCGGCCCTCGGGCGCCGGCCCCTTCGATCGTCTCAGACATCTGCGACCGCCGCCGGCCGCCGCTCGCCTCCGAGCGGCGGCCGGTGGTGCGCGTGGGGGGTATGGCCCCCTACGCCTTCATCTGGCTGTCCAGATACTTGCGGATCGCCGGGCCGAAGGGTGGGCGGAGCTGCTTGAGCGGGCCGATGTCCTTCTTGATCTGGGTGAACACCGACTTGCGGTGGCTGAACTCCAGGAAGCCGTCGCGGCCGTGGTAGCTGCCCATGCCGGCGGGGCCGATGCCGCCGAACGGCAGCTCCTCCTGGGCGACGTGGAAGATCACGTCGTTGACCGTCACCCCGCCGGAGGTGGTGGCGTTCAGCACCTTCTCCTTCTCGGCCGGATCGTCGCCGAAGTAGTAGAGGCCGAGGGGGCGGTCGCGGCCGTTCACGTAGCCGATGGCGTCATCGACGCTGACGTAGCTCTTCACCGGCAGCACCGGGCCGAAGATCTCCTCCTGCATCACCTTCATGTCGTCGGTGGGCTCGAGGATCAGGGTGGGGGCGATCTTGCGGTGTTCCTGCTGCGAGAGGTCCTCGCCCTCGGGCTTCAGCTCGATCACCTTGGCGCCCTTGGCCCGGGCGTCGGCCACGTAGTCCTGGATACGGTCGTAGTGCCGCTGGGCGATGATCGCCGTGTAGTCGGGGTTGTCCTTGATGGTCGGGAACATCTGGGCGACCGAGCGGCGGGCGGCCTCCACGAAGCCGTCCATCTTGTCGCGCGGGGCCAGCACGTAGTCGGGCGCGAGGCAGATCTGGCCGGCGTTCAGCGTCTTGCCGTTCATGATCCGGGCCGCGGCGACGTCGAGGTCGGCGGTCTTGGAGACGATCACCGGGCTCTTGCCGCCCAGCTCCAGGGTCAGCGGCACCAGGTTCTCGGCCGCCGCCCGCATCACGTGGCGGGCGATCGAGGCGCCGCCGGTGAAGATCAGGTGGTCGAACGGCAGGCCGGCGAAGGCCTGGCCGACCTCGGGCCCGCCGGTGACCACGGCGATCTCTTCCTCGGAAAAGGCCGAGGCGAACATGGTCTTGAGCAGCTCGGAGGTGGCGGGGGTGTATTCCGAGGGCTTGATCATCGCCCTGTTGCCGGCCGCCAGGATCCCCGCCAGCGGCGCGAAGGTCAGGTTCACCGGGAAGTTCCAGGGGCTGATCACCCCGGCCACGCCCTTCGGTTGGTAGCGGATCTCGGCCTTGGCGCCGAACAGGCCGAGCAGGGCGGGCGTCGTCTTTCGCTTCTCCGGTCGCATCCAGCGGCGCAGGTTGTCGCGGGCATGCTTCAATGGGCCGATCGAGCCGGCCACGTCGGTGAAGGCGGTCGCCTCGCGCGAGCGGGAGCCGAAGTCGGCGTTCAGCGCCTCCTCGATGGCCTTGCGGTTGTCGATCAGCAGCGCGATGCAGCGCTCGATCCGTGCGATGCGCGTCTCGGCCGACGGGGCGCCGTCGCGCAGGTGGGCGGCCTTCTGGCGCTCCAGCAGGGCGAGCATGGCGGGGGTGTCCATGGCGTTTCCTCCAGTTCCGAGGAGAACGCTGTGCGCCGACGGCCCCGCTTGGCAAGCCTGACCTCGGGTAAGGCCCCCTTACGCCGCCGCCTGGGCGACGGCGTCCTTGCCGAACACGCGCTCGAAGATCACGTCGACGTTCTTGAAGTGATAGCCGAGGTCGAACAGCTCGCTGAGTTCGGCGTCGGAGAGGGTGACCTCGGGGTCGGCCTTCAGGAAGTCGAGGAAGTTCCCCTCGCCGCGCCACACCTTCATGGCGTTGCGCTGCACGGCCGCGTAGGAGGCCTCGCGGCTGAGGCCCTTCTGGGTCAGCGCCAGCAGCACCCGCTGGGAGTGGACGAGGCCGCCCAGCCGGTCGAGGTTCCTGGCCATGTTCTCCGGATAGACCACCAGCCGCTCGATGACGCCGGCCAGCCGGCGCAGGGCGAAGTCCAGGTGGACGGTGGCGTCGGGGCAGATCGCCCGTTCGACCGAGGAGTGGCTGATGTCGCGCTCGTGCCAGAGGGCGACGTTCTCCATCGCCGGCACGACGGCCGAGCGGACCAGGCGGGCAAGGCCGGTCAGGTTCTCGGTCAGGATCGGGTTGCGCTTGTGGGGCATGGCCGAGCTGCCCTTCTGGCCCGGATCGAACGGCTCTTCGGCCTCCAGCACCTCGGTCCGCTGCAGGTGGCGGATCTCGACCGCCAGCCGCTCGATGGAGGAGGCGACCACGGCCAGGGCCGCGAAGTAGGCGGCGTGGCGGTCGCGCGGAATCACCTGAGTCGACACCGGCTCGACCGCCAGGCCCATCTTCTCGGCGACGTAGGCCTCCACCTGCGGCGCCACGTTGGCGAAGGTGCCCACCGCGCCGGAGATGGCGCAGGTGGCGATCTCGAACTTGGCCATCGCCAGCCGCTCCTTGGCGCGCTGGAACTCGGCGTAGTGGCCGGCGAGCTTCAGGCCGAAGGTGGTGGGCTCGGCGTGGATGCCGTGGCTGCGGCCCACGCAGGGCGTCATCCGATGCTCGAAGGCGCGGCGCTTGAGTGCCGCCAGCACCAGGTCGACGTCCTCGATCAGCAGGTCGGTGGCCCGCGAGAGCTGCACCGCCAGGGCGGTGTCGTTGACGTCCGAGCTGGTCATCCCCTGATGCAGGAAGCGAGCCTCGGGGCCGACCAGTTCGGTGACGTGGGTCAGGAAGGCGATGACGTCGTGCTTCACCTCGCGCTCGATGGCGTCGATGCGGTCGACGTCGAAGATCGCCCCGCGGCCCTTCTCCCAGATGACCTTGGCGGCCTCCTTGGGAATGACGCCGAGCTCGGCCATCGCGTCGGCCGCGTGGGCCTCGATCTCGAACATGATCGTGAAGCGGGTCTGGGGCGCCCAGATTTCCGCGGCTTCGGGACGGGTGTAGCGGGGGATCATGCGCGGCTCATGTGAGCCGCGCGCCGCCGAGTCAACCCCGCCGCCGATCCTCTCTCCTCAGCCCTCGTGCCAATCGCGCCGGACGGTGCGCCAGGACATCAGGAAGAAGGCCGCCGCCAGCAGCAGGCCCGAGTAGCCGAGGATGATCGCCCACCGCAGGCCGACCTCCGAGGCGCCCGTACAGGCCGGGTCGGCCACGCCTCCCGCCGAGACGGCCGCCCGGCAGGCGTCGAGGCTGAGGCCGGCGGCGAGCAGCTCGCGGTTGGCGATGAGGTCGGACAGCGCCCCGATGGCCGGCGGACCGCCCGCGTAGCCGATCAGGTTGACCACGAACAGCAGCACCGCCACCGCGGTCGCCCGCATCCTGGGGTGCACCACCCCCTGGGCGATGGCGTACATCGAGCCCAGGTACAGCGAGCCGCCGAGCTGGGCGACGGCGAGCAGGGCGACGGCCACCGGCAGCGAGCCGCTCATGTAGCCGAACACGTTCAGCGGCCCGGCGACCATGAAGCCCACCGCCGGCAGCCAGGCGATGGCGTTGGGGTAGCGACCGCGGATGCGGTCGGCGAGCCAGCCGGAGATGAAGGTGCCGATGGCCCCGAAGGCGCCGAGCAGCAGGCCGGTGATCTGCGAGGCCTGGAGAATGGACAGCTCGTGGCTGCGCATGAAGAAGGAGTTGGTGAACTGGCCGACGCCGTAGCCGACGAACGAGGCCATCGCCCCGCCGAAGGCGGCGTACCAGAAGGCCGACTTCTTCGACAGCAGACTGGCGGTCTCGCGCAGGCCGGGGGCCTCGATCGCGGCGCCCGCGCGCGGCGGCTCCTTCACCGTCAGCTTGACGAGGATGGCCAGCACCAGGCCCGGCAGGCCCAGCGTCAGGAAGGCTTCGCGCCAGCCCATGGCCTCGGCGATGATCCCGCCGCCGACCGCCGCCAGCATCGAGCCGATCGGGATGCCGAGAGCGTAGATGGACAGCGCCGTCGCGCGTGACTTCTCCGGGAAGTAGTCGGCGATCACCGACTGAGCGGGCGGGGTGCAGCCGGCCTCGCCGATCGAGACCCCGATGCGGGCCAGCAGCAGGGTCGCGTAGCTGGTGGCCATGCCGCAGGCGGCGGTCATCGCGCTCCACAGGCCCACGCACACCGCCAGGATGGTCATCCGGTTCTTGCGCTCGGCGAGCCGGGCGATGGGGATGCCGAGCAGGGTGTAGAGGATGGCGAAGGTCGGCCCGCCCAGCAGGCCCAGCTGGGTGTCGGTGAGGTTGAACTCGGCCCGGATCGGCTCCTGGACGATGGAGACCAGCACCCGGTCGATGAAGTTGAAGGTGTAGACCACCAGCAGGGCGAACAGGACCCAGGCGCGGTACGCGCGCGTGCCATGGCCCGCAAACGGAGCAGCGGCGGCGTCAGTCATACTCAGGCGTTTCCCACGAAAGCTCTTGTTGGGACGTCGGGGAGCGGCTCGCTCAGCGGGCCGTCATCGCGTCCGCCGCCTCGGCCGCCGCGCGGGCGCGGGCGATGTCCTTGGGCAGGGTGATGGCGGCGAGCAGGTAGTGGACGCCCGCCCAGGCGTAGATCAGGAGATTGACCACGATTCCCTGCCGCGTGCCCTGGGCCATCGCGGCCTTGCAGGCGGCGTCGACCGCCGGGCCCAGCCCCTCCTTGCCGACTCCGCCCGGGCACGTGGCGAAGAAGTCGCCGAGCTCGAAGGCCAGCCTGGAGAACTGGGACCAGCAGCCACAGGACGAGGTTGCGGTAGCCGGGCGAGTAGCTGGGGGCGGCCGGCGCGGCCCGCGCCTGTAGCGGGGTCATCTTCGAGGCGCTTCCGTGTCCCGTTCGCCGCCGGTCTTCCGGCCAAGGCTTGTTTTGGCCGGAAGACTAGCGGTGGATCGCGCCGGCTGGATAGCCCTTAGCCGACGTTGTCCTCGCGGATGGTGCGGCGGGCGATCCAGAAGAAGGCGAAGGCCAGGACGCCGAACAGGGTCGAGACGATCAGCGCCCAGCGGACGCCTTCACCGACGTGTTCGGCGCAGGCCGCCCGCGTGGCGAGCGCGGCGTCGGCGCCCAGCGTGCGGCAGGCCTCGACCGACAGCCCGACCTCGTTCAGCCGGAAGCTGGCGATGGCGTCGGACAGGGCCCCCACCGCCACCGGGCCGAGGCCCAGGCCGATCAGGTTGATGATGAACAGCAGGATGGCGGCGGTGGTCGCGCGCATCTGCGGCGGCACGATCGACTGGGCGGTGCCGTAGACCGGGCCGTACCAGATGGTGCCCAGCAGGCCGTTGATCACCAGGATGCACAGCGCCAACACCGCCGAATCGACGGTCACCGCGGTGATGTAGATCGGGATGGTCAGCAGGCTGGCGATGGCCGGGGCGACCATGTAGGCGCGCAGGTCCTTGGCCCCGAACTTGTCGGCCAGCCACCCGCCCAGCAGCGAGCCGGCGGCCCCGGCGGTGCCGCTCATCAGGCCGAGCGCCAGGCTGAGGAAGCCCAGGGACTGCAGGTTGAAGCCCAGGGTCGCGCCGAAGAAGCTGGCGAGCTCGGCCACCTCCTCGGTGTGGTTGCGCAGGAAGAAGGAGGCGGTGAACGGCGCGTGGCCGTAGCCGATGAAGGCCTTGATGGCCGCGGCGAAGGAGATGAACCAGAAGGTCCGCTTGGTGGCGAGCACCTTCATCGTCTCGCCGAAGGTCGGCTGCGCCGCCTGGGTGCGTTTGAATTCCTCGGAGAGCTGCTTGCGCGGCTCCTTCAGGGTGAAGAAGGCCAGCAGCGCGAACAGGATGCCCGGCACGCCGGCCACGAAGAAGGCGGCGCGCCAGCCGTAGGCGTCGGCGATCAGGCCGCCCATGATCAGGCCGAGCAGACCGCCCAGCGGCGTGCCCATCGAGTAGAAGGCCAGCGCCGAGGCGCGCTTCTCCTTCGGCACGTAGTCGGTGATCAGGCTGTGGGCCGGCGGGGTGCAGCCGGCTTCACCGACGCCGACGCCGACGCGGAAGAGGATCAGCTGGAAGAAGTTCTGGGCGATGCCGCACAGGGCGGTCATGCCGCTCCAGATCGCCACCGCCGTGCCGATGATCATCGGCCGGTTCTTGCGCTCGGCGAGCCGGGCGATCGGCACGCCGAGGAAGGTGTAGAAGATCGCGAAGGCCAGACCGCCCATCATGCCGATCTGCGTGTCGGTGAGCTTGAGGTCGTTCTTGATCGGCTCGGCCAGGATGTTGACCACCTGCCGATCGAGAAAGTTGACCATGTAGATGGCGAGCAGCAGCCCCATCGCATACTTGCGGTACCCGGGAGGCTGGGGAGCAATCCCCGTATCGGAAGCGGCCGCCGAGCCTGGCGCCCCCGTGGCAACGCTGCTCATCAATGTGCTCCCTTTGAAATCGCGCTAGTTCTTGTTGATCGCATGTAGAGGGGCTTGGCGGCGGTTTCGCAAGAGACGAAAGCGCGGCACAGTGGAGCTGAACACGTGGAACTGGTGATCGGGACCCGTCGGTGGTCCACCTGGTCGTTGAGGCCGTGGTTGGTGTTGCGTCGGAGCGGCCTGCCGTTCCGCGAGATTCTGGTGGCGCTGCGACAGACCGACGGCGCCACGCGCCGGGACATCCTGCCGCACTCGCCGTCGGGCCTGGTCCCCGCGCTGAAGGACGGCGAACTGACGGTGTGGGACTCGCTGGCGATCTGCGAGTACCTCGCCGAGAGGTCGCCCGATGCCCGGCTTTGGCCCGCCGACGCCGCCGCCCGGGCGTTGGCGCGCGCCGCCGCCGCCGAGATGCACTCCGGCTTCCAGGCGCTGCGCCAGGAGTGCGCGATGGCGCTGGACGAGCCGCCGAGGCCGGCCGAGCTGTCGGAGGCCGCGCAGGACAACGTGCGACGCATCGTTTCGCTCTGGCGCGACATGCTGGGCCGCCTCGGCGGGCCGTTCCTGGCCGGCGAATGGTCGATCGCCGACGCCTTCTACACCCCGGTCGCCACCCGATTCCGGACCTACCAAGTGGATCTGGCCGCGCTGGGCGATTCCGACGGCGCGGCGGCGGCCTATGCCGAGCGCCTCCTGGCCACGCCGGAGTTCCTCGAGTGGGAGGGGGCGGCGATCGAGGACCGCTGAGCCCATCTTTCGAGTTTTGAAAGCAAGCGGCGGAGTTTTTCGCCCGCCGGCCGGGGGTAGCCCATGTGCTCCAAGAGATCAGAGGAGCCGAACATGTTGATGGCCACTCCCGCCGAGGCCCGCCGCTGGGCCGCCGTGCTCGCACGCGACCCCGCCGCCGACGGCGAATTCGTCTATTCGGTCCGCACGACCGGGCTCTATTGCCGCCCGTCCTGCGCCGCCCGCCGGGCGCGGCGCGAGAACATCGCCTTTCACGAGACCTGCGCCGAGGCCGAGGCGGCGGGCTTCCGTCCCTGCCGCCGCTGCCGACCGAACGAGCCCTCCCGGGCCGAGCGGGACGCGGCGGTGGTCACCGCGGCCTGCCGCCGCATCGAGGCGGCCGAGGAGGTCCCGACGCTGGCCGAACTGGCCCGCGGGGCGGGGCTCAGCCCCCACCACTTCCACCGGCTGTTCAAGGCCGCCACCGGCGTGACGCCCAGGGCCTACGCCGCCGCCCGCCGCGACGGGCGCCTGCGCGAGGAGCTTTCCGGCGAGACCAAGGTGACCACGGCGATCTACGAGGCCGGCTTCGGCTCTTCGAGCCGCGTCTACGAGCGGGCCGGGCAGGTGCTGGGCATGACCCCCAGGCGCTATAGGCGCGGCGGCGAGACCGAGCAGATCCGCTTCGCCGTGGGCGAATGCTCGCTGGGCTCGGTGCTGGTGGCGGCCACCGACAAGGGCGTCTGCGCCATCCTGCTGGGCGACGATCCCGACCGGCTGGTGCGCGACCTGCAGGACCGCTTCTCGCGAGCCGAGCTGGTCGGCGGCGACGAAGGCTTCGAGCAGTTGGTCGCCAAGGTGGTCGGGCTGGTCGAACGGCCCGCCCTCGGCCTCGCCCTGCCGCTCGACGTGCGCGGCACCGCCTTTCAGCGGCGGGTCTGGGAGGCGCTGCAGGCGGTTCGGGCCGGCGAGACCGCCACCTATTCCGAGATCGCGGCCCGAATCGGGGCGCCCAGCGCCGTTCGCGCCGTCGCCCAGGCCTGCGCGGCCAACAACCTGGCCGTGGCCATTCCCTGCCACCGGGTGGTGCGCTCCGACGGGGCCCTGTCGGGCTACGCCTGGGGCGTCGAGCGCAGGCAGGCGCTGTTGCGTCGGGAGGCGGCGGCGTGAGCATTTCAGCGCTCGCGCCCGCCGCGCCGGGGCCCCGCATCGCCGCCGTCGATTGGGCGGCGGCCGAGCGCGAGCTGGACGCCGTCGGCCACGCTCTGTTGCCCGGACTACTCGAGCCTGCGGCCTGCACGGCGATCGCGGGGCTCTGGCAAGAGGCGGGCCGCTTCCGCCGCAAGGTGGTGATGGCCCGCTACGGCTATGGCCAGGGCGAGTACCGGTACTTCGCCGAGCCTTTGCCCGAGCCGGTCCGCGCCCTGCGGACGGGCCTCTATCCGCCGCTGGCGCGGATCGCGAACCGCTGGAACGCGGCTCTCGGCCTGCCCGATCGCTACCCCGAGGCGCACGCCGACTTCCTCGCGCGCTGCCACGCGGCGGGTCAGACGCGGCCGACGCCGCTGCTGCTGAGGTACGGACCGGGGGACTACAACTGCCTTCACCAGGACCTCTACGGCGAGCACGTCTTCCCGCTGCAGGCGGCTGTCCTGCTGTCGGCGCCTGGGCGGGACTTCACGGGCGGCGAGTTCGTGCTGACCGAGCAGCGCCCGCGCCGGCAGTCGCGGGCCGAGGTGGTCCCCCTGGAGCAGGGCGATGCCGTGGTTTTCCCGGTCCGCTGGCGGCCGGCGCAGGGCGCCCGCGGCGCCTATCGCGCGACCATGCGGCACGGCGTGAGCCGCCTGCGCGCCGGCCGGCGCTTCACCTTGGGCGTCATCTTCCACGACGCCCTCTGAGGCGCCGTGCCAGCCCCGGCAAATCGTGCGATTAATCAAGCCGTAGCCGCGGGGCGGCAGAGACACGTGCGATGCCCACCACTCTCGACAGCCCCGCCGCCGCCCAGGAGACCTCGGGGACCGCCGAGGACGTCCCCCACGAGCCCGCCGAATGCCGCAACTGCGGCACGCGGCTGACCGGCCGCTACTGCCACGCCTGCGGCCAGCAGGCCCACCTGCACGCCACCCTCGGCGACCTCCTGTCCGAGATGTTCGAGGGCGTCGCCCACTTCGACGGACGGCTCTGGCGCACCCTGCCGCTGCTGGTGTTCCGGCCGGGCGAGCTGTCCCGGCGCTGGAAGGCGGGCGAGCGGGCGAAGTTCGTGCATCCGCTGCACGTCTTCCTGTTCGCCGTCTTTTTGGTGTTCACCGCGCCCTACGTGACCGGCCAGGCCTCCGAGCCGCTGGAACTGCAGCGCGTCGAAACGCGGATCGAGACGGCGGGCGGCCAGGTGGTCGGCGCGGCGCCCGGCCAGGAGGTCGACCTCGGCGAGCTCGAGACCACCGCCTTCGGCCGCTTCCTGAAGAAGACCATCGCCAAGCTCGACACCCCGGAGGAGCGGGCCTACTTCCGCACCAAATACATGGCCATGGCCTACAAGCTGGCCTGGGTGGTGGCGCCGCTGTCGATGCTGATCCTGGCGCTGCTGATGGCTTTTCGGCCCGGCTACACCCTCTACGACCACGGCGTGGTCAGCCTCTACGGCCTGGGCTTCTTCGGCCTGCTGCTGTCCATCGCCATGCTCCTGCCGCGCGCCGTCGCGGGGGTCTGGGAGGCGGTGCTGCCCATCGTGTTGCCGATCCACGCCATGGTCCACCTGAGGGGGGCCTACGGCCTCTCGTGGGTAGGCGCCTCGCTGCGCAGCGTGGCGCTGGGCGCAATGACGCTGGTGGCCTTCGGGCTGTTCCTGGCGGGCGTGTTCGCGCTGACCACGGCGGCCTGAGCCGGGCGCTACTGGGCGATCTCGCCGGTCTCGATGTACCGGACGCCCGGGTCCTTGCGGGACAAGAGGGTGAACACGCTGGGCGGTGTGGTCTTGCCGAGCTGCGGCTGGGCGGCGCGGACCATGGCGGGCAGGGTCTTGCGCAGCTTGCCGGCCTTGCCGGGGCTGGTCACCTGCACCATCCAGGTTTGGCGGGCCTTGGAGTTCTTCGCGTAGCCCCTGGCGTCGTAGGCGGCCAGCGCCAGGTAGTTCTCGTCCATCTCCCGGTCCGCCTCGCCGTAGCTGACGAAGATCAGCACATCGGCCGCCTTGGGATCGTCGACGGTGACGAAGCCGGAGCCTTGCAGCGCCCGGGTGACGTGGGCCGCCACCTCCTCGAAGGGCACGCCGGCGGTGTCGCCGTCGGCCGGCAGCACGGCGTGCTTGCGCTTCAGGGCCACGTCCGCGCCGTCGGCGCGCCCGGCCACGGTCAGCGGCACCGGCGCCTGACTGGCGCAGGCCGAGAGCGCGACCAACATGGCTGCGAACACAACGGGTTTGTACATAGGACGAAGGCCCTCCGCTCCGCCGGAATATGTCATTTCCCAGACGCGGTTGCGACGAGACGAAGTGCGCTTAAAACGCGCATGCCGTCGTTAGCAACTCATTAAGATGAACGGGTAAGCGCCGGGATTCGAAGGCGGCGCGGTTCACCTGCGCCGTGGCGCCATCTAGACTTGAAATTTCGCAGGATAGTCGCGCGGTTTGCTCGCGCCGGTCAGGACGGAGACACGCCGATGCCCACGGTCAGGGCCAACGGGATCGAGATCTACTACGAGCTGGCCGGCGAGGGGCCGCGTCTGCTGTTCATCTCCGGCACCGGCGGGGATTTGCGCAACAAGCCCAACGTGTTCGACGGGGCGCTGGGGCGCAGCTTCCAGGTGCTGGCCTACGACCAGCGGGGCCTGGGCCGCACGGAAAAGCCCGACGTTCCATACAGCATGGCCGACTACGCCGACGACGCCGCCGCGCTGATGGAGGCGGTGGGCTGGGACCGGGCGCACGTCGTCGGCGTCTCGTTCGGCGGGATGGTCGCCCAGGAGCTGGTGCTGCGCCATCCCGACCGGGTCGAGCGGCTGGTGTTGGCCTGCACCTCGCCCGGCGGGGCCGGCGGAGCCTCCTATCCGTTCCACGAGATCGAGCACCTGAAGGGCGAGGCGCGGGCGCGCCACCTGTTGCCGATCTCCGACACCCGGCGCGACGCGGCCTGGGCCAAGTCCAATCCGGAGCTCTACGAGAAGCTGATCGCCCAGACGGCGGCCGATCCCTTCGCCGGCGAGCCGGGCCGCGAGATGGGCGCCCGCCGCCAGCTCGAGGCGCGGGCGGGGCACGACACCTGGGACCGGCTGCCGACCATCACCGCGCCGACGCTGATCGCGGCCGGCCGCTACGACGGCATCGCCCGGCCGGAGACGCAGGAGAAGATGGCCGCCCGGATTCCCGGCGCGCAGCTGCGCTGGTTCGAGGGCGGCCACCTGTTCATGGTCCAGGACCGCACCGCCGCCCCGGCCATGGTCGAGTTCCTGACGGGCGGCTAGGCCCGCTCGAGGCTCAGCGGGGGCCGGTGGGCGGCGATCAGGTCCTCCAGCTCCTCGCGGCGGATGGCGCTGCGCACGTTCAGGCGGATCAGCACCTCGGCTTCGCCGTGGTCCTCCACGGCGCGCATCAGAAGGGGCTCCCAGGGCATGCGGGCCAGGTTGTCGGTCTCGCCGGCGGCGAGGATCTGCGACTTTGGCCCGCCCGTCCGCACCACGACCCAGTTGCCCGCGATCGGGCGCAGCCGCTCCTGCGGCGTCAGCGGCGAATAGCTGTATTCGGCGCCGGATCGACCGGCGAAGACGATGCGGCGGCTCATGGCCAACTCCACTGCGCTCCGGGGCCTCGCGACCGAGGACGGCCCGTCGAAGGCGCGCCGGGCGGCTTCGGCCGCGGCGAATCACCCCCCGAATTCAACCGCTTACTGCGGACACGCGGGAGTGAGCTCGGCAGTTGAGGCGAGTTTGCGGCCAAACTGAGCCCGTCGCGCGACGCACGTGCGGCGGGACGTCGCGACGGGAAACCAACCCGCTCTCCCCGACGTTTCGCTGCGAGCCCGAAGGGAGAGCCATGGCCGGAAGAGCCGGCGCCAAGACGCCATGAGATGGACGCTGAGCGTGGCGATCCTGCTGGCGGGCCTGGCGGTCAGCGCGCTCGTCTGGTGGGCGAGCGGCGGCCGGTTCGCCCTGTTGCTGCTGCCGCTGATTTTCGCTCTGCCGCTGCTCGGTCGGCGGCGCGACTAGCCAGACACCGGAAGAAGGAGGCGCCGATGCGACACGCGGTTCTGAGCCTTGCGTTGCTCGGCCTGGCCGCCTGCGGGCGCGAGCGGGCCGAAGCGCCTGACGCGGTCCCGGCGGCCGAGCCGCCCGCCGAAGCGCCCGCCGCCGCCACGAAAACGCTGTCGCCAGAGGCGCTGTACTTCGTCGGCCGTTGGGCGGCGGACGAAGGGATGTGCGCCGACCCCTGGATCATCACCGCCCAGGAGTTGCGCACGCCCGGCCACGTGGTCTGCCGTCTCGAGCGCATCGCGCGGACGGAGGCCGGCGCCGAGGCCCAGGCGACCTGCACGGCCGAAGCCCCGCCCGCGCCCTACCGCCTGCGCTTCGCCTACGCTCAGTCGGCCGGTGCGCTGCTGATCGAAAACGGCCCCTTCGCGGATGTCGGCCTCGTCCGCTGTGAAGGCGGCGCCTATCCGCCGCCGACCCCGCTGGCGCCGGGGCAGCCGGGGGCCCTGCCGGACGACCGCACGCCGCTGTCCGAGGCGCCGGCCGCGCCGGACAGCCCGCAGGCCGCGGCGACCGTGCTGGAACGCTACTTCGGCGCCTTGGCCAAGCGCGACTTCGAGGCGGCCTGGCGTCTGTGGAGCGAGGGCGCCCCGGGCCGGCCGGAGAGCCCCTCGGCGCTCGCCCCGACGCTCGCGGCCTATGACAGCTACAACGCCCTGATCGGCGCGCCCGGCGCGGCAGAGGGGGCGGCGGGCTCGGTCTATGTGCGCGCGCCAGTGCAGGTGTACGGGCGGCTGAAGGACGGGCGCGAGGTGCACGCCCTCGGTTCGGCGACGCTTCGGCGGGTCAACGACGTGCCGGGCGCCAGCGCCGAACAGCGGGCCTGGCGGTTGCACGAGCTGCGGCTCGACGGAGCGGAGCGGTGAGCCTTCCCCTGTGGATCGCCATCGGCGTTGCCGTCGGCGCGGGCTTCGGCGCTGCGATCGACAATATGGGCGTCGGGGTCGCCATCGGCATCGCGGTCTGCACGGCGCTGGGCGCCGTCTTCGGCCGCCGTGGCGGCGGCGAATGAACGTGCGCCGGCTCCCGGCTTAAATCCGCCGTTCAGGCAGGCCGGTGTTGAATTGCAGGACTTCGTCAGAGGGACCTGCGATGGACTTTGTCATCGACACCCAGCCTGCCGACGCTCCGGAGCGCGTCTCCGCCGATATCATCGACCTCGAGGCTTGCCGCCGGGCTCGCGGCCTGCCGCCGGCCCGGCCCTTGCCGGAGCCGGAGGATCCCTATCCCTGGGCCTACACCTTCAACGGATCCCACGACCGGCGCTAGCGGCCGCAGGCCGCGGCGAAGGCATCCAGGATCATCGGCCAGCCGTTGGGCCCCCGCATGGCGTCGTGGAACGCCGCCCAGCCTTCGCCGTGCCGGTTCATCTGGCGGTGGCGGATCTCGACGCGCGTGCCGCCGTTGGAGGGGCTGAAGTCGACGTCGACCTCGCTCGTTCGTTCGGGGGCTTCGGGCGTGCGGTCGAGGGCGACGCCCCAGCCCAGCACCAGGCGCCGGCCGGGCGCGGCCATCCGCACCGGCCCCCAGGACAGGCGCTGGCCCGACCGGTCCTCCTCGTACCAGTGGCCGCCGGGGTGCGGCTCGATGCGGCCGCCCGCAAAGCCGGCCTCGCCGGCGAAGCTGTACGCCGCCGGCCACCAGCGGCCCAGCTCGAGGAAGCGGCGATACGCCTCTTCCCGCGGGACGGGCACTTCGATCTGGGCGTGGACTTCGGCTTCGTGGGGCATCGGAAGGACCTCCGGCGGCGAAGGTGTGCTGTAGGCGAAATGAAAGCGCCGCCGGAGAGTTCCAGCCGGGTTGGGGGGCGTCAGAACAGCCCCAGCGCCTTGAAGCTGGCGACGCCGTCGCGGCCGACGACCAGGTGGTCGTGCACCTGGATGCGCAGCGCGCGGCCCGCCTCCACCACCTGGCGGGTCATCTCCACGTCGGCCCGAGAGGGCGTGGGGTCGCCCGAGGGATGGTTGTGCACCAGGATGATGGCGCTGGCCGACAGCTCCAGCGCCCGACGCATCACCTCGCGCGGGTAGACGGGCGCATGGTCGACGGTGCCCTGGCCCAGCACTTCGTCGGCAATCAGCTGGTTCTTTTTGTCCAGGAACAGCACCCGGAACTGTTCGCGCGGCTCGTGGGCGAGGGCCGTGCGGACGTAGGCGAGCAGCGCCGACCAGGAGGAGATGACGGCGCGCTTGCCCGCCGCCTCGCGGGCGATGCGCAGCGCCGCCTCCTGCACCAGCGACAGGTCCAGCGCCACCTCCTCGCCGACGCCGGGCACGGTGCGCAGCGCGGCGGGCGAGGCCGCCAGCACCGCGGCCAGGGAGCCGAAGCGAGCGAGCAGCGCCTTGGCCAGCGGCTTGACGTCGCCGCGGCGGATCGAGCGGAACAGGATCAGCTCCAGGAGCTCGTAGTCGGGCAGGGGGTCGAGCCCGGCCCTGGCCCTGCGGCGCAGCCGCTCGCGGTGGCCGAGGTGGTGCGGGGCCGGCGCCGCCTCGCCGCCGGTCCAGAGTCCGGGCTGGGCGGCGTCTTCCAGGCGGTCGGCTGGGGTGCGGGCCATCGCTCGAATGTTCCGCAATTGTTCCAGCTTGGCAAGGGAGGGGGGCTGCGACGCCGGGCCGCGAAGGTTTACCGCGGCTAACCATAACGCTTCAGCAGTAAATCAAGGTTCTGCCGTTAACCTCAAGCGCAGTCGGGAGAAAACGTCCCGTGGCTACGAGGAGAATCCTGCGTGTCGAGTTTCACCGAGCGTTTCGCGTCCCGACCCGAGCCCGGCGCCTGCGAGGCTGACGGGCTGGAGCCGCGCCGCCAGCTGAAGGTGCTCCACGTCGACGACGAGGCGATGAACCTGGTGGTCGTGAAAGAGATCATGTCGGCCTTCGGCCACGGCGCCGAGCAGGCCTGGAGCGGAGCCGAGGCGCTCGAGCGGCTGGCCAGGCGCCATTACGACGTGGTGCTGATGGACATCCACATGCCGGAGATGAGCGGCATCGAGACGGTCGCCCGGCTGCGCGCCCTGGAGGGGCCGAACCAGGAGACGCCGGTGATCGCCCTGACCGCCGACGCCTTCACCCGGACCCTGCCGGAATACCTCTCGCTGGGGTTCGCCGACTTCGTGACCAAGCCGATCCTGGTCTCGCGTCTGATGAGCGCGGTGAACAAGGCGGTGCTGGTCGATTCCGCCCGGCTGTTCCAGGGTGGCATGGCCGTCGGCTTCTAGGGCCGGACGCTAAGCGCCTTCCACCGGCGGCTTGAACAGCCCGGCCGGCGAGCCGGTGAAGATCTCCAGCCCGTCTTCGGTCACGCCGATCGAGTGCTCGCACTGGGCCGACAGCGACTTGTCGCGGGTGACGGCCGTCCAGCCGTCGGCCAGCAGCTTCACCGAATGCTTGCCGAGGTTCACCATCGGCTCGATGGTGAAGAACATGCCCGGCCGCAGCAGCTCGCCCGTGCCCGGCTGGCCGAAGTGCAGGATGTTGGGCGCGTCGTGGAACATGCGGCCCAGGCCGTGGCCGCAGAAGTCGCGCACCACCGAGCAGCGCATCGATTCCACATAGCTCTGGATCGCGTGCCCGATGTCGCCGGTCCGCGCGCCGGGCTTCACGGCCGCCAGGCCCCGCTCCAGCGACTCGTAAGTCACGTCGATCAGTCGCTTGGCGCGCGGCGATATGGCGCCGACCCCGTACATCCGCGAGGTGTCTCCGTGCCAGCCGTCGACGATGACGGTGACGTCGATGTTGACGATGTCGCCCTCGCGCAGGGTGCGGTCCGACGGGATGCCGTGGCAGACCACGTGGTTGGGCGAGATGCAGACCGTATGGCCGTAGCCGCGGTAGAACAGACAGGCGGGCAGGGCCCCGTGGTCCAGCACGAACTCGCGCGCCAGCCGGTCCAGCTCGGCGGTCACCGCCCCGGGCTTCACATGAGGCGTCAGCATGTCCAGGCACTCGGCCGCGATGCGGCCGGCCTTGCGCATGCCTTCGAAGGCTTCGGGCCCGTGGATCTTGGGCTGTCCGGTGCGGCTCTCGACTTCGAGGACGCCGGTGTCGTTCATGGGGCTACTCCGCGGCCGCACGGGCCGGCGCATCCACCCAGGGGCGGCGACGCACGATCTTGATGGCTTTCCGACTTATGTCGCAATCGTAGCACAGAACCTCAACCCCCGCCCGGGCGGCGTCCAGCAGGCCTGCGGCGTACTTCGGGTCGAGGTCGGCGCAGGCCACGAATGAGTCGCAGTCCGTCCGCTGGATGACGAACAGCATCACCGCCCGGTTCCCCTTGGCCACCTCGGCCTCCAGCTCCTTCAGGTGCTTGAGCGAGCGGGCGGCGACGCAGTCCGGGAACTCCGCGAGCGTTCCCGCCCGGCGCAGGTGGACATTCTTCACCTCGAGGTAGCAGGGCGCCCGCCCGTCCTCCTCCAGCAGGAAGTCGACCCGGCTGGCGGCGCCGTACTTCACCTCGCGGCGGACGCGCGCGTAGCCGGAGAGCTCGGGAATGGCGTCCTCCGCCAGCGCCTCGGCCACCAGGCGGTTCGGATGGAGGGTGTTGATGCCGACCAGGCCCCCATCGACCTCGATCAGCTCCAGCGTGTGGGCGAGCTTGCGCTTGGGATCGTCGGATTTCGAGAGCCACACCGGCAGGCCGGGCGCGTTCAGCCCCAGCATGGCGCCGGGGTTGGGACAGTGGGCGGTGACCGGCGTGCCGTCGTCCAGCACCACGTCGGCGAAGAAGCGCTTGTAGCGCTGCACCAGGCGCCCAGGAATCAGCGGGGCGGGAAAGTCCATGGCCTGCCGCTAGCCGAGCCGGCCGGCGCGGGCAATCGGCACGGCGACGCGCATCGCCCGCGTGACGCATACCGGCGCTTGCCTAAGCCCGCAGGCAGGGGCTAGCAGGGTCGGGAGCCAGGCGGGAGACGACATGGGCAGACCGGGCGGCGGGGCGACGAGCGCGGCGGTGCTGATCATCGGGGACGAGATCCTCTCCGGACGCACCCAGGACACCAACCTGCGGGACATCGCCAAATACCTCGCGGCGCGGGGCGTGGACCTTCTGGAGGCCCGCACCGTGCCCGACGTGCTGGAGGAGATCGTGGCGGCGCTGAACGCGCTGCGGTCGCGCTACGACTATGTCATCACCACCGGCGGCATCGGCCCGACGCACGACGACATCACCGCCGATGCGGTGGCCGCCGCCTTCGGCGTCGAGCTGGTCGAGCATCCCGAGATCATCGCCATGCTGGAGTCCCGCTGGGGCGAGGGCGGCCTGACGTCGGCTCGGCGGCGGATGGCCCGCGTGCCGGTCGGCGGCGAGCTGGTGAAGAATCCGGTGGCCGGCCCGCCCGGCTTCACCATCGGCAACGTCTTCGTGCTGGCCGGCGTGCCGCAGATCATGCGCGGCATGCTGGAGGACGTGGGCCCGCGCATGAAGGGCGGCGCGGTGGTGGTCTCGCGCACCCTGCGCGTCGAAGGCCACGGCGAGGGGGCGATCGCCGACACCTTCGAGCGCATCGCCAACGCCCACCCGGAGATGAGCCTGGGCAGCTATCCGTTCTACGGCGAGGGCGGGTTCGGCACGAACCTGGTGCTGCGCGGGCGCGACCCGGCCGAGGTGGAGCGGACCCTCGGCGAGCTCGTCGAGGCGCTGAAGGGCGTGGGCGTGGAAAGCGTCAGAGAGGTTCCCACGGCCTGAGGTCCCCGGGGCCACCGAGGCGGAACGCCATTCGCCACTCTCCGTTCTGGTGTCTGACACAGAGGAGAGTTGTCCCCATGGCTACCGAACGCGTGACCGACCGGACCGACGGCCTGACCAGCGAACGCACGGTCGAGCGCCACGACGGCGGCGGAACTACCTATGTCGAGCGCGGCGGCTCCGGCATCGGCGGCGTGATCATTGGCATCGCCGTCCTGGCGCTGGTGGCGATCATCGCCTTCTTCCTTCTGAACATGAACCGCCAGGAGGCGATGGAGACCCAGGCCATCACCGGCGCGGCGAACAGCGTGGCCGAGAGCGTCGGCGGCGCGGCCGACAGCGTGGGCGACGCCGCCCAGAGTGCGGCCCAGTCGGTGAATCCTGCCCAGTAACAGCGTTGCGGCGGGCGGCCCCGCACGGGGGCCGCCGCCGCCTCGCGCGCCCCTCGACGCTGAGGCCTCGGGGGATTAAGCCCAGTTCCGGCCGGGGACATGGCGGAACTGGTAGACGCAAGCGACTTAAAACCCGAACCCGTAAAGTTACGTAGTATTTTCAACGGTCTAGCGGGCCTAGGTTCTTACACACTCCTTACACACTCGGTCGTCGAGGAGAGGACGTGTCTGAGAGCCACACGATCATGGACGGAAAGGTCCATGTGTACCGCCGGGAGCGGAGCCGCTTCTGGCAGTGCGCGGTGTTCCTGAGCGGGCAGAACCACCGGCAGACGACCCGCCAGGAGAACCTGGCGCTGGCGCTCGAATTCGCCCGCGAATGGTACCTCGACCGCGTTGCAGAAGACCGCATGCGGCGGCGGGGCATCTTGCCGGCGCCCGCCAACGTCCCGGTCCAGACGCCCCCGCCGCGCCGACGCGTTCCCGGCGAAAAGACCTTCAAAGAAGCGGCGGCCGCGTTCGTCCGGGAGTACGAAGCTATGACTCTGGGCGAGCGAAACGCGTCCTATGTCCGTTCGAAAGGACGGATCCTGCGGCTGTACCTGCTGCCCTTCTTCGGCGACCTGCCGCTCTCGGAAGTCACGGCCGGTCGCATCCAGGACTATCGCGTCCACCGCGTGACTCCGCCCGAAACGCTGCCTCCCGCGCGCTACGTTGTGAAAGGACGTGAGCTCATCGGGAAGCCGCGCCCCTGGAAGCGGCCGAGTCGCCAGACGCTGCACAACGAGATCGTCTGTCTGCGCCAGGTCCTGAAGGCGGCCAATCGCAAGGGCTGGATTGCGGCGTTGCCGGACATGTCGGCGCCGTACCGCCGATCAGGGAAGATCTCGCACCGCGCCTGGTTCTCCCCGCAGGAGTACAAGCGCCTGTACGAGGCCACTCGGGAGCGCGCGCGCAATCCGAAGAAGGAGCGGTGGCGGGCGGAGTGCGAGCAGCTGCACGACTACATCCTTTTCATGGTCAACACTGGCCTTCGCCCGGACGAGGCGCAGCGGCTTCAGTTCCGGGACGTGAGCGTGGTGGTCGACGCCGACACCCGTGAGCGCATCCTGGAGATCGAGGTGCGGGGAAAGCGCGGGGTCGGCTACTGCAAGAGCATGCCCGGCGCGGTGCTGCCGTTCCAGCGCACCCGGAAACGCAAGAACGGAAAGCCCTCGGATCTCGTGTTCGGCCCCGTTCAGCGTGAGCTGTTCAACGCGGTGCTGCAGGAGCTAGACCTCAAGAGGGATCGCGACGGCAATCCGCGCACGGCTTACAGCCTCCGCCACACCTACATCTGCCTGCGGCTCATGGAGGGCGCCGACATCTATCAGGTCGCGAAGAACTGCCGGACCAGCGTGGAGATGATCGAGAAGTACTATGCTTCCCATATCAAGAACACGCTGGATGCGGCGGCGATCAACGTCCGCAGGCCTTCTGCTTCGCGGACCGAACGGTCCGCGTCCCGCGCGCCGGCGAACGCCTAGGCGCGCTCTGCGCGAACGCGCCAATCTGTGTGGACGGACGTCGTTCCTGTGTGGCAAGCCGGGACGTCACGCGGGCGTGGCGGAATTGGTAGACGCAACGGACTTGGGCTTCGGCCTCGAGTGCGCCGGGGGAAACCCCAGACGTAGAACCGCTCAAACTCGGGGAACCCTGTCAGATGGGAATCCCGAGCCAAGCCTGGGGAGACCGCTCCTCAGGAAGGTGTAGAGACTAGACGGGCGGCGCCTACAGCCTTCGGGCCAGGGCGAAGGGATAGTCCAGACCACGAACGCCTTTGGGCGGCGGCGAAAGCCGAAGTGGTACGAAAATCCGTAGGGCCGTGAGGCTCGTGCCGGTTCGACCCCGGCCGCCCGTACCACCTCCGCAATAGCCGCACCTGACTCATGGCGGACATTGACGAGGTCCGCTCCTGGCTCGGAAGCTAGGAACTAAGACAGTTGGCTCAGAGCCCACTAGCCCTATCAGGGAGCCCCGCCCAGTTGAGTCCCCCACGTGGTGGGATCAGAACTCACAACTTGTGCGCCATTTCACTTCGTGGCGGATCATGCGCCCAGCTTGTGTTGGACGCTCCGCAACCTCTTCGCGGGTGCGGAGATAGGAAACGGCACACCCCCGGCACGAGGTAAGTCGCGCTCCTACTGGTAAAGGGGACCGCCTCGCGTGAGCACGCCGATTTGAGGTCGGCCGGCTGCGCTTAGCGACTTGCCTTGAGCTTCGCGAAGCGCCGCTCGACGCCGGACAATCCGAAGTCACAGAAGTAGGCCAGCCAGGTTTTTTGGAAGAAGCCAAGCGGCAGCATTATCTCTACGCCCCTTGACCGCCACTCATCGTTGGTCGCTCGGAGGTCGATGAGCCGCCGCTCCGTTGGTTCGTCCATCTCGATTAGCAGCCTCTCGGCTCTCGCCTTCGCAAGGTTCTCCTCCGTGGCCGGCCAAAGCGTCATGTCTGCAGCCAGCTGCGTAAACCGACGACAGAGCTTGTCGTGAAGGTCAGCCTTCTTAGAGAAGCCAAACACAAGATTGAGGATAGAAGCCACGGCGATGGTGGCTGTCAGCCATTTCGCTACTGTCGAGTTCCGATCCTGCAGGAATAGGGCGACGAACGCACTAGTTCCGCTTATTGCCGAGACGGCCGTTACAGTGTCTGCGCAACGCCTGTAGAAGTCTCTCATCATGGCGTGATAGCGCCGAGACTTGCCAACCCCTACGCAGACGTCATAATAGTCGTCATCGTCCCACGTCATTACTTCTTGGGGGGACGCTCAGGCTTGACCCAATCAGTCGTGCGCGTCGCGCCGTCGTTGAACCTGCCGTCCCGCGAGCCTTCCTCGATCTTCCGCACAGGCTCGCGCGGCTGCTGCGGCTTCTGATCAGAACCCTTCTTATCGTCGCTCACGAGGCTATCCCCCCTACCATACGGTCTGAAGCGAGCAGCTTGGCAGCAGAACCGGATTCTAGAAAGCGCTCCTTCAACTGGCTGCGCTGAAAGAACGCACGCGGAACACTTGAAGGCCGAAAGGTGGCGCTTACCTTACGGTTAAGGCGTTAAAGTCGGAGAACTTCCGGATGACCAAGAAGAGTGATCGTTTCGTCGTGAACCACCCCGACGGCTGGGCCGTGAAGGCTCCTGGAGCGAAGCGCGCCAGCGGAGTGTTCGACACCCAGGCGCAGGCCCAGGCCGCAGCCCGGCAGATCGTCGCCAACGCTGGCGGCGGCGAGGTCGTTACCCAGGGCCGCGACGGGAAGTTCCGGGACAGCGACACCGTTCCGCCCGGCAACGACCCGTTCCCACCGCGCGATACAAAGCAGGTTCTCGCGGGGGTGTAAGCGGATTGGAACCAAAATATGATCAGCTCCCTGCGCCCAGCGCGGAGGAACTAGAGCTTGAGGCCAAACGGAATGCGCTCGCGATCACGATCGAGGGGCGTCGGAGCGGCAAGTACGCGCGCGTCCTGCTGTCTGCGTTAAGCGGCATCCCCTGGGTCGGCAGCCTACTGGGCGCTGCTGCGACGTACACCAGCGAGAAAGAGCAGGAGCAACTTAGCGAGTTGCAGCGGCTCTGGCTTCAGGAACACCAGGCGAAATTGAAGCGCTTGGGGCTCACACTGGCTTCGATCATCGAGCGGTTCGACGAGTTCGGGGAGGAACTTCAAGAGCGCATCCAGTCCGAAGAATACCTGACCCTAGTCAGGCGAGCTTTTCGTTCTTGGGATCAGGTAGAGACCGAGGAGAAGCGGGAGTACATCCGGCGTCTTATCGGCAATGCCGGGGGAACGAAGCTGTGCCCGGATGATCTTGTCAGGCTGTTTATTGCGTGGATTGACCTGTATCACGAGAGCCACTTCGCGGTCATTCGCGAGGTTTACAAGTCGCCGGGCATAACGCGAGCAGGCATCTGGCGAGCCATCCATGGTGCCTCGGTGAGGGAGAACTCGGCGGAAGCCGACCTGTTCAAACTCCTCATCAGAGACCTGAGCACAGGCGGTGTTGTTCGACAGCATAGGCCAACGAACGAGTACGGCGAGTTCATGAGGAAGCAGAAGCAGGCTAACGCGAGGCGTGCGAGACCCACCATGAAATCTGCCTTTGATGACGTGGAAGAATACGAACTTACAGAACTCGGGCAGCAGTTTGTCCACTATACGATGGGCGAGTTAGTTTCTCGACTTGGTGGTGCAGCATAGGGGGCGAAATGTACATAGAAGGACCTGAATTCAGCATCCTGTTTCACAGCGGTGACGGCATGGCCGCTCGACGTGCGCAGGTCCGGCGGGCTGCCGAGGCCGTCGATCAGCTGAGCGAGAACGACGTGCTCTCGCGTTCGGATGACGACCTAATCGCGGCGATCCAGGCGCAACTCTCCGTGCACGTCCCCACGCTTAGGCGGGACGACATCTCATTTGAGCGCAAAATGAGGACCATCAATCGCCGCGACATGTGGGGCGAGGACGTGACCGTCGAGGTGCCCGTCTTCTACTTCGACGTGCCCTACGACGGCGAGGACGTCATCTTCAGCATGACGCCCACGAGCTACAGTTCCAATCCGCCTAGGGGCGAAGCTCGTGGGGGTGTTTTGCGCACGTCGGTTGTCGGCGAAGAGGATGCTGCCAAGGTGCAGCAGGAACTGAATTCGACCCTCGACCGGGTTGAACAGTACCTAGCCTCGCACCGGCAGATGTGGTCCGGGCTTGAGAGTGAAGTGGCAAACGCAGCGCGCGGCCAACTGGCCCAGCGTCGCCAGCGACTAAACAGCCTCGGTCAGGCGGAAGCTGGGCTCGCCGGATTTGGGTTCAAGCCCAAGGCCACCTAGCCCCGGCCGGGATTGCTAACTGCCCCTAGGGTGCGACACAGATCACCCGCAGACGTAGCAGGCAAGGCTTGCTAAGCGACTGACTTTATTGGGGCCGAGGTGTTTCCCCTCGGCTCCACCGCCGAATCCCTCAAAACGACGACGAATGTCGACTCGGCCGCGGCGTGTCAGCTTCCCGGCCGCGCACCAACTTCCGCTACTGGCGCGCTCCGGTCGCAACGTGCGCCCTTACCCCCTGCCTCGGACAACGGAGGGCGGGGTGGAAAACTGAAGTTGATCGGCTAGGCTCAACCAGTGCCAATCTGGGATAATGACCACTTTCAGTTTCAACCTTCGCCGCGGGAGGTGGGTGCTGCGCAGATCAGGCTCAGGTTGCTGGCGGGGTGCCTTCTCTTGCTCGTCACTATCGCGGCTTGTCGGCCGCGCAGCGAGCCGCCAGAAGCCGAGGCCTCCGATGCGCGGGAGCCGGTGCGCGTCCAAGAACCCACGTTCCCCATCAGCTACGCATTGGAGCCGCAGGCCCGAGGCCGTCCAGAATTGATCTTTGTGGATGAGGAGCTCGGCATCGTGAGTGGTGGTAGCCGCGGCGCGGAGCAGGACAACAAGATCGGTGTGCCGCCGTGGTCGGCGCGATGTCTTTCTGACAAAGGCAGATGTTTTGCATACGCAGAATTCACCGCCGTCGTTGGCGGCTTCGGCAGTGGCGAGACTGTCGCGCTCAACGGCCGGCCCGCTGTCGTGAGAAAGCAGGTTTCGCCGAGCAATGCTCGTTGCGTCCGCTACTCACTGTCATGGCTAGATGGGGATGATGGGTCCTCCAATTACCTGCACTGCGAAGGTATCGGCGTTGTGAGTTTCGTTGCGACCCCGAACGGCGAGGACGCCTCGTCGTATACTCTGCGAACGGCCTACGGGGTGCTCCGGTAGGCCCCCGGGCCGCGCATGTGCTGCTTGGCTGGGCAGCAAGCGAGCAGGCCCGGGGAAAGGTGCGATATGGGGCGAATGCGCCCGCTGAGGCAGGGCTGCCGACGTCGGCTTTCGGGCGCTGAGCCGAGGCCTGCTCCTGGCGCTGCCGAGCCAATCAGGCAGGCGCAACCGGCAGTCTTTCGCAGGGTGGCGCACAAGCGGCAACCACCCTTGTAATCATGGGGCTGGGTCCGGCACTTCAGGCAACGCCTCGCCGCCGGTCTCTGGCAGGTTCTCGAGTTCCTCTTCCCAGAACACGTCCTTAAACATCAGCCAGCCTGGCTCGCTTATCGCGGTCGCGTTGATCTCCGCGATGTCTTCAGCGCCGAGCCGCGATCGCCGGAGCTTGAACGTCTCTTCCTTGGGGCGAATGGTGTAGAGCTTGATCTGAGACTGGTCGTTCAGCAGCCGCACCATGCTGCTGATCACCGCGTGGTCGCAGCGCAGCCCGAAGTGAATCGCGGTGATCCGAAACGGCAGCTCCTTGACGCCGTTGTCGTCACGAACGTCGCGCCACTCCTTCTCGTATTTCCACTCCGAGGACTTCGCGTAGAAATAAGTCTGGAGAACACGATCCCTGGCCGCAGCGTCGTCGGAGCCTTTCCACCGCGCAAGATCGCTCGCTTTAACGGCCCGCGGCGCGCGATAGCTGACGGGCCCGAGGTTCGGATGCTCCTGGTCAGTCGTGTCGTACTCGACGCAGATCCCGCGATGCTCGTCGGCGTAGTGGCTCCACATCAATGCCGAGGACCAGGTGGCGGACAACGATAGGACGCCGCGCTGCGAGAATTCGTCGTCGAGCTCGTCCTTGATGTCACGCGCGAGCATCCGAACGAGGTAGGCCTCGACATCCTTGTCTGTCTCGAAGTCCCCGTACTCGGTCGACATATAGCGAAGGTAGCCCACTCGGTCGGCAGCCTGCTTCTTCTCCAGCCGGCGCAGAAGCATCCGGTACAGGAGCTTCTCCAGCGTCGCTCGACCGACGTCCACGTCAAAAGTCGGGTCGCAGTCCAGCGGGTCGTTGAACGTCCTCGGCCGAGAATAGTGGACCTCGGCCGCGGTCAAGCTACGCAGCGCTCGAACGCCGAAAGCGCGATATTTGTAGAGCTTATTTGGCATCATGCTCCCCCGGGCCAGCCTGCCAACTTCAATCTGAGGGGGCAATGCCGAGGACGTAGGGGGCGCGCTCAAGGGCAGCGAACGCACCGCGCGCTCCTCTTGCGAGTGTCACCTTCCTGGAAGGGCGCCGACGGCAGCTCATGGCGCACTCCTGCCGCCTTATCGTCGTAGACGTTCGGGTCGGAAGCGGCCCTTGCCAAGGCAGCGCAGGGTCGAAGCGCCCGCTGGGGAAGGCGGCAGAGTCCGCTTCAGGGCACTAAGCCAATTCCGCTGATTGCGCCGAACCGACTTGACCTTGTGCGTCTTGCTCACGTCGCCCAGCTAGCAAGGCCGTTTTGCCTAGAAGCTCGGAACGACGTAGGCAGCCCTCCAATGGCTTCACTCATGACGAAGGGCTTCCACCGGGCGACGGGAGACCACACGAAGGGCGTGGGTCAGCACCGTCGCGCAGGCGACGAATAGGGCGGCGAGGCCAGCGGCGAGGAAGATGAGGGGCGAGAGCTCAATGCGATAGGCGAAGCCATCGAGCCAACTCCGCATGACCAGCGCGGCGATCGGCCAGGAAATCAAGCAGGCCAGGAGCACGGGTTTGGTGAATTGCCAGATGAGCATCTGCAATATCGCCTGGCGGCTGGCGCCAAGCGCCCGACGCACGCCGATCTCCTTGGTGCGGCGTTGGGCGGTGAAGGAGGCTAGGCCGAGCAGGCCCATGCAAGCCAGTAGCAATGCCAGACCGCAGAGGACGCTGACCAGCACGCCCTGGCGGATCGTCGCCACATACAGACGCTGGACGTAGTCGTCGAGGAACTGGCGCCGGATCTCTCCCGCTTGGCCAGAGTTACGCCAGAGCTGGTCGATTGTGCGGAGCGTCTCTGGGATTTGATCGCCATCGAGCTTGATGCTCAGGACCTGATCAGCCGGATAGTTGGCGAAGTCCACCAGGAAGAACGTGGCCTTTACCCGGGCGCTCTTCAGGTCGAGCGTCGTGTCAGGCGTCACACCAACGATCTCGAATTCCCCGTAGCCGGGGCCCACTTGGACCTGGCGTCCTAGCGCCGCGGCCGGGGTAGAAAAGCCGAGGGCGCGAGCGGCCGCCAAGTTGATGACGACCGAGCCGCGTTGAAGCTCGGGATAGTTCTGGACGGGGAGTTCGTCCTTGCCGCGGTCGCGGGAGAACAGGCGGCCCGCAAGCGGCGTGATGCCATAGAGGCTGAACCAGTCTTGATCGACCAGCCCCATGTCGGCGTGCGCCGTAGGGCCGCCGGCGACGTTAGCGTCCATCACGTTCTTGACCGGATCAAAATCGTCGAGACCCAATAGATTGCGCGACGAGCAGGCGGCGGCGCGAACTCCGGGCAAGCGGCGAACCTCGGCTTCAAACGCGCTGCGGCAGGGCGTCGCCTGAACCACGAGCACCTGCTCGGTGTCCATTCGCAATCCTTGTCCCGTTGCGTAGCCGGTCTGCATCCAGACGACGCTCACCGCGACGACGAGTCCAATCAGCACGGTGAACTGACCAACAACCAGGGCGAAGCGGACGCCGCTTGGCCCGGCCGGTACGACGGCTCCGCCCTTTAGCGCTTGAGCCGGCCGAAAAGCGGAGAGCACAACGCCTGGATAGCCGCCCGCGGCCAGCGAGAGCACTACGACGCATGCGGCCAAAGCAAGCCCCGCCGTCGGGTTGCTCCAGTAGGGGAAGCTCATCGACTTGCCGAGAAATGCGTTGAGCGCAGGAAGGGACAATTCGACTAGGGCGATCGCCAGGGCGGTCGCAGTGATCACCTGCAGCGACGCTTCACCGACAAACTGAATGAATAGATCGCGGCGGCGGGCGCCCGCCACCTTGCGCACCCCAACCTCGACCGCCCGTTCAGCGGCTTGGGCAGTTGTCAGGTTGACTAGGTTGACCACGGCAAGGCCAAGGACAAGGCTCGCTGTCGCTACGAGACCAATGAGACCACCCCGGCTGGCGCGAACGTCGCCGGCCCCCAAATTCGCGCCGCGGAAATTCTCAAGGTGTAGGGACGTCAACGGGACCAGGTTCAGACGAACACTGGAACCCGGCGGTAGGCCTCGGCCAATCGCGCCATCTGCAATGAGCCGATTCAGAGCCATAGCAGCTGCGGGCGCCTGATCGGGATTCCGGAGTCGGATATAGGTCCGCAGACGAACAGTCTCGAAGCGCGCCTTGACCGGCTGCTCTGGTTGGGAAGTCACCAGCCACGTCGCATATCCGGCGTCCGCGCTCGGCGCTGAGTCGATCCGGGTCAGACGAGAGAATGAGGCTCGGCCAGAGGCAAAGATCTGCTGAGTGAGATGGGTCTCGGACGGCAGGTCGGCCAGCACAGCGCCGACACGCAGGATTTGGCGGCCGTCCAGCTCGATGGTTTCGCCGATTGGCGCGTCCACACCGAAGTACTTGCGAGCAAGGCTCCGCGTGATGACCACGCCGGCGGGGTCGGCCAGAGCGACACTTGGGTCCCCCGCGATGGCCGGCAGGCGGACAATGGAGAAGAAGGTCGGATCTACCCAGGCCAACTCTTCTGGCGCCGCGACGGATCCGCGCCTTAGGCTGACTTGGTCATAGGCTAGGCGTGCCGTGGCGCTTGCCTGCGAAATGGCGCTCGGGATCTGACGCGCGATCCAGGCGGGCGCGTAATCCGACACCACCTGCGCCTGGCCCGGAGAGCGGAGTTCGGATGTCACGACGAAAGCGTGTGCGCTGTCCTCCACAAATCGGTCGTAAGCCAGTTCGCTGCCGACATAGAGGTAGGTCAGAATCGCCGCAGTGAGGCCTAGCGCCAAGCCTGCGATGCTGATGGCCCCATAGAAGCCATTGCGGTCGAGGTTCCTCAACGCAGCGGCGAGATAGTTGCGGAGCATGCGCTCCTCCTTTAGGCCGCCATCTGAGTTTCGCTGACCACACGCCCATCGAGAAGTCGAACGGTCCGCTGCGCCCGCGCTGCGTGCGCGCCCGAGTGCGTGACCATGACGACCGTGACCCCGGCCGCAGCGGCGTTCGCAAGCATCGTCATGACCGCCTCGCCGTTAGCGGTGTCGAGATTTCCTGTTGGTTCGTCCGCGAGGATCAGACTGGGGTCGGAAACTAGGGCGCGAGCCACCGCTACGCGCTGCTGCTGTCCGCCTGACAGCTGCTTCGGGCGGTGGCGAGCGCGATGGGCCATGTCGACGCTCTCCAGCGCGTCCAATGCCCTTCGCCGGCGCTCGCCGGCGGGGACACGTCGATAGAGGAGGGCGACTTCCACGTTCTCAGCGACAGACAGATCATCGATCAGGTTGAAGCTCTGGAATACGAACCCGATGCGATCGCGCCGGAGCCTGGTGAGTTGACGTTCGCTGTAGGCCGAAACCTCTTCCCCAAAGAAGTGGTAGGCGCCGCTGCTGGGGGAATCGAGCAGGCCGAGCACATTGAGCAAGGTAGACTTGCCACAACCTGACGGGCCCATGATCGCCACGAACTCGCCAGGCGCGATCTCAAGAGAGACCTCGTTCAGGGCCAGCGTCTCGATCTCATCGGTTCGGTAGATTTTGCTGATCGATTCCAGTCGCAGCATGCGGCCTCCTATTTCGTCAGGATCACCTGATCGACCTTCTCAAAGCTCGCGTAGTCAGACGTCAGGACGCGTTCGCCAACGGCCAGGCCGCTGAGGATCTCCACCTGCTCAGCGTTCCGGCGGCCTAGGCGGACGCGGCGCCGCTCAGCGCGGCGCCCGCTATTGTCCAGGACCATCACCCAATCGCCGCCAGAGCGTTCCAAGAATGGTCCTGCGGGCAGCACCAGACCCGCTCGGTCTCCACCAAGCGTCAGTCGCCCCTCAAGCGCCTGCCCCGGCAACAGGCCAGTGGGCTGCGGCTCGTCGAAGGCCATCTCGATCTTGAAGGTTGAGTTTTTGACCTGAGGGTCGACCCGCACAACCCGGAACGGCGTGGTGCGGCCGCTTATGAGCACATGGCCCGTTTGCCCAACCTCAATGCGCTCAAGGTAGTACTGGTCGATGTCTGCTTGCAGCTTGAGTCCTGTGTTCGGAGTGATCTGGCCTAGCCTCTGACCGCGCTCGCGAATCTCACCGGTTTTCAGATCCATATCCGTCAGTCGTCCCGCGACAGGCGCACGCACCACCAGGCTCTGGAGCTTCGAACGGGTGATCACCAGGCTTTCACGCAGGCTTTCCAGTTCAGTTTTGATCTGTGGGACTTGCTGACGTCGAAGCTCGTCCTGCTCCTGGTTGGCGGACATCTGCAGGGGCAGGAGCCGGCGATTGTAAGCGAGCTCATCATGGACCGCGTCGTGCTGATCGCGACTGACGTACCCTTTCGCCAGAAGGGCGTCCCGCCGTTCAGCCAAGCGTTGCAGACGAACGATGTCGTATTGGATGCGGGCGACCGCCTTCTCGTTCGCCAGTCGAGTGTCCTCGAGCTGCTTCTCGTAGGTCTGCAATTGAGTGATGGACTCGACCAAGCGACCTTCCCTGTCGAGGACCTCGAGCTCCAGCGTCGTGTTGCGGAACCGCAGGAGTGGCTGGCCCGCGGCGACCAGATCTCCGGCTTGGACAAACACCTGCTCGACCTGCCCTCCCTCCAACGCATCGAGGTAAACGACGTCCCGCGGCACGACCCGCGCCCGCAGGGTCACGAAATCACGAAAGACGTCATTGCGAACGACATCGACAGTGAGGCTGGAGGCGGGCGTTCGGATCGTGGTCCGAGCGCCTAGCGCCATAGTAGCGGCCATAGTGATCAGGCCCACCGCGGTAAGCCCGGCAGCGGTCTTGAGCAGGGCGTTGCGGGAGCGCCACCATTTCGGCCGCGAGACTGGTCTGTCCATGCTGTCGGTCATCAACCACAGGATCACGCGGTTCTCGGCGCAGAAAAAACGCTTTCTTGAGAAGGGCTTGCCTGCTGCCGGCGAGGTCAATGGGTGTGGCGAGTGTCCGAAATCGGACAGTCCGAGGCGGCGCAGCAATGCCGCCGTTGTCCCGGGGTTGAAGGCACCACGACTTGCCGCGCAGAGGCGGCGCCATAGACTGAGGAGATGGCCTTCGCTTTCCTGATTGTCGACGACGACGCAGATGTTCTGAAAGCCGCCGCGCTAGCGCTAGCCGGGCCTCAGGCGCGAGTGGAGGTCGCTCCCTCGCCTCAAGGAATTGAAGAGCGTGCCGCCGGGTGTGACGCGGTGTTGCTGGACATGAACTTTGCAATCGGGGACCGCAGCGGCGGGGAGGGGCTGAGCGTGCTGGCGCGGCTGAAGGCTGCCGAACCTGAACGATCCGTCGTGTTGATGACCACGTTTGGAGGCGTCAGTCTGGCGGTTGATGCGCTGAAAGCCGGCGCTGACGACTTCATCCTAAAGCCCTGGCGAAACCAGGCGCTGGAAGCTGCGATGACAAAGGCGGCCCACGCGACGCGATCACGCCGCGCTGAGGCGGGCTTGACCCTTGATGAGATCGAGCGCCGCGCGATTGTCCGGGCTCTCTCCGCAAACGGCGGCAACGTTAGTCGAGCCGCCAAGATGCTTGGGCTGACGAGACCGGCGCTCTACAGGCGGCTCGAGCGCCATGGCCTCTAGCGCGCGACTAGGAGCTTCAACCTTCGCCGTCGGCATCCTCTGGCGTGCCGTCCTGATCGGCGGCCTGGCCTTCGTCGCCGTACAGGCGGCCACAAGGGAACTCTATGCGACGGCGCTGGTGTTGGGGGGGCTCATCCTCCTGGTCGCAGGCGACCTCGCCCGTGCGGCGGGAGCGACTGATAGGATCCTGGCCCAGTTCATCGACGGGGTTGCAGCGCAGGGCTACGAATGGCCACGCGCACCAAACCAGTTCGCAGACTTCGGCGCCGCCATGGCGTGCGCCCAGGGCCGGATCGAGGCTGTGCGCGGCGCGCGGCAGCAGCAGATCGACTTTCTCGAAAGCCTGGTCGAGACTTCATTGGCGGCTCTGCTCGTGGTGGATCAGAAGGGGGGCGTATTGCACGCCAATCGGGCGGCGATGGCGTTGGGGTTCTGCCCCGGCGCTCCACTTGGACTGAGCCTGAGCCTGAACGCGGCGGCCTCTCGCAAGATCGTTGAACTTCCGCGCGGCGGCTCCGCCTTGATGCAGGTGAGCCTATTCCGGAGCCAAGCCATGGCAGGCCGGCGTCTCGTCTCGCTGCAGACTTTGGCCGGCGACCTCGAGTTGGTGGAGATGAAGGCGCAGAGCGACCTGGTGCGCATCCTTGCCCACGAGATGATGAACTCGCTAACGCCGATCGCGTCCCTCTCGGAGAGTCTGCTACGCCGCCTGCAGGATGATGGGCTGGAACAGCCGGTGTTGTCCGACGCCCTTGAGGTCATTAGTCGCCGCAGCGCAGGCCTGTTGAGCTTCGTCGAACGCTATCGGCGGGTGGCCGATGTCACGGCAGGCGCGATGACAAAGACATCCGCTGGGGAGGTCGTCTCGCGGCTTGAGCGGCTCGTTGCTCCCCTTATGACAGCGGCCGGTGTTCGCCTTGTCTGCGAGGCGCCGGCACCGATCAGGGTCGAGGCAGACGTCGATCTGCTGGAGCAGGCTTTGCTGAACCTGCTGATCAACGCCCTGGACGCTACAGCGCCCGAAGCAGACCCACAGGTGAACTTCCGCTGCGTCGCCGATGAGACGAGCATCAGCTTCCTCATCTCTGACAGCGGACCGGGGCTCGCCGACTCCGAGGCCGCCTTCGTCCCGTTCTACACGACTAAACCTCACGGCTCGGGCGTGGGGCTTACGTTGGCGCGCCAGATTGCGACCGCGCACGGGGGGCGCCTTGAGTATCAGCGGAAAGACGGGCCGACGACATTTGTGCTGCACATCCCGAGGGGCGAGTGATGCCCCCGAGGGCAACACTCAATCGCTGAAGAGCGAGTCCTGTCGCCTTGGCATCAACCCGATGCATAGGTCCGGATTTCGGCTGACGTAGGAGTAAGCAAATGGCGCGTGTCCGCCGTGGGCGCGCGATCCTGCTGGCCCGGCTTTCGGTGGTCTCTCCACAGATACGGCGTTGCAGACGTGGGGGAGCCGCCTTCGCGGCGGCGAGGTTCGGTCTTGATGGATAGGCGACTGCTGGTGATGGAGGTGAGCGGGGCGGGCAAGACGACGCTCGCCGAGGCGCTAGCGCGGCGGCTTGGCGCCGCCTTAATCGACGCCGACGACCTGCAGCCGCCGGGCAACCGGGCGAAGATGGCCGCCGGCGCGCCCTTAGACGACGCCAACCGCGCGCCCGCCCTGGCTGGACGCCGTGGCGCAGGTGATCGCCGAATCGGTAGCCACTGGTACTGGTCAGGGCGGGGTGATCGCCTGTTCGGCGCTCAAGCAGGCCTATCGCGACAGGCTGCGGGCGGCCGATCCCGGTCTGGTCACGGTATGTCTGGATGTCGAGGAGGCAGAGTTGGGGCGGCGGCGAGCGCGGCGTCGGGGGCACTTCTTCCCGGCGGAGCTGTTCGCGAGCGAGCTCGCCGTTTTGGAGCCGCCGACGCGCGACGAAGGTGCGGTGACGGTGTTGGGGGAACTCACCCTCGTCGACGGGGCCGTCGAGGAGATCGTGCGAGGCCTATCGTCGGAGGAGTCGGATCCCTGAGTTGTGGCGACAGCGCATCCAAGTTCCTTTGAGTTCTAGCGCTAAGGTCCGTCGACTTGGCGCACGACCGCGGCGACTTACGATCAAGTGCACATGGTTGGGCCCAAGCCCATACCTCGACGCCCGCGACCGTGGTGTGCTCAGTCCGTTGTCGCGGCGCGAACGTCTCAAATTCGGCGGGGAGCCAATTTCCGCTCGTGGCGCATTGCGGTCGCCCCTGGACGAAGGCGGACGGAGCAATTCGGTGCTGATGCTGTCGCTGGAGGCGCCCCCGTAGCACCGCCTGCGTCAGAACACCTACACCATTGCTCATCGCGGGTTATCATCGCTCCGGGGAGGCGGCGGCATGGAAGTTCAAGAGGAACCTCACTCGGTCCGGATGGCCAGGCTTTTGGTTGCCTCGCCAGAGGCGGTGCTTGCCGAGCTAAGTCGCCCAGCAGCGGATGAGCGACGGAGACGGTGGGGAACACTGCTGGGCGAGGAACTCGAGGAGGCGCTGGCGAAGCGACAAGAGCCCCTCATCGACCTGGCGCTTGCGCAGTTCGCTGCCTCGCGCGCGGTTGTCGCTCGGCTGCTCGGTATCGGCCTCCGCGCACCGGACAGCCAGTTCGATGCGGTGCAGAGGAGGGGGCTGCGTGTCGCCTGCTACGCGAACGAGCGGCTCGATCCTTTCATGACGCACGGACTGCTTCATGAGCTGGCGCCCGAGGTCGTGATTGCTGAAATCGTCGCATCGGCTCCGCTGGCAGAGCTTGCTGTGCTGCTCCGGAATCCCGTTGTCGGCGACAAGGCCCTGGTCGACCTCTATCGCAAGTCAGGCCCGTTCGAGGGGCTGGACGACGACCGCTGGCGACGGCTTGTCGAACTTGCTGCTCTCAATCCGAGGATCGTTGTCGGTGACGATGACGAGCAAGGTCCGGACTTCGGCTTCTGGGACATCCACAAGGCGCTCTTTGGGCTGGTCTGCACCGCTCCAGCGACAGAGGACTGGTGCTACGCCCTTCAAGGTACGCTTGCCCGCATTCATCCGCCTGCTGTCGCGATTGCTGAGCCAATCAACGCGACTATAGGCCGGTGGCGAGATCTGAAGATCGTAAGGCGAAAAGGGGAACCGCAGGAGGGGATCTACACAAACCTTCCTCTCGCGGAGGAGTTCGTCTGCATACTCGCGGCCGTCTACGGCACCCGCTTCGTCGAGAGCCGGTATGAGCACGCGGGCACACCAGCCTCGAAGTCGGTCGCAGAGCGGTGCGCCTACTACGGCGGAGCTAAGCTGACAAAGAAGGATGTGGAGCGATTTTCTGAGCGCGACGGAGCCGCGTTCGACCTCGCGGTCGTGTTCAACGATCGAGCGATCCTAGACCGGGAAGTCCGCGCAGCCCTCGAAGATCGAGCTCGATATCCAACGACCCTCTTCAGGGAACGTGTCGCCGTCATTGCGCGCCGTTGGAAGTTCCTGCGGGAAGTAATCGCTCGTTGGGAGACGGACGATGATGAAGCGCCCCTGGACCCCGGATTGGTCCTCATTGAGCGCCTTGAGCAGCGTGTCACCGGGTTGGCCAAACAGGTTCGCACCCTAGGCTACCTTCTAGTGGCTGCCGTTGTGATGATCGCGCTGCTCGTACGCCGATGAGCCGTTCTGGCTGAGGCCTCTGAGCGGCTGCCGAGGCTCGGCTGAGTAAGCTAGAGTTGGGAGGGAAGGGGCGCGAGATGCAGCCTTGGGAAGTCGAAGTCGAGGCCGAACGTTTGAGGCACTCGAGCCCCGACGCCATCTATGCGTACCTCGCGGGGCTTCGCCCGCAGGGCCGGCGTGGCGCCGAAGAGAACCTGCCACGGAAGATTACCGATGCGCTCCTGGGTCTCCGCAATCCGTTGGTGGATCTTGGCTTGGCCCGCTTTGCCACTGACTTTGAGCGGCTCAAACCTCTGTGGGACAGAGGACCGGCGTGCCGGCTTGCCATGCTGGGGAACAGCAATGGCGGCTGGGTCTCGGCCGTTGAACGGCTCGATCAGCTATATGCCGAAGGGACGGAAGAGGAACTGGAAGCCATCCTTACTAACCCGAAGCTGGGTTCCGGTTGGCTCGAGTCGGCCATTTCCAACAAACGGGACTTGCCCATCGAACGGTGGCAAACGCTCGCGCGCCTGGCCCTAACGAACACCCAGCTCACCCACACCCTCGAGCATGACACCTGGAACGAGTTCACCGACGCTTACGACCACGACCGACCCATCCAGGCTGCGTGGCGCCTCTATGAGGAGGTCGAGCCGACAGCAGCATGGGCCGACGTGCTTCAGCGCTGCGGCCGCCTGTATTTTTCCCTCCGCTTGCCAGAGTCCTACCTGCCCGACCTCAAGACGGAGGAAGGCCGCGCCGAGTGGAGCCGAAGCGTCAGCGCACGGCATGCCCGCTACGAGGACGATCTGGTCGCGCTGGTGGCTGAGCGATGGCGAACCCCAGAGGAATGCAAGGACGAACAGCTTCAGCCGTTCTTTTGGGCGCGGGCAGCGTTTGCCGAGGCTGCGTCACGCCGAAATGCGCGGCTCTCGAAAATCGTCAGAGATCACGATGATCTGGCGTTTAGGCGCGGGTACTACGCGGGCGCGCCGATACGAGAGTGGCCCCTGCGCGAGCATTTTCAACGCGACGGGATGGACTTCGTCGACGCCGTACTCTGGAACCCGACTCTCTTCGAGCGGGTCAACTATCGAGCGCAGCGCGAGGTGCGCTCGCTGGCGCGCGATCGCGAGCGCTCCGATGACTTTCGGGTGGGCTGGTACAAGTCAGCTCTCGAGCGTTGGAGGGCTCAGGACCCCGCGAAATACGGCGACGAGCCGACACCCGAGATGGCTGCGGCCGAACTCAAGGCCCAGCAGGCCGAAGCCGCCCGCCTCCAGCGCGAGCGGGAAACCGAGCAGCACGCCAGCGCCGCGTTGCCTTCCAGCCGCCGATCGGGGCGGGTGGGCTGGCTCATCGCAGGGGGCGTGATCCTCGCCTTGCTCATCCTTTCGCGCTGTTCAGCTTGATGATTTCCGCCGCCCGCGCACCGGGCATTGGAGATGCATCGGCGGGCTGGCGGCCATGGCGAGCACCGAACACGACGCTCGAGGCTGGGCCGAGCCATGAGGGCGCGATGGGCCGCCGCGCCAGCTGCGGGCCTTGGCTGGCCTGGAACCCTCCGCTTCCCGGCCACGCCCCAACTACCGCTCCTGGCGCATCTCAGAAGGCCAGTGGCAGACTCTTCTTGGCTCGTGGGCGAAAGTCGGAACAGTCCACCTTCCGCGCACGCACTGGACCGAGCAAGTTCCAAGTGCGGCCTGGTCCGGTCGAGGATTAGACCGGCGGCGCGGCGAGGGTAATCCGCTCGTGCAGCTCTTCCGCGGTGACGATGCTGATGGGCGCCCCGTCCGCCGCCATCGCCTCGGCTTTCAGGAAGCTGCCGGTGGTCCTGACCCCGGAAGAGAACGGTCGCCGTCCCGCTACGACCAGCATGGTCGTCGTCCGACCGACGTTCGCCATGACCCGCCCGCCGGCGGCAGCGATCTGCGCCGGCAGCTCGGTGTTGTGCGGGGACGCGATGATGGCGACGCGTTCGCCGGCGAGCGGACCCGTGGCGGCCGGCGTAGGGCGGGCTCGCCGTGACGTCTGGCGCCAGGGCGCGGCCATATAGCCGGCGAGATCGAGGCCAGTCTTCTCCATGGCCCGGACGACCACCCAGCCGGCGACGCGGGCGTCGCTTAGGGCGTCATGGTGTTTGTGCTCAAGCCCGAGGTGGGCGGCGAGCGCATTGAGCCGGTGGGTCGGGAGATCCGGCCATGCGTGGCGAGCGACTTTCACGCTGTCGAGCCAGCGGCTGCGGATCATCGGCAGGCCGGCGATCCGGCAGGCGGCCGAGAGAGCTCCGTGGTCGAAGTTCGAATGGGCGATGGTCACGCGGCCGCCCAGGTGCTCGAGGAGCGTGCCGTAGAGCCTGGGGAAGCTGGGGCTGCCTGCCACGTGCCGAGGGCTGATCCCGTGCAGGCGGATGTTGAACGGGCTGAAGGCGTCCTGCGGGTTGACCAGGGTCTCGTAGGCGAACACCTCGCGTCCCGCGGCGAATCCGACGATCCCGATCTGACAGATGCTGGAGGCGCGGTGGCAGGCCGTCTCCACGTCGATAACGACGAACTCGGGCTCGGGCCTTGGCGCCTGGAACGGCAGCGGTCGGGTTCGCGGCTCGACCAGCGGACCGAGCTCTGAGGCGGGCTTGAGCCCGCACTGTTTGGCCAGGTCCTGAAGAATCGTCACGGCGTCGCCTCCGAAGTCCAGTGTGGCGAGGCTGTGCGTCTGGGCCAAGGGGCCAGGCGACTGGGAGGCCGGGCGACGCCCGGCCCCTTCATATCGATCGCTGGTCCCGGGTGAGACAGGTGGCGGCGCGCTGATGCGCTTCGCGGGCCAGCTGGATTGGAGCCACGACATAGAACTCGCTGCCGGACATCCGCCGCTTCTCGCGCCAGCGCACCTCGGGCACCGTGTCGGTGGCGAGGTGGGCGCGCAGGCGCGCGAGCTGCGCCTTGGGCGCGAACAGCACAAAGGTGGCTTCGGTCATCGGAGTTCCCCAGCGCCCGGACGCTAGCGCGGAGTCGGGGCAGTTCGCACGTCGTTTCCGCCTGATGCGGCCGTGGTGTGAGGTCGCGTGGGCGGTGGATGGGGGAGGGGAGGCGGGGCCGGGCTGGGCGATCCCGATTGGGGATCGGTCAGATCCTGGAGGTCCGCCGTGCCCGCACGTGCCTGCATCCCCGTTCCTGCCGTCGAGACGGCCCTGGAGGTGTCCGAGCGGTTGCGGATCGCGGGGCCCAGGGCCTTGGATGACGTCGAGGCGCTAATTGTGCTGGCGTGCGTGACCCACGCACAGGCGGCGGCGCTGATGTCGGAGTTCGGGTCGCTGCCCGAGGTGTGCGCCGCCGATCGCGCCGCGCTGCGGCGCAAGGTTCCCGCGGGGGCCGCCGATCGCCTGGCGCTGGCCGCAGACCTGGCGCGGCGGCTTCTGGCTGCGCCGCTCGCGCAGCGATGCCTGCTGAGCAGCTGGCCGGCGGTCGTCGATTACCTCCGGATCGTGCTCGGAGGGCGGCCCCGGGAGGCGTTCCGGGTCCTGTTCCTGGACAAGCGCAACCGGCTGATCCGGGACGAGGTCATGGGCGAAGGGACCGTCGACCATGCGCCGGTCTATCCGCGCGAGGTGATGCGGCGCGCCCTGGAGTTGAACGCGTCGGCCGTGGTGCTGGCGCACAATCACCCGGCCGCAGATTCCACCCCCTCCGCTGCCGACATCGACATGACGCGCCAGGTGGTGGAGGCGGCGCGCGCGCTCCGCATCGCGGTCCACGACCACATCATCGTCGCCGGCGACGGAGTCGCCAGCTTCAAGACGCTGGGGCTGATGTGATGGGCGGCGCGACACTCGGGCCGATCGTCCGCGCCCTCGGGGGCGATCTGCTGGCGGGCGGCCGACGCGCCAATGTGCCGGGCCCGGGTCACAGCCCCGCCGACCGCTCCGTCTCGCTGTGGCTGGTGGGCGGCAGAGTCGTCGTCCACTGCTTCGCGGGCGACGACTGGCGCGACGTGCTGGCGGACCTGCGGGCCCGGGGGCTGGTGGACGGCGACGGCCGGCTCACGAACGTCAGGCATGCTGAACCGACCTCTGACGACCGGCCGCATCGCGCGGCGCGTGTGGCGGCGGCGGAGGCGCTCTGGGCCGAAGGCCGGACACTGGCCGGCACCTTGTCCGCTCAACACCTCGCAGGGCGTGGTGTCGACGCAAGGGGCGTCGAGGCCCTGCGCCATCACCCCGCCGCCCCGGCCGCCGTCTACGCCGTCCGCGGCCCGCGGCGGCCCGGGCTGCTGGCGGCCATCCGAGACCCGGCCGGTGTCATGGTCGGGGTGGAGCTGACCTATCTGGCGCCCAACGGCGAGCGGGCACGCCTGGCCGTGCCGCGCAAGACGATCGGGACCTGTCCGCCCGGCGCGGCTGTCCGGCTTGCGCCGGCAGGGGCTGCGCTCCTGGTGGGCGAGGGCGTGTTCACCTGCCTGTCGGCTGGGGCGCACTTCGGCCTTCCGGCCTGGGCGCTGCTCTCGACGCGCAACCTGCGGGCCTGGACGCCGCCGGTGGGCGTGCGCGCGGTGCTGCTCGCGGCCGACCGCGGCGCGGTCGGCGAGCGGTCGGCGCAGGTGCTGGCAAGTCGCCTCAGGGCCATGAGGATCGCCTGCGCCGTGCGGTTTCCGCCCCCGCCGTTCGGGGACTGGAACGAGGCGCTCTGCGGGCGCCCGGAGAGGGAGTGAGGGCGGGACGGGGTGGCGCGGCGGACGGGTGGTCCGGGCCGCCGGCCCGGAGATCCTGCCATGACCCATGACGACGGCCTCGTCCTCATCCCGAACGCGCTTCGGCCCGTGCTGATCGCCAACGGCGCCCGCGACGGCGATCACGTGCCGGTCCTGAAGCTGTTCAATCCCGCCGGCCCGGGAACCTGGCTCATCACAGAGCTCGGAGACGACGGCGACACCCTGTTCGGGCTCTGCGACCTCGACATGGGCTGTCCGGAGCTGGGCTCGGTGAGCCTGTCGGAGATCACCTCGGTGAAGCTGCCGTTCGGGCTGACGATCGAGCGTGACGTCAGCTTCGAAGGGCGCGTGCCGATCTCGCGCTGGACGGAGCTGGCCCGCAGCGCCGGATCCATCCGGAAGGCGGAAGCCGCGGTGCGCGTCCTGCCGGCGATCAACGGCACCCCAACGGCCTGACCGCCCGAGTTTCGCCGGCGATCCCCGGCGACCGGTCGGCTCGCGCCGGCCGCCGCGCCGCTCCGGCGCAAGAGCCCTCGCGTTGTCCCGCCTAGAGCGCGGGTGGCGAGGGTCGTTCACACCCCTGACCCCGAGGAGCAGACCCATGAGACTTGCCTTCGCCGATCCCCGCAACCTGACCCTGTCGCCGCTGAACATGCACTACGGCCGGCCTGATCCCGACGTGTCCGACATCCTGCCCTCGGTGCGCCAGCACGGGGTCCTGCTGACCCTGCTTGTGCTGGAGACCGTCGCCGACGGCGCGGTCGTGCCGGACCGCTTCGAGGTGGTGGCCGGCCGCCGCCGCTGGAAGGCGGCGCTGGCGGCCCTCGCCGAAGGCGCGGAGATCGACCCGGTCCCGATCGGCGTCCTGGAGCCGGGCGACGACGCGGCCGCCCTGGAAGCGTCGTTGATCGAGAACCTGGGTCGCCTGCCGCCGGACGAGGTCACCTGCTGGGAGACCTTCTCGCGGCTGGTGAAGTCGGGCCGTAGTCCTGAGCAGATCGCCGCCACCTTCGGCCTGGCGGAGGTGGTGGTGAAGCGCACGCTGGCGCTGGGCGGTCTGCTGCCGCGCATCCGCAACCTCTACCGGAAGGAGGAGATCGACGTGGCCACGGTCCGTCAGCTGACCCTGGCCAGCAAGGCGCAGCAGAAGGCCTGGCTGGCGCTGCGGGACGACCCCGAGCAACGCGCGCCGACCGGGTCTCAGCTGAAGGCCTGGCTGTTCGGCGGGGCCTCGATCCCGGTGACGAACGCGATCTTCCCGCTCGACATCTACGCCGGCGAGGTCGTCGCCGACCTGTTCGGCGAGGAGAGCTACTTCGCGGACGCCGAGCAGTTCTGGCGGCTGCAGAACGAGGCGATCGCCGCCCGGGTCGAGGCGCTGCAGGCGGACGGCTGGCCGGAGGTGGTGGTGCTGGACACCGGCGACCGCTTCGCGACCTGGAGCCATGAAAAGGTCGGGAAGGAGCTCGGCGGCAAGGTGTTCATCGAGGTGAGCGCGCGCGGCGAGGTCACCGTCCATGAGGGCTGGCTGACGACGAAGGAGGCGCGGAAGGCGCGCGCCGCGGCGGAGAAGGCGTTGCGTGGCGAGGGCGAGGCGGGCGCTCGGGCGGGGGTGCGCAACGAGGTGACCAGCGCTCAGGAGACCTACATCGATCTGCACCGGCATGCCGCCGTGCGTGTGGCGCTCACGGAGCATCCGGCCGTCGCGCTGCGGCTCCTGGTGGCGCACGCCATCGCCGGCGCCGCCCACTGGCGAGTGGAGGGGGAGGGCCGCCGCGGCGCCGATCGCGCCGTGGCCGAGAGCCTCGCCGCCAACAGCGCGACGGCGGCCTTCGCAGAGGCGCGCGCCGCCGCCGCCGGCAAGCTCGGCCTGGACGGCGAGCCCCGCTGCCTGGCGGGGCGGCGCGTCGAAGGCGGAGCGGCCGCGCTCTTCGCCCGGCTGCTGACCCTGGACGACCCCGAGGTGCTGCACATCGCGACGGTGGTGATGGCCGACAGCTTAGCGGCGGGCAGCGTCGAGATGGAGGCGGCAGGCGCCTGGCTCTGCATCGACATGCGACGCTTCTGGGCGCCGGACGCGGCCTTCTTCGACCTTGTCCGCGACCGCGAGACCACCAACGCCATGCTGAAGGAGGTGGGCGGCAAGAAGGTCGCCGACGGCAATCTCGCGGAGAAGGTGAAGACCCAGAAGGCGATCCTGCAGGACTTCCTGGCCGGCGCGAACGACCGTCCGAAGGTCGAGGGCTGGATCCCGCGCTGGATGGCGTTCCCGCCCAGCGGCTACACGCGCCGACCCTTCGCGCCGGCCGCGCGGGCGCGGGCGGCGGGCCAGCACCTGCGGCGGGTTGCGCGCCCGGCCGATCCCACCGCGATCGCCGCCGAATAGCCGTCGAGGTCCAGGCGAGCCCCCGCGTTCACGCGCGGGGGTCTCGTTCTGCGGCTGTGCGGAGGTGGAGGGAGGGACGCCGCGGTGAGCCGGCCTGCTGGAGGCCGGCGGCCGGAGACCGCCGATGAACTCTTCCCGAAATCCGTCGAGCCCGACTTCTGGCACCGCCAGTGCCGGCTGGAGCGACGCCGCCGTCCATACGCTGAAGGCCCTATGGCGCGACCCTGACCTCAGCGCCGCTCTGATCGCCCAGCGCCTGGGCGTCACCCGCAACGCGGTGCTCGGGAAAATCCACCTCCTGGGCTTGTCCCAGCCCCGCGCGCCGAAGCCGACGAGTTCACTGCCGCCGGCACGAAATCTCCGCCCTCTGACACGGAAGGCCGTCGCGTCGCCGAGCCAGGCGCCGTGGGCGTCGCGGGTGTCCGATCCGCCGGGTCTGGAGCCGGGGCCGCCGCTGGTGGCGCGGCTCGAGGACCTGCCGCGCCGGGCCTGCCACTGGCCCGTCGGTGACCCGCACGCGTCGGACTTCGCCTTCTGTGGGCGCCCGGCAGGCAAGGGACCGTACTGCAAAGCGCATGCGGCGGTCGCCTACCGCGGCGGCGGCGTCGACTTTGGTCGAGTTGGCGCGGCTGCTGGGGCGCTGAGGGCGCTCCTCGGGTTCGGCCGAAGCGGAGGATCGCGACGGAGCGCCACCGGCGCCCGCCGCCGGCAAGGGTGCGCTTACGCCGCCTTCCGGCGCCCTGGCCTGCGGCGTTCCCCGGCGGCTGGAGGTCGCGAGCTTCGGCTCGTGACCTTCAAGGAGCCTCCCATGCGACCGCACACATCCTTCTTCAACACCGCTGACCTGGACGCCTTCGACGCCCGAACCGCCGCGCTGGAGGATCCGCGGCCCCACCCAACTGAGCCGCAGCTGGTGCAGCTCGGCCGGGCGCTGATGACCGAGGTCCTGGACGTGGTCCTGGGCGGCGGCCTGGAGGACCATGTGGCCGTGATCTGCGAGACCCTGATCGGCGGCCTGCACGCGGGCGTGCAGCGGCTGGAGCGGGACGCCGACCGCGAGCGCGAGGCCCTGGCGCGGCTGCTGCACGACTTCGACGGCTCGGAGGTGGCGGACGTCGACCTGCAGGAGGTCAAGGCGCGGGCCGACGCCTTGGACGTGGCGATGTGCGCGATCGAGCATGTGCGGGACGCCGCGGCTGAGATCTACGCCCAAGCCACCGGCGAGGTGTGGAGCCCCTGGCGCGGCGTAGTACGCGCGAGCGTCCAATCGGCGGCGCAGGTGGATGCGCAGGCGGCGCTGCGCGCCGTCGAGCAACGGCGACGGTCGGCGGCGGATCCCGGCGAGCACGTGGTGGCGTTCCGCGCGTCGCCGCGCAGCGACGCGCCGGAGGACGCGCGGCGGATCTTCGACGCCCTCAACTGGGCGCGGGCCGAGTGGCCGGACATGAGCTTGGCCCTCACCGACGCCAAGGGTGGCGAACGCCTCGCCAAGCGGTGGGCGCAGCAGAAGGGGGTGCGTGTCGTGCTGGCCAAGCCGGACTTCGCCCGCTTCGGGCGGGCCGCGCCGTTCCGCGCCAATGACCAGATGCTGGCGCTGTCGCCCGTGTGCGTGCTGGTCCTGCCGGAGAGCCTGGGCCGCGCGGCCGAGGCCGGCGCGCCGCCGTTCGGGCCCGCGATGAACCTGGCTGATGAAGCGCGGCGTCGGGGCATGCGCTGCGTGCGCATCACCGCCCGAACATAGGGGAGGGCGATCGGTGTCCGCGTCTGCGGCGACTGGGCCCGCGGCGGTCGTGGACGCCATGGCCGACGTGTGCGGCGCTTCGCGCCTTCGCCCCTAAGCGGACGTCCATCAGGGCTCACCGCGACGGCTGGGATGCGCCATTTGTGGACCTTCGATCCGCTCCAGAATGCGGACGTTCGCCTGACGCTAGGCGCTCCCTCGCCCATTGGAAGTACCTGGAGGCAGGTCCCATATATCGGCGCGTGTCGCCGATAGGCGACATTCACTTGACGGGAACGAATTCGTGTCACCTATAGTTGACACATGGTCGAAGTCCGCCAGACCGAGCCGTTTAGGGAGTGGCTCGAGAACCTTCGAGACCGCAAGGCGGCAGCCAAGATTGCTGCTCGCCTGGCGCGCCTGGAGCTTGGCAACTTCGGCGACGCTGAGCCCGTGGGTGAAGGCGTGACCGAGCTCCGGATCCACTTTGGCCCCGGTTATCGCGTTTACGTCGTCCAACGGGGCCAGATCCTCGTCGTGGTGCTTTGCGGCGGCGACAAGTCGTCCCAGGATCGGGACATCAAGCGGGCCAAGGAGATGGCCCGAGAATTGGAGAAGTGATCCGATGCCCCTGAACACGAGCCGCTTCGATGCGGCTGAGGTGCTCGACACTCCTGAAGCGATTGAAGCATTCCTTGAGGATGCGTTTGAGTCCGGCGACCCCGCGTTCATCACTCACGCCCTCGGCATTGTTGCTCGCGCAAAGGGCATGTCACAGCTCGCGGCAGAGACCGGGTTGTCTCGCCAGGCTCTCTACAGGGCCCTTAGTGCTGAGGGACGTCCGGAATTTGGAACAGTTCTTAAGGTCGCCAGTGCGCTAGGCTTCAGGCTCCATCCGGAGCGAGTTCCCGAGCACGCATAGCTCACCCTACGCATCAGCTGAGCGATGGCTCAAATCGGTAGGCGGAAGCACCGGCGGCAGTGCGCTAATTGCTGCCGCTGCCTCCGCGCCGACAAGCGGACGTTGCGGGCGAGCGGCGAAAGTTCGCTTCCGAGAGCCACTCCCCCGGCGAGAGACGGCCCATAGCGAACGGCGGCCCGTCAGGGCATTCTCGGCTCCATGGAAGTGCAGGTCGCGATCCTCTACAGCCAGCTTTGCGTCTCGACTCAGCCCTCGAAGCGCCCTTCAACGACTGGGAGGAAGCCCACTCGGCGCAGGGATTCTTGTGGAGGCCTGGAAGCGTCTCGTTCGCGACTGCCGACCGCTCGTCCCCGGTCAAAGTTGATTTCACTTGCGCAGACGCAGCGCCGAACCTCGGGATGGCCTCGGCGGCGAAGCGCCCTCGTCGGGGAGTGTCGAGGTCGGGAGCGTGATGTCGGGTGTGGAGGTGCCAATTCCCCGGGGCGCTTACGCCCTGTACTTCCTCTCGCCCCTCACCGAGACGCAACCGTTCCGGATCATCTTCGTGAGAGCCCAAGTCGTTGAGCCTGAGGCGCTGAAGGAAGGCCTCTATGCCAAAAGGCAGCCGCGCTACCTGATGACCCCGCAACCGGTCTAGCGCCTGCTCCCCACCCTGCCTGCCGCCGGCAAGGGCCGCTTCCGACCCAAACGTCTAGGACGGTCGGTGCGGCAGGAGTGCGGGCTTAGACGTCGTCCCCGCCAGACGCTTTGAGAGCAGCTGTATCGTCCACTGAGGCCGGGACTGCGATAAGCACGCCCTGTGACGTGACCCCCTGAATTTCCGCCAGGTGAAGCTAGAGTCCGACCCAGGAAAGGGACGGACGAATGAAGCGATCAAGGTTCACGGAAGAGCAGATCATTGGGATCTTGCGCGAGCAGGAGG